>Ga0208493_10025_pt1 | contig 129158 bp, 143 predicted proteins | sample AntDryMetagUQ493_FD_188088 | JGI IMG/M metagenome (GOLD analysis project Ga0208493, IMG submission 188088) | Polar desert microbial communities from Antarctic Dry Valleys - UQ493 (SPAdes) | ecosystem: Environmental > Terrestrial > Soil > Desert | place: Antarctic Dry Valleys | collected 2008-12-31 | reverse complement strand
TCGGGAACGACCAGCCCTGCAAGATCAGCCCGGCGCATCTCGCTGCACATACTGAGGAAAGTATCAGCACAGCCCCTGACCTGCAATGATGCAATTTTTTAGTTCAGTTAATACGCCAGCGCTCCCCCGTCGGTGGGCCCAGCGCTCCCCCGTCGGTGGATTGCCGAGCGTGGCGAGCATCGGCGGAACCGGTTTTCCTGTGGCGGCGCTCATCTCTCCACTGTGCGCAGGTTTGTCCTGCTTCGCGGCTGTTTTCGGGAGGTTGAGACACTGTCGATATGACTCGACCCCCTGCCCCGGACGAGGGCTGGACTCCGCCGCCTGACGAGGGTCAGGCCGGAATGGTTCTGTTGCCGAATGGTTGGTGGGGATTTCGGTACAAGGCTGGGGTGAGGCCACTCATCGTGGAGAAACCGGAAGAGCGCGACGCACCGCCGGGCACGTCCGCCGGGTGCGATCGTCCGGATCATTGATCCTATAGGTCGAAAAAGGTCTTTCAGCTGGGAAGACGACACGTCCCCTCACTCCTCGAAGGGTCGGCCGGCCGGGCGCCGGCTCGCCCTCCGGATCAGGGGACACCCCGTTGAGTTCAACGCCCGATTTCGGACACGATGCGCAGGTCATCGAGCCGCTCGATGACTCACCCGGCCAGTCGCACTCGTGCGTTCGTGAGCGATGCACTGCGCTTGGACTTCGACGAAAGCTGAGCAGAGCATCATGAGCATCGCAACACGATCGTCACCCTCGACGATCACGGCATGTGCCCTCACTGCCGGGCACCGCGTGCAGTTCGTTCAACCGGCAGACCTGTGGTGGACCGTCCGTGCGGTATCCGACGACCACCAATTCGTCATCCTCACCAGGCCGAACCCTGAAGGCGAGGGTGTCGTCTACACAGTCATCGACAACAACCGCGGTGTTCGAGGGCCGGCCAGCATGTGGGGGAACGGTTACGAAACCGACGATCAGGTTGCCCGATCGCTCAGCGACCTCGTCGATGGAAGATCGGAAGTCAGCCGCCGGCCATCGCGATGGGAAGAGACGCGCATCGCCGCGGTACTGCTGCCCGTGAGTCCGCCGAGCGTCGACGGCGAGCAGCGATGACGATGACGTCGCCATATCTGAGCTGCCATGGGTGTGGAATCACCGCCGGCGAGAACGAAAACGGTTGCGCTGACATCGAATCCGTTCTCGAACGAGGGTGGACGCATGCCAGAGACGAAAGCTACTGCCCGATTTGCGCTGATGTTCGGTCACAGACCTGGCCGGACACCGAGGAAACGGAGGAAAGGGCCGAACCCATGATTCCGAAAGCAACTCGCCGAGTGCGCGAAACGACGATCAGGGCCGGAGTGGCCGGCATCGCGGGCGGGTTCGCACTCGCGACCATCTTTCTCACCTTCACCCCTTACCTTGCTGGTGTCGCCTGCGGTGTGTGTCTAGCCGTGGTGTCCGCCGTCGCGTTGGTCATCGCCTGCGCACCCGAGATCCGGCGCGAGGCCAAGACCAGGCGCACGCGCGATTGACCGATTCTGTGATGTTAACTTGCTGACAAGTTGGCAGGTGAACACCTCTCGATGCCCCGGCGACGTTGTCGGGGCATCGCCGTATCCGGACTCTCCCTCTCGGTGAGGGACCGGAACGTGTGCAGGTCAGCGGATCGCAGAGCATCGCCGGCGCCTGACCGCGCCTCTGTTCGGGAACCGCTGGCCCTCTGATCGCCGGCACACGCCCGCGCGGTGCGCCGTGGGGGCAGTTCTATTGTGCGGCGCTTACCGCATCGGAAGTAACCCATAACCAAAGGTCCAAGCCTGTTTTACCGTCGCCCGTGGTGGCGTGAATCTTCACACAAGCGAGCTTGTGTACCGTCGGTCATTGACCGCAGAGGGGAAACCGAGATGCTGTTGTCTTCCTGGCGAGTGTGTATCACCGAAACTCGTGTAGCCCGTCCCTCGGATTACGGTGCACCGGAGGGTGCCGTAAGAATTTTCTTTCCAGAAGACCCGTTTCCCGGTTCACCGTTTTTGTTGTCTCCGTCGTTCGAGTACGACGTGGACCTCAATTCGTACTTCCGAAACCCGAGTTTCGTCACGATGTCACCGATCAGCCAGCAGGGCTATGCACGCAACATCGCCGCGTTCCTTTCATTTCTCACCTCAGCGCGGAGCGGCATCTCATGGCGTGATGCGAATGAGGACGACCATGTCGCTTACCTGGTCTGGCGACGGCGCGATGCTTCCGGCCCACGAGTGTCCGGAGCAACTTGGAACCGAGAAGTCGCGGCAGTCAACAACTTCTATCGCTGGCAGTGCGCAAGGGATTCGTCGCCGCGAACCCGATCCCGCACCATGCCCGTAGTGGTCGCTCTCATACCCCGGGCCGCATCGACGATCAAGGAAGTAGTCCCACGACCTATTCGCGAGATGTCAACCGGGACAACATCGAGTGGATTCCGCAAGCCTCTTATCGGCGATGGAGAGACACCGGAATGAAGGGTATGAACGCGGACGGTCTCCCTCGCCCCGCATTCCGCGGACGCTGGGCGACGCGTAATGCGGTGTTCTGCGATCTCATGGTGCGAACCGGACTACGCCTCGCCGAGCAGTCCGCACTTACGGTCTTCGACCTGCCCACCGAGCACCAGCCCGTGTCCTATCAACGCTTCCGACTCCCGGTAGCCATCGCCAAAGGCTCCTCGACCAGATGGGTGTACATACCGGAATCCATCGTCAGAGAACTGATCAACTACCGCGATGTCGATCGCCGCCAGATTATCGACGACGCTCGCGCACACGGACGGTACGACAAAATCGCTCGCCCGCTCGTCGTCGAGGACCCTGCCCAACCTATCGCTGTCGACTACACGAACGCCGGCGTCAAGGCACGCGTAAAGGTCTCCAATCTGGACCACACCGACCGGCGCCGCCTATACATCGCCGGTGATCGCGGATTGGAACCCGCCTCGTTCTGGCTGACGGAACGAGGAATGCCAGTGTCGGTGTCGAGGTGGAAGGGTCTGTTCCACGAGGCCAACGTCCGGTGCGCCGACGTCGGTATACCTCTGCGCGTGCACCCACACATGTTGCGCCATACCTTTGCGGTGGTAACCCTCGAACAACTTCAACGCGGCCATATCGCGGCATTGCGCGAACAGACTGCGGAACAACGTGGCCACTACACACGAATTTTCGGCGATCCCCTCGACTGGGTTCGGCGCCGTATGGGACATCGCTCGATCACCACAACGATGATTTACCTTCACACCCTCGCCGAGCTGGAAATGGAGACCCGGATGGCATTGGTGCCTGACGATTGGGAGGAACCGCCAGCGCCGCCAAATCCATTGGCCTCGAACACGAATGCCTCGCAGTGAAACCCCGCACGGGTGCCGGAACTCATACCGGTCAACCATCGAAGACACCCACGGGTCAGTATGACGTTTCACCACGCCACGAACCGTCGACCGCATCTGCTCCGGCCGACGCTGCGAGCACCACATCGGTCCAGTTCATCGGAGATGACGGACGGACACGGACGTTCTCCGCCGACAAGTGGCCCATGCCCGGCTGGCACGGACCGGCACTCGATGCATTCGCCCGACGCACAGGTCCGACCGGAACATTGCGGACAGAAGCGTCCGCGCGTTCGATCTGGCTGCTCCTCTCCTCGTTTCTGCGGTATCTCGACTTGGTTCCCGATTCGCCAGCAGTACCGTCCGCTCTCACGCTGCGGCATGTCCAGGGGTATCTCCGGCAGCGAGCATCTGTGGCCAGTATCAACCGATCGCTGGAGTGCCAGACAATTTTGCGGCGAGTATTGATCGAACCTCCGTTGCGCGAGATGATCGCCCCCGACATCCACGCTGCTCTGGCACGTTCGGTTCCGAAGTTCAGAAAGCTGAATGCGTCCGGATACTCGGATGGAGAATTCACGCGAATCCTCGGCGCTGCACGCGCTGACGTCTCGGCAACCCGGTCACGAATCGAGTTTTCGGAACGAATTCTTGCCGGTAACAATCCCAAAGTCCACCGAAAAGTCCTTGTCCGCTATAGATAGGGCGAAACTACGAAAGATCGCCAGCACCGGAATCGTTCCGCGTTCCCCGGCCGGACCGTCTATGACGTGGCGGCGCAGACTCGCCCAGGCAGAACAACTGTTCCTCCTGAAGAGGGATCTCGTTCCGATCCTCATTCTCCTGATCGCGCTGACCGGCCGGAATGTGGAAACTCTCAAAGACTTACCAGCCGAACACCAGATCCTGGAAGGAACGGCCGTGCAAATACAGCTGACGAAACGTCGTCGGGGCGATCAGCACTGGCATGAAACCGTCACCTGGGAAATCGGTCCACCGCATCGGGAACTCGACACACCGGGAGGGCTGTACCTGCTACTGCACCGATTGATGACCCGCGGGCGAACGTACACGGATTCGACTGCACTGTGGTCGATCTGGCGCAACGGAATCGCAGGCGGCATCACCGGCATTGCTGAACACATGAGTCCGTTTCGCGCATCTTTGTCCGACCCACCCCTCATGCCCAGCGAATGGGCGGCGGGGCATTCACTGCTCACAGATCCGCCGAGCGAAACGGAGGTGGGACGGCCGTTGACGGTGACGTTCGGCCGGATCCGGACCACTATCGAAGTTGCCAGAGTCAAAAGGTTGGGCGGTCATCTGCCCTCTGCAGCACGCTCGAACAGTGTGGAAGTGCTATTTGGGAATTACCTTCGAGGGGACGCTTCGGCAGCAGAATGGAGCGCCGAAACTCTCACCGCTGCCATCGCCGAAGCCGAGAGCGCTGCGCTCGATGCCCATGTTCGCGCACTTGCGGCCGCGGGCGGCTCGCTGAAGGTAGTTCCGGAAGCGGCAGTCCCTGCGGATCATGAGGCACTCTGGAATGGTTGCACTGACCCCGACGCTCACCCTGCGACCGGCCGAATATGTCGTCGCACAACATTTCTCGACTGCTTCCACTGCGCGAACTGCGTCATCACCTCAAGTCACCTTCCCGCTGTGCTCGGCTTGCGGCAGGCGCTCGACGAACGGCGATCGGTGCTATCGGAGTCCGACTGGTGGAGCCGCTACGGCCCCGTCTGGGTGACCATCGAATATGAAGTACTCCCCAAATTTACGCCGGGACAAGTCTCACACGCCGAGTTGATCAAGCCTGCTGATGCTCTTCTCGACCTCGTCGAACATCCCTGGGACATCCCATGACCGAACCACAACCCCACTGCGATACAGGCCCCCATGTACTCACAGGGCGGCCGCTGCGCCCCGATATCCCCGATGATCGCCTTCCTCGATACGCGGACATGGTGTGGCGACTCGACGCCGCCCAGCTGCAATCACATCTGAGTTCGGAGCGTTTGGATTTCACCACCATCCCCGCCCGTCAACAGCGCACCGCGAAAGAGCTTTTCGCCGCCCTCTTATCGGGACCGTTACCGCTGGGAGAGTATCGCCTGGCCATGGGCACCGTCACCGCTCTGTTTCCACAGGTTAAACGGTTTCTAATCTGGGCCGATGGCACGTGTCCCAGAATTTCGTTGGCCGCCCTGTCTCCCGAGATGCTCGGAAACTACGCCCTCTTCCTACTCGCCGATGTCCCCGACACCGGCCACCGCGAGAACGCCCGACGCGCAGTGCGCATGCTGTGGCGGTATCGAAGCGCCCTGACCGAGCCCCTCAACTTCGACCCTCAGTACGCAGCCGAGGGATGGTCCCAGCAATCGCGCTCACGCGCGGAAAACATCACCCCTCGCATCCCTGAACAGGTACTCGGTCCGCTCATTGCATGGTCGTTGAGATTCGTCGACGATTTCGCACCCGACATCCTGACCGCCCTCGAACACAGCGGGCCCATCAAGAACCGAACCAAGCCCTCCGCTCTTGGCCGAAACTCCGGAGCACACGCAGCCCTGACGGAGGTCCTCGATCGCTACATCCGAACTGGACAACCCCTACCCGGTACGAGGCGAGGAGTGAACCGATCACTCCTCGCCGCGGAGGCCGGCATCAGCGACATCCGAAGACCTGAACAGTGGGAATCGATCGCCGCTGCCGAAAAGCTGGTCGGCGTCGATCCGTACACATGGTTTCCTATAACCATCTCGGGGAGACTCGACGAAAAGCCGTGGACCAACGGGATCTGCGCAAACAACCATCCGAGCAAGTCCGCGAGAGTGCTCTCACGGATGCTCCACACCGCCTGCTACGTCCTTGTCGCCTATCTGTCCGGCATGCGCGAAAGTGAAGTCAAAAGCCTGCGACCCGGCTGCGTCACGGTTCTCCGAAGATCCGACGGAACCCCATACCGATGGACAGTTTCCGGCACAGCCTTCAAGGGCGCCAAAGATCCACACGGCGTCGACGCCACATGGACAGTCGGCGCGCCAGTGGCCCGCGCCATCGACGTCCTCACCGAACTACGCCGGCCAGGCACCGAGTATCTATTCACCTTTCTCACCCAATCGCGCGACGAAGCCAGTGGTTTCCGCCCCAATCGAGTTTTCACCACCTGCGCCACCAATGTGCAGCTCAACGATCTGTGCAGCTGGATCAACAACTACTGCGCCGACCACGGACGCACCGACATCGTTCCCACGGTGAACGGCGCACCATGGATACTGTCCACCCGACAGTTCCGACGAACACTTGCCTGGTTCATTGCCCGACAACCCGGCGGAGCCGTAGCGGGCGCGATCGCATACCGCCACTTGAGCATTCAAATGTTCGAAGGATACGCCGGAACCTCAGATTCAGGTTTCCGTGCGGAGGTCGAAGCTGAGCAAGCGCTACTGAGAGGCAACGATCTTATGGCCATGATCGATCAACACGCCCACACCCCGTTGACCGGTCCAGCCGCAGCAGAAGGCGCAACACGACTCGCGGCGCTGGCCGGCCATCCCCAGTTCACCGGGGCTGTGATCACCGACCCCAAACGGCTCGCACGTGTACTGAAAGGCAAAGCCGGAGCCATCTACCCAGGCGAATACGCAACATGTGTCTTCGATGTCCGAAAAGCGCTGTGTCTGAACAGCAGCGCCGACAAGAGCGCAGTTCCGCAGCTCGATCACTGTCAACCGCTCGCCTGCACGAACGTCGCGCTCACGGTCGGCAACCTCACGAAACTGAACGCAGAGGCCGAGAAAATCGCGGCCACCCTTCGTGAACGTCCCACACTCCCACCGCTCCTACACAGCCAACTCTCCGAACGGGCCTCACAGATTCACGCATTCGTCGACCGCCACCGCCCGGACCCACGATGACCCCGCCCAGCGGATTGCCAACCACGGCAGTTGTATCCGTGGAGCTTGCCGCGTTACTGGCCGAATCGGCCGAACGTGGAGTCCTGCCCAGTGCTCTTGCTCTCGCCCGCCGCCTCGGCATCGCGAACACCACCCTGAGGCGCAATTTTCCAGAGACAGTCGAGGTGCTGACGAAGCACCGGCAGACCGACCGCAGTACGCCCACACTCGCGGCGCCACCCAATCACATCCAGAATCTCGAACTCGAGAACCGGAAGCTCCGCACGCGTAATCGCGAACTCACCGAACAAGTCGCTCTAGCTTCGTCACAAATCCAGCAACTCAGCCTCGAAGCGCACCAACTTCGCACGGAGCTCCATCAACGCACGGCCGTCGCCACCATATCCAGCCCCCGTAAATGACCAGCCAGAAGTCGATTCCGCACTCCCGTCAGGCCTTACTCAACGCCGTCAATGCATCTGTGCCGATGGGTTCTTCGGCGAGCATCGGGACGATGGCGGTTCGTTGGCTGTATTGGCTTGTGATGCTGCCGATTTCGGCGATCTCGCCGGCTGCGCGTTGCTTCAGGAGCGGCGAGGTCGGTTCGGCTGCGACGAGGGAGTTGTTGACCACCCACGCCCAAGGCTCGATTCCTGCGCGTTGTAGGTCGGCTTGCAGACCGGCGGCTTCGAGGACGGGTGTGGTTTCGGCGAGGGTCACGAGTAGGACTTTCGTGGCGTTCGGGTCCTGTAGTCGCATGAGCGGGGTGGTGAAGTTCGTGTTCTCACCCATTTGTCGGGCGATTTCCCGGTGGTAGGAGCCGGTGGCGTCGAGCAACAACAAGGTGTGACCGGTCGGGGCGGTGTCGACGACGACGAATTTGCGGCTCGATTCGTGAATCACCCGCGAAAACGCCTGAAAGACCGCCACTTCCTCGGTGCAGGGCGATCGGAGGTCTTCGGCGAGGTTCGCGCGGCCGCGGTCGTCGAGATTCTTGCCTTTGGTGGTCAGGACCCGGTTGCGGTACTGCTCGGTGGCGTCGGCGGGGTCGATTCGGGAGACCTGGAGGTTGTCGAGTTCCCCGTTCAAAGTTTCTGTCAGGTGTGCGGCCGGGTCGGTGGTGGTCAGGTGCACCTGGTGGCCGCGTTCGGCGAGGGCGACAGCGATGGCGGCGGCGATGGTGGTCTTGCCGACTCCGCCTTTGCCCATGCACATGATCAGGCCGTGATCATCGGTGTCGAGTTCGTCGATCAGGGATGAGAGCGGAGCACTGAGCAGCTGCAGGGACGGGTCCGCTGAGGCCGCGGATACCGGGCTGAGGTCGGCAGCGAAGAAGCTCTCGAGTGCATCGATGCCGACGATGTTGGTCGCTTTGAGCGGGACCTGATCGGTCGGCAATTGCGCCAATTCGGTTGGCAGGGCGGCGATCGCGGCTTGTTCACGCCGGTGGATCGCGGTCGCGAGCGGATCGGTGTCGTCGCCCGGCGCCGGGAGGACACCGTTGATCACGACATGCTGATGGGTCAGTCCGATGTCGGCGAGTTCGCGGTGGGTGCGGGTGATTTCGGTGAGCGTCGAACGCTGGGCGCGCGAGACCAGGACGAGGCGGGTCCGCTGCGGATCTGCGAGCGCGGCAACGGCGTCGGCGTAGATGGCGCGCTGCTTCTCGAGCCCGGACAGCGGACCCAGGCATGATGCATCGCCTTTACCGTCGTCGAGGAACTCGGTCCACGATCCGGGAAGCTGCAGCAGCCGGATGGTGTGCCCCGTCGGAGCGGTGTCGAAGAGGACATGGTCGAAGCCCGCGGTGATGTCGCCTTGGCCGGAGAGCAGTCCGGTGAACTCGTTGAACGACGCTATTTCGGTGGTGCAGGACCCGGAGAGCTGTTCGGCGATCGCCGCGATCTCCTTCTCGGGGAGCAGTCCGCGGACGGGGCCGATGATCCGCTCGCGATAGGCGGCAGCGGCTTGTTCCGGATCGATCTCGAGGGCCGACAGCCCCGCCGCTGCGGGGATCGAGGTGATGGTGTTGCCGATACTCACACCGAACACCTGCCCGACGTTGGAGGCGGGATCGGTGCTCACGAGCAGCACTTTCTTCCCGGCGCGGGCGAGGGTGATCGCGCTCGCGCACGCGATGGAGGTCTTTCCGACACCGCCTTTGCCGGTGAAGAACAGGAATCGGGGCGCATCGTTCAGGAACTTCATTGCGGTGTCGGCGCTTTCAGCAGCAGGTGGTGGAGTCGGCGTCGTCGGTGGAGCAGCATGCCGAGCCGTCGGCGAGTCCGAGCATGGCGATCCCGGCCGGCGCGTCCGCGGCGCCCGGTTCGGTGATGCCTGCCCATTTCGCGAGCTGGTTGCGGGTGGGATAGGTGCCGGTCAGGGCGGTGACTCCGTCGACGATCGCCAGCGGGAGTCCTTCGGAGCCTGAAATTTTGAGGAATGCTGCGACGGTGTCGTTGCCGGCGAACGCAAGGGGGTCGTTGGCGAGGTTGTGGCGGGTGATGGTGCCGCCGTTGCTTGCGACCCAGTCGAGGTCGGCGGTGAAGGTGATCAGCGCTTGGTCGACGTCGTCGCCGCAGACGCCGGTGTTGCAGCACAGTGCGGGTTCGAATACTTCGATGGTGCTCATGGTGATGTCCTCTTTCTTACTTCGCGGGTCTTCGATGGTGCGGCTAGCGGTTCCGATATCAGCGGGTCGCTAGACGGGCAGCGAGAGCGTCGACGCGGGAGGCGATGTCGTCGCGGACCAGGCGCATTCGTTCGATTCCGTCGATGCCGCGTTCGGACGGCTCGTCGGTGTCCCAGTTCTCGAAGTCGGTACCGGCGACGGGATCGACCTTCGCTTCGCTGCCCAGGGTGACGACGAGGTCGACATCGCGCACCAGTTGCGGATCGATCAGCGTCGGGGTCTCACCAGTGATGTCCACCCCGACCTCGAGGAGGGTTTCGGCAGACAGGGCGTTGACCGCCGAGCCTGGTTTCGTGCCGGCCGAGTACACGTCCACCTGGTCACCGGCGGCTTTGCGCATGAGGCCGGCGGCCATCTGGGATTTGCCGCCGTTCTTGACGCACACGAACAGCACTGAAGGCTTGCTCATCGAAGTTCCTTTCGCTGGGCGTGGGAGTCAGACGGCGTCGACCGTGTGGCCGGCTGCGTCGAGCGTGTTGGCGGTGATGTCGCCGCGGTCGGCCAGCCAGCGTTCGGCGTCGATTGCTGCGGAGCATCCGGTGCCGGCAGCGGTGATCGCCTGACGGTACGTGTGATCGACCAGGTCACCGGCAGCGAAGACGCCGTCGACGGAGGTCGCGGTGGAACCGGGAGCGACGCGCACGTATCCGACGTCGTCGAGATCGACCTGGCCCTTGACGAGCTCACTGCGCGGGTCGTGGCCGATGGCGACGAACATGCCGGTGATCTCGAGTGTGGAAGTTTCACCGGTGACAGTGTCGCGCACGACAAGGCCGGTGACGCTGTTCTCACCGAGCACCTCGACGGGCTCGGCATTGGTCAGGAAGCGGATCTTCTCGTTGGCCTTGGCGCGCTCGAGCATGATCCGTGAGGCGCGGAACTCCTCGCGGCGGTGCACCAAGGTGACCGAGCGAGCGAAACGGGTGAGGAAGGTTGCTTCTTCCATCGCGGAATCGCCGCCGCCGACCACGACGATGTCCTGGTCACGGAAGAAGAAGCCGTCGCAGGTGGCGCAGGCGCTGACGCCGCGGCCGAGGAGGCGTTCTTCACCGGGAATGCCCAGGTAGCGGGCTGCCGCGCCCATGGCGAGGATGATCGCGTGCGCGGCGTAGGTTTCGCCGTTCGCGACGACCGTCTTGATCGGGCCGCTGAGATCGATCTCCTCGACGTCCTCGGTGCGGATGTCGGTGTCGAAGCGCAGTGCCTGCTCGCGCATCTGTTCCATCAGATCGGGGCCCATGATTCCTTCGCGGAATCCGGGGAAGTTCTCGACCACGGTGGTGGTCATGAGGGCGCCACCGAACTGGGTTCCCTCGAAGAGCAGGGGCGCGAGTTCAGCGCGCGCGGTGTAGACACCAGCGGTGTAGCCGGCCGGTCCGGAACCGACAATGATGACGTCATGGACCGTGGACGGGATGGTCATAGTGTCTCTTTCACGGAATCGAAGGGGGCGTGGGTGGTCAGCGCGATACCGACGGGGCGGTGAGTTCGGTGATCAGGGCTTGGACGCGGGTTTTGATCTCGTCGCGGATCGGGCGGACCGCGTCGATGCCTTGGCCGGCGGGATCGTCGAGGACCCAGTCGCGGTAGCTCTTGCCGGGGAAAATCGGGCAGGTGTCGCCGCAGCCCATCGTGATCACGACATCGGAGTCCTGGACGGCGTCGGTGGTGAGGATCTTCGGGGTCTGGGCGGAGATGTCGATTCCGAGTTCGGCCATCGCTTCGACTGCGGCGGAGTTGATGGTGTCCGCGGGTGCGGATCCGGCGGATCGGACCTCGATGGCGTCGCCGGCGAGGTGGCTGAGGAATCCGGCGGCCATCTGCGATCGGCCGGCGTTGTGGACACAGACGAACAGGACGCTGGGCTTGCTGGTCATGAGGCTGAAACCTTTCCGACGGTGGGGGTGAAGCGTTTACGCAGGGCAAGGGAGACGTAGACCAAGCCGACGAGCACCGGTACCTCGATCAGCGGGCCGACCACTCCCGCCAACGCTTGACCGGAGGTGGCGCCGTAGGTGGCGATGGCTACGGCGATCGCGAGTTCGAAGTTGTTGCCCGCGGCGGTGAACGCCAGGGTCGTCGTGCGTTCATAGCCCAATCCGATTGCGGCGCCGAGGATGTAGCCGCCGCCCCACATCAACGCGAAGTACACCAGCAGCGGCAGCGCGATCCGGACGACATCCCACGGCTGTGAGGTGATCTGTTCGCCCTGTAGGGAGAAGAGCACGACGATGGTGAACAGCAGACCGTAGAGCGCCCAGGGGCTGATCTTGGGGATGAATTTGTTGTCGTACCAGTCGCGGCCTTTGGCGCGTTCACCGAAGAAGCGGGAGAGGAACCCGGCTACCAACGGGATGCCGAGGAAGATCAGAACAGATTTGGCGATCTGCCAGGGCGAGGTGTCGATGGTGGTCTGTTCGAGGCCGAGCCAACCAGGTAGGACGGACAGGTAGAACCAACCGAGCAGAGCGAACATGAAGACCTGGAACACGGAGTTGATCGCGACCAGAACGGCGGCGGCTTCGCGGTCTCCGCAGGCCAGGTCGTTCCAGATGATGACCATCGCGATGCAGCGAGCGAGGCCGACGATGATCAGCCCAGTGCGGTATTCGGGAAGATCCGGCAACATCAGCCAAGCGAGCGCGAACATCAAAGCGGGCCCGAGAACCCAGTTCAGAACCAGCGATCCCACGAGTAGTTTCTTGTCGCCGGTGACCGTGTCGAGGCGGTCGTAGCGAACCTTCGCCAACACCGGGTACATCATGATCAGCAGACCCAAGGCGATCGGCAGTGAGATGCCGTCGATCTGGACCTTCTCGATCGCGGTGTTCAAACCGGGAATCCAGCGGCCAAGCAGCAACCCTGCGACCATCGCGACGCCGATCCACACCGGTAGATAACGGTCGAGGGTAGAGAGTTTTCCGACGACTGCCGGGTGAGCGGTACTGACTGGGGCGCTCATACAGTTGTCTCCTGTCGGATGTCCAAGACAGTGGGGGCTGATTCCACGAGTAAAACTGCGGAAAGTTGTTGCAGGGCAGCCGGAATAACCCAGTAGTAGACCCAGGTACCGCGCCGTTCACAGTCGAGCAACCCGGCCTGGCGCAGTACCTTGAGATGATGCGAGATAGTCGGCTGCGACAGATCGAACGTGTCGGAGATGTCGCAGACGCAGGCTTCACCGCCTTCGTGACTTGCTACCAAGCTGAGAAGGCGCAGACGCACGGGGTCACCGAGGGCTTTGAACATGCGGGCCAGATCGCCCGCCCAGTCCTCGGTCAAGGGTTCACGGTTGAGCGGCGAGCAGCATGGCTCGTTTCGCTCCACTTGATTCGACATACGTCAATATTGACATCTATCGAATCAGTTCGCAACATGGGGTACGCCCCTGATTCTGCAGCACGTGGAGACCCCCTCGATGGACGCGGATTTCTCGATAGCCGTGCATACGGTACTCAGATCGGCAGGTGAGGGCATTCGCCCTGTGGCAGCTGTGATGGCCACTTGGATGTCGATGGCCTCGGAGACAGGTTTTCCGTCGAGCGCGATCACGATTTCACTGAGCTGTTCAGGTGAGAGCCGTTGATCCATCAGGGCCAGTAGCGGGCTGTGGCCGTATCTGGGTGCGTCGTCGGGGTAGCCGCTACGGAGCCAATGCACAAAAGCGGTGAGCACTGCTGGAATGGACATGAGAAGCCTTCTTCGCGGAATTTCGCCAGCGCATCAGTGCTGGGCAGCAACGTCGATGTCATCGAGCAGAGCGAGTACTCGCCGTTCGATCTCGTCACGGATCGGACGGATGGCGTCGACCCCGAGACCTGCGGGGTCGGGAAGGACCCATTCCTCGTAGCGACGCCCGGGGAAGATCGGGCATGCATCTCCGCAGCCCATCGTGATGACGACATCGGCAGCGCGGACCACTTCGTCCGTCCACGGTTTGGGATATTCACTGCTGATGTCGATGCCACGTTCGGCCATTGCTTCGATCGCTGCTTCGTTGACGCTGGTGCCGGGTTCGGATCCGCCTGACCACGCGACGGCACATTCACCGGCAAGTTTTTCGAAGAATCCCATGGCCATCTGGGATCGTCCCGCGTTGTGCGTGCACAGGAACAGGACGGTGGGTTTGCCGTCGTTGGAGAGTCCTTCGACTTTGGCCAGGGCGCGCAGTCGCTGCCGGGCGAAGCGTTCGGCCAGCAGTGGGAGGTAGTTGACGACGGAGGCGCGGCCCGCGAACTGGTCATAGGAAGAATGCAGGAAACGCTCGATGGTTTCGGTGTTGAAGACGTCGGTGAATTCAGAGGCAAGGTGCGCGGCGGCACTTTTGAGCGCCAACCGTTGATCGATGGTCAGGTCATCGCGGTGATGTGTTGCGGTGCTGAGGTTGTCGGTCATGAGAGTTCTCCGTTCGGGAGGCAATGGGGGGCGAGTCGAGCGACTCGGTGGTCGATGTCATCGAAGGCTCGGTCGAACGCTGCGGCACTGCCGGCGCGGGCAGGGTCCGGAATCGACCAGTGAAGAGAGTTCGGGTTCTCGCGCATTTCTTCATGGGCGTTGTCGCACACGGCGATGACCATGTCCCCAGGCGCGAGGACGTCCTCGACAGCGGCCGGGCGTGATGTTTCTAGAGGTAGGGCGTGGCGACGGGCCGTGGCGAGTGCGCCGCTGTGGATGCGGGGAGCGGGGTGGGTGCCGGCCGATGCTGCCGGGATGCAGGATTGTTTGTTCCACAACGCCGCAGCCAGTTGCGAGCGCGCGGAATTGTGGGTGCACACGAACACGATTCGCGTTGCGGTCACGCGCGACGAGGGGGAAACAAGCACATCCAGTGCGGCGGGCTCGAGTCGTAGGTAGGTGCGGCGCTTGTCGCCTTCCGATCGCGATCGGTGCACAAGGCCCGCGCGCTCGAGGACGCCGATGTGGTGCGCGAGCAGGTTCGACGAGATGGAGAGCCTGCGCTGCAGTTCTGATGGCGATGCATCGCCGAGCACGAGCATATCGACGATCGACAAGCGCGCCGGATCCGCCAGGGCACCGTAGAGCGAGGCCCGTTGTTCCAGCGAAGGATTTTCCTCAGTGTTCATTGAGTCAATAATCACTGAGTTAATGCAGGAAAGTCAAGCAATACCTGCCGGTAACCGGGCCGTTCATTCAAATTTCGCCCATGGATTCATGTTCCGTTCATTTTCACAGCGATATCCGTTCATCCCCGGCCTCTAGGTTCATCACCCGAGCGGCAATCAGCCCTGCTCAGTGTCACTCGATCTCGGTGGCCGCGCGCCGCGCGAGCAACCCCGATACTTCGAAGGAACTACGTGAAGCTCAAGCGATCTGGCGCCGCCCTCAGTGTGCTGGCGGCCAGCACCCTCCTGCTTTCAGCGTGCGGCAGCGACAACAACACCGGCGCGACGGGTTCGACCGGATCCACTGGCGCGGGCTCGACCTCGAATGTCGAATGCGGCGGCAAGTCGGCACTCAAGGGCAGTGGTTCCACCGCCCAGGCCAACGCCATGACTCGTTTCGTGAATGCGTTCGAGCAGGCGTGCAGCGGACAGACCCTCAACTACACCTCCAACGGCTCCGGCGCCGGTGTGAGTGAGTTCATCGGAAACCAGACCGACATCGGTGGTTCCGATTCTCCGCTCAGCAAGGACAAGGGCGAGTACGACCGCGCGAAGGAACGCTGCACCAGCGACGCCTGGAACCTTCCCGTCGTCTTCGGCCCGCTCGCGGTGACCTACAACGTCAAGGGTGTCGACGACCTCGTGCTCGACGGCCCCACTGCTGCCAAGATCTTCAACGGTGCGATCACCACCTGGGACGATCCGGCGATCAAGGCTCTCAACGAGGGTGCTTCGCTGCCGTCGGAGAAGATCAACGTGATCTACCGCAACGATGAGTCGGGCACCACCGACAACTTCCAGAAGTACCTCGACTCCGCCTCGGACGGAGCCTGGGGCAAGGGCGCGGGTAAGTCGTTCGTCGGTGGCGTCGGTGAGGGCGCCAAGGGCAACGAGGGCACCTCCGCCGCCATCAAGAGCACCGAAGGCGCGATCACCTACAACGAGTGGTCCTTCGCCAAGGCTCAGGACCTGCAGACCGCCAAGATCGTGACCTCCGCCGGTCCCGAACCGGTCGAGATCAGCACCGAGACCGTCGGCAAGACCATCGCCGGGGCCACCATCAAGGGTGAGGGCAACGACCTCGTTCTCGACACGTCCACCTTCTACAAGCCCGCGGAGACCGGCGCGTACCCGATCGTGCTGGCTACCTACGAGATCGTGTGCTCGAAGTACCCCGACGCCGAGGTCGGCACCGCTGTCCGCGCGTTTCTGCAGTCCACGATCGGCGCAGGCCAGAACGGTCTCGAGGAAAACGGATACATCCCGCTCCCGAGCGCGTTCCAGCAGAAGCTGACCACCGCAGTCAACGCGATCTCCTGATTGCCTGATCAGCGATGGCTCTGCACCCCGACGACGTAACCCGCTCCCCGGAGACGCCCACTGCGGCGGCTCCGGGGGCGGGCGGAAAGATACCCGGCATGCCTGATCACAGCGGCAAGACTTCCCTGACGATTCCCTCGTCTCTTTCGACCGGAAAACACCAGTTCGGTGACAAGTTCTTCCGGTGGCTGGCCACCGGTGCCGGTGCCACGATCGTCGTCTCCATCGGCCTGATCGCCATCTTCCTGCTCATTCGCGCCATCCCGTCGTTGCAGGCGAACAACGCGAATTTCTTCACCAGCACCGAATTCGTCACCAGCGATGCATCGAATCTGCGTTTCGGTATCCGTGACCTACTGACGGTCACCGTGCTCAGTTCGGTGTTCGCTCTGGCGATTGCGGTGCCGATCGCGCTGGGTATCGCTGTGTTCTTGACGCAGTACGCGCCAGCGCGTCTCTCCCACGCTTTCGGCTCGATCGTCGATCTCCTCGCCGCGGTGCCCTCGATCGTGTTCGGTCTCTGGGGAATTTTCATCCTCGCCCCCAAGCTCAGCCCGGTCGCGGAGTTCCTCAACGACAACCTCGGCTGGTTCTTCCTCTTCAGCGAAGGCAACGTCTCCTTGACCGGCGGCGGAACCATTTTCACTGCGGGAATTGTTCTCGCAGTGATGATCTTGCCGATCATCACCTCGGTCACCCGTGAGGTCTTCCGCCAGACACCGCGCTCACAGATCGAAGCGGCACAAGCGCTCGGTGCCACCAAATGGGAAGTCGTGCGTATGACCGTGCTGCCTTTCGGGCGCAGCGGCATCATTGCCGCGTCGATGCTCGGTCTGGGGCGCGCTCTCGGTGAAACAGTGGCCGTGCTCATCATCTTGCGTTCGGCTGCCAATGCCTCGACCTGGTCGCTGTTCGACGGCGGATACACCTTCGCCTCGAAGATCGCCTCTGCAGCGGCAGAGTTCAGTGCTCCCCTTCCGACCGGCGCGTACATCGCCGCTGGTTTCGTCCTCTTCGCATTGACCTTCGTCGTCAACGCACTAGCTCGCATGGTCGCGAAAGGCAAGGTCAACGGATGAGCGCCGATCTCCTCGATGCGCCGGCCAAGGCGCCGACGTTCCAAAGCATCAGCACCAGCCGCAAAGCCAAGAACGGTATCGCCACCGTACTGTTCTACGCTGCCTTCGGTATCGCGCTGATTCCTCTGGTCTGGGTGCTGTTCACCGTCATCGAAAAGGGATGGCGCGCCATCACCTCCTCCGGCTGGTGGACGAATTCTCTGCAGGGTGTGCTGCCGGAACAGTTCGCCGGCGGCATCTACCACGCGCTGTACGGCACTTTGATCCAAGCAGCGATCGCAGCGCTCATCTCCGTCCCGCTCGGCATCATGGCTGCGATCTATCTGGTCGAATACGGGCGCGGAGCCTTTGCTCGCACAGTGACCTTCATGGTCGACGTTCTCGCAGGTGTGCCCTCGATCGTTGCGGCGTTGTTCGTTTTCAGCCTGTGGATCGCAACTCTCGGATTCGAACAGAGCGCTTTCGCCGTCTCGCTGGCGCTGGTGCTGCTGATGCTGCCGGTCGTCGTACGCAATACCGAGGAAATGCTCAAGCTCGTCCCGGACGAGCTTCGGGAAGCCTCCTACGCACTGGGCGTTCCGAAGTGGAAGACGATCATGCGCATCGTCATCCCGACCGCGATGCCGGGCATCATCAGCGGAGTCTTGCTCTCCATCGCCCGAGTCATGGGTGAAACAGCTCCGGTCCTCGTGCTCGTCGGCTACTCCCGCTCGATCAATTTCGACGTCTTCGAAGGCAACATGGCCTCGCTCCCGCTGCTGATCTACACCGAGCTGATCAACCCGCAGCCCGCAGGCCAGCTCCGAGTGTGGGGCGCAGCCCTGACGTTGATCATCGTCATGGCACTCCTCAACCTTCTTGCGGCGCTCGCGACCCGCTTCCTCACCAACAAGCGCTAGAAACGGACAGGAACACCAGACATGGCCAAGCGCCTCGACATCAAAGATCTCAACATCTACTACGGCAAGTTTCACGCTGTCGCCGATGTGGGCCTGTCCGTCCCGCCCCGGAGCGTGACCGCGTTCATCGGTCCGTCCGGCTGCGGAAAGTCGACGGTCCTGCGCACCCTCAACCGCATGCACGAAGTAATCCCCGGGGCGCGCGTCGAGGGTTCGGTCCTGCTCGACGGCGAGGACATCTACGATTCCAGCGTCGATTCGGTGGGTGTTCGCAAGACCATCGGCATGGTCTTCCAGCGGCCCAACCCGTTCCCGACCATGTCCATCAAGGACAACGTCGTCGCCGGCCTGAAACTGAGTGGTGAACGCAACAGGAAAAAGCTCGACGAGGTGGCCGAGCGTTCTCTGCGCGGTGCCAACCTGTGGACCGAGGTCAAGGATCGCCTCGACAAGCCCGGTGGCGGCCTCTCAGGCGGTCAGCAGCAGCGTCTGTGCATCGCGCGTGCCATCGCCGTCTCGCCCGACGTCCTGCTCATGGACGAGCCGTGCTCCGCGCTCGACCCGATCTCGACTCTCGCGATCGAGGACCTGATCACCGAGCTGAAGAAGGACTTCACGATCGTCATCGTCACGCACAACATGCAGCAGGCTGCGCGTGTGAGTGACCAGACGGCATTCTTCAACCTCGAGGCAACCGGTAAGCCCGGTCGACTCGTCGAGATCGACGACACCGAGAAGATCTTCTCGAACCCGACACAAAAAGCTACCGAGGACTACATCTCCGGCCGCTTCGGCTGAGCGACACTGTGGCTGTGTGGGCAGTCGACCTCCTCCTCACCGGCTACTTCAGGTGAGACAATGGGTACGTTCTGAAATAGGGGGTCGACAGTTGACTATCGAATTGCGTCAGCCGGACCGGGAGGTCGCGGCGGGAGCGCATTACGGCTACTCCTTGGCCGATTCGCATACGCGTCTGCTTCTGGCGGAGCCGGACCCAGCCACCGCTGCGCAGTTCATGGCGGCCGCCGACCACATGGGGATTCGCACCGACTGGTGCCGTGACGGTGCCGAGACTCTACTGGCGGTGGGTGCGGAGGTGCCGACCGTCCTGATCTTGGCTGCTCACACCGACAACGTCGACGCCGCACGAGTGGTGGCCACGATTCGAAGCCGGTCCGATGTTCCGATCCTGGTCGGTGCAGCCAAGTCGGGCGACGAGCGCATCGTGCGCGAAGTCCTCGCCGCGGGCGCCTCGGCGGTCGTTGCCCGCCCGTACGACATCACCACCATTGCTCCGTTCGCCGGCATCACCACACTCTCACCCGCCGAAGACAGTGTCGTCACCGCCGGACCGATCCGGGTCAACCCCAGTGGCTACGAGACCCGCGTCGGAAACCGCGAAGTACAGTTGACTCAGCGGGAACTCGAACTGCTCGTCTACCTGATCAAACGCCGCGGCCACGTCGCCAGCCAAAGCGAGATCAGCCTCGCAGTATGGGGTCACAGCGCCGAAACGAACACCGTCGCGGTGCACGTGAAGCGGCTACGTGAAAAACTCGGCTCGGATGCGCAGCACGGACAGTTCATTCGCACCATCCGCGGCGCCGGCTACCGCCTCGCTCCTTCCTTATGTGCATGAACCCATCAGCTCTCTGCGGTAGCAGAACCCGGAAGAACTCCCAGGTCGTGTGATGGGCGCACCCACAGACGACTGGGAATCAGGATTCCGAGCGCTGACGAAGTTCGTCGAACTCAAAGGTCATGCCGGCCCCGCAGGTCGAGTCCATGCGTTCGGAATCGACCTCGGCGGGTGGGTGGCACGTCGACGGATCGCATACTGGGACGGCACACTCTCCGCCGGTGAAGCCGACCTCCTCGAAAACCTACCCGGCTGGACCTGGGGGAAACCGCGACGCAAAAGTTGGCGAGCAGCACTGTCCGCATTATCGGACGAGCTCGCCGCGCGCCCCGACACGGACCTGTCGTCGACTCTCGTGATCGATGGTATCGATCTGGTCGCATGGGCGAACGCCCAGCGCACAGCCCACCAGAATGGCGAGCTCACCGACACCCAGATTCTCATGCTCGAAGCCCTACCCGCCTGGATGTGGGACAACGACACCGTTCGTTGGGAAACCGGGCGCTCTGCACTCGAGATGTACCTCCGAGAGCACGATGGTGCCGATGTCCCTCGCTCAGCGCGCGCCAACAGCTTCGACGTGGGCAAATGGGTGTTCCGCTGCCGAGAAGAGCATCGCGCCGGCACCCTGCCCCCGGATCGTATCGCCGAACTGAACAAGCTCCCAGGGTGGCGATGGGGCCGCGAGAGCGACGCGTGGATACAGGGGATCTCGGCCCTTAAGGCCTACACCGCCATCCACGGAACAGCCTCCCCCCGACAATCAGAGATCCTCGACGGGTTCTCCCTCGGACAGTGGGTCCACCACCGGCGCCGCGACTACAAAACCGGCACCCTGGCGATCGAGAAAATCGCCGCCCTCGAAGCGCTGCCCGGCTGGGACTGGGATCCTTTCCAAACACAATGGGAGAGAGGGTTTTCCGTATTGACTCAGTTCGTCGCGAACTCCGGTCATGCTCGACCATCCAAGAGCGCGGTCACCGGAACTTATCCCCTCGGCGAATGGGTCAGCACCCAACGAAAACACCACCACCGAGGAATTCTGTCCGACGCCCGCTCCGCACGACTCGAACAACTTCCAGGTTGGCGCTGGATCGACGACAAACAGCACGAGTAAACCCGGCAAGTGAACCGTCGCAAGACAACCCCACTCATGCTCGCCAGCAACCTTGGATCACAGCGATGCAGGTTTCGCAGAGGATTCCTGCTTTCCAAGGCAAGGCGAAGTGCACATGGCTCCCTGGGAACGAAAGTTCCGGAAACGCTCAATGGTGACCTCGGCCCCCGAGTGGCGGCGCCTGTCAATTCCCGCACCCGGAGAATCCGCCGAATCGATGTTCCCGACAGATCCCGACACCACTACTTCTGCACCGGACTGATCAACACACCGGCAACACCGCTACAACCGCTTCGCTCACCTCATCACATTGCTGAGCGCCGAACCTGCTGAAACAGGGGGGTGCACCCGCAATCGATTTCACGATTCAGCAACACCGTCCTGAGGCTCAGATTCCAGGATCCAGCACACACCGACATCGTCGGTTTCCGGCGGAATCCCACTTTCCGCTCGACCCAGCAGCGCAACAAGGTTTGTTTCGAGGGTGGCAAGTTCGCGGATCTTGCCACGAACCTGGGAGAGATGCTCCGAGAGCATCTCCACGACCTGCTCACAAGGAGCCGCCCCGCGGTCATGGGTGGTGAGGATCTGGCGGATCTCTCGCAAGGTGAGACCTGCAGACTGGGCGCTGCGGACGAACCGCAAACGCGAAAGAGATTCCGGACCGAAATCCCGGTAGCCGTTGGACTTTCGGACCGGGACGGGAATCACCCCACTGTCCTCGTAGAAACGCAGCGTCTTCGGGGCAACGCCACTCCGAGCGGCCAGTTCACCAATTTTCACGAGATCCTTGACCTTCCATCGCACTGGAATGTCCATTATGGATGACGTTCGGGAACCGCAGGTGACTCGGACCGCTCGTCGTCGCGCTGACGGCGAACGCTCAGAAGGAGGTGTGAAATGAACCCACTGGAGATGTTGTGCGACTGGCTGTGTCGAGCGATGGGTCCTTGCTGTCCCCCCATGTGATGCCGTGGCGAGCAACTCGGAATCTACCGATGTCACTTCGCCGTTCCTGGTGAGGTACGTCGGCCGGCCACCGTTCGGCTGGCGTACCGCATTCACTTCCAAGTCCGGTGCATCATCTTCCTCGAATCGCCCTACATTGCTATCATCGTTTTATGACGATGAATAACGAGTCGGGATGCCTCGCTGCAACCGGCAGCGGGTCCAGTCTGGATGCGGCAGTGGCACTGTTCCACAGTCTCTCGGACGGCACCCGGTTGTCGATCGTGCGCCGTCTCGCCGAAGGAGAGGCGCGGGTTGCGGATTTGATCGGTGAACTCGGCCTCGCCCAGTCGACGGTGTCCGCACATGTTGCATGCCTACGTGATTGCGGTTTGGTCGACGGCAGACCGGAAGGTCGGCAGGTGTTCTACTCGCTGGCCCGGCCGGAATTGATGGACCTACTCGCCTCGGCGGAGACGCTGCTTGCCGCGACGGGGAACGCGGTTGCCTTGTGCCCGAATTACGGCACCGCCATCGGAGATAGCCGTGAGTGACGCATGCGGTTGCGGTCACGACGAACCCCGCGTCGAAGGCGAGGAAGAACACGGGCCCGAAAAGTGGTGGCAGGTTACCGAGATCCGGGCGGCTGCAGCTGCGGGCGTGCTGCTGATCGCGGCGCTGATAGTGGGCCTGACCGGTGGGCCGGATGCTCTCGGGCTCGGTCTCGAGGTGGGCGCCCTGCTCATTGCCGGTTACACGTTCGTCCCGTCCACTCTCGCACGCCTGGTCAAGGGCAAGATCGGGGTCGGCACCCTGATGACGATCGCGGCTGTCGGCGCGGTACTGCTCGGTGAGGTGGGCGAAGCGGCCATGCTCGCGTTCTTGTTCGCGATCAGCGAGGGACTCGAAGAGTATGCGGTCACCCGCACTCGCCGGGGCCTGCGGGCCTTGCTGTCTCTGGTGCCGGCCACCGCGACAGTTCTCCGCGGCGGCCGCGAGGAAACCGTTCCGCCCTCCGAACTCCAGCTCGGCGAGCTCATGGTCGTCAAGCCTGGGGAACGGATCGCCACCGACGGGGTCATCCGCACCGGACGCACCGCTCTGGACACCTCCGCGATTACCGGTGAATCGGTGCCCGTCGAAGCCGGTCCCGGCAACGAGGTGTTCGCAGGATCGATCAACGGCACCGGCGTCCTCGAAGTCGAGGTCACCGCAGATGCGCAGGACAATTCGCTGGCCAGAATCGTGCGGATCGTCGAGGCCGAGCAGTCCCGCAAGGGCGAGGCGCAACGCCTCGCCGACAAGATCGCCAAACCGCTGGTTCCAGGTGTGATGATCGTCGCCGCAGTTATCGCCGCGGTCGGCAGTGTGCTCGGCGATCCGCTGGTGTGGATCGAACGCGCCCTGGTGGTGCTGGTCGCCGCCTCCCCGTGTGCGCTGGCCATCGCGATCCCTGTCACCGTTGTCGCCGCGATCGGTGCGGCGTCCAAGCTCGGTGTCCTGGTCAAGGGCGGCGGTGCACTCGAGGCCCTCGGCCGGATCCGCACCGTTGCGTTGGACAAGACCGGCACCCTCACCCGCAACCAGCCTGCCGTGATCGATGTGGCCACGGCGGACGGCGCCAGCCGCGAGGACGTTCTCGCGGTGGCCGCAGCGTTGGAGGCGCGCAGCGAGCACCCTCTCGCTCGCGCGATTCTCGCCGCCGTCGACGACTACGCACCCGCCGACGACGTGGACGCGGTCACAGGGGCGGGCCTGACCGGGGCCATCGACGGCATACCTGTGCGCCTCGGTCGACCGGGCTGGATCGACCCGGGTCCGCTGGCAGGGGATATCGAGCGGATGCAGCATGCCGGCGCCACTGCGGTGCTGATCGAGCGCGCCGGAACGGTCATCGGGGCGGTCGCCGTCCGTGACGAGCTCCGACCGGAAGCACGTGAGGTGGTTGCCGGGCTACGACGCGGCGGGTACACCGTCGCGATGCTCACCGGCGACAACGAACGCACCGCCCAGGCGCTGGCCGCCGACGTCGGGATCGACGACGTGCACGCCGACCTGCGCCCGGAGGACAAGGCACGGATCGTGGAAACCTTGCGTGCGAGCCGCCCGACGGCAATGGTCGGGGACGGTGTCAACGACGCCCCCGCCCTGGCCACCGCCGACTTGGGCATTGCCATGGGCGCGATGGGTTCCGACGTGGCCATCGAGACCGCCGATGTTGCTCTGATGGGTGAGGACCTGCGGCACCTGCCGCAGGCGTTGGCGCACGCGCGCCGCTCCCGGACCATCATGTTGCAGAACGTCGGACTGTCGCTGGCGATCATCACCGTTCTGATGCCGTTGGCCTTGTTCGGGGTTCTCGGCCTGGCCGCCGTGGTCCTGGTGCACGAGGTCGCTGAGATCGTGGTCATCGCCAACGGTGTCCGGGCCGGCCGCGCGCAAGCCTTCCCCACCGGATCGGTACCCGCACCGGCGGGGAAGGTCGAGGCCCGCACGTGAGCGAATTAGCGGCTCGATCAATCCGCACAGGTAGCACGCGGCGGGTGATTCTCGTGGTCGTCGGTCTCGCTCTCATCGCGATCGCACTGTCGGCCGAACCCGTTGCGCGCCGTACCCTTTCCGGTGCACGCACCGTCGATATGGGATTGCTGCAACTGAAGTTGGCGTACAACAGCGGTGTCGCGTTCAGCATCGGCCAACAGCTTCCGGCCTGGATCATCCTCGCGGTCACCGCCGCCATCACTCTCGGCGTCGGAATTTACGCCTGGCGCACCGTCCCCACCGCTTCACTGGTGGGGACGGTGGGTTGGTCGGCGATCCTCGCCGGAGCTGCCGCCAACGTGATCGATCGTGCCGTCGACGGAAAGGTCACCGACTATTTCCACACCGGCTGGTGGCCCACCTTCAACCTCGCCGACACCTACATCACCTGCGGCGTCGTGCTGCTCGTCGCATCACTGATCTTTGAGTCCACCCACGACCCGGCCGATCCCCCGCCCGCACAGGAGAGTTCGAAATGACAGCAATACCCGAGATCAGGCCGCGCCGCGGCAGCCGCCGGATGCGAGGATGATCGGCACCATCGCCGCGGCGGTAGCGATGTTCGCCGGCACCAACATCGACGACATCGTCGTACTGACCGTCCTGTTCGTCGCCTCCGCCAGTCAAGGACGGCCGCGGGCATGGCAGATCGTTGCCGGCCAGTACCTCGGCCTGATCACCCTCGTCGCGATCAGTGTGGTCGCCGCCCTCGGGTTGGTGATCGTGCCCGAGGACTGGGTTGGACTACTCGGATTACTTCCCCTGTCGCTAGGAATCTGGGGACTGATCCAGGGCTTACGCAGCGACGGAGACGGTGAACCCGTAGTGGTCGCGGCCGGGACGATCAGCGTCGCCGCCATCACCATCGCCAACGGCGCCGACAACATCGCCGTCTACACCCCGGTCTTCCGCACTCTCGGTGCGCCCCAGACCATCGTTACCATCGCCGTGTTCCTGATCTGTGTCGGACTCTGGTGCGCCGCCGGCAGAATGCTCGGCACCCACAAGAAGGTCATCGACACCCTCGAGCGCGTCGAGCACTGGCTCGTGCCCACAGTCTTCATCGGGCTGGGCGTCATCATCCTGCTCGAATCCGGTGTGATCGGCCGCCTGATCGCCGCCGCGGCATGACCGACACTGCTGGCACGGTGGCACCTTGATCCGTCCCGGCTCCTCGCGGTCGCCGGGGCACGCGGATGTCTGCGACTCCGCGCACCGCATCCCGGCCGGAACCGTGCATGGCGCGTCACAACGGTCCGGCCACCGAAGCAAAGGCGAGCGGAAGATCCAGTGCGAATTGGCAGAACGACAAACTCGGACGGCGCCCGAATGATCGTTGGACCAGCGGTGGCCGCCTTCTCGGACGTCGGCACGGGCAGGGGTTGGGCTTCCTGCCCTCTGTCGGAATTATCCGATGGCCGTTTGCTGAAATCGGGGAGATCAGCCCCGTGAACCACTCGCATCGTGCGGCTTGCGCAGCGGCGGCGCATTCGTCAGGCGGGCGATGTGTGGAGGCCGAGCTGCACGGCATGCTCGTAGTCATCGTCGATGAGGACCACTGTGCGGTGTTCGCGGTCGAGAAGTGAAGCGGCGATCGATGCGCGGTAACCGGATGCGCAGTGCACCCACACTTCGGCCGCGGAAACTTCCTCGAGTCGGTGTGGTAGCTCGTGGAGGGGGATGTTCACGGCACCAGGAAGGTGGCTGTCCGCGTACTCGGACTGTTGACGCGCATCGAGGACGCTTATCTCACGTTCGCCGGTGGCCGCCGCGAGTCCGGCGAAGTCGGATACATCGTAGGAGCGGACCTTTCCGTCGCCGACGAGCGAGTGAATCTCACCGACGGCGGATCCGGAGGGACTGTCGATGCCGATCCGAGCCAGCTCGCGGGTCGCCTCGGCGATCTGGTCGGTTGTTTCACCGATCAGCGTCAACGGCACGCCCCACTGATAAAGCCATCCGAGATAGGTGACGAAGCTGGTCGACAGTTCGAACCCGAGAGAGCCATCGACGTGGCCGGCGGCGAAAGCGGTGCGTGCTCGTAGGTCAACGACCCATTGCCCGGCGTCGATGCGGCGACGTAGTTCGTCTGGATCGACGGGCTCGGGCATGGACAGGTCGATCGGGGCCGGCCCTTTGGTGTTGATGACGCCCATATGGGCGTAGTACGCGGGATATGCAGACAGGCCCGCGATCAGCTCGTCGACATAGGTGTGTTCGTCCTGAGTCAGTGCGGGGTTGGACTGCTGCTGTTCACCGATGGTGGATGAGTCCCCGCTGGTCGGAGTTGCGGCACAGAAGCTACCGAACCCATGTGTGGGGTAGACCTCCACCTCAGCGGCCAGTTCGGCCGCGATACGGCGGACCGAATGGTACTGCGCGTGGGTCAGTTCATCAGTGTGCTCGGAGCCGAGCAGGTCAGTGCGCCCGGTGGACCCGTAGAGCATGGAGCCGCCGGTGAAGATTGCGATCGGCTCGCCGCGCCGGTGCAGAACGTAACTGACGTGGTGATGAGTATGCCCTGGGGTGTGCATGACCTCGAACGTCGTCGATCCCGCGTCGACGACATCGCCGTCGACGACTGCTCGGCGCTCGTATTCGACCGGATCGCCGTCCGGGACGACGTATTCGGCACCCGTGGCGCGCGCAAGTTCCAGGCCGCCAGTGACGTAGTCGTTGTGGATGTGAGTTTCCAGCACGTGGGTGATGACAGCGTTCTTTTCTGCTGCCAGCGCCCGGACGCGGTCGATGTCGCGTTGTGGATCGATCACCACGGCGATACCGTCGTGGCTGATCAGATAGCTGCGGTCGCCGAGGCTGGAAGTTTCAATGATGGCGATGTCCGGGTCGGTCGTGCTCATGGGGAGCTCCTACATGTTGTCGGTCGGCCTCGTTCCTGATGTGAAGCGGGCGTTCAGGCCAGCGCCAGGAAGAGCTTTTCCAGTTCTGCTTCGGTCATGGGTTCTTTGTTGTCTGCCGCTTCGCCTGTCATGCACTCTCGGAGACCGGTAGCGACGATCTTGAAGCCAGCTTTGTCGAGGGCCCTGGAAACAGCGGCGAGCTGGGTGACAACGTCTTTGCAATCGCGTCCGTTCTCGATCATGCCGATCACTCCCGAGAGTTGGCCGTGTGCGCGGCGGAGGCGGTTGAGGACCAATGCGATGCTGTCTTCGTCGCCGATCATGGGGTCTCCTTCAGATGCATGATGATGCCAGAAATTGCCAGATTACCCCCGGGGGCATCCAACGGGGTGCACGGTAGATCATCCGAGAACGAGAGTGTCGATGAGGACGTAACCTGCCACGACAAACACCAGGTAGGCGAACCACTGCCGAAGTGAGTCCGTGGCGATGCGTGTACCGAATCGTCCGGCCACCAACGAACCCGCAATGGCTGAACCTGCGAACGCTGCCGTCAAGGGCCAGTTTCCACCTAGGCCGTCGGCCTGAGCGATGAGTCCGGCGGCGGAGTTGGCGACGATGACCACCAAAGAGGTTCCGACGGCGACACTCATCTCGATTCCCAGCAGCAGAACCAATGCGGGGATGATCAAGAAGCCCCCGCCGACGCCGAACAGTCCGGTAAGGACACCGACGCCGAATCCGGTCGGTATGGACCGAGGTGCGCATCGGCGCCAGTTGATCCCGGAATTGCTCGTCCTGCAGGCGGTTCCGGGATTGTCGGGGCTGCGCAGCATGCGTGCCCCCGCGAGGATCATGACGATCGCAAAGCCGATCATCACGGCAGTTTCAGGTAGATGCTTGCCAAGGGCAGTGCCGGCCAGGGTGCCGAGGACTCCGGTGGCGGCGAAGATTGCCGCGAGTCGCCATTCGATGAGCCGCGCCCGCACCTTGGAGATGACCCCGACCGCGGAGGCGACACCGATCACCAACAGCGAAGTCGGTATCGCCTCCGGCAGGGGGAACCCGAGAGCGTACACGAGGATCGGGACAGCGAGGATCGATCCACCGCCTCCGAGGAGACCGAGCAGGATTCCGACGGTGAGGCCGAGCGCCAGCGCCAGGGTCAACGTCATCAACTGCGCACTGCATCCCGACTGCCGAGCGTGTCCAGGGCGGCTTGGAGTTTGGTGGTGGCCTCGGCCGCGACATCTGACAGTGCTGGTTCGCCCGTCACTTGGACCATGAGGTCCGGGTTCATCGCCTCGACGATGACCGATCCGGCGGTGGTGTCGGCACGGACGACGACGTTGCAGGGCAGTAGCAGGCCGATCTCACGCACGATTCCTACGGCGCGGTGTGCAAGCGTGGGATTGCACGCGCCTAGGATCAGATACTTCTCCATGTCTGTGCCAAGTTTGGCTTTCAGGGTGGCCTGCATGTCAATTTCGGTCAGCACACCGAAGCCTTGCTCGGACAGTGCTGCTTTGGTGGCGGTGACCGCCGTCTCGAAGTCGGTGTCGGTCAAGGTGGTCGAGAGTGCGATGGTCATGGTGGAGAATTCCTTCCGTTCGTCGAACTGCGGCAATTGTGTGCCTATCCGCTTCGGGGGTGGCGAAGACTTGGTACGCCCGCTCTGGTGAGAAGCGCACTTGCCGGGCACCAGCCGACCGCGGCGTAGAGGGCGAGGTTCGCGGCGGCGAAGGCGCTGAGCAGCCTCCACCGTGGTGCGTGGAGTTCGCCGAGGGTCAGGCCCGTCGCGGTGACGCCGGCGGCCAGTGCGGGGACGATACGTTCGATCGGCCACCCGGCAGACGTGCTCGAATGCGTGATGTTCGGATCGGTCATGATTCCTCCGTGAGGTGTTGTAATGGTCAGTGCGAGAAGCGGATCGACGGCAACATTCTGCGCAGCCAGCCCGGTGCCCACCATGCAGCGTGACCGCTCAGCCGGAGCAGGACCGGGAGCAGGATCAGCCTGATCAGGAAGGCGTCGAGCAACACCGCGACGCCGAGGATGATGCCCATTTCCTTGGGTGGGAGCGGATCGGAGAGCGCGAAGGTGAAGAACACGGCGACCATGACCGCCGCAGCGGCGAAGATGACGCGTCCGGAGTGCGCGAGGCCGTCGACCTGAGCAGCCTTCGGGTCCCCGGTCTTCTCGTAGTGTTCTTTCGCGGTGGCGAGCAGGAACACGGTGTAGTCCATGGCGATGGCAAAGATCATCGCGAAGAAGAACACCGGCCCCCAGCCGTCGAGGAAACCTTGAGGGGTGAAGCCGAGCAGCGACGATCCGTGTCCGTCTTGGAAGATCAGCTTCGCAACCCCGAACGCTGCGGCGGTCGACAGCAAACTGACGGCGGTGCCGAGGATCGCGATCAGTGGTGCCTGCAGAGCGACGAGCAGCAGGATGAAGCCGAGGGCGAGGATGATCCCGATAACCAACGGTAGGTAGTCGTTCAGGGCTTGCTGCAGGTCGAGGTTCTCCGCTGGCGCGCCGCCGACGAGCGCGGACTCCGGTAGTTGTGCGCGTAGGTCACCGAGGATCGTGCCCATGGCCTCTGCGGAAGGGTCCACGGCAGGAAACGCTTGCAGCAGTGTGTAGTTCGAATCGTCTGTTGATGGTGTGGGCGGGGTGACCATCGAGATCCCGTCGACGCTGCTCGCTGCCGCGGCGGTAGCAGCCGCATCGGAAGACGGGACAACTATCTGCAGCGCGCCGGGTGCCCCGTCACCGAACTGGGCCTGAACCAACTCGTAACCTTGCCGAACGGGCGCATCGTCGGGAACGACAGCGATGGACGGCATTGCCACCTTCAGTCCCAGGACAGGTAAGGCCAGGGCGACGAGGATGCCGACGGAGACCAGCGCGAACGGCCATGGGTACTTGTGAAGCAATTCGCCCCACGCAGCGAACTTCGGGGATCGGTGCTGTTGGCGTTTCGCGTAAGGCAGGGATGCTGCGTTGACCTTGGGGCCGAGTGCGCCCAGCGTGGCCGGAAGAAGTGTCATGGTGGCGATCAGAACGAACGTGACGGCCAGCATGATGCCTACGGCCATGGTGCGCACGGCCGGTGCGGGAACGAGCAGCACTGCCGAGAGGCTGACCAGGACGGTAAGTCCGGACAGGAGCACCGCTTTGCCTGCGGTGTCCATGGTTTCGGCAACGGCTGCTCGTGGATCGGCCGTACGGAGGGCGTCGCGGAAGCGGGCGACGATGAACAAGGCGTAGTCGATGCCGAGAGCGAGGGCGAACATCATCGCGAAATTCATCGCCCATACCGAGATCGGTGTGACCTCGTTGAGCAGCACCAAACCGCCGGCGGAGGCGACGAGTCCGGCCACTGTGAGCAACAGCGGCAGCCCGGCAGCGACGAGGGAGCCGAATGCGAGCACCATGATCGCCAAAGTGACTGGCCAAGAGAATAGTTCAGCCTGAATCATCGCATCGTGGTTGGCTTTGTTGAAGTCGGACCACAACGCGGAGGATCCGGTGGGATAGACCTCGATACCGTCGCCGGAGAGTGCGGTCAGCTCGTCTTTGACATCGTCGACGGCTTTGACCATGTCGTCCGCGTTTGCGTTGGCGCCGGCGATGAGGATGCCGGTGTGGCCGTCGGGGCTGATGGTCATACCAGGCTGTGGGGCGATGACGGCACCGAACCGGGTGTCACCGTCGAACACAGCTGTGACGTCGATGAGTCTCTGCTGCACGGTGGGATCGTCGATCGACGCGGTGTCCGAATGGACCACCACCTGAACCGCGGCCGAGGAGTTCCCGCCGAAATGCTGTTGCGCGAGTTCACGGACCTGGACCGATTCGGATCCGTTGGCTTGCCACCCAGCACCCGCCAGTGACGAAAAAACCGACGGCGCTGCAGATCCGAGCGCGACAAGCGCGATCAGCCAGACACCGAACACCCATCGGCGGCGTGCGACCATCGCGCTTCCCAGGCGTCCGAGTATGCCGGGTGTAGATACGCGATCACGATCGTCACGACCGGTGGCCGTCACGGTGTCGGGCACAGACATAACTTCTCCTAAAATACGGGCTGGGGTATTCAAATGAGCGAGCTAGACCTCGGTAAACCTGACCCAATTGGAAGGTTAGGCCCTTGCACTCGCGACCGGGATTGGCGGCGAAACAGCGATCGCGAGGCGCTGGCGCCGATCGATAGGACCAACGGTCTCAGCAGAGCAGGTGCACTGCCGAGGCCGTGAAACATCCTTCGTGACGTCGTCGACATGTCGATCGCAACCTGCCCACGCGATCTTGTCGCATATCGGGCACGGGACGGGGTAACACATAGACAGTCCTTTCTGACGAGCGTCTACCCACTGTTGCATATACCCAGGGGGGTATGCAAGTACCCCTGGGGGTATACGCTCGGGTAGGCCGTTCGCTCCTCTCGGGCGCCCACCCGAGGGGGTGGGCCGTCCGGGTCGTCGAGTGCCCAGGCGAGGTACCGCTTTCTGGGTAGCCGACGCACACGTCGGCGCATCCGTCGAGACGACTCAGTCCGGGTGCGGCGGCCACGCCATCGGTGAGAGGTCTCGGGAACTCGTGGCGTGGATCGAGCGCGCCGGAACCGTCATCGGGGCAGTCGCCGTACGAGACGAGCTCCGACCGGAAGCACATGAGGTGATCGCCGGGCTACGACGCGGCGGGTACACCGTCGCGATGCTCACCGGCGACAACGAACGCACCGCCCAGGCGCTGGCCGCCGACGTCGGGATCGACGACGTGCACGCCGACCTGCGCCCGGAGGACAAGGCACGGATCGTGGAAACCTTGCGTGCGAGCCGCCCGACGGCAATGGTCGGGGACGGTGTCAACGACGCCCCCGCCCTGGCCACCGCCGACTTGGGCATTGCCATGGGCGCGATGGGTTCCGACGTGGCCATCGAGACCGCCGATGTTGCTCTGATGGGCGAAGACCTGCAGCACCTGCCGCCGGCTCTGCATCCGATGAACCGAATGCTCGCACAATTGCGCAGTGTCTACACGAAGCGCATCGCTTGCACGACCGACACAGCGCCGTCGCGTTTCGGCCCGCAAAGAGGACCGCAGCCGGCCGCACCAGCGATGACACCCAGCGTTGGCATCACCTCGAACGCACACATGTCCTCTCCCAGCCCTGTCCATGGCCACACAAACCACCTCGCCATGCTCCCCTGGCCTTACATCAGCGTGACTGCCGCGAAGCCGTCGGGCAGGTTCTTCGCATCATCGTCGTCGCCGCCCCGGGATCCGCACTGGGCCGCTATCCGGAGGGCAACACCGAACGAACTCGTGCCGGTCTTATGACACCGATGCCGATACCTGACGATCTTGCCGAGAAAATGCAGACCTACCAGTCCTGGGTTTCGTTTACCGCGAGCTGTCCTGCACTGCCGCATACTCGAAACCACACGCCGACGGAGGAACACCATGATGCACCTTGAAATTTTGCAAGTCCCGGACTGCCCGAACGTGCAGCTCCTCGAACAACGGATCGAGCACGTTCTCGCGGAGGAGTCCATCGATTGGGAACTGCGCCACGTAATCGTCGACGATCCTCGATCCGCAAGGCTTGCGGGCATGACCGGATCGCCGACGTTGCTCGTCGACGGCCGCGATCCGTTTGCCGAACCGGACCAGGTCCCCAACGTGTCATGCAGGCTCTATCGAGATTCCACGGGCGAGGTCGGTGGCGCTCCTACCGTTGCTGCACTGAGGGGTGCGTTCGGTATGGCTGCGCCCACAGCTGATGTAGAGGGCGATGAGTGAAAGTATCGGCCACCCACCGGTGGTCCCAACAGGGTCGTCTCCAGCAGCAGCCCCGGGGTTCCTCACAAGGGCGAGCTGACTCAACGGTCCTCCGTACTGCGCCTGCTCGAGTCTCGTCCGCCTGATCCCGCAGCTTGTACCGATTCCGAAACTCGAGACCACCACGGATACCGCCGACTCCGCACCTGATCCCGTCACCTGACATCTTCATCCCAATGCCAATCAATGCATGATCGCGCGCCCTCGGCATCACCCAGGAAGGCAGCTTTGAGCGGTCATACGTCCAAAAAAGACAGGTTGTGGCACCGATGCTGGGCATTTTCGTTACTGGAGCTTTCACGCGCACCTAACCGGAGGGAACCCTTCACCGGGTGCGCATTGCACGCCGTTTTTCATCTACGACCATCACTTCTTCATTGATCCGGCGGCGCAATGACCGGAACGCGATCGCAGAGATGGCGAATCCGAGCAGCACCGCCCCGAACAGTGCTAACACACCGGGGATTTCGAGTTCGAGTATGGCGTTGATTCCCATGATGATCACTGCGAGGCCGGCGATCAGGGCGAGTCGAACCGCGGTGTAGTACATCACCAGACGCACGAGCTTTGACCGTGCTACACGGTTGATCCGCGCCACGCGCGTCTGCGGTGCTTGATGGGCACCCAGTGCCGCAATTTCTGGGCTGACTGGTGGATTGATACGGCCCTTCGGAGCGGACTGGCGTTTCACGATGCTCGATTCTCGGGTTCGGATCCCGCCTCTGGTTGGCGGGGGCGACAGAACGAACCATATGTCTACTATGCACAATAGTAGTTCAGTGTTGTCCCGGTTCACCGCACCACGCTTGGAGGAAGTGCATGCAGGCACAGTCTCGGTGGTTCCTGCTCTTCCTGGTTGTGATCGGTCTTCTCGTCGTGGCGATCTGGCCTCGATCAACGTCAACCGAGACCCATTCCTCGACCCGGCCTCAAGTGCCTCCGGCCGCCCAGGCAGATGAAGATCGCGTCGACTCGGGGTTTTCCTCGAAGTCCGCGGCAGCAGCGGTTCCCTGTCCTGTGGCCCCGGCAGTACCGCCCGCTGGAGGAGAACTCCTGGGAATCAAAGCGACGTGTCTTGGCGAGAATACTGTGGTCGACCTCGGTGCAGCGCTGTCCGGGGAGCCGACCCTGATCAACCTCTGGGCCTCGTGGTGCGGGCCGTGCCGATCGGAAATCCCGGTCCTGAATGACTATGCAGGTACTCCGGGCTCCATCCGAGTAGTCGGGATCAACGTCCAGGACGACATGTCCACAGCACTAGCGCTTCTCACCGCTGCAGGCGTGCACTATCCCTCGTTCGCTGCGGTCGACGACATCGGAATTGCGCTATCGGCGCCGCCAGTTCTGCCGCTGAGCTTTCTCGTCCAACAAGACGGGTCCGTCGAACAGATTACAACCCCCATGGTTTTCGAAAACACTGACCAAATACGCTCCGCTGTAAGTGAGTTGATGAAATGAATGCCCCCGCACTCCCTCGCAAATCGAGACAACGCGTACTCGGAAAACCGACCCGCATCCTCCCACTGGTCGCTATTCTCACTGCGATCGTCGTCGCCGCGAGTGGATGTGCAACCGGCACCGATGCAGTCGCTTCGGGTGCGAATTTCGATTTCGTGTCACCGGGAGGACAAACCGATATTTTGTACGACCCGCCCGAATCGCGAAACATGATCGGTGTATTGGCCGGACCTGACCTCATGGCCGACGGTAGCGATATTTCACTCACTGATTACGCCGGTCAGGTCGTCGTGATCAATCTGTGGGGGCAATGGTGCGCCCCGTGCCGGTCCGAGGCCGACGATCTCGAGCGCGCGTACGAAGCAACCGAAAGTCTCGGTGTTCAGTTTCTCGGGATCAACGTTCGAGATCCTCAACGAGACAAGGCCCAGGACTTCGTCGTCGACAACAACGTCAGCTACCCCTCGATCTACGACCCGTCGATGAGAACTTTGACAGCGCTCGGCGGAAACTATCCGACAAGCGTGATTCCCTCCACCTTGGTGTTGGATCGCAGACAGCGCGTCGCCGCTGTGTTTCTTCGCGCACTTCTCACCGAGGATCTGCAACCGGTCATCGAGCGCGTGGCGGCCGAGCGGTGAACGAACTCGCCCAAGGTGTCGGCTCCAGCTTCCAGACCGCCGCCGCGAGCGGCCCGTTACTGCTCGCCGTAGCAGCGTGCATTCTGGCCGGTCTGGTGTCGTTCGCATCGCCGTGTGTGGTGCCGCTCGTTCCCGGATATCTGTCGTATCTGGCCGGCATTTCCGGAGCTGATTCTCCAGCGGTGACCCGTGGCGACGAGACCTCGGAACCTGCAGGCAGATGGCGGGTTACCGGCGCGGCAACGATGTTCGTTGCCGGATTCACCGTGGTGTTCGTTCTCGCCACCGCGTCGGTGTTCGGGGTGATCGGAACCCTGCGCATCAACGAAGACCTGCTCCAACGGGTGGGTGGTGTGATCACCATCGTGATGGGGTTGACCTTCATCGGCTTGATTCCTGCCTTGCAGAAAGACACACGGTTCGCCCCGCGGCGTATCTCCTCCCTTGCCGGCGCGCCCTTGTTGGGGGGCGTGTTCGCGTTGGGTTGGACACCATGTCTCGGCCCCACCCTCGCCGGAGTTATTTCGGTGGCGGCCGGAACTGAAGGCACGACAGCAGCGCGGGGCGTGATACTGATTGTCGCCTACTGTCTGGGATTGGGACTGCCGTTCATCGTGCTTGCGTTCGGGTCGGCGAAAGCTCTCCGCGGCGTCGGGTGGCTCAAACGCCATTCACGGACGATTCAGATCGTCGGCGGAATAATGCTCGTCGCTGTCGGGCTCGCACTGGTCACCGGCGTGTGGGGCATGTTCGTCGGCTGGTTACGCAACGAATTCGTCAGTTCGGTCGTGCTGCCGATATGACAGATAACGCCACCGCGGGAGGTCGCATCCGCCGCCTACCGAGACTGATTATCCGAGAAAGCGTTCGACTACTGCGCCACAATTGGCGCCGGTTGACGTCGATGAGCACCGCGCTCGTGCTCCTGTTCCTCTTGGCACTCGCAGCACTTCCCGGTGCTATGTTGCCTCAGCGAAATCTCAACGTACAGAAAGTTTCCCAGTACATCGCGGCGCAGCCAACCCTCGGCCCGCTATTCGACAAGCTGGAGTTGTTCGACGTCTTTTCCAGCTTCTGGTTCACTGCGATCTACGTCCTGCTGTTTCTCTCTCTCATCGGCTGTCTTGTTCCACGCCTGCAGGCGCATCTCGGCGCGCTTCGGAGCCAACCTGTACGAGCACCTCGGAATCTGTCCAGGTTGCCGCACCATTTCCACGGCGTAGTTGACATCTCGCATGACGAGGCCCTCACCAGAGTGCGGCAGTCGCTCAAGGGCTGGCGGGTAGCCGTCAGGTCCGAAAAGGATTCCGAGGTATCGGTTTCCGCGGAAAAGGGGTATCTGCGTGAGGCCGGGAATCTGGTGTTCCACTTCTCGCTGATCGGGTTGCTCGTCACCGTCGCGATCGGCAAGTTGGTGGGGTACGAGGGTTCGGTGATCGTCATTGCCGACGGCGGCCCCGGTTTCTGTAATACGTCACCTGCCGTGTACGACTCGTTCCGCGCGGGAAGTGCAACTGACGGCACGGGTCTCGCGCCCTTTTGCATCAAGGTCAACGACTTTTCCGCAGATTATCTCGATACTGGTCAGGCCGAAATGTTCACCTCCAACATCTCATACCAGAGCGGGCAGGACATCGCGACCAATACCTGGAAAGACTACCGTCTTCGAGTCAACGAACCGCTGCGTACCGACGGTGCCCGTGTTTATCTGACCGGCCACGGGTACGCGCCGCAGTTCACCGTCACTTTCCCCGATGGCCAGTCCCGTACCGAGACAATGCAGTTTCAACCGGACGACGCGGTGACGTTTCTCAGCAGTGGGGCGTTGCGGTTCGATCCACCCGGCGGTTCGTTCCCCGATCCGAACGAGCGCCGGAAGAATCAGATCGCCATCGAGGGACTCTTCGCGCCGACCGCTTCCTTCAGCGGGACGCTCCTGACTTCGTCGTTTCCCGACGCACGTGATCCTGCGGTCGCGATCGACATCTACAAGGGCGATACGGGTCTGGACACCGGCATCCCGCAATCGATCTTCTCGTTGAACAAGGAAATGATCAACCAAGGAAGGCTGGTCAAACAAGATCGTGTGAACCTCCGCCCTGGAGAGACGCGGACTCTCACCGATGGAACACAGGTTCGGTTCGACGGCGCCAAGGAATTCGCCAATCTGCAGGTGTCGTACGACCCTGCGCAACAGTGGGTTCTCGTCTTTGCGATCACGATGATGCTCGGACTTCTGATCTCGCTCGTGATCAGGAGGCGGCGAGTGTGGATCCGCCTACGCCCGGGGACGGGACCGGAGCAGGCTGATCTCGAACTCGGTGGACTCGCGCGGACCGATCATGCCGGCTGGGGCGGCGAATTCGACGATCTCTGTGAGAAATTGTTGACTGACCAGCGCAGTTCTCCTTCTACGAGAGCGGGCCTGTGAGGGTCCTTTCGGTCGACCGTGCGATCACTGCCGACAGTGAATTAGATGCATGCCTGAAGAGTGGTCGCCCCAAACGGCACCACGGTGGGATCGCTTTGCGTCTCGCTCTTTCGGTGGGCGCTGGGTGGCTGCTGTTTCTCAGCTTTCCGCCGCGCACGCTGTGGTTTCTCGCCCCTGTAGCCATCGCCCTGCTGACCGTCGTTCTCCAGGGGCGCAGTCTCCGTGCGGGTTTCGGATTCGGCTATGCCGCGGGACTGGGATTCTTCGTTCCCTTGCTGCCATGGGTCGGAGCGTACGTGGGTGCAACGCCTTGGTTGGCGTTGGCGGCGATTGAAGCGCTCGCGTTCGGAGTGTTCGGCGTACTGGCGGTGGCCGTCGGCCACGCTCCGCTTTCCCCGGTGTGGATTGCGGGTGCATGGGTCACCGCAGAAGCACTTCGTAGCCGAGTTCCGTTCGGCGGTTTCCCGTGGGGGCGTTTGGCCTTCGGGCAGGCAGACGGCCCGCTGCTGCCGTTGGCTTCGATCGCGGGGGCGCCAGGTCTTTCCTTCGTGACTGCACTGATCGGAACACTCATCGCCTGGTCACTGGCTGGGCCCTTGAATGTTCGATGGCAAGCATTGGCGAAAGGTGGCGCTTGCATCGTCCTCATCTTTGTGAGTGCATTGGTGACCGGTTCTCCCGGTGCCGCCCCTGACGAGGTCGTCACTGCGACCGTCGTTCAGGGCAACGTGCCGCGACTCGGCCTCGATTTCAACGCCCAACGCCGAGCTGTGCTCGACAATCATGTTGCCCGCACCGAACAACTCGCAGCTGAGGTCACAGCGGGCCGAGCAGCCCGGCCACGACTTGTCATCTGGCCCGAAAACGCTTCGGATATAGATCCTTTGACGAATCGGGATGCGGCGGATCGACTGGACCGAGCAGCCCGTTCTATCGGCGCCCCGATCCTGGTCGGTACGGTCCTGCAGGGCGAGCCAGGAACATCGATCAACAGTGCCATGGTCTGGGATCCGACGGACGGCCCTGGGCAGCAACACATCAAGCGGCAGCTTGTGCCCTTCGGGGAGTACCTGCCGCTCCGATCGATCGTTAGTGCGGTGTCGTCATATGCCGATTCTGCGGGCAATTTCGTTGCCGGGAACGGGAACGGCGTCGTCGACCTCAACGGAATTCAGGTAGCTGTTGCCACGTGTTACGAGGTGGCCTTCGACGATCTGGTGACCGAGTCCGTCAAGGCAGGAGCCACCGTCATCGCGGTTCCCACCAACAACGCGACCTTCGGCCGGACCGAGATGACCTTTCAGCAGCTGGCCATGTCGCGGGTGCGGGCGGTCGAACACGGCCGCAGTGTGCTGATCGCAGCAACCAGCGGTGTCAGCGCAATCATCACGCCAGCGGGTGTGGTGCGTCAACAGAGCGAGATCTTCACAGCACAAGCATTGACCGACGAGATCGCCGTTCGCTCCGATCTCACGTTGGCAACACGTGTGGGTTCGATTCCGGAACTCGCGTTGTCTGCGATCGTGCTTTCTCTCGCCGCTTCGGCACTCTTCAGAGGCATGTACCGGGTTCGGCGGGGTGAAAGAACGAGAACATGAATTACTATGCATGATAGTAATTCAGTGTCGGTGCCAGTGCACAAGCGAAACGAGTTCACCAATGACGATTTGTACGGCGGCAATGAACCTGCCCGAACGTGGTACAACGCGATGGGACCGATCGCGAGCAACTTCGGACCCATCACGCTACCCCCGCTGGACCAGAAATATGTTCGCGGTTCGGCCGGGGATCAGGTACCCGACGTGGTCGGGATGACCGAGTCCGCCGCAACATCTCTGTTGCAGAACGCCGGGTTCAAAGTGACGGTCTCCCTCACGTCAAGTCCGAGCGCGAGAGGGACAGCAACCGCGACAGCTCCGTCGGGAGCGGCACTTCCGGGCTCCACCATCACCCTGTACATAAGTGACGGATCCTCGACACCGAGCACCACCACGACGAGCCCATCACCGTCAGATACCCCAGGCCCACGATAAGCCCGGGTGCGCCACCATGATGCTTCGGCGATCCCCACCCGGTGGGGACTGCCACCGCACGCGCTCATCATGAACTCGATTCCCGTCGAGGACCTCGGATCCCGGTTGTGGCGAGCAGAAATCGCTCCGGAATACGGAACATGCGGAGTGCTTCCCTATGTGCCGCCCGCTCCCGCATTCAAAAAACATGATTCGATCGTAACTACATTCTAAGTAAATGACTTTCGATAAAACGGCATCGAAATTCCGCCCCACCGACTAGTAGATCGTTTCGGACATCAGATGGGAGGGTCCTCACGAATTCACGAGCCGTCTGATCGCCTCGGCGGCCTCCCTGATCTTGGCGTCGGATTCGGCGCCCCCTCTTGCGGCGGCATCGACGACACAATGACTGAGATGGTCTTCGAGCAATTCCATAGCTACTGCATGCAGCGCTTTTTTCATCGCCGATATTTGGGTAAGGATGTCAATGCAGCACCTTTCTTCTTCAACCATTCGCTGCAGCCCTCGCGACTGACCCTCAATACGCTTGAGGCGTTTGAGGTACAAGTCCTTTGCGCTGATGTATCCGTGGGTCGCATAGTCACGACGGCCTGGACCAACCGGATTAGTTGTGCCCACGAGATTCCCCTGGTCTCGTCGCCCGTAGTGGGCCAGACGCGAAATCACGTCGTCTCCATGGTGGGCGACAATCGATTGGACCTGCCCTGGCTACGGTGTAGTGCAGCAGTGGCACACACGAAGGCACGTTGAGCAGCATCCCGTCTGTATGGGCGCTTCGCCAACTGCAAGATCTCCGGGTAAGTGACCACACGAGAAGAACTCTCAATCATTCCTGCCACCAGGGCTAGGCAGTACCGCTGCACCCGCCCTGTGTTCAAACTTCCTGCCCACCGCCGGTTGCGCCACCAATGACGCGATGCGCCGTCATCCCGTCGACCCGTGCGTGGGACCAGACCAATTGCACCTCCCTGCCGTATCAGATCAGGGGCTTCGACGGCGAGCATTTCCCTTGCACTAGACCATTGCAGGGGGTGAATTCGCAGCCAGCCAACACCCTCATCTACTATGCATCTTAGTAGATAAGGTACCAGTCGCCCGGAAATGTTGCCATCCCTTCGAATACAGGACGAGACACCCAGATGCCCAATAGTCGTCGTGCGCGAACGTCCCCAATCGTGGGGCTCGTCGGCGCCGCTCTCATCGCCGTTTCTCTTGCGGCTTGTTCGACGCAGGGAAACGACGACAAGGCCGGCCAGTCCATCGTCCCGCCCATACCAGGGGTGGAGCTCACACCCGAACTTGACCATCTGCACGGGTTGCATATCAACGCCGATGGCACCATCTTGGCGGGTACGCATCGCGGACTGTTCGCGATCGGAGATTCGGGCGACACAGTGCGAGTGGGTGATTCCGACGACGATTTGATGGGGTTGGCGGGCGTGGCGGGCAGTGACACGCTCTTTTCCTCAGGGCACCCGGGACCGTCCAGTACCGCAGCCAACCCACTTGGCCTACGCACCAGCAACGACGGCGGCCGAACCTGGACGGATAGCTCGCTCGCGGGACAGGTCGACTTTCATTCTCTGGTTACAGATGGCACGACACTCGTCGGCTTCGACGGGGCCAGAGGTGTCACGGTGTCGAAGGATCAGGGAAAGTCGTGGGAATCCGGCGGTGCCCTGGGTGTGGCGTCCCTCGCTCTCACCGAGAGTGGGACATGGGCTGTCACCTCGTCAGGGCTGCAGTACAGCAGCGACGACGGGCGCACCTTCACAAAGTTCGCTGGAGCGCCGTCCATGGTGCTGATCGCGGGCTCCTCGGATGCACTGTGGGGGGTCGATCAAGATGGATTCGCCTGGCGGAGCAGGGAGGGAAAAGGCTGGGAGAAGCGCGCTAATGTCGGAGCAGTCGAAGCGTTGACTGCGGCGAGTTACGACAGCGCGTACGCGGCGACTTCTCAGTCTCTGTATGCCTTGAACTGACCTGAACATGTCGTTGTTCGTTCGAATGTTCCAGAGCATCACACTTGTGCTCGTTGCGGGAGTCCTTGTGGTTCTGGGCGCCGGCATCGCCAACGCTCACCCCACGCTGCTCTTTACCGAACCTGGCTCGGAGACTGCCGTTTCCGAGCCTCCGCAAGCCATCACCCTGATCTTCAACGAACAAGTCACCGCCGGGACCGATGCGATCAAAGTCCTGGACGGCGCAGGCCGTGAGAGCCCGATGGAGGCAGCAGAGTCGTCCAAAGGTGGCCGTGCAATCACTTCCCGGCTCTCGGATGCTCCGTCGCCGGGCACCTACACCGTCCGGTGGCAAGTGATCGGCGCAGATGGTGACCTCGTCGAGGAAGACTTTCGGTTTGCCGTCGGCCTCGCTTTGACCGACAGCGGCGGTGGCGGTGGCGACGACAGCGCCTCGACCTCGTGGACGGAAACCGTGCTCCGGTGGCTGCTGTTCGTCGGGTTCGCCCTCGCGCTCGGGACACTTGTCGCGGAGAGATTGTCGTCTGTACCGCACGCCGAGAACCCTTCGTTGAAGAAGTTGCGCACCTGGTTTCCGGCCGGCGCTTGTATTGCTTTGGTAGGTGTTGCAGGCCTTATGGTTTCGCTCGCCGCTTCGTCCAGCGTTGCTGCGCTATGGCAAGAACGTGCGGGCATCATCTTGCTCGTAGAGACGTGTGGGCTCATGTTGGCCTTGGCGCTGAAAGCCGCGGGGAGCCCCAGACTTGCGAGCGCAGCCCTTCTGCTGGTCATTGCCGCCGAAGGGCTGCGCTCGCACGCAAACGTCGTCGCTCCCGGATGGGGCGCGTTTCTCACCGCCGTTCATCTCGCGGCAGCGGCAATCTGGGTCGGCGCTTTGCTCCACACGGTTCGCACTGCATTCGCGTGGCGGGGTCAGCATGCCCCGGTTCGGTGGGTCGTGGCCGGTTACACACGACTTGCGCTGTGGACCTTCATCGTCGTCGTGACCACCGGTACGATCTCGGCATTGTTGCTGATCCCCGTTGCCGCAATGTTTTCCACCCCGTACGGGCAACTTCTGACGGTCAAACTACTCTTCGTCATCGCCGCCTCGGGTGTGGCGATATCTGCACGGCGGACGATGCGCAGAACTGAACAAGTGGGCAAACTGCGCAATCAGATTCGTATCGAGAGCATCCTCCTGATCTCCGTGCTCGCCATCAGTGCTGCATTAGTCTCGACGGCGCCTGCCAATTCACCCGCCCAGCCGGGACCACCTGCAGCCATCGGTCCGGTTCTGCCGCTGGGAACATTGGCTGGACAGATTGGGGTGAGCGTCGCCGCCAGCGAAGGGCAGCTGGTGGTTCGACTGTCGACTCCGCGCCGCGTCGACTACTACGCTCAGGAACCGGACCAGGAATACACCTTGATCGGCGCACTGCGGGCGAGCGGGCAGAACACTTCCCTTCCCTTGCGCGGGTGCGGATCCGGATGCTTCGTGGCGCAAGCCGATTGGCCACTGGGTGAAAGCATGCTCACGCTCGAGGCCGCGGCGACAGGGTGGCTGGGCGGGACGGTCAGCATGTTAATTCCATGGCCTGTTCAGTCCGGGGACACCGATCTCGCTCGAGCCGTAGATATCACCCGCACTCAGAAGAATCTGACCTTTTACGAATCGGTGACCAGTGATGCCGCAAACGTCGGACCCGAACCTCAGCAACTAAGTCTGTCCAGCGAGTTCTTCCTCGCCCAGGAGCCGTATGCGGACGGGACTGCGCCCATCGCGGTGCGCTTACCCAGCGCCGGACGGCAACTCCGTCTGGCATTGGGCTATCCGGCTGCGGGTATGAACGTACTGCTCGACCTCGACCAAACTGGACGAATAGTTTCCGAAACACTAAGCGATGCAAAACATCTCATCACCCGCACCTTCGTCTACCCCGAAGTGAACTGATGGGGGAGAACTGACGAGATATTCACGTCCAGTGAACTGTCACCGTGCAATAGGAACGGAAGCTGCGATGATCTCCCCTTACTCGTTCATTCACCCCTGCCAGTTCTGTCGCACCCGCGCACTGGCCGCGCCCAGGCCTTCGAAATTCCTACGGCATACGCAGGGTGACGAACCGGTAGCGGTGGCTCTGGCCTGCAGTCTGTTCAACCACTCATCCCCTGCTGTCGCTTGTCTTGATCACCGCAACCTTCTGATTGCAGGTTCCACCGTCACCTCGCTGGTCCTGCCCGGCGCGCACGACACCACGCTGATCACCGCGACAGTCGTCATCGAGCGCGAAGACAAGGATCATACCGGCACGCGTGAGTGGAGGGTTGCACGTTCCCCTGTTGCCGCAGACGTGCATCGTGCACGACACCTTGCCCCTACACAACCAACTGTCGGCGCTGCGGATACGACAGACGCTCATAGTGGAACTACTGACCATCCGGGTCGACGGCCCCTCCCCAGAAAAATTTTTTGCACAACAACACATTCCAGGAGAAAAATATGATGCTTACACGTGCTGTTTCCACACGTATCGCAGTCTCAGCGGGGTCTGCCGTCGGTCTGATGCTGATCGCCGGCTGCGGCGGCCATGACATGAGCCAAATGTCGAGCAACGACAGCGGAAACATGTCCAACTCCTCCGCGGCCTCGCAGCCCAACGGCGCCAACAGCGCGGATATGCAGTTCGTCGCGATGATGTATCCACATCACGCACAGGCCGTCGAGATTGCAAAGATGGTTGACAGTCGCACCACCAATCCTCGAATACTCGAACTCGCCGCTTCGATCCAAACCGCTCGCGGGCCCGAAATGGATCAGATTGCAGCGCTCGTCGAACAATGGGGTCAACCTACGTCCGACGCCACCTCCCCTGTGGACTCCATGGATGAAATGGACCACGGCGGGGTTGATTCAGGAATGATGTCCCAGCAGCAGATCGCTCAATTGGAGGGGTTGCGCGATGGGGACTTCGACACCGCGTGGCTGAAGATGATGATTGAACATCACTCCGGCGCGATCGCGACGGCCCAATCGGAACTATCCGATGGCGACAACGCCGACGCCAAGCAATTGGCTACCGATATCATCGCCGCACAGCAGTCCGAGATCACCGCGATGCAAGCACTTTTGCAACAGAACTGATCCGGAAACTGGCGAGTGGCTAGGCCTGTCCGTCGAAGCCTCTCTTCTCGTTGTCCGCTCTGATCTTCCATCTGATTACTTGCGTCCCTTGCGAATCACTGTCTTCGTCGGCGCTCCCCACCCACTGACGTGAAGGAACAATTATGGCCTCAACACGGCATACAGGGTTAGTCGTCCTTGTCCTTATGGTCGCAACGCTGACAGGATGCACCTCCACAGCACCGCAGTCCGCACCGAGTGACACGGGTGCGCCCGCCGAGAACGACTCTCCTGTCTCCGCGCTGGTGATGACTCCTTCCGGGGGGACAGATACCGTCAACCCCCTTGATCCGGTCACGGTGGAATCTGTTGGCGGGAGGCTCGACTCGGTAGTGCTCACCGAAGTGGGCGGGGCTGTGGTCGATGGCATCTTCACCCCTGACCGGCAGGTGTGGAAACCCGGCGCGTCCTTGGACTACGGGAAGACCTACACGATGACAGCGTCAGCCACCCAAAACGATGGCTCACGTCTCGATCAGTCCAGCACCTTCTCCACAGTCAAGCCGCGGAACCTGACCAAACCATCCTTCGTGACGGCCGGGGGTAACCTCCTCACAGATGGTGGCACTTTCGGGGTAGGGATCGTTATTGTCACGCATTTCGACGAGCCGATCCTCGATCGTGCAGCGGCGGAGAAAAGCCTGACTGTGCAAACGTCGGTGCCGCTCGAAGGCTCGTGGTACTGGGTGGATGACCAGAATGTTCACTGGCGACCTCGTGCGTACTATCCCCCCGGCACCGAGGTCACGGTCCGGGCTGCGGTCTTCGGCGTCCCGCTCGGTGGCGGACTGTTCGGACAGGAAGACGCCACGACTGCATTCACCATCGGCGACTCGCATATCGCCGTCGCCGACGATACGACCAAGCAAGTGACGGTCACGAGCAACGGCAAAACTGTGCGCACTATGCCGACATCGATGGGCATGGGAGGAACCGAGCTCGTCAACGGCCAAACGATCTCCTTCTGGACCCAACCAGGCATTTACACCGTCCTCGATCAGGCCAACCCCGTGATCATGGACTCGTCGACCTACGGACTTCCCGTCAATTCCCGGCTGGGGTACAAGGAAAAAATCAACTACGCCACCCGAATAAGCACCGACGGAATTTACCTTCACGAACTCGAAGACACAGTCTGGGCGCAAGGCAATACCAATGTTTCACACGGCTGCTTGAACCTCAGTCGCGCCAATGCTCAATGGTTCTATGATTTTTCGCTTCCCGGAGATGTCGTGGAGATACGCAATACCGGCGGCGCCCCTCTCGAATTGTGGCAGAACGGCGACTGGAGTGTGCCGTGGGACCGATGGTCGGAAGGCAGCGCGCTGTAAGACCTGTCGCCCTGCCGGCAAACGATGCTGAATCGCAAACAGAAGCTCCGCGCGAGACGTTCTCCCGTAGTCGACGCGAAAGTGCTGGATAAACCTTTTGACACTGTCAGAGCTGACAGGGGTTCGGCAGATCGTCACGGGAGGAGGTCGCCAGACACCGCCGCCGTATCGGGGCGGCGACGGGAAGCAGAACAGATAGTATTTCTACAGGGCTTCGGTTCGCCGTCTCGGCAACCTCCAGCGTGCAGAGTCGACACGACACCCTCATCGAGCGGTCCCACATCACTGTGACCGACGAATCACCGACAGCGCTGGTTGGGCCCCGTACGAAAGCGACGGAGGTTGCAGGTTGGGCACTCGCACGGTGCGGTGACGAATGCAGCTCTACGAGGAGGAAAAATGCAAGGTCTGGGAGAGCTCGAGGCGCTGGTGATGGATGTGCTGTGGCGCTCCACCGAACCGGTCCGTGTGCGCGACGTCATCGACGGCCTCGATGACGACCGTGAACCGGCGTACACGACGGTGATGACCGTCATGGACAATCTTCATCGCAAAGGTTGGGTGCATCGTCAGCGAAACGGGCGCGCGTACTGGTACGAAGCCACGCGAAGCCGCGAGGAAGCGGCAGCTGACGGGTTGCGCGCACTTCTCGAATCCACCGGAGACCCGACCGGGGTCCTGTTGCATTTTGTTCGCGGGACATCCGACGTCGAATCGAAGATCCTGGCGCGTGGATTGCGTGAACGAGGCAAGAAGTGACAGCCGTCCTCGCGTGGGCGGTCGGTGGCCTTCTCGTTGCCGCACTCTCCCCGCTGTTCCTCGGATCGATGATGCGTCGCGGCGTTGATCCGCATGTCGTCCTCGTCTTGTGGGGCGCTCTGGCACTCGGAACTGTAGTGAGTATCAGTGTCCCGGTGATCTTGAGCCTTTTACCCAGTCACGGTGGTGTCTCGTCGCTGATCGAATTCGCCCACAGCTGTTGGCTCGCCCTTCACGACGACGCGCCGGCCAGGCTCGAGACGGCGGTGGGTGTACTCGGTGGGTCAGCCCTGGTCATCGGGGCGGTGCGAGGCACCGTCCATCTGTTCAGCTTCTCCCGCACTCGCCGCGAGCTACACCAGCAGCACCTCGGGTTGCTGCGCATTCTGGGGGGTGCACGGTCCTCGTCACTGCTCTGGCTCCCGGTTTCTGTGCCCTTCGCCTACAGTATCGCTGGGCGCCCCGCGCTTGTAGTTGCGAGCGACGGATTGAGAGATCAACTCGACACCGAGGCTCTTGCTGCAGTACTCGCACATGAACGAGCACACATCACGGGGCGGCACCATCTGCTCGTCAGCGCAGCTCAAACGCTCGCCTACGCGTTTCCGTGGCTTCCGATCATGCGATCTTCGCCCCCATTGGTCCGTGCGTTGGTGGAAATCGAAGCCGACTCCCGAGCCGTTCGTCAGCATGGGCGCGAATCCGTGCACCGCGCACTCTGCAGTATGACACCTCACGAGGTGCCCGTGGCGGCTCTGGGAATAGCGCAGGATTGCCTGGCGTTGCGACTTGATCGTCTGTCCTCCCACCGCACCCACCACCCGGCGCCCATTCGCTACCTCCGCACCCTTGCTGCCTGCGGAACGGCGATCGTCCTACCTGCGGCGCCTCTTCTGGCGCTACTGGGTGCGATGGCGATGGCTTCATGCGCAGCAGGTGCTTGAAACAGTGCGAAACCGGGTCGTGGACGAACAAGGAGTCCGGCCCGCAGGGGGCCAGTGCTCAAGGCCGGTTCACCCCCTCCTCGAACTGAACCGGCCTCATGCACCGAACGCGGCGCCAATCGAATTGGCCAGATCCCGCGCGAAACTTGATTCGTGGCCATCCCAATTTTCGTGAGACTCACCTTCTGCGCACGTGGCATCGGCAGAAAAGCGCAAAAGGCTACTACTCTGGGTCACGATCACACCACGCCCAGCAGAATCGTCGCGACGATGACAATTCCGCATGCCGCGCTGGTCAGAAGCCGCCCGCGCCGTGTATGAGGGTCCGCACGATAGGGGAACAACCCTTGACGGACCCACGTGTAGATAGCCGCGGCGACAACGAATACTGCTCCGTCATAGGGCGTTTCGGTGCCGTAGAGGACGAAAATCAGTGTCGCGAGGCCGATGATCAAGCCTGCGAACGCTTCGATCAGTTGCACGGGGATTCGGCGCACCGCGAGAGTCCGGTCCGAAGCCCACATTCCCCATCTCGACCTGGTAGGTCGACCCGAACAGCATCCTGTCAAAAAGCATCCCGGGCGCCCGATCGCAATCCCGAGAAACAACCCGGGCGTTGTCATGTCCAGTAACACACCGACGCCCAGACCGAAGGCTGCTCCGCCGAGCACCAATACCGCGAGCGACACCACCAAAAATCCTTGTATGCATGCGCCGGCAGAGACGAATTTTCGAAGGCTCTGGCGGTGAAGTGCCAAGTACCAGAGCTTCGCACCCACGTAGCCGAGAAGGCAGCCGAGGATCGAAATGAGAACTGCCGCAGTGGCGTTCTCGCTCATACGGGTCAAGAGCAGTGCCTGCATGACGATGGCGAACACTGCACCCAAACCGACCAACAGCGGCCACGTCCAGAGTCGCACGCCGGGCCCGTGCACCAATGGCGCTGCGGTAGTCCAGGCCGTGGCGGTCTGCGGAGCTGCGATGTCGAACTGCCCGGTGGTGTCGTCCGGAGTTTCGATGCGCTCGGCACTGACAGTCCAACTACCAGTGGCGATTCCGCGGATTCTCGCAGTCACCGCGAAGCGTTCCCCCGCTGGAACACCGTTGACGTGGGTGACCCTCTCGAAACGTTCCGGTTCGCTGCCCGGGCTGTTGCGGGCTCCTCGGAACAGAATCGACAGATCGGAAGTAACCTCGGGCGATTCTCCCCAGTACGTTGCTGCGAGCCCCTGTGGTTCTATCTGCGTGAACGCTTCAGCGCACCCACCGCCGGGCGCAGCGAGTTCCGTTGCAGCGGTCGACTCGTCGTCACCCAATGGCCGGGCAACGCGTTCAGTGCCCGATGGCTTGGTGGGCATCGCCTTTTCGGCGATGGCCGGCGCCGGCGGTGCTTGAGCCAAGGCCGAGGCTGGCGTCGGCGCTGCTTTACTCAGATACGCCGCTGCGGCCGCTGCGGCCAGTTCTTCCACGGCACTACCGGCCGGACTGGGCCTAGCACGGGGTGTTGTGCCGACTTCGTCGTGCGGTCGTGAAGTGGGGTTCCGCTTCGGTGACGTGGCGCGTCGGGCTCGACTCTGCGTCGTAGACCGCTGTTTCGCGCGGGTTTTGGTTGATTTTTTGCTCACCGTCGCCCCAATCTCTCGGTTGGCGCGGATGCCCACCGAACTACTAAGGTCGATAGTAGCTGAACTACGAACCTGGATAGTAGGTAGAGGTCGAGCGCGAACGCGCGGGTGGGCACTGCGGCGAGACGAGGCGCTTCGAGGCCGAGCCGAGGAATATGGGAATTCCATGGTGCCGCAACGATCTTGGGCACACTCAAGAAGGACCTGGAAAGGACATCGAACGTCAACCGGCAATCGCGCGGACAGTGTAGTAGTTTGCGAGACTGGATAGGCTCCTTGTTCACCATGTTCGGAGACCGGGCACGGACTACTGGGTACGACTGCGGCAGACCCGGCGGCTGATGCGGGACTGGGCGTAGGGATCGCACTACGTTGCAGCAAGGGTGTGCAAAGTATCGAAGCGAACAATCACATCTAAGGGATCTGCAAAATGGAAGCTGACGCGATGCGCAACCACCGCCTGGTGGATTTGCCGACCAATGGCGCGGTGTTCGAAACCTCTCGGCCGGTACGGACGGGAGATATCGACGTCTCCGGGACGGTGCGACTCGATGGCGTTGCACGTTATCTGCAGGACATCGGTTTCGACGATCTCGATGCGAGCGGCGCAGCGGCTGCCCACCCGGTGTGGGTCGTGCGCCGCACAGTCATCGATGTCATTCGTCCGGTCAGCTGGCCGGCTCGTGTGCGCATGCGCAGATGGTGCTCGGGGTTGTCGAGCAGGTGGTGCACGATGCGTGTCCGCATCGAATCCGACGGCGGCGGCTTGATCGAGACCGAAGGATTCTGGATAAATCTCAATCCGGTCAACGGGATGCCTTCCAGGATCGAAGAGAGTTTCATGGCCGGACTCGGTTCGACCGCCAACGATCACCGATTGAAGTGGAAACCCTGGCACACCGCTCATCCGGGCGATGGGGAGGAAACGACATTCGTCTTACGATCGAGCGATATCGATCCGTTCAACCACGTCAACAACGCCACGTATTGGCAGCCTGTCGAAGACCTGATCAGAGATTGGGCCGGACCCCGAAATCCACTCCCCTACCGAGCGATTCTCGAATATCGCTCTCCCATCACCGCGGGAAACGACGTGACCGTGCGGTATCACAGTTCAGGGGAGAGCCTGAGTAGTTGGTTCCTGGTCTCGGGTTCGGTGTGCGCGAGTGCCTACGTCACAGCGATCGAAGTGTAAGTCCCCGGGCCGGGTCACCTCTGCGCTCTGGTCTCTTGAATCGTCATTGATCGGTTCACCTCACGAGTTCTTGACCAGGTGTGCCGGTAGCGGCGGGGTGAGTGGGTGTTCCCGGAGCGTTTCCATTACCTCGAATGTCGCGTCGAATGTCACGCATCGACAGTTCCCCGGCAGTCGATGTGCCGCCCTTTCGGACGATGTACTGGCAACGCGATAACGAAGGTGGTGCCTTGCCCGGCTCCGTCACTCGCGGCGGTGATCTGTCCACCGTGTGCTTCGACGAGTGCTTTCGCGATGGACAGTCCGATCCCTGCCCCTCCGTGAGCACGATCGCGTGCTGCGTCGGCGCGATAGAAACGCTCGAACAGATAGGGGAGGTGCTCGGCGGCGACTCCATCGCCTTCGTCGGTGAGTGTGAGGATGAACCGATCCCCTTTCACCCGTCCCCGCACCTTCACTGTGCTCTGTGATCGACTGTGGCGCAGTGCGTTGTCGAGCAGATTGCTCAACACTTGCCCTATGCGCTCCGGGTCCAGCCACACCGACGGCAGATTTCCGGGGACGTCCACGCTCAGAATGACTGCTTTCGTGTCGTATCGTTCTTCGTGCGCCGCTACCGCTGAGCTCACCAGTACCTCAGGTCTGGTCCATGTCGGTTCGATTGCAGCTCGATTCGTCTCGGCATCGGACAGCGCCGAGACGTCGCCGGAAAACCGTGCCAGACGTCGGGTCTGATCTCTGAGCATCGCAATGGTGTGATCATCGAGAGCTTCCACTCCGTCTTCGAGCGCTTCCATGAATGCTTCGAGAACAGCTACCGGCGTCCGGATCTCGTGCGCGAGATCTGCCAGCAACCGTCGACGCATCGACTCGGCAGACTCGAGACGGACCGCCATTTCGTTGAAGGCCGTCGCAAGTGCGTCGAAGTCGTCACCGAGCTGCGGCGGCGGGACTCTGGCCGCGTAGTTTCCCGCCGAGACTGCCGTGGCGGCAGTTGACACCGCAGTCACCGACCGCTGCAGCCGACGACTGAGATACCAGGTCACAGCCAGCGCGCACAACGCAGCTGCGCCGATCGCCACGGACAACGAGACCGCAGTTGCCGAGCGATATGCCTGCTCGGCATGCATTTGCTCCTCAGACATCGGAGGCACGCCCGCGCGGCGCAGATGCTCGCGGAACAAACTCGGACCGACAGTGACTGCAACGACCCATGAGGTGGCCGCTCCTGCCACCAAGACCAGCGTTTGGGCCATCAACAAACGCACGCCGACACCGAGTCCTCGGCGGGTACGCCCCTGATGAGACGAAAGTTCTTCCAGGGTAGTCATTTTCCGGAACCCATTCGGTACCCGATGCCGCGCACGGTATTGACATACAAAGGCGCGGCGGGATCATCGCCGAGTTTGCGGCGCAGATGACCGATATGAACATCGACAAGATGTTCGTTCCCCGTCCACGCAGGACCCCACACTGCTTCGATCAGTTGCCGACGGCTGAACGCCATCCCCGGCCGAGCGGCCAATGCCGCCAACACGTCGAATTCCGTCCGAGTCAGCAGAACCGGTTTCTCGGCGACCGAGACCTCTCGCCCGGCAACGTCGATCCTGAGCACCCCGAACGTCATTGGCGGACTCTCCTCGTCTCGGGTTACCGCTCTCGCAGTTGTACCGTGCGCGACTCCGCTGCGGGGTCTGCGCATCATCGCGCGGATCCTCGCTACCAACTCTCGGGGGCTGAACGGCTTGCTCATGTAATCATCGGCACCGACAGAAAGCCCGACGATGGTGTCCACTTCCTCACTGCGAGCAGTCAGCATCACCACGTATGCATCCGAAAATGTACGAAGTTCCCGGCATACCTCGATGCCGTCGATACCGGGCAACCCGAGATCGAGGACCACCACATCAGGATCGACCTCACGTGCCAGGGCGAGAGCGTCGAAACCGTTGTAGGCCACACTCACCTCGAATGACTCTCGTTCGAGGTAACTCGAGATGATCGAGGCCAGTGGGCGTTCGTCGTCGACGACCAGTGCCCGAAAACCTGCGTACCCGTCGGTTGACCGTGTTGACGTACTGTCCATGCCACCATCGTGGACTGCTCAGTCGCCGCTGCGCACGCGATACACGGTATGCGGTCACCTCTTCAGCGAATCTTCATAGAAAGCACACCGATCCCAGAGGGTTCGGCGAGCACTGTCGAAGGTGAGGAGAGTGAACGGACATGATGTGGTGGAGCGAGAATTCGGGTTATGGAATGGGTTGGGTCAGCTGGATTCTGATGGCGCTGGCGATGATCGCATTTTGGGGGTTGGTCATTGCGGCCCTACTTGCTTTGTTTCGTCCCAGGCGCAGTACCCGCAGCGAACTCCGTGGTACGAATGCGCAGCATCTGTTGGATGAGCGCTACGCCCGCGGCGAGATCGACGATGACGAGTATCGCTCCCGCAGTGAAGCTTTGGATCGATCCTCTCGTCGACACGAGAGTCGTTGACCTCTGCCGCACGCGCGCCCCGGGCTCGGTGGCGTATCAGTTCCGTTTCTCCACAACGACTAGACAAGGACAATCACAATCATGGCTATTGCGCCGTTCACAGGATCGGCTTTCAGTCGACGTACGTTTCTCGCCGCCACGGCGGCGGGGGCGGGTGGCCTGGCGTTGACCGCATGCACCACCAGCGGATCGTCCAACCCGAACCCCCCGCCGTTCGACAAGAATGCCATCACGTCCGCTGAGGCAGCGCGCCCGCATACCGGTCGCACCGTGGACTACACGCTCAATCCGCAGGGTGCCGATATCGATCTCGGCGGCATCACGGTGCGCACTCTGGCATACGGCGACAGTGTTCCCGGTCCGTTGATTCGCGCGAATGTCGGTGACGAGTTGGCGATCACCGTCAACAACGGACTCGATCATCAGACATCGGTGCATTGGCACGGCATCGCGCTTCGCAACGACATGGACGGCGCCATGCCGGCAAGCCCGAACATCGAATCGGGGCAGAACTTCACATACCGGTTCTCAGTACCTCATTCGGGAACGTATTGGGCTCACCCGCATGTCGGTCTCGACACCGACTACGGCCTGTATCTCCCCATCGTCGTCGACGACCCCCGCGAGCCCGTCGACTACGACGCCGAATGGATCGTGGTTCTCGACGACTGGACGGATGGAGTCGGCACGAGTCCGCAACAGATCCTCTCCGACCTTCAGTCCGGAAACGGCATGGGTTCGATGGGCGGATCCGGGATGGGCAACATGCCTGGCATGGGTGGAATGAACCACGGGTCGGCCGAAACCACGCTGCCCGCCACCTCGGGTGGCCCTAACTCGGTAGAATCAAGCGCTCTGCTCGGTGGGGACGCGGGTGACGTCAGCTATCCGTACTATCTGATCAACGGGCGGATAGCTTCTGCACCGACAACTTTCTCGGCCGCTCCCGGTCAGCGTGTGCGTATTCGCATCATCAACGCGGGTGCGGATACCGCTTTTCGAGTCGCCCTTGCCGATCACGTGATGTCCGTGACCCATACGGACGGTTTTCCGGTCGTACCGACAGAAGTCGATGCGCTTCTCCTCGGCATGGGTGAGCGCTACGACGTGATCGTCACGGTCAAGGACGGTGTATTCCCGCTCGTCGCCGCGGCCGAGGGTAAGAACGCTCAGGCTCGGACGCTGCTGCGTACAGGCTCGGGCGCTGCGCCCGACGCGTCGTTCCTCCCTCGGGAATTGGCAGGTCGAGTGGGCACGGTCGAGTCGTTCACTGCAGCCGAAAGTGTCGTTCTGCCGCGAAGCGATGGCACCGGTGTCGATCTCGTGGCAGACCTCGGGGGGGACATGATGAGCTACCAATGGACGATCAACGGTCGGAACTACGACCAAACCGAACCTCTGACCGTCAAAGAAGGGGACCGAGCCCGGCTCACGTTCACCAACATGACGATGATGTGGCATCCCATGCATCTGCACGGGCATACGTTCCAAGTGGTCAAAGGTGACGGCGGTGTCGGCCCTCGTAAGGACACAGTCATCGTTCGTCCGATGGAATCTGTCGCTGTCGATCTCATCGCCGACAACCCGGGCGACTGGATGCTCCACTGCCACAACGGATATCACCAGGAGTCGGGTATGATGACCCGCTTGGGCTACATCGTCTGACACGTGGAGACGTCCGAACACACGATCACACCAGCACGGGAGGCGCGACCTGATTGGGCCGGCATCTCATTCGATGCCTCTTCCTACCCCGTTCGGCGAGGTGAGATTGTGGCCGCCCCGGCATCGGGTCAGCGTCCCGGAATCCCCGGCCTCTGCCCTGCCGCTGGACTGGGATCGAAATCCCGCGAACGGCGCAACTGCCCATGGCTCCGGTGTACACCTGGCGACACTCCACGGGCGCTCGAAATTCGACGTTCTCTGCGCGGGCGAATACACGAGGGAGAATCCGACCAAATGTCCGACGGAAGTAGTCGAGGCGCAGCCTTGACTCACCTTCTCCTAACGCGAGTATAGTAGAAACAGGTACCCCCCTGGGGTACCAGACGGGAAGGGAATCATGAGCGGTCAGACTAACTCGCAGCCGAATCTACTCGATAAGACGCAACGCGGCTGTGGATGCAACTCGACGAAGAAATCACCCACGACATCCGCGCCCACCCCTACGGAGGACATCATGTCTGCAACCAACAACACGTTCGCGGTCACCGGCCTCACCTGCGGGCATTGCGTCGGCGCCGTCACGGACGAGCTGCGCGCTCTCCCCGGAGTGAGCGAGGTCGAGATCGATCTCGTCGCCGGAGGAGTCTCCACCGTGACCGTCACAGCTTCAGCGCCACTGACCGAGGAACAAGTAACTGCCGCGCTCGACGAAGCCGGCAACTATCATCTCGCGAACATCTGACCGGGCGCCCACACCGCCAGCGTAGGCAGGTCAGGAGAGGTACATCTGATGAGCACCCTGGACAACACGACCGTCGCTGCCGAGTCCGCACACAGTGTCGAACTGGTCATCGGCGGCATGACCTGCGCCTCCTGCGCCGCGCGAATCGAAAAGAAGCTCAACAAGATCGACGGCGTCACCGCGACAGTGAACTACGCGACCGAAAAGGCGAAGGTCGATTTCACGGGTGCGGTAGCACCTGAAGACTTGATCTCCACCGTCGAGGCAACGGGATACACCGCCACCTTGCCTGCCCCCAAGGGCTCGTCCGGGGAGGTCGGCACTACCGACGGGGTGGACGCCCGAATCCAGGACGAGGCTTCGCAACTGCGGACCCGACTGCTCGTCTCGCTCGCATTGACTGTGCCTGTGGTCGCATTGTCGATGATCCCGCCATTGCAGTTCACGAACTGGCAGTGGCTGGCCTTGACGCTCGCATCTCCCGTCGTCGTCTGGGGCGCACTCCCCTTCCACCGCGCTGCACTGACGAATGCCCGACACGGCGCGGCAACAATGGACACTCTGATCTCGGTGGGGGTGTCGGCGGCCTACCTGTGGTCACTGTGGGCGTTGTTCTTCGGTCATGCCGGAATGGCCGGCATGAAGATGGAGTTCAGCCTGTTCCCACAGCAGGAGGGCGGAGCGGACCACATCTATCTGGAAGTCGCTGCTGCGGTCACCGTCTTCATACTGGCGGGGCGATATTTCGAAGCCCGCGCCAAGAAGCAGTCGGGTGCAGCCCTACGCGCACTGATGGACATGGGAGCCAAAGACGTAGCGGTGTTGAGGGAACACACCGAGATCCGAATTCCCACCGAACAATTGGTGGTCGGTGACATCTTCGTCGTACGCCCCGGCGAAAAGATCGCGACCGACGGCATCGTCACCGACGGCACATCTGCGGTGGACGCCTCCATGCTGACCGGCGAATCCGTGCCAGTCGAAGTGCGCCCTGGCGACGCCGTTGTCGGCGCCACCGTCAACGCTGGAGGGCGACTCCTCGTTCGAGCAACTCGTATCGGCGCCGACACTCAGCTCGCTCAGATGGCACGACTGGTCGAAGATGCACAGAACGGCAAGGCTCAGGTCCAACGTCTCGCCGACCGCATCTCCGGAATCTTCGTCCCGGTCGTCATCGTTCTCTCACTGATGACGTTGGGTGCGTGGCTTTTGACCGGTCACTCGATGGTGACGGCGTTCACCGCCGCCGTTGCCGTGCTGATCATCGCGTGCCCCTGTGCATTGGGGTTGGCAACACCGACGGCGCTGATGGTCGGAACGGGCCGCGGCGCCCAGTTGGGGATTCTCATCAAAGGCCCCCAGGTTCTCGAATCCACCCGTCAGGTCGACACCATCGTGCTCGACAAGACCGGGACCGTCACCACCGGGCGCATGAGTGTCGATTCGACAGTCGGCGCAGATGGCGAGAATATCGACGAATTACTTTTTGTCGCAGGAGCGTTGGAGGACGGCTCCGAACACCCGATCGCGCAGGCCATCACTCTTGCAGCTCGGGCTGACGGCCGGCCGTTGCCGAGAATCGAAGGTTTCTCCAACCACGACGGCCGAGGCGTCTCCGGTGTCGTAGACGGCCGAGCCGTTGCTATAGGTCGGCGAACCTGGTTGGAGCAGGACTGGTCTCTCGTCGCACCCAAGAATCTGGAAGTGGCCGCACACGACGCGGAAGCCGACGGAAAGTCCCCGGTGTGGGTTGCGTGGGACGGTTCGATCCGCGGAATCGTGGTCGTGTCGGACACTGTCAAGGACACCTCGAAAGAGGCCATCACTGCATTCCGAACCTTGGGACTACGTCCCATCCTGTTGACCGGCGATAATGCTCGCGCCGCCGTCGCCGTCGCAAAACAAGTGGGGATCGAAGCCGCCGATGTCATCGCCGAAGTCTTGCCCGCGGACAAAGTAAGCGCCGTCAAAGACCTCCAAAGCCGTGGGTATACAGTCGCTATGGTCGGTGACGGTGTCAACGACGCCGCTGCTCTGGCACAAGCAGACTTAGGTCTGGCCATGGGCACCGGCAGCGATGTCGCCATCGAAGCCTCCGATCTCACCCTTGTCCGAGGCGACCTGCGCTCCGCCGCAGATGCGATCCGTCTGTCGCGCTCGACGTTGAAAACCATCAAAGGGAACCTTTTCTGGGCCTTCGCCTACAACGTGGCGGCGTTGCCTCTGGCGGCGCTGGGGTTGTTGAACCCGCTGATCGCCGGCGCTGCCATGGCTTTCAGCTCCATCTTCGTCGTCACGAACAGTTTGCGCCTACGACGATTCACCAGTCATGCCACAAGCTCCGATCACTGATTTGATCCCGAATTCGACTGCCCCGATGACCTTCCGTCTGCCCTGAACTCTTCGGACGCGATGTGCGGGAGAGGTCCCACTGTCCACCCGCAACGAATCCAAAGGTTTCACTTCACGAGGACCACCATCACGGACGAGGGCAGTCGTCGACTGCTTGGGACACCATGGTCCTTCATCGAATCTTCACCAAACATCTAACCAAGGCATATCCGCCACCGGCAGGCTCAGTATTGAGACACACGTGGACCCCACAACATCACGCCCCAGAGGTGCCGACGATCTGCCACAACACGGGAACATGCCACCGAGGTATCCGCACAGTCGCTGCCGCAAGAATGGCGGTCACAACGAGAGGGCGCAGAGATGAATCGAACCACCGTTCTCGAAGTACAAGGATTGCAGTGGGCGACATCGAAAGCCGCAGTCGAATCAACTCTCCTTCGCCGACGTGGCGTCGTCTCTGCTGAGGCCAACGTCCTCAACCAAACTGCCACGGTCACCTACGACCCGGCTGCAACCTCGATACCCGAACTGTCCCAATGGATCCGGGACTGCGGCTATCACTGCGCAGGGCGATCAGTGCCCTCCCACAGCTGCGACCCCCTCTCCGAACCAAACGACAGCACCAGCGCCACGCCCTCTGAATACCACGTTCATTCAGACCACGCCGACACATCAACCGACGCACCGGTCGAACACCCCGGCGAATCTCCTCACGGCGAACACACAGCGCACGAACCACATGCTCAACACTCTGCACAGGACATGATGGGGCACGGAGGCGCCCACGCCGGAATGTCGATGGACGACATGGTCCGGGACATGCGAAATCGCTTTCTCGTCGCTCTCGTTCTGTCCATTCCGATCATGCTGTGGTCCCCGATGGGGCGCGACATGTTCGGATTCACAGTTCCCGCCCCGTTCGGACTCCGCGACGACGTATTCACCCTGATACTGAGCTTGCCAGTGGTGTTCTACTCGGCCTGGATCTTTTTCGACGGCGCTTATCGGGCTCTGAAGGCCCGCACCCTCGACATGATGGTCCTCGTTGCCGTCGCCGTCGGGGCGGGTTGGCTCTACAGCGTCGCCGTCACCTTCACCGGCGGCGGCGAGGTCTTCTACGAGGCCGCGTCGGTGCTGACGGCTTTCGTCCTGCTCGGACATTGGTTCGAGATGCGAGCCAGAGGTGGAGCCAACGACGCGATTCGCACACTGCTCGAACTGACCCCGCCATTGGCAATCGTGTTGAGAGACGGCGAACCCGTCGAAGTTCCCACCGCCGACGTTGTCGTCGGAGACCTGTTACTGATCCGACCAGGCGGCAAAGTCCCTGTCGATGGAACGGTCGAGAGCGGAACTTCCGAAGTCGACGAGTCAATGGTGACCGGGGAAAGCCTTCCCGTATCCAAAGAACCGGGATCCGCAGTCATCGGGGCTTCCATCAACACGACGGGCACACTTCGCGTCCGAGCAACCAAAGTCGGTGCCGACACCGCCCTGTCCCAAATAGTGGCGTTGGTCCAGGAAGCGCAGAACTCGAAAGCGCCGGGGCAACGGTTCGCTGATCGGGCCGCGTTCTGGCTCGTCCTTGTTGCTTTGATCGGCGGCACCGGCACCTTCCTCGTCTGGTGGGCGGCGGGTGCAGGAGTGCAGACCGCGCTTCTGTTCGCGATCACCGTCGTTGTCATCACCTGCCCCGACGCTCTCGGTTTGGCCACGCCCACCGCCATCATGGTCGGCACCGGACTCGGAGCTCAACGAGGAGTGTTGTTCAAAAATGCCACCGCGCTGGAATCCTCGGCGCGCATCGAGACGGTAGTGATGGACAAGACCGGCACCCTCACCAAGGGTGAACCCGAAGTCACCGACGTCGTCGTCGACGGTATCGGCACCGATGAACTCCTTTCCCTCGTCGCGGCGGTCGAACGCGAGTCCGAACACCCCCTCGCCGGCGCGATCGTCCGCTACGCGACCGAACGCGGCGCCCCGGAGTTTCCCCTCACAAATTTCCGTAATGTGCCAGGTCATGGTGCGGCTGCGGAGGTGGACGGTCGTCGAGTGGCGGTGGGCAACCGCAAACTGATGATCGCCGAAAACGTCGACTTCGGCACATTGATGGGTACACGCGACGACCTCGCGGCCAGCGGGCGCACAGCAGTACTCGTTGCCGTCGACGGACAGGGCGTCGGGGTGATCGCACTCGCCGACGCTGTCCGAGAGACTTCCGCCGCCGCAGTGGCGGCGCTGCACGACTTGGGCGTCGAAGTCGTCATGCTCAGCGGCGACAACGAAGCCACCGCACAGCGCATCGCGGGCCAGCTCGGTATCGATACCGTCATCGCGGAAGTGCTCCCCGGCGACAAAGCCGCCAAGATCGTCGAGCTGCAAAATGCCGGCAAAAAGGTTGCGATGGTCGGGGACGGAGTCAACGATGCTCCCGCGCTCGCACAAGCGGACCTCGGTATCGCCATCGGCGCAGGTACCGACGTCGCAATCGAAACAGCGGACCTCGTGCTGATGCGGTCGGACCCACTCGACGTACCGGTCGCTCTACAAATCGGGCGAGGCACCCTCCGCAAGATGAGACAGAACCTCGGATGGGCAGTCGGGTACAACGTCATCGCCCTCCCCATCGCCGCTGGAGTCTTCGAACCCTCCCTCGGACTTGTACTTCGCCCCGAGATCGCGGCGCTGTCGATGTCCGGGTCCAGCTTCATCGTCGCAGTCAATGCACTACTGCTGAAGCGGCTACGCCTCCCTTCTCCCCCAGATCAACACCGGCCTTCACCCAGCACTACGAAGTCCACCTCACAGAACGTCTCATGACCCGACAACCGATCTCCCAGCGAAAGGGATTCCCCGATATGAAGAAGGTCCTCGCAATCAGTGCTGCAGCAACTGCAGCACTATTCGTCCTCACCGCATGTAACAGCTCCAATACCGATGAAACTACCTCCACGCCAACGTCAATGAGTGCCGAATCCAGTTCATCGGCGAACGCGAGCACTCACAATCAGGCAGATGTGACATTCGCCGAGCAGATGATCCCGCATCACAGTCAGGCCGTCCAGATGAGCGACATGCTCCTCTCCAAAGACGGTATCGACCCCCGAGTGACGACGTTGGCAGAACAGATCAAGGCAGCGCAAGCCCCAGAAATCGAGCAGCTGCAGGCCTGGTTGACCAGCTGGGGACAGAGTTCGTCCTCCTCTGGCATGAATATGCCGACCACCTCCCACAGCATGGAAGGCATGACACCCTCTACCAGCATGAACATGCCGATGCCCTCAGAGAGCATGGGGATGACGCCGGGAATGATGGAGGGGATGATGTCCGCCGATGACATGACCGCGCTGCAGAATGCACAGGGAACCGATGCCGCGAAACTGTTCCTCGCTCAGATGATCGACCATCACCGCGGAGCTGTCGCAATGGCGCAAACTGAAGTTGATTCCGGACAGTATCCCGAAGCTATCTCCATGGCGCAGACCATCATCAGCGCGCAAAACCAGGAAATCACCACGATGGAAGGCATTCTCGCCACGCTGTGATCACGACTTCCGGCGTTCATTGCTCAGATTTCAGTCGGATGTGAGCGCACGCGGCTCGGTGTCTCTGCTTGACAATTGACCTCGGCAGAGGCACCGAGCCTTCTAGGCGACAGGTCAATACCCCGGAGGACACCGAACACTATCGAGGCAACCTCATTTGTTGGAGGGTTTGGTAATTACACCCGAAGATATCCCGAGATCCGCACGCGCCGTCCTGCGTGCGCGGTCACATTCGTCGGGCTCAACATTCTGGTCAGGCTCCGTGGGATACCCACCAGCACGAGGTAGGAACGGGTGCACAAAAACCCACGCCTGAACCGAACCGATCTATTTGCATCAATCAGGTCCAGGCGCAAACCGAGCCCATCGATTAACGAGGGACAGGCCGGGTACGCAAACGAGAACAGACGACATGGAGGTCATGATGCAGGACGTTCGGCGGGGGATGACCGACTCCGAGTTGATCGCGGAGGCGTACCGACTCGAAAGCCAGCCGGTATTGAGCAGGTGCGACCACATCAGGTTGACACTGATACACGATGAACTCGAGTGTCGCGCAGGATGTCGGGAAAAGAAACTCCCTGACGCGGCGCCACAACGGCTTCCGCCTTGCAAGGGCAGGAAGTGCGCATGATTGACAAGTTTGATCACCACGTTCACACACTCACATCAGAATGGCTGCGCCACTCCCCCGGCATGCAGGCGCGGGGCTCCCCTGATCCATATGCCCCCGCGCCACTCTCACCCGCTCGCTCTCAGTTGAGTCCCGCGTACGAATGGAGGCCGGAGACATCCATCTTGATGATGAAGAGATTGAACAGCATTGCGACGAAACCGGCAATGATTATCCAGGCGGCACGGGTATCGCGCCAACCAGAAGTAGCACGCGCGTGCAGAGAGGCGGCGTAGATCACCCAAGCGATGAAGGAGATGTGAACGACGGTTGAAAACTAGACCACCCGTCGTTTCTGGACTAGTTTTCAACCGTCGTCAACAGGAGACCGTTTCCTTGGGGTCCCATCCTTCTTGACAACATCCAATCGCGCACTAGGAGCGTTCGGGGACCGCAGTACCGATCGAGTCCTTCGACACACAAGTACGCACTCCGCACGCCCGCTCACCTTTCAACCGCTGCCGAAACGCGCCCGCCATCAAAGCCAGTGAAATCAGCCCCAGGACCGGTTGTATCGGTGCCCACAGATTCAACGCACCCGTCACACCGACAGTCATGATCACCAATTTGTTGCACACCGGACAGCCGACGGCCAACAGAGCCAGCGCATTGCTGCCAATGCCCACGCGCGAGGGTGCTGCAGAACTGGATTGCGTTCGCACATACGTCGCGAGTATCAATCCACTCAATATCGCGTTCGCGATCCACACCGGATAGTTCCACCACAGCACCGGAGTCATCCGCTGGTAGAACGAAGTCGGCACTATCCCGGTGGGGACGCCGACGATGAGCGCTGCTGCCACCGCACCTGCCGACGCAGTAATCCAACGCCAGAGCGACCAATTCGTCATCGCCGATGTCCCTCCCTCATACAGTGAACTACTAAAAGAGATAGTAGTTCACTGTATGAGACGACCGGAAACGGCAATCCTTCAACGACTTGCATCCCACCCGACAGGGGTATCACCGAGGTGCACGTGTGTGAAAGCGAAGTCTCCACGGCGATCGAATACGATGCGCGGGACAGCGGGAGTTTGCGCAGCGTCGAGGCAGGGCAACCGAGGCCCGCACCGACAAACGTGAGCGCGGTAAGAGTTCGCGTAACAACGAATCGGTCAGTGCGGCTGTCGTCTTGGTAGGACCCCGTTTGGTGAGCCACTCGCTATCAGAGAATCAATGCGTGTGAATACAGCTGGCAGCTGTACTCATTCGGAGTGCGGTAAGCCAGCGATGAATGCCGATGTCGGGTGTTGTAGTCCTCCTTCCCGTCCTCGATGACCACCCGGGCTTCGAGGAGGCTGTGGAACTCGTTCATGTTCAGGCATTCGTCACGGACTCGGTTGTTGAAGGATTCGATGTAGCCGTTCTTCCACGGCTGACCAGGGGGAACATATCCGATTCCCAGTCGGTCCTCGCAGAACGTCCGCAACGCCTCGGAGATGAATTCGGGTCCGTTGTCGCACCGCAACACCTGTGGCGGGCCGCCCCAGAGCGCGAACACTTTCTCCAGGGCGGCGACGAGATCCTCTGCCGGGATGGATCCCTCGACCATGTTGAGCACCGACTGGCGCGAATGCTCGTCCACCATTGACGCGATCTTGAACTTCCGTTCGTCGGTGGTGAAGTCGAACTGGAAGTCGATCGCCCACACCACCTTCGGTGCATGTGCCTCGGCAATCGGGGTGGTCGAAGCGTCGGCTCGTTTGCGGATTTTGCGGACCTTCACCCGCAACCCTTCCTCGCGCCAGAGACGCTGAACCTTCTTCTTTGTTAATCACCCAGCCCATGGCACGCAAGTCCGCCCACGCCCGACGAAACCCCTTGCGGGCATTCGCTTTGGCCCAGTCTCGCAACCACTTCCGCAGATCGGCGTCCGGATCGTCCGGGGTGTCTCTCGCAAGCGCTTTTCGTTGGGTGGATCGCGGTTGCCCGACGATTTTGCAGGCGAAACGCTGTGAGAGCCCCATCGTTTCCTGGAGCATGACGACAGCGTTTCGTTTGGCGGTCAGGCTCAGAATTTTCCAGTGATAATGGAATCAACCCGTTGACGGAACGGCCTGACCCAGAATTTTCCGAGCAATCTCCTTGAGTGCAGCCTTTTCGAGTTCGGCTTCGGCGAGGAGCTTCTTGAGCAGGGCGTTCTCGTTCTTGAGTTCTTTGAACTCTTTGGCGTCGTCGGCTTTCATGCCGCCATACTGCTTGCGCCAGTTGTAGAGCGTCGGCACCGAGACGTCGAGTTGTCGGGCGATTTCCTCGTCGTCGGCGCCTGTGGCGGCAAGTTCGTCGCCGTGGCGCAGTTTTCGGATGATCTGTTCGGGCGTGTGCCGTTTGCGTCCAGCCATGAGTTGCAGCCTTTCATGCCCTTGATCAGGGCGGAAGGATTCTCATAGCTTGCGGGTCACTTGATGGGGGTCATGCCAGTCTCATCCGTCGCCGGCACAGTCATCACCGAAATTGGGAACGAACTCATGGCGACTTCGTGTCCTCACTTCTTCCCGTCATACGTGCGACATATATTGCGTACACGTAGTTTGCGGACGACACGGCTCACTCGGATCCGTTTCCCGCCAGTGTGCTCGTTGTGGGATGGAACCTTCCGGTGTGAGCTTCAGCCCGAATCCGTTCCACCATGTGTGGGTGGTGCATCTCGAACGCCGGACACTCGGAGCGGATAGGGGCTCGGTGAAGTTGTGGCGTGGCGGCGGACAGCTGGTCGCCCACTCGAGAGAATTGCCATTGCCCCACGGATCGTCGACCGTGACGACTTCACCAAATCTGTAGCTCCTGAAGACGTTCCAGATGAACGGCAAGGTGAATGGTGAATGCACCCAAGACGAAGGACTCTACGGTCGAGATGGAGTTCAGTACCGCAAAGTCGTCCAAAGGTAGGTAATCCGCTTAGCGGCGCGGCATCCCCTCGACGCCGAGCCAGTGCTGCACGAGGAAGGTCATGTGGAATCCGCGAACGCCGCTTAGAAATGCCATTTGCCCAGCCACTCATCCATCACTCGGCCAGTCATCTTAGGGAACCAGAAGTAGATCCGCGCGTACGTGGTGAACACAACCGTACCGAAGACCACGTAGTGAAAATGTGCCACGCCGAAGTAACTGTCGGTGACCTGAAAATCGAACGGTGGTCTGGCCAGAAGCACCTCCGAAAGACCATCGACTAAGAAGGTGATCAAGAAACTGATCGAGAACAGCATCGGCGACTCGAAAGTCAATTGCCCCTTCCACCAATCCCGATAACGCCAACCCCACGATCCCCACATGTCCGCGCGCACGCCCGGCGAAACTCTTATGGAGACAGACGTACGCAACGATTTTCGCCGACCTCTGAAGCCAACCGTACCGCCGACGGAGAAGAGCTAGAGAAGCCTGGTCACATTGGGCACCATGCCGTCCCAACGCACCGGGGAAACCTTGACCACATCGCCGGACTGCGGGGATTCAAGCATCTGATTGTTGCCAAGGTAGAGCGCCTCGTGCTGACTTGCGTTGGGCCCGTAGAAGATCAGATCCCCTCGCTTCATCTGAGAGGCTGGAACCTGCCTTCCCGCGGTGTACTGGTACCCGGAGTAGTGCGGAAGTGAGATTCCCACACCAGCAAACGCATAGATCATGATTCCGGAACAGTCGAAGCCTGCATTTTCGAAATCACCGAAAGTGTCCGCGACTCCGCCGTCACGAATTCCGACGGTCGGCCCGTTTGCGTCTCCGCCTCCCCACGAATAGCGGACACCGAGTTGCGACATTGCCCGGTCGATGACAGTTTCGATGGCACCGTCACCGGTGACCGAATTCTGACCGTCGTCACTCACGCCACCTCCGGGCTCCGTCGTAACCGACGGAGCCTTGGTTGGAGAAGCAGGCGGTGACGGCGTAGCCGTCACCGACGTGGGAGCCCTTGTAGAAGCAGCAGACGGTGACGGCGTAGTCGTCACCGACGGCACCTTCGTCTCCGAGGAATCATCGCTGATCTGGGTATGCGGACGCTGTCTGCTGGCAATGTCCGCGGCGCGATCACGTGCAATTTGATCCGCAGCAACCCGGGTCGCAGCTTCCGATGCTGCTTGCTGCGCTGCGGCGATCGCCGCAGCGGTAGCTGCTTCCTCTGCTCTGCGCTGAGTATCCCACTGGTCGTAGACCTGACGCTGGTTCTGCAATCCCGTCGCGCTGTTTCTCGCTGCCTCCAACTCGATTTGCGCGGAATCGCGCTCCTTCATGACCACTGCCTGTTGCTCTGTTGCCGACTTCTGCGCATCCGTCACGCGCTGGATTGCTTCCATTGCGAGGGCTTTGTTGTCTTCTGCTCTGGCTGCAGCAGCGTCGGCGGTCGCCTGGGCCGCCCGTGCCACAGACTCCGTGTTCGATCGCGCCGTTCGTGCGCGCTGAAGCTCGTCCATGACCGCGTTGTGCTTCTTCGTAATCATCCGCACCAGGTCAGCTTTGGCCAAGAGATCGTCGGGGCTGTCGCTTCCGAGGAAGACGGTCAGCGAGCCGGCGGTGCTGCCTTGTCTGTAGCTGGCGGCAACGAAATCGTCGAACTGCTGTTGCGCCACCTCGATTGCCTGCCCAGCCACTCCCATGTCGGTGCGTGCAGCTGCCCCAGCAGCAGTGGCGGCCACCGCGACATCACGGGATGACTGAAGGTCCACCAACGCCTTGTTCACGTCCTCCCGCTTGATCGCAACCTGGGCGGCGATCTCAGCGAGTTGCGCATTCGCCGACGCAACGTCGTTGATCAGATCGCCGATACGGCCCAGAGTTTGATCCACGCGTGAGTCTGCCTGTTGCAACTCGGTATCGCTCGGATTCGGTGGCGGCGGCGGAACCGCCATCGCGATACCGGGAGTGGTTGCGACGATCGATCCGGCGAGAGCCAGACCAAGGACGGCGTGAGCGACTCTCGTGCGAGCATGCGTGAGTCGATTCCGTTGCCTCACAAACACCCCTCGTCCTCGACGACTCAAACTGCGCTCGACACCCATGTACTAAGGACAATAGTAGATAAACATCATCAACTGCCCCATATGACAAAAAGCGTCACATGTTTCCCTCGCGCACCACAGATCGGCTAACCGTGCTGTCGTACCGGATTGGACCAGAACGGCAATGCTCCTGACCTCGGGACCGTTCGCACCCGCTGCGTGGAATCGCCACCCCGCCTTGCTCAGGAATGTCGGGTGCACGCACGAGGCGCCGGCGGGCACATCCCGATTGTCATTGCGCCTGCTGAAGGTTCGTTACAGAGCGATGGTGATCGCCGCGGTGTGCAACTGGCCTCCTGTCTGGAACTCGATGAACAGTCGCCAGTCGCCGGATTTCGAGAGTTTCGCAGGTACATCGAATTCCGGACCTCGCTGATCGCTGTCCAGTGGCGTCAGATCAGCAAAGGCGAGAGTCTGTGCATGGATTGCAGTGACATGGACATAGGCGCCCTCGTAGCGCTGCACGTCGGATCCCTGCTCGTCGCCTCCGGCAATGTCCACCGTGAGCTCTCCCGACTGGCCGGGTGTGAGTTTCCCCGCGACCGTGAGCGTGTAGCCGTCGACCGAGGTCGACGGCATGGCGTGTGGAAGCCTTTCCGGAGTCCCCTCCCCAGGAACTGTGACCAGCTGCGAAAGCACCTGCGTTTCAGAGGTTTTCCCGCTAAGAGCCCTAAACTGGGCGTATACGCGGTATCTCCCGGGTACGAGGCCTGAGATCGGGGCGCTCCACGTGCCGTCGCCAGCCATGATCGGATGCAGATGCGCGAATCTCGTCGAGTCATCCCGAATGAAATACAGATGCATGAGCTGGCCTTGCTCTGCCTCGTACTCGGTTACCGCGCCACCCCCTGAATCGTCGATTCGGAATCTCCACGTCGTGGCTTGACCGGCGGGAATCATCGAATCATCAGTAATCAGCGCCATATCGGAGGTGCTGGACTCGAGCCCATTCATCACTGCCGAGGGTTCGCCGGCCTTGCTCGACGATGACTGAAGGGAAGGCTCCGCACTATCGGTACCGCTGTTCGTGCAGGCCGTGAGTGATGTCACGGCGGCGGCGACCACAGCCGCCACCGTCATGTACCGAGGCAGACTGCGAATATCCATCGGGTTGGATCGCTTTCTTTGTTCCACCGACCAAGGGAGGAGATGTCAGGGGTCGAAATGAAGGGTAGCCCGATCAGGAGATTGCCGATTGATCAACACATTCATCTCGCCCCAGCGAGTAGATCGAGGTTGGTAACACCACTGCAGCATGAGCTTCAGCGAGTGTGTCGCCGCACGCACTGATCACCTGGTCGTCGGACGCGCCGCCGAGGGACTCCGGCGTCGATTGGCCACATATGGGGTGAGCTCTTTACAGGGCAGGGATCGGGTCGTCGGCGATTCCGAGCCCGAGATGTTCGATGTGATAGACCGCTTCGTCGAGAAGCATCGCCACATGATTGTCGTACAGGCTGTACACGACGTTGCGGCCCTGCCGCGTCCCCGTCACCAACCCCATCGCACGCAGCAGTCGCAGTTGATGCGAGACAGCGGACTGCTCCATCCCCACCGCCTCCACCAGGTCACCCACAGAACACGCCCCGTGCCGCAGCCGAGTCAACATCCGCAGTCGACTCGGCGTCGCCAACGCCTGCAACGTGGCAGCCACCGTCGCGGCCGACTCCGCATCGAGCTGCGCGGGCGGTGTGGACGTGCCTTCGACTCCGTGACCCATGTGAAGCATCTTACCCATCATGATTACATGAAGAGGTCTTCATGTTTTCCTGTATCGTGGCGTTCGTTCCTACCCCCCTGCCCCCAGCCGGAAGCCGTGCCATGACCACCCCTGTACGCAGCGATCCACACACCGAGCCCGCGGCGCCCCGGGCCGCAACCGCCGTCCGCACCCGGCCGTTCGCACTCCCGGAAGTGCGGTGGGCAGCCATCGCGACCGGGCTGTTCGTCCTCGGGCTTGCCGCTCAGTTCGGCGGTGCCCCGACCTGGCTGTGGTGGACGCTGTATCTGGGCTGCTACGTCACCGGCGGGTGGGAGCCCGCACTGGCGGGCTTGCAGGCGCTTCGAGAGAAAACCCTCGACGTCGACCTGCTCATGATCGTCGCCGCGATCGGCGCCGCGGCGATCGGCCAGGTCCTCGACGGCGGCCTGCTGATCGTCATCTTCGCCACCTCCGGCGCGTTGGAAGCATTCCTGACCCAGCGCACCGCCGACTCGGTGCGCAGCCTGCTCGATCTTGCTCCCGAACGTGCCACCGTCATCGGCCCTGACGGGCACGAAACCATGGTGGATGCGGCGTCGTTGACGGCAGGTGATGTGATCGTCGTCCGGCCGGGCGAGCGGATCGGCGGCGACGGCCGGATCATCTCCGGAAGCAGCGATGTCGATCAGGCCTCGATCACAGGAGAACCCCTACCAGTGGCAAAACATCGCGATGACGAGGTGTTCGCCGGAACCCTCAACGGGACCGGCACTCTGCGAATCCGGATCGATCACGCGGCATCGGAGACGGTCGTCGCGCGGATCGTGGCGATGGTCGAAGAAGCGTCCGCCACCAAAGCGAAGTCGCAGCTGTTCATCGAGAAGGTCGAGCAGTACTACTCGGTCGGAGTCGTGGCCGCGACCCTCGCAGTGTTCTTCATCCCGTTCGCGCTCGGCGGCGCCCTGCAACCGTCGCTGCTGCGAGCGATGACGTTCATGATCGTCGCCTCCCCGTGCGCAGTCGTGCTGGCCACGATGCCGCCGCTACTGGCGGCGATGGCCAACGCCGGCCGCAACGGCGTGTTGGTCAAATCCGCCGTCGTGATGGAGCAGCTCGGTTCGGTCACCACCGTCGCATTCGACAAAACCGGAACCCTCACCAAGGGGTCCCCGGCCCTGACGGACATCCGGCCGATGAGCGGGGCGAACCTCGCCGCCGACGAGCTGCTCACGTTCGCCGCCGCGGCCGAGCATCCCAGTGAGCACCCGCTCGCTGACGCGGTCGTCGCCGCTGCCCGCCAACGCGGGTTGCAGGTGCCCCCTGTCGAAGAGTTCGACTCCGCCCCCGGCCGGGGAGTGCGAGCACGCCTGAACGGTCGCCGGATTCAGGTCGGCAGCCCCGCACACCTGCTTCCAGCGGCGTCGGCCGCGATCGCGGACCGTGCCACGGCGCAAGCGATGTCTGCGGCCGCCGAAATGGAAGCCGGCGGAAAGACCGCGATCGTGGTGATTGTCGACGCCGCACCGATCGGAGTACTCGGACTGGCCGATCAACTCCGCGACGGCGCCCGCGACGTCGTCGACGAACTGACCACCCTCACCGGACACACTCCGGTTCTACTGACCGGCGACAATCCCCGCGCCGCCGCTGCGCTCGCCGCACAGGTCGGGATCACCGACATGCGAGCCGGACTCCTCCCCGAGGACAAGGTCACCGCCGTCGCCGACCTCGAACGCAGCGGCGCGAAAGTGCTACTGGTCGGTGACGGTGTCAACGACGCCCCCGCACTCGCCGCCGCGCACACCGGCATCGCCATGGGCCGCGCCGGATCCGACCTCGCACTCGACACCGCCGACGCCGTCATCGTCCGTGACGAACTCGCCACCATCGCGCGCGTGATCGCCCTCTCACGCCGTGCCCGGCGCATCGTGATCGCCAACCTCGCGATCGCCGCCACCTTCATCACCACCCTCGTCCTGTGGGACCTGTTCGGGCACTTACCGTTACCCCTCGGCGTCGCCGGACACGAAGGCTCCACCGTCATCGTCGGACTCAACGGAATGCGACTACTTTCCCAACGCGCGTGGCGCTACGAGACAGGCAACCTCGGGTGGCGCCGGGCTCGATCCATCTAGAGAAGAGGTACATCTCCCAAGCAAAGGTCGTCCGCCTTCGATTGCCTGCGCGCTACGTAGTGGCGAAGGGAACCCGCGAGTTTTGCCGCGGGACGCCGTCAATGGACCACCCGCCATGAGCAATCTACTATTGACGATAGTAGGTTGTTGATCGACACTGTCCCAGACCGCTCGATCCGAGCATAGGAGAACTCCATGAGCTTGGCGCCGTTCCTCGTCGTAGTTCTCGGAATTCCAGCAGGAATGGCCGCCATAATTGGACTGATGACCGCGGGCAACGAGAGAAAGAGCCGAGTTGACCGACCGATGCGACGCATGCGCGCGGAGATCAGTCGACTCAATTCGGAGAACGCCGCACAGTAGCCCGGCACGGCATCGACCATGCTCACCGCCGATACACTCGTGCTGCATCTCATCTCGCAACCACGAGCGGGACCACGGACGTGGGGTCAAGATCCTTCCTCGGGAGAGGCGACGTCGTGCAGCCAAGGTCGGGCGCGAGAATCGAACTCCCAACGCAACACCAAATCGGATCTCATCACACTGTCCACGTCTTCCGACTGACCAGACAGCCGGCTTCCACATCGGGGCCGGAATGCGTCATCTCCCCTCCTGACATCCCGGCAAGCTTCAACCTACGGAAGGAGCGCGTCGGGTCGGGCGGGGAGTCGACCGGTTTCGAGGAAGATGATGCGTCGTCCGATTTCCACAGTGTGGTCGCAGAATCGTTCGTAGAACCGTCCGAGCAGGGTGATGTCGACAGCAGCTTGCACTCCGTGCGGCCATTGTTGGGCTTGGGTGACGGTGAACAGGCGCCGGTGCAGTTCGTCCATGACCGTGTCGGCGGCCACAAGCTCTTGCGCGTGAGCAGAATCGACGTGCCGCAGTATTACCTGGGTTTCGGTCGCCCGAGCCACTGCTGTCCTTCCCATGTCCGCTACGACTGCCCGCGCTTCGGGCGGTACGGCCGACGTCGGGTGGCGCAGGCGCGCGATCTTGGCGATGTGGACGGCCAGTGCGCCCATACGTTGCAGACTTGCGGCGATGTGCAAACCGCCAACGGTAAATCGGAGGTCATGTGCCACAGGGGCTTGTAAGGCGAGAAGTGAGAATGACTTGTGTTCCCAGTCGGAGGCGGCCCGCTCGAGGTCGGTGTTCGCGTCGAGTACTCGCTCGGCGGTGCGAAGGTCGGCATCGAGGAGGGCTGCCGTTGCCTCCGACATCGCTGTCACGGTGAGCCCGCACATCGACGTTGACAGACGCCAGGCCACACGAGAGGTCGTCGAGGCTGTCGGCGAAATGTGTGCGCATCTCATCACCCTAGATGTGTACCCAGCGGTTGTTTCGTCTTCAGTTCGATCCGGGGCATCGGGTCCATTGCGCCTCTTCTCGGCCTCCGTCCGGGCAATACCGTTTCTGTGCCCGCCGGTGACGGGTAGAAATGGATTGAAGCCGACAGCCGTAATGGGTGCTGTCGGCGAGGTGCCTGTGGTTAAGCAGTCAGCCGCAGGTGCCGACCACAACGCGATTCAGTCTGTCATCGGTCACAAACCGAGCAGCAGCTGATCGAATTGCGAACGCAACCCACCGAGTAGAGCGAAGTCTGCGCGAACACGGGCGCTCAACTGCTCGGACACCTGGCGGAGTTTGACGTTCTTCTGCTCCAAGCGCCAGATGAGAATGTCGAAGGCCCGCTCCGCGGAAATTCCGTACACGATCATCAGCATCACTTTGGCCTGCTCGATCGCTCCACGGGAGCTACTGATCTCATCGACCAACTCGTCGACCGACTCCCTGACCCATGCGGTCGAGCGTTTCGGTGACGTCTATGTAAAGACCGGCACTACCGATTACTTCGTCGTTGCCGCCGAGGATGCTGTCGCCCACCACGATTCACCGATCTCGTCACACCATTTGTGTCGACGATGCGATGTCTACTACTGAACGGCCCAAACTGGTCGCCGCCGGCACCGCCCTCTACGAGGCGTGAGGCATTATCTTCCTCGAAGACCAACTCGCGGAAGCCCGCCGCATCAACACCGAACTTCAACAGCAAGAAAGCGGACCCGGCGCATCACCCGAATACGCCCAGCACCTCCGACATCACCCCTCCCCCAATACTCTCCGCTACGCCACCACACCCACCTTCGCGGACTGCATCTTCACAGGGCGGATCTGTCCGAGCGGAAACGTCAGGAGTCGAACGCAGACAATGCTTTCGCTACAGTCGATCAATGCAGCACCATCCCGACGTGGCGTTGCACTCGGCCCACCGAACGCGATGTCGCGCAGGCCGAAAATTCGGTGGGCCGCCTCTGACTGCGCGCCCGTCGACCCTGACACCGGGCCGCACGGCCCATCAGGTCGGACGTCTCACCCTGACCTGGTGAACCACGGTGGAACTGTGTCCCCCCAACTGGCGAAAACACATACCCTCGCTCGGCCGCCGAAAACATGGGTACAGAAGAATTTCACCCCGGACAGCGCCTAGGAACCTTCGATCTTGCCGCAACGCCTGGCCGGGGGCAACGCCTAGAACACACACTCGTCTACGCGACCCCCATGGTGGCAGACATGGATTGATGGTGTCGACGTGTGCTCAGCACGTACCCGTGCGATCGCGTCGCGTTTCACTCGCGAGTGCATGGCAGCATTTTCCGAAATGAGGAGAGTGGGGCAAAGCACCACGGCAAACAGGACAAACCTCACCTCGACCGCCCGCGAAGCGTACGGCCTAGTCGTACACGTCCGGGAGCGGGCGCCGGCATCTACCGGTCTCATCGGTCCTCTGCCTTGTATGGTCGTCGAGACTGCCCTCCCGGCGTCAGCGCCCCATCGGTTGGGTAGAGCACATATGGTCCTGCAATGATGCACGGCCCAATCTCGCAGTTGCACCGAAAGCTCGCTCTCACTCGTCGATCTCGGCCAGAGAACCACGAACGGCACGGAGGACCTCACGAGATCAGTCCGAAAGCGAACTCCATGCCACCACAGCATTTTTCGCCGTGTCGCAAAGTCAAGACGGTCGGTGCTACGCCTGCAGCGCAAGTTTTCCAATCTGTAACTTCGATTATCTGTGCGCTAGCCGCCGAAAAGCAGTCCAGTGCAAGCCGAACCTCTACGCAATACAGTCAGGAGAACCTGATGACACCACACCCGAAGAGGGAGCATCACCGTGATCCGTCAAACGCCTGAGTCCGCGGGCGTGAGTGGTTTCAGCGACCGCCTCAGTGCTCGTTGATCCCAGGCCCTTGATGAGTGTGTATTGCGCACCGATTCGACACCGTAAAATCGACCGGGAAGCCATGCAGTGCAGTTATTCGCGTAACACGCGAATCTCGGATCTCTCCATCCCAGGCATCGTCGTGATCGCGCGCAGCGGGAGTTGGCATGCCATGTTCGAGCCCACGAGCTTTCATTTCCCCGTTCACATAGTAGAACCGCGCCTTTTGATTCGGGGTGTGGCGATCAAACCTGTCGTACAAGTATTGGTACTCCGCGACCAGGTCATCGCCCGTCATTCGGTAAACCGACAGAGGCGCCTCGTCATTCGTCATCGAATCGCCTCCTTGATACAGCGGCGCCGCAAGAGAATCTCGAAGACCATTCCCCGGCCGAGCGGACTTCGCAACGTGGATTTGCGGTTGACCCACGGGACAATTACACACCTGTCTCCGACGGGGTCAAAGGATGATCCCAGCTTTCGATCGGCTTCGGTCATGCCACCCCAGGTTCCGTACGGCTCACCAGCACCCAGGGCATACTCGCGACAACTACCGAGCAGGGGCAGTTCTGACAAATCCGCCGAGTCGGCGAATCCCACCGGCTTCCAGCAGTAAGACCACCCTCCACCGGCACTCGAACCTCGCCTTCCGTCACGCCCTCACCCGAATAACCTATAACCAAACCCGTGACTGCATTCAAACAAGCAGCAGGAAGGCAAGACACGAAGGAACCCCCCGCCGCCTCGAACGCACCAGTCGCGCCCCGCGACGTAGCCTACGAAGATCATTCTTTGGGCACTCATACGTTGTCTTCGCTTCGAACGCCACCGTGGACGTGCCCGTCGAGCTTCAATTCGATCACGAATCGCTCAGCTCAGACCGGCGTAGGAGTGCAATCCGGACACGACCATGTTGATGATGAACAGATTGAACAGCATCGAGACGAATCCTGCGATGTTTATCCAAGCGGCTTTGGTCTCGCGCCAACCTGCGGTCGCTCGGGCGTGGAGGTAGGCGGCGTAAATCACCCAGGCGATAAACGACATCGTCTCTTTGGGATCCCACCCCCAGAACCGACCCCAGGCTGCCTCCGCCCAGATCGCGCCGAGGATGACTCCGATACCAAAGAGAGGGAAGCCGACGATGACGGTTCTGTAGGCCAACCGGTCGAGTGTCTGGGCGTCGGGCAAACGACGAGCCATCGAACCTACAGGCCCGCGGCGCTCCGCGCCGGCGGGCTGTCGGATCCGTAGTAGGAACGCGAGGCTGGCCACGCCGGAAACCAGGAAGACGCCGCTGCCGATGCTGACGATTGTGACATGGATCGGAAGCCAGTAGGACTGCAGAGCCGGAACGACAGGCGCTGCGTCGGCGTAGAGCAGGGTTGCCGCAACGAACATCAGGATTAGGACCGGCGCCAGAAGAAAAACCCACATCGCGCGGTATGTCTGCCCACGCAGAAACACGATGCCAGTCGCCGTTGCGGCCGCGGTGGCCATGGTGACGAACTCGTACATGTTGCCCAACGGGAAACGTCCGGTTGCGAAGCCACGCAACACGATCGACACAAGGTGCAGTCCCAAGCCCACGACGAGAACCGCGGCACCCATGTTGCCGAGACGCTCGGGCACTGGCTTCGGCGGAGCCGAAACGATCCGTCCGGGCACTTCCGGCGACGGCGCCGAGACTCCCCCTGCCGCCACAAGCTTCCTGCTCCCCAACTCGAACCGGTGGACGTGGTCGGTGCGTGTCGCGGCGTAGTGCCAGATCAGCAACACGAGGGCTAACAGATACACGGCGAAGGCCGACTGGAACGACAGGTCACTCAGCCTGGCAATGGTTTGGTTGATGGGCACGGTGGGTCCTCTCCTGAGCCATCCGGGTTCTCAGATCAGATGCGGCCGCACCCGTCCAGCGAGTTTCTACTACTCGTACGTCATTCGTGGTCCATTAATCCGTGCCGCAGACTTGGCAGAATCGCACAACCTACAATTCCGTCTGGGATGCGCCGGACCCGCCGTACGCGTCATTGCCCGACCTCGGCGCACTGCGGTTTCGATCAGTCGTCCGTTCAGATCAGCATGCCCGTAGAGGTCGGCGAGGGCACATATTGACTACTATGCCCGATAGTAGTCAATGTTGTGTGGCTCAACGGGGAGTCACCCGGAAAATGAGGCTGCCGTCGGATACCGCGTTCCGCGGCGCTGAGTGATATGCCAAACCCCTCAGGGCGCAAGGGCTCGCTGACGCAACGAACATTGCCATGTCACCGAGCGAACACGTTGACGCATTGATCTGCTGACCGACCCTCCGGGGACGCGACTTCGCGCTCACGGCAACGCTTCTAGGTGCACTGGACCACGTGCGCGATAGATGGGCGGATGTATGAATACGCTCACCAAAGGCGGGGTCGACCGTGCATCCGCATTGAGCCTCTGCTCCGACAACCTCACAACCCGAACCGCTACGCCAGAAGTCGCCGAGCTTGAGAGTCGCCCCAAACGGCTCCCAAACCGGACTTTACATGCATAGGTGCGCATGTAACAATACCGGAGCGGGAAGGCTTGTCCGCGAAGCGAGAAGGTGGCGTGCTTGAAGTTTTGGTCGCGAGTTTCAACCATGCAGATGCGTCGTCACCGGCGAACTGAGTCGCAACTGACCGAGCCGCGCCGAACTTAGGCCACGCTTGTCCGTCCACCGACCTTTCAATCGGACATCAATAGCCGTCGCGCGAGTGTGCGCATCCTGCGTGGCTCGTCCCACCACCCACCGACGCGAGGAGTGCCGATGACCGAGTCAGCGACCGACGGAGCCCCCACGCATCCGGTGATCCATCTCTCACAGCTACTGAAGCGACCAGTGATCGCACGGAATGGGGACATCGTCGGCGCCCTAGACGATCTGATCGTGCGATTGCTCGGCGTGGACACCTACCCGACGGTATCCGGGCTGGTAGTCAATGTCGGTGGTCGGCGAGTGTACGTTTCTGTCGAACGGATCGAGCACCTCGACGGGGACCGGGTGATGCTGGCGCAGAACAAGGTGGACCTGCGCGGGTTCGAGCGCCGCGAGGGCGAGGTACTGCTGCGTTCCGACGTCCTTGGCCATCGGCTGATCGACGTCCCGGCCGCGGAGCTGGTGCACGCCTACGACATCGAACTCGAGAACCCCGGTCACGGGTGGGTACTCGCACGGCTCGACACTCGCCGCCCGGCCCGGTTCTTCGGCTTAATCAAATCCCATGGAGGACACGCCAGTCGGGATTGGAAAGCGTTCGAACCCTTGATCGGCCACAAACACAGCATGGTAGTGCGGCGGGTCGGCGGGCGAGTCGGCACCCTTAAACCGGCGCAGATTGCAGATCTGCTCGAGGGCGCAGACAAGCGCGAGGGTGGGGAAATCCTTGACCGCGTCCACACCGACCCCGAGCTTGAGGCGGACGTTTTCGAAGAGCTCGACCCGGGCAAGGCCAACAAGCTGCTCGCCGACATGAGCGACGTCGAGGTGGCCGGTGTGCTTGGTCTCATGCGCGCAGACGACGCCGCCGACGCAGTCGCAGAGTTACGACAGTCCCGCCGTCGACGAGTGCTCGATCTGATGCCGGCCGGCCAACGCACGAAGGTGATCACACTAATGGGGTTCAATTCGTCCAGCGCCGGCGGCCTGATGAGCGTCGACGTCATCTCCTGCGCCGCCACCGCCACTGCGGCGCAGGCCCTGTCGGCAATCTCAGCAGCACGGTCCATGCAGCCCGAGGCTCTGCTGAAGGTGCACGTGCTCACCGACGCCGGCCGGCTGATCGGGGTGGCGTCGGTCATCCGGCTGCTGCAATCGGAGTCGGTGACCCCGATCGTCGACATCATGGACACCGACCCTGTGCGCGTGACCCCCGTGGCGGACCTAACCGAGGTGGCGGTGCTGATGGCCGACTATAACCTCGCGACGATCCCAGTCGTCGACGATGCCGACCACGTCGTCGGCGTGGTCACCGTCGACGATGTCCTCGAGGCCTCCATCCCCGACGACTGGCGACGGCGAGAACCTGCACCGAGGCCCATCGTCGAGCGCGCCACCGACCACCCTACGACCAACACCACCTCCACAGATCCAGGCGGTGATGACCGTGGCTGAACCCGAGATCACCGACGCCACCCCGGCACATACGCCTGTCGGTATGCCTGAACCGCGACCGTCCGCAGTCCTCGATTCCGCGCACCTCGGCGACATCGAGGGGGCGCTCGGAAGAATCAGTTTGTCCGACAAGGAATCTCGCCGCACTTTCAAGGCTCGGATGCTGACCATGTTGGCGATCGTCGGGCCTGGCCTCATCGTCATGGTCGGTGACAACGACGCCGGCGGTGTTGCCACCTACGCGCAGGCCGGCCAGAACTACGGGTACTCGCTGCTTTGGGTGTTGCTATTGTTGATTCCAGTGCTGATCGTCAACCAGGAGATGGTTGTCCGACTCGGGGCGGTGACCGGGGTGGGGCATGCCCGGCTGATAAACGAGCGCTTCGGCCGCGGGTGGGGCTGGTTCTCGGTCGGCGATCTGTTCGTATTGAACTTCCTGACCATCGTCGCCGAGTTCATCGGAGTTTCACTGGCCGCCAGCTACTTCGGCGTCTCACGGTACATCGTCGTGCCGACCGCTGCGGTCGCGTTGATCGCGATCATGGCCACCGGCAGCTTCCGCCGCTGGGAACGTGCGATGTTCGTCTTCATCGCCGTCACGGCGGTACAGATCCCGATGCTGCTGCTCTCACACCCAGACTGGGGTCGCGCTGCCCGAGACTTCGCGATTCCGGGCGTCCGAGGCGGGATCACCTCGGACGCGGTGTTGTTGATTATCGCAATCGTCGGCACCACTGTCGCGCCGTGGCAACTGTTCTTCCAACAGTCCAACATCATCGACAAACGGATCACCCCGCGGTTCATCAGCTACGAACGAGCCGACACCGTCCTCGGGGCGCTGGTCGTCGTCGCCGGCGCAGCGGCATTGATGATGACCGCCGACTACGCCGCCCGCTCAACTGGCAGTGTCGGAGAATTCGTGGACGCCGGCGACATCGCGCGCCTACTCAGCGCGAATGGTTCCGTCCTCGGCCCGATCTTCGCGATCGTGCTTCTCGACGCCTCGATCATCGGTGCCGCTGCGGTCACTCTGTCGACCAGCTACGCCTTCGGTGACGTGTTCGGGATCAGCCACTCGCTACACCGAGGGTTCAAGGAGGCCAAACCCTTCTACCTCTCATACGGTGCCATGGTCCTCCTTGCCGCGGGGATCGTGCTGATCCCCGGCGCACCGCTTGGACTGATCACTACCGCCGTGCAGGCTCTTGCCGGACTGCTCCTGCCCAGCGCGAGCGTGTTCCTGTTGCTGCTGTGCAACGACCGGCAAGTACTCGGACCCTGGATTAATCCGCGCTGGCTCAACCTCGTCGCCGGGCTGATCGTCGCGGTCCTGCTGATGCTCTCGGGAATCCTCATGGCCACCACCGTTTTTCCCGACCTCAACGTGGTGACCGCCTCAATATACCTAGGGATAGCGTTGGTCGTCGCTGGCATCGTCGCAACAGTTGGCGTGCGGTGGCTCGACCGGCGCCGCGGCGTAGTCACCGCTCTGCCCCCTGACGTCGGGCGAGAGGCAAAGATGCAGTGGCGGATGCCGCCGCTGACGCTGCTCGAACCGGTCGTGTGGTCCTCCGGAACGAAACTGGGCATGCTGGCCTTGCGGGGCTACCTCGTCATCGGCGCGATACTTCTCGTGGTCAAGGCTATTCAACTCGGCAGCCGATAGGATGCCGAGCCGCAGCCAAATGAGAGTGCGAGTACCAGCAGCTCGGGAGTCACCACCACGCGGGATGCCGGTCTCGATGCCGTGCTCGAGAACCTCACGGTCGCTGCGCCGCAGACCCAGGCAGAACCGGTAGGTGACGAAGAACGCGATCGGGGGGCAGCAGCACCATGCCGATTCGGCCGATCCACATCATCGCGTTCAGCGAGATGTTGAACTTGTACGCAATGATGTCGTTGACGCAGGGGATCGTCAGACCAGGTAGAACGCGATGACCATCGCGCCGATCGCGGTGCGGACCGGAACGTCCCGCGGACGCTGCAGCAGGTTTGCCTGCGTGCGGTGGTAGTCGGAGATTCAGCACCGATCGCAGGGCTCGCGGGTTCGGATGCTGCGCTTCCTCGTCGTGGTCGTGGTACTGATGGCCGACTATAAACTCGCGACAATCCCAGTCGTCGGCGTGGTCACCGTCGACGATGTCCTGCCGCCGGGCAGAACAACTTGACTCCGTAGCCGGGTACAGGGTTCACAATGGCAACATGCGTAGCAGTGAACTGGCCACCCTCACGGGTGAATGTGCAGACGTTGCGGTACTACGAACGGCGCGGACTCCTGCAGCAGCCTCCACGATCCGCCTCGGGATACCGCTCATATCCGGGATGAGGCGGTCGAGATTATCCGGTTCGTCAAACGCACCCAGGAACACGGCTTCAGCCTCGAGGAGATCAACGAACTTCTCCACCTCTACGGTGGCGGACCGGACGATTGCGACGCAGCGCGGAGACTCGCCCAGAAGAAGATCGCCGAGCTCGACGAAAAGATCCGAGATCTGCAATGCATGCGGGCCTCATTGACCGAATTCGCTTCCACCTGTGCACTACCGCGAGCTGACCGGCACTGCCCCATGCTCCAGACATTGCACACCGACGAAGGAACACCATGATTCAACTCGAAATTTTGCAAGTCCTGGACTGCCCCAACGTGCCGCTCCTCGAACAACGAATCGAGCAAGCTCTCGCGGGTGTATCGATCGAATGGGAACTGCGCCACCTGGTCATCGAGGATTCCCAATCAGCAGCACTCGCGGGTATGGCCGGGTCTCCGACGTTGCTCGTCGACGGCCACGATCCCTTAGCCGAGTCAAATCAGATCCCGAGCGTGTCCTGCAGGCTCTATCGCGATGCCGCGGGCGCTGTCGACGGCGCTCCTACTGTGTCGGCGCTGAGGAGAGCATTCGGAATGGATTGACCAACGTGGACAGTCGTTGACTGCTGCTCCGAATTCGGCTTCGGCAGCAGCGATCGCCGCGACCTAGCCCCTTCCCGGGTGACACCGGGGGATGAAGGAGGCTTCATCTATGCCGGCGTGGCCGCGGGAAACTTCTTCACGCGGTGCGCGACGCGCGACGCCTCTCATCTACGACCATCACCTCGTCGTTGATCCGGCGTCGCAACGATCGGAATGCGATCGCAGAGATGGCGAATCCGAGCAGCAAGGCCCCGAACAGTGACAAAGCGCCGGGGATTTCGAGGTCGAATACGGCGTTGATTCCCATGACGATCACTGCGAGCCCAGCGATCAGGGCGAGTCGAGCTGCGGTGTAGTACACCATCAATCGCACAAGCTTCGACCGTGCGATTCGTGTCATTCGCGTCGGCGGCCCTTGATGTGAATCCAGTGCTGGAATTTCGGGGCGGGCCGACGAGCTGGGACGACCCTCCGGGGCGGATTGACGTTTCACAGTGCTCGATTCAATAGTTGGACTCGGGCCCCTGCCGCTGCTGAGCGAGGGCCGGTGGAAGAACCAATATAGCTACTATGCACAATAGTAGTTCAGTGTTGTTCCCCGATTCGCCGCACCATACTTGGAGGAAGTGTATGCAGGCACGGTCGCGATGGCTCATGTTCTTCTTGGCCGTGATCGCCCTCCTTGTCGTGGCAATCTGGCCTCGATCCGAACCAACCGAATCCCACTCCCCAACCCGACCGCAAATGCCCCCGGCCGCATCCCAAGACGACGGCGAAGCTCTCGACCCGAGCTTCACATCTGCGACCGCAGCAGCGAAGGTTTCCTGCCCTGCGGCCCCGGCGGCACCGCCCGTGAACGGAAAACTCCGGGGAATCAAAGCGACGTGTCTTGGCGAGAGCACTGAAGTCGACCTCGGCGCAGCGCTGTCCGGGGAACCCACCTTGATCAATCTCTGGGCTTCGTGGTGTGGGCCGTGTCGATCGGAGATCCCGGTTCTGAACGATTACGCAGGCAGCCCCGGCGCCATCCGTGTGGTCGGCGTCAATGTCCAGGACGACATGTCAGCAGCACTAGCACTTCTCACGGACGCCGGCGTGCGCTATCCCTCGTTCGCCGCCATCGACGACGTCGGAATTGCACTGTCGGCGCCGCCAGTTCTGCCGCTGAGCTTCCTCGTCCAACGTGACGGGTCCGTCGACCAGGTCACAGCCCCCATGGTTTTCGAAAACACGGACCAAATACGCTCCGCCGTAAGTGAGTTGATGAAATGACAGTCCCCACACCCACGCGACAACGGATGCACCGCACCCCCCGAGCGCATGCCCATCCCCTCTCACTCATTGCTATCCTCACCGCGGTGGTCGTCGCCGCAAGTGGGTGCGCGAGCGGTACCGACGCGGTCGCTTCGGGTGCGAACTTCGATTTCGTCTCGCCTGGGGGGCAAACCGATATCTTGTACGACCCACCCGAGTCGCGAAATAGAATCGGCGCATTGGCCGGGCCTGACCTTATGACCGACGGTAACGATATCTCACTGACTGACTACGCAGATCAGATCGTCGTGATCAATCTGTGGGGACAATGGTGCGCCCCATGCCGCTCCGAGGCCGACGATCTCGAACGCGCCTACGAAGCAACCAAAGACCTCGGCGTTCAGTTTCTCGGGATCAATGTTCGAGATCCTCAACGTGACAAAGCTCAGGACTTCGTCGTCGACAACAACGTGAGCTACCCCTCGATCTACGACCCGTCGATGAGGACCTTGATAGCGCTCGGCGGAAACTATCCGACGAGCGTGATTCCCTCCACGTTGGTGTTGGATCGTCAGCATCGCGTCGCCGCAGTGTTCCTTCGTGCACTTCTCACTGAGGATCTACAGCCTGTCATCGAGCGTGTGGCGGCCGAACGGTGAACGACTTTGCCCAAGGCATCGGGTCCAGCTTCCAGACCGCCGCCTCGAGCGGTCCGTTGCTGCTCGCCGTAGCGGCGTGCGTTTTGGCCGGTCTGGTCTCTTTCGCCTCACCGTGCGTGGTGCCACTGGTTCCCGGATACCTGTCGTATCTAGCCGGCATTTCCGGAGCTGATTCTCCGGCGGTGACCCCTGAAGACGCGACCACGAGACCCGCAGCAGGCAGATGGCGGGTGACAGGCGCGGCAACGATGTTCGTCGCGGGATTCACGGTGGTGTTCGTTTTCGCCACCGCATCGGTATTCGGCGTGATCAGCACCCTGCGCATCAACGAAGCGCTGCTCCAACGTGTGGGCGGGGTGATCACCATCGTGATGGGGTTGACATTCATCGGCCTTATTCCTGCCCTGCAGAAAGACGCACGATTCGCGCCGCGACGAATCTCCTCCCTTGCCGGCGCACCTTTGTTGGGGGGCGTGTTCGCGTTGGGCTGGACACCATGTCTCGGCCCCACTCTCGCAGGGGTTCTTTCGGTGGCGGCCGGAACTCAAGGCACGACGGCAGCGCGCGGGGTGCTGCTGATCGTCGCCTACTGTCTAGGACTTGGATTACCGTTTATCGTGCTGGCGTTCGGGTCGGTGAAAGCGCTCCGAGGCGTCGGATGGCTCAAACGCCATTCACGAACGATTCAGATCGTCGGCGGAATAATGCTCGTCGCTGTCGGTCTGGCACTGGTCACCGGTGTGTGGGGCGTGTTCATCGGCTGGTTGCGCAACGAGTTTGTCAGTTCGGTCGTGTTGCCGATATGACAGAGAGTGTCCCCACGGGAGCTCGCATCCGTCGCCTCCCGAGACTGATTATCCGAGAAAGCATTCGAATGCTGCGCCAGTACTGGCGCAGATTGACGTCGATGAGTACCGCGCTCGTGCTCCTGTTCCTCTTGGCGCTGGCAGCACTCCCCGGAGCAATGCTGCCTCAGCGAAATCTCAACGTGCAGAAAGTGTCCCAGTACATTGCGGCCCAACCAACCCTTGGCCCACTGTTCGACAAGCTGGAGTTGTTCGACGTCTTTTCCAGTTTCTGGTTCACCGCAATCTACGTTCTCCTGTTTCTCTCTCTCATCGGCTGCCTGTTTCCACGCTTGCGGGCGCATCTCGGCGCACTCAGGAGCCAGCCTGTGCGGGCACCTCGGAATCTGTCCAGGTTGCCGCACCATTTCCACGGCGAGGTAGATATCTCTCACGACGAGGCCTTGACGAGAGTGCGCCGGTCTCTCAAGGGTTGGCGCATCGCAGTCAATCCCGAAAATGATTCCGGAGTATCGGTTTCGGCGGAGAAGGGATATCTGCGCGAGGCCGGGAATCTGGTTTTCCACTTCTCGCTGATCGGGTTGCTCGTCACCGTCGCCATCGGCAAGCTGGTGGGGTACGAGGGTTCGGTCATCGTCATTGCCGACGGCGGCCCTGGATTCTGCAACACCTCACCCGCTGTGTACGACTCATTTCGCGCGGGAAGTGCAACTGACGGCACGGGTCTCGCGCCCTTTTGCATCAAGGTCAACGACTTTTCCGCAGATTATCTCGATACTGGTCAGGCCGAAATGTTCACCTCCAACATCTCATACCAGAGCGGGCAGGACATCGCGACCAATACCTGGAAAGACTACCGTCTTCGAGTCAACGAACCGCTGCGTACCGACGGTGCCCGTGTTTATCTGACCGGCCACGGGTACGCGCCGCAGTTCACCGTCACTTTCCCCGATGGCCAGTCCCGTACCGAGACAATGCAGTTTCAACCGGACGACGCGGTGACGTTTCTCAGCAGTGGGGCGTTGCGGTTCGATCCACCCGGCGGTTCGTTCCCCGATCCGAACGAGCGCCGGAAGAATCAGATCGCCATCGAGGGACTCTTCGCGCCGACCGCTTCCTTCAGCGGGACGCTCCTGACTTCGTCGTTTCCCGACGCACGTGATCCTGCGGTCGCGATCGACATCTACAAGGGCGATACGGGTCTGGACACCGGCATCCCGCAATCGATCTTCTCGTTGAACAAGGAAATGATCAACCAAGGAAGGCTGGTCAAACAAGATCGTGTGAACCTCCGCCCTGGAGAGACGCGGACTCTCTCTGACGGAACACAGGTTCGGTTCGACGGGGCCAAGGAATTCGCCAATCTACAGGTGTCGTACGACCCTGCGCAACAGTGGGTTCTCGTCTTTGCGATCACGATGATGCTCGGACTTCTGACCTCGCTCGTGATCAGGAGGCGGCGCGTGTGGATCCGTTTACGCCCGGGGGCAGCACCGGAGCAGGTCGATCTCGAACTCGGAGGCCTCGCGAGGACCGATCATGCAGGGTGGGGCGGCGAATTCGACGATCTTTGTGAGAAATTGTGGACGGACCAGCACAGTTCTCCTTCTACGGGAGCGGGCCTGTGAGGGTCCCTTCGTCCGAACGTGCACTCACTGCCGACGGTGAACTCGATGCATGCCTGAAGAGTGGTCGCCCCAAACGGCTTTACGGTGGGAACGCTTTGCGTCTCGCGCTTTCGGTGGGCGCTGGGTGGCTGCTATTTCTCAGTTTTCCGCCGCGCACGCTGTGGTTTCTGGCCCCTGTCGCCATCGCCCTGCTGACCGCCGTTCTCCAGGGTCGCAGTCTCCGTGCGGGTTTCGGATTCGGCTATGCCGCGGGACTGGGATTCTTCGTTCCCTTGCTGCCGTGGGTCGGAGCGTATGTCGGTGCAACGCCTTGGTTGGCGTTGGCGGCGATTGAAGCGCTCGCGTTCGGCGTGTTCGGCGTACTGGCAGTGGCCGTCGGTCGCGCTCCCCTTTCCCCGGTGTGGATTGCGGGTGCATGGGTCACCGCCGAAGCACTTCGTAGCCGAATTCCGTTCGGCGGTTTCCCGTGGGGGCGTTTGGCCTTCGGGCAGGCGGACAGTCCGCTGCTGCCGTTGGCTTCGATCGCAGGGGCGCCAGGTCTTTCCTTCGTGACTGCACTGACCGGAACTCTCATCGCCTGGTCACTGGCCGGACCCTCCCGTGTTCGATGGCAAGCATTGGCGAAGGGTGGCGTTGCCGTCGTCCTCATCTTTGTGAGTGCATTGGTGACAAGTTCTCCCGGTGCCGCCCCTGACGAGGTCGTCACTGCTGCCGTCGTTCAGGGCAACGTGCCGCGACTCGGCCTCGATTTCAACGCCCAACGCCGAGCGGTGCTCGATAATCATGTTGCCCGCACCGAGCAGCTCGCTGCCGATGTCGCGGCGGGTCGCGCAGCCCGGCCACGGCTTGTTATCTGGCCCGAAAATGCTTCGGATATAGATCCTTTGGTGAATCGGGATGCGGCAGAGCGACTGGACCGAGCAGCCCGTTCGATCGGGGCACCAATCCTGGTCGGTACGGTTCTCGTAGGTGAAGCGAGCACATCGATCAACAGTGTCATGGTGTGGGATCCCACGGATGGCCCTGGCCAGCAACACATCAAACGACAACTCGTGCCGTTCGGGGAGTACCTGCCGCTCCGACCGATCATTCGTGCAGTGTCGTCGTACGCCGATTCTGCGGGCAATTTCGTTGCCGGGAATGGGAACGGTGTCGTCGACCTCAACGGAGTTCAGGTAGCTGTTGCCACGTGTTACGAGGTGGCCTTCGACGATCTGGTGACCGAGTCGGTCCAGGCGGGAGCCACCGTCATCGCGGTTCCCACCAACAATGCGACCTTCGGCCGGACGGAGATGACCTTTCAGCAATTGGCCATGTCGCGGGTGCGGGCAGTCGAGCACGGTCGCACTGTGTTGATCGCCGCGACCAGCGGTGTCAGTGCGATCATCACGCCGACGGGAGAGGTACGCCAACAGAGCGAGATCTTCACAGCACAGGCATTGACCGACGAGATCGCCCTGCGTTCCGATCTCACACCGGCAACACGTCTGGGCGCGGTTCCCGAGATCGCCCTGGCGGTGATCGTCCTTTCTCTCGCTGCCGCATCTCTCTTCGGGGGCGCGTACCGCTTCTGTCTCGGCAGAAGAACGAAACCATGAATTACTATGATTGATAGTAATTCAGTGTCGGTGCCAGCGCGCAAGGGAACGAGTCCACCAATGTCGAAGAACCGCAAGAAGAACACACCCCGCCCCCGCGGCGGTGGGGTGCCCGGTGGCCGAAGTTTTCCGTGGTCGATATCGATCGCAGTCCTGATTATCGCCGGCCTGGTCTCGGTCATCGCCTACAACATGGTGCCCAAGGCCATCGAGAGGACCGAAGCACAAAAATACGCTCCGAGCGCGGACAACCCGGACCCCTCGCTGTCCATCGAAGGGGTAACCGAAATCGAATACGCGGCCGGCAATCATATTCAAGCGCCTCAGCGCGTTGCATACGATCAAACTCCCCCCTTGGGAGGAGCGCACGATCAGTACTGGGCGACATGCACAGGCATCGTCTACCCGGAGCCGATACGCACTGAGAATGCGGTGCATTCACTCGAGCACGGTGCGGTCTGGATTGCCTACAACCCCGACTCGTTGAATCCGTCCGACGTCGACGCCCTTACCTCCCAAGTCAACGGTAAGCCGTATTCCCTGATGTCACCGTTCCCTGGCATCGATTCCCCCGTTTCGATTCAGTCGTGGGGGCACCAACTCAAAGTCGACAGCGTCGACGACCCCCGTATCGCAAAATTCATCACCGCCCTCAAACAGAACCCGAACACCCATCCAGAGGCCGGTGCCAGCTGTGCAACGGTCCCGGGAGGATTCGACCCGAACGCTCCTTTCCCCTTCGACGCATCTCCGCCAGGCCCTGACGCGATTCCCGCAGCGTCGGAGCAGTCAGCCACTGGTCTTCCCGCAGCAACGACCCCACCTGCGCCGGCGATCACGAGGAGTCGCGAAAATGGTTGAACACGAGGCGGTATCGATTCAATCCGAGTCGGTATCCGATTCATCGGGCAAACGCCATGCCACGCCGGCCGCAGTGTTGGTGGTCGGTATTGTCATCGCTCTGTTGATCGGAATCATCATCGGCCTGTGGGCAAAGGGGCGGATCGAGAACACCTCGCAGGGGGTCCCAGCCGTCGGCGCAGTGGAGGTCGGCTTCGCGCAGGACATGTCGGTTCACCACGGGCAAGCGGTCGAGATGTCGTCCCTCGCATTGGTGAACACTGCCGACCCCGCTATCCGTACGCTCGCGTACGACGTCGTCACTACTCAGCAAAGTCAGATAGGAATGATGCAGGGGTGGCTGTCCATCTGGGATCGACCCGCCCGGAGCACGGGCGAGTATATGGAGTGGATGCCCTCAACTTCCTCGGCGATGAATCACTCGATGCCCGGCATGAGCACCGGACAAAGTGATTCCGGCGTAACTGAATCAGTCGCGATGCCGGGAATGGCTTCTCCCGCCGAACTCGCGGAACTACGCACCCTGACCGGACCGGCATTTGAGATTCGCTATTTGCAATTACTGTTGCGCCACCATCAAGGGGGAATTCCGATGGCCCAATACGCCGCTGACAATGCCGATCTCCCCGTCGTGACAAATCTTGCTCGACAGATCGCCGCTACACAGCAGGCCGAATCGACCGCATTGCGAGAACTGCTCGCAGTGAGAGGTGCCCAACCGATCCCGATGAACTGACCACTCATCTCACACACCGTCGCATCCGCCGAACCCGATCATCGAGATGCCGAGAGCAGTCATCGACGGGGAAGGGTTTTGAGGAATTCGTTGTAGGCCTCGAGGTCGACGTCACCGTCCCTGGCGGCCTTTTTGTCGACGGCGGCGTTGGTGCGGGTCTCGTCGCGATTCCACCTCATCGCGAAAACCACCATGATGATCAACGCGACGGGTTCTCCGTACGACCATGCCAAAGCCCCCGCCATTTGTTGATCGGCCATCAGATCGACGTTCCAGGACGCCGGCGGATTGGTGAAGGTACTCAGGAGTGGCGAGGTTGCCATCATCAGGATCACGCCGATGAAAACATGGAGAGGCATTTCGACGAAGAGGTCGAAACATCGACCCAGGTTGCTTTGCTTGACGGGCAACGGCCCAGATGAGAGCACCGGAACGATGAACAACACTCCAGTGGCCAGGAAGAAGAGCTCCAGGCCTGTGTGACCGACCCAGGACGACGCCACCAGGTCGAATACCGGCGAGAGGTAGATGCCGTAGTAGCTGAACAGGAACAGTGGAATCGTGACGCCGGGGTGTAGCAGAATCTTCGCCGTCCGGCTTCTGAGTGCCGTCAATGCCAGCTTGAGGATCGGAATTCCCCACCCTGTGTGAGGGGTGGAGCGCAGCAGGAGAAGACCTGGGCTGCCGAGAACGAGCAGTGGTGGAATCGCCATCGACAAGGTCAAATGCTGGAACATCCAGATACTGAAGAGTTCGTACCCGTAGCCCTCGACGGCGAGCCCCGTGACCAGGATCAGCAATATACAGCCGAAGAGGAAGCTGGCCGTCCTCGTCCACGGCCACACCCGACCGGAAGACGTCACCCGGTAGACACCCCAGCCATACCACGCTGCCAGTAGGACTCCGATCAGTGGTAGGACCGGGAGCGGCTGCGGCGCCCACCCCACCATTGCTCCGAACGAAGGCACGGCCTCGGGTAAACGTATCCAGTCCATCACCTACGTGGTCCCTCCCCGCTCGTACTGTGTTGTAACATCTCAGCGCTTCGAGCGCTTGTCTCCGCGGAGAACGATGACCATCCCGATCACGAACAGGATTGCCACTGCGCCACCGAGAATCGGCAACAACAGTGGGGATCCGTCGTCGGAGTCGGCATCGGCGGTCGCCGCCGACGGCGCAACAGTTGCCGGAGGTGTTGCACCTCCGGGAAGCGGCGCCGCATTGTTCTTCGCCGCGTTCAAGGTGAAGGAGTACGACCCCGTGATCGGGTGTCCGTCCTCAGAGATCACCCGGTAACCAACGGTGTAAGTGCCAGACGACATCTGACCGGTCGTCACGAGAGAAACGCGCTCTCCCTGCACCGACGGCTCCCCGGCTCCGACCTGCGTCCCGTCGGCCGCACTGACGGTCACGTTCGCGAAACTCGTCTGAATCTCCTGATTGAAAACCAATTCCACCGAACTCGGCGCAGTGTCGAGAACTGCGTCGGCGGATGGAGTCGATCCGACCAGTGCACTGTGTGCTTGCGCGGTGCCTGCGCTTATGAGCGCACACCCCGCAGCCACCAGCAGCACAACCATTGCACGCCTCAAAATCTGTTCCTCCTACTCGGCTCACACCATCGAGGTGCGGAGTCCGGCGATCGATGCACACCGCACTTCGCTGAGACAATACCTCCGACTACTATGTTGCATAGTATTCAGGGCTGTGTGGTGGCCGGAAGGTTGCACGCATCGACGAACACCGACCAGGTAGGCGGATCCATGAAGTTGACCACCAACGCGAAATTCTCGATAGCCCTGATAGCTGTCTTCGCTGTCGTCCTCGGCGCGCTGTTGCTCGGCAACCGCAGCGGGAGGGAGACAAACAGCGCCAGCGCTTCGGACGCATCGGTTCTTCGCGACGACACGCATCTACTTTCCTCTGCGCCGGACAACGATGTCGTTCTGGTCGAATTCCTCGACTTCGAGTGCGAGGCATGCCTGGCGATGTATCCGACGATGGAGCGGATACGTGCTGAGTACGCTGACCGCATCACGTTCGGTGTACGGTACTTCCCCATTCCCAGTCACACGAACAGTCGACTCGCGGCGCGAGTCGTCGAAGCGTCGTCCAGGCAAGGGAAGTTCGTGGAGATGTACCAGCGAATGTACGACACGCAGACCCAGTGGGGCGAGTCGTCCGAATCTCAAGTAGCCCTCTTCCGTACGTTCGCCCAGGATCTGGGACTCGACATGGCGACCTTCGAAGCAGATATGAATGATCCCGCAGTCGCAGAGCGTGTCGAAGGGGACTTCAACGAAGGTATCGACCTGGGCGTGCAGGGCACACCGACGCTGTTCCTCAACGGCGTCCAGTTGCCGTCCATGCCGACATATGACGATCTCACCGCTCGCATCGACGCAGCGCTGGCCCAATGACATCAACGGGAGCACGCGGTGCCCACGTCGACACTGGTATACCTCCGACTGTCGACTCGGCCCCGAAAGTGTGCTCCCCCTATGTCGTCGGATGGATTCTCACTGCAGCAGGCGCTCTCGGCTTGGCGGCGTCTCTGATACTGACTATCGAGAAGTTTCAGCTTCTCGCGGATCCCTCATATCGCCCGTCCTGCAGCATCAACCCCGTCCTCAGTTGTGGATCGGTGATGAGTTCTCCACAAGCCTCGATCTTCGGTTTCCCGAATTCGATCCTCGGTATAGTCGGGTTCACCGTCCTACTGACCACGGGAATCGTGACCCTCACCGCCGCAAAGGCACTACCTCAGTGGTATTGGCGCTGTATCGTCATCGGCTTGCTCACCGGAGCGGTGCTGGTTCACTGGCTGATTTTCCAAAGCCTGTACAGAATCCAGGCACTGTGCCCGTACTGCATGGTCGTGTGGGTGGTGACGATGACAGCCCTCTGGTATGCCATTTTGCATCTAGGTGCTCGTAGCGCGTCGACCTCCTCGCGAATCGTGACCGTCGGCACCGAGAAACACACTCTCGTGCTTACTATCTGGATCGTGTCCGTCGCGAGCATGATTCTCAGCGCATTCTGGGACTACTGGTCGACACTGGTCTGACGAGTCCCACGAAAATCTGCCAACGCCGTCGCACTCGGCCAACTGTTGCACGATCAGTCAACCTTCAACTCAACTACTATGGATCTTAGTTTTTAGATCCGCAACCCTCCCGAGTAGAGGGCGATGAGGCCAGGAGAAGGAGACGAATATGAAATTCATGGGTGCAGCGAAAGCGCTAGTCGACAAGGGCAAGGAGGCTGCCTCGAAGAACGCAGACAAGATCGAAAACGCGATCGACAAAACCGCCGCGTCTGCCGAAGCCAAGACCGGTGGAAAACTGACCAGCCAGATCCGGAGGGCTGCGCTTGCGGCAAAGAGAGCGATTCCTCCGAAGAAGTAGCGACTCTCTTTGCCTTGCCGCCTGATTGCTCGTTGGTCTCCACGCCGTACGACTGAGAATCGGCGTCGAGAGCGCGAATAATCTCGCTTCGGTGTGCCCCCCTCGTGACAGCACACCGAAGCGAGGAGCGCTCAGGGTTCGGTCTGCGGAATCACGATACTCGCGTGAAAATCTCTGTGCCACAGCCGCGCAAGGAGGGCGTAATAGGATTCGGTTACCCTCGATTGCGTCGAGAGCGCCGCTTCCGACGACTCGATTGTCGTCGGAACGAGAAGGAGGGCACGATTCGCCAATGCCGCCGCGGAACTCCCGATATCCATCACTGCGCCACTGATACTGGCCGCGGCGTTCAGCACGGGGTCTGGAAGGACAGTGGTGGAACGCATGAAGGTCCGCTCTGCGTCAACGAAATCCGCTCCGGTCTGGAGATGATTCTCGATTGCGGCGATTACTTCGCTGACTCGACGGGTGTGAACCCGAAGTTTGCGGGGGTGCCGGATGTGGCGACGAGATACCGGTGGCAAAGTCCGCAACCGGGCACCAGCATGGTTCGCCACGCCGCCGTCGAGAGCGGTCGGCAGTACGTCTCGAATCAACCAGTCCGTGAGTAGGGCGGCAGCGGTATCTGTTGCCGGGACGATGACCACCGGCATTGTTCGTGTTGACATTGACTTTCCCATCGGTATGGCCGCCGAGCTAATTCTTCTCGTCATCATCGGACGTGGATGCGGTAAGTACCTTCTCCGATTCTGATGAACTCGTCTCCGGCCGGTGACCGGCCCCGACGTGTGCTTCTGCTCGCATCCGAGCAACCATGTGCGGGTAATGCAACTCGAAGGCCGGACGCTCGCTGCGGATGCGCGGCAACTCGGTGAAGTTGTGACGCGGCGGCGGGCAGGTCGTTGCCCACTCCAGCGAGTTTCCGTAGCCCCACGGATCGTCGACAGTGACCACTTCGCCGAATCGGTAGCTCTTGAAGACGTTCCAGATGAACGGGAGAGTGGAGGCTCCGAGAATGAAGGAACCGATGGTCGAGACTGTATTGAGTGTGGTGAACCCGTCCGCGGGTAGGTAGTCGGCGTAACGACGCGGCATACCCTCGGCACCGAGCCAGTGCTGAACGAGGAACGTCATGTGAAAGCCGACGAACGTGGTCCAAAAGTGCCACTTGCCAAGGCGCTCGTCCATCATGCGACCGGTCATCTTCGGGAACCAGAAGTAGATACCGGCGTACGTCGCGAACACGACCGTACCGAAAACCACGTAGTGGAAGTGGGCGACCACGAAGTAAGTATCCGTGACCTGAAAATCCAGCGGAGGGCTCGCCAGCAGCACACCGGACAGACCACCGAAGAGGAAGGTGATCAAGAATCCGAGAGAGAACAGCATCGGTGACTCGAACGTCAGGTGTCCCTTCCACATCGTGCCGATCCAGTTGAAGATCTTCACACCCGTCGGCACGGCGATCAGGAACGTCATGAACGAGAAGTACGGCAGGAGAACCGCGCCCGTCGCGTACATGTGATGCGCCCACACTGCGATCGACAGCGCCGCGATACCGAGCGTCGCGTAGACCAGGCCGCTGTAGCCGAAGATCGGTTTGCGGCTGAAGACCGGAAATATCTCCGAGACGATACCGAAGAAGGGCAGCGCGATGATGTAGACCTCGGGGTGGCCGAAGAACCAGAACAGGTGCTGCCACAGCAGGACTCCGCCATTCGCGGGGTCGAAGATGTTGCCACCGAGGCGACGGTCGTAAAGCAGTGCGAAGAGTGCGGCGGTCAACAGCGGGAAGGCCAACAGAATCAAGACAGAGGTGATGAAGATGTTCCACGTGAAGATCGGCATGCGGAACATCGTCATACCGGGAGCGCGTAAGCAGACAATGGTGGTGATCATGTTGACCGCGCCGAGAATCGTGCCGAGACCGGAGACGAGAAGCCCCACAATCCACAGATCCGCACCGACCCCAGGTGAGCTGACTGCCGAACTCAGAGGCGTGTAGGCCGTCCAGCCGAAATCTGCGGCACCTCCGGGAGTGACGAACCCGCCCGTAGCGATGAGAGCACCGAAAAGGTAGAGCCAGTAGCTGAACGCGTTCAGTCGCGGGAAGGCGACATCCGGCGCACCGATCTGCAGGGGGAGAACGAAATTGGCGAATCCGAACACCACCGGCGTCGCGTACAGCAGCAGCATGATCGTGCCGTGCATGGTGAAGAGTTGGTTGTACTGCTCGTTCGACAGGAATTGCATGCCCGGAATCGCCAGTTCGCTGCGCATGATCAGCGCCATGAGCCCGCCGATGAGGAAGAACGCGAACGAAGTCACCAAATACATCAAGCCGAGCGTCTTGTGATCGGTCGTCGTCACAAGGTTCCGCAGCACCGATCCCTTCGGCGCCCGTCGCGCGGGGTACGGCCGGGCGGGGATCGGGGGTGATGCAATTGCGGTCATAGTCAGCCCGCTTCCTGTCGAGACGCAAATAGAGTGTGCGACAGAAGCATAACCCAAATACTACGTTGCATAGTTTTTGGGTCCGGGTGGCGCCTCGGCCACCCTTTCCGACTGCCGTCAGGTCACGAGGGCATGAGCGGACGCAGAGAAGACGACCATGGTGGTCAACGCGGCGATGACGGGAACGATCATCGGGAGCATCGCAGCAGAGATGCAGACCAGTTTGGTGCCGCGAATCCGGGAATCCGTCTGCAGCCTGACCAAGCGCACCGCGATCTCGTCGTCACCGAGCCCGAGTGTCCACACCGGCTGAGGTAGCGGCGACGTCGCCACCACGCGCAATGCCGACCGGACGGCATCGGGGCTGGTGGCCTGTGCGGCCCGATCGTCGGCAGCGAGCTCGACCAGCCGCCGCACCGCAGCGGGAGCCGCTTTGAACAGCGGGATCACCGGCAGCGCCTTCGCGAAGACTTCGCACACATTGATGATTCGGTGATGCTGCCCTCGCAAGTGTGCCCGCTCGTGGGCGATCACCGCTTCACGCTCGGATGCGGTCAAGCAATCGGAGAGACCTTTGGTCGCTACGACGAATCCCGGCCGTCCAGCGACGCTGTAGGCCATCGGCATCGGATGATCAAGCCAGAGAACGTCATCCGATGCCGGATCTGCGCGGGCGATGATCGATACGACATCACGGTGGTAGTCGCGGACCTTGGCTCGGCCCTTATGTTGCCGATGAGCCAAGAACAAGCTGCGAACGGCGATGAGCGCGGTAACCGCAACTCCGCCGACAGCGAGCGCTTCCCCGATCCAGGGGGCCATCGCGTGTTGGAAGGCAGTGAAGCATCGCACAAGGGCCTCGGAGAGCCCTTCCGCTGGTGCATGGCTCGGCCACAGAAGGATCACTACTGCCGATACGGCAAGGAATCCCAGACCCACGATGCTGCCGATCCATGCCGCGAGAATCGCTGCAGGAGCCAGAGTGGTCGATTCGAAACGCCGCAAAACCTTGGGCATGAACGCTCCGATGAGCACGGCCCCGAGAAGGAGGACTGCGGCGAGAGTCATCTACCGAACCTTGCCGTGATCCAGTGCTCGCCGCAGTGCCTCGTATTCGTCATCGGAGACGTTTTGCGCGAAGTGCAGAAGCGCTGAAACAGAGTCATTGCTGTTGTCGAGTAATTCGCGCATGGCCAGTGAGGTCGCTTCATCGCGGCTACGCGATGGCGAATAGATGTATGCGCGGCTTCGTTTTTCCCTCTGTACCCACCCTTTTTCGTGAAGGTGCGTCACGACGGTCAAGATCGTGGTGTATGCCTTCGGGGCGCCGCCCTCGAAGCGGTCGACCAGATCCCGCACAGACTGCGGCTCTTCTGCATCCCACAGGAGATCCATCACTTCGGATTCGAGCCCGCCGAGTCTCTTCATCTTCCTTCCCCCTTCGGAAATCGTCGATTGCGTCAGTCACTGACGGCCGGAGGCTGGATCTGTACCCCGCGCGCGTCCAACCATGCCATGGGATCGACCTTCTGGCCGTCTGCCTGCCACACCTCGTAATGCAGATGTGGCCCTGTTGATTGTCCCCTGTTTCCTACCGTCGCAATCAATTCTCCGGCACGCACCTTTTGACCCGCGGTTACCAGAGTCTCGTTGATGTGTCCGAAGACCCCGATTGTCCCGTCATCCTGCAGGATACGGACCCACAGTCCGAAACCGGACGCAGGTCCGGACTCGAGTACCGTGCCGTCGGTGACGGACACGATAGGTGTACCGATCTCATTGGCAATGTCCAACCCGTAATGAGTCGACCCCCAACGCGGTCCGTAGTTCGACGTCAATGTTCCGCTGACAGGAGCCATCGTCAGCGGTTGGCGTGCAGCTGCCTCTCTCGACGCGCGATCGGTGTCGCGTTCGGTGCCTCGAGCCAACTGTTCGGCCAGCCTCCCCAGGTCGGCCAGTTTGGGAACCTGGAGAATTTCCGGAGCCGATGCCAGTGCCTGGTCGAGAGGTGCCAACGGTTGCTGGTCGAGCTCGACGGGAGCACTGACGCTCCCTGTCGATGCATGTGAGGCGGATGTGCCGGCGGCAAGCAAAGCGCCGGTGGCGACAGAGAGAACCAAAGCCCGTCCACCAGGACGATTGCGGGACTGTCGGCGATGAGCGCCGCCGCGTCGCGCCTGAACGCTTGCAGCGACGGATTCACGGTCGACTGCAGATGCGGTGGAGATGTACATCGTGTCGACGGGCAGGTCTCGATCGCTGTGTGGCGTGTCGAAAAAGCTACTTTCCCGAAGTGGGCAGTCGAGATCGTCGGTGTCGGGCTTGCGGTGTCGGGCCAAGATCGCATTCCTTGCGTCGCGGAAGGTCACAGAATGGTGACGGTCCCAGACAGCGTACTACTATTTCGCATAGTTTTTGGGCGAGCGTTGACAAAATTCAGAATCTCGACGAGACGCCCCGCTGCGAATGCACCTTCTCCTACTCATCTGCCGCGCGATGACATCTCGGCGAGCAGCACGCGTTGAGGAGAAGCCCTGTCGCGATTGCCAGGGGTATTGCTCCGATCGCGAGTATCAGTCCGGCACCGAACCGTTGATCTCGTGCGAGGTCGTCGAGCCAGCCGCGCTGCAACGATGTGAAGTACTGATCGGCAATCACCGCGTCAGTGGTGATCAGTGCTGCTGCGAGGCCCCCGTAGGCCAAGAACGCCGCAAGGAGCAGGGCCGTCCTGATCGCGGCGCTCGCTCGTCTCGGCAAGGGATCGACGCCGACCATGACCCAGAAGAACATGAAACCGCAGATCAGCAGGATTCCGTTGATCACCAGGTGGGGGACGTGCGAGCCGGCGACAGCGCTGTACATCCCTCCCAGGTAAAGGAGAGGCAGGGCTCCGGCGAAAATCACAGCAATCACATAGGGCTGGGACATGAATCGGAACCAGGAGCCTCTGTACACGCTTTGCGCCCATTCCCTCAGCCCCGGCGCATCTCCGGACGATCGCCGAACGGAGAGCCTGAACAGCGTGAACGGGGCGCCCAGGACCAGACAGAGTGGAGCAAGGACCGCCACGGCGGACGTTGCCGCCATATGCATACTCATCACTGCAGGTGCATACCTACCCACTCCCGATGATGTTGCGACAAGCAACACCAGGCACCCCAGAGCCCAGCTGACCGATCGGAACGTCGACCACTGCACGCCCTGCTGTCGGAGGCGAAAAACGCCGACGACGTAGCACGCAGCCAACACCACGGCGAGAGTTCCGAAAATGAGATCGAATCGCCAGTCGACGAGCAAGCGGCCCGCAGTCGGTACGCCATCGAGCGCATACCCGAGCACCTCCTCGACTCTGCTCGGATCCTGTCGCTCCGTGGGCGCCGGGGGCGGCGTGCGGCCCAGGGCGACGGCGATACCGACGGTTACTGCGAGAACCACCGACTCCACCACTGCCAGACGAATGAAGGTGCGACCGTCGCTAGGATCCTTCGTCAGTTCGGCGATCGCGATTTTCCGTTGGCGCCAACCTGCCAGTCCGGTGAGGACCAAGGCGGCGACTTTGGCAAGAATCAAGACACCGTAGGTGCTACTCCACACCGCGGTGAGCGGCACCCGCACGGCAGCGTTGACCACACCGCTGATCGCTATGACGACGAACGCCATGAGTGCCACGGCCGAGAAGCGGCGCGCGGCGAAGTCGAGATAGCTCCCCTTTCTGCGGGCATGCAACACGAGAGCCGCTATTCCTCCCATCCAAATCGACGCCGCGAGGATATGCAGAACCAAACTGTTCGTGGCGATGTCGTGGGATCCACCCGAAGAGGAGTGACCCGACAATGCCCTGGGGAGCAGGCTGAACAAAGCGAATGCGAGAAGTAACGGTGTCCACGAATATCGCAGGGTCAGACGACACGCAATCGCGAGCACGAGTGCGAGCCCTGCGGTCCATGCCCATGCAGTTGTGACATCGATGTCCGAAATCGCGCGAGCGAACAGCCCTGGATCGGCGAACACGACGGAGAGAGGTTGGCCTGAACTGTCCGAGAGGGTGAGTGGAACGAGCAGCGCCGCGCATACCGCCCAGATAGCGGCGGCGACGCTTGCGGTTCGTAGCGCCAGATATCCGTCGACATCGAGTACACCTGAGGCTTGAGGCGGAACGAGAACGGCAGCCAAAAGTAGACTGCCTACGGTCATCACGGCGGCAACCTCGCCGAACGCCATCACCGCCGGGAGTCCGTAAATCGTCAAGGGCCCCGGATCTGGAAGTCCGAGCAATCGCAGCGCCTCGGAAGTTGATGCGCGCGCCAATGCCGCCGCAGTGATTGCAGCTATGACACCCCATCCCAATACTTTCCGTATGGGTCGTCCGACGACGAGGGTATCGGCGCCGGACGGTTCGGTTTCGATCATTTGCGGGTGGACCTCTCAGCATTGTGGATCTCGCCCGCGCGATCGGCGCTCCGGACCAAAATACTATGACGGATAGTTGCATGGGTGCTTCAGCCAGGGTTTACTGAAACTCTCTCGTTGGCAAATATGCGCATATGAGAATACGACGCTCCAGTCATAGGCGAGAAGGGCATATCGAGATGGGTCACGGCCATGGGCACGGCGTTGCGGAACAAGCTGCGAGTGCATCGGGTAAACATGTCCGCAAATTATGGATAGCCGTCGGGCTCGGTCTGGTCACGTTCGTCACGCAAGTCATCGTGGGGTTGTCCACGTCATCGCTCGCCCTGCTCTCCGACTCCGCACACGTCTTCACCGATGTGTTCGGCATCCTCATGGCATTGACCGCTATCTTGCTTGCGCAAAGAGCGCGATCGCGCCCGGATCGCACGTTCGGTATGTACCGGGCGGAGGTGTTCGCTGCCTTGTTCAATGCCCTACTCCTGTTCGGTGTCGCCGGATGGGTTCTCTACGAAGCTCTCGGTCGACTTTCCGATCCGCCTGAGGTCCCTGGACTCCCGGTGAGCATTGTCGCTGTCGTCGGCCTCGTGATGAACATCGCGGCATTCTTGCTCCTTCGCAGCGGGGCGAAGGAAAGCATCAACGTCCGGGGCGCCTATCTCGAGGTCATGGCTGACATGCTCGGGTCCGTTGGAGTCCTGATCAGCGGATTGGTCACACTGATCTTCGGATGGCGGTACGCGGATCCGGTGATCGGTGTTGCGATCGGCTTGTTCGTCCTACCGCGTGCCTACAATCTCGGCCGCCATGCCCTGCGGATCCTGCTCCAGCACGCCCCCGCCGGCGTGAGCATCACCGAGGTGACGCAAGCCTTGCAGGGGATCCCCGGGGTCAAGGACGCCCACGACCTTCACATCTGGACGCTCACATCGGGCATGGAAGTTGCGTCGGCGCATCTGACGATCGACGAGGAGTCCGATCCGACCAAGGTTCTCGCTGCTGCCCAGGATCTGTTGGCCACCCAGTTCAATCTCGTTCACGCGACCCTGCAGGTAGAACCCGCCGCGGGTGACGGGCGTTGCCAGGAGCTTCCGTGGTGAGTACCAACGAGGTGACCACGAACGACAAATCCGCCCATCACAAGAGACGAATTCTCTTCGCTACGACGGTGCTCGTTTCGGTCGTCGTCGCCCTGACGATTGAGCCCGTTGCGCGGAAGCACCTGTCCGGGGTCAACGAGATGGATCTGGGCGTCGTCAGTTTGAGGCTGGCATACAACAGTGGTGTCGCCTTCAGCCTGGGTAATCAGCTGCCGAGTGCCGTCATCATCGCCTTTACCGGCCTCGCCACCATGGGAATCGCCGTATACGCCTGGCGGAGTGTCCCGCAAAGTCGCGGGGTGGCCGTGATCGGTTTCGCTCTGATCGTCGCCGGAGCTGCCTCCAACGTGGTCGACCGAGCCCTCGACGGGAAGGTCACCGACTACTTCCACACCGGCTGGTGGCCCACCTTCAATCTTGCCGATACCTACCTCACCTGTGGATTCATCCTGGTCGTCGTGTCGCTGCTGGTCGAATCCTCGCGCGGGTCCGAACGTGAGATTCAGCGTCCGCAATCCGTGTGACCTGATTCGAGCGAGGAGGGAGCCGGAGCGCTGTCGGCAGGGAAGCAGTCCATCTCTGCGAACTTCTGCGGTTCGAGGTGGCGAAACCACGACGCCCCCACTCGTCGAAAATCCGCGGCCCGCCTGTTTTCGGTCGAATGCGTTCGGACAGTTTGGGGGCTATGAAAATAAAGTTCGGCATGACAAACTTTGAGGTGTGACTCTTTTGACTGTCAGGAATGTCGATGCTTCGGTCGGGTGGCCATGAGCGCACCGTCGCGGCGACAATTGTTGATCGGTGGGGCGCTCGCCGGATCAGCCGGACTCATGATGAACGCAGGAAGAGTTGCGGGCGCATCGCCTACCGAGCATCCCGGAAACACCAACCCGGGTACCGCCGCACCTGACGGAGACGGCGGAGTCCGTCACGGCGGCACGAGCGGCGCGACCTTTCGGGCCGGTCAGCAGGTGAACCACACTGCCAACGGGTTTCATCCCACGGCACTGCTGCGGGACTTCGACTACGGGACGACCTCCGAATTGCCTGACGGCCGAACGCTACGCGAGTGGGAGATCTTCGCAGCCGACGAAGAGATCGAGGTAGCACCAGGAGTCTATTTTCCGGCGTGGACCTTCAACTCCCGCATTCCGGGTCCCGCGTTGAGATGCAGTGAGGGAGACCGGCTCCGAGTGAAGTTCGTCAACGGCTCCGCGCACCCACACACGATGCACTTTCACGGAATCCATCCCGCTGAAATGGACGGAATTCCCGGGGTGGGGCGGGGAATCATCGAGCCGGGCGAATCATTCACTTACGAATTCGATGCCATCCCTTTCGGATTGCATCTCTATCACTGCCACGTCAATCCACTGGCAGAGCACATCGCCCGCGGCATGTACGGCACGTTCATCGTCGATCCAGCTCAGGGGCGCCCTGCGGCCGACGAAATGGTGATGGTGATGCACGGCTACAACACCACATTCGACGGGCAAGGAAACCAGCTCTACGCCGTCAACGGCATCCCGTTCCATTACATGCACGAACCTGTACAGGTGAAACGAGGCGAACTGGTTCGCATCTACCTGGTCAACATCCTCGAATACGACCCGATCAACAGCTTCCACCTACACGGAAACTTCTTCGACTACTACCCGACCGGGACACGCCTCGAGCCCAGCGAATTCACGGACACGATCATCCAGGCCCAAGGTCAGCGCGGAATATGCGAACTGCGCTTTCCCTACCTGGGCAAGTACATGTTCCACGCCCACAAAACCGAATTCGCAGATCTGGGCTGGATGGGATTCTTCGAGGTGACCGAATGACCGGCACCCCTGATCCTCCCTCTCCGACGAGCACTCATGAGAATTCCTTTGACACTGCGGGTTCCGCGCAGACAGGGTCCGCTCAAAGCGACGCATCGCGCACCGGCCTTTGGCTCCGAGGCGCCGCAGTGCTCGCGATCATCGTCATCGCCCTGACTGCGCTGGCAATGCTCGCAGGACAAAGTCTCCCCGAACGCACCGGCCCACCGATCGAGAACATCTCCGTCGAACGAACTGCCCTCGAACCAGGCCGAATCACGTTGACGCTACGCAACACCGGCCCCGACGCGGTGACCGTCGCGCAAGTTGCCGTGAACGACACATTCGTCGATTTGGTAGGAGCTGCAGATCCCATCGGCAGACTCGAGTCCCAGACGATCACCCTCGACTACCCGTGGATCACCGGACAGCCGTACCTCGTCTCGATGCTCACCTCCACAGGGTTGGTCATCGAACACGAAATTCCCGCTGCCGTAGCAACTCCCGCCCCGGGAGTGGCGTTCTTCGGCTTGATGGCTCTCTTGGGCACATACGTCGGAGTCATCCCGGTCCTGCTCGGGATGCTCTTGCTGCCTGTGATGCGGGGCGCCGGCGTCAGGGCAGTCAGATTCGTGCTGGCCGTCACGGTCGGTCTGCTCGCCTTTTTGATCTTCGACGGCACGAGCGAGGGGTTCAAACTGGCAGCAGCCTCGAGCGGAGCCTTCGGCGGCGGCACTCTCGTCGTTCTCGGCGCGGCGATCGCCTTCCTGACGCTCACGTGCATCGACCGATACCTGCGCGGAAGACGCCCAGCCGGTACGACAGGCGCATCCGAACTCAGACTGGCACTGATGATTTCCATCGGCATCGGATTGCACAATCTCGGAGAAGGCCTCGCGATCGGATCCGCGTATGCGGTAGGTGAGCTTGCGCTCGGCGCGTTCCTCGTTATCGGATTCACCCTGCACAACACAACAGAGGGGCTCGCGATCATCGCACCGTTGGCTCGGCGACGCACCCCCCTGCTGACCTTGTTGGGGTTGGGATTGATCGCGGGTGCGCCGGCAATCCTCGGTGCTGTTATCGGGGCGGGCGTCGACAACCGTGAAGTATCTGCGTTGCTGCTCGGAGTCGGCGTCGGGGCAATCATTCAAGTCGTCATCCAAATTGCACCGTCCCTGCGCACACAAGGCCGCTCGGACCTGGATCCGATGGTCCTCGTCGGCGTCGGCGTCGGAATACTCCTGATGTTTCTCACTGGTTTGGTGGTCCCCGCATGAGCACGATCGATCCATCCGACATCAAGGTCGGGCGCCGAACGGTCCTCCTCACAGCCTGCGCAACAACTTGTCTCGCCGTCGCCGGATGTAGCACCCAGAACAACAGCAAGGCACCCGGCGTAACCCTGGGCAGTGCCGAGGTTCCGATATCAGCGGTTCCTGTCGGCGGCGGAGTCATTCTGGCGGACGAGCAAGTCGTGATAACCCAGCCGCAGGAAGGCGTGTTCCAAGCCTTCTCTGCGGTATGTACCCACCAGGGATGCGTAGTCTCCGAGGTCAGCGATGGAACGATCAACTGCCCATGTCATGGCAGCCGATACTCCATCGTCGATGGCTCGGTCGTGCAAAGACCTGCTCAGAAGTCCCTAAACAGTTACCCCCTTTCTCTCACTGGGGACACGATCATCGTCAACTAACCGGAGAACGGCACTTCCGAACTGGAACAGCCATCTGCGAAGGTTGTCACGGAGCAGTGCGTTCGGCGGCGCCGAGGAAGTGAGAGATGTGTACTCTGCGCAACCCGAGTTTTCGGCGTACGGCCTATCGCATTGGGCCGTCATCGCTCTGTTTGTCGTGGGTTCTGTGTTTCTGATCTGGGCGGGACGTAGACAGACCGAGGTGCAAGCTCGCCACCTCAGCCGCGTCCTCGGCGGAATACTGGCGGTGATATACGGCTCGGCGGTGCTCTACTCGCTGTCCTCGCCCACGCTAGGAGGATCCGTACCCTTACAACTCACCGATCTCGCGACAGTGTCCGCGATCTACGCATTGTGGTCGCACCGACATTGGCCGTTCGCCCTCACCTACTACTGGGGGCTTGTATTGAGTACGCAGGCGTTGATTTCACCGGCTCTGGCCGGGCCAGACTTCCCCGGTTACGAGTTTCTTGCCTTCTGGGCGATTCACCTGTTTGTCGTCTGGGCCGCGATCTATCTCACGTGGGGCCGGAGAATGCGACCTACATGGCGCAGCTACCGCCTCGCGGTGCTGGTCACGCTCACATGGGCGATAGTCACTTTCATCTTCAATCGCGTCGCCGATACCAACTACGGCTTTCTCAACGCCAAACCTTCCACCGCATCGCTGCTGGATCTGATGGGTCCGTGGCCGGTGTATCTGTTTTCTGGGATGACCATCGTATTCGTCATCTGGGCTCTGATGACGTGGCCGTGGGAGAGAGACGGGAGTCTCGACAAGGATGCCGCGGATCAACCTATGGGCTAGCCCGCCCTCGCTCGACCTTCGCACCCCTGACACTGGACTGCTTTCACAACAACAATCTGCACAGAGTCCCGCCCAACAGAACTGCCAGGCAGCCCAGTGGCAGGCCAACGAGAGCGGCAGATGTGATTGCTCAACCGGTCTGTGGATCCGGTGGGCGGCGCACGCTCCGATCGGCGACTCGCGGCGCCTCGGAGTTTCACCCACGCGAGTTCGTCGGCACGTGCTTGATCCCATCGTCGACACCTATAACGAGAGTCGTCTGTCGACATACCGCATATTATTCACTATTTCCTGTATTCATAATTTTCTGTATTATGGTTGATATGGATACCTTGCTGCATCGGGACGCACTGTCAAGATTCGGATACGCCCTCTCGGACTCGACGAGAACCCAGGTACTGCTCAGCCTGCGGGAGACCCCGGGGTATCCGTCGGACCTCGCCGACCAGATCGGGGTCTCGCGTCAGATTCTCTCGAATCACCTCGCTTGCCTGCGCGGATGCGGACTCGTCGTCGCCGTCCCCGAGGGCCGCCGAACGCGCTACGAGCTGGCCGATCCACGGATCGGGGACACCCTCGGCCAGCTGATGGACCTCGTCCTCGCCGTCGACCCCACTCTGTGCCCGAAATCGGATGCCGAAGGCTGCTGCTGACCGTGTCACGAATAGGGAGAACCGCCATGTCTACGCCGACCACCGCAGTTCGCGCACTGTACGAGCGTGAAATGTCCTCCGCGCACACCGCGTCCGACGACGCGATCCGGTGGAGTCACCTCGAACGCGCCCATATCCTCTCGCAGCCACATCCGTGGCTGCATACCCGCAACCACCTCTCGATGCTCAACCTAGCGCTGCGGCAACATGATCGACGCGAAGCACTCGGTCAAGTCCTCCGCACTGTGGTCGCCGCCCCCGGATCGCTGAGTGGGCGGTATCCGGTCGGCAACACCGGACGCACTGCCGTCGGGCTAATGACACCGATGCCGATCCCGACTGACATACAGAAACTGCTAGCGCGCAGCAACACCGAAGATACCGGTGCTGCAGCCGAAAGCACTCATGGCTGACGCATGCTGCAGCCCAGACCCCAGCGCGCAAGACGCCACCGAGGTGCACGAGAGTGAGCAACGACTCTGGCATGTCCGCGACCTGCAGATAGCCGCAGCAACAGCGCATCTACTGGCGATCTCCTGGCTGATAGGACGCGCCGGCGCCGACGCCGCCGGCGCAACCGTAGCGTTCGTCGCCGCGATCATCGCGGCATCGACCTTCGTACCGAACACCCTGCGGAATCTGCGCCACGGCCGCATCGGCGTCGGAACCCTGATGACGATCGCCGCCATCGGCGCGATCACACTCGGCCAGATCAACGAAGCCGCGATGCTCGGAATCCTGTTCTCCATCGCCGAAGGCCTCGAACACTATGCCGTGACCAAAACCCGCCGTGGCCTGCGAGCACTCCTCGCCTTGGTGCCCCCGACCGTCTCCGTCCTGCGCGGCGGCCGCGAAGTCACGATCGAACCGGACGAGCTGGCCGTCGGTGACCGCATGATCGTGCGCCCCGGCGAACGCGCCGCCACCGACGGCACCATCGCCGCCGGCACCACCAGCCTGGACCTGTCCGCGATCACCGGCGAATCAGTCCCCGTCGAAGCCGAACCGGGCGATCAACTCCATGCCGGGGCGATCAACGGCGGCGGAGCCATCGAAGTCGACGTCACCGCCCGCGCCTCCGACAGCTCACTCGCTCGGATCGTGCACATCGTCGAAGAAGCCCAGGACCGCAAGGGGTCCGGCCAACGCCTCGCCGACCGCATCGCCCGCCCCCTGGTACCGGCAATCATGGTCCTCGCCGCGCTGGTCGCCGGAATCGGCGCACTCCTCGGTGATCCGATGCTGTGGATCGAACGCGCACTGGTGGTACTCGTCGCTGCATCACCCTGCGCACTCGCGATCTCCGTGCCGCTGTCGGTGGTGGCGGCGATCGGTGCCGCAAGCCGCAACGGCGCCCTCGTCAAAGGCGGAGCGGCACTCGAAGAACTCGGCCGCATCACGGTGGTCGCCCTCGACAAGACCGGCACCCTCACCGCCGGAGCACCCGAAGTCATCGACGTCGTCACCACACCCGGAACTACCCGCGAACAAGCACTCTCGGCCGCAGCTGCACTCGAATCTCGCAGCGAACACCCACTCGCCCGAGCGATCCTCGCAGCCACCGGGACCATCGAACCAGCCGGCGACGTCACCGCCGTCGCCGGACACGGACTGCACGGCACACACCACGGCATAGTGCTGCGGCTGGGAAAACCGGGCTGGGTCGAACCCGGCGCCCTAGCCGCCGACGTCGACCGCCTGCAGCGCGATGGTGCCACCGTCGTCCTCGTCGAACGCGGCGGCGTGGTGATCGCGGCGATCGCCGTCCGCGACCAACTGCGGCCCGAAGCACCCGAAGCGATCCGCCAACTCACCGCACTCGGCATCGAAACAGCCATGCTCACCGGTGACAACTACCGCACCGCACAGGCCCTGGCAGAGCAAGCCGGAATCGGCACCGTCCGTGCCGAACTGCTCCCCGAAGACAAAGCCCGACTCCTCCACGAGATCTCCGGAGGCCGCCGCATTGCGATGGTCGGCGACGGAGTCAACGACGCCCCCGCCCTGGCCACAGCGAACGTCGGCATCGCCATGGGCGCAATGGGCACCGACGTCGCCATCGAAACCGCCGACATCGCACTCATGGGTGAAGACCTGCGGCACCTGCCGCAAGTCCTCGCTCACGCCCGCCACGCCAGGGCCGTGATGCTGCAGAACATCGGACTCTCCCTGGCAATCATCGGCGTCCTCATCCCGCTCGCCGCCACCGGCGTCCTCGGACTCGCCACCGTGGTGTTCGTCCACGAATTCGCCGAAGTCCTCGTCATCGCAAACGCTATTCGCGCCGCCCGCACCACGCCACTTCCCGGCCAACCCGAGATTCCGCGCACAACAGGCCAGTTGAACGTAAGCATGCCGCCGTCACGTCACGATCTCGGTGACGCCTGCTGCACACCTGTACCTGCACCTGCACCTGCACCTGCACCACTGACACTGAACAAACACGAAGGCACACCACCCACCATGTTGACGCTGACTACGCCGCACCCCACGAAAGCCGACGGCGAATCCGACGGCGGTTGCTCTTGTTGTGAAACCGCTGATCCGGAGCCGATAGAGACTCACCAACGCGGAACGTGACATCCGGCTGCCACGAGGAACCGCCTAGACCGGCGGGAATCGTGACTCATCAACCCGCCCGCCATCCCTCGGCACTCGCACTAAGCGCTGCTTCGAGTCACTGATCACATATGACGGATCGGTTGCCGAAAATGCTTCGATTGACGGTTCAGAAAATCAGGAATGCGCTGCTATCCGGCGTTCGAGAAGGACTGTATCGCGCCATATTCCGTCGAATTAGGCGATTTTCTCCCGGATCCCGATGGTCCGAAATCCCGTCGCATTGCCCGCCACCAACTTCCAAGCACTTACGTTGCGTGCTTGTCGAACACCGAGTACGTGCTGGCAAGAGCGTAACGAGGCTCTCGCGTTCACGTGAATCTACCTTGTACGCAACCGCCTATCCAGACCAATTGGGGCTGCCATCGGATCGGCGAGGTCCGATCGCAATGACCTATCTATGTCCAGTCGATGTGTACGGATTCGATGGAATCGAAGTGAAATCCGAAAGTGTCGCCGTACTGGTCGAATCCCTTGTTTTCAGGGTAATCCATCGTGGCGTGACGTTCGAGGATGGCAACCACTCGGGCATGATCGTCGCCTGCCAAAGCCATGGCGAGTTCTCGTGTTTCGTCGAGACTGAAGGGGCTGTCGGAGTTCGCGAAGTCGAGGGTACGCACTCGATAGTCGTAACCTTCTTCGGAACCGTTGCGGACGGACACTCCCCCGCGGACTCGGATGGTGGCCTTTTTGGGTTGCCCGTCGGGTCGTAGGACGCCGGCGCGGTCCATGATGTCGCGTGCTTTGACGTTTTTGAGTTTCTTTTTCGCGTCAGCGCGCAGTTCGTTCGTTTCGCCGGAACGGTAGCGAGAGACCGCTGATCGTGAACGGCCGATTTTCTGTGCGACAGCGTCGATTCCGCCGAGGCGTTCGATGGCGGCTCGCCGTTGTGCACGTTCGGTGACGTCGGGGTGTGGGATTCGTCCTTGCTGCGCCCAGCGGCGCAGTGTTCGGTCCGAGGGGGGCTTTCTTCCGGCGTCGACAGCTGCTTGCCGTAGGCCTTCTTTGCCGATTTCGGTACGGATCTGGCGTACGGAGACTTTGCTGGTGAGTCCGGCTAATCCCCCACTTTTGACCGATTTCGATTTTTCGATACCGCTTGTTGCTGCTGTCGAGACGGATACGTTGAGTCCGTCCAAGCCGACGGTCTTTTGTGCGGGTTTGGTTGATCGTGGTTTCGGAAGATGCAGGGCCACTATATGTTTCCTTCATCTTCGTCGGTGAACGCAGCTTTGAGTGCGAGGTTGATCTCGTGGGTGTCGCGTGCGTCGGTCAGCATGACGGTTATGTTTTCGGTGAGCGGGGCGCTCTTTTCCAGAGTCATTTTCCCGAGTGCGTCACTGTTGTCTGCGATGTCGATGCCCGGGGGTAGGGGGTAGACCCAGGAGTCGGTGACGGTGCGCAGTGGCCAACGCCCGGTTTCGCGTGCGATGCGCATCGCGACGCGGCGGCCTCGCCAGCGGCAGTGCGCGATGATCGCTGCTCGCCAGAGCGGTTGGTGGTGGTGTTGCATTTGTTTGGCGGTCCACATGTCGGGGTTGACCATTCGGCCGATGTAACCCTTGTAGCAGGCGCCGATGAACCGTTTCATTGCTGTGTCGCCTGTGTCGACGGCAACTTTGCGGGCTTCACGGAGGATTTTCGCCCACTTGTCGAGGGCCCGTCCCTGTTCGGAGTAGACCCACGCTTCTGCGATGTCGAGGTCGTCGAGTTCTGCGCCGATTCCGCCATCGGCGCAGGACGTTTGAAGTGCATCGAGGCTGACGGTGGTGATCCAGGTCTGCACAGGTTGGTCGGCGAGCATGTGTGGGTGAGGCAACGGTAGAGCGGGTGGGAGCGCCAGCATGTCACCCGGTGGGAGGGTTACACGCCAGAGTCCGAACGGGGTTTTCGATTGCCGCGCAGCGTCGAGCGCGTTCTCGCCGCGAAGATGTCGAGGTTTTCCGTAGCCGAATTCGAGCATGCCAGCGGACGCGAGGTACGCAGCTCGTTGGTCTATCGATACCAGTTGTGTTGCGTCGGAGAGTTCTTCGAGGTCCGGGATGCGGGTCCATCCGAGGGCAGGTTCGAGATCTCCGCGGGGTTCGCCGTCCAGCGGTGGGACCGGTCCACCGACAGTGACGACGATTCCTTTACCGCTGCGGGTGCGGTCGCGTTTGATCTTGTCGACGATGGCGGCGCCGGTGCGCGCTGGGGTGGGGCCGGGTAGCACGCCGAGGTGTTGTGCGCACCAGGCGAGTCGGCGTCCCAGTTCGCGGGCAGCGGGGAGGTCGTCGTCGGGGAGGTAGGTTCCGGCGGTGGGTGATCCGAGGATCCCCATGTCCCCCACGCGATTGCCCCATCCGAAGTCTTTGTTCCAGTAGGTCCACACGTAGGGTTCGATGAAAATGTCGACCATGGATGTGAAGTTCCCGGTGGTGCGGGAGAGGTGAACGACGTGGCCGGGTTCTCCGCGCAGTTCCCATCCTGCGGTCAGCATCGGGGTCAGCGTGGCGTGGAGGATCGCGGTGAGTTCTTCGGCAGCGCGGGTGCGGAGGATTTCCATGTCGTCGACATCGTCTTCGCTGCCTGGGTCGATGATCCATCCGAGCATTTCGCAGGCTTCGATTCCGACTATCCAGATCTGTGCCGGTGCGCCCAGCGGGGTGAGCGTTGCCCATCTGATGAGTTTGTCGAGTTTTTCGATGGAATCGACTGGGCCGGTGAGTGTGTGGCCGGATGGTGTGTAGGTGCCGGCTGCTGTGACAATGACAGCGTGGCCGTCTGCTGCCTCGCTGGCGGGAGGAAGGGCGGCCGGTTCCGTTGCGCCCCGTTCTGACGCCTGGGTGGGTTCCGGTTTCACGTCAGCATTGGGCTTGGCCTGGGGCACAACTGCTTCGGTGCCGGAGACCGATGACACGGGCGACGTCGAGCCGGCACCTTGACGGTCGGCATCGGTGCTTTCGCCGGTTTCTGGTTCGCCGCCTGCCTCCGGGGCGGCGTGATCTGCCGCAACCTGCGAAGCGGTGTCCACGCCAGTATCGGATTCCAGGGCCGAGGCGGCTTCGTCGTCGAGATCGAAGTGTGCTGGTTCAGAATCCAGCTCAGGACCCTCGCCATGGACTTCGGGCACCGGAGGAGGATCGAGGTCGAACAGGGGGATCTGCTCCCACTTCTTCACCGCCATCGCTGCCCCATCGTCGTTCCTTGCGTCCTCATGACTCGAGATCGAATGCTGATCGCAGCGCCCTGGTCAACAACACTTCCTGAGCGGGCAAGAGAAATCCTCGATTCACCCCGAGTGCCGACACCGGGATGGTCGTCACCCCGTCGCAGTCGACAACCGATCCGTCCTCGACACCGTTGTCTTCGCCCAAACTCAGCTCGGTCGACAACCCCCGCCCCTCCGAACGAATGGGGGCAACAGTGACCGTCCCCAGATGAGGCCGAACCAATTCCCTCGTCAGAACCAACACCGGACAAAGACCTCCAAGCTGGGCGTCGTGAATCGGGCGCACTCAGTTCTTCTTCCCGTGCGCGGCAGCGATATTCACATCGCCGCCCGCGCCGTCAGACAGGATCTCCACGTCACGGACCGCCAACTGTCGCCGCTGCTCACGCTCCAACGCTCGAAGCACGACTTGGGCACGGCTTTTCGCGCGCCCACCGCTGACCTCGCTGTCGAGAAACGCCACGATGTCCTCGGGTAGCCGTACCGCGATCTGCGTACTCATAACCATCATGATACCGAATTGGGATGTAAACCGGTACCGGTTTACATCCATTCATCTCCTTGCAACCACCGCCCCTGACACTCCCGGTGCCGGGGACTGCCGGCCGAACGTCCGTGGGCTGTTCGGCCGGCAGTGCCCCGATTACCCGGTACCGTGCACTTCGGCGGCGAAAATGCCCCTCCCCATTTCGTGTGGCATCACCGGAAATCGACGCCCACGCGTCGGCAAGGTGATGTGCATCGGAGCGCAAGTCCGCGAACACGGTGGGCAATTCTTCGGTGCCGGTGCCGCAGCGCTGGGCGTACGCGATCATTGCGTCTGCTGCCCGCACAGCGCGGACGGGAGTTGTCGTGGATCTGCGACTCTTCGGTCCTGCTCGCACAAGGAACTCATCGCGCATGCTGCCGCCTACTGTCGACGGCTGCGACTGCATCGAATGTGTCTATTCCTTCCCAGACGCGTGCACGGTATTCGATCTTCGTTGTTTCGGACATTGTTGTGCCCCTTTCTTTTTCGGTTGAACTACACGGCGGGGGTGCTGTGCAGCGCGGCCAACAGGCCGGTCTGGACCTCGAGCGCGGACGACGGCGCACCATGTGCAAGGACGCTCGCGCTCGCGCTGTCGATGACGACGGACATGTGGGCGCGGTGACGCGAGAGCATCACACAGGCACGGCCCGCATCGAGGTTGAAAGGTTCGGCGGTCCGATATCCCGCCAACGGGTGCAGCACCACGACGGCAGGACGCTCGAGACCTTGCAATGAGTTGGCGGTGCCGACCAGTACGCCGGGGTACTCGCTCAGTAGGGCACGAATTGCCGCAGCCTGAGTCACGTGCGGGACCACCACGGCCACATCGGCGGCCGTCATTGCCCGCCTACCTGTGGTGGTGACCAGATCCGCTGCCAGTAGCTCTCGCACCCTCGCAGCGCATGCAGTCACCAAGGCAGGATCGGACGGGCCTGCGCAAGCTGTGATCGGGCGATGCGCCAATTCAGGCCACACAGTCCCGCTCGAATCGGTGAGGTGTTCCGGGGGACGCTTGGAGGTGAACGGCAAATCGGGGTAGAACAGTGGCGCGATCAGCGCTGTGGTGTCGGGTCCGAGTCGCCAGGTGTGCGCCAACCGCACCATCCCCACCGCATCGCCATGCGCAGCCAACAGTGCAATCGGGGCGGGTAGATCGGGTGCGGTTTCGCTTCCCTCCCAACGAGATACATCGCCGGTCACCACCGGGTCGATCTGGCCGGGATCGCCCACGCACACCACCTGTTTCGCCATGGCTCCCAGCGCTCCCAGATCGGCGTAAGTGCATTGCCACGACTCGTCCACGATCAACACGTCCGCACCGACTCGGTCCGGGTCCGAGAACAACCATCGCGCCGTCGTGCCGATCAGAATTGCACCGACGTCGCCCTGCCAGCGCACTTTCTGTCCCGAGACCACCGGTGTGTCGCCGCTGTCCGGTGCCGGCGGCGTCGCTTTCCACATCAAGGCGGCGCGATCGGTGAGTGTTCCCAACCGGCGTGCAATCTCCACCGCCTGTTCGCGGGTCTGCGCCGCGATCCCCACGCGCAGATCCGCCCGGTGCGCCAATGCCGCAGCGAGCAATGCAACCAAACGGGTCTTGCCTGCGCCGGGAGGGGACGGCACCACCACCGCAGGATCACCCGACCACACCGAGAACAGCACACGCGCTGTGATCGGGTCGGCCATGATCTCCGACCCCGGCCACCCCGTCAGTGACGGAGTTGGCGGGCGCGGCGACGGCGGGACCGGCCCGGAGGGGGCAGCGATATCCGACGGGACAGTAATGCGCATGACGAATCAAACCTTTCGTGAAAAAAGAAAAAAGTCTCTGAACTGGCTATTTACCTAAGGAAGGTATGCTGCCGGTGCTATTCCTTTGCGCCCGCTATGAGCACGTCCAACGGCACTTCACGCCGGGAAGGGACGGGCGTTTGCCCCGTCGAAAGCCAGGACCGCCGCCCTCGGTAGAGCCGCCAGTACCGGCCACGACCAGCGCGCATCGTGTGCGGCGACACCGCTTGCGGCATCAACACCACCGACGCGCCACTCGGCGGCGCATACATCCCCACCGAACCGAGTCCGAGCACCAACTTCCCGCCGACAACCTCGGTCGATGTGACCTCGGCAGTGAACTGCTCGAACGGACGCCGTCGCGGTGTACCGACCCACCCGGTGACAGCAGATCCAACCCGCAGCCGTGAATCCAGACGCTCACACGTCACCGACAGCGACCCACCCCGCCGACGTGAACCTTTCGGTGGCGGCGTCATCGATGCCACACCTACCGCGACGTGACCGGTGTGCAGTGCGCGCTCGCGCCACATCGGATCATCGAGCAAGGCTGATGACATCACATCTGCTGCGTCACAACGACTTCGCAGGCCCATCGCGGCGCTGGCCGTGTTGTCGGGACGTGACCAGTCGTGACCGTCCACCAGTGCGGACTGTGCCCGAGAAAACGAATAGGCGTCGTCTTCACCGATCGCAGCGAGCAGCGGCAACAACGGGCCACTGCCGATCGCACGCGCCCACTCGTGCATCCCGGCGACACTCTCGTCGGTGATCTGAAACCACTTTCGCCATACCCGCGCCGACCGCTGCGCTTCTGGGACCACTCCGAGCACGTAGCGGGCACTGGACGCTGCCGGAAGATTCACCGCCGCCGATGTGCCGGGATGATCCGCCCGATCTGCCCACCACCCCACCATCGCGGCGCTACCGGAGATGTTCGGGTCGCTGTGGTGAGCGTGCGTCCGCGCCAACCCCACCAGGGCCGGGATCGTGCCGGTGTCGTCGGTGAGCAACATCGCCGGGGTATCCGCCGCCAGTGTGCCGCCCAACCTGGCTAGCAACGCCAACCCTGCCTCGTCGCACGCGGTTTCCTCACCTCCACCCAACGCCGCAGCGGACACGCTCACACTGCCGCCGCGTACCGTCGCCCGCACCGCCAGCGCCGACGCTGACGGGGTGAACGTAGTGTGTGCGAGCCGAGCAGCCGGGCGCCCTGTTTCGGCGGCATAGAGACGCTGAGCCAGATCGAACCATTCCACGCTCACGACACGTCCTCCGCCTGCTCGCACGCCAGAACCACCGGATTCGCGGCGCACTCCCACCCCGCACGCAACGCCCGCGCCGCCGCATCCTCGCCGGTGCCGGCGACCACGCTCGCCACCTGAGCGGGCTCGTGACCGGTACCGGTCAACACCTGCTGCGCGTACCGCAACAGATCACCGCTCACCGCGTTCACGACGCACCGACCGGGATCTGCACACTCGACGCCCAGTCCGGGGTCCGTGCCAGTGCGGCGTCGTTGCCGATCACCGCGCACACCAGATGCGCCCGCGACGGCCGATCCGGCCACGGCGTATCCCCGTCCGTCAACACGATCACCACGTGCGGGGCAGGACGGGCCGCGTTCGCCGCGTCGATCCCGACGCGCATATCCGTACCGCCGCCGCCCACCAACACCACATCGGCCACCGACCGCACCGCCTGCGCAGACGTCGATTTCGCATCGCACGAGAGAATCCGTACCCGCTCCCGCGCTACACCGCCCGTCCGCAGTACACCCGCCACCTCACCCATCGCCGCCGACAGATCCGCCGCCGACATGGACCCCGACGTGTCGATCACAATCGACACCGTGATCGACGGACCCCGCATCGCCGGGGCCACGATCCCCGGCAGGCTGCGCCGCGACGGACGCGCATAGCTGTAGTTCGTCCGCCCCGACTGATCCGCCAATGCGCGCCGGATCACCGCGCGCAACACCCGATCCCACGCCGCGGTCGGCGGCGTGAGAACCTCACCCGCCCAGCGCGCCAACCCTTGCGGCGGCATCCCGCGCCCCTTCCCTTGCGCCGCCTGCACCGCCCGCGCCACATGACGGCGAACCAGATCTGCTTCCGCGTCGTCCAACCCGTCCGCGACCTCCCCCGCTGCCGCACCCAACTCCCCCGGCACCGGCGCGCACCCCGCACCGGACCCGCATCCCACATCATTCTCGTCTGGAAACTGTTGTCCCGTAGCCGGATCGATCAGGTGCGTGTAGTAGTCCTCTGCGATTCCGCCGTCCTCGCACCCGAACGATTGTGGAGTGATCACCCCGTCCGGTAACCCGACGCCCGCCGCCAGCAAGTCGTCGTTGATTTCCGCATCCGCCGCGTAATTCCACGCCACGTGCGCCGCCGGCTTCGGCAAGGACTGCCCCCGCACACCGTGCGCCCGCAGCAAGTGCCCGACCTCGTGCAACAACACCGCACCCGCCACCGGCACCGGCCACGCACCAACCCCTACCAACAACGCCGGATCTAGATACAGCCGCCACTGCGCATCCACCGCGAACGTGCCCAACCCCGGTGCAGCAACAGGCTGCGCCGCGAACAACGCCCTCATGAAATACGGCATCTGCTCGGCAGAAACCAGCCGCGCCAGGCGAAACGCCCGCAACTCATCCGGCGCAAGCGCCCGAACCCCGCTCATGCCGCCGCCTCCATCAGACCCGCAGCGGTCAACATCGGCGCGAACCGACGTGCAGACGCCGGGACAGTCGCCTTCGCCGGTCGCGCCTTCGCCAGCGTGCGCGCCGCCGCGCCCGCCACGTCCGGTGCGCCCGCATCCGCAGCCGCGATCAGCGGACCCCACGCACTGCGCCAGGCCTCCACCGTGCCGCGCCCCACCGCCCACGCCGTGACACCGGACAGCACCGCCCACACCAGATCAGGACGCGACTGCCAATCGAACGCCGAATCGGGATTCTCCACCACCGCAACCGGATCGGGCAGATCCGCGCTACATCGCCACTGAAAAGAACTCCACGCCCGCGCCCTCACCGATCAACCCGAACACCGCCGTGTTGATCGCCGCGTTGTCGTCCTCCCGCACATGCGGCAACACCGCCGCCAACATCGACCACGTACGACGCGACGGCCACGCGCCACCGGTCTGCGCCGCCGACGACGGAAAAGCATCCAACGCATCAGGATTGCGCTGCACAAAGCCGGTGATCGAACTGCGCACCAACACAGGCCCGCTGCTCATCGGTGGCAACCGCACGCGAGGCAGGCGGCGCACCCCACCCCGTCGACATACCGTCCAACCACTCATCCACAGACGGCGTGAACTCCACATGGCAGAACCGATTCGCCAACGGCGCTTCCAACTCGTACCCACCAGCAGCGCAATCCGGAGGATTCGCCCCCGCAATCACCCGAGTCCCCTTCGGCAACTGCACATCACCGACAGTCAGATCCAACGCCACCGCCAACATCGCCGCCTGCACAGCAGGCGGACTCGTCGTCAACTCATCCAGAAACAGATACCCACCACCACCGGCCACCAATTCCTTCGCCCACGCCGGAGCCTCCAACGTCACACCGTGCTCCCGCACCACCGGCAACCCAGCGAAATCCGACGGCTCACGCAACGACCCCAACACCGTCTTGCACAACACCCCATCCGCCGCAGCCAACCCACGCACCAAACTCGACTTGCCCATCCCCGGACCCGAAATCAACAACGACGGCACACCCGCCCGCCCATTCGCATCCAACACAGTCACAGCAGTAGCCAGATCAGCCATCAGAACACTCCAAAAAAATCGGCACGATGGTCAGTCGCGCACTCAACAGGACACCTCGAATTATACGGCCTGAACTGCGGAAATGACGGCTTCTGTGGCTCGAAATGGCCCTGCCCCTCGCCGTGCCGGGGGCGCGGCGAGGGAAGGCCGACCAGCCGGCCGGCCCTCTCCCCCCGTGTGACCAGATCGTGTCGTACACACCTGAGATAGTGCGGAGTTGCGAAACAACGCAGAATACGAGAAAGAGATTCACACATGCAGGTCGGCGATCATGTCCGGATCCACACAACCGGTAAGTCGGTGTTCTCCATCGTCGAGATCGATGAAGCCTCGGGAAAGGCCATCGTCGAATCCGTCACAGACGCACCGGGAAAGTACCCCTGGCCGACTGACTTGACCAACCTCGTCGCCGCTGGGAATCCGCAGGGCTGATAGAAAATGTGTCTCGATCACACATCAATAATTGGTCGATTTAGTGCTGTTATTGCCTTATATGGTCTCGAATGCGACCATATAAGGCATGGATGAGATGACGGTGCACGATGCTGCAGCTGCACTCTCGGTGACCGAACGGCAGGTCACCAGACTCGCTCGCGCCGGTTCCATCACCATCGCCCGCGAGGTGGGCAATTCTCTCCTGCTCAACAGTGCATCCGTCCACCGGATGGCCCAGAGCTCTCGCCGTCCCGGACGCCCGTGGAATCCTGAGGTTTCCTGGGCAGCCCTGGCCTTGTTGTCCCACTGCACAGTCGACTGGATCGCTTCTCCGACACAGATCACCCGACTCAAGCATCGTTTACGCCGGTCGTCCGCGGCAGAAGTGGCCTACCTCGCCAGAAACCGCGCCACCACACACCACATGGAGACCTGGGGGGAGGGCGACGTAGATGTCTTGATCAGGGGCGGCTACCTCGCCGCCACCGGTATCAGCGCGATCATTCACGTACCGGAAACAGCGGCGCGATTCGGACTGTCCTCCGCGAGAAACGACAAAGCCGACGGGTACATCGTCGACGACGACTTCGACGACGTCGTAGAACAATTCGGGATGCTCTCCCAAAACGGTGATGTCACCCTCCGGGTCGTTTCCGCCCTGAACCCATTCTTCCGTACATCAACGCTTCCGATCGCGGCCGTCGCCGTCGATCTGATGGAATCACTCGACACCCGCCAGCGCAGCGCCGGCACGCGCGTACTCCAGGAGCTACTCGATGACTTCCGTTGAACGTCCCGAGTGGACTGTTCAGGCGCCTGTCGGCGGGTGGGCTACACCGTGGCCGCAAGCCGCGGAGCTGGCCAACGCGATCCCGTCCGACCAATGGACACTGATCGGGGGGCTGATGGTGCAGCTGCACGCAGCGAAAGCAGGAGTGCCACTCAACCGACCTACCCTTGATGTCGACATCGTGCTGCACATAGAAACCGGCGCAGCCGTATTCAACGAAGTCAAGAAACAACTCGAGGATCTCGGCTACGAACTCCGCTGGTCGCTCCAGGACGACGACCCCATCCACCGGTTTACACGTGGAGGAGAAAAGGCCCCCGAGATAGTCGATGTGATGGTCGCCGACCATCTACCACCGAAGCATGTCCCGAAGCTGAAAGGGCACCCGGTCTTCCAGGTCCCAGGTGCCACATCTGCATTGCGGAAAACCGTGAACTGCACGATCGAAATTGACGGGGTACCAACCCGTTTGAGCCTGCCGACCGTTCTGGGGGCTCTGATCCTCAAGGGGGCAGCTTTCATCAGTGACCGCAAAGACACGCAACGCCATCTCGATGACGCTGCAATCCTCGCCAGTGCGATTGGCAATCCGATCGTCGAACGTGATGTGACGATGACGGAAAACGACCCCCGCAGACTCGAGAAACTCGCTGAGGCACTCGAAAACCCACAACACCGTTCGTGGCAACTCGTCCCGGAAGGGCGTCGAGATCGCGCGTACAGGGCGCTGATGACTATCGCTACCAGGCCCGAGAACCCCAGTTCAGGTACCGCGCAATAGCCGAGCGCCACGACAGAACTTAGCTCCAAGATCGTCTTCACTACTCACACAGTGAGCGAGAACGGCAGGTTGAGCGTGTGCCGGCGGAAACCGTGCATGTACGGCGGCCGCAGACCCGTGGGTCCTCGGCCACCGGTTGCCACCGCGGTTCCGTACAGGCATCCATCTGGGGTTGGCCGACCGAGGCTGCCATCAACATGGAGATGTCCTGCCGACCAGCCAAAAGACTCGTCGAGAGGCGCCACTTCCCACCGCAGAACTCGACCTTCGCCCTGACTACGTTTTTTTCCGATCGCGGCAATGCCTTGCAGGATCGCCATGATCCGGTCATCGTCTCCCACACATTGCCATGTCACGGTGTCGGTGCTCGTGACCAACAACGGCATGCTCCGCGACCGGTACGGGCCTTGCCTTTCCGAGACGACGCCTGGGAGATCTGCCACGAGGTCCCCGAGGGCCGCATGATCGGGGCGCCCCGTCCAGTAGCGCACCACTGGATGATCGACAGGTTTCTCGGGATACGCGCAAGTAGCTGCCCAGTGCCATAAGCCTCCGCCTGACAGTTCGCATCGAGCCAAGGGCAAATCGAGGTCTTCAGGGTCGACGTCGGCTGCCAGCGCAGTTACGACTTCTCCTCGATCGCGCTTGCCCGCCTTCTGGTCTGCCCATATTTCGGCGGCGAGCAGTCCGTCGAGGCTCACTCCCCACGGTGCGGCGTGCGCGATTCCGTGGGCGAGTCTCGCTTTCACCAGTAGCGGCCTCATCACCAGTTCGCCAGAACTTCCAGCGCGTCGTCTCGGACACTGCGCAGATGTTCGCGCCAGTCCACCGCAGATGCTGTGGTGCCGGCCGTCGTCGATCGTGTGGATTCGACGCGAACCATCCCGTGGCCGATCGACAATCGCCCACCGAGTCGTCCTGCTGCTGTGAATTCGGCGAGGACGTCTGTGAAGAAGGCGATCTGCAGATCGGTGGCTCGGGTGAGGCGGATCCAGGATTCGAAGGTGGTTCCCGCAGGTAAGGTCTCGACTTCGTAGCGCATCAGGTGTGAGCCGGTCGCCGGGCTCTCCGCGTCGGACTCTGCCGCGGCAGTTGATGGGAAGTCTGCGGTGTCCGAGTCGTCGAATCGGCTGTACCGCTCGATGCCCAGCAGCTCGAACTGGCTCAGTAACGGGAGCTTCGACGGTCTGGACATGATGTGTTCGGTCTCTTTGACCCTCGGTACGACTTTCCCGATCTGGGCGCGGCCCTTGATCATCGTGGAACTGCTGTTACCTCCGAAGACGCCGATCAGGGGGATGAGATTTCGTGCATGCTCGAGTCTGTTTCCGGAGAGGGGTTCGCCCTTGGTTTTTCGTAGGGCTCCTCCGCTGCGGAGGGTGTGGGCCGCCGGCAGCGACAGTGTGCCCTCGTAGTCGAGCACGTCGCGGAGGAGTTCCTCACCGATGCGTCGCAGTGTTCCGCGGAAGGAGTTGCCGGAGATGATCGGGACGAGCTCCCCCGTCCCGTCGGGCTGGATTACTTCTTCGCGGCGAAAGAGCGCCGTGGTTGTCGAGGTGCTGTCGTCTTTGTGCGAGATCGACGACAGTGCGTAGATGTCCAGATCCCAATGCACAGTGCTGGTCATGGTGATGTTTCTCCTGCGTTGTCGCGCTGCCGGCGGATGTGGGTTTGGGACTCTCGGTATGCCGTCGCGACGATCTGCGTTCGAAGCACCAGCGCCCGGGTCGATTCGCGCATGATTGTCAGCACTGGCTTCGGTGGTTCTCTCAGTAGTTGCGAGAGTTCGAGTCGCTGCGATGCGTTGGGTCGGGATTCGAGCTTCTCGGACACGATGCCCCACCATCGGTCGAGATCGGCGCCGCACCGGTAGGTGGCGAGCCGGACTCGATCGGGGAGGTGGTGTTCCCAGTAGACGGCTCGGCGGGATGCTACCCATCCGTTTTCCCAGTCGATTCCGTAGTGCAGCAGCAGAAGTAGCCGTTCAGCGGTTGAGTGAGCCCCGGTCAGTGCGGGTAGTTCGGGAACGGACGCAAGCCATTTGTCAGTGGAGGTTGCCATTACGGTTCCTTCCTGTTCGAGGAGGAGGCGCGTAGGCCGAGTTCCCACCATGGGGGTGCCGTGCGCCATCGATCAAGTTCTGCCCAGTCTTCGAGGAGTCCCGTCCACCGTGCGGCTGGAAGTCGGCGCATCATCGCGAATTGCGGTGCGCTCGCTGCCAGCATCCGCTCTCCGAAGCCGTCCGTGCGTAGTCGTCGCATCGCAGCGAGAGTGCGTACATCATGTTTGGTCCAGGACAACGAGATGTCGTCGACACTAATTTCGCCCCACCGCGCATGAGGGAGGAGGTGTTTGCGACGCATACCCACTGGCACGACGAGCGCGTGCGCCGAGGTTAGCGGTTTCTGCAGGCGCGCTCCGAGTTGTCTCGAAGTCAGCGTTTTCAGCGTGGGTGGGCACGCTCCCACCAATTGGATGTTCAGACGCAGTGCTGGGGTGCGGTAGACCCACGCGCAGACCTGGCACATCCCTTGCGCTGCGGGCGAGGACCATCCGTCGAAGGCAGTAAAGGTGCGTGAAACGACGGAGCTGACAGAGATATTGCCGGTACTCTCTCGCCCGCAGCGGGCGCAGAGGCCACCGCAGCGGCGACCTTCGACAGGTGGGGGATCAACTGCCCTGTGTGCGGCGGTGCACACGTCTTCGATGCTCACAGCGTTCGCGTCGGTCATGCAAGCAAGCTATCTGCGGCACATGACATTACGAACACCGCACACATTACGGCAGTGGATGATCAACAGCTGTCGAGGCCGCCGGCTTCGTTGTTCGTTATGCGGGTCCCTTGTTCACGAAATCGTCGGCGAGATCCGCCGCGAGTTCGAGGTACGCACGTTCGGTCTTCTTGCTCAGCAGCGGCAGGTCGATCGGGCCACCTTCTCCGAGGTGTTCGTCGAACGGAATGATGCGGACTGCCCGTACGCCTTGCTGACGGAAAACGTCTTCGAGCTGACTCAGGTCGAGAGAAGACGATCCCGGCCGTGTCGAATTGACCACCACCACTGCCTTTTCCACCAGACGTTGATGTCCTTGCTCGTTGAGCCACGCCAAGGTGGAGACAGCCGACCGTGCGCCGTCCTGGGCGGTGGGGCTGACAACAACTACTGCATCGGCCTCGTCGAGGATTCCCTTCATCGCCGAATGCATCATGCCGGTTCCGCAATCGGTGATGATGATGTTGTAGTGCACCTCCAACGTCTTGAGTGCGTCGAGATAGTCCTGCTCGTTGAAGGCTTCGGAGGTCGCCGGATCTGTTTCGTTGGCGAGGATCTCCAGGCGGCTGTCACCCTGAGAGGTGTAGTGCCTCACATCGCTGTAGGTGCGGATCTGATGATCCGCCAGCAGGTCTCGGACGGTGTATCGGTGCTCGCGATGTTCCCGATCGGCAAGGGTTCCGGCGTCCGGGTTGGCGTCGATCGCGATGACGCGATCGCCTCGCAGCGAGGCGAACGTCGACCCCACGGTTTTCGCTGCAGTGGTTTTTCCCACCCCTCCTTTGAGAGAAACGAAAGCGATTTTGTAGACACCTCGCGACGGCTGATTGATCCGCTTGACCAATTCGAGGTACTCGAGCTCTGCCTGCGACTGACCCGGGTTGACCTTGCCCCCTGTCAATTTGAACAGGAAGCGGCGGAAACCTTTCGCCGGCGGGCGCTTCGCACGACGAATGATGTCGAGGTCGTCGATAGTGCGCTTGGGCGGCGTAGAGGAACGGAAATCCGATGCAATTCCGGCGTTGACCTGGCGCGGTCGGCTGTTTTGCCATTGAGGCGGTGCACCGTTGTGGGGTTGTTGCTGCCCCTGCGGATTTTCTACTGGTACGGAACTCACTTGCCCTGCCGATGGAACGGACGGACGGGGGTCGATCTGTGCGTTTTCGGCTTGCTGATGCTGGGGGTAGGAAAGCGGGTTGAGGGGCTGTGGGACAGAAGTGCTGTCTCCCGGGGAACCGTACGACCCTCGACTGTCTGCGCCGGCGCCTTGCGCGGGAAAAGTTGTCGTAGGCAGATCCCATGCCGGAGTCGACACGGCAGGGGGCTTGGGCGCAGTCGGTGTGGCAGACGGCGCTGCTGGCTGCGCACTCGCCGGCGGGTTGGATGGCACCGCACCCCGAACATTTGTGCCCCGCGACGAACTCGGCTGGACCGGCTGCGAGTGTGCAACAGTCGCTTCCTGGTTCAACGTGGAGTCGACATAGCGAGTGCGCGGAGGGCTCATCGGGGCTGTCTCCTGCGTTTCCTGGACACCCCCGCCGTGACGAATTGGATCGACCGCGGGCGGTTGCGTCTCCCCCTGGTTTGTGTCCGGAGGGGCGATCGGCTGCCAGCTATCGTTCGCCACCGGGGATCCTGATTCGATGGCGTGCGAGGGACCTGAGGGCGCGGACGGCTGCACTTGAGGTGCGACGCGGACCTGAGGTCGCTCGTGCTGAGGTGATGCGTGACTGGTTGCGCGGTCGTCAGGGCGTACTTGATGATGACTGTCTGTGTCCGGCGCCTTCTCACCGTTATCTGCGCTGGCATCGAGCCACGGTGGCAATTCCGGATTGCGATTACCCTGTTCACTAGGCATGGTCCCCCACTTTCGTCGAAATTCGTTTTGGACGATTTCCGCGAACGTATCACCGAGTAGATACACGACGAACAGGTCAATACCTGCCGCGGGCTCTGAGATTCGTTCACAAATACACGTTCGCTCTGAGATGCATAGCGTCGATACAGTTGAAAGTCTCACGAAAGGACCCATGATGACCGCAACGCCGGATGGCCTGAATATGGCTGTTCTCAACAGCTTTCGTCCGGCGCGGCACGATCTGGCGTCAATACGGACAAGAATCGCTGCGCACCTGGAAGACAATGACGGCTATGTCGCATTCTCCGGCGGCAAGGATTCTCTCGTTGTGCTCCACCTCGCACTTTCGGTGGAGCCGAATGTTCCCGTCGTCTTCTTCGACTCGGGAGCGGAGTTTCCCGAGACGTACGAATTCGTGCAACAGATCGCGCAGGAATGGAAGTTGAACTTTCAGGTTTATGCGGCAGAGCCGTCGCTCCTGGAAATCCTCGCCAGCGACGGCGGTTGGCAGCACGGCAGCCGTGCAGGTGACCACTCGCCGTCCGCTTCTTTGCAGGACGCGTTGATTGCGGAGCCTTCTCGGCGCGCGCACACCGACCACGGTCCAGGCGAGATGTGGGGTGTGCGCGCGGACGAATCTGCTAAAGGCACTGGTAGATGGTCTCTTTATTACAGCAATCTCGCGCTCGAAATTGAACGAAGTTGCCGATCATGTTGTGCCACTAAAGCCGAACAACGCCGGGCTCATGGAGGATCGATTGCGCGCGCGGACAAAACACGCGCGTACGGGCCGGTGTGGGATTGGACCCGCGACGATGTCTGGGGGTATATCGCTCGACGTGAACTTCCTGCCAACCCGATCTACGACAAAATGCGTGGTCTCGGCGTTTCAGAAGCAAATTTGCGGGTCAGTCATCTCGTGGACGGTCATTTCCTCGAACAAGGTCGGGCTACGTGGTTACGGCGGGGATGGCCGACGTTGTTCGAGGAAATCGCGGATGTCCTTCCTCGCATCCGCGAGTACGTCTAATTGCCTGCGCATGTGATCTATTCGCCGATCTGGAACGAGTTTTGGGCCGCATCAGTGCATTGGAGATAGGACTCCGCGTGGGATCGGCCGTCCACATACGGCCAGTTGCAGTGCCACCCGTCGATTGTTGCGAACCGCCCCTGACCTTCACTCGCCACCGACGCATCGTTGAGGTATCGCTCACTGACTGCCAATGCGGTCGCGCACTCGATGGACCCGGTTAGGACGATTACCGGCTGAACAGCGCCTGTCTCGTGGGGGATGACTGTCCCGCATGTGTCGCCGGCCGATGCGGCTACAGGCGATGAAATTTCGGGCTGAACTGGTGACGCGATACCGGGCTGTGTCGGGGAAGGATCGAGGGTTCCGTCTGTGATCCCCGCTTGTCCTCGGGCAGACGTCGCACCAGCCTGGCCCGGCGCTGCGGTAGAGGTTGACGAGCGGGATGCTTCGCTGGCGGTTCTTGCCGCTGACGACTCGCTCTCGGATCCCGAATCAGTGCACCCTGCGACTGCAGCCACAATCATTGCTGCTATCGCGATGGTGCAGCGTCTGGTGGAATGTCGCTTCATCAGTACCTTCTCCGTTGCGCTTGATTACTTTGTGCACGTGGACTTTTCAGTTGCATTCTGACTGTCTCTGCAGTTAAGATCTGGGCACTGAGATTGCACAGTGAGAGTCGGAGGCATCACCTTTTAGGTGACCTCCGATTTTTCTTTTCGCCAACAACGTCATTGTTGTCGGCGTCCGCGGTCGACAGATCCTCCGAAGCCGATTCAACGATGTTGAACGTCGACTTGCCAGCCAAAATGTCGGGGTGCATAAATATTTCGGGGCGGCCTTGTGCGTCGGTGTAACCCATGATCAGCTTCTTTCTAAGTCGTGTCGGGCGTTGTGATCTCGCGTAGTTGCACGACGATTCGTTCGCCGGGCGGCAGACCGGGTCGTTCGTACGGCGCGTTGTGCACAGCGACTACTTCGACATGCATTCCTCGAGGAAGCACGTGCGAGGTGTTGTTCCCGCTGTCAGACTGGCCGAGGTACATGCCACGGCTCGTTTCGATCTCGAAGGCAACGTCGTTGGGGCCTCGATGAGCGTCCAGTTCGTGAAGCGTGTGTGTGCCGGCTGTGAAGCGGTCAAAAGAAATCACTGCCCCTGGTTGCAAATTCGATGGCCAATCATGCTGTCCGGCCACTGGATGAGGCATGGTGACTTCGGTGTAGACCAGATGGCCTCGCCCTGTTTTCGATTCCGCAGATTGGATCGCACGGTCGATTCGCTGGACCTCTTTTCGTTGTTTGTCGTCGAGCATGACCGCGTCGCCGTTAACTCTCGACAGGGCGGCGTTCGTCGACTCCCATGTCTTCGGGTCAGACACCAACGCGTGTAACGCGCGGTGTTGTGTCCCCGGCATCGCGTCGAGAACAGCACGTTTGGCCACCGAGCGCGCTTTGCGTTGTCTCGAACTCAAGTTCTTGCGGAGTTCGATCTCGCCAGGCAAGTTTCGGCGCAATCGTGCATCGGTGATCGGGGCGGTGCCCGGGCGAGGAAAAGCACGATTGAGATCCTTGGAAGCTCGGGTCAGACTCATACCTTCGGTTGCCGAGTCAAGGTTCCGAGCGGATGCTCTTTCCTTCTCTCGCTCCGCATATCGCTCCTCGGGAATGACAAGAGCTTGCTTTTTCGTCGCCACATTCGAGTTTCCGCCGTCGACGTCCACGACACCGGATACGCCGTCTGGGCTCGATCTGGTGTAACTGCGAGACATAAGCGGGGTCTACTTCCTCGAATGGGGTCCGATCACGCAGTTTTGCGGTGCGGAGTGGGGACTTGAGTTCCCAACGTCATCGCAGTGTCGAGGACATCGGAGATGTTCCGGCTGATTCTTCCGCACACCACACATTGGGCGGGGAGATGTTGAGTGAGCAATTCCACGAAATGGATGTGGCACACCAGGTGCGGACTCGGGGTCCATCCGGCGCAGCAGTCTCTCAATGTGAGAGCCCACTGCGCCGGCCGGACGTAAGTCACCTCGACGCCAGCTTGCTTTTCGAGCTCGCAGCTGGTGCAGGCAGGGAGGACACGTACAACCGAATCGATGTCGAGCGGCGAGTTGTGGTCCATCGTGAACTCCTCTGTTCTGCAAAGCTGGCAGGCGATTTAGTCGTTGTGATCGGTACCGCTGGGCTGTTCACCGGTATGACTCGGCGGGGTGGCCGGCTGCGGTGTTTCGGCAGCGGCCGGCTTCTGCCGGCGCGGTTTCTTCTTCTTCGGCGCCGAATAGCCCATCTCTGTAAGTTCACGTGCGGTCCAGCCACCCGAAACGGCTGTGTCGTATGCGGTTTTGATCTTCTCTTCCGCATCTGCGTGTTCTGCGTCGAGCACGTCGAGTTCCTGGGCATGCTTGGCAAGAAGAACCTCGCGCTGATCAAGTATCTCCTGCGCAGAGGCCTGCGCCTCACCAATTGCGCCGACAAGCGATACCCGCGCCTGAAGCGCCTTGTGGGCCAGGGCCTCAGCACTCTTGCGTGCTGTGTCCACGGCCTTCTTGTTGGTCGGTGTGGGGCTCATCTGTCATTTCTCCTTGGTTATCGCCGGATCCAGTCCGCACGCAAGTGAAGCGCTGTGGAGGTCACCGGTGGTGACGCTCAGCGCGTAGTCGCGGGCGACTGTCAAATAGCGTGCCGCATACTCGCATCCGTACGCAGCATTGGGGGGCATCCATTCATCGAGCCCTTTGTCGGATTTCTTACCGTTCGTGGATCCGTCCACGGCCATCAGGTTGCGGTCGATGTCGTTGGCAAACTGGATTCGTTTATCGACAGTCCACTTCGAAGCACCCATTTTCCATGCTCGGGCAAGGGGATACACGTGTAATCCGTAGCTAGTAGTTAGTGCCGTTGACATCATCCTGAGCTTCCTTCCACAGATTCGGGACATGTGGGCGACGGTGTTATCTGCAGGTAGCGAAGTACGCCGATGACACCGCAGACACGCGCCGTTCGGGTGCCTCGAATTAGGCAGCGCCGGGCGTAGCTTCGACTTCAGACGAACGGGAGCGGGCTGATGGCTACAGCGCAACGTGTCACTCTCAACGACGGTACAACGACCTGGACGGTGATCGACAGATCGTTCGGTCTCGTTGAGCCGGTCGAGGCCTACCTCGAGTACGGGCGGCAAATCGACTTCCGGCCGAACACCACCCGCGCCTACGCACAGAGCCTGGCCCAGTGGTGGTCGTTCCTGGAAGTGACCGGCACGTCGTGGGATGCGGTGAAGCTGCACGACTTCGGCGACTTCATCTCGGCCCTGCGCTACGGCGAGCAGGACTCGCCGATCCGCGAACTCCGCCCCCGACCGACGCTCAGCGACAGCACGGTGAATCTCCGCATGCGCGCAGTGATGAGTTTCTACCGCTACCAAGCCGACAGCGGAACAGACGCTGCGCCGTTCCTGTGGAAGCAAGCCCACGTCCGATCCGGCCGCTACCTCTCGTTCCTCGAGCACGTGGCCAGGCGAGCGCCACAGAAGCGCGCCGCCATCCGAATCCGCGCCGCCCGCAAGGCCATCCCGGTTCTGGCGCCGACCACGATCGACGCCCTCCAAGGCGCCGAGGCCACCTACGACCCAACACTCGAGGAGTGGAGAGGTGACCTGCGATATCGGTTCCTGTGGGCAGTCCTGGCGGAATCGGGCATGCGGATCGGCGAAGCCCTCTCGTTGGAGCACCGCGACTGGAACACCGGGATCGGCGGCAAGAGCGCCCGGGTCGCGATCGTGAGCAGGCCACACCCGTACGGCCTGTCCGCCAAGTCCGGGGAACGCGAGGTCCACATCGGGTCGCGGCTCGACCGGCTCTACGCCGACTACGTGTGGTGGCTGTGCGACCGAGGCGCCGATGTCGCCCTCGATGATTGGGACAGCAGCTACATCTTCTGCAACGTGATGCGGAACCCGCTGTTCGCGCCCCTGCGTACCGAGTCGGTCTATGCGCACCTGCGCTCGATGAAGCATCACGACACCGCCCTCCCGAACCTGATGACACCGCACTGGTTTCGGTGTCAATGGCCACGAAGTTCTCCCCGTAGGCGGCCAGTAGTTCTCCCCGCTGGTGGCCACGGGTTCTCCCCGGTGGCGGCCAGTTGTTTTTCCCCACCCGCTTTCTGATTTGGGTTAGCTGAAGGGCTTCACCCCCTTGCCGGTGGTGGCTTCGGTG
>Ga0208493_10024_pt1 | contig 136227 bp, 127 predicted proteins | sample AntDryMetagUQ493_FD_188088 | JGI IMG/M metagenome (GOLD analysis project Ga0208493, IMG submission 188088) | Polar desert microbial communities from Antarctic Dry Valleys - UQ493 (SPAdes) | ecosystem: Environmental > Terrestrial > Soil > Desert | place: Antarctic Dry Valleys | collected 2008-12-31 | reverse complement strand
CCCGCCCCTCCTCCTCGGCGCTGGCCAGGGTGGGGATGCGGTGGGCGTAGAGCGAGCCGGTGCAGTAGTATTTGCGGCCCTCGACATACCAGCCGGCCGGGTCGCGCACGAGCCGGGTGCGGCGGGTGTGGTCGCGCGCGCCGATCTCGGCCAGCGCGTTGCCGAAGCGCTCGCCCGCCAGGACGCGGCCGTAGAGGGCGCGCTTCTGGGCCTCGGTGCCGCCGTTGCGGAGCACCTCCAGGGCGTAGAAGTGGTTCTGCGGGATCTGGCCGAGGGAGCCGTCCGCCGCGGCGATCCGGGCGATCACCTGGGCGACCGTGGCGCTGTCGAGGCCGGGGCCGCCGTACTCCCTCGGCACCGTGATCGCCCAGAGGCCGGATTCGGCAAAGCGCGCGATCTCGGCGACCGGCAGGCGGCGCTCCAGGTCGCGCGCGGCGGCGGCCTCGGCGAAGTCCTCCGCCAGCCGGTCGGCGACGGCGAGCGCCGCGGCGGCGTCCGGAAGGACCGGCACCGGGCGCGGCGGCGCGGGTGCCTGCGTGTAGGCGGTCTCGTGGGGCTGGAGCGGCATCGCCCGGTCCTCAGTTCCACTGGTGCCGGGCGGGCAGCACGCCGTTCAGGGCGTGGTTGCCGAGGAGGTGGTACTTCCACCGGACCGGGTCGTGCAGGGTGTGGACCCGGGCGTCACGCCAGTACCGGCCGAGATTGTACCCGTCGCGGGTCGCCGAGGCGCCGGCGAGCTCGAGCAGCCGCTCGGAGGCCTCCAGGGCCGCCTCGGTGGTCAGGATCTTGGCCTGCGCCACCGCCACCGAGGCCTCGGCCGCGCTCTGGGCGGTGACGGGGGCCGCGGCGATCCGGTCGAGCGCCCTCCCGGCCCGCGCCAGGACCTCCTCGGCGGCGTGCAGGTCGACCGTGAGCCGCCCGATCTCGCCGAGGATGTGGGGATCCTCCGCGACGGTCTCGGCGGTGAAGGGATAGGGCCGGGTCCGGGTGCGCAGGAAGTCGAGGGCGGCGGCGGCCGCGCCCCGGGCGAGCCCGGCGTCGATCGCCGCGTGGATCAGCTGCGAGACCGGCCCGAACAGGCCCGGGCGCCAGGCCAGGGGCGCGAGGTCGATCGTCAGATCCGCCTCGACCGGGGCCTGCGCGAAGATCACGGTGCCGCTCGCCGTGGTGCGCTGGCCGAAGCCCTGCCAGTCGTCCGCCACCCGCACGCCGGGGGCGTCCCGGCGCACGAAGACCAGGAGCGGGCCCCCGTCGGGGCCGACCGCCCGGGTCGGGATCCAGTGGGCGAAGAGCGCGCCCGTGGAGTAGAAGCGCGTGCCGCTGAGCCGCGGGCCCTCCGGCCCGGCGGTCAGCCGCGTGTCCACGTTGGTGATGGCCTTGCCGTTGCGGGCGGGGCCGGCATTGCCGATCCGGTGGCCGGCGAGCACGTCGCGGTAGATCCGCGCCTGCTGGGCGGGGCTGGCGGCGGCCGCGACCAGCGCCAGGACGCCGAACTGGTTCTGGGGGATCTGCGCCGCCGAGCCGTCGGCGGCGGCGAGGATCGCGAAGACCTCCGCGAGCGTCGCGTGCGAGACCCCGGCGCCGCCATGGGCGCGCGGCACCGTGATGCCGCCGAGCCCGCTCTCCGTGAAGGCCGCGATCTCCGCCCAGGGCAGGCGCCGGTCCCGGTCGCGCTCGGCCGCGCCCGCCGCGAAGACCCGGGCCACGGCCCGCGCGGCCGCGAGCGCCTCGGCGTCCGAGCGGATCCGGTGCGGCGGCGACGGCGGCGGGGGCAGCGGTGGGGGCAGCGGCGGGGTCAGCGGCTCGGCCGCCCCGTCGGCGGCGGATTCGTCCACGTTCAGGCTCATGTGTGCAGGCTCACGGGTTCAGCCTCACGGATTCGGCCTCAGGGATGCGGCCTCACGGTCGGACCGCCGCGAGCCGGGCGCGGGCCGGGGCGCGGGGCCGTCAGCAGGCCCGGAGCCGCCGCACCGCGGTGTCGCCCGCGAACTGGACCACGCACACGAGGGCGATCAGGATCGCGATCACCACCACCATCACGGTGGTGTCGAAGCGCTGGTAGCCGTACCGGATCGCGACGTCCCCGAGGCCGCCCGCGCCCACCGCGCCGGCCATCGCGGAGGCGCCGATCATCGCCACCACCGTGATGGTGAAGCCGGCCACGATGCCCGGCAGCGCCTCGGGCAGGAGCACGTGGGCGAGGATGTGCCGGCGCCGGCAGCCGATGGACTGGGCGGCCTCGATCAGGCCGGCATCCACCTCCCGCAGCGACACCTCGGCGATCCGGGCGAAGAACGGGGTCGCGCTCACCGAGAGCGGCACGATCGCCGCCCAGACGCCGATCGTGGTGCCGGCCACCAGCCGGGTGAACGGGATCAGCGCCACCAGCAGCACGATGAAGGGCACGGCCCGGAAGCCGTTGACCACGGTCCCGACCACCCGGTTGGCCACCGGCGCCGGGAAGATGCCGCCGGGCCCGGAGGTGACGAGGAACAGCGCCAGGGGAATACCGGCGAGCACGGCGATCCCGGCCGAGACCCCGACCATGAGCGCGGTGTCGAGGAAGGCCTGCCAGAGGCGCTCGATCATCTGCGGTGACATGGCGGGTCTCCGGGTTCGGGGTGCGGGGCGGTCGGGGTATCGGGTGGAGAGCGGTGCCGCATCGCCTCACCCCACCGCCGCGTCGGCGGGGACGTAGCCGACCCGCTCCACGTCGTCGCCGAGCGCCCGCAGCCGCGCCTCCGCGCCCGGATCCTCGGCCGGGACGGCCACCAGCATCCGGCCGACCGCGTGGCCCTGGATCCGCTCGATGCCCGCCTGGAGCAGCCGCACCGGCGCCCCGGCCCCCGCGAGGCCCGCGAGGTCGAGCGCGGCCCGGCCCGAGCAGGTGATCCGCAGGATCGCCCAGCCGCCCGGCGCGGGCAGCGACTGCAGCCGGGCCGCCAGATCCGGCGGCAGGCCGCGGGTCAGGGGTTCGAGCAGCGCCCGCGTGGTCGGGTGCTCGGGCGCCCCGAAGACGCGCCAGACCGGCCCGGTCTCGACGACCCGGCCGCCCTCCAGCACCACCACGTCGCTGCAGATCTCGCGGATCACGCTCATCTCGTGGGTGATCAGGATGATGGTGATCCCGAGCCGCCGGTTGATGTCGCGCAGCAGGTCGAGGATCGCCAGCGTCGTCTCCGGGTCGAGGGCGGAGGTCGCCTCGTCGCAGAGCAGGATCTCCGGATCGCTCACGAGCGCCCGGGCGATGCCGACCCGCTGCTTCTGGCCGCCGGAGAGCCGCGACGGGTAGGTGTCGGCCTTGTCCTCCAGGCCGACGAGGCGCAGGGCCTCCGCGACCCGCGGGCCGATCGCGCGCCGGGGGACCCCCGCGACCGTCAGCGGCAGCGCCACGTTCTGCCGGACGGTCTTGGCCGCCAGCAGGTTGAAGTGCTGGAAGATCATGCCGATGCGCCGGCGCAGGGCCACGAGCCCGTCGGTGTCGAGGGCGTCGATCGGGGCGCCGTCGACCAGGACCCGGCCCGAGGTCGGCGCCTCCAGCCGGTTGACCGTGCGCAGGAGGCTCGACTTGCCCGCCCCCGAGCGGCCGATGATGCCGAAGATCGCGCCGGCGGGGATCGCGAGGTCCACCCGGTCGAGCGCCGGCACCGGCCCGGCGGCGGAGCGGTAGGTCTTCGAGACGGACTCGAACCGCACCGTCCCGGCCTCCCGGCCGGGCGCGGCGGCAGGGGCCCGGGCGGCGGTCGCCGCGCCCGGGCCTACCCGTCCGGCCGCGGCCGGCGTGCCCGGATCGCGCAGGCTGTCGAAGATCAGGCCGACCATCAGTTCTGCCACGCCAGCAGGTAGAGCTTGTCGCTGTTGGCGAAGGACTTGCGGATCTGCTGTTTCACGGCCTCCGAGTTCTGGAAGAGCGTCACGAATTTCCGGATCACGGGGTCCTCCTTGCGGGCGGCCTTGGTGACGAAGCTCACGGCGAAGCGCCGGTCCTCGATACCGGAATAGATCAATCCGCTGGTCGGGTCGAAACTGCCGGCCGCCACGATGAAGTGCGGGTAGCCGAGGGCGAGGTCGACGTCGCCGGTGATCCGCGCCAGCTGCGGCCCCTCGACCTCGGTGAAGCGCAGTGTCTTCGGGTTCTCGACGACGTCGTCGAGGGTGCCGAGGAAGCCGACACCGTCCTTCAGCTTGATCAGCCCGGCCTTCTGGAGGAGCAGCAGGCCGCGGCCCTGGTTCACCGGGTCGTTGGCGATCGCCACCGTGCCGCCCACCGGGATCTGGTCGAAGCCCTTATGCTTCAGGGAGTACAGGCCGATATTGGACAGGATCCCGAGCCCGACGATGTCGAACGCGTAGCCCTTCTGCTTGGCGGCATTCTCCATGAAGGGGCGGTGCTGGAAGAAGTTCACGTCGATGTCGCCGGCATCGAGGGCGACGTTGGGCGTCGTCCAGTCGCTGAACTCGACCACCTTCACGTCGAGGCCCTCGGCCTTGGCCTCCCGGGCCGCCACCGTCACGGCGTCGCCGTAGGCGCCGGGCACGACGCCGATCCTGAGGGTCTCCGCCCCGGCCGGCAGGGCGCCGAGGCTGAGCGCCGCGACGGCGAGGAGACGCAGGAACTTCATCGGGCGGGACTCTGGCGGGAATGGGCGGGGGCAAGTCCGGCGGTCGGGCCGTGACGGATCGCTCCGCATCCGAAGGCAAGATCCGGAAGCATGCGGGAACTATCCATCAGGTCGACAGGCGCCGTCTCACGCGGAGGATCGTCTCGCGTCAGGTTTAGATCAGCCCGACCCGCCCCGAAATTCCAAAGATCTTCGCTCGACGACACGAACGATCTCCCGATTCCCCCGAACCGGAGATGCGAATGCTGCGCGCTCCGCGAGGCGCCGTTCCGGCCCCGTCGCGCGGGGCGTCCGGTCGCGGGGACGCGGCGCCCGGCCGGGTCTCGGGCGGGCGAGCGGGCGGCCGAATACAGGTCGCTCCCGCACGCGGGGCGCCGGAACACGCCTTGTCGGTCCGGGTTGAACCTGCGATTATCCAGTCATCGCAACGGCTTAGTGAAGATCATGCTCTTCCGCGAGCACTCCGCGAACGAAACCTTCTCCGACGGCCGCGATCCCGGGGATGAGCCTTCCCGGATCGGGGAGATACCCCGCGGCCCGGTCCCCGCGGCTCGGTCCGGCATGGCCGACCCGGCCGTCGCGCCGGGCGACGAGGTGGTCTTCGACCGGCTCGACCTCGCCGAGATCCTCGGGATCTGGCGCCATGCCCGCGGCCGGGTCGTAGGGCTCCACCGCCCCTGGGGCGCGGCCGCCACCGTGGACGTGAAGTTCGAGGGGCACGAGACCCTGGAACGCTACCTGCCGGACCTGTTCCGGCGCGCGCACTGAGCGGCGGGTTCACCGGCTGACAGCGCCGGGCACTGTCGGCTGAGACGACATCGAGTGTCTGCTTTCACGACACTTCCGATCGACCGGCCGCGGATCGGGCCGGCGCTCACGAAAATGTAGGGTCCCGCCGGCGCGCGCCCGCCCCCGGGGCTGGAACCCCGCCGTCTCCGAAACGTCGGGCCGGTCGCGAGCGCCGCGGCCGATTCCCGGCCGGGGTGGACGAGCCTGTCCGGGGGGCACGATGGCTCAGGGCAATCATAGACCGCGCGCGGGCGCGCCATGACGGCGAGCCACGGCGTGTTCGCCTTCGCGCATATCGGCGACCTCCACCTGGAGCGGGCCTCCGATCCCCACGCTGCCGACCTGCGGGCGATGCTCGCGGAGGTGGCGGGGCTGCACGGCCGCGGCCTCGTCGACTTCGCCTACCTGCCCGGCGACCTCGCCGAGGACGGCCGGGCGGAGCAGTACGCGGTCCTGCGCGAGGCCCTGGACCGGCACCCGGACCTGCCGGTGCGCCTGATCGCCGGCGACCACGACCGCCAGCACGGCACGATGGCGGATTTCGACGCCCTGTTCGCCGCGGTGGCGGGCAGCCCGCGCGGCGGCGGCCACGCGGCGCGGCGCCACGACCTGCCGCGCCCGCGCGACCCGGCCCCCGTGACGCACTACTACTTCGCCGAGACCTGGGCGGGCGTGCGCTGCCTGTTCCTCGACATGGTCAGCCCCGGCTACGGCCAGAAGGGCTTCGGCCTCGACTTCCGCCTCGGCCCCTGCCAGCTCGCGTGGCTCGGCGAGGAGCTGGCCCGGGCCGGGCGGGAGGGCCTGCCCTGCGCGGTCTTCGCCCACACCTACCCGGACGATCTCCGCGTGCCCGACGAGCGGGCGGCGCTCGCCGGCCTGATCCGCCATCACGGCGTGCGCCTCGTCGAGATGGGCCACACCCACTACAACGAGCTCGCCCCGGACGGGCGCACCCTCTACGCCGCGGCCCGCTCGGTCGGCCAGAACGAGGACGGCTCGGTCGGCTACGCGGTCGCGGCGATCGACGGTCCGGTGACGAGCTGGCGGTTCAAGCCCCTCGACCGCGCGCTGCCCTTCGTGATGATCACGAGCCCCGCCGACCGGCGCCTCGCCACGGCGCCCCTCGACGCCGCCGACGGCGCGATCTCGGTGCGCGCCCTGGTCCTGTCGGACCGGCCGCAGGCCGCGTGGCGCTGCGCCCTGCGCGTCGACGACGGGCCGCCCCACGCGATGGCGCCCGACGGGCCCCGCACCGTCCATGCAAGGATCCCCTGGCGGGAGGGCGCGCGCCGGCTCGCCGTCACGGTCACGGACGGCACGGGGCACACCGACACCGAGGTGATCGAGCCGGTGGGCCGCAGCTTCGTCCCGCCGCCGGCCCCCGACCGCCCCGGCAGCGACGCGTCCCGGCTGCCCGCCTGGCCGCAGAAGGGGCTCCGGGGCGACCAGCTCGGGCCGAACCGCAACGGCCGGGACTGGTAGCCGGTCCCGACCGAATCGCGGCACACCGCACCGCACGATCCACCCCACCAGAGGACCACCGCAACCGATGGGCGCGCTGACGCTGACCCCCAACATCGCGACCTGGACGATCGCCGCCCTCGCGACCCTCGGCGTCATCCTGCGGCCGTTCGCGTGGCCGGAGGCGATCTGGGCCGTGCTCGGCGCGGGCGCCCTCGTGGCCCTCGGGCTGCTCGCCCCGGCCACCGCCTGGGACGGCGTCCTGAAGGGGACCGACGTCTACCTGTTCCTCGTCGGCATGATGCTGATGTCGGAGGTCGCCCGGAAGGAGGGCCTGTTCGACTGGCTCGCGTCGATCGCCGTGCGCGCCGCCAGGGGCTCGGCGACCCGGCTGTTCACCCTCGTGTACCTCGTCGGCACCGCCGTCACGGTGTTCCTGTCGAACGACGCCTGCGCGGTGGTGCTGACGCCGGCCGTCTACGCGGCCACCAAGGCCGCCAAGGTGGAGAACCCCCTCCCCTACCTGTTCATCTGCGCCTTCATCGCCAACGCGGCGAGCTTCGTGCTGCCGATCTCGAACCCGGCCAACCTCGTGGTCTTCGCCGAGCACATGCCGCCGCTGGTGCGCTGGCTCGGCCTGTTCGCCCTGCCCTCGCTGCTGGCCATCGCGACGACCTACGCGGTGCTGCGGCTGACCCAGGCGAAGACCCTGCGCGGGCAGCAGGTCGCCACCGACGTCGAGGCCGTGGCGCTGTCCCGCACCGGCCTCGTGGCGGGGATCGGCATCGTGGCGACCGGCGGCGTGCTGATCGCCGCCTCGGCGCTCGGCCTCGACCTCGGCCTGCCGACCTTCGTGGCCGGCCTCGCCACCACGGTCGTCGTGCTGCTGCTCAAGCGCGGCGGCCTCGTCGAGGTGGCCAAGGACGTGTCGTGGAGCGTGCTGCCGCTGGTGGCCGGGCTGTTCGTCCTGGTGGAGGCGCTGGAGAAGACCGGCGTGCTCGCCATGCTGGCGGACCTCCTCAAGGGCTACGCCCACGCCGCCCCGGAGGCCACCGCCTGGGGGGCGGGCGGCCTGGTCGCGGTGCTGTGCAACCTCGTCAACAACCTGCCGGCCGGGCTGATCGCGGGCGCCGCCGTGCAGACCGCCCACGTGCCCGAGAAGGTGGCGGGCGCGATCCTGATCGGCGTCGACCTCGGGCCGAACCTGTCGGTGACGGGCTCGCTCGCCACGATCCTCTGGCTCACCGCCATCCGCCGCGAGGGCCAGGATGTCGGCGCCTGGACCTTCCTCAAGCTCGGCCTGCTGGTGATGCCGCCGGCCCTCGCGCTGGCGCTCGCCGGCCTGCTCCTCGTCTGACCCTCCCTCCCCGCCAACCCGAAGGTCCGCGCGCGTGACGGCTGCCCTCCTCTATCCCTTCATCCTGGTGGCGGGCGCGCTGCAGGCGATCGGCAACGCCATGAACGCGCAGCTGCGCGGCCGCATGGTCAATCCGTGGCTCGCCGCGACGGTGTCGTTCCTGCCGATCGTCTTCGTGTTCACGACCCTGTTCCTCACCATGCCGACGCCGCTGCCGAGCCTCGACTCCTTGAGCAAGATGCCCTGGTACGCGCCGCTCGGCGGCCTGGCCGGCGCGGTCGCGGTGTTCGGCGGGCTCGCCTTCATCGACAAGGTCGGCGCCGGGCCGTTCAACGGCCTGACGCTCACCGCCAACATCCTCACCTCCCTGGCCATGGACGCGCTCGGCCTGTTCGGCCTGCAGGCCGCGGGTTTCAAGCCGATGCCCTGGCTCGGCGGCCTGCTGATGGCGGTGGGCGTGACCTTCATCGCGCGCTCGGGCGGCAAGAGCGACGGCGGCGAGGGGCAGGGCGAGGGGCACGGGATGTCGGGCAAGCTGCTCTACCCGTTCATCCTCGTGGCCGGCGCCCTGATGGCGATCGGCGTGGTCTGGAACGCGCAGCTCCGCGGCGCCCTGGAGAACCCCTGGCTCGCCGCGACGGTCTCCTTCGTCCCGGTCGTGTTCGTGTTCGCGCTGATGTTCCTGCTGCGGCCGTCGCCGCTGCCGACCCGGGACGACATCGCGGGCGTCCGCTGGTGGATGCCGCTGGCCGGCCTCACCGGGGCGGTGGCGGTCTTCGCCGGGCTGCTCTTCGTCGACAAGGTCGGGGCCGGCGCCTTCAACGGCCTGCTGATCACCGCGAACCTCCTGACCTCGGTGGCACTCGACCATTTCGGCTGGTTCGGCATGAAGCGGGTCAAGGCCGGGCCGCCGCGCCTGATCGGCGCCGCCCTGATGGTCGGCGGCATCGTGCTGATCTCGCTGTTCTGAGCGCCCGGGCCGATGGCGACCCTCCCCGCCTGGATCCTGCGCCGGGAGACCCTGCTCCTGGCCGGGGCCGCCCTCCTGGGCGCGGGCGGGGTCGCGGCCTGGGTCCTGCTCCAGGCAACGGTCCTGACCATCGCGGTCGCGCCGCGCGACGGCACCGAGCCCGGCCTGATCAAGGCCTACGCGGACGCGCTCGACGCCGCGCACGAGAAGGTCCGGCTGAGGATCCTGTCCTTCGACGACGTGCGCGAGAGCGCCGCCGCCCTGCAGGACGGGCGGGCCGACCTCGCGGTGGTCCGCCCCGACGTGCTGCTCCCGACCAACGGCCTGACCCTGGCGATCCTGCGCGACCAGGCGATGGTCATCGCCTCGCCCGAGCAGGCCGGGATCACCAGCTTCCCGAAGCTCGCCGGCAAGCGGCTCGGCATCGCGGCGCACCGGGACGCCGATCTCTGGCTGCTCCGGAATCTCCTCGGCTATTACGGGCTCACCCTGGAGGAGGCCGCCGGCCCGGCCCGGGACTCGGCGGTCCTGCTGGTCCCGGTCGACCAGGAGGCGGTGGCCGCCGCCTTCCGCGAGCGGCGGATCGACGCCTTCGTCAGCATCATCGCGCCCTCGGCACCCAAGGCGCTGGCCCTGGTCTCGGCCGTGCAGGGCGTCGCCCGCGGCGGCAAGGTGGCGTTCGTCGCCGTGGAGGATGACGGCGCCGTGATCGAGCGCTTCCCGCGGCTCCAGGCGGTCACGGTCCCGGGCGGCCTGTTCGGCGGCCGGCCGAAGCTGCCGGCCGACGACGTGAAGACGGTGGGCGCCTCGTACCGGCTGATGGCCCGCGCCTCCCTGAGCCGGGTCGTGGCAGCCGACGTGACCCAGCAGCTCTTCGAGAAGCGCACCGCCGCCGCGCAGGCGACGGACGCCGCCGAGTACGTCCAGGCCCCGGCCTACGACACGACCGTGGCGGCCACCAGCGCCCGGATCCCGATCCATCCGGGGGCGATCGACTACTACGAGCGCGACCAGCACGGCTTCATCGAGCGCTACGGCGACACGCTCTACCTCCTCGGCGCACTGGCGGGCGGGCTCGTCTCGGTGCTGGCCTGGATCCGGCAGCGCCTCGCCGGCCTGCGCCGCGAGCGCATCGACGAGATCATGGACCGGCTCCTGGAGATCGCCGGGCAGGCCCGGGCGCTGCGCGACCCGGCGGCGATCGAGGCGCTCACCGTCGAGGTCGACGCGCTGGCCATGGACGTGGTGCGCTACGCCCGGGCGCGGGAGCCGGACACCCGGACCATGTCGGCGGCGTCCGTCGCCATCGACACGGCGCGGGCGACCATCGCGGATTGCCGGGCGCGGGCGGCCGGGGACGGGGGGCGGACCGGGCGCGCCGTCCGGCTGCACGGCGCGGGCGGGGCCTGACATGTCCGCTCCAGCCACCGCGCCCGCAGCGGACGGGAGCGAGGCCGCGACGCGTGCCTCCGTCCGGGCACGCGTCGCGGCGCGGGTGCAGCGGTCCCTGCGCTCGCGCACCGTGGCGTGGATGACGGTGGGCCTCGCCACGATCCTGGTGATGACCGCCATCGCGCTGGGCGCCTTCGTGTACCAGCAGCGCGGCGTCGACGCCGTGCGCCACACCGTGGCGGTGGACGGGCGCCTCGCCCGGGTGCTGTCGGCGGTGCAGGACGCCGAGACCGGCCAGCGCGGCTACCTGCTCACCGGCGACGCGGCCTTCCTGATGCCCTTCACCGAGGGGCGGGTGAACGTCGACCGGCAGCTCGACCTCCTGCGCGACCTCGTCCAGGACGATCCCGACCAGCGGGGCGAGCTCGACACCCTGGCCGGGCTGATCCGCCGGAAACTCGACGAGCTCGGCGCCAGCGTCGCCCTCATGCGCGCCGGCGACGGCGCCGCGGCCCGCGCCTCCGTGGCGGACGGGCGCGGCAAGCAGGTGATGGACGCGATCCGCGACCGCGTGCGCCGCATGGAGGCGCACGAGGCGGACCGGATGGAGCGGCGGCAGGCGACGGTGTCGCGGATCGCCCTGGCCATCTGGGTCATGGTCGGCGCCCTCGCCGTCCTGTTCGTGCTGTTCGCCGCCTCGGCCCTGCGGGAGGCGACCCGGCGCAACCGGCTGTCGCGGTTCCTGCCGCAGGAGCTGGTCCTGCGTCTCGCCGACGGCGACGGCAGCCTGAAGGCCGGCCGCCGGCAGCAGGCCGCCATCGTGTTCGTCGACATGCGCGGCTCGACCACCCTGGCCGAGAGCCTCGATCCGCACCGGCTCTCCGAGTTCCTGTCCGCCTTCCGGCGACGGGTGACGCGCCTCGCCCGCCTGCGGGGCGGGGTGGTCGACAAGTTCATCGGCGACGGTGCCCTGGTGGTGTTCGGCCTGCCCGAGCCGCGGCCCGACGATGCCGCCCGCGCCCTCGCCTTCGCCCAGGACCTCGTCGCGGTGATCGCCCGCTGGACCGACAGGAGCGGGCCCGCGCGGACCGTGCGCATCGGCGTCGGGGTGCATTACGGCGAGGTGTTCTGCGGGATCATCGGCGAGGCGGCGCGCTACGAGTTCACCGTGCTGGGCGACGCCGTCAACGTCGCCGCCCGCCTCGAGCAGGCGACCAAGCTCCACGGCGTCCCGATCCTGGTCTCGGAGGCCGCGCGCCGCGCCGCCGGGGCGCCGGCCGAGGCGTGGCGGGAAGTCAGCCGCGAGCCCCTGCGGGGACGCCGGGAGCGCATGGCCTACCACACGCCCGCCGATCCCGGATCGGCCGGATCCAACCCCCATCGGGAAGAAGATATCGCGTCCTCGGCGGTCGAAGCGGCTCTCTGAGAAGAACCTGTCTGTTACTGAGACCGGATGGAGAACAAGCATCTCCACGCGCGGCGAAATTCGAAAGACGCCTCCATTGCGAACGGGCCGGCCGAGCGCGACATTCGTCACCATGCGCAGCGCCTCCGAAAACCAGTCGCCGGCCTTCGATCCGTTCGGCGAGCCCGTCGCCGACGGCGTCGCCCGCGCCTGCCCGGCCGCCACGGCCGGCGACCGCACGGCGCGGCGGGTCGGCGGTGCGGTGTTCTGGACCCTCGCCCTGGCGATCCTGGCCGGGCGCGTCTACGCCTACGATCTTCCGGCCGTGCAGGCCGTCGCCTCGCACGCGGCCCAGGCGCTCGCGCTGCGCTGACGCGGCGGGATCAAGCGTCCGTTCGAGCCGCCCGTCCGACCCTCAGTAGGTTCCGGCCAGATAGGCGGCGATCGCGCCGGCGTCGGCCTGCTCGATCGGGGCGTGGTAGGCCTTGATCATCTTGGCCACCTCGGCATCCCAGAAGGCTTTCCCGCGCCCGGGCGGCTGCGTGGCGATGTAGTCGACCGAGTGGCAGGTCTGGCAATTGGCCTGCGCCGCCTCGTAGCCCGCGGTCAGGCCCCCGTCCGTCGGGGGCCGCAGTTGCGCGGTCGGATCCGGAAGCGTGTAGGTCCGCGGCGCCGCCCGGGCCGCGCCGGCCGTCAGACCCGCGATCACCGCGCCGAGCACGAGCGCCCGCATCCCGTTGGTCCTCCCGTTCGCGCTCACGCCGCCCGCACCCGGGTGGTCTCGACGCCGTTGCGCATGTAGCCGGACGGGTTCCAGCGCGACGTCGTCGGCTGGGTGCTGCCGTCGTTGGCGGTGGCCCGCACCCGGATCGCGTGGGCGCCGGGCGTGAGCGCGGTCGCGAGCGACCAGGTCCGGAACGCGTAGGGGCCGAGATCCCCGCCCAGCGCGGCCCGAGTCCAGGTGGCGCCGTCGTCGGTCGAGACCGCGACCTCCCTGATGCCCGAGCCGCCGTCGAAGGCGATGCCGCGCAGGGCGACCGGACCGGCCTTCACCTGCGCGCCGTCGGTCAGGTTCGTCAGGAACGACCGGACATTGAGGCGCCCGATCGGCACCGTGGCGGCGGCCGCCTGACCGGGCTCGGTGCAGGCGCAGGCATTGTCGGGGATGCGGTAGGCGGTCTTCATGAAGAAGCCCTCGAAGGGCTTGTCCAGCACCGTGACCGTGTCGAGGTGCTTGACCCAGTAGGTCCCGTAATAGCCGGGCACGACGAGGCGGAGCGGGTAGCCGTTGAGCCAGGGCAGATCCGCGCCGTTCATGCCCCAGGCGAGCAGCACCTGCCCGTCGCCGGCCTGGTCGAGGGTCAGCGCCTTGGCGAAGTCCGGCGTCTCCGGCAGGACCGGGCGGTCGAGCCCGTTGAAGGCGACCTGCACGGCCCCGGCCTTCACGCCGGCCCGATCCAGCACGGTCCTCAGCGGCACGCCGGTCCAGCGGGCGCAGCCCATGGCGCCGTTGGCGAGCTGGCCGCCGGCCATGCGCGGCTCGAAGAAGCCGCGGGAATTGCCCGAGCACTGGTTGACCGCGACGATCTCGGTCCCGCCGGGCAGCGCCTTCAGCTCCGCGAGGCTGAACGAGGCCGGCCGCTCGACGTGGCCGCCGACGTTCAGCCGGAACGCCTCGGGATCGATCTCCAGGGGGATGTCGGCGAGGTGGTAGCGGACGAAGAAGGCGTCGTTCGGCGTGATCGCGCCCGCGTCGAAGACCGCGAACGGCGTCTCCAGCTGGGGCGGCCGGGCGGTGGTCTGCAGCAGCGGCCGCTTGCCCGGATAGGCCACGAGCGGGCGCTCGCCGTTGCCGAAGGGCAGCTGCGCCGCCTCGTCGGCGCGGGCCGGCCGCAGGCCGCTTCCCGCCGCCAGGGCGCCGAGGGCGGCGCTCTTCAGGAAGGCCCGCCGTGCCGGATCGGTCATCCTCTGCTCCTTCCCGGCCCGCACCGGACGTCCCGGTCCCCGCGCGGCCGGCTCCCGTGGATAGCCCGCTCCGGCCGAAAGGCCCAGATCCCCCGCATTCAGCGCTCCGTGAGGTGGCGGCGGACGGCCGCGGCGGTTACGGCGGAGACGCGCACGTTCGATTCCCGGGTCACGCCGGCGATGTGGGGCGTCAGGATCAGGTTGGGCACGCCCGCGAACACGGCGCCGGCGGCCGCGTCGAGGGGCTCGCGCTCGAACACGTCCAGCGCCGCGCCGCCGAGATGGCCGGAGCGCAGCGCGGCGGCCACGGCCGCCTCGTCCACGATGCCGCCCCGGGCGGCGTTGATCAGGATCGCGCCCGTCGGCATCCGCGCCAGCGCCGCCGCGTCGATCAGGCCGCGGGTCGCGTCGGTGAGCGGCACGTGCAGCGAGAGCACGTCGCTGCCGGCGATCAGCGCGTCGAGGGCGGTCCGTTCCACCGGGCCCGAGGCCGGGGTCCAGGTCTGGGTCCAGGTCTGGGTCCAGGCCGGGTCGTCCGCGGCCACGAACGGGTCGTGGGCGGCGACCGCCATGCCGAGCGCCGCCGCCCGCCGGGCGGTCTCGCGGGCGATCGACCCGAAGCCCACGAGGCCGAGGCGCTTACCGGCGATCTCGCGGCCCATCAGGGCGTTGCGCGGCCACGCGCCGGCGGCGACGGCGGCGCTCGCCCCGTAGGCGCCGCGCAGGAGCAGCAGCGCGGAGGCGATGACGTACTCGGCGACCGCGCCGTCGTTGGCGCCGGTGGCCGGGTAGACCGCGATGCCGCGCGCCCGGCAGGCGGGGAGGTCGATGTTGTCGAGGCCGACGCCGAGGCGGCCGACGACCGTGAGGTCGCGGGCGGCGTCGAGCAGGGCGCCGCGGACCTGCGTCCGGTTGCGCACGATCAGGGCGTCGGCCCGGGCGGCGGCGGCGGCGAGGTCCTCCGGCCGGTCGACGAGGCCGGGATCGTACACCACGTCGAGGCCGGCGAGCTCGGCCGCGATCGCGGCCTCGTCCATGAACTCGCTGATGATGACCTTGGGCATGGTGAATCCTTCTCAGGTCGCCGGCACGGCAGCGGGGAGGGGGCGGCGGAAGGCCGCCGCCGGCTCGCGGGCGGGGATCGCGTCCGCGGCCTCGCCGTCGTCGTCGAGGAGGTCGAGGTTCGGGGTGATGCGGCCGTCGAGCACCGCCCGGGCGTGGGCGAGGTCGATCTTGCCCTCCCAGCGGGCGATCACGAGGGTCGCCACCATGTTGCCGACCGCGTTGGTCACGCAGCGCAGCTCGTTCAGGATGCGGTCCACCCCGATGATCAGCGCGATGCCCGCCACCGGCAGGAGCTGCGAGGCCTGGAGCGTCGCCGCGAGCACGAACAGGATGGCGCCGGCCACGCCCGCCACGCCCTTCGAGGTCACCAGCGCGATGGCGAGGATGCCGAGCTCCTGCTCCCAGGTCAGCGGCACGTTGAGGGCCTGGGCGATGAAGCCGATCGCCATGGTCAGGTAGATGCACGAGCCGTCCATGTTGAAGGACAGGCCGGCCGGCATCACGAGGCCGGTGACGCTCTTGTCGACCCCGAGCCCGTTGAGCTTGGCCATGATCCGCGGCAGCACCGATTCCGAGCTCGTGGTGCCGAGCAGGATGAACAGCTCCTCGCGGCTGTACCGGAACAGCTTCCACAGGCTCAGGCCGACGTAGAAGCGCATCACGCCGCCGAGGAAGACCGCGATGAACACGATGAAGGTCAGGTAGAGCGAGACGATCAGCATCCCGTACTGGGCGAGAATGCCGAGCCCGAACTTGCCGATGGTGAAGGCCATCGCGCCGAAGGCGCCGACGGGGGCGAAGTGCATGATCAGGCCGACGACCTTCATCAGCACGTCGCCGAAGGCGTGGACCACCTTGAGCGGGAACTCGCCGCGCCGGCCCAGCATCGCGAGCCCCATGCCGACGAGCACCGAGAAGAACATCACCTGGATCAGGTCGCCCTTGGCGAAGGCGTCGACCGCGCTGTGCGGGATGATGTTGGCGACGATCTCCATCGGCGACTGCGCGTGGGCCTTGCTGGCGATGCCGGCCACGAGCTTGGCGTCGAGGCTGTCGACCGTGGCGTTCACGCCATCGCCCGGCCGCAGCAGGTTGACGAACAGGAGGCCCGCGGCGAGCGCCACCGTCGTGGCGACCTCGAAGTACAGGATGGTCTTCAGGCCCATCCGGCCGACGCTCTTCATGTCGCCGACATGCGCGATGCCGACCACGACCGTGCAGAAGATGACGGGGGCGACGATCATCTTGATCAGGTTGATGAACATGTCGCCGAGGATCTTGCAGCCCACCGCGAAGTCGGGCGCGACCACGCCGACGCCGATGCCCAGCGCGATGCCGAGCAGAACCTGGCCGTAGATCGACCGGAGCAGCCTCATGCGTTCCTCCACTGTGACGGGACGGAGGCCGCCGCGGTTTCGCCCGCAGTCGTGCGCTCCCTCGTGGTCCTGAACCCCGTGGCGTCGGGGCGGCACCCGCGGACCGGTTCGCGGTCCGCGGGCGCGGGACGTGTGCGTCGGCGACTCGCGCGTCAGGCGCTGCGGTAGAGCTTCGTCATCACGAATTCCCGGTGGCCGAGGGACTCGGCCGCCGTGAGCCGGCCGTTGGCGGTGCGCACCACCATGTCGATGAGCGCGTCGCCGGCCTGCGGGATCGTCATCTCGCGGGTGAGCACGCCCGACACGTCGACGTCGATGTGCTCGCCCATGGTCCGCACGGTGCGGGGATTGCCGGTGATCTTGATCACCGGGACGATCGGGTTGCCGATCACGTTGCCCTGGCCGGTCGGGAAGGTGTGGACCACGTAGCCGGCCGCCGCCATCAGGGTCACGCACTCGGCCGCCGCCGAGGACGTGTCCATGAAGTAGAGGCCGGGCCCCTTGGTGGGCGCCTCCGCGGGCTGCAGCGCGTCGATGAACCGGCATTCGTGGCCGATCTTCTCCAGGTTTCCGAGCGCCTTCTCCTCGATCGTCGTCAGGCCGCCCGCGATGTTGCCCTTGGTCGGCTGCGAGTCGGACAGGTCGTCGGTCTTGTGGGCTTCGATCACGTCGTCCTGGTAGGCCTTCCACATGGCGTACCACTTGTCGGAGACTTCGGGACTGATCGCCCGCTCGCGGCACAGGTGCTCGGCGCCGGTGATCTCGGAGGTCTCGCCGAACACCCCGTAGATCCCGTGCGGGATCAGCTTGTCGTACATGTTGCCGACGGTGGGGCAGGAGGCGAGGCCGGTGGTGGTGTCGGACTCGCCGCACTTGGTCGAGACCCAGAGGTCGGCGATCGGGCATTCCTCGCGCTGGAGCTCGGTGGCCCACTGCACGAAGCGCTTGGCCTGGTAGCTCGCCTTGGCGACGATCGCGATGTCGCCGTGGCCCTCGATGCCGAAGCCGACGACCGGCTTGCCGGTCCTGGCGATGCCCTCGACCACGCGGTTGGTCCACTGGTCCTCGATGCCGATCACCACGACGGCGGCGACGTTCGGGTTCGAGCCGATCCCGATCAGGGTGCGGAAGTGGAGATCCAGATCCTCGCCGAACTGGAGCCGGCCGTAGGCGTGGGGCAGCGCCATCGTGCCCTTCACGTTGTTGGCGACCGCCTCGCAGGCGGCGTTGGACAGATCGTCCAGCGGCAGGAGCACGACGTGGTTGCGCACGCCGACCCGGCCGTTCTCCCGGCGCCAGCCCATGAAGGTGGCGGCCGTGTAGTTCTCCGAGGCCCGCTCGGTCGCGAGCGCCTTCGTGGCGAACTGATCGGGGGCACCGCCGACGAAGGGGGTGGCGATCTCGTGTTCGAGCTGAGCGGCTTCCTTGAACATCGTCACCTCACCAGCGCTTCGTCTTGACGTTGTGGACGTGGACGTGCTCGCCCTTGGCGACGTCCTTGATGACCTTGCCGATGTCCTGGCCGTACTTGATGGCCGTGTCGCCCGCCTTCAGGTCGGTGAGCGCCACCTTGTGGCCGATCGGGATGTCGTGGCGGACGGCGACCTCGAAGGTGCTGTCGTTCTCGGTGACCACCCCGAAAGCGTCGGTGTCCGCGCTCAGGCCCTCGATCACCGCGACGGCGACGTTGTCCTGGGGGGAGTGGGCGAGAAGATGCGGCTTGCGGTGCCCCGCGCCGGACGCGGCGTGGCTGCTCATGCGGTCCTCCTGACGGTGGTCGTCGGCTTCTCGGCGGCGACTAGTCTTATATAAGACCTATGATATTGCCGTCGTCAACGGCCGATTGAGGGGCGGAGGTGATTTCGCGGGCTCGGGGGACGGCACCGCAGGTCGCCCGCCTCGCTCAGGCTTCCGGGCCCGCACGCGTCTGCCGGACATCAGGCGCCCGCGAGACAGGCGTAAGTCCGTCTTCCCTTGCTGGGCGAAGCGAGGGAGAAGGGGGGCTGGATCGCGCGCGAGGGTGCCTCCTGTCCCGCCCCACCTCCGGCTCCTCCCCATAAGGGGGAGGAGAGCGCGTGGCGGCCGGTGGGGTGCGAACAGGAAAGGCCGCGCAGAGGGGGGGCGCGCGCGATATATCCGGGTGGCCCGTCCGATCCGGCGCGCGAGTCGCGCGCCTTGCCCCAGGCGGCAACTCTTATATAAGATATATGCAGATGAAACCCGCCTCCGGCGGGAGACGGGCCGGGAGGACGAGGATGGCGGGTGCGCGCGCGGATGGCCTCGGCCCGGCCGGGCACGCCCGATGAACGAGACGCTCCTGCTCATCCTGTGCGTCGGCTGCGCCGGCGTGATCTCGGGCCTGACGGGCTTCGCCTTCGCGCTGATCGCCTCGGGCACCCTGCTGTCGATCCGCACACCCGTCGAGGCGACCGCCCTGGTGCTCGTCTGCAGCATCCTCTCGCAGGTGATCTCGATCCTGCGCCTGCGGACCTGGCCGCCGCGGGGCACCGCCTTCGCGATGATCCTGCCGGGCCTCGTCGGCGCGCCGATCGGCATCCACCTGCTGCACGACCTCGATCCGCGCTGCATCAAGGTCGCGATCGGCGCCTTCCTGGTCCTGTACAGCGGCGGGGTCGCCCTGCTGCGCGCCGATTACCGGGTCGGCTTCGGCAATCGCTGGAGCGACGGCGCGATCGGCTTCCTGGGCGGCGTGCTGGGCGGCATCGCCGGCCTGTCCGGGGCGCTGCCGACGGCCTGGAGCCTCGTGCGCGGCTGGGATCCGCGCACCCAGCGGGCGGTCTACCAGTCCTTCACCCTGGTGATGCAGGTCTGGGCCCTGACGATCCTGGTCACTCTCGACCCGATCCCGCCCGAGCTCGTCGGCGACCTCGCCCTGGCGCTGCCGGTGGTGCTGGTGAGCGTGCTGGCCGGGCTCGCGCTGTTCGCGCGGATCGACCAGCGGCGCTTCCGCACCCTGGTCCTGGCGCTGCTCGCGGCGATCGGGCTGACCACCACGGCGCTGGCGCTCCCCGGCCTGCTGCAAGGCTGAGGCGGCCGCCGCGACGGGTCAGCTCCCGTCCCGGGCGTGGACGCCCGCGAGAAACAGGTCCTTCCAGCTCTCCGGCCGGCGGCGGATCGTGCCGGTGCGGGCCATGAAGGCGGCGACCTTGCCGACCGCCCGGGGCGTCGCCGTGAAGGAGACCTGCGGGTCGTTCAGGATCTCGGTGATCAACCCGGCATCGCTCCCGTCGCGGGCGAGCCGCACGTAGGCGCGCGCCGCCTCCGACGGGTCGGCCGCGATCGCGGCGAGCGCCTCGTCCAGGGCGGCGCCGAAGGCCGCGACGACCCGGGGGCTGGCGCTCGCGAAGGAGCCGGAGGTCCAGACAACGTTGAAGGTCGAGGGCTCGCCCAGCACGTCGAAGCTGTTCAGCACCGTGCGGATGCCGGGCTGGCGCAGTTCCAGCTCCTGGATCGGGGCGGCGGTGAAATGCGCCGTCACCTCGGTTCCTCCGAGGAGCGCCGCCATCCCGTCGGGATGCGACAGGGTGACGGTGAGCCGGTCGAGGTCGTTGCGGCGGGCCGCGCCGAGTTCCTTCTCGGCCGCCATCTGCAGGAACATCGCCTGGACCGAGACCTTCACGGCGGGGAGCGCGATCTTGTCCCGATCGGTGAAGTCTGCGAGCGTGCGCACCTTCGGGTTGCTGGTGTTCATCAGGAGCGGCATGCTGTTCATCGCCGCCACGCCCTTCACGGCCATGGCGGTGCCCTCCGTCTTCGACCAGAGCAGCACGAGGGGCGGCACGCCGCCGGCCGCGAACTGGATCTGCCCGGAGAGCAGCGCGTCGTTCATGGCGGCCCCGCCCGCGAGGGTGAGGTAGCGGGCCTGGAGCCCCGCCACGCCGCGGGCCATCGCCGCCTTCTGGAGCAGGCCCTGCTCCTCCATCAGCATCAGCGGCAGGTGGCCGAGGCTCGGCTGACGGGCGATCGCCACGGCGCCGGCCTCCTCGGCCCGCCCCGGGACGGGGCTCGCCAGGAGCGCCGCGGCCCCGGCCAGAACGTCGCGTCTGCGCATGATCCCCTCCCGAGCCGGCTACCACGCTCGAACACGTTCCTCGGGGACGAGCGCGACGCCCCCTCTCCCCGCGCGCGCCCCGCCGTCCGTGAGGGACGCGAAGGCGTAGCCCGAGCGGCGGGGAGGGGGCGATCCCGGGGGAGCCTCGTCCTGAATCGCCCCCTTCCCCTCGGCTGCTGCCTCGATGCGCCGACGACAGGGTCGTCACATCCCTCGCCCCGCAAGCGGGGCGCGGGGAATCTCAGCGGCCGTCGCCGGTGCAGCGGACGCGGTGTGAGTTCAAGGACCGACTCCCTCAGCCGGGGCGGCGGATCACCGGCGCCGGCACGCTCTCGATCATCACGTTGACGCAGGCCGGCAGGCCGCTGGCCTGGGCCGCCTCCAGCGCCGCCGGGAAGGCGGCCGCCTCGGTCACCAGCGCCCCGAAGCCGCCGAGCGCCTGGACCACCGTATCGTAGCGGGTCGGGAGCAGGTCGCAGTGGCGCGTCCGCTCGGGGCCGTAGCTGCGCAGCTGGATCTGGTGCTCGGCGTTCCAGCGCGCGTCGTTGCCCACCACGGCGATGAACGGGATCCGATAGCGCACGGCCGTGTCGAACTCGGCCATGTGGAAGCCGAAGGTGCCGTCGCCCAGGACCGCGACCACCGGGGCGCCGGGGCGCTCCAGGGCGGCGGCGAGCGCGAAGGGGATCGACGCGCCGATCGTGCCCGATACGCCGTTGATCAGCCGGCGCCCGGCGCGGACCAGGGCCTGGGGCCACTGCCCGATCTCGCCGCCGTCGCAGATCAGCGTGCCGTCGGGGTGGTCCTCCAGGAAAGCCGCGACCGCCCGGCACAGCTCCACCGGGTGCAGGCGCCCTTCGATCCCGCGCAGATCCGCCCAGGCGGGCGGCCGGTAGGCGAGGGCGGCCCGCGCGTCCCGATGCCAGGCCTCCCGGCGGGGGAGGGCGGTGGCGCGCGCGGTCATCGCCGCCACCACCGGCCGCGGATCGGCGAGGCCCGAGACGGCGAGGCGGTCGGCCGGGGCGCGGGCGAGGAGCGCCGGATCGGGATCGACGATGGCGAAGCGGCAATCGGGCGCGAGGGCGGGCGCCGCGCCGAAGCGCAGGGTGAAATCCAGCGGCTTGCCGAGGAGCACGAGGAGGTCGGCCCGCGCCAGCACCTCCGCGAAGGCGCCGAGCGCCGGGTCGTTGATCCCGCGCGGGCTCTCCATGCCGACGACCGGCAGACCGAGAGATTCCTCCAGCGCTGCCATCGCGGCCCGGCCGGAGCCGTCGCACAGGGCCGGACCGCAGGCGATCAGCGGCCGCTCCGCTCCGGCCAGCGCGGCGAGCAGGTCGGCCACGAGATCCGGTGCCGGCTCGGCGACCCGCAGGGCGGCCACCGCCCGGTCCGGGATCCGCACCGCGGCGGCGGGGACGGCCGTCTCCAGCAGGTCGACCGGCAGGCTCAGATGGACCGGACCGGGCCGCCCCTCCCGGGCGATCCGGAAGGCCCGGGCGAGGTCCGGCCCGAGGGAAGCCACCGAGCCGGCGGTCCAGGCGGCCTTGGTCATCGGCCGGGCGATGTCGGCCTGGGCGAGCTCCTGGAAGGCGCCGCGCCCGAGCTCGGAGAGCCCCGCATGGCCGGAGAGCAGCAGCACGGGGGAGTCCGCCGCGAGCGCCGTGGTGAGCGCCGCCGCGCCGTTGGTGTGGCCCTGCCCGCCGGTCACCAGGGCGACGCCGACCTCGCCGGTCAGCCGGCCCCAGGCATCGGCCATGTGGACGCAGGCCGCCTCGTGGCGGACGTGGACGAGGCTGATCCCGGTCTCGAGCAGCGCGTCGAAGACCGGCATGATGTGGTTGCCCGACAGGGTGAAGATCCGGGTGACGCCGAGCGCCTCCAGGGTCCGGGCCACGATGTCGGCGCCGCGCAGGGTCTGCATGGCGGGTTCTCCTCAGGCGGCGGCGTCGAGGAGCGAGCCGCCGGGCCGCACATGCGTGAAGTGCACCGGCTCCATCGCGAGGTCGAGCGCCCCGCCGCGCTGGCGGACCACGGTGTAGTGCGAGGTCGCGAGATCCGAGGCTTCCGGAAAGTCCTCGCGGAAATGGGCGCCGCGGCTGTCGGTGCGGGCGAGCGCCGCCCGGGCGATAGCCTGCGAGACCAGGACGAGGTTCTCGAGGTTCAGCCGGTCCATCCAGGTCAGCGCGTAGCGACGGTCGCCGTCCGGCGCGCCGGCCCGGGCGACCGCGTCGGAGAGCCCGTCGAGGGTGGCGAGCGCCCGGGTCAGGCCGGCCGCGTCCCGCAGGATGCCGACATCGGCCCACATCGTCTCGTAGAGCGCCTCGCGGATCTCCGGCAGCGACTCCGCCGGCCGGCCGAGCGGCCCGTAGGCGCGGGCCAGGCCCGCCTCGACGGCGGCGGGGTCTGGGTCGGCGAAAGAACCCTCGCGCCGCACGGCCCGCGCCATGGACTGGCCGGCCAGCCCCCCGAACACCGTGGAATTCGCAACGCCGTTGCCGCCCAGCCGGTTCGCCCCGTGGACGCCGCCGGTATCCTCGCCGGCCGCGAAGAGGCGCGGCAGCGCGGTGGTGCAGTCGACCGCGAACCGGACGCCGCCCATCATGTAGTGGGCCGTGGGGATGACCTCGACGAGGCCGCCCGCGAGGTCGAAGCCGCAATCGGCGCAGCGCTCGACCATGCCCTTGAACCGGCGGCGCACGTCCTCGGGCCCGAGATGGCTCATCTGGATGTGGACGCCCCCGCTCGGCGTGGAAAAACCCTCGCGGAGCCGCCGCATGATCGAGCGGCTGACCACGTCCCGGGTCGCGCGCTCGGCCCGCGGGTCGTAGGCCTCCATGAAGCGCTGGCCGGTGGAATCGAGGAGCCAGCCGCCGGCCCCGCGCAGGCCCTCCTCCAGCACCGTCCCGGTCATGCGGGTGCCGGCGCCGGCGAGCAGCCCGGTCGGGTGGAACTGCACCATCTCCATGTCGCGCAAGGGCAGCCCGGCGCGCAGCGCCATGGCGAGCCCGTCGCAGGACTTGTCGCCCGACGGCGTGTGGTACTTGTACATGGTCGGCCCGCCGCCGGTGGCGAGCAGCACGGCCTTCGCCCGCACCAGCTTCGGTTCGCCGGTGCGCATGTCGAGCATCAGCACGCCCGCCAGCCCCGATCCGTCCCGGGCCGGAATCAGTTCCAGGGCGCGGTGATCCTCCAGGCGGCGCACGTCCCGGCGCCAGACCTGCTCGGACAGGCGGTTGATGATCTCGATCCCGGTGAGGTCGCCCTTGTGCACCGTCCGGTCGAAGGTCTGGCCCGCGAAGGCCTTCTGGTGGACGCTGCCGTCCGGGTTGCGGTCGAAGAAGCAGCCGAGCTCGGTCTCCAGCTCGCGGATCCGCACCTGCGCCTCGGTGACGAGCGTCCAGGCGAGCGCCTGATCGTTCAGCCACTTGCCGCCCTCGATCGTGTCCATGAAGTGCCGCTCGACCGAGTCGCCCGGCGCCAGCGCCACGTTGTAGCCGCCCTGGACCATGCGGGTGCAGCCGCACTTGCCGAGCAGCCCCTTCACCGCGACGGTGACGTCGAGCTCGGGCGCGACCTTCTTGGCGTGGAGCGCGGCGAACAGTCCGGCCCCGCCGGAGCCGAGGATCAGGATGTCGGTCTCGACCTGCGCGGGGCTCATCGTGCGTCCTCGAGGGAGGCGATGACGGCGTCGCGCCGGGCGGCCACGTCGCGCTGCACGTCGGCGAAGAGCGAGCCGCCGTGGGAATCCATCCCGACCAGCAGCGGCCCGAAATCGCGGATCGCGAACTGCCACAGGCTCTCGGGGTGGAGGTCGTCGAGGTCGACGTCCACGATGGTCTCGATCCAGGTGGTCTCCAGCGCCGCCGCGCCGCCGACGATCGCCAGGTAGGCGCCGCCGCGCCGCGCGAAGGCGTCGAGGGTCGCCGGACCCATGCCGCCCTTGCCGACGATGAGGCGCACGCCCTCGCGCGCCATCAGGGCGTCGGTGAAGCGCTCCATGCGCATCGACGTGGTGGTGCCGATGCAGAACGGCGCGAAGCCGACCGGCGCCGCGTTGGAGACCGGGACGCGGTGGACGTTCGGCGCGGTGTGGATCACCGCGTGACCGTTCAGGTCGAGCCGGGTGCGGCGGTCCCGGTCGAACATGTGGATCAGGGTGGCGTCGCGGATGCCGAACAGCCAGCGCCGCAGGGTGACGGTGTCGCCGATCCGGAGCGCCCGGATCTCGGCCTCGCCGGCCGGCATGTCGAGGACGTGGTGGGCCACGGTCTGCTCCTCAATCGAACGCGATGCCGCCGGGCGTGAGCGTCGCGCGGGCGCGGCGGGCCGAGTGGCACTGGATGTTCACCGCGACCGGGTTCTGGGTGATGTGGGTCGCGGCGAGCTCGACATGGACGGCGAAGCTCGTCGACCGGCCGCCGAGCCCCTGCGGGCCGATGCCGAGCTCGTTCACCGCCCGCGACAGCTCGGCCTCGATCCGGGCGCCGTCCGGGTCGGCGCAGACCGAGCGCAGCGGCCGGGTCGCCGCCACCTTGGCGAGGTGCATGCACAGGTCCGAGGTGCCGCCGAGCCCGACGCCCACGATGGTCGGCGGGCAGACCCGGCCCCCGAGCTCGATCACCCGGTCGATGACGAAGCGCTTGGCCGCGCCGATCCCGTCCGAGGGCAGCAGCATCTGCAGGAACGAGCCGTTCTCGGAGCCGGAGCCCTTCGGGATCATCTCCACCGCGACGGTCTCGGGCCGGTCGTCGAAATCGACGTGGATGATCGGCACGCGGATGCCGCAGGAGGTCTGCGCGTTCCTGCGGGTGATCGGGTGGACCACCGAGGAGCGCAAGGAGAACTCCGTCGTGGCCCGCTCGCAGCCGCGCCGGATCGCGGCCTTCAGGGCGGCGCCGTCGACGCGCACGCCGGCGCCGATCACGACGTTGTAGATCGGGATGCCGGTATCCTGGCAGAGGATATTCTTCGTGCGCTCCGCGACCGCGACGTTCTCCACCATCGTGTCGAGGATGGCGCGGCCGGTGGCGCTGGTCTCGGCCCGCTGCAGGTCGGCGAAGCCCGCCTTGATGTCGGGCGGCAGGATCTTCAGGGCGCGGACGTAGAGGTCGCGGCAGACCTCCTCGAATTCGCGGATGTCGAGATCCATGGCGGGTCTCCGCTGACGAGGGCGATGGGCGACGGTCAGGCCCCGCTGAGGAGGAACAGGAGGCCGATCGCGAAGGCGGTCGCGAGACAGCCCGACACGACGAGGGCGTTGCGCTCGCGGAAGCGCAGCCACTCGATGGCGAGTACGCGCAGTCCCAGCGCCATGTGGACGGCGAGCGCGCAGACGAGGCCCCATTCGGCCGTGCGGACGAAGCCGTTATGGGTGAGGCCGAGGAAGCGCTCCAGCCGGTCGGCGCCCTGGAGCGCGGTGCCGAGCGCGATGAAGTGCATCGGCAGGAACAGCGCCAGGGCGATCCCCGACAGCCGGTGGATCAGCGCGGCGGCGAAGCCGGGCCTGCGCAGGGACGCGCGGGTGATGCCGGTCCGCCCGGCCGTGCTCGCGGCGGTCCTCATGCCACGTACACCGCGAGTGCCGCCCGCAGGCCCAGCCCGGCGAGCAGGGCCGAAAGGGCGATCATGGCGACGTCGAGGGAGCGGCCGCGCCAGCCGGCCCACTCGCGCAGGACGCTGCGCAGGCCGATCGGGGCGTGGATCGCGGCGGCCAGAACGAAGACCGCGTAGAACAGCAGGAAGGCGAGATTGCCCTGAGTCCGGCCCAGGATCTCGCCGGCCGTGAGCCCGCCGCGCACCGCGTAGACGATCGTGCCGAGGTGGACCGCGATCGTGACCGCGAGGATCGCCGCCGTGCCGCGCTGGGCGAGGTACAGGAGCGGACTCATCCGCGCCTCCAGAACCGGCGCAGCGCCGCCTTGCCGGTCTCGCGCTTCAGGCCGGCGATCGAGAAGGTCGGGCTCAGGCCCTTCGGGCAGTGCTCGGTGCAGCTCATGTGGCTGTGGCAGGAATGGCAGCCGGCATCGCCCGCCACCGCGGCGAGCCGATCCTGGTCGCGGTCGCGCACGTCGTTGACCAGCGTCCAGGCCCGGTTGAGGGCCGCCGGACCGAGATAGTCGGGATTCCAGGTGACGAGGTCGCACGCCGCGTAGCAGACGCCGCAATTGATGCACTCGATGCCGGCATCGACCTCCTGGCGCGCGGGCGACTCGGGCTCGACCGTCGCGAAGTCGTCGGGCGGGTTCTCGCCCGGCTCGAAATAGCCGTGGGCGCGGCGCCACTTCTCGAAGAAGGGCTCCATGTCGACCGCGAGGTCCTTCACCACCGGCAGGTTGCGCAGGGGTTCGAGCGTCAGCACCCCGTCCGGCGCCACGGCGGCGACCCGGGTGCGGCAGGTCCAGCGCGGGCGCCCGTTCACCGTCATGCCGCAGGAGCCGCACATGCCGACCCGGCAGGCGAACCGGTAGGCGAGGGTGGGGTCCTGGTCGCGCTGGATCTCGGTGACGACGTCGAGCACGGTCTGGTTGGCCCGGCGCGGCACCGTGAAGGCCGCGACCGCCGCGCCCCGCCGGATGTGGACCCGCAGCGCCGCGCTCGCCTCCGGCGTGACGGCGGCGCGATCCGCGGCCGCCGTCACCGCGTGGCCTCTTTCGGCGCGCCGCTGCCGGCGGCCGGCGCGGGGAAGAACAGCTCACCCTCGCTGGCCGCGGTGGCGGAGACCAGCCCGGCCCGGTTCATGTAGGCGAGGTAGTCGAGCATGCGCTGCGGCTTGGTCGTCCAGGCGTTCTGTGGCGCGCGGATGAGGGCGACGGCCTCGTCCTGCGAGAGCTTCGACCCCTCCGCCTTGATCCAGAGCGCCGCGGCCCGGGCGGGGTCTTCGCGGATCAGCGTCAGGCTCTCCTCCAGCGCCGCCCGGAAGGCCGCCGTGACCTTGGGATTGTCGGTGACGAACCGGCTGGTGGCCCAGACGAGGTTGAAGGTGTGGGGGCCGCCCATCACGTCGTAGCTGTCGAGCACCTTGCGGGCGCGCGGATCCTTCAGCTCCATCTCCTGGAACGGCGGCGAGCCGAAATGGGCGGTGATCTCGGAGCGGCCGCCCATCAGGGCGGTCTGAGCGTCCGGGTGACCCATCGAGACGGTGAGCGGGTCGAGCTTGCCCTGCTGGCCGGGCCCGAACGCCTTCTCGGCGGCCATCTGCAGGGTGATCGCCTGGATCGAGGTCTTGGCGGTCGGCAGCGCGATCTTGTCCTGCGGCCCGAAATCCGCGATCGACTTCACCGCGGGGTTGGTCGTCACCAGCCAGAGCGGCATCGCGTTCAGCGCCGCCACGCCCCTGACCTTGATGTTGGCGAGCGTGCGGCCCCAGATCGTCAGGAACGGGCCGACGCCGCCGGAGGCGAGGTCGAGGTTGCCGGAGAGCAGGGCCTCGTTCATCCCCGAGCCGCCGGTGAAGCGCAGCCACTCGGCCTTGACGTCGAGGCCGCGCGCCTTGGCCTGCTTCTCGAGCAGGCCCTGCTCCTCCATCACGGTCAGGGGCAGGTAGGAGATCCCGAACTGCTTGGCGAGCCGAACGGTCGAGACCTCTGCCCGGGCGGCGCCGAGGGCCCCCCACAGGGCCGCGACCGTCCCGACGAGCCGGATCATGCTCCGTGCCGTCATGGCGCTCCTCACCTGTCTGCGCGCCGATCTTGCGAGTTGTGCGACTTCGTCGGCGTCGGGTCGAGGATACGCTCCGGACGAGGCCTGTCAATAATCATGTATCATATATATGACCTGTTCGCTGGCCGTCCGCGGCCGCACCGAAGCGCGCCGTCGGTTACGCCCGGCACGACGGGACCGCGGGCCAGAGTGGCAGAGGCTGACCCGTGCGCGCGCTGGCGCCGGCGGGTTGACCGACGTGACCGGCGGAAGGTCCCGCCCGCGTCCCGGTGACACCCGCCGAGTCGGTCGCCGGTTCGCCTCGGAGACTTCGCGACCAGCCCGTGGGATTCCGCATCGCTGAGAGCCGGGCGCGGCGTCGGGGTCTGCGCCCGCCCGCTCCCGATGGAGCGTCGCACGGCGCCGATGCGCCACCACATGCGTCCCTCGACCGGGATCGCGCGCGAGAGTGTTGGGTCATTTACAAGACTGGGGGCGGCGCATCAGGATCGTGCGCTCGGTCTCCAGGACGCGGCCCCGGGGCGTGCCGGAGCGCGGTCCGCGGGCGGCACCGCGCACCCCGCGCCGGGAAGGGACGGTCATCGTCCGGCGCGGCGCACCGCTCAGGGCGCCCGCAGGCCGAGTTGCGACTTGTCGGTGAGGCGGTCGTTGCGGAACGTGAGCGTGATGTTGGCGCCGTACGTCCCGCGTCCGGGCCAGGAATAGGTCGCGCGCCGGACCCGCCCGACGATCAGGTGCGAGACGCGGCGGCCGTCGCAACCCAGACGGGCGCGCACCTGGCGGTAGGTCATCCCCTTCCCGAGGGCGGCATAGTGCGCATGGTCGACGCGGCAGTGCGGCGCCGCGGCCCCGGCGGCCGGCGCCGGGAGCAGTGTCGGAAGCAGTATCAGAACGAGCGCCGGCACGAGCGCGATCGGGAGCGCGGACCGCATCGCCCGCTCAGCCCGGCGCGCCCGGGGCGGGCCCGTCGGCCTCCGGCGCCCGCGGTTCGGCCGCGGCACCCGCGTCCGCCGACCGGATCTCGACCTTGAGGTCCTGCCGCATGTCCTGGAGATGGTCGGTCACTACCCGCTCGCCGGCCTTGAGCCCGGCCAGAATCGCGGTGTCCTCGCCGAAGCTGTCGCCCGTGGTCACGGGCTGCTGGCGGACCACGCCCTGATCGTCCACCACGTAGACGATCCGCTGGGCGAGCCGGGCCGACAGCGCGACCGTGGGGACGAGGAGCTTCTCCTCGGTGCCGGTCTTGACCCGCGCGCGGACGAACTGACCGGGCAGGAAGCGCTCGTCGGTGTTCGGCAGCAGCGCGCGCACGAGGCGCCGGGCGGTGCGGGGGTCGAACCGGTTGTCGAGCTGGTAGACCCTGGCGTCGCGCACGGGCTTGCCGGCCTCGTCCAGCACCTCCACGGTCACCGGGCCGGTCTGCATCGCCTCGCGCAAGGCCTCGGAATCCTCGGAAGAGAGCGCCATCTGCACGTCGATCGGGTCGAGCTGCACCACCGTGACCAGCTCCGTCTGGTTCTCGATGACGAGGTCGCCGGGGTTCACGATCGACAGGCTCGCCCGCCCGTCGAAGGGCGCGCTGACCACCGCGTAGTCGAGGTTGAGGTTCTGCCGCGCGATCGCGGCCTCGGCCCCCTGGACCTGGGCGGCGGCCGCGGCGGCGTTCGACTGGAGCTGCTGGAGCCGCTGCTCCGACGCGTAGCCCTTGTCGGCCAGCGTGTCGGTCCGGCTCACCTCGGCCTGCGCGAACTGGAGCTGCGCCTTGGCCTGCGCCTCCTGGGCCTGGGCCTGGGCGAGCGCCACCTGGAACGGGCGCGGATCGATCCGGAACAGAACCTGCCCCTTCTTCACGTGGCTCCCGGGCTCGAAGGGGCGCTCGGTGACGTCGCCGGTCACCCGGGCCTGCAGGGCCGCGTCCTGCTGCGCGATGATGGTGCCCGTGTAGGTGAAGCTGATCGGCACCGTCCGGGTCCGCGCCGCCGTCACCGTGACGGCGATCGGCGGCTCGGTCTCGGCGGTCTCGGCCGGCCGGTCCGACCAAGGCAGCGCGCTCATCAGGGCCGCGGGCTCCGGCCGGCCCATCGCGAACCAGCCGCCCGCCGCCAGGACCAGCGCGGCGCCACATCCGAGTAGTCCGGTCCGAAGCCCCGCCCGCACGCTGACTGCTCCTCCCGCTGCGGCGCGCCCGCGCCGAGCCCGACGGGGAACACGCCAAACGCGTTCGCGTTGCACGCCCGCGGTCCTCGCGGCCACCGATCACCGTCGAGGTCCGATGTTCGCCCGCTTCGTCGACCGGCCGGTCCTGGCGGCCGTCATCTCGGTTCTGATCACCCTGATCGGCGCCGTGGCCGGCCTCACCCTGCCGATCGCCCAGTTTCCCGAGATCGCGCCGCCGATCATCAACATCCAGGCGACCTATCCCGGCGCCAGCGCGCAGCAGGCCTACGACGCGGTCACGACGCCCCTCGAGCAGGAGATCAACGGCGCCCAGCACCTGCTCTACATCGCCTCGACCAGCAACACGGACGGCAGCGTCAACCTCGACGCGACCTTCGAGATCGGCTCCGACCTCGACGCCGCCGCCGCCGAGGTGCTGACCCGCGCCAACCGGGCCGAGGCGAAGCTGCCGGCCTCGGTGCGCGCGCAGGGGCTGGAGATCCAGAAGAGCTCCCGCCAGCGGCTCGGCAACATCGTGCTCTACGCCGATCCGGGTGCGCCCTACGACGAGCTGTTCCTGGCCAACTGGGCCGAGACCCAGGTGATCAAACCGCTCCGCCGGGTCGACGGCATGGGCCGGATCCAGAACTTCTCCCAGAAGCGCTACGCCATGCGCCTGTGGCTCGACCCGGTGAAGATGGAGGCGCTGGCGATCAGCCCCGACGCGGTGATCCGCGCGGTGAGCCAGCAGAACGAGCAGATCACCACCGGCTCCCTCGGCAAGCCGCCGACCGACGGCGCGCCCACCGCCTTCGAGCTGCAGGTCGTCACGCAGGGACGGCTCAGCCAACCCCAGGAATTCGCCAACATCCTGCTGCGGGCCAACCCCGACGGCTCCGTGGTGCGGGTGCGCGACGTGGCGCGGGTGGAACTCGGCTCGGAGCAGTACGGCGTGCGCTCCAGCTTCGACGGCGAGCCGTCGGCGACCCTCGGCCTCTACCAGACGCCGGGCGCCAACGCCGTCCACGTCATGGACGGGGTGAAGGCCACGATGGCGGAGCTCGCGCGGCGGTTCCCGCCGGGGCTCAAGTACAAGATCGCCCTCGACCGCACCGAGTTCGTCCGCGAGGCGATCCGCGAGGTGGTGCACACCCTGTTCGAGGCGCTGATCCTCGTCGTGGTGGTCACCTACCTGTTCCTGCAGAACTGGCGGGCGACGCTGATCCCCTCGATCGCCGTGCCGGTGGCGCTGGTCGGGACCTTCGGGCCGATGGCGCTGCTCGGCTTCTCGTTCAACACCCTGAGCCTGCTCGGCCTGGTGCTGGCGGTCGGCCTCGTGGTCGACGACGCCATCATCGTGGTCGAGAACACCGAGCGGCTGATGGACGAGGGGATGGAGCCGCGCCCGGCCGCCCGGGAGGCGGTGAACGAGGTCGCCGGCCCGGTGATCGCCACCACCCTGGTGCTGGCCGCCCTGTTCGTGCCCGTGGCCTTCATCCCGGGCCTGACCGGCCAACTCTACAACCAGTTCGCCCTGACCATCGCGATCTCGGTGATGATCTCGGCCGTGGTCTCGCTGACCCTGACGCCGGCGCTCTGCGGCCTGATCCTGAAGCACCGCCCGGAGGGCGCCGGGGCGCACCGGAGCCGGTGGAGGGCGCCGCTGCGCTGGTTCAACCGGACGCTGGAGCGCGCCGCGGGCCTCCTCACCGCGATGATCGGCCGGCTCACCCGCCACCTCGTGCTCGTCGGCCTCGCCTTCGCGGCCTTCGCGGCGCTCACCGCGCTCCTCGTGATGCAGCGCCCGACCGGCTTCGTCCCGAACGAGGACCAGGGCTACTTCTTCGCCGATGTCGCCCTGCCGAAGGGCGCCTCGGTGGCGCGCACCGACCGGATGGTCGAGCGGCTCGGCAGGAGCCTGCGGGACATGCCGGAGGTCGATCACACGATCGGCGTCGTGGGGCGCAGCATCCTCGCCGACGCGGTGGCACCGTTCTACGGGTTCCAGATCCCGGTCCTGAAGCCGTGGGGCGAGCGGGCGGCCTCGGCCGACGCCATCATCGCCCGCGTGCAGAAGGAATTCCGGCACGATCCGGACGGGAAGGTGCGGGTGGTCAACCCGTCGCCGCTGCCGGGGCTCGGCACCCGCAGCGGCCTGACGCTCGAGATCCAGGACCGCAGCGGTGCCGGCGGCATCAAGCTCGCCGAGGCGGCCCAGCGCTTCATCGACGAGATGGGGAAGAGCCCCAACGTCGCCCAGGCGCTGCCGACGACGAGCTACGGCGTGCCGCAGATCCGCCTGGAGATCGACCGGGCCAAGGCCGAGCAGCTCGGTGTGCCCCTCCAGAACCTGTTCGACGCGCTCGGGACCTATGTCGGGTCGAGCTTCGTCAACCTCTTCAACCGCTTCGGCTTCGTCTATCAGGTCTACGTGCAGAGCGAGGCCACGGGCCGGCGCACGATCCAGGATCTGCAGGCGCTGCCGGTCCTCAACAGCCGGGGCGAGCCCGTGCGGATCGGCTCCCTGGTGCGGGCGGAATTCACCACCGGCCCCACCGCGGTCCTGTCCTACAACACCTACCCGGCCATCGAGGTGGCGATCGAGGTGGCCTCCAGCGCGAGTTCCGGCACGGTGCTCAAGGAGGTCGAGGCGCTGGCCAAGCGCCGGCTGCCCTCGGACTACGCGGTGGAGTGGACCGACGTCGCCTTCCAGGAGAAGGTCGCGGGCGGCTACGCGCCGCTGATCTTCGGCCTCGGCGTGCTGATGATCTTTTTGCTGCTCGCCGGGCAGTACGAGTCGCTGCGCCTCCCCTTCGTGATCCTGCTGGCGACGCCGATCGCGATCTTCGGCGCGGTCGGATTCCTGGCCGTGCGCGGGCTCGAACTCGACATCTTCGGCCAGATCGGTCTGCTGCTGCTCGTCGGGCTCGCCGCCAAGAACTCGATCCTGCTCGTGTCCTTCGCGGAGGACCTGCGCCGGCAGGGCGAGGACGTCCTGAAGGCGGCCCAGGACGCGGCGCGCCTGCGGATGCGCCCGATCCTGATGACGTCGTTCGCCTTCATCACCGGCTCGATCCCGCTCGCCATCGCGAGCGGCGCCGGGGCGCATGCCCGCGTCTCCATGGGGACGGTGGTGATCGGCGGCTTGGTCGTCGCGACCTTCATCACCCTGTTCATCACGCCGACGTTCTACGTCGCCTTCGAGCGGCTGCTCGGGCGGGGCGACGCGGCCGCCAGGGCGCAGTCCGGGCCGGCCGGCGCGGCGCAGCCGGCCGAGTAGCCACTCTGGTCCGTCGCCGAGACGGTCGCGCCGCCGATCCCGGGCTCGGCGGCGAACGGGAGCCTGCGAGAGCGTGAGGACCGTCCCGCCGCGTGGCGGCTGATCCTGTCCCGAACCCTCCGTCAGGCCGAGTCCGCGCGGCGCTCGACTGCGTCGGCCGCGTCCCGACGGCCCTGCTCGCGTGGCGCTTCCAGTTCCGCGCGGAGGAGGATCTCGCCCTGAGCGCCGACGCCGACGCCTTCGGCCCTGTCCTGAGCATCCTCGCCTCCGCGATGCTGACGGTGACGGCCTTCTCGCTGACCGTTCCGGTCAACGCCCGCGGTGCCGCGTCGTCGGGCGTGACGCGGCGCGCCACGACCCCGTGGACCGGAGACCGGCCGGCGCACGACGCGCTCGCCACGATCCTCGGCGCGTTCATGTTCTCGGTGGTCGAGATCATCGCCCTGTCGACCCCCCTCTACGGGCCGGGCGGGCGCCCCGTGCTGCTGGGGGCGATGGTGGTGGTCATCGACCTGGCCGTCGTCGTCTTCCTGGGCTGGATGCGGCAGCTCACCCGCTTCGGCCGGGTCGGCGAGACGATCCGGCCGGTCGAGCAGGCGGCGTCCCGGGCCCGGCCGCGGCGGCACACGGCTCCCGCGTTCCATACCGCGGGGCGCGGCCGCCGCGGCGCCACGCGGAGGCCGCGTCGCCGCACCGATCGACGAGGAGCGGAACTGCCCGCGCGCCGATCCATTGGGTCACCGGACGACGGCCGGCCGACTCTCAGGGATGGATGGATCGATGGTTTCGATAGGCACGCGCTCCGGCGGCACCGCCCGGGTTTCCGCGGTTCGCGCGGCCGCGGGCGCCTGCGCGCTGATCCTGTCGTCCGGACCGGTGCTCGCCCAATCGGCGGCGAGCCGGATCGATCAGCCGACTGCGGCCACGCTGCCCCCGGGCGTCAGCACGACCAAGGGCGGCGCTGCCCCCGCCGACCGGTCGACCGGACCCGTCTCACCGCCGAGCGCCATCTCGTCGTCGACGGACGTCATGGCGGGCGGGAGCGCCGGTACCGACACGAGCCGCAAGAAGGACGCGCGCACCAACCCGCTCGATCATCTCTCCCCGGAGTACAAGCGGTAGAGCGGGCTCGATCGCCGCGCGAGCCCGGAGCGGGCCCTCCGCGTGACGACCGGGCGCCGGCCGGGCTCCGCGCAACCGTGAGCCGGATCGGCCCGCGTCAGAATTCCAGGGGCCGAAGCCCGGTCGACGGGGATTCGACCGTCAGACCGCAGGTGTGGTCCTGCAGGATCTCGCCGTTGGCCGCCCTGCCGAAACGGCTGGTCACCAGGCCGTCGAGGAGCACGAAGCCCGGCTTCCCGCCCGGGAACTCGGCCCCCACGACGGCCAGCGAGTGCTCGCCCATGGCGGCGCGCGCGTCGCCGTCGCGCGCCAGCAGGTCGAACGGGTCCGCGGCGTCGAGGTCGTCCCCGAGCACGCGCATCGCCCTGAACGGGCGTCCGACCAGCGGTTCGGGCAGAGGCGCCCAGCGATCGCCGATCGTGGGCGCGAGGCGGCGAAGGGCGTCGCGAACGTCGAGGCGGACGCAATCGATGTGGATGTGCAGCTGCCCCTGACTCCGCCGCAGCCGCGCGTTCACCGCGAGGCTGACGTCGCGCCGGTCGAGCGGATGGCCGAGGCGGTCCTCGACGAAGGTCCGCGCGCGCCACGCCTTGGCGAAGTAGTTCGTCGTCCCGGGTCGAAGGAGCACGGGGCTCTCGATGCCGGTGATGCGCGCCGTCGGGATCAGGAGAAACTGCGCCCGCCCGCGGAGGTCCTTGAGGATGGCGTAGCCCTTCTCGACCCCGCCCGCCAGGTCGACCAGGCTGCAAGGTGCGGGTCCCTGTCCGCGCCTCTCGTGGGGGACGCACGCGCCGTGCACGATCGCCCACAGGGCTCCGCCGTTTCCGAGGAGGTTGGGCCCGACGGCGACAGCCAGCCAGACCGAGGCCGCCGCGAGGATGATCAGGGTGCCGAGCGATCTCCGCGACAGCCCGCTCCTCGCGCGGCCGGTGGAGCCGCGCGGTGACGCGGTGTCCGGCCGGCGACGGACGGCGTCACGCGCCTGACGGGCGAGCCTGACCGCGGCGCTGCGCAAATCCATGACGTGACCCGGTGTCCGGTTGCCGCGCGAGGCGTCGGGTCCGCCGACGCCAGGACCGTCATACAGGCCGCCAGCGGCCTGCGCGATCGCCGCCGTGCTACGGATGCAGCGCCGGACGGATCGCGCGGGACGCGGTGACGCCGCGGCGTCTTTCGTGCCCCGGATCCCGCGCGCCCCCTTCTCGGACGGCTATCCGATGGGCCATGCCTTGCGCGGACCTCGTCAGCGCCGCCGAACTGGGTCATGCCTCTGCCCATCCCGGTGCCGCCGGCGGTCGCAACCTATCAGGCGGCGCGCCGCCGGAATCGCGGCGAGAAGGACAGGGGTGGGACGGACCGCGCACGAGGACCGACCCGACGCGCGTCAGGAGCCGGGAGCCCGGCGACCGCTGAGACAGACCGGACGGCCGGGGTGACCCGGGCCGCCCTCGCGAGGAGACGACCATGACCGACGAACCGCACGGCTTCGACCGCGGCCTGACCAATTACGGCGACCGCGACTTCGCCCGCTACCTGCGCCGCTCCTTCGCGCGCTCCATGGGCATCTCGGTCGGCCTGCTGAACAAGCCGGTGGTCGGCATCGCCATGACCCCGTCGGGCTTCAACAACTGCCACCGGGGCATGCCCGAGCTGGTCGAGGCGGTCTCCCGCGGCGTGCTGGCGGCCGGCGCCCTGCCGCGGCCGTTCCCGACCGTGTCGCTCGGCGAGGTTTTCCTCAACCCGACCAGCATGATGTACCGCAACCTCATGGCCATGGACACCGAGGAGATGATCGCGGCCCAGCCGATGGACGCGGTCGTGCTGATCGGCGGTTGCGACAAGACCGTGCCGGCCCAGCTCATGGGCGCGGCCTCCGCCGACCTGCCGGCGATCCAGCTCGTCACCGGCCCGATGTCGACCGGCCGCCACAGGGGCCAGCGGCTCGGCGCCTGCACGGATTGCCGGGGCTTCTGGGCCAGATACCGGGCCGGCACCGTCGACGCCGAGGAGATCGCCGAGGTCGAGGGCCGGCTCTCCGTCACGGCCGGCACCTGCGCGGTGATGGGCACGGCCTCGACCATGGCGTGCATCGCCGAGGCGCTCGGCATGTCGCTGCCGGGCACCGCGGCGATCCCGGCGGTGCATTCCGACCGGCTGGTGGCCGCCGAGGAGACCGGCCGCGCGGCGGTGCGGCTGATCCAGTCGAAGATCCGGCCCTCGCAGGTGATCACCGAGAAGTCGGTCGAGAACGCGATCCGCGTGCTGATGGCGGTGTCGGGCTCGACCAACGCCATCGTGCACCTCACCGCCATCGCCGGGCGGCTCGGCATCCGGATCTCGCCCGAGCGGTTCAATCAGATCTCCGACGCGACGCCGGTGCTGGTCGACCTGAAGCCCGTGGGCCAGGGCTATATGGAGGATTTCCACGCCGCCGGGGGCATGGGCGCGCTCCTGCGCGAGCTGCGCCCGCTCCTCCACCTCGACACGGTGGACGTGGAGGGCCGGACGCTCGCCGAGCGCCTGGACGAGCCGGAGGCTTGGGTCGACCGCGCGATCATCCGCACCGCGGAGGATCCCGTGTCGCCGGTCGGCGGCCTCGTGGCCCTGTCCGGCAGCCTCGCGCCCGACGGGGCGATCTTCAAGCGCGCGGCGGCGACGCCTGAGCTGTTCGAGTCGGAAGGGCGGGCGGTGGTGTTCACCGGCCTGGAAGACCTGTCGGCGCGGATCGACGATCCCGCGCTCGACGTGGCGCCCGGCGACATCCTCGTCCTGCAGAATGCCGGCCCGCACGCGGCCGGCATGCCGGAGGCGGGCTACCTGCCGATCCCCAAGAAGCTGGCGCAGGCGGGGGTGAAGGACATAGTGCGCATCTCCGACGCGCGGATGTCGGGCACGGCCTTCGGGTCGATCGTCCTGCACGTGGCGCCCGAGGCCGCGGTCGGCGGCCCGCTGGCGGCGGTGCGCGACGGCGACCGCATCCGCCTGTCGATCCAGGACAAGCGCGTCGATCTCTTGGTCGCGGAGGACGAGATCGCCCGCCGGCTCGCCGACCACCGGCCGCCGCCGGCCCCGGCTCGGGGCTACAAGGCGCTCTACCGGCGCAGCGTCACGCAGGCCCCGGAGGGCTGCGACTTCGACTTCCTCGCCAAGGCCGAGGGCTGACGGCCCCGGTCGTCCCGGCCGGGCGCGTCAGAGGCCGGCTCCCCCATCCGGGGCGCACCCGTCGCCGAACTCGGCAAGCCTCGCCTGCCGGCCCCGTAACCCGGCAGGCCGGCCGCGCTCATCACCGCCCTGACGGTGCCGGGGTCGTCACGACGCCGCGCGCCGCGTGCGGCCCATCGCCTCCGGTCCGGGCGTCGCGGCCCGGAGGGCGGGACCGTCGCCCGCCGCGACGGCGCCCGGTGCCGCGGTGGTCCCGGGCGCGGCCCTGGTTCGGATCATCCGCCCCGTGGCGAAGGCGGCGGCATTGACGAGGCCCATGGTGACGAAGCCGGCCGAGAGGGCGGCGAACATCCCGGCCAGGCCCAGTCCGAGCACGGCCGCGATCCAGGCGCCGCCCAGCGCCACCCACAGCCGGAGAAGGCTGGCGGTGAGCGGCCAGCCGACGCGGCCGGCGCCCTGGGCGGCGAAGTAGAGGGCGAGGCCGGCCCCGAAGAACCCGTAGAAGGGCCCGACGATGCGGAGATAGGATGAGCCGGTGGCCATCATGGCCGGGTCGCCTCCGAACAGGCCCAGCCAGGTCTCAGGGGACCCGGCCGCCACCAGGCCGATGGTCTCCGTCAGGCCGCCGGCCACGAGGGCGCCGGTCAGCGCGGCCCGACGGGCGCGGACCTCCATCCCGGCGCCGAGGGCCGTCCCGACGAGGGCCGCGATGGGCGAGCCGAGCCCGAACACGAGCGGGACCAGCAGGTACTCCAGCCGCGCACCGGTGCCGTATCCGGCCACCGCCGCCGGCCCCGCCGTCCCGACGAAGCCGGTCGCCGCGATGACCGTGACGTTCGAGGTCACACTGGCGATGCCGGACAGAAGGCCGATGCGCAGGATCTCGCGGGACGGCGCCCAGGTCAGCCTCGGGGGACGCCGGCCCGGTCGCAGGACGCCGCGGCCGGACCAGATGTAGGCGGCGAAGACGGCGGAGCCCGCGGCGTAGTAGCCCGCGAAGGCGACGCCGCCGCCCACGACCCCGAGCCTGGGCAGCGGGCCCCAGCCGAAGATCAGCGCGGGCGAGAGCGGGATCAGCACGACGGCCCCCGCGCAGGTGACGCCGGCCGGGAGCGCCATGTTGCCGGTCCCGCGGATCACCGCCGCCAGCGCGTTGAACAGCCAGATCAGGGTCGCCGCGCCGAACACGACGCCCGCGTAGGCGGTCGCGGCCCTGAGCGAGCCCCCGGTGCCGCCCATCGCGGCGTAGAGCCTCGGCCCCAGCGGCAGGGCGAGGAGGCTGGTGACGACACCCAGTGCGAGGCCGATCGCGGCGGCATGCCAGGCGAGAAGATCTGCCTCCGCCCGCCGGCCCGCGCCCAGGGTGCGGGAGACCGCCGACTGGATGCCGCCGCCCATGCCGCCGGCGGACAGCATCTGGACGAGCATCACCACCGGGAAGACGAGAGCCAGGCCGGCCAAGGCATCGGTTCCGAGTTCCGCGACGAAGTACGTCTCGATCAGGCCGATGGAGGTCTGGACGACCATGACCACGACATTCGGCACGGCCATTCGCGCCAGGGTCGGCACGAGGGGCGCTTCGAGCAGGCGGCGCGTGCGGATGTCCATGGCGGGGGCCTCACAGTCTCGGGGATCGCGGCCGAGCGCCCGCGATGTCGACGGGGCGCGGGACCGACCTTCGGCGCGGTGCAGTCACGCGGGCGTCGACGGCGGGCGCGGTCAGCCGGCGGGCGGCGTCCTCGCCCCGGGCAGATCGAACAGGAGGCAGGTCGTGCTCGCGGTCGCGACGAGGCGGTCGGACGCGTCGCTGAGGCGGCCCTCGGCCACGGCCTGCTGCCGACCGGCGTGAACGACCTGCCCGACCGCAGTCAGCAGCCCGGACCGTTCGGTGGCGGCGCGCAGGAAATTCAGTTTGAACTCCAGCGTCGTGTAGCCGCGTCCCAGCGGCAGGGTCGCGTGCACGGCACAGCCCATGACGCTGTCGAGCAGCGTGGCGAGGGAGCCGCCGTGGACGGAGCCCAGCGGGTTGAAGAGGTACTCCGCGGCCGGCATGCACATCCGGGCCGTGCCGGGATCGACCGACACGAGCTCGATGCCCAGCAGCTGGATCGCGGGCGGCGGCGGGATCTTCCCCGCCATGAGCGCGCGCAGGAAGTCGATCCCCGCGAGGGCTTGTCCCGCCGCGGCGATGGAGCGGGGATCCGCCCATTCCACGATCCTCCGCCGCGAAGGCTCGGGCGATCTCGAAGCCGCGTCGCCGGTCATCGGTGAGCCTTCTCGGAGAGGGGGCGAGCGACGGACCCGCGGCCTCGCGGACGACCCGATCGGGCGATGTCGGTCCAGAGGCCTGGACGTCGATGTCGAGCGTAATCTATATAAATGCAGATCACAATCTAAAAACACGGGGCGCGGCCCAGCGGGCCCCGACCGAATGCGGTCCTCCCCACGGGGGTATCGGCTGCGGCGACGATGCGGCCCGATTGGCCCCCGGCGACCCGATCCCGTCCCAGGCTCCGTCCCGGCCATGACGCGGCCCGAGCGAGGCGCCGCCTCGAACCGGCTCAGCCCGGGATCGTGGAGCGCGCCGCCTCGAGCAGTTCGCCGGCCAGGGCCTCGTCGTCGACACCCCGTGCCAGCACCACCGCCCCCACCATGGTCGACAGCGCGATCAGGGCGCGCTGCCTGCGGCGCTCCCTGGACGCTCTGGGCAGCCTGTCCGCGATGAGGCCGGCGAGCCCCTTGACCCCCTGGGTGAACCGCGATCGCAGGGCGCTCCCGGGCGGCTCGCGCCCGACGTCGTTCACCAGCGCCGCGACGGGGCAGCCTCTCCCCGGCGTCCGGACGTGCGCCAGGGAGAGATAGTTCTCGATAAAGGCGTCGAGGTTCGCCCGGTACTCGGCGCTGATCGCGGCGTCGAACGCCTCCGCGGCGAGGGCCTCCTTGCTGGCGAACTGACCGTAGAAGCCGCCATGGGTCAGGCCGGCGGCCGCCATGATGTCGACGACGCCGATACCGTGCAGGCCGCGCTCCCGGAACAGGGCCGATGCGACCTCGACCACGCGCTGGCGGTTCAGCTTGGCTTGCTCCTGTGAGACCCTCGGCATCGTACCGTCCTCCGCTCCCCCTCTCACATAGATGCGCGATATCATTTATTGAAGGGACGGCGGCCCGCGCATGCTCGAGGTCCGGCGGATGGCGGCGTCGCGGTCGCGCCGCGGCCGCCGGTCAGGCTGTCGACCGGCCTGCGCGAGGGGGCGAAGCGCGGGCCGGTCGATGCACCGCGCGCCCGAGACCCGAACGCGCGATCGCGGGATGCCCCGGATGGCGGGGCATCGGTGGGGTGAGGCCGGGTCAGGGCTCGGCCGGCACGGGCACCGATGCGGGGCCGGATGCGCTCGGCGTCGCGCGCGCGTCCCGCGCCACCCGGAACCAGAGGGCGTAGAGCGCCGGCAGGAACAGCAGCGTCAGCAGGGTCCCGACCCCGACGCCGCCGATCAGCACGTAGGCCAGCGCCCCCCAGAACACCGAGTGCGTGAGCGGGATGAAGGCCAGCATCGCGGCGGCGGCCGTCAGGATCACCGGTCGGGCCCGCCGCACCGTCGATTCGACGATGGCCTCGTAATCCGACAGCCCCGCCGCGCGGTCGTGGTGGATCTGATCCACCAGGATCAGCGTGTTGCGCATCAGGATGCCCGACAGCGCGATCAGGCCGAGGATCGCGTTGAAGCCGAAGGGCTGGTGGAAGACGAGCAGCGTCGGGACGGCACCGACGAGGCCGAGCGGCGCGGTCGCGAACACCATGACCATGGTGGTGAACGAGCGGACCTGCAGCATGATGACCGTCAGGGTCACGATCAGCATCAGCGGGAAGACCGTCACCAGCGCCGTCATCGCCTTCTCGCTCTCCTCCACCGAGCCGGCCGTGTCGATCCGGTAGCCGGGCGGCAGCTTCGCCTTCACGGCGGCGAGTTCGGGGACGATCTGCGCGTGAATGTCCGGCGGCTGCTTGCCGTCGATCACGTCGCCCTGCACGCGGATATAGGTCTCGCGGTTGTAGCGCTTGAGCACCGCGTCCTCGTTGCGGCTCTCCAAGTGCGCAACCTGCGAGAGGGGCACCTGCCGCCCGTCCCTCGTGGTCAGCGTCAGGTCGCCGATGTCGCCCAGCGAGCGGCGCTCGGGACCGGGGCTGCGGAGGACGACGTCGACGGAGCGCAGGTTCTCGCGGACCTGGGTCGCCGGCGTCCCGTTGAGGTAGCTCTGCAGCTGCTGGCCGGCCTCCTTCGGCGTCAGGCCGATCAGGCGCAGGCGCTCCTGGTCGAGGGCGAGGTGCAGACTCGGCGTCCTGTCGCCCCAGTCGAGGTGGACGAGGCGCATGTTGGGATTGGCCATCATGACGTCGCGCACCTGCGCGGCAACGCGGCGGATGACGTCGAGGTCGGGTCCGACCACCCGGAAGGCGACGGGGAAGCGCACCGGCGGCCCGAACACGATCTGCAGCACCCGCACCCGCGCCTCGGGGAAGCCGCCCGCGTCGACGAGCTGGCGCACCTTGCCGCGCAGCACGTCGCGGGCGTGGGCGTCGGCGGTCTGGACGACGACCTGCGCGAAGGCGGGGTCCGGCAGCTCCGGATCGAAGGAGAGCACGAAGCGCGGCATGCCCTGGCCGATATAGCTCGTGATCTCGCCCGCCTCGGGGATCGCGCGCACGGCCGCCTCGACCTTCCGCACGCTCGCCTCGGTGGTGGCGAAGGCGGAGCCGGTCGGGAGGGTCACCTCGACGATGAGCTCGGAGCGCTCCGAGTTCGGGAAGAACTGCTTCTCGACCTTGCCCATGCCGGCCGCGGCCGCGGCGAACAGCGCCACGGTGATGCCGGCCGCCAGCCACTTGTGATCGACCGAGAGCCGCACGACCCGGCGCAGGCGCTGATAGTTCCGCGTGGCGTAGATCGCCGCGTGCCCGCCTTCCACCTGTCTGATGTCCGGCAGGAGCTTGACGCCGAGATAGGGCGTGAAGGTCACGGCCACGATCCACGAGACGATCAGCGAGAAGGCCACGACCCAGAAGATGTTGCCGGCGTACTCGCCCGCCGTGGAGGCGGCGAAGCCCACCGGCAGGAAGCCCGCGACGGTGACGAGCGTGCCGGTCAGCATGGGCGCGGCGGTGGCGCTCCAGGCATGAGTCGCCGCCGAGACCCGGTCGGCGCCTTCCTCCATGCGCACCACCATCATCTCGATGGCGATGATCGCGTCGTCGACGAGGAGGCCGAGCGAGATGATCAGGGCACCGAGCGTGATGCGGTCGAAGTCGCGGCCGGTGACCATCATGACCACGAACACCGCCGAGAGGGTCAGCGGCACGGCCAGCGCCACCACGACGCCGACCCGGAAGCCTAGGGCCACGAGGCTGACGAAGATCACCACCGAGAGCGCGGTGAAGAACTTCACCATGAACTCGTGGACGGCGTCGTCGATCACCTTCGCCTGGTCGGTGATCTTCGTGAAGGTGATGCCGGTCGGGAGTTCGTGATGGATCGCGACCTCCTCGGCATTGAGCGCCTGGCCCAGGCTGAGGCCGTTGAAGCCCGGCTTCATCACGAGGCCCAGCACCAGGGCCGGCGCGCCGTCGTTGCGGATCGCGAAGACCTTCGGGTCCTCGTAGCCGCGCCTCACCACGGCGATGTCGCCGAGCTTGAGGCTGCGGTCGCCGGCCGCCACCGGGAGATTGCGGAGCGCGTCGAGGCCGTCGATGGCGCCGTCGAGCCGCAGGTACACGCGCGGGCCGTCGGCCTCGACGAAGCCGGCCGGCGTCACGTCGTTCTGGTTGGCGAGCGCCGCCAGGAGCTGCTGGCCGGTGATGCCCAGGGTCGCGAGGCGCTGGTAGGAGACCTCGACGAAGATCTTCTGCGCCTGCTCGCCGAGGATGTTGATCTTCTCGACGCCGGGCACGCGCAGCAGGCGCTGGCGCAGGTCCTCGGCGCGCAGCACGAGATGCCGGTGCGGCAGTCCCTCGGCCTGGAGCGCGTAGAGGGCGAAGTAGACGTCCGAGAACTCGTCGTTGAACAGCGGCCCGAGCACGCCGCGCGGCAGGCTGGAGGCCTGATCGGAGAGCTTCTTGCGCGCCTGGTAGAACTCCGACTGGAGCTTGGCCGGTGGCATCGAGTCCCTGAAGAAGACCTTCATCAGCATCAGGCCGGGGCGAACGGTCGTCTCGACCCGGTCGTAGTAGACGAGTTCCTGGAGACGCTTCTCTAGCGGGTCGGCGACCTGCCGCTGCATCTCGTCGGTGGTCGCGCCGGGCCAGGCGGCCGAGACCGCCATGGTCTTGACCGTGAAGGTCGGGTCCTCGGCGCGCCCGAGCTTCTGGAAGGCGAAGATCCCGGCCGCCGTGACCGCGAGCAGGAGGAACAGCGTGACGGCGCGCTCGCGCACCGCCAGGGCCGAGAGGTTGAAGCCGGAGGCGTTCATCGGCCAGCCTCCGCCATGCTCGCGCTCGCCGGCCGGACCTTCTGCCCGGCCTTGAGCAGATGGGCGCCGAGCGCGACGATCCGGTCGCCGGGGTTCAGACCGGAGGCGATCTCGGCGCTCTCCTCCGACAGGCGCGCGACGGTGACGGGCTGCGCCGCGACGGTCTGGGTCTCGGCGTCGTAGCGCCAGACGGCGGAGCCGCCGCCCTGGTCGAACAGGGCCCCGAGCGGCACGGACACCCAAGTCCTCGCCTGTGCCTGGGCAGGGGTCAGCTGGAGCGTCACGGTCGCCCCGAGGGGCGCGGTCTCGCCGCCGCCCGAGAGGATGTAGCGGGCGCGGTAGGTGCGGGTCGCCGGGTCGGCCGTGGCCGACAGTTCCCGGAGCTTGGCTGGATAGGTGCTCTCCCCCTCGGCGTAGAGGGTCGCCGACGCCGTGCCTCTCGCGCGCTGCCGGCTCCCCTCCGGCACGAACACCTCCGCCTCGCGGGCGCCGTCGCGGGCGAGCTTCACCACCGTCTGCCCCGCGGCGACGACTTGGCCCGGCTCGCTCGGCACCTCCATCACGACGCCGTCGGCATCGGCCTGGAGTTCGGAATAGCCCGCCTGGTTGGCGATCTGGCTCGCCTGCGCCTCGGCGTTGGCGAACTGGGCGATGGCGGCGTCCGCCGCGGCCCTGTTCTGGTCGTAGGTCTGCTTCGAGGTCCAACCGTCGCCGACGAGCTTGCGGCTGCGCTCCTCGTCGGCCCTCGCCTTGATCATCTGCGCGCGGGCCGCCTCGACCGAGGCGCGGGCCGCGTTGAGCGCCAGGGTGAAGTCGGTCCGGTCGAGCCGCATCAGGGGCTGCCCGAGGCGCACGTGGTCGCCCGGGTCGACGAGGCGCTCGAAGATCTTGCCCCCGACCCGGAAGCCGAGATTGCTCTCGGTCCGGGCCCGGATCACGCCGGTGTAGCGCGCGGCGGCCGCCGTGGCGGGCGCGACCGCGACGGTCTGGACCAGCGGCGGCTCCGGCGTGACGGCGGTCTCGGCGGGCGAGCATGCCGCGAGCGCCAAGCCGGCGAACCCGATCACCCATCGCCCATCCATCGCCATAACCCCGTCGCCAGCCGGTCGCCTAAAAATTATATTCATCATTTATTATGGCGGCGCGGGGCGGTCAATGGCTCCGGAGGCGTTCGACCCGCTGGCTCGCTTCGGTGACGGCCGAGCGCCTCACGTGACCGGGCGGACGCGCCGCTCTCGGCCGGATGCGTGCGGCAGCCAGATGCCTATGCCGGGCGCTCGAGACATCCTCGGTCGTGGTCCAGGGCCAGCACCGTCCGAAGGCGAGGCCCGAGCTCTCCCCTCCGGCCGCCGGCCCGGCGGGCGTCCTGCACCCTTGAAGAGATCGGCCCCCGCCGGCATCTCATGATCATGCCCGATGTCGCGCTCGACGAAGCCAGCCTCACCCGCTTTCTCGACGCCTTTTACGGCCGCGTGCGCGGCGACGCGCTGATCGGGCCCGTCTTCGCGGCCGCGATCGCCGAAGCGGACTGGCCCCGGCACATGGAGACCGTCCAGGCGTTCTGGTCGTCGGTCCTCTTCAAGTCGGGCCGGTACAAGGGCAATCCGTTCGGGAAGCATCTCGCGCTGGGCCGTCTCCGGCCCGAGCACTTCGCGCGATGGCTCGGCCTGTTCGAGGACACAGCCTCCGCCCACTTCGCGTCCGAACCTGCCGCCCTCCTGATCGCGCGCGCCCACCGCATCGGCGACAGTCTGAAGGCCGGCCTGTTCTTCCGGCCGGACGTGTCGCCCGTGCGCGATGCAGGATCGGCCGCGCCGTGACCCTCGGAACGGCTCAGGCGTAGGACGCGCAGGGAGCCCTGGACTGGCAGGCGGCCCGGGATTCCGGAGCTCTCGATGCGCGGCCAGCCTCGTGCGCGCGCGACGGCAGCGGATCAGCCACAGCACGATCGCCACGTTGACGGCGTTCCAGGCCGACCCGTTGACGAACGCCGCACGGTAGGAGCCGGTGGCGTCGAAGATCACCCCCGTGAGCCAGCCGCCCAGCGCCATGGCGGCGAGCGTCGCCATCAGTACCGCACCGATCCGCGCCCCGGCCTCCTCGGCCGGGAGGTCCTCGCGCACGATGATCGCGTAGGCCGGCACGATGCCGCCCTGGAACAGACCGAACAGGGCCGAGATCACGTAGAGCGAGGTCAGGCCGTCGAACGCGGGATAGAGCGCGAGTGCCGCCGCCTGCAGCAGCGCACCGGCCAGCAGCGTCGCGAGGCCGCCGATCCGGTCGGCGACGAAGCCCGACCCGGCTGACGATGCCGAAGCCGAGCATCAGCGACAGCATCGGCGCGCCACGGGCGATGCCGTACCCGAGACCGCTGCAGCGCGCCACGATGTGGACCTGCGGCATCGCCATCGCCACGCAGCACGCGAGACCGGCCACGACCAAGAGGGCCTGCATCGCCGCGGGCGACAGCGTCGTCACGGCCGGCGGGCCGGCCGCGCAAGAGCAGCGCGAGCGGCAGCATGGCGACGCGGCAGAACAGGCCGATGCCGGCCCGCGTCGCGCGCCGGCCGAACGCGTCGACTCCGCGCTCCACCGCCGGCGCCAGAACCAGCGCGACACGTCGGCCATCAGCGGCCCGCAGGCGACCGAGCGGCCGAGTGCCCCGACGAGCACGCCGTGCGCGAGGGCGAACTGCCACGGGGTCGTCGAGAGGCCGCCGACCGCGAAGCCGAGCATCGTGAGGGTAGAGGGCAGTGCGGCCGCCCGATCAACCCCGAACTCGGCCTGCACCGCGGACAGCACGACGACGACCGACCACATGCCGACGCACCCGACCGTGCCGAGCGCCGTCGCCGCGGCGAGCCGACGCCAGGCGCGGCCAGAGTCGGCGATCCGTCCTCAGCCATTCCGGCGCAGATCTGACTCCGCCCGTGCCGCGTCTTTCACACGAGAGCGCCGTCGCCGGCACCGCGCCCGATCGTCGGGACGGTCCTCAGACAATCCTGTCGCCCGGCGGCCGATGCGGCCCGCCGGTGGATTGCGCCGTCGCCTGCGGGGCGGACGCCGGCAACGGGTCGCGAGCAACGCCGCGCCCTGCCGGACTGATCAGGTCCCGACCTGAATGCCGCGGGGCGGCCGCTCCGCTCGGAGGAGCAGGCCCGCGACAGTCTCGATCCCGCCGGTAAGCGCTCGACCGGCCCTGCCGCGGCGCGGGATCGGTGATAGACGGGCAGCCCGGCGCGCCGCCCGCCAGCGGCACGGGCCCGGGTTGGGGCTACCATCTGTCAGCCAATTTCGGGCATCGATGGCGGCCACCCACCGATCACTGCGTACGAGAGGGCTGACGCCACGATGCGAACGATCGTTTATGCCGATGGCGGATGCGACCCGAACCCCGGGCCGGGGGGGTGGGGCGTCGTCATCGCGGCCCCGGACGGCACAGTGGAGCTGTGCGGTGGAGAGCCCGGCACCACGACCAACAACCGGATGGAGCTGACCGCCGCGATCAAGGGCCTCGAGCATTTTCCCGCCGGGGCCGCGATCGAGATGCGGTGCGACAGCCAGTACGTCGTCAAATCCGTGACCGAGTGGATGCGCGGCTGGAAGGCGAGGGGCTGGCGCTCGACCACGGGTGACGTGAAGAACGTCGATCTCATGAAGCGCCTCGACGAATTGAACGCGGCGCGCGACGTGAAGTGGACCTGGGTCCGGGGACATGCCGGCGACCGTCTCAACGAGCGCGCCGACGCGCTCGTCCACCGGGGCCGCCGCGAAGCGAAGCTCGGCAAGCTCGAGTCGCGGACCAGTGCCGCCCCCGTAACGGCCCCGACCGCCGCACCGGCCCCGGCGAGCCGTGGCGCCGACCTGCGCGTCGATCTCGCGCTCGGTCTCCAGGTCGCTCGGGCCGCGAAGGCGGCGGGCGTCACCCCCGACGCCCTGGTCGACGATGCGATCCGCTTCTACCTCGAGATCGGTCCGAGCGAGGTCGCACGCCTGCGATCGGGCCGGACGTAGCGGTCGGGGCCGGACGGGGCGACGCCCAGTCGCCGCTTCGATCCGAACTGCGCTGCCTGCGCCCGCCGCTCGAACAGCAGCCGGCCAGCTCACGGGACAGCCACGGGGGGCGACGTGGTCTCCCCGAAGGCCTGCCCCAATTTGATCGTTGCCTGCCCGTCTCGGGCGGCCGTTCGTGGAAGCGGGCACCGTCTCCGCGCCCGCTTCCGGCCCGCGAATCTTGAGCCGCAAAATTATATACAATAGACGGCCGCGTTCCCATCTCGCCCATCGAACGGCGAGTTGCGCGCGCGGGCCGCGGATGCAACCGCTCTTCTCGATAGACAGTCTTCATCTTCGGAACGCGTTCCGTCGATGGCGGGAGATGGTCTGCGAGCGGCCGGTGCCGGCCGAGTTGCGGACCTTCCCCGACGCTCCGTTCCAGGGTCGTCTGGGGATGTGTCGCGCATCGGCCAACTGCCGATCTCGCACTTCTCCCACACGGCGGTGCGAACCGAGGCGACGGCCGACGCGGTCCGGCGCAAGGGCCCGCACGGCCGCGTCTACGCGGTCATGAAGCTCTCCGGCCGAGACACTGTCCAGCAAGGCGACCGGGAGGCGGTGAGCCGGACGGGCGCCTTCGTGGTCCTCGATGCGCGCCCGAGCGTCATCCAGACGGAGACGGGCGGCGCCCTGGTCCTCGACCTGCCGCGCGAGCGTTTCGAGGCCGTGCTGGGTCCGTCCCGGCTGTCCGGTGTCCTCACGGTCGGAGCGGTCCTCGCTTCCACGATCCTGGCGAACACACACCTCCGGGACCTGATCCGGGTGAGCGATCGACTCAGCCCCGACGCGGCCACGCGCACGGCGTCGATCGGGATTGACGGGATCGCCGCGTAACGGCGGCCGGCGTCCGGCTGTTCGTTCGACCCGCACCGCCGGCCCGCCTCCGGCAGGCGTGCTGGGACGGGGACGCGGCCTTGGCGCCCTCTCACGGCTCCGGAGACGGACCTTCGATCGGACGCCGATCGATATGTCTTTGCTAGATCTGGCGGCAGCCAGATATTGACCGCGGCATGAGTGTCGATAATTAATGAAATGTCTCGGATCTGAAACTGCTTACGCCATAGCGACCACCTTGTTGGATCGGAGCGCTCCGGTGCCTCGGATTGTAGATGTTTGCATCGGCAGGACGTCCTCGAAGAAGACTTATAGACAGCTGTCCATCCTTTCAGGAACCGGTGCTCTATGAAAATCGTTCGCGCGATCGCGGTCTTCATCCAGAAAGTCGTTCACAGGATCCTGCAGTGGCCATCTAAGGCGATTCACCAAATCTATTCCATTAGACTTATTAAGACGAGAAGAGAAGAGGGCAGGGCTAGCCTCGTGCGAGCCCACGCTTCCAACCTCTCGGAATTGCGAGACGACGTGAGATTGCTTGGGCAGGCTCTTGTGGAGGACGGCTTCTGCGTGGCGGATGCCGGGATTTTCGAGTCGTTCGGAAGCGTGAAGTTTCAGGCTGCCGCGAATGAGATTTACGATTGCATGGAGGAGCATTACCTCAGGACCGGTCGGAACATCGACACCATAAAATTGCTCGACCTGTATCCTTCTCTCTTGGATCAGTTCAAGATCGTCTTTCGAGCCGGGCTCGACATCGGGGTTCTGGAAATTGTCGAGCAGTATCTGAGGCTTCCCGCTGCCTACGGGGGCGTTGATATATTCTTTACTGTAGCCGACGGGTCGGAGAGAGGTGCGAGAACTTGGCACAGGGATAGTGAGGACAATCCCATGGTGAAAGTTGCTGTCTATCTCAATGACGTCGATGACAGTGGCGGGCCACTGGAAATCCTTCATCTGCAGCATCTTGCCCCTATGTCGCGGACATTTCGCGGGTTCAGGCATCAAAAACTTGTAAATCTCCAGAAAGAAGGCAAAATTGATTTCGATGTCACATCATTTACCGGACCGAAAGGGACCGTAGTACTTTGCGATACCTTCAGATATTTTCACAGGGGCAAGCCCGCGACAGGGAGGAATCGAAGGGCGCTCTTCTTTAATTATTACGCCAACAAGCCCCTGACCCCTTATTTCTGCCCAAACCCACCCTTCTCATCCGATAAAATGGAAGCTCTGGTTTCGGATCTGTCCGCGAAGCAGAGGGACGCGGCTCTGTGGCGCGAGAGGCTGACAGGTATCGACAAACTGGTCACGAAAAGACGACCGTATCTGAATGTGTAGATTGTCGCGCAGGCAGCAAGGCGTCCGTAGCTATCGCGCGGAGCTTCGAAGAACTGCGGTCCCGCTCGTGATTTGCCGGATGTGCGAGGAAGGACCGTGATCCAAGAATCCTCGATGGCCGCCTGCGTGACCGGGATGGGCCGGGCGCCGAATGGCCGCTCCGAGTCGTGTTTCCTCCGACCGCTGCCGCCGCGCAACGCGGCAGAAGCGGTCATCGGGGTGGCGCCGTAGCGTTCGAGCCGCGATGCTGTGCCAGGCGACGGCGGGCTCTGCACGCCGGAGTCCGGTCCGCGTAGCAACCTCGATGACGTAGCCGCCCCGCCCCCTATCGTAGAACGTCCAGGCCCCCTGAGACGCTCGGCTCGGGCACCGCCCAGCCATCGGCCCAGCCATCGACTCTGAGGCGGGCGTTCAGCGCGTCGACCTGCTCCCGGCTGTCCTGGATGCAGCCGATGTGGTGCACGTCGGAGTCCTCGGGATAGGCGAACGCGCCGCGTTTCCGGGTAAAGTCATTGAGAATCAGGACCATGTCGTGATCGTCGTGCAGGACGGCGAGCACCGTCCCGCGCATGACGGAGAAGGCCGAAATAGGTCTCGCACATCGCCCGATCGGCGGGCCCGTTGAGGCCGGTCAGAGCGATGTGATCGAGCGTCACGGAACGTACCTTTCCTGTCGACCGGAAAGGACGCGCTGGTAGTCGGCCGCTGACGGCGGCCGCCATGCACGAGCGATAGGCCCCCCGGACTACCGACCGGGCTGCGGCTTCTACACGTCCGCGTCCGAGCTCGGCAGCACGCCGCAGCCCGTCAAAGGGGCACGCCCGGACGGCGCGTGAGCGTTCGGCGACCTCCGGGGCGCGGCCGGCCTACTCGCAGACCTCGACCTGCCGGACGTGCTCGTACCCGTACGGGTCGATGTACGCGCGTCGCTCGACGTGGCAGGCGCCATAGGGGTCGGGCGCGGCGTAGACGGGGCGACCCGGGTAGGGCCCGTTGCTGGCCGACGCGATGGCGCTGCCGGCCACGACGCCGCCGAGGATGCCCAGCGCCACGGCCCCGCCGACGCCGAGGCCGCGCGCCTGAGCGGCCGGCGGGGTGGCACAGAGTGCCAGAGCGACCAGGGCAGCCGCACCGCCGGTTCGCAGAAACGATTGACGCATGGTGTCCTCCCATCTCCTCGTTGAGGCCACCGTGAGCCCGTAACCGCCGGTTCTCGGTGCTGATCGGCACGCCGCGTTCAGCGCACACCCTACTCGATGCGGGCCGGCGCCCGACAACTCCCCGAGCGCCTTCCGGAGCGGCGGGCGCCAGCACCGCCGCCGCTGATCCGGATCAGCGGCGCTTCTCGGCGCCGCCGGCAGCTCCCGCGTCCGGGGCGCTTCTCCGTGTCGGGGCCGGGCGCCGCGGCGATCGACCGATCGACAGACCGACGGGGGCGCGCCAGCTACAGCGCGGTCGGGCGCAGCCGCAACGGTCCCTGTCGGCCCGGGGCGCGCCGTTCAGTCAACGTCGAGAGGGACATCCGGGATGGGAAGCGAAGCGCGACACCCGCAATCGCGAGCCGCGTTGGCCGTGTTCGTCGCCGCCGGCATCGCCTTGGCGGGCGCCGGTACGATCGGCTGGCGCTGGTACAGCTACGTCACGGCCGGCGCCTCGCCCTACGACGAGGTCGGCATCGAGGTGAACCGCCGCCTGCCGGAGCCGCTCCGTGCGTGGGGCTGCCAGCGCATCAAGGAGCGCTTCCCCCGCGCCGTGCCACCCTACGGTTGCCAGCCTGGACAGGTCTGAGGGCTGCCGGGGCGCCGGGCGATTCTGTTCAGGGCTGTGGAGCAACCCGGACCAGACGCACGGCCTTCGGAAGCGCGCCGCGCTCGTGAACAAGGCCGCCATGCGCGGTCTCAGCACTCGTCGTCGGTTTGTGCCTGGCCTCCATGCCGCTCGGCGCGGCACGGGCACAACCAGCTCCGAAGCCTGCGCCCGCGGCGGCGCCGGATCCGACCCTGCTGAAGGTTGCCCGGGAGACAGTCGCGCAGATGCGGGGCGACCGAACCGCGACGATCGGCTCGATGGCGGCCCCGGTGATCGGCATGATGCAGCAGATCGGGATCGAGGTGCCCGACAAGGCCCAGGTGCTGGTGCAGGAGGTCGTCATGCCGACGCCGACGGCGCACTACGACGAGCTGCTCGTCATCCAGGCGCGCGGTTTCGCCACCGTACTGAACAAGGACGAGTTGCAGGCCATCGCGGCCTTCCACGTGCCGCCCGCCGGGAAACGCTTCGCGGCAGTCCAGCCGCCACTTGCTCGGATTCAGCGCGCGGGCATGCAGCAATGGATGCAGTCCGTGATGCCGGCGATGCGGGGCAAGCCGACGACGGCCATCCAGGCCCACGGCTGGCCGCCGGGCAAACCGGCGAAGCCGCATTGAACAGGTGCGAGCCGCGACGCGGTCGAAGCAGATTGTCGACCGGCTTCGACCGCGCTGCCATGCCAGACACCGTGCCAGACGCCACGCGGGGCGCTCGGGCCGTTCGGCGAGTCTCGAAGGGTCAGCCGATGGCCCAGAACAGCGGCAGCGCGCCCGCGAGGAACAGGGCCGAGGAGACGAGCACGGCGAGGGGCTCGCGGTGATGCAGGACGAAGGCGTGAGGGCTGGCGAACATGGCGAGGCCGGATCGGGAAAGATGTCAGCACGCTCGCGCCTGAACCTTGACGGATCGAGGGCGCTTCGCGCTGTCCACAGGTGATGGCCGACCTCTGTCGCTGCCGCGCCACATCCTTTTGGATGTGCTCGGGCGCACTTCGCGAACGGTGTTTCTGGCATACCAAATTCACCAGGCCGTCTTTCCCCCCTCGGCGGCCCGATCCAGCGGCGCAGTGACCCTACGGGTTGCTGCGCCGTTGTCGTTGTGGATCCGGCCCGGCGCGACCGCCCCGTTCGTATCGGTCCCGCGCCGAGGCTTCTCGGCGGTGCGCGGGCCGGGGGAAGCGAGATCCACGATGGACCCCGATCGGGGCCCTCGACGCAGCGAGGCCGCGCATCGGAACGGCGGTCGCGCCGTCAGGACGCGATGCGCCGCGCGGCCGGCGCGTCGTCCCGGGTCGTCTGCGCGGAGGGTGTCCAGAGGATCGACCGGTCGACCGCGCGGATGTCGCGATGGCCGCACAGGGCCATCGTCGTGTCGAGTTCCGTACGGATGATCTCCAGGGAGCGGGCGACGCCCGCCTGACCGTAGGCGCCGAGCCCGTAGAGGAAGGCGCGGCCGATGAACACGCCCTTCGCACCCAGGGCGACGGCTTTCAGGACGTCCTGGCCCGAGCGGATCCCACCGTCCATCAGGACCTCGATGCGCGGGCCGACCGCGTCCGCGATTCCGGGAAGCGCGGCGATGGACGAGGGGGCGCCGTCGAGCTGCCGCCCGCCATGGTTCGAGACGATGAGCGCATCGGCCCCGGTCGCGGCCGCCTTCTCGGCATCCTCCACGTCCAGGATGCCCTTCAGGATCAGAGGGCCGTGCCACCGGTCGCGGATCCGCCGCACGTCGTCCCAGTCCAGGCGCGGGTCGAACTGGTCCGCCGTCCAGGCCGAGATCGAGCGGGTATCGCGCACGCCGTCCACGTGCCCCACGATGTTGCGGAAGGTCCGGCGCTGCGTGCGCAGCATGGACCAGCACCAGCGCGGCTTGGTCAGGAGATCGAGGGCGGTGCCCGGCGTCAGCCTCGGCGGGGCCGACAGGCCGTTTCGGATGTCCTTGTGGCGCTGCCCGAGGATCTGGAGGTCCAGCGTCAGGACCAGGGCCGAGCAGCCCGCCGCCTTCGCGCGGTCGATGAGGCGGTCGTTGAAGCTGCGGTCGCGCATGACGTACAGCTGAAACCAGAACGGCTTGCTCACGGTCTCCGCGACATCCTCGATGCTGCAGATGCTCATCGTCGACAGCGTGAACGGCACCCCCGCCGCCTCCGCCGCCCGCGCGGCCAGGATCTCGCCGTCGGCGTGCTGCATGCCCGTGAGGCCCGTCGGCGCCAGGGCGACGGGCATCGCGACGGCCTGGCCGGCCATCGTCGTGGCGAGGGAGCGGTCGGTCATGTCGACCGCGACGCGCTGGCGGAGCTTGATGCCGGCGAAATCGGCCTCGTTCGCGCGGTAGGTCGACTCCGTCCACGAACCGGAATCGCAGTAATCGTAGAACATCCGCGGCACGCGCCGCTTCGCGACCCGCCGCAGGTCCTCGACCGTCGTGATGATGGGTGCCATGGGAGGTTCGGCCTCGCGACTGGATGACGGGACCGGTCGCGGGACAGGCGGGCTCGCGCCCGCTCGTACGCCGCACGCGTTTCAGGTCGCGATGCCCCGTGCTGGACGCTCGACGGTGCAACGGTTCGCCGGAAAACGGAAGCGCGTCGTCGCGGAATGCACCGTCCCGGCGGGATGCACGGCCTGCCCAACGGCCGCGAACGGTCCGTCGCGGGAGACCGCCGGTCGCGAGGCCGGTCGCGTCCGGCTTCCCGCGCGCGCGGACGCCGGGCCTATCGCGCCTGTGGGGCCCGTCCGCGCCGCAGAAGAGCCCGAAGTTTATGACTGAAAGTACACATTTCGGATCGCGTCTATCCGGATCTTCCCGTTCCGGACCCGCATCAGGACAGATGGGACGCGATCGGTGTCTCGCCACGATCGCAGTTCGCTTCGCCGCACCGCAGCGAAATCGGTCGAGTGACGATCCGAGAACTTCTTCTCATCGAATCTGACCGGCGAAGGCTTGCAGGATAGACATCGGCGCGCGGAATAGGGACCATCGTCGCCAACGCCGGGCCTGAGCATCGGCGGTGGGACGGATACGCCAATGAGGACGACGCGCCGCGTTTTCTTGACGGGTGCCGCATCCGCAGTCGCGAGCGGTCTGGCGCCGGGGGTGATCCGCTCGGCCTGTGCTCAGGGCGCCGGGTCGACAGTCCGGATCGGCATGGTGCTCCCGGTGACGGGGCCCGGCGCGGATGCCGGCCGCTACGCGCTCGCCGGGGCCAAGATCGCCCTGGAGGCGGTCAACAAAGCCGGAGGTGTGCTCGGCAAGCCCCTGGAGATCGTCACCGAGGACGACCAGACCACCAATCCCGGCGCGGTCTTCGCCTTCTCGAAACTGGCGTCGCAGAGCGACCTCGTCGGCTTCCTCGGTTCGATCCGCTCGACCCAGAACCACGCCATGGCGCCCGACATCCTGAAGACGGGGAAACCTGTCTGTTTCGGCGGCACCGACCCGGTTCTGACGCAGCTCGGCAATCCCTGGCTGTTCCGCTTCCGCCCCAACGACAGCTTCTCGGCCCGGGTGATCGCCGAGCACGGCGTCAACGGGCTGGGCAAGAAGAAGTGGGCGATCATCCACTCCACCGACGCTTTCGGCACCAGTGGGGCCAAGGCGCTGACCGAGAGCCTCGCCAAGGGCGGCGCCACGGTCGCCCTCGACCAGGGCTACACCAACCAGAGCCAGGACTTCACGCCGGTCGTGCTGGCGATCCGGCAGTCGGGCGCCGACGTGATCGGCTCGTACTTCACCTTCGAGAACGACATCGGGATCTTCGCGCGGCAGCTGCGTCAGCTCGGCGTCACCGCGCCCTGGGTCGGCTCGCCCTCGATCACCAACGTGACCGCCCTGAAGCTCGCCGGGCCGTCGCTCTACGGCACCTACGGCGTGGCCGACTACGCCGAGGAATCGAGCGACGCCGCCCGGGCCTTCGGCAAGGCCTACCGGGCCGCGATGAAGGTCGCCCCCGACAACCAGTCGTCCTGGACCTTCGACGCGGTCACGGTGCTGGCCAAGGCGATCAACACGGCGGGCAAGACCGACCCGCAGGCGGTCCGCGAGGCCATCCTGGCGGTGCGCGGCCACGAGGGGGCCGAGGGAAGCTACAACTTCGACAAGAACGGCGACGGCCTGCACGGCTACAACGTCGTGCGCAACGACAAGGGCAACATCGTCTTCGACCGGCGGATCGACTTCTACCAGGGCTGAGGCCCGCGTGCAGGACGGAGGCTCAGAGCCGTGAACGATCACCGCAGCGCGGTCCATGTCGGCAGCGGGCCGAGGCCTGCGGCGAACGCACCGCGCCATCTCTCCCGCACGGGGGAGGGGGCCTGCGCCTCCTCCGGCGACGTCGCTGCCGCAAGCCGTGTTTCCCAGGAGACGTTGCGCGTGCGGACCGCATGGACCTGATCCTGCAACTCCTCTTCACCGGGATCGGCATCGGCTCCGTCTACGCCCTGGTGGCGCTCGGCTTCGTGCTGATCTTCCGCGCCACCAACGTGGTGAACTTCGCGCAGGGCGAGTTCTCGATGGTGGCGGCCTTCCTGATGGTGGTCTTCGCCGTCGACCTCCAGTGGCCCTACTGGCTCTCCCTCCTCCTGACCCTCGGCGGGATGGCGCTGCTCGGCGCCCTGTTCAATCTCGGCGTCTACTACCCGCTGCGCCACCGCAGCTACCTGCCGGTGATCATCTCGACCATCGGCGCCTCGATCTTCCTGGCGAACACGACGCTCGCCCTCTACGGGCCGCAACCGCAGGTGCTCCCGCCCGTCTTCGAGACCCAGGGCTTCCTGCTCGGGCCGGTCTTCCTCGACAGCCAGTACCTGCTGATCATCGCGGTGACGGCGGCCCTGGTCGCGTTCCAGTACTGGTTCTTCGAGCACACACTGGTCGGCAAGAAGCTGCAGGCGACGTCCCAGGACAAGGAGATGGCCGCTCTCCTCGGCATCCCGGTGGCCGGGATGATCATGCTGACCTTCGTGTACAGCGCGGTGCTCGGCGGCATCGCCGGCATCCTGGTGGCGCCGGTGCTGTTCGTGTCGATCCAGATGGGGGCCACGATCGCCCTCAAGGCCTTCGCGGCGACGATCATCGGCGGCTTCGGCGACGTCAGCGGGGCGATCATCGGCGGCCTCGCGCTCGGCATCATCGAGACCTTCGGGGCTGCCTACATCTCGGTCCCCTACAAGGACGCCTTCGCGTTCCTGGTGCTGGTGGTCTTCCTGGTCGTGCGCCCGCAGGGCCTGTTCGGCGAGCGCGTGGCGGAGAAGGCATGAGCGGTCGACCCTCCACCGGCGCCGGCCCGGCCGCGGCGAAGCCAGCGCCCGCGCCGCGCCGGCTGCCCCTGGGCAGCCTCGCCTACGCGGTCCTGGCCGCCGCCCTGGTGACGCTGGCCGCGACGACGCCGCTCAGCGGCTACGCCCTCAACATCCTGATGCAGGCGGCGACCTACGCCATCGCGGTGATCGGGCTCACCGTGGTGCTCGGCCTGTGCGGGCAGATCAACTTGGCCCAGGCCGCCTTCTTCGGGATCGGTGCCTACGCTGTCGGGCTCGGCACGGTCGACGGCGGCCTCAACTTCTGGATCTGCCTGATCACCGGCCTCGGTCTCGCGGTCGTGCTGGGCGCCGCGCTCGGCGCCTCCACGCTGCGGCTCGGCGGCCACTACCTCGCCATGGTGACGATCTCGTTCCAGCAGATCCTGACGCTCGTGCTGACCAACTGGATCCCGGTCACGCACGGGCCGGACGGCGTGCCGAACATCCGCCGCCCGGCCCTGTTCGCGGACGGGCAGAGCTACCTCGCCCTGTGCGTGCTGGTGCTGGCCGTCGTCGGCTGGCTCGTCTGGCACATGCCGCGGACCCGGCTCGGGCGCGCCATGCGGGCGGTGCGCGACAACGAGCTCGCGGCGGGCGTGTCGGGCATCGACATCTACCGCACCAAGGTCGCGGCCTTCGCCCTCGGGGCGCTGCTGGCGGGGCTCGGCGGCGGGCTGTTCGCCGGCAGCTTCACCTATATCAGCCCGGACCAGTTCTCCTTCGCCGAGTCAATCGTCTTCCTGACGATGGCGCTGCTCGGCGGCGTCGGCTCGCCTGTGGGCGCCGTGATCGGCACCGCCCTGCTGATCCTGATCCCGGAATGGCTCCGCTTCCTCAAGGAGATCCCCGGGCTCTACCTCGCGATCTACGGGCTCGCGGTGATCCTGATCGTGGTGTTCATGCCCGACGGGATCTGGGGCTTCCTCGGCGACCAGGTCCGGCGCCTGCGCCGGGCCCGCCCCGCCCCGCCGCCCGCCGCCGAGCTGACCCTGAGCCAGGGCGGGGCCTCCACGGCGCCGATGCTGGAGGTGTCGGACCTGTCCAAGCACTTCGGCGGCCTCAAGGCCGTGGACGCGGTGAGCTTCACGGTGGCGCGGGGCGGCATCCACGCGCTGATCGGCCCGAACGGCTCCGGCAAGACCACGACGCTGAACGTCCTGTCGGGCCTCTACAGCCCCACGGGCGGCACCGTGCGGCTGGCCGGGCAGGACGTCACGCGCCTGTCCCCGCACCGGCGGGCGGCGGCCGGGATCGGGCGCACCTTCCAGAACATCCGCCTGTTCCGCTCGATGAGCGCCCTGGAGAACGTCGTCATCGGCGCCGAGCGCCCCGACAACCCCTCGGGCGCGCGCGACCGGGCGGGCCTGGAGGCCCGCGCCCGGGCGGCGCTCGCCTTCGTGGGGCTGGAGGGGCGGGCGCTGGAGCCGATCTCCGGCTTCTCGTACGGTCACCAGCGCCTGATCGAGATCGCCCGGGCGCTCGCCGGCAACCCCGTGCTGCTGCTCCTCGACGAGCCGGCCGCGGGGCTCAATTCCAGCGAGAAGAACGCCCTGACGGTGCTCCTGCGCCGGATGGCCGCCAAGGGCCTGACCATCCTGATCATCGACCACGACATGACGCTGGTGAGCGACGTGGCGAGCCACATCACCGTGCTGAACTTCGGCCGCCGCATCGCCGACGGCGTCACGGCGACCGTGCTGCGCGAGCCGGCGGTGATCCAGGCCTATCTGGGCGAGGACGCCGCCGCCGGTCCGGCGGCGAGCCTCAAGACCGACCTCGCTCCGGCGTGACCCCCGCGATGACGACGCCCGCCACGCCCCTGCTCGAGATCCGCGATCTCGTCGTCCGGTACGGGGAGATCGAGGCCGTGCGCGGCTTGTCCTTCTCAGTCGGCGCCGGGGAGGTGGTGACGCTGCTGGGTTCCAACGGCGCCGGCAAGTCGACGACCCTCAAGGCAATCTCCGGGCTGGTGCGGCCCGCCGCCGGCACGATCCTGCTGGAGGGGCGGCCGCTGGAGGGCCTGAAGCCCGAGACGATCGTGCGGCTCGGCGTCGCCCACGTCCCGGAAGGACGCCGGGTCTTCCCGGGGCTCACGGTGCGCGAGAACATCATGCTCGGGGCGTCCAACCGCTCCGGCCTCGGCAAGCGGGCGCTGCGCGACGAGGTCGAGGCGATGTTCGACCTCTTCCCGGACATCCGCCGGTTCGGCGACGCCCTGGGCTGGACGCTGTCGGGCGGCCAGCTCCAGATGGTGGCCCTCGCGCGCGGCCTGATGGCCAAGCCGCGGATCCTGCTGCTGGATGAGCCCTCCCTCGGACTGGCCCCGGTGATCGTCCAGGCGGTGTTCGCGATCATCGCCGAGGTGCGCCGCCGCGGGACCACCGTGCTGCTGGTGGAGCAGAATGCCCGGATGGGGCTCTCGGTCGCCGATCACGGCTACGTGCTGGAGACGGGCCGCCTCGTCCTGCAGGGCGCGCCCGACGCGTTGTGGGCCAACGACGAGATCCGGTCGGCGTATCTCGGCGGGCGGACGAGGCCCGAACTCGCGGTCTGACCGGACCGTGCCCCGGCGGCCGCACTGCGCGCTGGACGGATGCGATGCCCGGCGCGGATCGTGCGACCGTCGCCGGACGGATCGGTGCCTTCGGCGGAGCGGTCCTGCAGACGTTGGCGGAGGCGCGTCCCGGCATCGTCGCCGATCTGCACGGCAAGGCCGCGCTGATCATCCGTGCCGTGACGAACCTCTGCTTCCGGACCTACCAGCGACATCGCCGGCCGTTCCGTCATGATCGTCGGGACCTCAGACCGCCGATGGTCCGGCGGCCCCGGCCAGGGGAGCCTATGCGCCCTGCGTGGCGGGAGCGCGCGCGGGCAACACCCAGCCCGGCCTGATGAAGTGGCAGGTATATCCGTCGGGACGCCGTTCCAGGTAGTCCTGATGCTCCGGCTCGGCCTCCCAGAACGGGCCGGCGGGCGACACTTCGGTCACGACCTTGCCGGGCCAAAGGCCGGAGGCGTCGACGTCGGCGACGGTCTCTTCGGCCACGCGGCGCTGACCGTCGTCGGTGTAGAAGATGGCCGACCGATAGCTGAGGCCCCGGTCGTTGCCCTGGCGGTTCGGCGTCGTCGGGTCGTGGATCTGGAAGAAGAACTCCAGCATGCGCCGGAAGCTCGTCCGATCCGGGTCGTAGATGATCTCAATGGCCTCGGCGTGGGTGCCGTGGTTGCGGTAGGTCGCGTTGGGCACGTCGCCGCCCGTGTAGCCGACGCGGGTCGATATCACGCCCTCCTGCCGCCGGATGAGGTCCTGCATGCCCCAGAAGCAACCACCGGCTAGCACCGCCCTCTCGGTTCTCATCGTAGCTCCTCCTGAGCCGTTCCACTGACAGCGCAGATATAGGGATCCCTCGGCCGCCGCGTTCTGCGACGTCGTCGCCTGCCGTCGCGATCGCGGCAGCGAGCGCCGCGGGCATCGTCAGGGGACTGAGCGCGAGACGTCCGCGGCGAAGCGAACGTCCCCGGAGCGGCTTCTCAGCTCCGCACGAGCGGCTTGCTGGCCTTGAAGTTCTTCCGCGCCGGTTCGGCCTTGCGGGGATCCGGCTTGTCGGCGAGGAGGCGCTTCACGCGCTCGTTGAAGTCCTCGGGCGTGACGCCCTGGGCTTTGCCGGTCTTGAGTTCGCGTGCCATCTCGGCCTCCGCTTCGTGGCCCAGAGCACGGGATTGCGCGGAGGGATCGGACTCATATGGGGACTCGTCGGCCGCGGCGCCACCGACTTCGGGCCAGGATAGCCGTCCGCACGCGATGGACCCGCGGGCCGAGATGGGATAGGGTCGCTGCGAGGTTGATGACCGGTTCGTAATAACGCTTCAGGACCCGGGGGCGGTACCCGGCGCCTCCACCAGAAGCATCCTGCCCCGGATACCGCGCGGGGACGAGGGCGAGCGTCCGGCGTTGCGGATCGCGCGCTGCCAGGGTGCTTCTGCTGGGGGTGAAACAGGTTCGACTGGGCGGTAAAGGGATCGCGAGTTCTGTCCTGCCTCGGCAGGGTAAGATGCGGCTTTCGGTAAGGACTCGACCGGTTCGGCGCGGGCAACCCCCGTTCCGAGCACCTGACCAAAACTCTAAATGCCAACGACAACGTCGGCATGGAGATGCGCCTCGCGGCGTAATCTTCCGGGGCGTGGGTACGCCTAGCAACAGAACCCGAGGCTTCGGCCTCGGGACCCGCCTTTATCGTCTGCCAGGTTCAGGGTTGCGGCTGGGCAGATCGGAGCGTTGCTTGAACGAGCCCGAACAGGGCAGTGCGGAGGCCGTCTACATCTCGGCCCTGGTCGGCGAGATGATGCGGCGCGTTCTGGAGGACGCTCTCGCCGAACTCGCGAGAACCCGCGGCGCTGCCTTTCTGGAGATCTTCGTGTCGCGCGAGCTGGCCCGCTGCGCCGACCTGTTCCGTGGCCGGCCCGGCGATACGCCCGAGACGACGGACATGTTGCGGGCTTGGTTCGCCATGGAGGGTGGCGAAGCGCTGCGAGCCGTGGTCGATCGTGCCAGCGTCGAAGCGGCGCGTGATTGAGGCGCTCCAGAGATGGGACCGCCGCCGACCTTGTCGACGATCATCGCACGGCGGCCCTTCTCGGAGCGCTGCGCACGGACTTTTCGGGCAAGTCTCGTCTCACGATCGTTCGGACCGTGATGGCGACAGTCGATGACGGCATCTTGAGCCACAGAACCCCGGATTCTCTCTGGCTCGGTCGGCGGCCGGGGCGACCGGAATTGCCGCGGCGATGAGCTCGCGCAGCTCTGCCCTGGGGTCTTCCTGCGACCGGCCGAGCGCGGAAGGGCCGCCGTCATCCGCGATGCGGCAATCGCCGCACCCTTGCCTCGCGACACGTCGATCCGACTTCGCGACCAGGGCGCGTTCGAGCGCATCGCCGTGGAACGGCCAAGTGACCTACAGATCTGTCGCCGAGAAGTTGGCGCTCGCGCTCATCACGAGCTTGCCCGCTTCGTCGTAGGCTCGGGCGGTGAACGCGTTCACCTCGGTGCGATACCCCTCATCGCGCAGGATGTCGGTCAGCAACCGGCGAAGGGTATCTCGCAGCGCGTCCCGACCGGACAGGTGTACCCCTTCGTCGTCCCTGACCGTGATGCGATCGGATGTGACGATGAAGTATCTCGGCATCGGGCTCTCCGCCGACTGACATAGCAGCGCACATCACGCGGCCACCGGGGCCCGGTCGTCCTGCTCGCCATTGTCGACGCTCGCACAGCGGCGGCCCCTGGGCACTCACCTGGATCAGTCGCTGCGGTGCGGGGTGACCGGCGGTGCGGAACAGGATCGACCTCGGAAGCCGTGCCCACGATGCGCAGCGCGCTCTGGACCTGCTCCGCCGCCGCGCCCCACCTCAGACCGATGCGGGCCGCTGTGGCGTGTCCGAAGGGTTCCTTGCCTCGCCCGGCCCTTACCCGGGGAACGGAAGCCGCGTGTCTCCGCGCGGAGTCGAACGCGCGGAGACACGCGGCGGCGTCTATCTCCCGTTGCCGCCGAGCGTCGCGGACGGCTCCCGTCGCGTCGCGGGCCCGACGGGAACCTGCACTCGAGGCGGCAGTTCTGTGCCGGCACCGATCTGAAAAGTCGGCCACGGCATCGTCGAGCAGGAGTCCCGTCAGGCCGCAGCCGGAGCGCTTCTCGAGCGTGTGGAATTATAGTTCAGCATTTGAGTTGCCTATCGCTCGATCAAAACCTATAGTGCCGTGTCGGCGGGGGGGCCAATGCCTGAGATGGCTGGGATCGGTGTCGCGCATGCCTGCGCCGACCGACAGACTCGGTCCGCTCGCGGAGCGGCCGCACGCAACGCGGCCGTCATCCAGGCCGGCCTCGCCCGGATCGTCGAGAACGAGATCCTGCCGCGTCTCACGCTCGCGCATCAGGCGGATCCGCCGTCGCGTGCATCGACGACGAGATCGCCGATGCCTGACCGCGTCGCCGCTCTCGCTCGGGCGCTGATGGCGGGCGACTTGCATGGCGCGTGGGTCCGCGCGCTTCTGGAAGAGGGGCTCTCGCTCGATGCGCTGCTGCTCGACCTGTTCGCACCCGCGGCGCGGTATCTGGGCGCGCTGTGGGAAGACGATGCCGCAGATTTCCTCGACGTGGCGGTCGCGCTCGGTCGTCTTCAGAACCTGACCCGGGCCCTGTGTGCGGATCTGGAGGGCGTGGACGTGACGGCGAACGGGCGCCGGGTCCTCCTGATGCCCTGTCCCGGCGAGACGCATCTCTTCAGTCTCGCGCTCGTGGCGAGCTTCTTCCGCGAGGCGGGGTGGCACGTGGTCCTGACCGACGGAGCGGACGAGGATCCCGCCAGCCTGCTTCGAGCCGAACGATTCGATCTGGTCGGCATCTCGCTGTCGTGCGACGTCCTCCTGCCCGTGATGGCGGAGTCCGTGGCGACGTTGCGCGCCGCGTCGTGCAACCGGGACTTGCGCGTCATCGTCGGTGGTCCGCTGTTCGTGCGCGAGCCTGCCTGCGCCAGCTTCGTGGGCGCGGATGCCGTCGCCGCGGACGCGCAATCGGCCGTCAAGATCGCGGAGGTCGCCTTGGCCCGCTGATGCCGTGCGGTCAGGCGCTGGTTCCGGCAAACCGGCGCCGCGCGGATCTCTTCTCATCCGGACGGTGTTAAAGATGTCGCGGTTGAGAGGTAGAGATCCAGAATTTGCAGGGGTTCGACGAGCAATTGGCGCTCGAATTCGTCCGCGGCCTCGTACAGTCGGCCGTGGCACGAGGCGTCGATCCGGCCATTCGACTCGATCAGTTTCGGGCGCTGCAGCAAGCTGTCGTCGCTCTATCGCGGGATCCTGCCGTCGTTCGCGCCAGTGAGCAGCTCATCCGGGCGATCGACTGCGTTCTCCACGAGCTGACCGCGGTGAAATCGTAGGCGGATCGGACGGGTTCTGCGGCGACGAACGGGGTAGGGCCGCCCGCGCGCAGCTAGCGACGCCCACGATCGACCATCCGTTTCGATGCACGCCTCCAGGCTTCGCCGAGCGTGCTCTGGCGTGAAGACTGTTCCGAAGCGCGGGCCGGCGCGGAGATGTTCGCCACGCTCTGCCGTTCTCAAGGTCGCGTCGGGTCGCTGTCTCAAGATCAGGCGCCTCGACGCGCCTCAGCGGCTGTCGGCCGGGCCTGTGCCGAGCCGGAGCGCGGCGACCGGGCGAACTCCAGGCCCGCGGTGACCGGCCGTTGCGGACACCCTGCAAGTGCCCTATCGGCCGCGACGATGCCCGACCGATCCCTCCGCGCCGTCCGGTCCGACGATCTCATGGCCGAGGTCGGCGCGCGCCTCCCCCTCTTCGATGACCTTTCCCCAGACACGATTCAGCGTCTGTCGGCCGAGGGCTTCGGGCGCGGCTTGCTGACGGCGTCCTTGCGAGCCCGCCTGCGCAAGGCCGGATTCCGCGATCTCGGTCATCTGGCCCAGTCTTCACCGGTCGCGATCGCCGCGATCAGAAAGTTCGGCCCCGTCCGGGTCGAGCGCGTCCGACACTTCATCCTCGACACGCTGGCGCGCTGGCTCCCGCGCGCCCGGGAGACGCACACCCACGAGGCGACGCGGGCGCGGAGGCTCGACCGGCTGAGCGGGCTGTCAGCCGGATGCCTGCCCCTCGCGGCGGGTCAGATCGCGGCGCTCCGCTTCGAGGACGGGTCCTGTGCGGACATAGCTACGTGCTCGCGTCTCTGGCTCCTCCGGACAGGCGCCGTGACATCCGATGACGTGGACCACGTCGTCGCCGCGCTCACCCGCCTTGCTCGAGCCTCCGATCCGGGCCCTCCGCGCCCCCTGGAGGAGGCCGGGGCTGCACCGGCGGGCGACGCCGCGGCAATGGCGACCCGTCGTGCCGCTCTGCTGGCGGAGCGGGACCGTGAATGGGACGAGGCCGCGCCGACCGAGGGCAGGCACCGGACTTGACCACTCCTCCCGATCCGAGATCGGGTCGGATCGCGCGCCGCCAGGTGCCGTCGAGACGGCCCGGCTCGATCCGACACGAGCCCGTTCGTGTCCGTGGGCGCGCCGCCCGGCGCTTCGTGAAAGACCCGGCGAACGGCGCGTGAAGGGGCGTGATCCCGCCCATCCGAGACGGGCGCGCAACGCCCCCCTTGCGCCGCCGCGCGCGCTTACCATCTTCAGACCATCCAACGGGATGGTCCATGGATGGATAGAATGGCGGATAAGGTGCACGATCTGCGACCCAAGCTGCCGGACAGCGAGAAGATCACGCTCAACCTCGGGTTCGTCGACCTCGGCCACATCGACCTGATGGTCCGCGACGGCTTCTACGCCAACCGTGCCGATTTCATTCGAACCGCCGTGCGCAATCAGATCGAGCGCCAGGGCGAGGCTGTCAGGCAGTCCGTCAGCCGGAAACAGCTCAGCCTCGGCCTGTCGCACTACACGAAGCAAGCGCTCGAGGCGGCGCGCGACGCGGGCGCGCCGCTGCATATCCAGGTGCTCGGGCTGGCCAGCATCGCCCTCGACGTCACGCCCGAACTGGCGCGCGCCGCCATCGCCTCGGTCGAGGTGCTCGGCGCCTTCCAGGCCAGTCCCGCGGTCAAGGCCGCGCTCGCCGACCGGACGACCTGACGTCTTCCCGCCGACGCGACTGGAGATTCCGCCGCGCCCGCTCTCCCTTACCCAGGACCTGTCCGATGGATCACACCACGAAGACCGCCTTCGCGCGCTTCGCATTCCCGAAGGTCGACCCGGCCCGTGCCGCCCGTGCGGCGGAGGCGATGGCCAAGCTTCACGAGCGGCAGGCCGCGGCGTTCAAACTGTGGTCGGAGGCGGGTCGGAGCGCCGCGGAGGTGCGGACCGCGGACGCGGCCGACATCCTCGACATGGTCGCGCCCTCCGCTCCCGGCGAAGCCTGGGTCGCGCCGGAGACAACTGGAAGTCGTTCGGGCCGGCATCCCCACGCCGAACTCGGAGGCGACATCGCCGGCAACGTGATGCGCACCATCCAGGAGGCGCTGGCGAAGGCCGGCGTGGACCCGGATCGCGACGGGCGGAGCGGCGCGACGCCGGCCCCGGCCGGGCTTCCGGAGGGGGCACGCTTCGAGGCCCGCACCTTCACCGGCGCGGCCGGGACCCGGAACTACAAGGTCTACGTACCGAGCGGCTACACCGGCCAGGCGCTGCCCGTCGTGGTGATGCTGCACGGCTGCACGCAGAACCCGGACGACTTCGCCGCAGGCACGCGGATGAACGCGGTCGCCGAGGCGCGCGGCGTCCTCGTGGTCTATCCGGAGCAGCCGCGTTCGGCCAACTTGCAGCGGTGCTGGAACTGGTACGAGCCCGGTGACCAGCAGCGGGAGGGCGGCGAGCCCGCCCTGATCGCCGGCATCGTCCGGCAGGTGATCGCGGAGTTCTCGGCCGATGACAGGCGCGTCTACGCGGCAGGCCTGTCGGCAGGCGGGGCCGCCGCCGCGATCCTGGCGATGACCCACCCCGATTTGTTCGCGGCGATCGGCGTCCATTCCGGCCTGGCCTGCGGTTCCGCGCGGGACGTGCCCTCGGCCTTCGCGGCCATGAAGGGCGTCGGCGCGCCCGCGACGGGGGAGCGCCACGCCGTGCCGCTGATCGTGTTCCACGGTGACCGCGACCGCACCGTGCACGCGGCCAACGGCGATCGCGTGACCGCGCAGGGGCCTTCCGATCCGGAGCTCCGCACATCCGCGACCCAGGGCCGGACACCGGACGGGGTGGACTACACCCGCACCGTCCGGACGGACGCGTCCGGCCGCGCCGTCGTGGAGCAGTGGGTCGTGCACGGAGCCGGGCACGCCTGGTCGGGCGGCAGCCCGGCCGGCTCGTTCACCGACCCGCGCGGCCCGGACGCGAGCCAGGAGATGATCCGCTTCTTCCTGGAGCACGCGCGGGCGACCGGTGCCAGACCCTGAGGCCTGCCGGTCCGTCGGCTGCATCGTCCCTGCCGGATCGCGCAACCGATCGCTTCGATCGCGGCCGATCGGCGCTCTCGCGCCGATCCCGCGCGTCTGACGGACCCTGGCCGCAGGTCCCGAGCGGACCTGTCGCGCCGCGCGCCGGGCCCGCTGCCCGGTCGATCGCGGCAAGCTCCGCCCCAGGCCGACGAAGAAGCCGATCCCGGCGGGCCGCGGGGGCGCCCCCGGGTCAGGACTATCTTTGTCCGTCATGAAAGCGCAGAGTGCCGACATCACCGGATCGGTTGATCCAGGCTCCGGTGGCTGAGGGTCCATGCCCCCGCCTGCAACGGACAGGCGCGCGTGGCAGACCTCATCACCTTTCCCGCCCGGCCCCGCTCACGACACGCGCGCCGCGCCTATCAGGTCCATCGGCTCGCCCCGACCGGTGGCGTGCTCACGACTTGCGTCATCACAGCGCGCAACGACGGCGATGCCAAGCGGCAGGCAGCGGGTCTGATCGCGGGGCATCATACCGAACTCTGGGCAAGCGACCGCCTCGTTGCCGTCTTCGGCGCCTTCGAGACCCCGATCGCGACCGCAATCCGGTTGCTCCCAGATCAGCCGACGCCCGAACGGTGAAGACAACTCCGTCCGGTCCGTCATCGTATCGAGGAGCGAGATCATGGCAGCGGAACAGAAGCGCGGAAATCGCGAAGTCAAGAAGCCGAAGAAGCCTGTGCCCAAGACCAATGCCTCGGCGCCCTCGGTCAAGGGCTCCGTCGCGGCGGCCATGAGGCCGCCCCGGAAGGCCTGAGGGCGATGCCCGCTCGTCACGGCCAAGCCGGGTGGTAGAGCCCGGCCAACCCCGGCCATGCCCGGTGATGCGGAAGCTGGCCCGGTTGGTCGTCCGTATGGCGCAGCGACCCGGCCTCCTCGAGAGCGGCCGGCTGATCGATCAACTCACCGATCTGGAAACCGAGGGCTTGGCCCGGAATATTTCGTGGCGGTCCATCGAGACAATCAGAGCTACGCGATTGAAGCTGCGCGTCGAGGGCCTGATACCGAAATCGTCTCTGCCGCTAGCTCCCTGATCGCTGTGCGATGATCGATCGTGAGACGTGCTTGGACGCGCTGCGAGCGCTCATCGTCCGGGCGGACCCGGCCGAGCTCGCGGCCGCTCAGGATAGCCCGCAGCGCTTCATCCTGCGCGACGACGGTCCGGAGCGACGGACAGCGGTCCTCGACGGCCTCCGCGCCGAACTCCCGTGCGAGACGCGGGCCGGCTCCCGCTCGCGCGAGCAGCCTTCACACGGTCCGCCCCGCGATGATCGAGCGGACGCGCACCTTGGCAGAGGCCACGACGGCGTGACGCGCCGCCGCCGGCCGAACGCCCGCGGAATCGCGCCCTCGTCCTTCGAGGCACGGATGCCCCGCGTCGCCCGTCAGATGCCGATGCTCGCCGCCCCGGCGGCGGCCGCCTGCGGAACGGTCGCGCCGTTCCGCAACGCCATCGCTATGGCGATCGACATGGTGTCGATGGCGAGCGCGCGATCCTGCCCGTAATCGTAGGAGCTGTTTCTCCCGGAACTCAGCCGCGCGTAGTAGGCGTCGGGAAATTCCCGATCGATCCGCGCTCTGAGAAGCTGAGCTGCCGCGGCGTAATTGGCTTCGAAATCCCGGCCCTTGCTCGCCGACGCCCCCTCGAAGGTCCCGGCTTCCTTTCGCTTGGCGATCGCATCGGACCTGCGCTCTTGCGCGCTGCCAAGGAAAAAGTGAATCGTTCTGGAGATCAGCCACCGGATGATGGTCATCGGAATCTCCTGTGCGGGCGGCGAATGCCGTCCCGTGCGGATACATAGCACATCGCGGCGCCACCTGAGCTTAAAAATACGGGTCCGCTGATAATCGAAGTTTCCGGCAGGCCGCCGCGGTATGCTGGCCGAAGCGTCCGGCTGCCCGGGTCAAGGCCCGGGCCTGCGTCGGTCACCACGCCCATCGATAGGGGGACGCTCCGCGGCCCGCCGGGACGAGGGCCGGGCGCCCGCGCGCCTGCCGAGTCACGGCGCGTCCCGGCACCCGCCCTGGACCGCACCGCCGTCGGTCAGGGCGGGGAGATCTGCGGACCCGGATGCACCAGGGTCGTGACATGTTCGGTCGCCTTCCACACGGGCCAGGAGCCCTCGCGAACGAACATGGCGAAGGCCTCGATCACGTCCGGCCGGTCGAAAGCGCGCATACCCTCGCGTGCGCGCCCGACGATGCAGGCCCCATCCGCCGTATCAGCCGCGGGCGAGCGGATATCGAGCGAGAACATCACGCCTGATCGATCGGGCCTGAGCGCGTCCGGGAGGGCGTCGATCTTGCGCCAGAGGCAGTACCACCGGGCGCAGGCCTCCGGGCGTTCGCGGTAGATCTCGCAGCCCGTTCCGGTGTTGTGCCGGCACACGACCCCTGCCGGCTTGTCGAGGGCCGGGATCGCCAGAACACGGCAGCACATCGTGCAGGAACCGCATGACCGGCCGGGGACGGTGCGCTCGGGGGGCCGCGGGACGCCCTGGCTCGGGCCGCCGCAGACTCGTGCTTTGCTCGCGATCGGTCTGTCCTCGATTGCCGTCGTGCGGCGGGGATGTGGCTGATGGCGGAGATGCGAGGGGCGGGTGCTGTGCGCCAGGGCGGCTTTCCGGCGCAAGCCGGGCGCTCGGCGGGAGCGTCGGCGACGGGGGGGCCAAGCGGCGCCTCGACCCGGCGGGCGGGTGGCTCAGGCCGTCGGGCGCCGCGCGTGCCGCCACGCCGCAATCGCGCTCCGTCTCGCCTCGAAGGCCGTGCGCAACCGCGTGCCCGGTGCACCCTGCCGCTCCGCGCCATAGCCGTGGAGCAGAACTGCGTCGGGTCCGAAGACACGACGCATCTCGGCGCGCCAGAGGCGGTCCGCGACGGCGAGCGTCGTCTCGGTTTCCGCGAAGCGTTCGATGTTCATGGCAGACGTCCTCACCTCATCGCCGCCTGCCACAACGCGCCGTCCTGCCCAGAGGTCCAACGCGAGCGTGATCCCGGCCCGGGGGATCGGTGCAACTGGAAGACGTTGCGGGCTATGATGGGGGCGCTGCGGCTTCTTCGCGCGGTCTCGCGGCGCGGCAAGGTGGCCGTCGTGTCAGAGGGCCCGTGCGAGGCCCGCCTCCAGATCGAGGGCGCTGGCGGTCTGCTGAGAGAGGCGGACGCCCGTCGGCTCTACCGCCGCATCGGCCTTCACCGCGCGGCGCACGATCGCCAGCGCCTCGTCCTCCGAGGTGGTGATCGTCGCGTAGAACATGACCAACCGGCCCGAAAGCTCCGCCTCGTCGGGCCGCGTCACCTTGAGGATGAAGGCCGTCTGATTGGGTTCGATCATCGCCGCGTCGGCCGAGTGGGTGTCCTTCGTCGTCATGGATCGCAAAGGCCTCGCTCGGTCCGCCCGGGGACGCCCTCAGCCGGGCCGATGCGTCGTGGCGGACGCGCGTCACGGAACGCCACGCGGTCGTCCGCGGGGCCCGTCCGCCCGAGACGATTCAGGCAGGCGTGAGCTCGCCTTCCCGCACGGCACGCTCGCCGCTCGCGGACTTGATACGGTAAGTCGGCTCGCCGGAACGGTCGTCCGGCGTCAGGCGGATCACCTCGAAGAGCCCGTCGACGGTGCTCTTACTGCCCGCGTAGCTGATCCCCAGCTGCCGGACATGCTGGCCGATCTTGAACTTGTGAGACATGCGTCGTCCTCCGGAGTGATGGCGCGTGCGGGCCGGGTGCGGCCTAGCGGCGTGCGCGCGCCTTGCGGGCCGCAAACCGTGCGTCGCGTGCAGCCTTCTGTTCGGCAGCGCGGGCAACCTGCTGCTCCGCCTTCTCGGCAGCCAGACGGTCGGACTCGGCCGCGGCGCGGGCCCGCGCGGCCTGGACCTCAGCCTCGTGCTTGACCGCGGCGGCCAGACGAACGGCTTCCCGTTCGGTTGCCCGGAGGTCTCGCGCCTGGATGACCGCGTGCCGCGCGGCTTGCCGAGCGAGGAGGCCCGGATCGTCGGCCGCGGGGCGCGCCCGGAACCGGGCCAGTGTGGCCTGCCGCGCTCTGGCCGTCTCTGCGAGACGATCGACGAGGTGATCGGTTTTCAAAGGTTTCACGAATTCTCCGCAGGCGCACCGGACGTCGGCCCTGGTGGCGGGACATGGATGAAGCCGCTCCGCGACGGGAACGGCTTCGACGGGCGTCTGGGGCTGACGCGTGAGACTCAGGCGGCCTGAAGGCTGCCGGCCGACTGCTTGCCGGTCCGCCGATCGGTCTCCATCTCGTAGGAGACTTTCTGGCCCTCGTTCAGGCCTTGCATGCCGGCGCGCTCGACGGCCGAGATGTGGACGAACACGTCCTTGCCGCCGTCATCCGGCTGGATGAAGCCGAAGCCCTTGGTGTCGTTGAACCATTTAACGGTGCCGATGGTCATAGGTATTCCATATCAGTGAAGGCAAATAGATAGGGCGGGCGCGTGGATCACACGCGCCCGGTCGCCGGATGTCGAAAATGGGAGAGATGCAGAACGCTCGCCCTGTTGAGGCGATACGGCCGGATACCTGGCCAAAAATCGATGCTGTATCTGTACGCCATCGATGTGACGATGACAAGTACATTGAGAAAGTGCGCGATTTATGCCGGGCCGAGCGGCGATTATTCATCCCGAAACTTCGCGCCGCGTTTCCCGTGAACGGCTCGGACGAAGCGGCTTGTCGGCCCGCGCTCCGGCGTTCGGCCGGCCGATCTCCGACGGCGTCAACGGCCGGTCCGGTGTGATGAGGAGCGCCCCTCCAGCGGGCCGGACAAGCGGCGGCAACGTCGTCTCCGACCCGTGACGCCGTCCGTGCCCGCACCCCCGACGCTGATGCGGCGACGTGGACACCTGGCCGAGGGGCGGCCGGGCTCTCTCTAACGGCGCACGCAATCCACGGTTTGGGCGCCGGCTGTCGGAGCCGGCGCGCCGTTCGACCCGGAGGCGCGCTCGCCGATGACGCAGGATCTGCCGGACTTTCCCCCCGAGGCGTTCGCCAAGCACGACCGCGATCCCGATCCCGCGTTCTACGCGCAGCCGCGCTTCGTGACCCATATCGATGCCGCCGCCATCGGGGCGGTCACCGACCTCTACAGGGAGATCGTCCCGGCGGGCGGCGACGTCCTCGACCTGATGTCGAGTTGGGTCAGCCACCTGCCGGACGAGGTCGGTTATGCCAGCGTCACCGGCCACGGCCTGAACGCGGCCGAACTCGCCGCCAACCCGCGCCTGACCCGGCATTTCGTGCAGGACCTCAACGCCGAGCCGCGCCTGCCGCTCGACACGGCCTGCGTCGACGCCGCACTGATCTGCGTCTCGGTCCAGTATCTCCAGCGCCCCGTGGCCGTCCTGTCCGAGATCGCGCGCGTGCTGCGCCCCGGCGCCCCGGCGGTGATCAGCTTCTCGAACCGCTGCTTCCCGACCAAGGCGGTGGCCATCTGGACAGCCCTCGACGGCGCGGGACATGCCCAGCTCGTCGGTCTGTACCTCCAGCGCGCCGGCTTCACCCGCGTCGAGAGACGCGTCCTCAAGCCCGCGGGAGGTCCCGGCGACCCGGTGACGGCGGTGATCGGCCGGACGGCCGCGGCCTGAGGGCCCGGCAGCGGCCGGTCCCGGCACCGCACCCGGCCCCTCAAGCCGGGGTGCGCGCCGGGAACCAGTTGCCGTGGAAGCCCGGCGGGATCCGGTGTCCGAGGCGGACCCGGGCCACGGGCGGGGCGTCGAACGCGCGCGCGTCGAGGACGGTGAAGTCGGTCGCGTCGCGGGCGGTGTCGATGACGAGCCCGACGAGCCAGCCCTCGTCCTCGCCGGACCCGGTCCGCGCCGGGACGAAGACGAACTCCCCCGGGACGTGATCGGGGCCGAAGTCGTGCACGTGGCGTTCGCCCGTCTCGAGGTCGTGCTTGTAGAGCTGCGTCGCACCGGCGAGCTGCGTGTTGCCGTCGGCCGGGACGCTGACCGTGTAAACGTAGCGGTGGCGCTGCCCGAGGCGCCGCTCATCGATGCGGGGGAATTCCTGCGCCGCGGGGTCGGTCACGCGCCGCTCGACCCGACCCGTCGACGGATCGATGATCCAGCGTTCGAGCCGGCCCGGTGTGTCGAGCCCGCCCCCGGGCGAGGCGAACACTGTCCCGTAGGCGATGACGTCGAGGATCACCCGCCCGTCGGCGTCGTCGTAGGCGTTGGCGGTGTGGAACACGAAGCAGGGCTCGACGGCGCACCAGAGGATGTCGGCGCCCTCGCCCTGTCGGGGGAGGAGGCCCACGCGGGCCCCGTGGTCGGGGTTCCAGCGGAACGGGAAGCGGTACCCGGCGAGCAGGGCCCGGAACGAGAACGTGACGGGCAGGTCCAGCACGATCACGAAGCGCGCGGTGATCGCGCAATCGTGGATGCAGGGGCCGTGCGCGACCGCGACCGGCACGTCGCGCACGACCTGCCCGCTCGGTGCGAGGACGACGTGGCGCACGCTCTCCCAGACGCGGCCGTCATACGCGACGGCGTGAGTCTCGCCGGTCAGCGGGTCGCGGTGCGGGTGCCCGGTGAAGGAGCCGGCCAGCGTCCCGTCGAACGGGTTGTAGCGCTGCTCCTCCAGGGTGCGCGCGAGCTCGACGGGGAAGCTGCCGGCCTCCACCACCGCGAAGATCCGGCCGCCGATCTCGACGACGTTGGTGTTGACGGTGTCGTTGCCGCCCCGCCGCGGCCCGGGCGCCGCTGGCCGCTCGAGCGCCGTGGCGGCCGTGCGCGAGTTGATCCAGCGGTTGCGATACCACAGCGCCCGGCCGCCCTCGAGCGCGAGACCGTGCACCATGCCGTCGCCGAGAAACCAGTCGTGACCCCGCGTCGCCGGGCGGACGGGGTTGGCCCCCATCTTGAGGTAGAGGCCGTCGAGGCCGGGCGGGATCGCGCCGGTGACGGGCAGGTTCTCCAGCGTCAGCTCCGCGCGCATCGGTTCGTGAACGCCGACGACGAAGGGGTTGGCCGTTCCGGGCAGGCGCAGCCGGTTGCACGCCGCCAACAGGCCGACGCCGACCTCGGCGACCGCGCGGAGGGCCGACTGGACTCGGTTCGGCATCGGCGGCGCTTCCAGGATCGGGCGGCGGGCACGAACGACATCGGCGCGAAGCCGCACGGGCCCCTCCCGCCGAAGGGAGCCGCGCGCGCTCCACGGCGCACCATACCCGAAAGCGGCGAGGCTGCGCCGCCGGATTCCGCTGCAGCGGGAGAGGGCGAGCGTCTCAGTCGGGCGGTTTGGCGACGATCCGCTTCGGGGACGCAAACTGGCCGAAGCGGACACGCTGAAACCGGGGTTGGGGAAGCTAGACTTGTCGCATCCCGCCATCGACGCACAGTTCGGCTCCCGCGACAAAGCTCGCCTCGTCGCTGAGGAGGAACAGCGTGGCCGCTGCCACCTCCTCAGGACGGGCCATCCGGCCGAGCGGGATCGGCGCGATCAGCCTGGCCCGCCCCTCCTCCGGCACGCTCGCCATCATGGCGGTGTCGGTTGGGCCGGGGGCCACAACGTTCACGCGGATGCCCTGTGGGGCTAGTTCCGCTGTCCATGTGCGTGCGTAGGAACGTAGCGCCGCCTTTGTCGCGCAATAGGTCCCGTACGGCGTGATGCCTGCGGCGTCGGCGATCGATCCCATCAGAACGACGGACCCACCCTGCCCCATCACCCCCAGAGCGGCCTGTAGCCCGAAGACGGCCCCACGCACGTTGACGGCAAAGTGCCGGTCAAAGTGCTCCGGCGTCCCGTCGCGCAGGGTCGCCGGTTCCGAAATGCCCGCGTTGAGGACGAGCGCGTCGATCCGGCCATGCGTCTCCCGCACCGTCGCGACGACGCGGTGCAGATCCTCCTGTAGGGCTGCGTCTGCGACGAGACCCCGCGCCCCTTTCCCGATCCTCGCAGCGGCGGCCTCGACCTCGTCGGTGCGCCGCCCGGTGAAGACGACCGACGCGCCCTCGATCGCCAGCCGCTCGGCCACCGCAAGGCCGATGCCCTTCGCCCCGCCGACCACGAGAGCAACTTTGTCCACCATGCGGGCCATCAGGGCATCCCTTCATCCGTGATGGCCTCAGAGATACAGAACGTATATCTGCTATCAAGAACGCACTTAGGTTAGCCTAGATATGGTCGACGATACCGATCTCGATGCCGCGTCCGAGTGCGCGCTCGCCAACATGGCGCGGGTCCGTCCGGTGTTGGACAAGATCGCCGACAAGTGGACGATCCTGATCCTCACGGTGCTTTGCCCGCGACCGGCCCGGTTCAACGCGATCAAACGGCGGCTCGATGGCATCACGCACAAGGCGCTAGCGGACGCGCTGAAGCGGCTGGAACGCAACGGTCTGGTGACCCGGACAGTGCTGCCGACCGCTCCAATCGGCGTCGAGTATGCGATCACGCCACTTGGCCATTCACTACGTCAGCCCTTCGAGGCGCTCTGCTCATGGGCCCTCGACAATGGTGCAGCGATTGAGGCGGCCAATTGCGAGCATGACAGCATCAAACCGAAGCAGTGAACGTCGGCTTTCGGTGTGAAAGATCTCGAGCCGCCATGTCGTATAAGGGGCGCCAGCAGAGTCTCGCCGCAGGTATCGAGCGCCCGATTATGACCGTTAGTAGGCCCCATCCTCGAGGATGTTCAGGATGTTGCCGCACGCCTTGCAGTACACAGCATCCTGCTCGCGACGCTGCAGCCCGCAAGCGGTGCAGGGGAAGCGCACCTTGTAGGGGCGGAACACGACCTGGGCGAGGCGGAAGAGCACTCTCTATCGGTCGCCCGACTTTCCGAACCGGCTGAGCCCGCGAACGGGGCACCAACTAGCGCGTTCCAGTCCATGGGGGGAGAGGGAGCCACAGGCCTCGCAGGGGCCGCCGAAGAGAGGGCGCGCCGCATTCCGAGCACGCCGCCGACGTGTTCCGGTCTCAGGAAGAACCCGGCGCTGCGATAAGACCTCACGCCCGCGTGAACACTGCGCCTCGCGGAGAAGCCGGCTGGGTGACCGTGTCATCGGAACGTCGCATCGGCTGGCGGGTTTGTGACCCGGCCGGAAGGGTGAGGTGCAGGGAAGCGGTATGGCATCGATCGGAGAGATCGCAGAGACGCTGAGAGAGATCGCCGCCCCGGGGATGAAGCCGAAGGCGATCCGTTCTGCGATCCGTGAACGGCATCCGGAGGCGAGGAAGAAGGAGATCGTTCGCGCCGCGTTCCACGCCCTGACCGAAGTGCCGCGCGTCGGAGACGGTGCGACCGCGGAACTTCACGATTTCGCGCTGGCCGAGCGCATCACTGAGGACAACGCGGACGTGGTGTTGAAGGTGAGCAAGCGCAGAAGGAAGAAGCGCTTGCCGGACGCATCGGAGCGCTCGCCGGCACACTGAACGGGGCAGGCAGTTCCCGGCTGTTGGGCCCTGAAGGCCGGCTACCGGGATACGTTCCTGCGGCGGCGGCGGATCGAGAGCCGGGTGGCCGCTCGGGGTGGATCCCACCGTTCTGCGTCCGGCAGGCCGCGCATCTGAGCGACGTTGTCGCCCGCACGTCACGCTTCTCAACCGAGCCCTCGGGGTTCCGTCCGCCAGCTCGCATCGACGGAGAGAGATTCGGCCACAGTCAGCTCGCTCGGAGGGTCCGCCGTGCTACGAGGCCGAGGGTCGATCCCTGCACGATGATGGTGAACAGCACCACGGCGTAGGTCGCCGCCAGGATGGCGGGCTTGGCCTCGCTCTCCGGGATCGAGAGCGCCAGCGCCACCGAGATGCCGCCGCGCACGCCTGCCCAGGTCAGGAACGGAACGTTGCCGAGCGAGAGGTTGCCGCCCCAGCGGAACGCGAGGACAGGCGTCGTGACCGCCACGAGGCGCCCGACGAGCACGATGGGCACTGCGCAGGCTGCCAGCGCCAGCCCGGAGACCTGGAAACGCAGGACGAGCACCTCGAGGCCGATCAGGAGGAACAGGACCGAGTTTAGCACCTCGTCGACGAGCGTCCACAGGGCCGAGACGTACTTCTGGGTGGTGTCGCTCATCGCGTAGCGCGGCGCGCGCTCGCCGATCAGCAGCCCGGCGGCGACAACCGCGAGCGGGCCGCTCGCCCCGAGCTTCTGCGCGATGGCGTAGGTCCCGGTGACGAGGGCCAGCGTGATCAGCACCTCCACGGGGAAATCGTCGATGGCCTTCATCGCGCGGTAGGCGACGTAGCCGGTCACGATGCCCAGCAGCACGCCGCCCCCGGCCTCGTGGAGGAGCAGCGTCGCCACCCCGCCCGCGCTCATCGCCTCGCCACCTCGGCCGGACGCGACGGCGACGAGCACCGTGAACAGCACGATGCCGATGCCGTCGTTGAACAGCGCCTCGCCCTGCATCTCGACTTCGAGGGCTTCCGGCACCTCCACGTTCTTCAGGGTGGCCAGCACCGCCACGGGGTCGGTCGGGCTGATCAACGCCCCGAACACCAGAGCCCAGGCGAGGGGCACCGGGCTGCCGAGCGCCTGCCCCGCCGCCCAGAAGGCCGCACCGACCGAGGCGCTCGAGATGACGGTCCCGAGCAACGCGAGGGTCGCCACCGCCATGGCCCGCTCCCGGAGCGTCCGGAGGTCGAGGTTCAGGGCGCCGGCGAACAGCAGGAAGGCCAGCATGCCGTTCATGACGACGCCGGTGAAGTCGACCTGGTCGAGGACGCGGGTGAGGTCTTGGTAGAGGTGTTGCGCCGGGAAGGCGACGTCGACGAGCACGAGGGCGAGCGAGGCGAGAAGCCCCATCACGAGCAGGCCGATGCTGTGGGGCATGCGCAGGAAGCGGCGGTTCAGCCAGCCGAACAGAGCCGACAGCGTCAGCAGCATCGCGGCGAGGTCGAAGATCGAGATCAAGGCGTGTCCTTCCCGCCAGCGGTCTTCCGGAACGCCCCATCGTGCCGGTCGTTGCCGGGCTCGAAAGGGATCGGTCCGCAACGATGAACGCGCGCGTCAAAGCCTGGCTGGAGATCCTCGGCGACCTGTTCTGGCTCCGCCCGGCCCTCGTCGTCCTCGGCTGCATCCTGCTCGCCCAGTTCGGTGTCTGGCTGGAGACGGCCCACGTCGCCGGCTTCGATCCCTCCTCGCCGGACACGAACTGGGGCTATTCGGGCGGGGCCGAGGGCGCGCGGGCGCTGCTCAGCGCCATCGCCTCCTCGAACATCGGGGTTGCCGGCACGACCTTCTCCATCACCATCGCTGCCCTGACCCTGGCTTCCGGTCAGATGGGCCCCCGACTCCTGCGCAACTTCATCCGGGATGGCCGTAACCAGACCGTCCTCGGCATCTTTCTCGGTGCCTTCGCCTACGCGCTGATGGTTCTGCGCACGGTGCGGACGGTGGAGGAAGACCCGTTCGTCCCGCACCTCGCCATTACCGGCGCCCTCGTCCTCGCGCTGGTTGCGGTCGGCACGCTGGTCTGGTTCGTCCACCACATAGCCACGAGCATCAACATCGAGACCGTGGTCGACGCCGTCCAGCAGGACCTCTGCAAGGCCATCGCGACCCATACCCGGGACGAGCCGGGGGCCGACCGTCCCGGCAATCCTCCGACCGGAAGGGCCGTGGCCGCGACAGGCGGCGGCTACGTGCAGGCCCTCGACGAGGACGCCTTGGCGGACTGGGCCCACGAGCGCGGGATCTCGGTCACCCTGCGGGTACGGCCCGGCGACTACGTGCCGAGCGGTTTCCCGATCGCGTTTCTGTCCGCGCCAGTCGAGGGCGCCGAGACCGCCATTCTCGACGCGGTGACGCTGGGGCGGCGTCCCGCCGCGCTCCAGGATCCGGAATACTCGGTCCGGCAGTTGGTCGAGATCGCGGTCCGAGCTCTCTCGCCCGGCATCAACGACCCGTTCACCGCCGGCAGCGTCGTCGACCATCTCGGCGACGCGCTGTGCCGGATCGCGCCGCGGCACCTGCCCACCGGCGTGGTGCTGCGCGCGGGTCGCACCGTGCTGATCCATCCCGTCACGGACTACGACGGGCTGTGCGACGCCATGTTCCACATGATCCGGCAGAACGCGGCCGGGTCGGTCCACGTCCTGGGCCGGATGCTCGACGTGCTCGCCCGCGTCGCCGAGGTCGAGAGGCGGCCGGATCGGGCGGCGGACCTCGCCCGGCATGCCGGCCTCGTCATCGCCGCCGCCCGCCGCGACGTGGCGGACCCGTCCGACCTCGCCGACCTCGAGGATCGCTACTGCCGGCTCCGCGGCGCTGCACCAGATGGCGGCTAGTACGCACCCTCGTCGGGGATGTTCAGGATGTTGCCGCAGGCCTTGCAGTGCACGGCGTCCGGCTCGTGGCGCTGCAGCCCACAGGCGGTGCAGGGAAAGCGGACCTTGTAGGGGCGGAACACCACCTGCGCGAGGCGGAAGAACAGCGTCACGCCGCAGATCATCACGAAGACCGACAACAGCCGGCCGGTCGGTCCCGGAAGTGTGATGTCGCCGTAGCCCGTCGTCGTGAGCGACGTCACGGTGAAGTACAGGGCGTCGATCGGTGTCTGTATGGCTGGGTTGGAGCCGTGCTGGGTGGCGTAGACGATGCCGGTCATCGCGAAGACGAAGACCACGAGGTTGGTCGCGGCCAGGATCGCGTCCTCGTTGCGGCGGAACAGCCCGCTGTCCTGCCGCAGCCGCTCCAACAGGTGATAGGTGCGCAGCATGCGCAGCGTCCGCAGGATGCGCAGGAAGCCGACGCCCTCGACCAGCAACGGGGCGAGGAACGAGGTCACCGCCACGAGGTCCGTCCAGGTGCTCAGGTGCCGGAACTCGCGCAGCGGTGCGCGGCTGATGCGCAGGCGGGCGGCGAAGTCGAGGAGCACGCACAGACCCACCGCCACGTCGCAGGCGACGATCCAGGGGCTCAGCGGCAGGAACGAGGTGACGACCACGAAGGCGATGGTCGCCACGTCGAACACGAGCAGGGCGTAGCGGAAGCGGTGCGCGCGTCCGGTGTCCTCCTCGTAGAGTTCGCGCAGTGTCGCGGTGAACATCGTCATCGGTCGTCGGGCCGGAAGGGGCTGGATCTCAGGAATCCCGCACGATGCCGTACCCGGCCACGGCGCCTTCGGCACCATCCGAAAGCCACGACAGCAGCATCAGCATTCCCATCCCGAGGAGCAGGACCCCGGTCAGAGCGAGTATGAGATCGGACAGACGGCCCTCGATGGCGCCGGGACGGCGCCGCGGGAACTGACGGGGCATGATGCTCACCTGGTCCTCGGATGTCGGAGAGGTGACCGCGGCACGATGGAACGCGGCCGGTCCCGGTTCAGCAGCGAGGCAGTCGGGCCGGGGCGAGCCGCAGGACCAGCGCCCCGGCGGCCATGCAGGCGAGCGAGCCGAGCAGCACGCCGACCTTGGTCTCGGCCTCGAGCTCGGGGGCATGCGCGAAGGCGAGCAGGCCGATGAACAGGCTCATGGTGAAGCCGACGCCGCAGAGGAGCGAGACGCCGTAGACCTGCCACCATCCTGCATTGGCCGGGCGCTGTGCCAACCCGAGCTTCACGGCAGCGAAGACGAGGCCGAACACCCCGACCTGCTTGCCGACGAACAGGCCCAGCGCCACGCCGAGCGTCACGGGGTCGAAGAGCATGTGCGGCGTGATACCCGCCAGCGACACGCCGGCGTTGGCAAAGCCGAAGATCGGCAGGATGAGGTAGGCCGACCACGGATGGACCGCGTGCTCCAGGATATGCAGCGGCGAGGTCGGGTCGTCCGGCTTGCCGGCGCTGAGGCGCAACGGGATGGTCAGCGCCAGCAGCACGCCGGCGATGGTCGCGTGGACGCCCGACGCGAGCACGAACACCCAGAGGAGGATGCCGAGGAGCAGGTAGGGCCACAGGCGTGCCACGCCGGCCTTGTTGAGGCCGTAGAGCACGGCGAGCGTCGCCGCGGCCCCGCCCAGCATCGGGAGCGACAGGTCAGCGGTGTAGAACAGCGCGATGATCAGCACGGCCCCGAGGTCGTCGATGATGGCGAGCGCCGTCAGGAAGATCTTGAGTGAGACCGGCACCCGGGACCCGAGGAGAGCCAGGACGCCCAGCGCGAAGGCGATGTCGGTGGCGGCCGGGATGGCCCACCCCCGCAGCGTCTCGGGGGAGTTCCAGTTGACCGCGGTGTAGACGATGGCCGGCGCGGCCATGCCGCCGATCGCGGCCAGGCCGGGCAGCACCCGGTCTGGCCAGGTGCGCAGACGTCCGTCGAGCACCTCGCGCTTGATCTCCAGCCCGACGAGGAGGAAGAACACCGCCATCAGGGCGTCGTTGATCCAGTGCAGGACCGAGAGCGGGCCGAGATAGGCCTTGAGGGCTGCGAAGTAGGCGTCCTTGAGCGGCGAGTTGGCGACGGCCAGCGCCAGCGCGGCGCTGGCCATCAGGACGAGGCCGCCGCCGGCCTCGCTGACGAGCATGTTGCGGAGCGCCGACAGACGGCGGCGCGGCGGCCGCAGAGCGGCGCGGGAAGGGGACGACACGGGCACGGGTCTCCGGCGCTGGCGGCCCGACCAGCGCTCAACCTGCCGATCCGAACGACGGATCGCGCACCCTGCGCGGGCTATCGCATCGGAGCCGGGCTAACGCAACTCGCACTTGCGCGGCCTGCGAGAGGAACGAGCCCCGCAGGGCGAACCTCGAACCAGAGCATCTCGGGTCTGTCGTCGCCTGAGCCATCTGGCATAGCACGCGTTTTGTGCCCTCGCCGGGAGGAGGGACGATGCTGAGCGACGCGCCATGGGCTGTTCTGGAGCCGCCGGTTGAGGCGTGTCGGCCGAAGCCGAAGACACCACCGCAAGACCTCCGACGCACGCTCTCAGCAATCCAGCGGCGACGTCGGAACGGCGCCAAGTGGCGTGCAATCCCGCACGAGATCGAGCCGTGGTGGCGGGCCGCGCAGATCTTCATCCGGTGGTCGCGCGCTGGGGGCTGGGAGCGTCTGCTTGCTCTCGTGCAGGAGCGCGGCGTTCGGCTGGGCATGGTGTTCCTCGACGGCACCAACATGCGTGCGCATCAGAAAGCGGCCGGGGCGGCGAAAAGGGCGGATCTGCAGCCGGGCGAGATGATCGTGAGGCTCTTGGCCGATCGCGTGGCGGGTATGGGTCCAAGGCCTGCGTGATCGCCGACGGTGCAGGCCGCGCGATCGCCTTCCGGATCGCACCGGGGCAGGCCCATGAACTGCCGCACGCGCTGCCCTTGCTTGAGCAACTGCCGAGCGTTCCGCGATGGGTCGTCGCGGATCGCGGCTACTCCAGTCATCGCTTCCGGCAACACGTCCGGGACGCCGGGACAAAGCCCGCTATCCCGTCCAAGCGCAACGAGGCTCCCGCGCGCTGTCCGGAGTGGATCTACACCCACCGCAACATCGTCGAGCGGCTCTGGGCAAGGCTTAAGGAGTGGCGAGCCATCGCCACGCGCTACGAGAAGACCGCCGCCAGCTTCAGCGGCGTCCTCTGCCTCGCCGCAGCCCTCGATCACGTCAGGTCACGACAGGCCCTAGTCATCGTCGTGTTGGGCGGGACGCACACCGGCGGCCGTCGCGATCAGAACGGCCTCGGGCAAGGTGCGGACGCCCAGCGCCTCCATGACCCGGGCCCGGTGGATCTCCACCGTGCGTGGGCTCAGGCCCAGCGTACGAGCGATGGTCTTGTTGGTCCCGCCAGCGAGCAAGCCCTCCAGCACCGCGCGCTCGCGCGGGGAAAGCGCCACGATCCGGCTCCGAGCCTCGTTGCTCCCGCGCGCCCGATCCGCCTCGGCGTGGATCTCGGCGAGCGCCGTCTTGACGGCGAACAGCAGCGCCTCCGGTGCACAGGGAGCTTCGAGGAAATCGACCGCTCCCGCCTTCATAACGCGGACCCCGAAGCCGATATCGCCCCCGCTTGCGCCGACCGCCACCATGGGCAGGTGCGCGCGTGCCGTCTTCAACTCACTTGCGACGACGATGTCGCCGGCTTCCTCCAGGTTGAACACGACGCAGCCCGGCCTCAGCGAGCCTGTCATCTTGAGGAGAGCCTGAACGGCCGCAAAGGCTTGCACCTCGTAGCCGCCAGCCTGTAGGGCCTCGACAAGGTCACGCCGGGCATCATCTCTACCCGCGATCACGTAAGCGCGTAGGCCGGTATCGACGGTGATGTCCTGCGCGATACCGCCGGCTGACCGGCTCCGTCCGTCAATCCCCGGGATCGAGAAGAAGGTATCGCGGATGCGGCGCACGGCGTCATCCGAGGCGCGCAGGATGCGGTACTCCAACACGAGTGTCTCGCCACCGCCAACCCGCTCCAGCGCCTGCGCGGCGGCATCTCGGTCGTCCGGGTGGACGCTGGCGAGCCAGCGCGCGAGGTCCGGCATGTCCTCGGCGGGCATGCCCCAGACCTGCTCAAAGGCCGGGCTGAGGTAATCAAGCCGTCCACTCTCCAGATCGGCGAGCCAGAGCACGTTGGCCGAATGCTCGGCGAAGCGCCGGAAGCGCTCCTCGGTCAAGCGCAAGGCACTCGCCTTCTGTAGGCGGTCGATCACCGGCCCGAGAATAATGGCGTAGGTGCGCAGAAATTCAGTGTCCTCGTTGCCGAAGTCGCGCCGTTCGGTCGCGTCCACCTCCAGCAGGCCGTAAGCCTTCCGGCCCGGCAGAAAGATCGGCACGTTGGCGAATGCGATGACCCCGGCCTCCTTCATGAAGGCGGGGACATCGAAGCGCTCCTCCTCGCGGATGTCTTGCGTGATGATCGGCAAGCCTTCCCTGATCGCGAAGGTCTCGGAGGAGCGCTCTCTGATGGGTAGGCGCAGCCGGCCAACGATGCCCGGAGCCCAGCCGACGCCGGCCCTCACGAAGAGCACCTGTCCATCCTCTTGGATTTCCAGGATCTTGGCGCGGGTGATGCCGCAAGCCTCGGCGACGAGACGGCAGGCCTCGGTGAGCACCTCGTCGAGGTTCTCGCTGCGCAGGACGAACTCGCCGAAGTCGGCCAGAACCTGCTGGCGCTTCATCATCTGCTCTTGGCTGGGCATCGGAATTCCCCGGCGCGGAGCGATGAGGCGCTCGTCAGCGAAGAACCGTGGCTCGGACCATGCGGAGCACCTCACTCACCTGTGTGAACACCGCGAGCCGATCTTGGGTTCAAGGCGGGTGAGCGACGTCAACTGAGCCCGGCGATGTGCCCGAAACTGGGCGTTTTATGGCGATCAGGGGGCGGTTGCTCAGGCTCAATAAGTTCGCCGGAACGCTGGGCCCCTACGTCGGATTGCAGGATCGGGCACCTACCTTGTGATGCGCTTCGGCGCGATGGGGTCGCTTGCCGGGAAGGTCTCCTCGACGGCTTCGTCGAGCAACTGGTCCTGGCGCTTCTCCAAATCCTCGTCGGGTACGCGGGGCCCCGGGGCCGCATCTGCAGCCCGGTCGGGGTCGCCCAGGTTCGAGACGCGCTTCCCAACGCCGTCGATGGCGGGTGGCTTTGCTGGCCCGGTGTTCGACATGGAGCCCTCGCATCCTCGTCTGCCTCTACGACGCGAGCTCAAATGGCGCCCCTCGTTGGGTGTGATAGCCGGATCCGTCCTAAGTGCGATCCTGGCTGGTCAATCAGCCCGGTATGATCCCTCAAGGCGCCGCCTGGATGGCTGCTTGGGCCACCGCGCCCATATTCGGGAGAATTCTCAGCATTCGTAGCCGATCCACGGAGCGGATAGTCTTGCAAAGGGTCACTTCGAACCCCTTTTGAGCCGCGCAAGACGTACGATCGGCCGCCACCCGAGCCTCAAACAGACGGGTCGCGAACGGCCAGACTACGTCACGTCGGGTCGTCCGCGCGCGCAGGACCGGGCGTTCAGCTAGGTCCGCGTTAGCGAGGCAGTCAAGGCGTATCGGGCGGACCGATGGCGAACCGTAGGGCTGCTCTTGCCGCGGCGGGGAGCCCGGATAGAGTGGCTGCCCCCTGCCGCGCCGGGTTGACGGCGTCAGCCTCGATCCCATTCACCTCCTGCCACGAGCCGCGCCAACCCGGATGTTGTCCTCGCCATCCCCAGATCTATCCGCCTTCCACGAGTTTCTCGGCGAGGGCGGCCTCATCACCGATGCCGCCAGCTTGACGCGCTACACCCACGATCAGCGCGCGTTGATGCAGGGGCAGACGCCTGGCGTCCTGCGCCCGCGCTCGACCGAAGACGTCCAGGAAATCGTCCGTCTGGCAGCGCGCCTCGGCTTCGGCCTCGTGCCTCAAGGAGGCAACACCAGCTATGTCGGCGGTGCCACGCCCGAACCCGGCCGCGGGCAGCTCGTCGTGACGCTCGAGCGGATGAGCCGGATCCGATCCGTCGACGCGACGGGCTTCACTCTTGCCTGCGACGCCGGCACGATCCTCGCCGACGCGCAGGCGGCTGCCGAGGCACGCGGCTGTCTGCTGCCGCTGAGCCTCGGTGCCGAGGGCAGCTGCCGTCTCGGCGGCAACGTCGGAACCAACGCCGGGGGCCTGCAGGTGCTACGCTACGGCATGACCCGGGACCTCGTGCTCGGCTTGGAGGTCGTGCTGCCGGACGGATCGCTGTTCTCCGACATGCGAACCTTGCGCAAGAACAACATCGGCTATGATCTGAAGCAGCTCTTCATCGGCGCCGAGGGTACGCTCGGCATCGTGACCGGGGTGGTGCTCAAGCTCTGGCCCGCGCAGACACGGCGTGCCACGGCTTGGGTGCAACTCGCGGCCGGCGCACCTATCCCGGCGATCGCCGCTCTGGTCCGACGGGAGACCGCTGACCTCGCCTCAGCCTTCGAGCTCATCTCGGCCTCATCGCTGGGTCTCGTCGCCGACATGCGCGGCGCCGAACTCGGGCTCGCGTCCGGTCCCGGCGGCGCGGTGCTGCTGGAACTCTCCGCATCCTCGGAGCGCATCCCGCTCGACGATATCCTTTCGGGCACTCTGGAAGCGCTGATCGAGGCTGGTCACGTCGAGGATGCTGCGCTCGCCCAGTCGGAGCGGCAGCGGCGCGAGATGTGGACGATCCGCGAGACCATCCCTGAGGCGGAGAAGCACGCCGGCGGATCGGTCAAGCTCGACATCGCTGTGCCGACTTCGGCGGTCGCCGACTTCCTGAACCAGGCCGGCGCGGTCGTGGAGGCGCATGCTCCGGGCACGCGTCTGTCGGTCTACGGCCATGTCGGAGATGGCAACATTCACTTCAATCTGATGGTGCCGCCGGGCCGCGATCGGATCGCCTTCACGCGAGAGATCGAGGCGGGCGTCGCTCACGCGGTCTACGCGGTGGCGCTCGACCTCGGCGGGAGCTTCAGCGCCGAATACGGCATCGGCCGGTTCAAGCGCGACTTGCTGAGCCGCTACGGCGATCCGACCCGCCTGGCCCTACTCGGCGCTCTCAAGCAGGCCATTGATCCGCATGGATTCATGAATGCGGGGGCGATGATCTGACCGGAACGTCCAGCGCGGGCTAGGCCGCATCCGTGATCTCGCTTTCATACCTGTCGGCTGGCCACATATCAGGGTCGGGCCGCTCGCAGGCTGCCGCGATTTCATCAGTCGGGCCGTCGTGCTCCGATGTGTAGGGCCTCCGTCCGAGCGCGCTGGTCCTCTTTCTCTTCCCGGATAGCTGCCTGCAGCTCGTCTGCCCTGGTCGGGGCCAGAGTCAGAGGAGAGCAGGGCACCGCGTGACGGATCGGACCGGGGGAGAGGCCTCCGGCGGCCGTCGCGGAGAACCCAGATGGCTCTTGCAATCTCCGACGCGCCTGTCGCCCCGGCCGAGCGCGCCAACCTCTATCAGCAGATCACCGACCGGATCATCGCCCAGCTCGAGGCCGGCTGCGTCCCGTGGGTCCAACCCTGGGGCAGGGGGCCTGGAACGGCCACGATCGCGATGCCGCGCAACGCCAGTACGGCCCGGGCCTATAGCGGCATCAACGTCATGCTGCTCTGGGACGCCGCCGTCGCCCACGGCTACGCCACCCAGCGCTGGCTCACCTTCAACCAGGTCCGGGCGCTCGGCGGCTCCGTCCGCTGCGGCGAGCAAGGCACGATGGTGGTCTACGCCGCCCGGTTCACGCCCAAGGACGAGCGCTGGCGCGCCGATCGCGAAGGCGGTGACGCCCGCGCCATACCCTTTCTGAAGCGCTTCACGGTCTTCAACGTCGCCCAGTGCGAAGGTCTGCCGGACGAACTCTCCTCACCGATGCGTCCGCCGCGCGAGGACCTGATTGTCCCGCGTTTCCGCGAGCTGATGGACGCCTCCGGTGTCACCATCCGGATCGGTGGTGACAAGGCACTCTACAGCCCGAGCCAGGATGTCGTCGTGCTGCCGCCGCCGGAGGCCTTCCACGAGTCGATCAACTTCCACCGGACCGCGGCCCACGAACTGTCGCACGCCACCGGCCACGCCTCGCGCCTGGACCGCCTGATGAAGACCCGCCACGGAAGCCCTTGCTACGCACGTGAGGAGCTCGTGGCCGAGATCTCTGCGGCTTTCGTCTGTACCAGCCTCGGCATCGTCCCGACGGTTCGCCATGCCGACTACATCGGCGCCTGGCTGGAGGTGCTGCGCGAGGACAACCGTGCGATCGTCCGGGCCGCGTCGCAGGCCAGCAAGGCCGCAGACTGGCTGCTCGGCCGCCTGCGCGGGTTTGAGGCCGTCGTAGCGGAAGAGGACGACCGTGCTGCCGGTGCTGCAGCTCATCAGGGGCCAGCCTGATGCGCTTCTGTCACAGGCATAGACCCGAGCCTATAAGGATACGTCCTGCAAGCGGGCGGCCTTCCTGCACAAGCAGCGCCGTGAGCGCGAGGTGCTATCCCTGTTCGCCGACCAGATCGCCGCCACACAGCACGATCCGGACGAGGAGATGGCACTGCGTACCGTCCGATGGGTGGGGGCCGAGCGTGACCGACGCCGGGAACGAGCTGCTGGTTGGCGCCGGGCTCGCGCGCGGCCCTTCGCCCTGGAACCGGACCTGCGCCGCACGATCGGCAGTTTGTGGCGGACATGCCTGTATCCGGCTGACGAAAGCTACCTCGCCGAACTGCTCCATCAGATCGCCGTCGGACGCCTCGATCCGACCCGACCACCGTAGATCTTCCATACCCCGACCCTGGTCCGGGCGACATCGAATCCCGATCGCATCGAGCACTTGGCATAGTCGGCCGATACGCGGCAGGTCCGCATCCGCCGCTGCATCGCCCCGATCTGGCTTCGCGAGGACCTGCAGGGGCGGGGAGGGCGGCCATGATCCCACAACCGGGACACAACGGTGGGCCACCGCGCGATGACCGGCCGGTGCAAGCACTGCCGGCATTGGCAGGCGCCATCGGCCGAAGAGCAGCGTGCCTACGAGTGGTTCCACCTCGGCCTGTCACGCCATCGCGTCAGGCGGCCGACGGGTGCCTGTGACCGCAATCTGATCGGTCACTGCTCGCCTCCGGCCTTCAGCGCCACCACGGCCGAATTTGACTGTCGAAACCTCGAGGCCTCGCCTCCGCCTCTATCGCAAAGGGGAGGGGGCCTCGTAACGGTTGGGAAAGTCGGTCACGTCGTCTGGCAGGGAAGGGAGGAGGAGATACCCGCCCGCTTCCTGCAGACTGAATTCGATTTGTGACGATATGCTATCGCTGATGGTCCTACAATCGAGTTTGGATCAACGTGTAGGAGATCCCGATGCCGAAATGGACAAAAAAACAGCTTCTGCCTCATCCGCCGGATCTTCCGATCGAGGAACGGGTCTGGCGCTATCAGCATAACATTTGAGTGATCCGCGAGTCCGGATGCCCAGTGCCTTCGAGTGCCTATATCGATACACTTGATCTCGTTGAGATCGAGATCTGGTTCCAAGACAGTGCCGATTGTCGCGATCGACTCGACACCCTCAGCGGAAAGTTGGACGGGCTGATCCGCGATGACGATCGGCCACCTCCAGAGTGAGAGGGGGCGCTTCGCTTCGTGACGGGATCGAGAATCGGGGAGAGGCCCCGGCGCCCGTCGCGGAGATCCAGACGATGGCCAACATCCCTCAGAAGCTCACCCTCGCACCCGCCCAGCCAATCCCCTTCAACAAGCTGGTGCTCAGCCAGTCCAACGTCCGACAGGTCAAGGCGGGCGAGTCGATCGAGGATCTTGCGGCATCGATCGAGCGGCGCGGCGGCCTGATCCAGAGCCTGCATGTCCGACCGGTGCTCGACGAGGCCGGTCGGGAGACCGGCATGTACGAGGTGCCCGCCGGCGGACGGCGCTACCGGGCTCTGGAGCTCCTGATCAAGAAGAAGCGTCTCACCCGGACCGCACCGATCCCTTGCATCGTCTCTGATCCGAGCAGCGCCGTTCTGGCCGAGGAGATCTCCCTGGCCGAGAACATCGAGCGTGCCCCGCTGCACCCGCTCGACCAGTTCCGCGCCTTCAAGGTGATGCTCGACAGGGGGATGACCGAGGAGACGATCGCAGCGGCCTTCACCATCCCGGTCCAGGTGGTCAAGCAGCGCCTGCGCCTGACCGCGGTCGCTCCGGCTCTCCTCGACGTCTTTGCCGACGACGGCATGACTTTGGAGCAGCTCATGGCCTTCACGATCACCGACGATCACGCCCGTCAGGTCCAGGTCTGGGAGGCGGTCCGCGGATCGTGGCAGAAAGAGCCCTACCAGATCCGCCAGAGGCTCACCGAGCGCACGGTGCCGGCCGGCGACAAGCGCGCCCTGTTCGTCGGCGTCGAGGCATACGAGGCTGCGGGCGGCGTCATGCTGCGCGACCTGTTCCAGTCCGACGGCGGCGGCTGGCTGCACGACGTCGCACTCCTCGATCGCCTCGTCGACGCTAAACTCAAGACCGCCGCCGCCGAGATCGCCGCCGAGGGTTGGAAGTGGGTCGAGGCAGCGCCCGCGCTCCCCTACGGCCATCAGATCGGCCTCCGCCACCTCAAGGGCGAGATCGTCGACGTCACGGCCGAGGAACGCGCAACCATCGTCGCGTTGAAGGTCGAGCAGCAGAAGCTCCTCGACGCGTATGACAGCGCCGAACTCCCCGACGCCGTCGACGAACGCCTCGGCGAGATCGAGGAAGCCCTCGACGAGCTCGCCGAGCGGCCACTCCGTTACGTCCCGGCCGAGATCGCGCGGGCAGGGGCTTTCGTGAGCATCCGTCACGACGGCCGGCTCCAGATCCAGCGCGGCTATGTCCGGCCCGAGGATGAGCCGCCGGCCGCCGATGGCCAGGGTGTCGCCGAGCCGGATCAGACCGAGAGCGAGCAGGGCCAATCTGCACTGGGCTCAACGGAAGCCGCCGCCATGCCCACGATCCAGCGTAGCGTGATCACCATCGGTGGCTACCCGGTCGACTCCGAACCGGAGAAGGAAGACGGCATCCGACCGCTACCGGACCGGCTCCTCGCCGAGCTGACGGCGCACCGCACACTGGCCCTGCGCGAGGCGCTGGCGAGCAACCCGGAGGTCGCGCTGACGGCACTGCTGCACAAGCTCGTGGTGGATGCCTTCCACCATGCCACGGCGACGGGCTGCCTTCAGGTCACGGTCCGAGAAGCGCATCTCATGTCCGCGACCGAGGATCTGGCTGACTGCGCTTCCAGCCGCTCCATCGCCGAGCGCCACGAGGCCTGGGCCGCTAAGGTGCCTGAGAATGACGATGCGCTCTGGGATTGGCTGGCCGGCCTCGACGCGGCGAGCCGGATGGCACTCTTGGCGCACTGCGTCAGCTTCGGCCTCAACGCCCAGTACGAGAAGCCGAACCCGTACAGCGGCTTTGGTGTCTCCGAGCACGGCCTCAAAGTTCGCCTCGGCCAAGCCGATCGACTGGCGCGGGCGACCGGCCTCGACATGGCCGCGGCAGGGTGGCGGCCCACGGTCGCGACCTACCTCGGCCGGGTGCCCAAGGCTCGCATCCTCGAAGCCGTGCGCGAGGGTGCGGGCCAACGAGAGGCCCAGCGGATCGACCATCTCAAGAAGGCCGATATGGCGCGGGAGGCTGAGCGCCTGCTGGCGGACACCGGCTGGCTGCCGGAACCGCTGCGCCTGGATCTGTCCGACGGTATCTCGGCGGTGCCGGACGAGCCGTTCCACGCCGTCGCAGCCGAGTGAGCCGCCGGTATCCGGGGCGCCCGCATCGGCGCTCGGGGCCGCCCTCAGGCCGCGATCCGCCGCTTCCCGGGCTTCCGCTTCCCAACAGCGGCCACAGATTGTCCCGGCCGCTCTTTCGCCTCGGCGACCGGTCGTCCGAGGCCGTGCTTCCGAGCGAGGGCGGAGCGGAACTCGGAGTAGCCCGGCGCCGTCATTGGATAGTCGGGCGGCAGGCCCCACTTCTCTCGGTACGTGTCCGGCGACAGACCACGCTTGCCGAGATGGCGGCGGAGCGACTTGTACGGCCGGCCGTCTTCGAAGCTGATCAGCGCCTCGTGGGTGATCGAGCGGGCGAACTCGGCCTTCGTGAGCCTCGGCCCGGGTTGCGGGTCCGCGGCCGCGCCGCACTTGGCCAAAGCCGCGTGAATCGCGCCGATCATGCGGGTTACCTCGCCCGCCCGCACGGAGTTGCTCGCCACATAGGCGACCACGATATCGGTCACCAGCTCTATGATCGGCCGCGGGCGCGGATCATCGGTCTTCATGGTGTCGAAGCGACTCCTGGATCTGAGACAATAGCTCGATGTGATCTGTGGCCGGAGGGCACGTCAATTCGACATCTGTACCCTGACGGATCGCGCGAGGCTATCTCAGCCGCAAAAGCTTGCAGACATTGGCCCGGTTCAATGGAGCATTGGGCTCGCGATCAGAGGTTCCCAGTGATCGAACGAAATCGACGGCGGTTTCGAGAGCATCCCAGCCTCCGCGCGTTCGATCCTTTAGATGTCTGAGCATCGGCGCTGCCACCACTGGGCTTGCGATGCCCGGTGTCGACTCGTCGTGATCCCCTGCCTTGCCCGCTTTGCCGTTGGAGCGGCGAGGGGGATATCTATTTCGGCAATCCGGAATATCTGAAGGAGATATCCATGCCCCTCTTCGTCAGGGATTAGAGCGTCGACGCGCTCTCCGAGGAGCTCATGGCGATCAAGGGCACCAACAAAACCGAAGCGGTCCGGCAGGCACTCCAGAATGAGATCGCCCGGGAAAAAAGCAAGGCCCACCTCGGGGAGCAATCCGCGGCGTTCGCCCGTCAGCTTCGAACGCGTGCGGGACCGGATCCCGAGCGGGTCGACAAGGCGTTCATCGATGGGCTGTTCGAGCGTGGCTGAGGGGGCGACCGATGTTCGTTGATGCCTCCGCGCTCATAGCCATCCTCCCCGACGAAGCGGATGCCCGCGCCCTGGGGGTCCGACTGCAGCAGGCGCGCCGACGCATGACCTCGCCCCTGGCCGTGTGGGAGACCGCGGTAGCGGTGGCCCGCATCCTCGACCTGCCGATCACCGAGGCGCGCAATGCGGTAGGGGGTATCTCGACCTCGCCGGCATCCAAGTCCTGGCCGTGCTGCCCGGGGCCGCGATCAGTGCCCTCGACGCCTACGACCGCTTCGGCAAATGCCGGCATCCAGGGGCCCTCAACATCGGCGACCGCTTCGACTGCGACTGTGCCTGCACGTACCGGCCCCCGCTGCTTTACAAGGGCGACGACTTCCCGCTCACCGACATCGAGGCCGGGTGAGGCCGACGGTTCGCCTGCGACCCCTCCTGCCTGTTCGACCGCCCGCTCACCACGCGACCTCTGACGATGGCTTGATCTAGCCGGGTCCGCTGACGCCTCGGCCGTCTGGCCGCAACGGCGGCCGGGTATGTTTCTTCCGGTGCTGGCTCCGCCCCTCTGCGGGGGCCGAGTCCGGCATTCCATCGCGAAGCAAGAAACCCGCCCGGCCGCCATCCTCCGCTGCGCTTCGGCCTGCACACCCCACCCCACGCGGCGAGCCGCGTGGGGACCCCATGGGGCAGGTGCGGCGCCGGCCGCCTCCGGCTTTCCGATCGCCATCGAGGCCGCGGCGGTCGCGGGCTCGGCGACAGGCAACGGGAAACACCATGGCGACCATCGGCACCTTCACCCGCACCCAGGACGGCTACGTCGGCGAGATCGTCACCCTCACCGTCAGGGCACGCAACGTCCGCCTCGTCCCGAACACGGCGATGAACGAGAATGCCCCGAGCCACCGGATCTACGCCCGCGGAGCCGAGATCGGAGCGGCTTGGACCAAGCTCTCGGAGGAGCAGCGCGAGTATCTGAGCCTGAAGCTCGACGATCCCAGCTTCCCCGCCCCGATTTACGCCAAGCTCTTCGACGACGAGCAGGGCGACACGGCGACGCTGATCTGGTCTCGGCCCAACGGGCGCCGCGACTGAGCGGCTTGCCTAGAGCGATGTTCATCTCCATCGCGAGGCCGGTGCCCTTCAGGCCCTCCTTGGCCTCGACCGCGTTCCACAACACCTCGGAGGCACCGCGATCGTCGCGGCCGTCGATGGCCGTACGGAACCAGGCGGGGACCTCGGCCGGCAGGCTAAGCTCGGCGTGGGTGACATGCTCCTTGGCGCCGTAGTCGAACACCTGACCGGTGGCCGCGCAGGTCAGTTCGGTGGCGCGCCGATATGCGGCCGCGGCGACGGCGCTTCGGCCCTCGGCTCTGCTGATGATCTGCGCGCTGAGATGGTAGATCGCCAAGCCCGCCCCCGAGGGCTTGGATAGCACTGCCAGCGGGGAAATCAAGAATTTCCCCATAAGTGCGCCCTTCGCCAAAGCTCCGGGATCACGCAGAGGCACTATGCGCCGTAGATCTGCATAGACTCGATCCCTATCGGTCCAGAAATCCACACAAAATCAATTCGCTCGATGCAACGGCAAGCTGTCAGATGGTGCGGCCGGCTGCCACCAAATCTTTGAGAGATGCAGAATATCTGAACGATCCACGTAGCAGATCACTTCGCATCGGGCGGGACGCTTGCTATCCTGTGATCGCACATTCTTCCCGTGGTCATGGAATCCTGCACGACATGGCAAGGCTGCAATCCCGTAAGACGATCCTCAAGGAGATCGCCGCTCTCCAGGAGAAATTGAAAGAGCACGACAAGGCACAGGCCGAGCGGATCGGGCGCCTCGCCCTCAGGTCCGGTCTCGCCACGCTGGATATTCCTGAAGCCTCGTTGATGGCCGAGTTCGAAATCCTGGCGACGCGATTTCGCCAGCAGGCCGCTGCCGAGCCACAACAGACCGGAGAGGAGTCCCAAGGAGAAGGAAGCGAAGCTGACGGGATCGGCGATCCCGGAAGCTCCTCGACGGACGCGAGCGACGCCGAGGCAGCGACTGATCCGGCGCCTGCGGCGGTTGGAAAGACAGCTCGTGAACGCGCGGCGTGACGAGCGGCGCACCGACGCGCACCTCAAGATCCAGCTCGGCGGTCTGATCGTGAAGGCAGGACTTGCCGCCATGCCACGCGATCAGCTTCTCGGCCTGCTCTTGGATGGAAAGGAGCGTGCCCGGGATCCCGACACCGCCGAGCATTTCGTGCGGCTCGGAGAAAATGCATTCCGGGAATGAAGTGGTGGGCTGCTGCGGCGATCGCGGCCGCAATCCTCGCGATCTACCTCGTCATGCTCCTAGTCATCTGGCCTTGGATGCTGTGGTGCTTCCCGTATAATCCGGGCTACACGCTCGCCTATCGGTCCTGCCGGGTGGCGACGATCGTGGCGCCGGCGATCTTCTTGATGGGCGCCTCAGGCTTGTCGAGAAAGACCGACCTCGGCCGGGTGGTCGCTGGAGTCGGCTCCCTGGTCCTGCTCGGCCTCATCGGCTGGACGGTATTTGACGAGGTCCGTCGTCTCAGCCGGTTCTCGCCGGCCTATCCCGTCGGCCAGATCCTCCACTTCGTCGACGTGCCGCTGTTCTGCGGATGCATGTTCGCGCTGTTCGTGGTGATCGTGGCCCCGCTCGTTTCCCTGGTGAAGGTGCGGCGCACGGCGCGCGGCTACGATCGGCCGTTGCGCTCGAATTCGGCGGCCTTCGGTGACGCAGAGTGGGCGAAGATGAAGCACGTCGCCGAACTGTTTCCGCCGGACGGTCTGATGCCGATCGGAGAGCGCTACAGGGTCGATCTGGACGATCGGGCAACCCGGGTGTTCGACCCCTCGGATGCCAAGACGTGGGGCTCGGGTGGCAAGCGTCCGCTGATGGGCTTCAACTGCAATTTCGGTTCGACCCACGGCCTCGTCTTCGCTGGATCCGGTGGCTTCAAGACCACCGGTTTCGTCGTGCCGATCCTGCTGCGCTGGCCGCACAATGCTGTCGTCCTCGATCCCTCGCTGGAGGTGCATCCGATGGTCAGCAAGTTCCGGGAGAAGATGAAGCCGGGCGTCGAACGCAAGGTGATCCGGATCGATCCCAACGAGGAGAACAGCGGCTTCAACGTGCTCGACTGGATCGGCACGGGCTTGGGAAGTCCCGAGGAGGATATCGCCGCCGTCACATCCTGGATGACGACCGGAAAGGTGACGCGCGACGATCCGAATTCGTTCTTCCGCAACTCCGCCCAGCAGCTCCTGCGGGGGCTGCTCGGATACATCTGCCTCAACGCATCCTATGAGGGTCCGCGGACCTTGCGCGCCATGCGGGAGATGATTTCCGATGACGAGCCGCGCTTTCGGGCGCGGCTGCGCGAAATCGTCGATGCCGAGGAGGAAGGCTCATTCGCACGGCTGGCGCTCGGTCCGTTCATGGCCATGACAGAGACGACGTTCTCGGGCATCTATTCCACGGCCTCGGAGATGACCGACTGGCTGTCCTATGCGCGCTATGCCGGCCTCGTTTCGGGCGGATCCTTTTCCAGCCAGGACCTGGCGACGAGCGACATGGATGTCTTCGTCTGCCTCGACATCAAGACCCTCGATAACCACTCCGGCCTGGCCCGGGTGATCTTCGGCGCCCTGCTGAATGCCCTCTACAACGCCGACGGCAGGGTCAGGGAACGGGTCGCATTCCTGATGGACGAGGCGGCCCGCCTCGGCCACATGAAGATCATCGAGACGGCCCGGGATGCCGGCCGGAAGTACGGCATCACCATGGTGATGGTGTACCAATCGATCGGTCAGCTGCGCGATCAATGGGGCGGAAAGGACGCGCTGTCGGCGTGGCTGGAGTCGACGTCCTGGCAGTCCTTCAGCGCGATCTCTGACCTCGACACGGCCAAGTGGCTGTCTGAGCGTTGCGGGTCCTATACGCAGAATATCGTGTCCTTCAGCCAGCAAGCTCGTTCGGGCGGCGGAAAAGGCGGGGGCGGTGTGAGCGTGTCGGCCTCGACCGCGCTGCAGAAGCGCCCGCTGATCTTCCCGGATGAGATCATGTCGGTCATGCGCCGGGATGAGCAGCTCCTGTTCGTGGCCGGTATCGCCCCGATCCGCTGCGGCCGACCGATCTATTTCCGCCGCCCCGAGATGGTAGCGTTGTGCGGTCAGAACCGGTTCGCCAAAGCCGGCCACCCGATAGACGTGGCGACAGAGCGGACGGCCATCGGATCTGAAGATGCAGCGTAGACATATGCTGAGCCTCTTTTACCGCCCAGTCCAACCAAGCCAAATCGCCTCAGGGCCTGGGCTTGATCTGTTTGGTCATGGGGATGTCCGCGATGGGTGGATATGCGACTGTCCGCTTCCCAAGCGCAGAACGCATTAAGCAGACCCTGTTGTGCGCCCGCCTGCGACTGATTTCATTGTCAAAGCTTCGGACCGATGCCAGGCGCTGCCCCAAGCTGCGCAAGACGAGAAACAGTATGTTGTCGTATCGGCGAGGATACCGCTCATTAGTAGGAGCTGCAATCTACTTGAAGTTATATCAGTTCCAAACAATTGCGATATAATCTTTGGTGTGGTTTCTGCGTCATAGTCCTTCAGCTGGGGAGTTGCGATCAGATCCGCTTGCGACGCAGCCGCTACGGTGCGGTGCATCGGATCGATTTCATGGCCGCGGCTTCCGATACCCAGAGCGAGCGAAATGCGCGGTTCGGTCTGCTCTATCGCTCCTACCAAACTGCGCTGCTGCGCTTCCTCACCAACCGAGTTGGCCGAGAGGACGCACCTGACCTGGTTCAGGAAACCTTCGTACGTATGGTTCAGAGCGGTACGGACCCCGGCGTCATTCGGAACGACAGGGCATTTCTCTTCCATGTCGCAGGCAATGTGGTCGCCGACCATGGCCGAGCAACCCGCCGCCGCAACCGGCTCCTCACGCCCGACGAGGTGGATGCCCTTCTATCCGTGCCCGACGAGTCTGCGCGGCCCGATCGGGCCGCGCAGGCGCGTATCGAGGGGCAGCACCTGGCCCGCGCGCTCGCCGAGATGCCGCCGCGACGCGCCGAGGCGTTTCGGCTGAGTCGGCTGAATGGCCTGAGCCATCAGGCCATCGCGAGCCGTCTCGGCGTGTCGGTCCGGACGGTGGAGGGGGAGATCCGGATGGCCCTCGATCACTGCGCCGAGCGGCTCGGCCGGCGGCCCCCGAACCCGTGATTGCGGGGGCGACCGGCCCGGAACGTCGAATGACTGGGGCAATGGGCGTATGGCATAGCCGCAGCGGCGGTACGGACACCGAGTGGAGCGTTTGCGGAGAGCATGACGACGGCCCACGACGATAACGGGCATCGCGACGCGGCGCACGCCCGCATCGAGGGGCAGGCCCGGGCCTGGGTTGTCCGCCTGACATCGGGCTCGGCCACAAAGGCCGATGCGGAAGAATGTGCGGCTTGGCGAGCGGATCCGGAGCACGATGCCGCGTTCCTGGCTGCCGCCCGCCTCTGGCAACTGACGGGGCGTGCCTTCGACGGGGGAGCGGCTGTGACCGGCCGGCAGACCTCCGCCCGGCCGACACGCCGCCACGTCCTACGCCGGGCGGCCTGGGGGGTCGGAGCCGCATCGATCGCTGCGGGTTGCGGCGCCGTCGCCCTGCGCTGGCCGGAACTCAGCGCGACCTACCGCACCGGCACCGGTGAGCTCCGGACGATCATCCTTGCGGATGGCACGCGGCTCGAACTCGATGCCGAGACGTCCCTTGATGAGGGCGGTGCGGACCGGCGGCCGGTGCTGCGCCTCCACACCGGCGCGGTCGCGGTCACCGCCACGGACGGCGTGCCGGTGACGGTGCAGGCCGCCGGCATGCGCGCGACGACCAGTGGATCCGCCGGCGAACTCGCCGTCAGCTGCCGTCCGGCGCCCGACGCAGCGGGCTGGTTCGGCGGCCGAGTCGTCACGGTCTCGTGCCTCGCCGGGGGGGTTGAGGTCAGGGAGAGCGACGCGGCAGCCTCGACCCTGCTTCGCGCTGGATACAGCATCGCGGTCGGACGTGGTCCGGCGGCCCCGCATCCCCTGGACAACGCCACGACAGCCTGGCGCCGCGGCCTGCTCGTCTTCCGGGATACCCCGCTCGCCACGGTGGTGGACGATCTCAACCGCTACCGGCCCGGACGGATCGTGCTAGCCGGCAGCGTGGCCGCGTCGCGCCGCGTGACAGGCGTATTCCATCTCGACCGGCCAGACGAGGCGTTGACCAGCATCCGCACCGCGCTCGGCCTCGCCGAGTACCGCCTGGGCGAGCGCCTCATCCTCCTGCGCTAGCAGCCACAAGTTTTTTTGCGGGCTTCGCCAGCCCAGACGTCTCAGCACCCGGGCAGGCACGGACGACCTGCCGATGAGCGGCGGCACGCCGCGCGGGGACGGTGGGCTGATGAGCGGGCGGGACGCATGGGACGCAGTACGCGGTGCAGGACGAGACGGACGTCGGATGGCGGCAGGATTGAGCGGTCTCGCGGTGCTCGTCGCCGCCATCCCGAGTCCGGCCTCGTCGGCGATTGCGGCGGGACCGGATCTCGGGCAGGCGATCAGGCCGGTTATTCGCGTCGCGGCATCGCACCCAGCTGAGGACGGGGCAGTAGTCTTCACGATCCCGGCCGGTCCCCTGGACGAGGCACTGGCCGCCTTCGCGTCGGCGAGCGGCGTGCAACTGATCTACGATGCCCAGACCTCCGGGCGGCTCAACTCTACCGGGTTGTCCGGCCGCTACAGCCGTGATGAGGGGCTGCGGCGGTTGCTCACCGGGACCGGCTTGGTGCCGCACTTCACAAGCGCGCGCTCGGCGACCCTGATCCGCGTCGTGGCCGAGGCCGTGCTGCCCGAACAGGACGGGACCGCCGTCACCCTCGACATGCTGGAAGTGATGGGCGAGAGCGCGGTCGGTCCCGTCAACGGCTACGTCGCGCGCCGCAGCGCGACGGCTACGAAGACCGGCACGCCGATCCTCGATACCCCTCAGGCGATCAACGTGATCGGCCGAAAGGAGATCGAAGATCGACAGGCCCAGACGCTGACTCAGGCGCTTCAGTATACCCCCGGCGTCATCGGCCAGTACGGCAACACCGATCTGCGGGTCGATTGGCTAACCGTGAGGGGCTTCGTGCCTGGCCGCTATCTCGACGGCCTGCGCCTACCCTTCGGCGCCCGCGGCTACTCGCAACCGCGCATCGAACCCTACGGGCTGGAGCGCATCGAGCTCTTGAAGGGGCCGTCCTCCGGACTCTACGGTCAAAACTCGCCCGGCGGGCTCCTGAACCTGGTCAGCAAGCGGCCGAGTTCGGTTCCGCTCGGCGAGATCCAGCTTCAGACCGGCAGCTTCGGTCGCGTCCAGGGCGCGTTCGACCTGTCCGGGCCCATCGATCCCGACGGACGCATTCTCTACCGGCTCACCGGTCTCGCGCGCACCACTGGCACGCAGGTCGATTTCCTGGAGGAAGACCGGGTCTTCATCGCGCCGAGCGTGACGTTTCGCCCGGACTCCGACACCAGCCTGACGATCCTGTCGCAGTACCTAAAGATCGACTCGCCCGGGGGCGGCGCACCTCAAGCCCTACCAACGCTCGGCACCCTCTACGCCAACCCGCTGGGGCGCATTCCCACCCGCCGCTTCATCGGCGAGCCAAACTACGACCGCTTCCGCCTGGAGCAGGGTTTCGTCGGCTACGCCTTCGAGCATCGCTTCAACGACGTCTGGACCGTGCGGCAGAACCTGCGTTTCTCGCACGTCGATACCGACACGCAGCGCGTGCAGGGTATCGCCCTCGGCGCCGACCGGCGAACCCTGTCGCGCTACGCCTGGGCCTTCCCCGAACGCGCGAACCTTTTCAACATCGACAACCAGGCCGAGGCGCGCTTTCACACTGGCCCCTTCGCCCATACGTTGCTCATCGGCCTCGACTACCTGCGCGAGGATGCGCGCTATGACGAGTCGCAGCTGCGCATCGTGCCGTCGATCAACGTGTTCGCGCCGGTGTACGCCAACACCGTGACGCGCCCGCCGGTCGGCACGCGGATCACGCAGGGCCGCAACCAGACGGGCCTGTACGCTCAGGACGAGATCCGCATCGGCGGCTTCACCCTGACGCTCAGCGGGCGGCAGGACTGGGCCGATGCGGTGACCCGCACCCGCACGGTGGCAACTGGCGCGACTACCCAGGTTCGACAGGACGACGCAGCTTTCACGGGGCGTGTCGGACTGAGCTACCTCTTCGACGGCGGCCTCGCGCCTTATGTCAGCTACGCCACGTCCTTCCTGCCGACCTCCGGCACGAACCGGCTCGGATCCCCCTTCGCGCCAACCACCGGTGAGCAGATCGAGGCCGGCATCAAGGCACAACCCGTGGGCACCAACCTGCTCATCACGGGCGCCGTGTTCGATCTGACCCAGCAGAACGTGCTGACGCCCGACAGCTCGGACTTCCGCTTCAACACCCAGGCGGGCGAGGCACGCGTCCGTGGCGTGGAGCTGGAGGCGAAGGCGAGCTTGACGGACAGCCTCGACCTGATCGCCTCCTACGCCGCGATGCGCAGCGAGTTCACACGGGCGAACGCCAACGCGGCTGGAACCAGCATCGTGGGCAACGAACTGCCTTTCGTGCCGCGGCACCAAGCGGCCGCGTGGCTCGACTATACCGTTCGGACCGGACCCTGGGCCGGCTTCGGGTTCGGGGCCGGTGTGCGCTACATCGGCACCTCGGTCGGCGACAACGCCAATCTCTACCGGATCCCGGTGGTGACGCTGGTGGATGCCGCGATCCGCTACGATTTCGGTTACCGCTACCCTGCCCTGAAAGGTGTCGATCTGGCGGTCAACGCGACGAACCTGTTCGATAAGACCTACGTGACGACCTGCATCGCGGCGACCGGCTGTTACTACGGCAACCGGCAGACAATCCTGGCGACACTGCGCTATCGCTGGTAGTAACATTAAAAGTCGGGGTGCTGATTTGCACCCCGATGGTGGCACTCTACGAAAGCCGACGTTGCCCGACGGTTGATGAATGGCCGCTTTCGGGAGGTCCCATTGACTGTCTGAACGGCTGACATGGGTCGGTAGCAGGCCGTCCGCTTTTCCCGCGGACCTTCTCCGAAGCGGATCGGCAGCTTGCGGCCAGCATCTGCCGCAGCCTAGTGTTTGGATGAACGTCTCAGAAGGGTGGATTTCTGCCTGACTGCTCTCGAGCGGATAAGCGAAGAAGCAGACATCGCCGTCGCACCCGATCCCGATACTTTCAGCAACTGTAACGTCAAAATGTCGCTTTAGGGCACCGCGCTGGGCCCGTGCAGCGGTGGGATCGCTCTCTGAACTCGGCCGAACGCCTGGAGGGAGCGTGGCGGGGGAGAGCGAGTCGATGGCCCCGACACCGTCAGAGTGGCCAAAACTTGATTGTGCGCTAACTGGTCATCGAGTCCGTCGCGGACGGGGGGAACGATCCATGACTAAACGCCTTCGGACCATCGCCACCGGTCTCGCGGTCTTGATCGCCAGCACGGGCGCAGGCCTCGCGGAGGACCATGGAACGCACGGCGCGGTTACCCTGCCGGATGCCGCGAGCGCGGCCTATCAACCGGGACCGCCGAACCTACCGAAGGGCACGCAAATCAGCATGGTCTCGGGCGATCCGAGCAAGCCCGGCCCCTTTGTCCTGCGGGTGAAGTTTCCCGCCAACACGGTGATCGCGCCCCATACCCATTCCGAAGCCGAGACGCTGACGATCCTCTCGGGCTCGATCTATCACGAGCACGGCACGACCATCGACAGGGCGAAAGGCAAGGAGTTGCGCACGGGCGGCTTCGTGTTCCTGCCTAAGGATATGCCGCATTCGCTCTGGACCACCGAGCAGCCGGTAGAGCTTCAGGTGAATGGCTCTGGGCCCTTCGGGTTGAATTACATCAACCCCGCCGACGACCCGAGCAAGTCGGTTCAGTAGATCTGATCCGTCGTGGGGATGGCTCCTGCATGAGCGTGGCTGCTGCTTCGACAGCGACCACATCTTGGCACCGAGATGCCGTCAGTCGGAGCGGGAGCCATCCACCCATCTGCTTTGATGCGGCCTGGCGCTGATGCGGACATTGCTGCCGCTGCCCTCTGTCCTTTGCTCGGTCCAAGTGGGCTGGCAGCGGATTGGCTCTGGGCTTGCCGTCATATCCAGACAGATATAGCGATAGGTTGGATTGCCATCAATCAGTAGGCTCTGAGGAACGAGATGAAGATATCCGCTCGTAACCGGCTCAAGGGTAAGATCGTCGAGATCACCAAAGGCGCAACAACCGCCCACGTGCGCATTGATGTCGGTAACGGTACGACGGTGACGTCCTCCATCACAAACGAAGCCGTTGACGAGCTAGATCTCAAGGTTGGCCAGGATGCCTATGCCGTTGTGAAGGCATCCGATGTCATGATCGCGGTCGACTAACGATGATCATCTCCCGCGCCATCCTCGCCGCCGGGCTCGTGGCCCTCTCAGTCAACACGGCCAGGGCTGAGGATGCCCCGGCCTGCGCGAGCTTCGCATGGTCGGTGGCGCGGGAGCGTGCCGCTTTCGGCGCGCCGGGCCTGCCCGCGCTCGCGTCCGGCTCAGCGCTATCGGGCAGTGTCGGCGCGGCGCAAATCGCCCTTAAGCCAGCCGCGGAAGTCGCGCTGCCGGTCCCATCCGAGAAGGAAGCAAAGCCCGAAACCTTTGCAGACTTCGTGACCGCTACGGTGCCAGCCGCTGGGATGTATCAGGTGACGCTTTCGGACGAGGCCTGGATCGATGTCAGCCAAGATGGCCGCTCCACCATCAAGCCCTCGGCCCACAGCGGAAAGAAGGGCTGCCCAGAGGTGCGCAAGAGCGTTCGCTTCGCCCTGGACGCCGGTGCTGTGACGATCGAGATCAGCCGCGCGTCGAGCCCGCAGATCAAGCTCGACCTCCTAAACGCCGAGTAGCTGCACCCCTGCGTGGGGGATCCTCGGCGAGCCTACCCGGGTCGAAGAGTGAATGGCCGCTTTGCAGAAGCGCCGACTGCGGTTCTGGCGGCTGGATTGGGTCGCCAACGGAACGTCTGCATATGCCCGCTCTACGAAGCTTCGGTTCGGGTCTCTTCTCGCCTCGTCGGCACGGGCCGGCGAGGAGATAGACGATGGGACACTCTGCACACGATCCGGCCACGAAAGGGCGGCCAGCCTGGAACGCTGGCCGCAAGCTCGGCGCCAAGCGCGCCCTCAAACCTCAGCAGGTCTGGGCCATCCGGTTCTGGCTCGACCGCGAACGGCGCACGCGCGACCGCGCAATGTTCGACCTAGCGATCGACAGCAAGCTGCGCGGCTGCGACATCGTCAAACTCAGGATCGGCGACCTGGTCAGCGGCGGTCGCGTCCGTAGCCGGGCGATCGTCATCCAGCGCAAGACCGGACGGCCGGTGCAGTTCGAGCTGCTCGAACCCGCCCGTGCCAGCATCCTGGCATGGCTGGAGGCCAGGGGCGGAACACTCGACGACTTTGCCTTCCCCAGCAGGCTCGACGGCGTGACGCACATCAGCACTCGTCAGTATGCGCGCTTAGTCGATGAGTGGGTCACCGGCATCGGGCTGCGTAGCGAGGACTACGGGACCCACTCCCTGCGCCGCACGAAGGCGTCGTTGATCTACAAGCGGACCGGCAACCTGCGGGCGGTTCAGATCCTGCTCGGCCATACCAAGATCGAGAGCACAGTCAGGTACCTCGGTGTGGATGTTGAGGATGCTCTGACCCTGGCCGAAGGGACAGAGATTTGAGCGTTCGGCCCCTCGGCTTCTGCGTCGAGGGGCTCCGAGACCAGCCCAGCAGCAATGCGCCCAACGCAGTCGTACACGAACGGTCGAACGACCCCGAAAGCGGAAGTGTTTTCCGCCGCTGCTCCAGCAGTGATGAGCCTATTGCGGCCGCTCAGCTGAACGCGACGGCTCTCCGGTGAGCAGCCGATCTCGCCGGCTGCCGCAGCAGGCACCCTTCAAGGTTCGATGAGTTCGACCTGATCCGCAGGCAGCGAACGCCACCAAGCGCCAGACGCACGGAATGCCTCGTAGGCTAACCGTAGGACATACTCCGGCTGACAGTGCGACGGGTCGATCTCACGGCGGGCCTCGTTGCGCGCGAGGAGCATTTCCCAGGAAAGGTCGAATACCTTCCACTCGACCGATAGACCGTATTGCTCGATGACCTGAAGCTCGGCCTCGAACACCTCCCGGGTAAGGTGGGTGTCCGCCATCACCACGTTGAACCCAGCCGCCAGGGCGGCATCCAGGGCAGCGACCTTCACGCCGTGGAGGAGCCCGCGAGCTCCCTCGTCCCAGCCCGTCCGTCGCACCTGCCAGTAAACCTGACGGTCCGGCGGCCAGAATGTCTGGCGCAGGTCGTCCAAGGTGAGGTGCACCCAGCCCTGCAGAGGGTCGTACCGGCGTGCGTAGGTCGTCTTGCCCGCGCCAGGGCACCCGATCAGCCCGACGACCCTCTGCCGGCGCGGGGAGGCCTCAACGTCCATGGAGCGCTGGGTCAGTCATGGTTGGCGGCGTGCTCGTCCTCGTCGAGCTCGAGGTCAGCCTCGACGGTCTCACCGCGCAGGTAGCGCGCCTGGACCTCGGCGACACGGCGGGCAGCCTGCGCGTGGCGGTTCGACACGAGGCTGTCTGGGCCGAGGTCCCCGCCGCGCTTGGCTGCCAGCAAGTCCGGGTCTCCCCAGCGGTTGAGAAGGACCCGGAAGGCATCGTGCCGGGCGACGTCGAAGGGGATGCGCTGGCCCATCATGTCCTTGTAGGGGTGCCCCGGATGGATGCCGGCGCAGGGGACCCAGCCCGCCGGAATCGGGGTTGTCGCCGCGTGTGTGCGGCCGCCGCGCAGGAGCTTGGGCAAGACGTGCGTGTGAGGCCCCTCCGGGCTGGTGCCGCCGGGTCCAGGGATCGGGGCGTAAACCTCGATGCGGCCGATCCGGGCGAGGAACACCCGGTGGGGGCTCAGCGCCACGAGTTGGCGACCGATCGGGCTCGCGGGGTCGAACAGGGGAAGCCCGACGCCGGATCGGAGACAGGCGATGGTCCCAGGGTCGCTCGTGCGCACGCAGGCATCGATCGCTAGGAGGCCGAGACCCAGGTCGAACAGGATGGCATCCCGGTCCCGTTCGCGGGCGGCGTCCCGATCAGGGCCGAGTTCCGTCACCACGCCGCGCCGGTTCATCGCGCAACTCGCCTCCGGCAGGCAAAGGGCGACGGCGTGGTTCCAGCCGGTCGCGACGGCGGTCTCATAGGCCACCGGACGTAAGTCGTGACTGGGAGCGAGCGCGATGGCGCCCCGCTCCGTCGCCAGACCCATGCGCCCGTCCGGCAGCGGCAACGTGGCCTCGTCGGGATCACGCATGAACTCGGCGATGGCCCCGAAGCTGCCGAGGCTCCAGGCTGTGCCGGGATCGGCCAACGCCTCGCGCAACAAGGTCGTGACCGCGTCAGCCCGTGATGGTGACGTCATCGCGTTCCTCCGTCGTAGCCCCGGACCGCGCCCAAGGCAGGATGTATCGTGTTCCGTCGCAAGCCCAGCCCCGCTCAGCCCTGATCCCGAACGCCTCGGTCAGTAAGACGTCGGTCAGGGCCATCTCCGGGGTGCCGTCCGCGACGAGGTGGCCACCGTTCAGTACGACGATGCGGTCGCAGAACCTGGCCGCGAGCGTCAGGTCGTGCAGCACGGCGACGACGCCGGTGCCGTCCCGGGAGACGCCCCGCAGAAGCGCCATCGCGTCGAGCTGGTGTGCTGGGTCGAGGGCCGTGACCGGTTCGTCGGCGAGAAGCCACGGCGCCTCGACGGCAAGCGCCCGGGCGAGCAACGCGCGCATGCGCTCGCCCGAGGAAAGAGTCGGCTCGGGTCGATCAGCGAGATGAGCAATGTCCGTACGCGCCATCGCCCGCGCCACCGCCATCTCGTCGGCCTCGGCCAGGGATGCGAATGCACGACGATGCGGAAGCCGGCCGAGCGCCACGATCTCGCGAACCGTCATCGGCCAGCCAACCCCCGCACCCTGGAACAGGGCGGCGATGCGGCGGGCACGCTCCTCGCGGGCCAAGCCGGACAATGGACGGCCGTCGAGGGTGACCTGACCCTGCGTCGGGTCAATGAGCCCCGCCATGGCACGAAGCAGTGTGGTCTTGCCGGCTCCGTTTGGGCCAACCAACCCGACGAAGCGGCCGGGCTCCAGGGTGAGACCGATGTCCGAGAGGATGGTTCGTCCATCCAGCGTCACCTGGGTGTCGTGCAGGTCGAGGCTCATGCCTGCCTCCCGCGGCTGCGCAGGAGCAGCACGATCAGGAACGGCGCCCCAACCAGAGCGGTCACCACGCCGAGCTTGAGTTCGGGCCTGGTGGCGAGCAGGCGCACGCCAATATCCGCCACAAGGACCAGGACCGCCCCCGCGAGGCCGCTCGGCAGCAGGCACGCGCCGGGGCGGGCACCGACGAGGGGCCGCATCAGATGCGGCACGACGAGGCCGACGAAGCCGATGGCGCCGGAAACCGCGACCCCGCTGCCGACGGCCAGGGCCGCACCGGTGACGAGACGCAGGCGCACGGAGACCAGGCCGACCCCGAGACTCGCGGCGGTGTCCTCGCCAAGGGTCAGGGCGTCGAGAGCGGAGCCGGTCGACAGCATCAGGGCCCAGCCGACGGCCATCAGCGGGAGGCACAGGAGCACGTGGTCCAGACTACGGTCGCTGAGCGAGCCCATCAGCCAGAACACGATCTCCAGGGCCGCGTAGGGGTTTGGCGACAGGTTGAGCGCCAGCGCGGTGAGGGCTCCGGCTAGACTCGACAGCCCGACGCCCGCGAGGATCAGCCCAAGGGTGCTGCTGCCGCGGGCGACGAGCGCGTTCAGGAGAAACGCGGCGACGCCGGCGCCGGCGATGCCGCCGAGCGGCAGGGCGAGGCTCATGGTGCCGGCGAGGCCGCCGTAGAAGACGATGACCGCGCCAAGCGCCGCCGCGGAGGAGATGCCCAGGATGCCGGGGTCCGCGAGCGGGTTGCGCAAGTAGCCCTGCATCGCGGCGCCGGTCAGGCCGAGGCTGAAGCCGACCAGCACTCCGAGCAGGGCGCGCGGGATGCGAAGCTCCCACAGGACCAGGGCCGGCAGCGTCGTGCGACCGGCGACGAGGTCCGCGAAGGCGGCGGGCACGTCGAAGGGCGCGTAGCCGATGGCGATGGAGGCGAGCGTCAGCGCGAGAGTGGTGAGCCCGAGGACGGCGATGACGGTTCGCCGGGCGCGCGGCATACCATGGCGACCGGAGGCCGTTGGACGGAGCGAGGTGACCGGCGCGTTCATGGCTGAGGCGCCTGCGTATTCGCTGTCTCGGCGAGGCGCGCCACCACCTCCGCGACCTGAGGACCGGGACAGGTCCACAAACGGTTCGGGATGTCGACCGTTCGATGCGCCCGCGCGAGAGCCCGAAAAACCGGATGGTGCAGGAGTGTGTCGGCGAGCGATGGCGAGCCCGGTGCGCCCTCATCGACGACAATCAGGTCTGGGTTCGCCAGCGCCGCGGCTTCGAGGGGCACCTGCCCGAGGCGGTCACGCCCGATCTCGGCCGAGACGTTGACGAGGCCGGCTGCGCGGATCAGCGCGTCCCCGAGCCCGCCGGGCGCGACCGTGAAGGCGTTCGGGCGCATCACCAGGGCGCGTAGAGGCCGCCTGGCCGGCACGATGGCGGCAAGACGCGCATCGAGCGCCGCCACCATCGCCTCGCCCCGTTCGGGATGGCCGAGCGCCGCCGCGACCTGCCGAATCTGTGCGCGGACGCCGTCGAGGTCGGCCGGCACGCCGAGTTCGAGCACGGGGGCGCCGACGCGCTTGAGCATGCCCACCGTCGTGCGGGTCGTGAAGGCACCGGCGATGACGAGATCGGGCTTCAAGGCCACGACCTCCTCGGTGAGCCCCCGCGTCACCGGCAGCCCGACCGCCTCGCTTGCGACCGTCGACCCGCGCGGGTCGCGGGCGAGATAGGTGACCGCCAGCACCTGGTCGCGGTCCGCCAGCCGCAGGACGAGCTCGTCGGCGCACAGGTTCATCGAGACTACCCGCACGGGTGCCGCCGCCGCGCCTATGGATACGGCGGACATCATGGCCGCAAAGGTGATTACGAGGCGCGACGGCATCGGCGACCTCAGAAAGACGTCACGCGGACGCCGCCGTAGACAGCGAGCCCTGGACCCTGGAAGCCGGTCGGGTTCTGGTAGCGCTGGTCGAACAGGTTATCGATCCGCCCGAACACCGTGAGTGTCTCGCTCCAGGCGTAGTTGACCGACAGGTTCACCAGCGTGAAGCCGGGGGCCTTCAGGCGGGGCACGGAGAAATCCCTGTTTCCGTCCACGAACGACCCCAGCACGATGAGAGAGCCGGTCATGGTCAAGCCCGGCATCAGGTTCCAGATCGCGGTGGCGCTGACCTTATTGCGTGGCCGGCGCAGCAGCTCCTGGTGGGCGATCTCGTCCTTCGTCACCGTGGTGGTCCAGTCGAGCCGCCCGCTCCAGAACTCGTTCAAGCGCAGGGCGACGAAGCTCTCGGTGCCGTAGCCAGTCGCCTGACCGACGTTCACGTTGGTGGAGAAGGTCGGGTAGTAGGCCGTCTGGATCAGGTTCTTGAAGTCGGTCTGATAGTAGGTCGCGTCCACGGTCATGAACCCGTCGAACAGCGGCTGCTCGAAGCCGCCGTCGAACCCGAAGCTTTCCTCCGGCCGCAGGTTCGGGTTCCCGAAGAATCGGAAGCCCGGGTAGTCCTGATAGAGCTGGCTCAGGGTCGGCGGCTTGAAGCCGGTGCCGACGCTGCCCTTCAGGCGAGTCCCGGTGCCGGGCACGATGTAGCTCGGCGCCACCCGAAAGGTGGTCGCGCCGCCGAACTGGTCGTTCGCGTCGTGGCGGATGTTGGCGACCAGCGCGGCGCCCGCGAAGGGTGTCGTCTGAAGCTCGGCGAAGCCGGCGGTGTTGCCGTTGGATCGGTCGATGCCGGTCGTCTCGAAGCGCTCGTCCTCGCGCTGTGCCCCGAACAGGACGAGGTTGCCGGGAGAGAATTGCCAGTCGCCGCGGTAATCGAACCGGGTCCGCTCGCCGAGGTAGGTGGTGGGCGTCGGCGGCGCGAGCGGGTCGAGCGGGCCGGCGAACAGGCGGTCGAACTTCGAGTAGTTCGCCCCGAAGACGTTGTGGAAGCCTGGCACCGGGGTCCACTCGGCCTCGCCCCTCATGATCAGTTGCTGCTGGTCGTTGAGGTTCCGGTACGGCAGCGGCACGTACGGGAAACCGCCGTCGGCCTGGTCGAGATAGGCGCTGTCTGAGAAGCGCAGCACGTAGTTGAGGCGGAACTCGTCGGTGAGTTGCGCCCCGAGCTTGGTCGAGACCGTCTTGATGTCGGTGAAGGCGGTCCGCAACGGCACCCCGCGGGGCAGTAGCTCAAACGGGGTGACCTGGATGGCGGATTGCCGGATGTGGCCGACCGAGACCGAGTAGTCGAAAATGCCCTCCGAGCCGGAAATGTTGCCGAACTGGTTGAAGGTGCCGAACGAGCCGCCTTCGACCGTCGCCGTTGCCCGAGCTGGCCCTTCGCCACGCTTGGTCACGACGGAGATGACGCCGCCGATTGCGTCGGCCCCGTAGAGGCCACTCTGCGGCCCGCGCAGCACCTCGATCCGCGAGAGGTCGTAGGTCTGCAACTGGCTGAAGTCGAAGGAGCGGTTCGGGGTCGAGGGGTCGTTGACGTCGATGCCGTCGATCTGGACCTTCACGTGGTTCGAGTTGGTGCCCCGGATGAAGACCGAGGTCTGGCCGCCGGCGCCGCCGGTCTGCACGACGTTGAGGCCCGGCACCTGCTGCAGAGCATCCGGCACCGTCCGGCGCTGCTGCTCCTGAAGCAGGCGGTCGGTGAGCACAGTGACACTCGATCCTGTGTTGGCAATCGGCGTCAGCACGCCGGTAGCCGACACGGAGATCTCGGACAGTGAGACCGCGGCCTGCGCGCCTCCCTGAGCATCGGCGAAGGGCGCGGCGACCTGCTGCGAGCGGGCGGGAATGGAGACGAGCAGCGCGGATGCGGCGCAGGACAGCGCCAGCGTGCGCCGGAGCGCGGAGGAAACGGGACTGGACACGGGACGGCCTCGGGGGACGGCTGTGGCACGTCACCGCGAACGAGGCCTCGGCGGTCGCGTCCTCCAAGGAACCACGACGCCGCGACACCTCCCAGGACACCCCGCCCGGCAAGCTCCGCGTGTGACCACGGCTGACGGCAGGTCTCCTGGCTCGCGGGTCGTCGCCCTCTCATCGTCTTCCCGGACGAGGCCGCCCAGTGACGTGGTGATGAAGGACTCGCCGCTTACAGTTGCGGGGGCAGCCGCGGTATCGGCCGAGCCCTCACGGGCCTGACCTCACCGCGTTCCCTTTTGATCCCCGAGGGGAACCGTCTTGCTCAAGCTAGGCTGCGGTGCATCTATCCGTCAACGCACGGAAGCACGTTGTTCAGATGTGTGGCATTTGAGGCGTCGGTTGATGTCTAAGCAGTGTGGCTTTCCGCCGATCCGTTTTGAATTCACACCCTCGCCAAGCGACGAACGTCCGCCGGGCTCCCACAGGATAGAAGTGGGACGTACTGAACACCTTAGCGAAGGGTGTCCAATCCTCGGTCGCGGTGAACACCCTGTTGGAAAGGGTTCACGGTCAAGCTTGGGCGGTGTATGATGTTCGGCGGCGATCCTCATACCGCGACCCATACATGACCAAGTTGGCGACCCTCGCCGTCGCCGCGATGGCGGCGAGCTTCCTCGGACCGCCCCAGACAGCCGCCGGGCAACTCACCTACTCGTGGCCCTCGAATGTCGGACCGCTGAACCCGCACCTCTACGCGCCCAACCAGATGTTCGCGCAGGCGAGCGTCTACGAGCCTTTGGTGAAGTACCGCGGTGATGGATCGGTCGAGCCCTGGCTCGCGACCTCGTGGACCATCTCTGAGGACGGGCGGACCTACGATTTCGTACTGCGCCCCGGCGTGACCTTCAGTGATGGCACGCCCTTCGACGCGAAAGCGGTCAAGGCGAACTTCGACGCGATCCTGGCCAACCGTCCGCGGCACGCGTGGCTCGATCTCGTCCAGCAGATCGAACGCACAGAAGTTGTCGGGCCTCTGGCGTTCCGCCTCGTCCTGAAGGCGCCGCACTACCCGACGCTGCTCGAACTTTCCCTGCCGCGGCCCTTCCGGTTCCTGTCTCCGAGCGCCATGGGCCCTGGCGGTACGACGGCCGTCGGCATCAGGGCGCCGGTCGGCACTGGGCCGTGGCGGCTCGTCGATACTCAGCTCGGCGTCTCCGACACGTTCGAGAGCACCCCGGGTTACTGGGGCCCGAGACCCATCTTCGACCGGCTCGTCGTCAAGGTCATCCCCGATCCCAACACCCGCGTCATCGCCCTGCAGACGGGGGAGATCGACTTCGTCTATGGCGCGGCCGGCCAGATTCCTTCGGAAGCCTTCGTCCGCCTTCGGGACATGGCCCCGAACTTTGCCGCAGCGGTCTCGCCGCCGCTGGCGACCCGGGTGCTGGCGATGAACTCCGCGCGCTTCCCGACCGATGATCGGGCGGTCCGCCTCGCCATCAACCACGCCGTCGACAAGGACACGCTGGTCCGGACGGTACTCGACGGGATCGAGCCGCGCGCGGACTTCCTGTTTGCGCCGCGCGTGCCGTACGCCGACGTCGGGCTGAAGCCCTACGGCTTCGACCGGGCCGCGGCCTCCCGCATGCTCGATGCCGCCGGCTGGACGCTTGGGCGTGACGGCGTGCGTGAGAAGGACGGACGCCGCCTTGCCGTCGAGATCGATTTCGTCGGGACAAACGCTCAGCAGCGGGCGATTGCCGAGGTTCTCCAGTCCGATCTTAGCCGCGTGGGCATCGACGTCCGGCTGATCGGTGAGGAGGAGAGTTCGATCCTGGCCCGCCAGAAGGATGGCCGCTTCGGCCTGATCTTCGGCGAGACCTGGGGGCCGCCCTACGATCCCGCCTCTTTCATCAGTTCGATGCGCACCCCGTCACACGCAGACTATCAGGCGCAGGTCGGGCTGCCGGAGAAGCCGGGCATCGACGCGACCATCGCGGAAGTGCTCGCCACGACCGACGAGACCGAGCGCCGACGGCTCTATGCCAAGCTGCTGACCACCCTGCACGAGGCCGCAATCTACCTGCCGATCTCTCACGCCGTGGCCATAGAGGTTCATCGTACCTCGATAACGGACGTCGGCTTCGGCGCGACGATCAACGAGATCCCCTTCGCTGCCATGCGGCCGGCGGCCCGATGACCGCCACGCCGATGCTCCGCTTCATCGCCGCCCGCCTCGCACTGATCCCGCCGATGCTACTCGGCGTGTCGATCCTCGTGTTCGTGATGCTGCGGCTTGGCCAGGGCGACCCGGCCCTCGACTACCTGCGCCTGTCGCAGATACCTCCCACCGACGCCGCCCTCGCCGACGCACGTATCCTGCTCGGCCTCGACCGACCATTCGTCGTCCAATACCTCGATTGGCTTTGGCGCGCCCTGCAAGGGGATTTCGGCCTCTCCTACGTCACGCGCCGGCCGGTCCTGCCTGAGCTCCTCGGCTACCTGCCCGCGACCCTCGAACTCGCCGGGACCGCGCTCGCCGTCACCATTGCCGTCAGCCTGCCGCTGGGCGCCTGGGCGGCCGCCCATCGCGGCGGCTGGCAGGATCGCCTCGTGCGTGGGATCGCCGTGCTCGGCGTCTCGCTGCCGAACTTCTGGATCGCCTTCCTGCTCGTCGCGCTCTTCTCGGTCACCCTGGGATGGCTGCCGCCGATGGGGCGAGGCACACTCGCGCATCTCGTCATGCCGGCGCTGGCGATCTGCCTGATGTCGCTCTCGGTCAACGCTCGCCTCCTGCGGGCGAGCATGCTGGAGGTCGCGGGCACGCGCCACGTCCTCTACGCACGTCTGCGCGGGCTCCCCGAGCGAACCGTGCAACGCCGACACGTGTTCCGGAACGCCCTGGTTCCGGTCGTGACCGCCACCGGCATGCATGTCGGCGAACTCCTGGGCGGCGCGCTCGTGGTCGAGACGATCTTCTCGTGGCCGGGCGTCGGCCGCTACGCGGTCTCGGCGATCTACAACCGCGACTACCCGGTCATCCAGTGCTTCACCCTGGTCATGACCGCGGTGTTCGTCCTCTGCAACCTCGCGGTCGACATCGCCTATGCCTGGCTCGATCCGCGCATGCGTCTGGGTGGGGAGGCGGTGGCGTGAGGCCGGCCGCATCCAGGCGGGTGACCCGCACGGGCTTGGGATCGGTCGCGGTCCCCGGCGCGCTCGCCATCATGATCTTGGTGCTGGCGCTCCTCGGATCGCTGGCCGCGCCGCACGACCCCTTGGCGGTGAACCTCACCGCCCGCTTCGAATCGTCGAGCCTCCTCCATCCCCTCGGCACCGACCATCTCGGACGGGATATCCTGTCCCGCCTGATCGCCGGTGCGCAGACGACGCTCGGCACCGTCGCGGCCGCCCTGGCCCTTGTAGTGGCGCTGGGCCTCGGCGTCGGTGCCGTCTCGGGGATGCTGGGAGGTCGGACCGACGCCTTACTCATGCGCCTGTGCGACGTGTTCCTGACGGTGCCGACCTTCGTGCTGGCGCTGTTCCTGATCGGCGCGTTCGGCACCGGCCTCGTCAACGTCATCGCGGCAATCGCGCTGTCTCACTGGGCTTGGTACGCCCGCATCGTCCGAGGTCTCGTCCTCGAACTCAAGACGCGCGACTACGTCCTTGCCGCCCGGATCGCGGGGGCGTCGCCGGTGGCGGTCTTCATCGAGCACGTGCTGGCGGGGGTCCTGCCGCCGCTCGCGGCGGTCGCCACCCTGGACGTCGGCCACATGGCCCTCCACGTCGCCGGCCTGTCTTTCCTCGGCCTCGGCGTGCAGCCTCCGACCCCAGAATGGGGTGTGATGATCAACGAGGCCCGAACCTTCTTCTGGACACGGCCCCTGCTGGTCGTCTGGCCGGGGCTCGCGATCGCTGTCGCCGTCCTCGCGTTCAACCAGCTCGGCGACGCGCTGCGCGACCGCCTCGATCCGACGTTGGTTGCGGAGCGGGGCCTATGAGCCCGCGCGTGCTCCGGGCCGAGAACCTGTGCGTCGAGACCCGGCGCGGAGCCGAGGCTGTGCCGCTGGTCGCGGACGCATCGTTCGAGATGCGCACGGGCGAGGTGTTGGCCCTCGTCGGCACGAGTGGCTCGGGCAAGTCGCTGGCCTGCGCGGCGCTCCTCGACACGCTTCCGCCGGGGACCCGGCGCGTCGCCGGTCGCGTCCACCTCGACGGCACGGCGGTGGCGCCAGCTGAGCTCCGCGGCAGGACGGTCGCCACCGTGCTCCAGGCTCCCCGCTCGGCCTTCAACCCGCTGCGCACGATAGGTGACCATGCGAGTGAAACCGGCGCGGCCGTGGGACTTCAGCGCACCGAGAGCCGGGCGGCGATGCGCGAGGCGTTGGAGGCCGTCGGGCTCGGCGACGATCCGCGGGTGCCGGACCTCTACCCGTTCCAGATGTCCGGCGGCATGCTCCAGCGCGCTATGATCGCGCTAGCCTTGCTCGCGAGGGCTCCCTTCCTGGTTGCCGACGAGCCGACAACGGATCTCGACCTCGTCGCCCAGGCTCGTATCCTCGACCTGCTGGCAGCCCTCGTGCGCGACCGAGGCCTCGGCCTCCTGATCGTCACGCACGATCTGGGCGTCGTCGCCCGCCTCGCTGATCGCATGGCGGTGATGGCGGACGGACGGATCGTCGAGACGGACGACACGGCATCAGTCTTCGCACGGCCGGACCGACCGGAGACGCGGGCGCTTCTCGCGGCCCATCAAGCCCTCCATGAGGCCGCGCTATGACGGCCCTCCTGTCCGCCCATGGGCTCGGCAAAGTCTACGCCGGCACTGGCTGGCGCCCCGGCACGCCTCGACCCGTCCTCGCAGATGTCGACTTTGCCATCGAGGACGGCGAGTGCGTCGCCCTGATCGGACGCAGCGGTTCCGGCAAGAGCACGCTCGCCCGCCTCCTCCTCGGCCTGGAACGACCCTCTGCCGGTGTCGTGCGGTTCCGCGGATTGGGTCTAGCCGGGCTCGACGACGCTGGACGACGAGCTTTCAGGTCGGCGGTTCAGATGGTTCTCCAGGACCCGCTCTCGGCGGTGAACCCACGACACAAAGTAGGCCGGACGATTGCGGAGCCGTTGCGGCATCTCACCGGCCTCTCGGCGGCGGCGAGGCGAGCCCGGGTTCATGCGCTGCTGTCTTTAGTCGGGCTCGACCCATCCGTGATCGCGTGGCTCCCGAGCCAGCTCTCCGGCGGCCAGGTGCAGCGTGTCGGTCTCGCCCGGGGGCTGGCGACTAGGCCTGCGCTCGTCGTGCTCGACGAGGCGGTCTCGAACCTGGACGCGCCGCTACAGATCGAGATCCTCGACCGCCTAACCGTCCTGCGGCGTGAACAGGGAACCGCCTTCCTGCTCGTCACGCATGACATCCGTCTGGCGCGTCGGTTCGCAGATCGGGTCATCGTTCTCGACGCCGGGCGGATCGTCGACGCATCGCCGTGCCGACCGAGGCTTGAGCTTGAGCATCCGGCCGCACGCGAGATCGTCGACGCCGTCCTCCCGGCCCTCCCAGCGGGCGCAAACTGATGCAGCGGATCACCGTCACCCTGGACCACGAACTCGTCGAAGCGGTCGACCGGATCGCCGAGGTCCGCTGCTATGCAGGCCGTTCGGAGGCGATGCGGGACCTGCTGCGCCGAGGGCTCGCGGAGGCGCGCCGGGAGCGCGACCCCGACCACGCCTGCGTGGCGACATTCACCTTCGTGGCGGAAGCCGGCGTGCGCGACCTCGGGCAGCGCCTCGCGGAGGAACAGCGGGCAAGGCATGATCTCGTCATCACGCAGGTGCAGGTGCCACTGGACCACGAGGCGGCGCTGCACACCCTCGTCCTGCGCGGACGTGTCAGGGAGATCCACGCCTTCGTCGACGCAATCGCGACACAGCGTGGCGTGCGCCACGACAGCCTGTCGATCATCCCGGCGCGGATCGAGGTCGTTGACCATCCGCACGGGCTCATGCCCCACCCCCACGAGCATATCCGGACGTGACGATGCCCGTGCTCCATCCGACCCCTGCCCCTGTCCGTCGAAGGGTGACCCGCTCGTCACATCGCGCCCGAAACGGCACCGGTCTCGCCCTCGCGGCCGCGCTCGCGGCAGGCGCCCCATCTAACGAGGCGCGGGCGCAGGAAAGCGTCGCGCTGGAGGAGTTGTCGGTCGAGTCGGTTGGGACCGGCGCCCCGTCCAGCACGACGACCGCCTCCGGCACCATCGGCCTTATCGGCCCCACGCCGGGCTACGGAGCTGGGCGGGCGGTCAGCAGCACCAAGACCGATACACCGCAGCTGGATGTCCCCCAGGTGGTCACAGTCGCGCCGCGCGAGGCCATCACCGACCTCGCCGCCACCCGGGTCGACCGGGTTTTCAATTACCTGCCGGGCGTGGCGCAGCAGAACAACTTCGGCGGCCTGAGCATCTTCAGCTACGCCATCCGCGGCGTCACAACCTCGGAGATCTACCAGAACGGCTTCCCCCTTAACCGCGGCACGCCGCCCCCGCCCGACGCGCAGAACATCGAGCGTATCGAGGTTCTGAAGGGCCCTGGCGCCGGCCTGTTCGGACGCAGCGATCCGGGCGGGCTCGTCAACATCATCACCAAGCAGCCGACCGCACAGCGCTTCGTCGAGTTCGGCAATCAGGTCGACTCGTTCGGCCTGACCCGCGGGACGGTCGACGCGGGTGGTCCGCTCAACGAGGACGGCACCGTCCTCTACCGCTTCAACTTCGCGGCCCAGGGCGCAGGAAGCTTCCGCGACTTCGCCGACAGCGACCGACTGCTCGTCGCTCCGGTGGTGAGCTGGCAGATCACGCCGGACACGCGCATCACCGTCGAGGCCGACATCCAGCGGAACCGGATCATCTTCGACCGGGGCGTGATCGCCATCAACAAGCAGCTCGGCTTCCTGCCGATCTCGCGCTTCCTCGGGGAGCCGGGACAGAGCACCTACCAGAGCCAGAACATCCTCCAGGCGCGCATCGACCACCGCTTCAACGACGACTGGCAGTTGCGTCTGGCGACGCATTTCGCCACCGGAACGCTGGACGGTGAGTCCGCTGAGATCCGCTCTATCGCCTCCGACAACCGGACGGTGGCCCGCGACCGAAACGTGCGCGACTATCGCTGGGACGTCGCGGTCGGGCAGGCGGACCTGATCGGGCGCTTCGACACGGGCGGGATCGGTCATACGCTCCTGCTCGGTTTCGAGCGCGAGAGTACCGATAGCCGAACCCTGTACCTGCGCTCGAACTTCCGCACGAACCCCTACGCCCTCGACATCTACGCGCCCGTCTACGGGCAGGCGCTGCCGCCGCTGACCATCCCGCGCAACAACCTGGAGCGGGTCACTAACACCGCCCTCTACGCCCAGGATCAGATCGTGCTCAGCCCGGAGTGGAGGGCGCTCGTGGCCACGCGGCTCGACATCTTCGAGGACTCCTTCCGGGAGCGCATCCCGCGCAGCCAGGCGGACCAATCGCGGGTCGCGGCCTCCCCGCGAGCGGGCCTCATTTACCAGCCGGTCCCCTGGCTATCGCTCTACACCAACGTCGGGACGAGCTTCCGGCCCAATATCGGCCCCGACGCCGCGGCCGTGTCGCCGGGCAAGCCGCTGAAGCCGGAGACGGGACAGGGCTACGAGATCGGCGCCAAGGCCGAGCTGTTCGGCGGCAACCTGCTGCTGACTGCGGCGACCTTCCGGGTGGATCGGCAGAACGTCCTGACGCCGGACCCGAACAACAGCGGCTTCTCGCTCGCGGCAGGGGCCGTGCGCAGCCAGGGCTTCGAGCTGACGGCGCAGGGGCAGCTCTCGCCGGAGCTGAAGATCCTGGCCGGCTATGTCTACGCCGACGCGGTGGTGACCAAGGACAACGTGCTGCCGGTGGGGGCGCCACTCATCAACGTGCCGCGCCACTCGGGCAGCCTACTCGCCGTATACGAGGTGCAGGGTGGGGACTGGAAGGGGTTCGGCATCGGGGGCGGCGTGCGCGGCGTCGGCGAGCGTCCGGGCGATGCGGCGGGATCCGGTTTCGTCCTGCCGGCCTACATCGCGGCCGACGCGCTGGCCTACTACCGCTACGAGAATATGCGGTTCGGTCTCAACGTCGAGAACATCTTCAACACGGTCTACTACGAGAGCTCGCTGAACGTGTTCCGCGTCTACCCGGGCTCCCCACGGCGCATCACCGGGTCGTTCACGGTGCGGTTCTGAAACTAAAGCCCTACGACGATCGACTTCGACCGAACTCTTGATGCCGATTGGTGTCCATATAGGGGCGACCCGCAAGGAACCGCCGCGTCACCGTAACGGGCCGGTGAAGGTTCGTTGGCTTCTGGATATGCTCCTGTCCGAAGCGGGTCGATAGCTTCCGACCATATCCTGCTGGCGCGGATGACCTCCAAGCGTCTCAGATGGGTGGATATGCGACGGTCTGCTCCCGCGCAAAATTGAACAAGAGCAGACGTTCAATCCGCCTATTCGCCTCCTACAGGAAACAGAAACGAGCCGCTCCAATGCGCATATCAGCTATCGCTCAACAAGCGAGAAGCAATAGAAAAAGCTTCATTGCGATTTGTAGCCGCAATGATTGAGAAGCCCCAAAAAGCTTGAAATCCCGGGGCAAACGACTTAATTGCAACACGCTTTAGCGTATTTTCTTCGACTACAATCATTGCTAAGACCAAGCTGCGTAAGAGAATTTTATGCCTCTTCATCCAAAGTGCCGTACGCTTCTTTTCCTCCTTGCTATGTTCATGGTCATTGGAAGGTGGATCTTGGGTCAATATAACGAAAGGTCTTCCGCGAGAGAGCAGTTCTTCGAAGTCAGCTAATTCGTCATCGTGGTCATGTCCCGGCTCGTCAGCGAAGCTCATCCATACGATCGGGAAATTTTCACAGTTCATTGTCATTTCAGAAGTCCTTTCTTCGGGTATCAGATGGACACAGATCGAACATTGCGCCACGATAACAGCATCGCTATCAATCCGGGCAAAGTAATCGCCAAGATTGCAACAATAATTAAGTTGTACCCGTCGCGGATACCGTCGACGACTCCACCCAACGTATTCAGAAAAACAAGAAGACCGCCGAATATGAGTGTGCCCCAACGCGCCCGGTTGCTCGTAGACAATGCAAGCAGCGGCGGTATTACCCAGCATCCGTAATAAGTTGAAATCATTGTTATTTGAACGGAACTAAACGTGATGGCAGGCGTAACGTTGCCGGGGGCGTGTTGAGAATTCAGATATGTAAAAATCTGGATCGCCATGAATATCGAAACACCTGCTGCTGTGACGAGCCACGCAACTGCCGTTCTTAAATCTGGATCTTTCATCCTTATTTTCTCCTCAAATGAATTCGACAGGCGGCCAATCACTGTCGGTATTCTGCTGCCTGACGGCTCGCTTCCAAGACAATCACCAACGATATCCGACGCTTGCGGTGAAACGGCGTACTTCTCCATAGTTGCAAGAAGTAATGGCGCTGCAAGCACCGACATAGCGTCGGTCGGCGATATTCGAGACGTTCAAGGCGAAGCGCCATCCATCTTTGACATAGTGCACGGCAGCGTCGAACAAGATATATTCCGGAACTTTGAATGTATTGAGCGCGTCGGCATATGAGTGCCCTACGTATCGCAGCCCGGCCCCGAAACCGAGCCCTGCCAAGTCGCCGGTCGCTATCGTATAGTCTGCAAAAATCGAAGCGAGCGTGCTCGGTGTCGCGACGGGTGTCTTTCCGATTTGCCCGATCGAGCCCCGAGTGATGGCGATATCAAAGGTGGTAAATGAGCCTACTAGGCTCAGCTCTCTGTTGATGTTGGCGACGACCTGGGTCTCGAAACCCTTCGAACGCGTCTCGCCGATTTGAAGCTGATTGAAGGGATTTGTCGGGTCTGCCGTCAACGTGTTGGATTGCGTGAGGTCGAACAGTGCGAAAATCGCCGACAGGTTGGACGCCGGAGGCTGATACTTGAGTCCGGCTTCGTATTGATCGCCCGTTACCGGCTTATAAGGCGTGCCTGCGATGTTTGTTCCAACTTGCGGGTTGAAGAACGTGGAGTAGCTGAGATACGGTGCGAAGCCACTGTCGAAATTGTAAATCAGAGCATAGCGCTGCGTACCAATATTAGCCTCTTGATGAGTTTTGGTATTCCTCAATTTGTCGTCGACGTCATTCGTCGTGAAGTCACCTCGCCCGCTAACGACAAGTTTCAGCGCATCAGTCAACTTGATTTGATCTTGCGCGTAGATGCCAATTTGCTGAAAGGCGTCCCTATTCAAGAGGTAGGGGAAGACGGGCGCGGCCGGGACGCCGTAATTCGGTGCCAGGATGTCGAAACTAGCCACAGGGCCGCTGCCCGCTTGAGTGTCGTGTAGTTGGTACCGTTTGTAATCTAATCCGGCCAAGAAGGTGTGCCCAAATAGGCCATCGTCAAACCGAGCGGTCAACTGGTTGTCTACATTGAATACGCGCGCTTGTGACGTCAAACGGTATCGCGCGCGAGGTATCATTGTTTGAAATGCGTCGGAATAAACTTGACCCGAAAATAACAGAGTATCCAGGTTCTCTACCTGCGAGTATCGAAGGTTTTGGCGGAATGTGAACGTGTCGTTGAAGGCGTGTTCAAATTCATACCCAATATGGAATTGTGTTCGTCTGAAAGTGTCGAGTTTCGGATCCGCTATGTTGAATGATCGGGGAATGCGGAGCCCCAATGCCTGCGGCCGTACTGTTCCGTAGTAGGGAAGAAACGGGCTCAGCCGACCCGTATCGTCATATTGAAAACTAGCAAGCAGGGTGAAAGACGTTGCCCCGTTGGGCTTGTAAGTGATTGCAGGCGCGATGTATCCGCGATTGTCTTCCACTCCATCCACTTGGGTTCCGCCTTGCCGACCTATCCCCGTGATGCGGTAGAGCCAATGACTATCGGTCGTGGAAGGGCCTCCGAAGTCGAACGCAAGGTACTTCTGTCCGAACGATCCTCCGCCCGTCTCGACATGACCGAACGGCACTTCGGTTGGTCGCTTCGTGATCAGATTGATGATTCCCCCAGGACCTCCCTGGCCAAAGAGAACCGCGGCAGGACCGCGTAATACATCGATGCGTTCCAAGCCAAAATTTTCAGCCTGGAACCCGGAAAAACTATACCCGACCAGTTGTAGTCCGTCCTTGTACACCCCGGTTCCGGTCGCATCGAACCCGCGAATGCTGAAAAAATCTCCGATCGTGGCTGGGCCGGGCGTACTGTAGACGCCTGCGGCGTAAGCGATCGCGTCCGACACAGTGTGCGGCTGCAAGTCGTCGAGCTGTTTGCGACCGATTACGGTGATTGACTGCGGAGTTTCATTCAGGGGCGTATCCGTCTTCGTCGCCGTAGCTGATCGTTGCGCGACGTAGCCATCAATCGGTCCGCGCGGATCGTCGGTTGAGCTATGGCCGGTGACCGACAGTGGCTCCAACGATACAGCGGTGTCTGCGGACCCAGGAGCTGTCGCCGTTCGCCGTTGTGGATCCATATTCTGGGCATATACCTCAGTGGCCATGAGTGTAAGGCACAGGCCCGCTAGCAGAAGCTTCGTGCCGCAGCGGCTGTGCGCCTCCAGTGATTGAAGACGTTTGTGGGATTCGCCCGGCGAGATACATACAGCCAGAGGATGGAACGTTTCTCGCCTCACTACCGTGTGCATCTTAGACCTCGGTCACCTTAGCTCAGTGGAGCAGATGCAAATTGCATCTTTCACGGGGGACCTCGACGAGGTATCACAGTTCCTTTTTCACGGGTCGCCAATATCTTCATATGAAACGCCAATCGACATCCCTTGAATTTAGAACAATTCAAGGTAAGTTTGCCGCCGGTTACGTGTACGATCGTCACGTTCACGAGCAGGCGCAACTCATCTTCACTGTGTCGGGCACCATTCAGGTGACGACAGATATGGGACGTTGGCTCGTTCCACCGCAGTTGGCTGTCTGGGCCCCGACGAACGCTGCGCACAGTGTGGAAGTCGTTTCGAATGCCGAAAGCTGGTCGGTCTTCTATGATGCTCAAGCATATCGCTCTTGGGCGCCGCGATCTTTGCCGAATAGACCTTTCGCGGTTCGTATGACTCCCATCCTGCGGGAGCTTCTACGGGGCCTTTTCGGGACTTCTCCAGAGTCCGAAAAGGCCAATCTGATGGTTCGGCTCATTCTCCACGAGCTTATCGAATATACGGACTCGCCAATTTTTCTTCCTTTGCCCGCCAGTGATCTTGGCAGGCGACTAGTAAATTTGGCAATGGCTGATCCAACGTGCAGCCTCAACCTTTCTCAGTTGGCCGAAGCCGCCGCAACTTCACCGCGCACCGTCAGCCGAATTTTTCCAGATGAGACCGGACTGACCTTCAAACTTTGGCGTCAACGCGCTCGTATCTTCACGGCGATCGAACGTTTGGCGGCGGGAGCCGACATCACTGAGGCCGCGGCGTACGCGGGGTTTGCTTCAATCAATACGTTCGCGTACTCGTTTCGGGAAGTGACTGGCACTTCGGTATATAAGTTCGGGAAATGAGCGTTGCCACATAGGTGTCAGCTCCACCGAGGCCGGTGTTCAGATGAGAATGGTTGGTGAGCTGGATTCCCGAAACGGTTTGATGTGCGGTCGGCGTCACCGACGCCAGTTTGAAGCGGGTCAGGCGATAGCCTGAGTGGTGTCCCGGAGAGAGCCAATGACGTTGGTGGTCGCTTGGAGCACGACTTCGACGTCCGTGGGCTGGAACGCAAGCCATCAGGGGGCCGCGTACCACCGTCCCTCGGTGTCGAACGGGAAGAGCACGATCTCCGGGCGGCGGTTGGGGACCATCCGACCGTCTAACCTAACCGGCATTTTGGACCGAGCAGCGGGAGGCTATTGCACGGCCGCTTTCGAGACACGCCGGTGGCTGTCCGCGCGGCTGGGTTGGGTCGGAAGCAGGACGGCCGCTCAGGGTGGTTTTGCGAAAATTCGCTCTCGGGCAGTGATTGATTGAAGTGGACATCGCCTCCGTGCCCGCTCGCGACCCAAGCCAGCCGCTGGAAAAGTCGTTTGCGGTTCTCCAGAGCGGTCGTTCGCTGGACCTCCGGTACCCTCGGCGCAAGGTAGAAGCAGGCACGAAGCCAACGTCTACGTCCCTCTGTTGCCGCTCGGGACCAACCCTACCTGTGGCGACATCGAAAGCCCGCTCTGCTGAGGAATCATGGACAAGCTTACCCTCTACACCTCGCCGTCAGCCTTCCCGAACCCACAGCGGGTGCGCCTGCTCATGCACGAGAAGGGTATCGCGCAGCATGTCGAGGAGCGTGTGCTCGACATGGCTCCGGGCGGCGAGCAGCGCGGTTGGCAACATCTCAAGCGCAATCCCTGGGGCGAGACCCCGACTCTTGAGCTGCCGGGCGGTGGTTATCTAGCCGAGAGCGTCGCGATCGCGCGCTACCTCGACGAGAGCTTCCCGGGCCGCAAAATTCTGGGCGAAGGCGCATTGGAGCAGGCACAGGACGTGATGTGGAACGACCGGATCTGGGTGCAGATCCTGTACAGGCTCACGACGCTATTCCACGTGCTCCATCAGGGCCTTGGGCCGAAGCTGGAACTAACTAGCAACCCGCAATGGGGCGAGCATTGCCGCAAGGAGGCGCTCTCCCATGCCAGCCTCGTCGACCGGCATCTGTCGGATGGGCGGGACTGGATGCTCGGTGGCGCGCACCCGACCTTCGCCGACATCACGCTGTGCACGGCGATCGCGTTCTCGAAGTTTGGTCCGGTCGCGACCCCGCTGGATGAGCGCTACGAGCAGCTCGACCAGTTCTGGCAGCGCTGGAAGGCGCGCCCGAGCTTCCGCCTCGCTTATGCGGATGGCGGCGGCCTTCAGGAACTGAGCGCGCTTCAGACCGCCTGATCGGCACGAGGTCTGGCGGAGCGACTGCGCAACACGCCGCTCGCTTCGCCCGGCTCCCGGCATAGGGGCGCAGGGCCGCGCACAACCGTGCTGTCTTCAGCGCGACGGGAGCCCTCACGGAGTATATCGCGCGATTGCGAATATCGGCGGTGGAGCGGGGCCTGTGCACCAGGCTTCGCCCCAGGTCGCGCCGAAAACGTCCGCTTTCGTGCATCGTCGCCCGGCAGTGGACCGGCGGAGATCCACCCCAAGCTGGTGTTGCCGGATGGCTGACGAACGTCTGCTTCGGGGGAACGCCGGCACCGCTTCCGGCGGCTGGGTTGGGTCGGAAGCGGGAGGACCGCTTGGGGTGGAAAACTGCCAGTCCGCTTTCGAGTGTAGACATCAGAAAGCAGACCACCGGGGATCGGCAGCTGCTCTCCGTAAGCGGCCGTTTGTCTCTGGATTGAGGTAGCCGCAAAGGCCGACCGCAGCAGGCCAAACAAGTCTGGCATTTTCCAGTTAAATTGCGCCTTAAAGAGCCTGCCGTCCTTGTAGGATTGCATTGTGTAAATCGCTGGCTATCACAAAAAGAAGCATCCGTCGCGACTGAGGGTCGAACAAGACAGGGATACTTACTCAATCATCTCTCAGGCAGGCTCGATGACGTTCAAGCGTTCGTCAAAACCGGCAGCCGTGCGGTCTCAATTCCTGGCAAAAGGTGCATGACGGAGCGGGCGAATTCGTAGCGCGCCACGGCGATGTCGTTCGTCCATGGGGGGAGAGGCCGTTCCATGATCTCCGTGGAATCGAGACCCGCCTCGAAGCCGGCCGCGATCCCGCTCTCGGTCGCATCGAGCCAAGCGAGGGTCTGATCGATGCCGCGCCGCCCAGCTTCGGCCGGGCCGTGTCCGGGAACCAGCAATCGGCAGGGGATGTCGGCGACCGTGGCAAGGGCTTTCCGCCAGAGGGGTAGATCGGCGTCCGGTGTCGTCGCAGCCCGATCGAGAAAAACGAGATCGCCGGGAAACAGCAGGCCCGAGGTCTCCTCGAAGAGGCAGAGATCCTCGTTGGTGTGGCCGGACAGGTTCAACAGACGGAAGCGCCGCTCGCCGACCTGCTCCACGCCGTCCCGCGCCTCGTTGACGGGCTTTGGCACGCCGGTCCCGCGCATCCAGTCGCCGGCTACCCGATACATGCCGCTGGCGAGGTCGTTGCCGAACCGAGCGAGGTCCCGCCGCAGTCCTGGGCCGACCCACACGGCCGAATCGGGGAAGGCCGTCGCCCCGAGGCTATGGTCCGCATGGAAATGGGTAAGGTAGACGCGTACCACGGGCTTGCCCGTGAGGTCTCGCGCCAGAGCCTCCAGGGCCGTGCCGTAGCGGTAGGACGGGCCCGCATCGATCAGCACACAGCCGTCTCGGGTTTCGATCAAGGTCACGTTGGCGATGGCGCCGCCGTTCTCGGCGGTGATGGCCTCCTGGGCTCCGTAGAGCGTCCAGACTCCTGGAGCCACGACGACGGGCTTGAGCGTGTAACGGCGGGGAGCCGCGAGGGCCGGAGTGCAGGCCATCGCCGCAAGTCCCAGCGCGAGCCCCGAGCGACGGGTCAGGCCACGGGATTGTTCGATCGCGCCCATTAGAGTCTCTCCCGTGCCTGCGCCTCGATCGGGGGCACCGGCACCTTGGCGCGGAAGTCGTTGCCGGCGGTGTTGCGCATCGAGACGAGCAACGCTTCGGTCGCCCCGTCCTCCAAGAGGAGCGTCAGGGTCGGGTTGTCGGCAATCGCCTCCGACAGAGTGAGGTCGGCGAGCCGCCGCCCCGCCACATCGGAGATCGCCAGCGTTTCGATAATGAACACCGGCACGTTGGCGATCATTCCGTTGTCCATAGGGTGGGTCGTGCGCAGGCGAAGACGCAGAGCGTCCGCCTCCCGCCAGATCCGGCCCTGCAGCGCGCCGAGCCTTTTCCAATCGACCCGCTTCTCGACGACCGGCGGCACAGAGCATCCGCCGCCGGCCGCATCGAGCGTGCGTCCCCCGATGTACCAGCGGCCGTCCTGACGGGCTGCCGCACGGATGGGCGTCCCCTGTTCGATCTTCATGCGGAAGGCCGCGAAGGGCTGCGCGCCGGTTCCGGCGAGGCGTAACGTCAGGGGGAAGGGATTCAGGTCGGCGATGACGATGAGTTCCTCTACAGAGCCTATGCCGCGAGCATCGACTGTCACGGGGACCTGCGTCTGGTCCTCGGTCACCGGAGGCAGCGTGACAGTGATCCGGTCGTCGAAGATCGCGGGCAGGCCGCCGAGGTAGCGCTCGGCCATGCTCGACCAGAGGGGCGACTCAAGGGGATCGCGGGTACCGGTGGTTTTCGGGGCAGGCATGGGGCTTCACCTCGACGGGGTGGAAGTCGCGCCGAGCGACGGGACCGCAGGCGGATCGGCCGGGACGAGGGGACGGCCGGCATCGCTCCAGCCATCCGTGCCGTCGGCAAACCAGTAGACCCGGCGGTAGCCGAGGTCGGCCGCACGGCGCACGGCGTTCCAGGACATCCAGCAATCGGCCATGCAGAAGAAGATCAGCGGGTGGTCGCGATGTCCCCCGCTGAGCGTCTCCAGCCAGCGGGCGAGATAGGCGGCGAGACGGGGCTCGATCCTGCCGCGGCCCGTCTCCGGCAGCCACACCGCGCCGGGAATCGTCTCGCGCCGGTCCACGATCCTCCAGCGACCGCCGACGGGCTCGAAGCCGCCGCGCTGGGGCATCACGTCGATTAAGGCGGCGCCCTCGGCACGGAGCCGGTCGACTTCGGCGAGGGCTACGAGAGTGCCGCCGACGACGGGGCGTGTCACCGGCGATCTGTAGTTCTGCGTCCGAAGCCCGGTGACGGGATCGAAATCGGCATCCGCCGCCACGATCCCAACTGCCCCCGGCCCCTCCTGCGGATGGGCGGGAAGGGACGAAACGAGGAGGAGCGCGACGGCCAGGCTCCTCATCGGCCGATCTCCGCCATGCGCCGGAGCGTGTCGTCCCGGTCGAGGACGTGATGCTTGAGCGCTGCCGCGACATGCAGCGCAATCAAGCCCGGCAGTGCCAAACCGAGCCCGTCATGGACCCACACCGCGGTCTGATAGATCAACTCCGGCCGGGTCTCGAACAGCTTCGGGATCAGGGGCCACTCGAACAGCGCGAGGGCCCGCGGATAGGCGAGGGAGCGGGCGATGCCGGACAGCGGCATCAGCAGGATCGCGGCGAGCAAGGCTCCGTGCATTGCCCGTGCCGCCCAGACCTCCCAACTCCTGTGCTGCGAAGACGGGGCCGGCCACCCTTCCCATGCACGCCACAGCAGACGGGCCAAGACGAGGAGCAGGAGCAGCATTCCAAGGGACTTATGCAGGCGGATCGCGGTGCCGCGGCCCGGTCCTTCCGGCACCGCCCGAAGCCAGAAGCCGTAGGCCAGCATCGGGAGGATGGCGAAGGCGACGCTCCAGTGCAGGAGCCGGGTCGGAAGGCTGAGGCGGCCGCCTTGCGGAGGCGGCGACGCCTCCCCCGGCGCCGGGAGGGAGCCCGTCATCGCTGCAACGCCCGAAGATGGGGAAAATCGCGCTTCTGCGTCAGGATGGTACAGTCGCGGTCGTCCTCCGAATTAGGGCAGCGGACCTCGACGCCGTCGGGGTAATGGCTCACGTTCTCGCAGATCGCGACGAAGCGGGTCGCCCCACCATCGAGTTCCTCGGCCTCGAGGCCGCCCACGCCACATTCGGTCTTCAACATCAAAAGGCGGCGGACCTGATATTCCTTGATTCCCTCCGGCCATGCGGGGGCGGCAAGGACGAGTCCCAGAAGCAGGAGCAAGGCCGCGCGCATGGGGCCGACCCCGCTCAGCTCTTGGGCTGGCTCTCGACATAGGTGCGGATCGCCCAGATCGCCTCCTGGCTGAGGATGCCCTCGAAGGGCGGCATCCGGTAGCGGTCGTCCTTCTTGGCGCCGTGCATCACGCGGGTCATGAACCAGCCGTCGCCGGCCTCGCCCTCCTCAAGCTCGCGCAGGTCCGGCGCCATGCCGCCGGACTTCGCGTCGAGGCCATGGCAGCGGGCGCAGTTCTGGTTGTAGCCGTTGGCGCCGATCTCCATGGCCAGCTTGTTGCCGTGGTAGGGGTTGGTCGCCCGGACATCGTCGCCGAGCGGCGGCAGGCCGGTCGTGTCGACCGGCTGCGGTGCGGCGTCGCCATGGGCGAAGACGGCGGCGGGCAGCGTTGCCACGGTCAGCGGAAGCGCGAGCAGACCCGCGCGAAGGAACGTCATCATTGGAAACCTCGGAACGGACAGGTCACGGCGCCGGATCGAGCCAGATGCGCCACGTTTCGGAGCCGCTGATTTGCAGAGAGTAAGTACCGGGCGTCTCGATGGTGTAGACGGCACTGCCGCCGCCACCGATGTGCAGGTTCTGAACGATGCCGCCCTGCGCATCCTTCAGGTACATCACGAAGATCGGGCCATCGCTTTCGTAGCGCAGCACGGTCGGGGCGGTGATGACGAAGGGCTCGGTCTGCATCGTCAACCGCCCCCGGAAGCGGGGCGGCACGAGGATCGCGGCGAGGCGATCGTAGCAGCGCAGGCGCTCCCCCTCGTCCGGCAAAGCACGGCACGCGGCGAAGGCCGTGCGGACATCCGCCGACGCCTCCGCCGCCGCCGCGCCGGACAAGCCGGGCAGCAGCAGGACGACCCACGGCGCGGCAAGCCACGCCCATCTCACTGATCCGTCTCGGCGGCGGGCGGCGCGGAGGCCTCGGGATAGGTTTCCCATACCGGCTTGCCGTGCTGCCAATGGTCCGGGCAGCCCTTGCAGCCCTTCATCCAGGCATCCTGGAAAATCGCAAAGCGGATCTGGACGCCCTGCATCACCGCATCGGTGAAGTTGGCCTCGTAGAACTTGGTCTCCTGGAGATCCGTGTCGATGAACTTCGCACCGACGAACTGCGCGCGCTTGGCCTGCACCATCTCCAGATCGGCCACCGTGAAGTCGGCTCCGCTGAAATCGGCTCCCGAGGCGCGGGCATGATCGAGGTTGGCCCCGACGAAGGAGGCACCCCGGGCCTTCAGCCCCTGCATGAAGGAGATCTGCAGGCGCGCGCCGCTGAGGTTGGCTCGGTCGAGCTGGGCGCCGCGAAGGTTCGCACCGCGCAGGTCTGCACGGGCGAGCTGGGCGCCGGTGAGATCGGCCCCGCCGAGATCCGCGTTCTTCAGGTCCGCATAGCGCAGGTCCGCGCCGGGACATTTGGTCTTGGGTGCGATCGTGCAGCCGTTGACGATCCAAGGATCGGGCCGTTCCTCGCGGTTGACGATCTGGGTCTGAGCCGACACGGGACAGGCGAGCGCCGATGCGATCAGCCCGGACAGAAGCAGCGTGCGGCCGAGGGAAGCCTGCATCGGATGACACTCGGTGACGGGGTGGGCGGTAGCGAATGAGACGGGGGCCGGGCCGAGGCTTGCGCCCCGACCCAGTCTCCGGCGGCGACCGGCTACTGCGCGGAGGCCGTGTCGGTCGGCACCTCGAACACCCAGAACGAGCCGCCCTGGCTGACGAGCTTGGTCTGATCAGCCATGTCGCCGCCCCAGAGCGGCACAGCGCCGCCGTAGCCCGAGGCGATGCCGATATACTGTTTGCCGCCATCCTCCCAAGTCATCGGCACCGAGACGACGCCGGAGCCGGTCTGGAAGGCCCAGAGCTCCTTGCCGTTCTTGGCGTCGAAGGCCTTCACATAGCCGTCCGAGGTGCCCTGGAAGACGAGGCCGCCCTTGGTGGTCATGCTGCCGCCCCAGAGCGGCATATTCTCAAGATGCTCCCACACGATCCTGCCGGTCTTCGGATCGATCGCCCGTAGGGCACCGACATGGGTGTCGAACTTGCGGTGAATGCGGAAGCCCTGGCCGAGATAGGCGGAACCCGCCTTGTAGGTGACGTTCTCGGTCCAGTAATCCTCGCTCCAGTCATTCGACGGAATGTAGAACAGGCCCGTCTGCTGCGAGTAGGACATCGGGCTCCAATTCTTGCCGCCGAGAAAGTTCGGCGTGACCTGGATCGACTTGCCCTTGCTCTGCCCGGCCTCGGGAGCCGGCGGGCGCTGACCCTCGTTCTCGATCGGACGACCGGTCTTGAGATCGTAGCCCTTGGCCCAGGTGATGTCCTTGACGAAGGGATAGGCCGCGATCAGCGCCTCCGGCTTGTTGATCTTGCCGTCGCGGGCCGTCAGCTTGTCGATATCGGTAAGGATGAAGAAGCCGTTGCGGTCAGCATGGGCGCCGGCGCGGATCTTCTTGCCGTCTTTGTCGAGGTCGAACAGGATGATCTCGTTGTTGCCGGAATAGTCCCAGGCATCGTTCGGCGTATGCTGGAAGAAGCCGACCGGCTCGCCGTTCGACGGGTCGATATAGACTTGGCCCGAGGTGAAGAGGCTGTCGCCGGGCGAGCGGTAATGGTGGTTCCAGGGGGCCGGGTTGCCGGTGCCGATGATGAAGGTGTTGGTCTTCTCGTCGTACACGCCCGTCTGCCAGGGCGCGCCGCCGCCGTGGTTCCAGGCCTCGACCTTCTTGCCATCCTTGTCTGGCCAGGACGGCGCCTTCGCGTCGCCAGTCGGCGTCGAATCCTTGCCGTTGAGGCGTCCCATATGGCCCTCGACCATGGGCCGCATCCAGATCTCTTCGCCCGTCTCCGGGTCGCGGGCATAGAGCTTGCCAAGTGCGCCGAACTCGTCACCGGAATTCCCATGGATCAGCAGCACCTTACCGGACTTCTGATCCTTGATGATGTTGGGCGCGCCGGTATAGGCGTAGCCCGATCCGTGATCGTCGAACTTCTTGTTCCAGACGACCTTTCCGGTCTTCGCGTCGAGCGCCACCATGGAGGCGTCGAGGGTGCCGAAGAAGATCTTGTTGCCGTAGATCGCGGCGCCACGACTCACGACATCGCAGCAGGGGCGGATGTCGTCGGGCAGTCGGGCGGCGTAGGACCAGAGCTTTTTGCCGGTCTTGGCGTCGAGGGCGAAGATGCGCGAGTAGGAGGCGGTGATGTAGATGATTCCATCGTGAACGAGGGCTTGTCCCTCCTGGCCACGCTGCTTCTCGTCGCCGAAGGAGAAGGACCACTTCGGCTTCATCCGGCCAACGTTCTCGGTGTTGATCTTGTCGAGGGATGAATAGCGCTGAGCTTTCACGCCCATGCCGTACATCAGCACATCGTTGTTGGTTTGCTGATCGTTGAGGATGTCTTCCCAGGCGACGGGCTTCATCTCGTCCTTCGCGGCTGCAGGCGCGGCCATCGCCCACGAGAGAACAAGCAGGGACGAAGCAGTCAGGAAGACATTCCGGCGCGGTGATCCCGTCGCAGTCTTATTAGCCATGTCTCTCTCCCTCACGACCCAGTCTTTGAGCAGGATCGCGCTCTATTGAAAGGCAGCAGTCGGAAGCGGGCAGCCTCTCTTTCGCGACTATAGACAGCAATCGGGGGCGCGCCGACATGGACCTTGGTATAATAACGCCACATTATTTTCTTATTAAGAGGGAAAATAGGCCATGATTCTTGCGTCTCTCTCGATATCAATCTCGAAGAAAGCCATAAGTGCAATATTTGTACTTTGTTGATTGACGAAATCCGGGCGGGATTCCAATCATGATCACACCGTCGTGCCCTTCTCCGAGGCGGCTGTGCATCTCCTTCTCGTGGACGATCATACCCTGTTCCGGGACGCGCTCCGGCGCGTCCTGCAACTTGGCTTTCCCGAAGCGACGATACGGGAGACATCCTCAATCGAAGGGGCCATCGACGATCTCTCGCAGCATCCCGAGCCGGATCTCGTCATCCTCGACCTGACGATGCGGGGCGTGCGGGGGTTCGAGGGCTTTCTAACGGTCCGATCCCGCTTTCCACGGATCCCGATCCTGATTTGCTCGGGTGTCGATGAGCCGCGCATCATTCGCGAGGCGCTGGCTCTCGGGGCAGCCGGCTTCGTCGCCAAGACGGCTCGGCAGGCAACCTACCACGCTGCCGTCAAGCAGGCTCTCGAAGGGCAGGTCTTCGTGCCGGAGGGCGTCGTGCCGCTGCCCCCCGAAGCTGGGCAACGCTCCGCCTCCGCTCGAATCTCCACCCTGTCGCAGGGGCAACTCAACGTGCTGATCCTCATCAAGAAGGGCCTAACCAATCAGGAAATTGCGGCGCGCCTTGGGATCGGCATGTCCATGGTCAAGACCCACGCCACCGAGATCATGCGCAAGCTTGGCGTACGGACCCGAACTCAAGCGGTGATCTTCGTGTCCGAGCTCGATTTTGAGCATGCCGGACTACGTCGGTAAGGCCATGACATGCAACGCGCAGCGTCATCTAAGTCGGATCGTCCCTGCGATGATCATTCTGCTGACGATTTTTGTGAATTCCACGTTGAGCCAAAACGTAGAGGACGGATCTCAAGCGTCGATAGGGCCAGAAGATACAAAAATTGTCCTCGATCTCATCCGGCGTGAACTCGAAAGTCCTGATGCGAGGGTCACGAATTTGCGCCGAAGCGGGCCCGTCCACATTTGTGGTTCCGTGAACGTCAAGAACCGCGAGGGCCTCTATACGGGCGAGCGCGGATTCGTCGTCGATCTACAAAATGTCAAGTTCGGCCGCGTCCCGGATGGACCAGAACTTCTTAATCCTCGCGTGGCTGGATTCACTCTGAAGGAGGCGATCCGCCAAGACTATTTTCGCTTGTGCTTAGAGAGCTGATCGTAACGAGTCCACCGCCTGCTACCAGGGATCCGTCGCCTTCACCGAAGCGGCTGTGAGAGGCGCATCACCGCCGTATTAACGGCCTGGGGAGGTCTGCTTTCGGAACATCGCGGTCGCGCGTGAACGACTGCGCTGGGTCGGTAGCAGGCCGTCCGCTTTTCCCGCGGACTTTCTACGAAGCAGACCGGCAGCTTTCGGCCAAACTACGTCACGCCGGATCGTCATCGCACGCAGAACCGGACGTTCGGCTTGGCGCCCATTGCTGCCACTCGGCCGAACCGGGTAGCAACCTAAAAGCAGACGTTCTATCGGCAGCTGAGCGATGGCCTGGTTGTCGATGTATCCGACAGTGCATCGCCGTAGGGAGGCTTCGCAGGTGCCTTCACGAATATCGCTCCGATGCGCACAATCCCCCGGTGGACCTTTGACGACACCATCTTGAGGTCAGCCTTGCCCTCGCGCCGTCACCAACGGCCTACGCCCCTTCGTGCCCCAAGCTAAGCTGAGTTTGCTCAACTGCCGCGAAAGACCGCTATCGGGATGCGCCAACTCCGCCCGAGATGGCAGACATGGGTCGCGAGGAGTATGTTAGCTTTCTCGGCTAGCCAGCGACTCAATGGCTATCCCACGCAACGTCGATACAAATGCGCTCTGCTAACATGCCGACCCATTTCATCGTCAAATTTTGCAGGCAGTCGAGTACACAACGACCTATAACGTCTATTATTTCTGTAAAACCGATCTAATGTGAATCCAAATCAATATAAAGACGTTTCTTGACCTGCCGCACCCTGCTAAGGGTGCGCTTTATATTAATCATCGTGCTGAATCAGATAATCTGATGGCGCCGATCAAATCAGAATATTTGTCCGCTTCCTTCTCAAAATCTAATTTTCCCCGCAATGGCCGTTGCTTCTCGTTCGTGCGAGGAAAGCTGCGGCCTCGAATGATTTCGGAGGAAACATGCTGGGGTCCCTTGGCGCCCAGGCACTACGGCGTCGCCGTTAGGCCGCACCCATGCAGCCAAACTGGATCGTTCTCTCCCTGACCCTGGCCTACATGGCGGCGATGGGGCTGATCAGTTTCTCTGTGCGACGCCATGCGAGGAGCGCTGGAAGCTTTACCTCCGGCGGCACGCGCTATCCGGCGTTCCTGATCGGCTTTCTGCTGATGTCGGAATTCATCGGGACCGCCACGAGCGTCGGCACGACACAGACGGCCTACAGGGTCGGCGTGTCGGCCGCCTGGAACGTCCTCGCCCTCGCCGTCGGTTTCGTTCTCTACGCCATTCTCCTGGCGCCCCGCTTCAAGGAACTCGGCGAGAACACGATCTCCGGGGCGTTGGCCAAGGCCTACGGTCGCCCGACCAAGCTCGCGACCTCGGTCATCATGATCTTCGCGCTCCAGATCGTCGCGGTCTCGACCTATGCGGGCGGCGGTACGATCCTGGCGGGCCTCCTCAACGTCGACCGGACCAGCGCCATCGTCATCACGGGTATCGTCGCGACGCTTTATGTCAGTGTCGGGGGGATGCGCTCGGTTATCTATACGAACGTCCTGCATGCCGTCGTGAAGTATCTTGGCATCCTCGCGGCCGTGGCCTTCGGATTGTCTCAGGTCGGCGGCTTCGACAACCTGCGGGCCCACGTGCCCGAAGCGATGTTCGCGGTCGATACGGTCGGCTGGTCACAGATCTTCGCGTGGATGGTCGCCGGCATCGGCGCGGTCTTCTCGACGCAATACGTGATCCAGGCCATCAATACCGTGCAGGACGGGCGCACGGCGCGGCAGGCCAGCTTTTATTGTGCCTTCCTGCTCGTGCCGTTCGGCATCGGCGCTGCCCTGGTCGGTGTCTGCGCGGCGGCGCTGCTGCCGGGAATCCCCGCGATCCAGGCTTTGCCGGGCCTGATCGCCCGGATGGACGATCTTTTGGCCGCCATCGTGGTGGCGGGATTGGCGGGATCGCTGTTCGGCACGATCTCGGCCCTTAGCATCGGCGCTGCCACCCTACTGTTCAAGGATTTCTATCATCCCCGCCGTCGGAGCGAGGATGGGACGTCGTCCCTGCGGTTCGTCCGCAGCATGACAATGCTCGTGGGCCTGATCCCGATTCCCCTGGCGATCTTCGCGCCGGATATCCTGAAGGTGACGTTCCTCGCGAAATCCCTGCGGGCGACCCTGGCGGTCTTGGTCATCTTTGCCTTCTACGCTCCGCGCTTCGGCACACCGCGGGCCGCCGTCGTCAGCATCCTGGTTTCCCTCGTCCTGACGATCGGCTGGTTCCTCGCCGGCGATCCCGGGGGAATCGACAACGCCTATGTGGCCCTCGTCATTCCCCTAGTGCACTGACTCAGACGGATGGTTCAGGGGATCGGCCGACGGCTTCGAGGATATCGGTGGCGGGCTTTGTCCAGACGAAGGGTCTGGCGCGCTGGTTGTGCTCGGCGATGTAGCGTTTGATCGC
>Ga0208493_10019_pt1 | contig 159802 bp, 146 predicted proteins | sample AntDryMetagUQ493_FD_188088 | JGI IMG/M metagenome (GOLD analysis project Ga0208493, IMG submission 188088) | Polar desert microbial communities from Antarctic Dry Valleys - UQ493 (SPAdes) | ecosystem: Environmental > Terrestrial > Soil > Desert | place: Antarctic Dry Valleys | collected 2008-12-31 | reverse complement strand
CGACCAGCCGCAGCGGCGTGCCGGCGTCCTGCGCCGTCTTGACCAGCGCCAGCGTGTCCTTGGGGAAGCACGAGCCGCCGTAGCCCGGCCCGGCGTGCAGGAACTTCGACCCGATCCGGTTGTCCAGCCCGATGCCGCGCGCGACCGCCTGCACGTCCGCGCCCACCGCCTCGCACAGGTCCGCGACTTCGTTGATGAACGTGATCTTCGCCGCCAGGAACGCGTTCGCCGCGTACTTGGTCAGCTCGGCGGTCCGGCGGCTCATCGCCACGATCGGGGCGGCGTTGAGGTAGAGCGGGCGGTAGATCTGCTCCATGACCGCAACGGCCCGCGGCTCATCGGTGCCGACGACGATGCGGTCGGGGCGCTTGAAGTCGGCGATGGCCGCGCCCTCGCGCAGGAACTCGGGGTTCGACACGACCGCGAACTGCGCCCCGGGGTTGGTCTCGCGGATGATGCGCTCGACCTCGTCGCCGGTGCCGACCGGCACGGTCGACTTGGTCACCACCACGGTGAAGCCGCGCAGCGCGCGCGCGATGCTCCGGGCAGCCGCGTAGACGAAGCTCAGGTCGGCGAAACCGTCGCCGCGGCGGGAGGGCGTGCCCACCGCGATGAACACCGCGTCCGCCTGCCCGACCGCCGCCTCCAGGTCGGTGATGAAGGACAGGCGATCCTGACGGACGTTCTCGGCGACGAGGGCCTCGAGGCCCGGCTCGTAGATCGGCATCCGGCCGGCATTCAGCGCGTCGATCCGGCCGCGATTGCTGTCGACGCACACGACCCTGTGGCCGAAATCCGCAAAGCACGCGCCGGAGACCAGACCGACGTAGCCCGACCCGACCATCGTGATGTTCATGGAGTCCTCGCCGCGAGCGCACCGACGCTCGGGTCTACGGCGGCCCGACGGGGCGACCAACATCATATCTTAGGCGTACGCGACTCTGCCGATCCGGCGTAGCGCCGGCGATTCGACGATACCGGCCCGAACCCGCCGCGGCCCGGCCCGCACGCGCGACCGGTCCGCGGCGGACTTCGCCATCCGGCCATGGCGGCGGCCGGGCGGCTACGCCATTCGGCTGACACGGCGCCGCCGGCCGACGATCGCGCGAACATTTCCCCGGCGCATCACCCGAATTGTCAGAGACAGGCTGCTTTTTCCCGAGCGCTTTGTCGGGGAGCGCGACCGGCTAAGATGCTAACACCGATCTATAGAACTGAACTCCCCGAAGAGTTCCGGCGGAGGAGAACCCTGTTGGCGGCGCGTTTCTACTTCGAGATCGCAAATGCCGAGGAGACGATCCACGACCTTGTGGGGGTTGAGGCTGCCGGCCTTGAGGAAGCCCTGTTCGAGGCGCGCAGCGTGATCGCCGAGATGGCGGACGAGATTACGGGAAGCGGCCAGGAGCCGCCCTGGACCCTCCTCGTGCGCAACGAGGACGGCTGGCTGGTCGGTCGGCTGCCCATCCGGAAGTGAGGGCCCGGCCGGAGCGGCCGGTGCCGCGGTGCGGGCCTTAAGATATCGTTAACGGATCGTCCGGAGGATCGGGCCTGCCCTCGAACCGTGGCAGCCATGGCCGGAATGCCCCTCTCTCAGAACGCCCCGAACGCCGCCCATCAGGCGGACGCGATGGCCGCCCAGATGGCGCTCGCCGCCCACGCGCTGCGGATGCGCGGCGATGTCGGGACGGCCGAGTCGCTCCTCGCGATGGCGCGGCACAACCGGATCCTCGGGCTCAAGCTGCGGATCGAGCAGGATCTGGCGCCGCGCCGGGACAGCGCTGGGCGTCGGGCCACCGCCGGCCGCTAGGGCCGGACCGGACGACACCGGACGGACCGCGCCTCGGAGCGGCGCGAACGGGGTGGGCGTGCCGGCGATCCGCCGCCCCTGCCGCGGCGCGGCCCCGCTGGCGGGAGCGTGCCGATCCCGGCCCGCAACGTCCCCGCGACGCCGCCCCTCGCCGCCGCGAGCCTGCCGCTGGCCGCGGGGACCCGATGCAGAATCCACACCGCCGTTCTTCGGCGCGGTTGGCGCCGAATAAAGTCCATGTTAGTGTAGAAAACTAACATCCGACAGGAAATTCAGTCGTCGTGTCGACCCCGGACGCCGGACATTCTGAGGTCAGCACGACCCTGGCGCTGGACATGGTGGGGCGCGCCTACCTGGCCCTGGCGCTGCTCTACGAGACGGCCCATCCGGGTGAGTTCGGCGACGTCCAGCAGAAGATCCGCTCGTTCGTCGAGGACAATTTCCGCATCATCCAGGAAACAAGCCGCAACGAGAGCCTGACAACCGGGACCGTTGACGGCGCCATTCACCTTGTGAACAGCGTCCTGGTCGAGGTCGAGAACAAGATCGCCACAATGATCCGGCCGACGTGGCACATGCGGGGCCAGACGAAACCTTGAACTGACGCCCTCTGATCATCGACTGTTGCAGTCGAGCCATGCCGCTCGGATAAACGGCCCCGCGCCATAGGGGATCGAAGATTGCAACGCCCCCTAACGTCGACAGTGTTAGGTGGACATGTTACCCGGCGAAAGGGGCAGCGATAAATTATCAAGCACGACGATGGGCAGCGATAATTGCGATCGAGCGGCGCGCAGTGCGGATGTCGCGCTCGAGGTTCTCGTCCGAGCCTATCACGCCCTCGCGGTCGTCTACGAGTTGTCCAGCCCCGGCGCCTACGCGGCGCTCCACGGCAAGATGATGCCCTACCTGCTGGACAGCTTCCGTCACGGGACGGCGCCGGGCGCCGTCGATCCGGACCCGGACGCGACGTTCACGACGGCCCTGGAGCGGGTCCGCAGCGCGCTGGACGACGTCCGGTCCGACGTGGCGGCCGTGCGGGCGCGCAAGGAAGACCGCGACCGCTGACGGACCGGGCCGGTCCGATGCGCCGACCCGGCTCGAGGCGCTGGCTCGAGGCGCCGGCTCAGCGCGCCGGCTCGAGGCGGCGCTCCGGCCCGAGGAGCAGGCGCGGGCCGGTCTCCCGATCGGGCGCGGGCGCCGGCACGAGGCGCCCGAGCTTGGCCGCCAGGGTCACCGACAGGATGTGGCGCCACGCCAGGGGCGTGCCGAGCAGCTCCCGCAGGGCTGCCGCGTACCCCTGGGCGCGGCGCCGGTCGAGGACGCGCCGGTGCTGCCAGCGCTTCGCCGTCGCGGCGCGGTGGGCCCTGAGAGCCGCCCGGGCCTCCGGGCCGAGACCCGGCCGGGCCAGCACAGCGTCGTCGAAGGCCAGCATCGCCCCGAGGTCGTCGGTCCGGTGCTGCGCGCTCAGCGAGTTCGACCGCTCGACCGCCACGTAGCCGCAGGGCGCCGTCACGGCGAACACCGCCCCGGCCGCCAGCGCCTCGACGTAGAGGGCGTAATCCTCCCCGAGCCGCAGCCGCGGATCGTAGCGCAGCCCCTGCCGGTCCAGGAAACCCCGCCGCATGATCGGCTTCAGGAAGCCGAGTTCGCGCCGGCTCGCGCCGGGGCGGGCGATGTTGCCGGTCACGAAGGTCGCGAGGGTGAGCCGCTGCGGCCGTCCCGGTCCGGTGACGAGGCCGGCGGCGGAGGCGGCCTCACGGCCGCGGACCATGACGATGTCGTCGGCGATCAGATCCCAGGTCCGGGGCGCGGACAGGAGCCGGCCGAGCCGGCCGTCGAGGAAGTAGTCGTCGGCGTCGAGAATGCAGAGCAGCGGGGCCCGGGCCGCCGTGATGGCGCGGTTCCGGGCCTCGGCGGGCCCGACATTCTCGGCGAGCCGGATCACCTGCAGGCGGCCCGACCCGTCGTCGGCCGCCGCGGCGGCCGCGCCGGTCGCGTCCGAGGAGGCGTCGTCCACGACGATGACCTCGGCGACCTCCGGCTGCCGGAGCGCCGAGGCGACGGCGGTCCCGATCGTGTCCGCGGCGTCCCGCGCGGCGACGATGACGCAGACCTCCGGGACGGGGGACGAGGCCTCTAAGCTGCGCACCGGACGACTCCGCGACTCTCCGGCCGGTCCGCGCCGCGGCCGGTCCGTCGGCACGGTAGGGCGACCCCGGCGGGGCGCGCGAGATCGTCCGAAAGGAGGGGGCCGGCCCGGGCCGGATCGTCCGAATGATCGCCGGCCGGCATTGCCCCCGCCGTTACGATGCGCGCCGCCGCGATCCTGCGGCGACTGGTTTGAGGACGTGCGCATGACGATCTGGTCCGCCCCGGGCCGCCGCCTCTGCGTGGCGGCGACGCTTCTCCTGCAGGCCTACCCCGCGAGCGCGGGCGAGACAGCCGCGCCGCCGGCCGCCGCTCCGGCCGCCCAGGGCGGCCCATCCTTCGTGGAGCTCTTCAGCAGCCTGAACGACCGCCGCTGGTACGTCTCGGACGGCTGGGTCAACGGCGACTGGCAGGGCTGCACGTGGTCGAAGCACCGCGCCCGGATCGCGACGCCCGGCGCTCTCTCGCTGTCCCTGACGGACATCACCTACAAGGAGCGCCCGTTCAGCTGCGCCGAGATCCAGACCCGCGAGCGCTACGGCTACGGCACCTACGAAGTCCGGATGCGGGCCGGGGCCGGGTCCGGCATGGTCTCGGCGTTCTTCACCTATAACGGCCCCGAGAACGGCGACCGGCGGACGAACGACGAGATCGATTTCGAGTGGCTCGGCAAGGACACGAGCAAGGTCCAGCTCAACTACTTCGTCGGCGGCGTCGGCGAGCATGTCAGCCTCGACGCCCTCGGCTTCGACGCCGCGACCACCACCGCGGACTACGCCTTCGAGTGGCTGCCCGACCGCCTGCGCTGGTACGTCAACGGGCGCCTGCTGCGCGAGGTCATCGGCACGCCCGACCGGCCGATCCCGTCGCACCCGAGCAAGATCATGCTCAGCGTCTGGTCGGGACAGGGCCCGGACTTCGCCTCCTGGCTCGGACCGACGGAGTACTCGGGACAGCCGGTCACCGCGCTGTTCGAGCGGGTCGCGTTCACCCGGATGGGCGATCCGTGCGGCTTCAAGGAATCGATCGTCTGCCGCTAGCCGCGCCGGCGGGCGGACGCCGCACCGGAGACCGCCCCTGACATCGACCCGGACATCGCGCCGGACATCGCCCCGCACACGGCTCCGCACAGGCCCCCGCACACCGGAACCGAGACCGGGCGGGGCTAAATCTTAACGTCTCCGCGGCAGGCTGGGCCCTCGAACGCGCCCGGAGCCACGCGATGCATTGGTCGAGCCTCGTCATCGCCGCGTACGCCGCCGGCTTCGTGGAGTTCTGGCGCCTCTGCCTTCAGGCGCCGGCCGCCGAGGAGGATCCGGCCTGACGTGCCCGCGTCGCCGCGCCGGGCCGCGCTGGGCCGGGGCGGTTCAGCGCTCGTTGGCGATCGGCCGCAGCAGGGCGCCGAGCAGGAAGGCCAGCTGTCCGCAGATCAGCAGCGCCGTGCCGCGCCGCAGGCACGCGCCGGCGCTCAGGTTGTAGACGACGAGGCCGTAGCCGACCTCGGCCGCCACGATCGGGACGAAGACCAGCAGACGCCAGACCGAGCCGAAGCGGCCCAGCATCACGCCCAGCAGGGCGTTGAGCATCATGCCCTTCATCGGTGCGCTCCGCGGCGGGCGCGGCGTGGCCGCCCGGTCATGGCGCTAGCGGCTGCCGCGCTGGCACAACACGGCCGGGACCGTCTTGAACAGGATGGCGAGGTCGCGGGTGAGGCTCCACTGACTGGCATAGGCGCAATCCAGGGCGACGCGCTCGGCGTAGCCGGTATCGCTGCGTCCGGAGACCTGCCACAGGCCGGTCAGCCCCGGCGGGACGGAGAAGCAGGCGGTGAAGTCGGCGCCGTAGCGGACGACCTCGGCCTGGACGATCGGCCGCGGTCCCACGAGGCTCATCTCGCCGCGCAGCACGTTCCAGAGCTGCGGCAGCTCGTCGAGGGAGGTCTTGCGCAGGACGTGGCCGAGCGCCGTCACGCGGGGATCGTGGGTGAGCTTGAAGGACGCCTCCCACTCGGCCCGGGCCTCGGGATTCTCGGCGAAATGCCGCGCCAGCACCGCGTCGCCGTCCGCGACCATGGACCGGAACTTCAGGCATCCGAAGGGGCGCCCGTACCGGCCGAGGCGCTTGTGGCGGAAGATCGGCGACCGGCCGTCGCTGCCCCAGATCAGCAGTGCGATGAACAGCAGCAGGGGCAGCAGCAGGAACAGCGCCGTCAGCGCGATGCTCGCGTCGAGGACGCGCTTCATCGCCCAGCTCACCCGGAGGCCGGGGCCGGCCTGCCGCGGGGCCGGCAATGTCTTGACCAACGCGTCGTTCAGCGTCTCGACCATTTCCTGCGGCGTCGACGACTCGATCGGCGTCGGGGTCCCAGCCGGGCGCAACATGTCGGCTCCTTGACTCGGGGCGAGACGGGGTCGGAACTTGCGGAGCGACGGGCGCAGCCGGCCGGTCCGGCCAGCGTCGCCGCAGCCGGCTTCGGCGGCTCTCGGCCGGTCCGAAGGGGCGTCGATCGCAGGCAAAACCCTTGCGACAACACTGGGCCCACGACAGGTTCGGCAACAAGACGGCCGCCGATCCATCAATGGAGGTAAGGCGTTGCTGGTCGTGCTGGTCTTCGCTGCGCTGATTGGAGGAGCGATCGGCTTCGCGGTTGTTCTACCGAAGGGTTTCCTGCTCGCGGTGCTCTCCGCCCAGGCTGGGGCGGCCGTCGCCGTCGGCCTCGTCGTCCTGCTCACCCGGCGCCGCTGACGGCCCTGCGGGGCGGCGGACCGCTTTCGGGGAGGTCCGGTCCGCCGATCGAGGTAGGGGCTCCCGCGCGGGGCCCGGTCTAAGGCGGGGTGTCCGGCCCTCCCGGCCGGACCCGACCGCGCGGGCGCGTTCTGCCCCGGCACGGTCGATCACCGGACGGGACGCGCCGTGGCCCCTTCAGAGCGCCGCATCAACGGGTTCGACGGCCTGCGGGCCCTGGCGTTCCTGATGGTCTTCGTCAGCCACAAGGCGCCGAGCCCGAGGACCGAGGCCCTCGGCACGACCGGCGTGTGGCTGTTCTTCGTCCTGAGCGGCTTCCTGATCGTCCGGATCCTCGCCGCCGCCCGCACGGCCGTGGAGGCGGGCGCGTCGACGCCGCTCGGCAGCCTCGGGCTGTTCTACCGGAACCGCCTGGCCCGGATCGTGCCGGTCTACTACGTCTTCCTGTTCGTGCTCTACACGGTCCGGCCCGGCGATCCGGCCAGTCTCGGCGACGAGGCGTTCAAGCTCGCGACGTGGTTCTACGTCACGAACATCTACATCGAGCAGAACGGCTGGGGGACCGAGCTCGGCCATCTCTGGAGTCTCGCCGTCGAGCAGCAATTCTACCTTCTGTTCGCGCCGGCGGCCCTGTTCCTGCCGCGGCGCCATCTCGGCGCGCTGTGCTGGCTCCTGGTCGGGATCAGCGTCCTGATGCACGGCGCCCTGTTGTGGGCGGGCGCCGCGCCGCGGTGCTTCGACGTCGACACCCTCGCCAATCTCGGGCTGATCGCGCTGGGCGGTCTCGCCGGCCTGCGCACCCGGCCGCTCCCGGCCTGGCTCGCCCGCGACGCCGCCCTGGCCGGCGTGCTGATCCTGTTCGTGACCCTGCCGCTCCTGATCGCGCCGACCGGCTGGTGGCTGATTCTCGGCCGCCTCAGCGGCGTCCTGGCGGCGCTGCTGCTGCTGCAGGTGATCCAGCTGCGGGACGGCCGCGCGGTCGCCCTCCTGGAGATCCCGTGGCTGCGCCGGATCGGCGTGATCAGCTACGCCGCCTACCTGTTCCACGTGCCGCTCCACGCGGAGCGGGTGCTGGCCCTCGTCGGCATCGACGTCGCCGGACCGCGCTCGGTCTCCATGGCGCTCGACCTGCTGCTGACGCTGCTGCTGGCGGACCTGTCGTGGCGGCTCCTGGAGCGGCCGGCCCGTCGCCTGCTGCGGGCCCCGCGCCGGCGGGTCGGCGCCTCCGCCCTGGTCAGTCCGTAATCCCGTCGCGCAGCGACCGGGACCGCCCTCCGGCTCAGCCCTTGATCGGCAGACGGCCGACCTCCGCTCCGGTGGCGTCGCGCACGACGAGCGTCCACGCGCCGCCCGGTCCCGCGGCCTCCAGTTCACCCGCCATTTCGTCGATCACGCTGCGGGCCTCCGCCAGCGCCTCGGACAAGTCCTCGGCTTCCACGCCCTGGGCGTCGCGGATCGTCTCCTCGCCGTTCTCGATGTCGAAATAGAAGCGACTGGGCACTCATCTCCTCCCTGAATGCTGCCCTCGGGAGGGCCCTCGGATACTACCTACGTAGTTCGCCCACGTCCGACAATGCTCAGTAGGAGACATAAACCTTAACAAACACCAAAACTGTTTTCGTTGGTTGCGTTGCAATAATGTCGAGATTCCAGCCAAATAATCCATTATAGGTATCGCCGATCACCCTTCCGGCCGCTTCGGCGATGGCGGCGCGCGGTGACGGGCCTCAGGGGCGTTCGGCATGGCAGCCTCCGGCGATTCGAGCCTCGAAAAAGATTCTCCCGCCACGGCGGCGAGAAAACAAAGATTGCGCGCCCACGTCCGGGCGATTCTGGCGAAGGGCCTCACCGTCCGGAATTCCCGCGCCGCCGGCGACACGGCCTCCGACGAACGCTGACCGCGGCCGGCCGCCGGGGCCATCCCCCGCAATGGGAGGGGATGGCCGCCGCCCTACGCCCTTTGAGCGTCGTGCACCCGGATCGCTTCCGGCCAAAGTCGGGGGCGGTCTCGGAGGCCGCGCCCGGCGGCCCAGGAAGCGCGATGGCGGATCAACTCTTGTCCGATGCTCGGGGCACGTTCGTGGACGTCTCGTTCATCATGGCCGCGCACGATGCGGCGCCGTGGATCGCGACGGCCGTCCGCTCCGCCCTGGCCCAGACCGGCGTCGCCGTCGAGGTCGTGGCGGTCGATGACGGCTCGCGGGACGGGACCGCCTCCGTGCTGGCGCGCCTGGCGGAGGCCGACCCGCGGGTCCGCGTGATTCCCCTCGCCGAGGCCGGGCCGGGCGCCCCCCGGGGCCCGTCGAGCGCCCGGAACGCGGCCCTGAACGCCGCCCGGGGCCGCTGGATCGCGATCCTCGACGCCGACGACCTGATCCTGCCCGACCGCACCCGGACCCTGCTCGATCTCGCGCTCGCGGCGGATGCCGACATCGTCGCCGACAACCCGATCCCGTTCACCGACATGTTCGACCCGCAGGGGCCGGGCATGCTGGATGGCGGCCGGGAGCCGTACCTGTTCGAGATCGATCTCGCCAAGTACATCACCAGCAACCACATACTCAGCCGGGTCACCAAGCTGGGCTACCTCAAGCCCATGATGCGCGCCGAGATCCTGCGCCGGCACGGCATCCGGTACGACGAGGGCGTCCGGATCGGCGAGGATTTCCTGCTGTGCCTGGAAGCCCTCGCGGCCGGGGCGCGGTTCGTGGTCACCACCTATGCCGGTTACGGCTATCGGCGCGGACCGACCTCCCTGTCGCACCGGCTGCGCCAGGGCGACATCGCGCGCCTCGACGCGGCCTTCGCGGCCCGGACCGAGCGTGGCCGCCTCGCGGAGGCCCGGTCGCGGTCCGCCGAAGTCCGCCACGGCAGCCGCGCCTACCGAGACGGCCTCGCGATGACGCGGCTGATCGCCCAGGTCATCGAGGCGGCCCAGGCCGGGCGGTGGCTCGCGGGCACCGTGCTGGCGCTTCGGCATCCGCCGATCTGGCGGTTCCTGGCCGCGACGCTGCTGGAGGCGGCGGGCAAGCGCCTGCGGCCGCGGCCGCACGCCCTCCCGATCGGACAGAGGTAAGACGATGCGCCTGTGCATCTGCATCTGCACCTGCGAGCGGCCCGTCGGGCTGGCGCGCCTGCTCAAGGCCCTGGACCAGCAGCGGCTCGGCAGCCTCGCCGAGACCGCCCTGCGCATCCTGATCATCGACAACGGGCGCGGCCGCGCCGCCGTCCCGGTGGTTGAGGCCTACCGGGCGACCGGCCGCTTTCCGGTCACCTACGTCCGGGAGGAGACCCGCGGCCTCGCCGCGGTCCGCAACCGGAGCCTCGCGGAGGCCTCCGCGGCCGGCGCGGACTGGGTCGCGCTGATCGACGACGACGAGTTCCCCGACCGCGACTGGCTCCGCAACCTGCTCGAGACCGCCCTCGCCGCGGGCGTCGCGGCCTGCGTCGGGCCGGTCGTGCCGTTCTTCGACCGGGTTCCGCCCGCCTGGGCGGCCGCCGGGGGCTTCTTCGCCAAGCGCCTGCCGGTCCGCGACGGCTTCGTGGAGGACGGCTACACCGCCAACGCGCTCCTGGACCTGCGGGTGATCCGGGCGCTGGGCCTGTCCTTCGACATGCGCTTCAACACCATGGGCGGCGAGGACACGTTCTTCTTCCGGACGCTGATGCTCGCCGGGCACCGGATCGCCTGGGCCGAGAGGGCCCTGGTCTACGACAGCATCCCGACGCACCGGATGCGGGTGCGCTGGCTGCTGGCCCGCTGGTACCGCAGCGGCAGCGTCGAGGCCTATCTCGGCCGGCTCCGCCCGGAGACGGTGAGCGGCCGGCTCGCCAACGCGGGCCGCGGCTTCGCGCGCCTCGCCGGCGGCCTGCTGCGGCTCGGGGTCGCCGGCCTGTCCCTCAGGCCGGCGACCCTGATCGGCGGCGGCTACACGCTGTGCCGGGGAGCCGGCCTGCTCGCGGCCGTGATCGGCCTGAGCTACCGGGAGTACCACCCGTCGCGCTACCGCTAGCCGCGCCTACCGGGTCGCGAACGCGATGCTGAGCGACGCCTTGGCGACGAGGCCCGGGCTCGCCAGCGCGTCGTTGTACGCGCGGTAGCGCCGGTCGAGGACGTTCTGGACGGCGACGTCCGCGGTGATCCGGTCGGTGACCGCGCAGGTGGCGAAGAGGTCCACCAGCCCGTAGGCCTTGGTGGCCCGGCTCCGGGCGGCGGCGGGCAGGTCGGTGCGGGCCTCCACCAGGGTCAGGCGCGTGCCCACGACGAGCCGGTCGGCGAGGAAGCGCAGGCCCAGCGTCGTGCCGATCCGGTCCGGCGGCACCGTGAGCAGGCTCTCGCGGGTGGCGCGGTCGCGGCCGTCGACGTGGGTGGCGGCGAGCGACACGAAGCCCCGGCCCCAGTCGTAGGTCCCCTCCAGCTCCGCGCCCGACAGGTCGGCCCGGGCGACGTTCCGGTACTGGTAGGACCGGGCCGGGATCACGCAGGGGAAGCGCCCGGGCCGGGCGGCGCAGATCGAGGCCGGGACGCCGGGAATCGCCGGGACGTAGTAGGCCGGCCCGACCGCCTGCATGTCGATGAAGCCGTCGACCGCCGTGTCGAACAGCGCGAGCTTGGCCCGCAGCGCGTCCTCCGGCCCCACCACCCCGTCGGCGCGCAGGTTGGCGCCGCCCTCGACGGTGCGGGCCACCTCCGGCCGCAGGGCCGGATTCGGCAGGATCGCGAAGGCCGGGAACGGGTGGATGCCCTCCATCAGCGTCTCGGTGATCGTGGGCGCGCGGTAGCCCTCGGCATAGGTCCCGTAGAGTTCGAGGCCGCCGACCGGCGCGACGCCGACCGTGATCTTCGGCGAGACCCGCGCGCCGCGCGCGCGATAGGCCCCGCCGTCGAGCCGGTAGCCGTCGTGCCGGAGCGCGCCGACGATGCGCAGCCACGGCGCGGCGCGGATCTCGTCCTGGAGGAAGGCGCCGGCCAGCTCCCGCCGTCCCGACGGCGTGAAGGCCGCGCCGAAGCCGCCGGCCTGGTCGGTGGTCCGGACGCGATTCGCCACGCCGTCGCCGCCGAGCGTGAGCGCGTGCGCGACCGGGCCGGTCTCGAACCGGGCGGTGTTGTGGGCGTCGAAGCCCGCGGTGGCGAGGTCGTAGGTCAGGCGGTCGCCGGCCCGGGTGCCGAGCCGGCCGTAGAGACCGCGCGGCGAGTCCTGCAGGAAGGTCAGCGCGTCGCGGGTCGTGGTCGCGTAGCCGTCGAGGCTGAGGTCGACGAGCGGCACGTCCGGTCGGGCGAATCGGTAGCCGAAGGTGACGGTGTCGGCCTGCACGGCGTTGGCGAAGCGGGCCCCCGCGCCGGTATCGCCGCCGTTGACGAAGGCGAATCGCTGCAGGAGCGCCGTGGCGTGGAGCGCGGGCCCCTCGGCCGGCCGGAGGGTGAGCTTGGCGAGGCCCGCGTTCAGCTCGCTGCCGGTGTCGGGCACCGGCAGGCCGGCACCGTCGCGATAGGGCGCGGTGTCGCGGAAGACGAACTGCCCGAACACGTCCGCGGCGGTGCCGATGCGGGCGCCGAGCGCCGAGCTGTTCACGAAGCGCTGGCCGTTCGTGCCGAAGCCCTGCTTCTGCACGAAGCCGGTACTCTCGTCGGGAGCCAGGATGTCGTCGATCGACCGGGTGCGGAACGCCGCGACGCCCCCGATGGCGCCGGAGCCGTAGACCGTCGCCGTCGGCCCGCGGGTGACGTCGACGCCGCCGACGAGCTCGGGATCGAGGTAGAACACGCCGTTGGCCCCGTGGCCCGAGACCTGGAAATCCTGCCGGGCCCCGTCGACCAGGACGTTCACCCGGCCGAAATCCTGGAGGCCGCGGATGTTGATCGCCTGCGCCGGGTCGTTCCGGTTCTCCTGGGTGATCACGCCGGGCACGTCGCGCAGCACCTCGGACAGGCGCCCGGGCTGGAGACGGTCGAGCGCGGCCCGCGGGACGACGCTCGTGCCCGCCAGGGCGTCGACGGCCGGGACGGCGGTCTTGGTCGCGGTGACCGACAGGGTGTCGAGGCCGATCGCGGGCTCGGGGAGCGCGGCCTGGCCGGCCTCCTCCGCCCGGGCGCCCGGCAGGGTCGCCAGCACGACGCCGAGGGCGACGAGCGCCCGGTGAGAAGCATAAGGCATGATGACAGCCGCCCGCACACAGTCGTTCCAGAGAGCTGGCTGGCGGATGGCTGGCTTGCTGAAGATTGTCTCGCCGATCGCGACAGAGATGTGCAACCGGCATTTCCGGGATTGCTGGCCCGCGCGCCGCGCATTGCCTGCCCGCGCGGGCCGGACGCCGCCCGGGAGCCGCGAAGTCCGATCAGTCCCGCGCGCGACCGGCCGCACCCCGGTGCGGCAGCAGGAAGGGCTGGCCGCCCGCGGGCACCCGCCCGACCGGCCAGCGGACGCCGAAGACCCCGGCGATCAGGTCGTCGGTCAGGACCTCGGCCGGCCGCCCGCCGGCGACCAGCCGGCCGCCGTCGAGGACCAGCAGCCGGTCGGCGTAGGCGGCCGCGAGGTTGAGGTCGTGGAGGATCGCCACCACGGCGACGCCGGTCGCCGCCAGCCCGGCGGCGGCGTCGAGCAGCGCGCCCTGGTGCCGGAGGTCGAGGCTCGCGGTCGGCTCGTCGAGGAACAGCACCTGCCGGTCCGCGACCGTGCGGCCGGCCTCCAGCTGGCAGAGCACCCGGGCGAACTGCACCCGCGCCTGCTCCCCGCCCGAGAGGGTCGGGTAGGCCCGGTCGGCGAGATGCGCCACGTCGGCCCGCGCGAGGGCCCGCGCCAGGATCGCCGCCCGGTCGCGGGCCCCGAGGCCCCGGCCGATGCCGTCGAGGCCGATCCGGGCGACCTCGGCCGCCGCGAACGGGAAGGCGAGGCGCGCCGCCTGCGGCAGCACCGCCCGCATCGCGGCGAGCCGCCAGGGCGGGATCGTCGCCACGGGCGCGCCGTCATAGGCGACGGTGCCGCTCGTGGGCCGCAGGGCGCCGCTGAGCAGGCCGACGAGGGTCGACTTGCCGGCCCCGTTCGGGCCGACGATCACCTGCAGGCTGCCGGCCTCCACCGCCAGGGAGACGTCGCGCACGAGCGCGCGCCCCGCCACCGTGACGGTCAGGTCGCGGGCCGCGAGCAGGGCCGGATCAGGCATGGTCAGACATCGTCAGACATCGTCAGACATCGTCAGACATCGTCCACCCGCACCCGGCCGAGGAGCAGCCACAGGAAGACCGGCGCGCCGACCAGCGCGGTGACGATCCCGATCGGCAGCTCGGCGGGCGCGGCGACGAGGCGCGCCACCACGTCGGCGAGCACCAGGAAAGCGCCGCCGAGAAGCGCTGCGGCCGGCAGCAGCAGCCGGTGCCCCGGGCCGATCAGCAGCCGCAGGGCGTGCGGCACCACGAGGCCGACGAAGCCGATCACCCCCGCCGCCGCCACGCTGGCGCCGACCGCCACCGCCACCAGCACGATGCAGGCGCGCTTCAGCCGCTCCACCGGGACGCCGAGATGGAAGGCCTCGGCCTCGCCGAGGACGAGCGCGTTCAGGCCGCGGCCCAGGAGCGGGACCGCGGCCAGCACCGGCAGGATCAGCGGCGCCGAGGCCGCGACCTTGGACCAGGTGGCGCCGCCGAGGCTGCCCAGCGACCAGAAGGCGAGATCGCGCAGTTGCCGGTCGTCGCTGACGAAGGTCAGCAGGCCGGTCAGCGCGCCGCTCAGCGCCCCCAGCGCGATCCCCGCGAGCAGCATCGTCGCCACCGCGGTGCGCCCGGACCGGGTCGCGAGGGCGTAGAGGATGAGGGTCGCGCACAGGCCGCCGAGGAAGGCCCCGGCCGGCAGCGCGGCGTAGGGCAGCGGTCCCGGGACACCCAGGCGGGCGAGGATCCGGTCGCCGAGCACGATGATGACCGCGGCGGCGAGCCCCGCCCCCGACGAGACCCCGACCAGCGCCGGGTCGGCCAGGGGGTTGCGGAACAGCCCCTGCATCAGCGCTCCGGAGACCGCCAGCCCGGCCCCGACCAGCAGCCCCAGCAGGGTGCGGGGCAGGCGGATCGAGAGGATCACCAGCGCGTCCCGGGCGCGGGCCGGATCGCTCCCCTCCCCGGTCAGGGCCGCGAGGACCCGCTCCGGCGGGATGCGGATCGCCCCGAGGCTCACGGAGAGCAGGGCGGCGGCGAGCACCAGGGCCGCCAGGATGCCCAGCACCCAGGGCGCCGCGGACCGGCGGCTCACGCGCCCCGCCCGCCGCGGCGCGGCTCAGTCACGCGGCAGGTCCGGGTAGAGCGCCCGCATCAGGTCGGTGGCGGCCTCGGGCGTGCGCGGCCCGAAGCCGAGGAGGTAGAGGCCGTCCATGGCCACCAGCCGGCCCTGCGCCGCCGCCGGCGTCTGGCCGAGGGCCGTGCCGGGGGCGAAGATGCTCTCGGGCCTCGGCGGCTCGGGGCCGTTCTGCATCATCACCACCGCGTCGGGGGCGGCGGCCACGATAGCCTCGTCGGTCATCGGCTTGAAGCCGTCCAGGCCCGCCGCCGCGTTGGCGATGCCCGCCAGGGTCAGGATGCCGTCCGCCGAGGAGCCGGTGCCGCCGACGACGGTCCGGCCGCCCTGGACCGACAGGACGACGAGGGCCCGGGCCGTCCGGGCGATCCGGGCGCGCCGGACCGCGAGGTCGGCGAAACGGGTGCGGACCTCGGCCTCGAGGGTCTCGGCCTCCCGCTCCAGGCCCGCGAGGCGCCCGACCGTCTCGATCTTGTCCAGCACGCCCTCGGGGCTCGGCGGCTCCGTCACCGTCTCGACGCGCAGCCCGGCCTCGCGCAGCTGCGTCAGGACCGCGGGCGGCCCGGCCCCCTCGGCGGCGATGATCAGGTCGGGCTGCTGCGCGAGCAGGCCCTCGGCCGAGAGCGCCCGCAGGTAGCCGACATTCGGCTTCTCGCGCAGCGCCTCGGGCGGGTAGAGGCTGGTCGTGTCGACCGCGACGATCCGGCCGCCGGCGCCGAGGCGGTAGAGGATCTCGGTGACGGCCCCGCCCAGGGCGGCGATGCGGGTGGCCGCCTGCGCGGCGGCGGTGCGCGGAGCGAGCGCCCCGGCCGCGGCGGCGGCCAGGAGGGCGCGGCGCGACAGAAGGCCGGGTGCGCTCATTTGGTCAGGATCAGCTTGTCGCTGGCGGTCACCCGCAGGCGATAGGCGTGGTCGCCGTGGCGGATGACGATCTCGCGGCGCCCCTGCAGGAGGCGCGCGGAGCCGATCTCGCCCGCCACCTCGGACCGCGGAACCGGCTGGGCCGCGCCGGGCCCGGCGCAGGTGCCGGCCGGAACGCCGCGCTGCCCTTCTCTTTCGGCACACAACATGGACCGATCGCTCCAGATCTGTTCTTTGTAAATTTTCAAATGAGAGAATGGTATCGACAGAAAGGCAGCGTAACGGCAATTGATCGCGGGCGCCACCCCGCCGAGAGGTGGCGGTTTTACTTGAGACATCAGCGGTGAAAAGCGGGCGATATCGCTGTTCGGCCACGGAGATCGTCGCGCGCGCGCCCGCGGCCGATTCCGAGAGGCGGACATTGGTACAGACGGCGTCCGCAGCGCAGGCGGATCGCGCGACGGCGCGGCCGGCCGCACGGCTCCATCGAGGTGCCCGCCGCGCGGCCGCGACGCCTCTCCCGGGCCCGGGCATGGCGCGGGCCGGATCGCCGGCCCGAGGATCGCCGGCCCGACGCCGCTGTTGGATCGATCGATGCGCCGCCGGGCTCGCCGGTCCCGGACACGGCGCCGGATAACGGGCCGCCTCAGGCGGCCGCCGCCGCTCCGTTCTGGGGAAACCGGAACGCCACCAGGGTCATGTCGTCCCGCCGGGTCTCGGCGCCGCGATAGGCGTCGAGGTCGGCCTCGAGGGCGGCGGCCTGGGCGGCGAGGGGCAGGTCGGCGTGGCGCAGGAGGCTGTCGGCCACGCCGCGCTGGCCGAGGAGCCGCGGCGCCCGGTCCGGCGCCGCGCGGCCCATCTGATCGGTGATGCCGTCCGTCATCAGGTAGAAGGTGGCGCCCGCCACCGGAACGGCGATGTCCGCGATGACGTCCTCCCGCTGGCCCGCCCGGGCGGGGCGCGGGTAGCCGAGACCCCGGCGGCCGCCGCGGACGCGCTCGGCCACGCCGTCCCGGACCACCGTGAGCGACAGGCCGGCGCCGGCGAAGTGCAGGGTTCCGGCCGCGCGGTCCCAGACGCACAGGCCGCAATCGAGCCCGTCATCCGATTCGGCGCCGCGGCCGTCCTGTCGGAGCTGCGTGCGGACCATCGCGTCGAGTCCGGCGAGGATCGCGGCCGGCGCGCGCAGGCCGCCCTCGTGCAGCAGCCGGTCGAGGGCGGTCGCGACGATCAGGGTCAGGAACGCGCCGGGCACGCCGTGGCCGGTGCAGTCGGCCACGGCGATCACGCAGAGGCCGTCGATCTCCTCCAGCCAGAAATAGTCGCCGCCGACGACGTGGAGCGGTTCCCACAGCACCGCGACCTCGACCCCGGCGCCCGCCAGGGCGTTCCGGTCCGGCAGCACCGAATCCTGGATGCGCCGGGCGTAGCCGATGCTCTCGATCACTTGGCGGTTGGCGCGCTCCAGCCTGTCGTGGGCCTGCTCCAGCTCGACGAGGAGCTGCTTGGCGGCGTCGCCGCTCCGCAGGCCCTCGACCATGCGGTTGAAGGCCTGGCTGATGACGTCGATCTCGTTGCTCGGCCGGTAGGCGCCCCCGAGGTCCACGGTCGTCCAGCGCTTGTGCTCGATCTCCCGCATCGCGAGCAGCAGCCGCATCAGCGGCGCCATGACGTGGCGGCGCACGGTGGCGTGCAGGGTGATCACGAAGGCGATCATCAGCCCGACGCTGGCGCCGAGGGCGAGCATCACCTGCCACGCCGCGTTGTCCCGCAGCGCCTTCGTGGAGACCGTGACGGTCAGGCTGCCCGCCGGGCCGGCGCGGCCGGGCACCGACAGGTCGGCCTGGGCCGAGAGGGTGGACCAGCCCCGCGCCGGAGGCGCCGCGCCCGCTGACCCGACGACGTGGCCCGCGGCGTCGCGCAGGACGGCGTGGGCGAAATCGGGCTCGGCGGCCAGGGCCTTGAGCGGGCCGTCGTAGGCGTCCGGGTCGCGCGCCCAGTCGGGCCGCGCGATCGCCGCGGCGGTGAGCCGGGCGAGGAGATGCGCCCGGTCGCCGTACAGGCGGAGCTGGTCGGTGTAGGTCACCCAGGCGATCCCGAGCTGGGTCAGCAGCAGGAGGGCGCCGATCACCGGGTAGATGCGCAGGAACAGGGTGTGGGACAGGCTGTCGAGGTCGCGGCCCCGGGCCGCCCCGCGCAGGGCGCCGGGCTTCATCAGCTCGTCCGCGGGCGCCCCCGCGGCCAGCACGTCGGCGAAGCCGCGCTTCGACAGGGGGTCGCCCCGGCGGATCGGGCCGGCCCCGCGCAGGCCGCCCGCGCGCCCGGCGCCGCCGGCGGCCGGGACGGGGTCGATGTCGGCGAAGCCGAGCTGCGCCAGGGCGTCGCCGGTCCGCAGCGGTCTCGCGCCGCGGATCCCCCCGACGGGACGCGGGCTGTCCAGGGCCGTGTCAGGTCCGCTCACGCGACGTCACTCCGTGTCACAGCGGTTGCGCGCATGCGCCGGGCGGCACCTCAGGTCAGGGACGCGCCCGGCTCCGCCGCGCAGCGCACGCAGTCGCGGCCGGCGTGCTTGGCGGCGTAGAGCGCCGCGTCGGCCCGCCGGAGCGTCGCCGACATCGACTCGCTCGGGCCGAACGCCGCGAGGCCGATGCTCACCGAGATCGGCAGCGGCCCGTGCTCCAGGCGCACGGGCCGCTGCGCCACCGCGCGGCGGAGCTGCTCCGCGATGGCCTGCGCCTCGGCCAGCACGGTGCCGGTGACGAGGATGGCGAATTCCTCGCCGCCCATGCGGCCGATCACGTCGACCGCGCGCAGGCTGTCGCGGCAGGTCTCGACGAAGGCCTTGAGGACCGTGTCGCCGGCGCTGTGGCCGTAGCGGTCGTTGATCTGCTTGAAGCGGTCGAGGTCGAGCATCAGCACGCTGGAGGGCGTGTCGCCCGACTGGGTCCGGGCCCAGACCTCCTCGCAGATCTGCAGGAAGCGGCGGCGGGACAGGGCGTCGGTGAGGTGGTCGGTGTCGGCGAGGCGGCGGAGCTCGGCCTCGAGGCGCGCCCGGTGCTCGATCTCCGCCGAGAGGGCGTCGTTGAGGTGGCGCAGGGCGCGCTGCTGCTCGGCGAGCCGCTGGTTGGCCCGGTGCAGGTCGAGCTGCATCCGGTCGCTCAGCCGCACCAGCCGGCGCTGCTCGTGGTAGCTGCGCCGGTAGGCGCCGGCGAGCTCCCGCACCCCGTCGCCGACCTCGGCGAGGCGGGCCAGCATCACCTCGGACCGGCCGAGGACGGCCTCCTCGGTGTCGAACAGGCTGAAGGCGTCCGCCGGCTCGGACAGGAGATCGTGGGCCGGCGCCCGGTGCGGGCTCACGCGGGGACGCTCGCGATCATCTCGAACCGGGCATGCGCGAAATCGGCCGCGAAATCCTCGCCGGCCTCCTGGATCACGTCGTCGTCGGCGCCGAACATCCAGCGGATCGTCACCGGGCGCCCCTCGGCGGCGGCGTCCTCCAGGGGCATGAACAGGTTCATCAGCGCCTTGGCGCTCGACGAGTTGAAGTAGGCGAGCGCGACGTCGAAGGTGATCGGGCTCGCCTCGGTCGCCGCGAGGTGGCCGCGCAGGGCCTGCAGCAGCGGGCCGAAGAACGCGGCGGCGTCCTCCGGGTAGGATTCGCCGCGCAGGACGAGCCGCCCCGACGCGAAGTCGAAATCGACCTCGGGCGAGCGCTCGGTCCGGGGCAGCGTGATGCGGTCCATGTCCGTGCGATCCTCAGATGAAGGCCTTGAGGCAGAACAGGCTGCGCTCCGCGCCCAGATCCTGGAAGTCGTATTCGACAGGGGCGCTCGACCGGCGGGCGATCTCGATCAGTCCGATGCTCCCGCCGAGGCTGCCCTCGTCCGGCGGCTGGCGCAGCTTCTCGCGGTAGACCTTCTTGAGTTCGTCGCTCGACAGGGTGGCGATCTCGTCGAGCCGCTCGCGCAGCCGCGGGACCTCGGTCTTGCCGACCTCGTTGCCGCAGACCACGAAGAACCGGCCCGCCTCGGTGCCGACCGCGATCATGCCGGCGCTGACCCGGGCGGGTCCCGGCGGCTCGGCGGGCGCGACCTTGTCGGCCGAGTAGCGGATCACGTTCTGGGCCTGCTCGACGAAGATCGAGAAGACGCGCTTGGCGACGGCGGCGTCGGTCTCCTCGTGCCGCATGCGCAGCTTCAGCACTTCCCCGAGCGAGAACAGGATGTTCTCCGACAGATCTCCGCCGAACGACAGGATCACGCCGCTGCGCTTCGACGCCTCGTGGAAGGATCTGAAATCGCTCGCGCGCAAGGAAGCCTCTCGACCGCTTCGTCGCGGCAACACACCGCGTGTGTGGCGCCCACATTAATGCGGGAATAATCAAAGCTTTCTTACCGGTACTGACCGGTTTCTGGGCAAGATTGCTCGTATAGTGAGCACGACAGCAAGCTTTACGCTGGATCCCGTCGCCGACCGCGCCTGTGAGCTTCGGGGCCGCCGGCCTCAGGCGGCCGCGCCCCGGAGGCTGCCCGCGTCCCAGTCGGCGCCCCAGTCCTGCACGACGTGGCCGGGCGCGACTTCCCGGTAGAGGCGCTCCGGCGCCACGTAGTCGGGGGCCCGGATCGGGCTGCGGATCTCGTCGTCCGGCAGGGCGTGGCGCGCGCCGCGCCGGGCCGGGTCCGGGACCGGCACGGCGGCCAGCAGCTTCTTGGTGTAGGGGTGCTGCGGGTTGCCGAAGATTGCGGCCCGGGGGCCGATCTCCACGATCTCGCCGAGATACATCACCGCCACCCGGTGGCTCACCCGCTCCACCACCGCCATGTCGTGCGAGATGAACAGGTAGGCGAGGCCGAGTTCCGCCTGGAGATCGAGCATCAGGTTCACGACCTGCGCCTTCACCGAGACGTCGAGGGCCGAGACCGCCTCGTCGGCGACGATCAGGCGGGGGTTCAGGGCGAGCGCCCGGGCGATGCAGATGCGCTGGCGCTGGCCGCCGGAGAACTCGTGCGGGAAGCGCCCGGCGGTCTCCGGGGGCAGCCCGACCCGGGCCAGCAGGTCCTCGGCGCGCCGCCGGGCCTCGCGGGGCGTCGCGAGGCGGTTGATCAGCAGCGGCTCCGCCACCGCCGCGCCGACGCTCAGGCGCGGGTCGAGGCTGGCGAACGGGTCCTGGAAGATCATCTGCATGCGCTGGCGGCGGGCGCGCAGGGTCTTCGGGTCGAGGCCGGTGACGTCCTCGCCGTCGAGCAGGACCGACCCAGAGAGCGGCTCGACGAGGCGCAGGATGGAGCGGCCGGTGGTGGACTTGCCGCAGCCGGACTCGCCGACGAGCGCCAGGGTCTCGCCGGCCGCGAGGCTGAACGAGACCCGCTCCACCGCGTGGACGCGGCCGGTCACGCGGCCGAGGAGGCCGGAGCGGATGTCGAACCGGGTGGTCAGGTCGCGCACCTCCAGCACCGGGCGCTCGGCGGCCCTGACGGTGTCGGGGGTCTCGGGCGTCGGCGCCGCCAGCCCGGTGGCCCGGTCGACCACCGGGAAGCGCATCGGGCGGGGGCGGCCCGCCATGGTCCCGAGGCGCGGGACCGCGGCGAGCAGCGCCCGCGTGTAGGGCTCGGCGGGGGCGTCGAAGATCCGCGCGGTCGGGCCGGCCTCCACGGCGCGGCCCCGGTACATCACCACGGTGCGGTCGGCGATCTCGGCGACCACGCCCATGTCGTGGGTGATGAACAGGACCGACATGCCCTCCTCGTCCTGCAGGCTCTTGATCAGGTCGAGGATCTGGGCCTGGATCGTGACGTCGAGGGCCGTGGTCGGCTCGTCGGCGATGAGGAGCTTCGGCCGGCAGGCGAGCGCCATGGCGATCATCACCCGCTGGCGCATGCCGCCCGAGAAGCGGTGCGGGTACTCGTGCAGGCGCGACCGGGCGGCCGGGATCCGGACCTTGTCGAGGAGCCGCAGCGCCTCCGCCTCGGCGGCGGACCGCGACAGGCCCCGGTGCCGGATCAGCGCCTCGGCGATCTGGAAGCCGATCGTCAGGACCGGGTTCAGGGAGGTCATCGGCTCCTGGAAGATCATGGCGATGGAATCGCCGCGCACCCGGCGCATCTCGGCCTCGGGGGCGGCGAGCAGCTCGCGGCCCGCGAAGCGCACGCGCCCGCCGATGCGGCTCGCGTCCCGCGGCAGGAGGCGCAGGATCGACAGGGCGCTGACGCTCTTGCCGGAGCCGGATTCGCCGACGAGGGCCACGGTCTCGCGCGGGCCCACGTCGAACGAGACGCCGTGCACGACCTCGCGCCAGCGCCCGTCCGAGCGGAAGGAGACGGTGAGGTCGGAAACCGAGAGGATCGGGTCCACCGGATCTGCCATCGCTAGAGAACCCGCCGCGGGTCGAGGGCGTCGCGCAGGCCGTCGCCGATGAAGTTGATCGACAGCACGGTCAGGAAGATCGCGCCCCCCGGGAACAGCGCCCAGTGGGGCGCGACGTCGAGGTGGTCCTTGGCGTCGAACAGCAGCCGCCCCCAGGTCGGGATGTCGGGCGGGAAGCCGAGCCCCAGGAAGGACAGGGTCGATTCCGCGATGATCGCGGACGAGACCTCGATCGAGGCCGCCACGATCACCGGCCCCAGCGCGTTCGGCAGGATGTGGCGGCGCACGAGGTGCCCGGTCGTCGCGCCCTGCGAGCGGGCCGCCTCCACGAACTCCTTCTCGCGCAGGCTCAGGAACTGCGCCCGCACCAGCCGGGCGACCGGCATCCAGCGCAGGCCCCCGATCACCGCGACGATCATCAGGAACACGCCGCCCTGGCTGCCGAACACGGCCTTCAGGCTGTCGCGGAACAGGTAGATCACGAGGAGCAGCAGCGGCAGCTGCGGCAGCGACAGGAACAGGTCGGTCAGCCACATCAGCACCGGGTCGAGGAACCGGCGCGACATGCCGGCGAGCGCGCCGACCAGCACGCCGATCAGGCTCGCCACCGCCATGGCGGCGAAGCCGACCGCGAGCGAGATCCGCCCGCCGTAGATCATCCGGGCGAGCAGGTCCTGGCCGAGATCGTCGGTGCCGAACGGGTGGTCCCAGGACGGACCCTGGAGCTGGGCCGCGAAGTCGATGTCGTCGATGGCGACCGGCCAGAGCAGGCCGCCGAACACCACGCCGGCGACCAGGAGCGCCAGCACGCCGACGCTGGCGAGCGCCAGCCGGTGCCGCCGGAAGCGCCGCCACGTCTCCCGCCCCGGCGAGGCCGGCGCGCGGGCGACGGGCACCGCCTCATCGGAGGGCGATGCGAGGGTCGAGCCAGCCATAGAGCAGGTCCGCGACGAGGTTGAACAGGATGACGAGGCCGGCGAACACGAAGGTCACGGCCATCACCACCGGTGTGTCGTTGGCCAGCATGGCGTCGATCAGCAGCGAGCCGATGCCGGGAATCCGGAAGATCTGCTCGGTGACGATGGCGCCGCCGAATACCGCCGGGATCTGGAGGGCGACGAGCGTCACCACCGGGATCAGGGCGTTGCGGGCGATGTGCCGGCGGGTCACCGTGCCCTCGGTCAGGCCCTTGGCCCGGGCCGTGGTGACGTAGTCGAGGCGGGCGACGTCCAGCGCCGAGGCGCGGACGTAGCGGGTGTAGGAGGCGGCCTGGAAGAATCCCAGCACCGCCACCGGCATGATCGCCTGCCGGACATTCGCCCAGATCCAGGGCAGGCCGGAGCCCGGCAGGTCGGCCTGGTAGACGAAGGGCAGCCAGCCGAGCTTGATCGAGAACAGCAGGATGAACAGCAGTCCGGTGAAGAAGGTCGGCAGCGAGAAGCCCACGAAGGCCAGCGTGTTGGCGACCTGGTCGGCGAGCGAGTAGGGCCGGCGCGCCGCGGTGAGGCCCACCGGGATCGCGATCAGCAGCGCCAGGACCTGGGAGGAGCCGACCACGAACAGGGTCGTCGGCAGCCGCTGCAGGATCAGCGTGTCGACGTTCACCCGGCTCGCGAAGGAGAAGCCCCAGTCGCCCTGCAGCATGGCGGTGAGCCAGTGCAGGTAGCGGGTGAGGATCGGGTCATCGAGGCCGAACTTCACCCGCAGGGCCGCCCGCACCTCCGGGGGCACGTTCGGGTTGCTGGCGAGCTCGCCGAACGGGTCGCCCGGCGCGAGCGCCAGGACGGTGAACAGGATCAGGCTGATGCCGAGCAGGCTCGGGATCGCGATCAGGAGGCGTCGCAGGATGTAGGCGCCCATGGCGCTCAGGCTCCCGCTCAGGCCTCCCTGTACCAGTCGGGCAGGAACGACAGGTCGTTGTCCCAGCCGCTGCGGGGCGCCGTGAGCGTGGCGCCCACCGCCGAGACCTCGGCGCGGTGGATCAGCGGCAGCACGTTCTCGGACACCGCGAGGTCGTTGCAGGTGATCAGGAGCGCCGCGCGCTTGACCGGGTCGAGCTCGCTCTGGGCGGCGTTGTAGGCCTTGTCGTAGGCGTCGTTGCGCCAGCGCACGACGTTGCGGCCCTGCCACTTGTTGGCCTTCTGGGCCACCTCCCAGGAGGCGTACATCAGCAGCCAGATCGCCGGATCGGCCTGCGTCATGCTGTAGGCGTACATCTCCATGTCGGCGTAGAAATGCGTGCAGGTGTCGGGGTTCGCCGGGTCGGAGGAGAAGAACACCGAGCCGGTCACCGATTTCAGCTCGATCTCGATGCCGGCCTTGGCGGCCGCCTGCTTGATGATCGCCTGGGTCTTCTGGCGCGGCGCGTTGATCGAGGTCTGGAAGACGAGCTTCAGCTTCTTGCCGTCCTTGGCGCGGATGCCGTCGGAGCCCTTCTTCCAGCCGGCCTCGTCGAGGAGCGCGTTGGCCTTGGCCGGGTCGAAGGCGAAGCTCGTGTTCTTGGAGACGAAGCGCTCCGGGCCGTTGACCGTGTTGGCGGTGGGCTTGCCGGTGCGGCCGTAGATGTAGGTCTGGATCGACTTGCGGTCGATCAGCAGGTTCATCGCCTGGCACACCTTCGGGTCGGAGAAGGCGGGGTGCTTCGTCGTGATCGAGGCGCGCTCGCCGTCGACCTCGACGTTCGGGTCGGTGGCGTTGAGGAGCAGGAACTCGAGCTTGCCGCCGTAGACCACGTCGACCCGGCCCTTGCCGCCGGTCTCCAGGCGCTTGAGCACCTCGTCCTCGATCAGCATGTTCCAGGCGTAGTCGTACTCGCCGGTCTGGAGCACCGCGCGGGCGGCCGAGACCGCGTCGCCCCCGCCCTTCATCTCGACCGTGTCGAAGTAGGGCCGGTTCGGCAGGTGGTAGTCCGGGTTGCGCTCGCCGCGGACGATGTCGCCGGGCCGGAACTCCACGAACCGGTACGGGCCGGTGCCCACGGGGGCGAGGTTCTGCGGCGCGTCCCGGGACTTGGCGCCGCTGTACGGGCCGAACAGGTGCTTCGGCAGCACCATCCCGACGATGCCCACGAAGGCGTCGCACCAGTAGGGCGTCGGCTTGTCGAACAGGACCCGGACGCTCAGGTCGTCGACCTTCTCGACCTTGCAATCCTTGTAGGAGCCGGCGGTGACCGCCGCGGTGGCGGGGTCGCGGGCGTATTCCCAGGTGAAGACGAGGTCGTCGGCGGTGAGCGGCTTGCCGTCGTGCCATTTCACGCCGGGCTTGAGCGTCCAGACCACCGAGCGGCCGTCGGCAGCCAGCGCCCCGTTCTCCTTGGAGGGGATCGCGGCGGCCAGAACCGGCACGAGGTTGCCGTCCGGGTCCCAGGCGGCGAGCGGCTCGTAGAAGATCCGCGAGGCGTCCTGGTCCTTGGTGCCGATGGCGAAATGCGGGTTGATCAGGGTCGGCGCCTGCCACCAGAGCAGCTTGAGCGCGCCGCCGCCGCCGGCCTTGGTCGGCTTGTAGCCGGCCCGGATATCGGCCGCCATGGCGACTCCGTTCCCGGCCAGCATCAGACCGGCCATGGGCGCGGTGAGGCCGACGGCCACCATCCGCTGCACGAAGGCGCGCCGCGACAGGCCACCGTCCTTCACCCGCCCGATGAGGCCGCGCAGATCCCGCTCGTCCATGTACGCATCCCGTTTACCGCCGCGAGCGGCACAGCAACATTCCGGTGGCGGCCTTGGCAAGGGGCGGGCCAGTGACGCTTCAACCGAAACGTGTCGAGGGATGCGCGTTGCGCACAGCCGCGTGGCCCCGGCCGTGCATACGATCGGGTGGCCGAAGGGCTCGCCGCGTATCCGACCTTGCGAGCCGAGCGAAGCAATCCAGCAGCGCCACCTTCGGCGGCGTCTCGCAACCCTGGGTCGCTTCGCTGCGCTCGCGATGACGGCGCGGAGCCCGTTATGGTGGCGCGAAGCCGACCAGCAGCCTTCCCGGAGACGACACGATGGATAACCGCAACGCCGTGTGGCGCCACGTCGACGCGCAGTCGGAGCGGCTGATCGCTCTGTCCGAGCGCGTCTGGGGCATGCCGGAGGTCTGCTACACGGAGACGCGGTCCTGCGCCGAGCACGTCGCCGAGCTGCGCCACCAGGGTTTTCGGGTCACGGAAGCGGTCGCCGGCATCCCTACCGCCGTGATGGGCGAGGCCGGAGACGGCGGGCCGGTCATCGCGTTCCTGGGCGAGTACGACGCCCTGCCGGGCCTGTCGCAGGAGGCCGGCGTCGCCGAGCACCGGCCCATCGAGACGGGCGGCCACGGCCACGGCTGCGGGCACAATCTCCTCGGCTCGGCGGCCCTGCTCGCCGCCACGGCGGTCAAGGACTGGCTCGCCGAGACCGGGACGCCCGGCCGCGTGCGCTACTACGGCTGTCCCGCCGAGGAGGGCGGCGCCGCCAAGGCCTTCATGGTCCGCGCCGGTGCCTTCGCGGACGCCGACATCGCGATCTCCTGGCATCCGGCCAGCTTCTGGGAGGTGGCGCCGCCGGTGGCGCTCGCCAACACGAGGGCCGACTTCGTCTTCACCGGGCGCACCGCCCATGCGGCCGCGGCCCCGCATCTCGGGCGCTCGGCGCTGGACGCCGTCGAGCTGATGAGCGTCGGCGTGAACTACATGCGCGAGCACATGCCGTCCGACGCGCGGGTGCACTATGCCTATCTCGACGCCGGCGGCATCGCCCCGAACGTCGTCCAGGCCGGCGCGACGGTGCGCTACTCGATCCGGGCCCGCGACCTGCCGGGCATGCTGGCGCTGGTCGAGCGGGTGAAGAAGATCGCGCAGGGCGCCGCCCTGATGACCGAGACCGCGGTCGAGGTGCGGATCGTCAGCGCGGTGTCGAACCTGCTGGGCAACGATCCCCTGGAGCGGGCGCTGCACGGCGTCATGGAGGAGCTCGGGCCGCCGCATTTCGACGAGGCCGACCGGGACTTCGCCGGGCAGATCCGGGCGACGCTCACCGACGGCGACATCGACGCCGTGTTCCGCGCCATCGGGATGCCGCGCACCGAGGCACCGCTCGCCGATTTCCTCGTCCCCCTGGACGCGCCGCGCAACCCGGCGGTCGGGTCCACCGACGTCGGCGACGTCAGCTGGGTGGTGCCGACCGTCCAGGCCCACGCGCCCACGGTGGCCATCGGCACGCCGTTCCACACCTGGCAGGTGGTGGCGCAGGGCAAGACCCCGGCGGCCCACAAGGCGATGGTGCAGGTCGCCAAGGCGATGGCCGCCACCGGGGCCCGGGCGGTGACCGACGCGGCCCTGCGCGACGCCGCCAAGGCGGACCTCGCCCGCCGGGTCGGCGCGGCGGGCTACGTCTCGCCGCTTCCGCCGGAGGTCGAGCCGCCACTCGGCATGTCGCTGGGGCGCTGACGGGGCCCCGTCTCAGAGCGTCCGGGCGCGCAGAGCCGTCACGACGATCTCGGCCAGGATGACGACGCCGAAGATCGCGGCGAGCACCACGGCGACCTGGTCCCAGTAGAGCAGGTTCAGGGCGGTATCGAGCGCGACGCCGATGCCGCCCGCGCCGACCAGCCCGAGCACAGCGGATTCGCGGATATTGATGTCCCAGCGGAACAGCGCGATCGACCAGAAGGCCGGCTTCACCTGCGGCCAGTAGCCGAGCAGCAGCGTCGACATCCGGCCGGCGCCCGCGGCCTGCAGGGCCTCGATCGAGCCGCGATCGGCCTCCTCCAGCGCCTCGGCGAACAGCTTGCCGGTGAAGCCGACGGAGCGGAGCGCGATCGCGAGGGTCCCGGCCAGCGGCCCCGGACCGAACACCGCCACGAACAGCAGCGCCCAGACCAGGGAGTTCACCGAGCGCGAGGTCACGAACACGAACTTGGCGAACAGGTTCAGCGCGCGGTTGGGCGCGACGTTGCGGGCCGCCATCAGCCCGATCGGCACCGCGATCGCGATGGCGATCAGGGTGCCGAGCGTCGCGATGTGGAGCGTCTCCACCAGCGCCCGCAGCGTCGGGCCGACATAGCCGGCATCCATCGGCCACATCCGGCCGAACAGGTCGGCCAGCTGGTCGGGGGCGTCGTAGAGGAATTCCGGGATCACCTCGATGGTGCGCAGGCTCGCCACGAAGGCCGCCACCGCGCAGAGCGTGAAGGCGAGCCGCGCCAGCCGCTTCCACAGGGGGAAGCGCTGCCAGCGGCGCGGGCCGGCGGAAGCGGGCGCGAGGGCGACGCTCACTGGAACACCTTGCGGGCCCAGCCGGAGACGATCTCGGCCACCATGATCAGGGCGACGATGACGATCAGGATCGCCAGCACCACGTCGAAGTCGAAGCGCTGGTAGGCGGTGAACAGCGTCGCGCCGATGCCGCCGCCGCCGACGATGCCGACCATGGTCGAGTTTCGCAGGTTGGAATCGAGCTGGTAGGTGGCGAAGCCGATGAAGCGCGGCAGCACCTGCGGCTGCACGCCCATGATCAGGGTCGACAGGAAGCCGGCGCCGGTCGCCCGCACGGCCTCGACCTGCTTCAGGGAGATCTCCTCGATCGCCTCGGCGAACAGCTTGGCGATGAAGCCCACCGAGGCGACGATCAGCGCCATGACGCCGGCGAGCGCCCCGAAGCCGATCGCCTTCACGAACAGGATCGCCACGATGATCGGGTGGAACGACCGGCAGAGCGCGATCAGGACGCGGGTCGGCCACGTCACCCAGGGCGGCATCAGGTTGCGGGCCGCCAGGAAGCCGATCGGCAGGGCGACCGCGATGCCGGCCACCGTGGCGATCACGGCGATCTGCAGGCTCTCGACGATCCCCGACTGGATCAGCTCCCAGCGGGAGAAGTTCGGCGGGAACATCCGCGCCAGGAATTGCCGCCCGTGGGCGAGGCCGCCGGCGAAGCGCTCGGGGGAGAAGCCGAGCTGGGTCGCCGCGTAGACCGCGTAGACGGCGAGGAGCGCCCAGCCGGCGCGGGCGGTCCAGTTGGGCCGGAACGCGACGCGGTCGGGGGAAGCGTCCGGGGAGGCCGGGCGGGCGGGCGTGCTCATTCGAGCCAGTTCTCGCCGCCGTAGATGCCGCGCAGGTCGGCCTCGCTCAGCCGGTCCGGCGGCCCGTCATAGACCACGTGCCCGCCCGACATGCCGACGATTCGCGCGGCGAAGCGCTGGGCGAGCGCCACGTTGTGGATGTTGACCACCACCGGCACGCCGCGCTCGGCCGCGAGCCGGGACAGGATCTCCATGATCTCCACGGAGCTCTTCGGGTCGAGGGACGAGGTCGGCTCGTCGGCGAGCACGATCTCGGGCTCCTGCATGATCGCCCGGGCGATGCCGACGCGCTGGCGCTGCCCGCCCGACAGGGCGTCGGCCCGGCGGGTGGCGAAACCCGACAGGCCGACCGCGTCGAGGAGGTCGAAGGCGCGGGCGATGTCCGCCTCGGGGAAGCGCCGCAGCCACGCGCGCCACGCCGGCACGTAGCCGAGGCGGCCGCAGAGCAGGTTCTCCATCACCGAGAGGCGCTCGACCAGGTTGTACTCCTGGAACACCATCCCGATCCGGCGCCGCGCCCGGCGCAGGGCGGGGCCGGAGAGCCGGGCGAGGTCCTCGCCGCGGAACAGGATCTCCCCCGAGGTCGGCTGGACCAGGCGGTTGATGCAGCGGATCAGGGTGCTCTTGCCGGTGCCGGACGGCCCGATGATCGCCGTGAGCCCGGTGCCGGGCACCACGAGGTCGATGCCCTTCAGGACCGGCTGGCCGGGCCGGTACGCCTTGGTCAGCCCGCGGATCACCAGCGCGCGGGGATCCTCCGCCCGGGGTTCGCCGTCGGGTCCGGCCGCCACCGCGCGCGCGGCGCGTCCCGCCGTCACCGCTCGCGTCACGGCTTGGGCGCGCCCGCGGCCTTCTTGCGGGCGGCCTCGGCCTCGCGGGCGGCCTCGCGCTCGTAGGCGGCCTTGTTGTACGGCGTGCCCGATTCCTCCGCGACCTTGCGGACGATCGCCCAGTCCTTGAGGTAGGTGATCGGCGCGAACCGGTCGTCGCCCTCGAAATCCTTCACCATGTCGGGCGGGAAGCGGAAATCGTAGAAGCACTGCTTCAGCTTCTCGGCGAGTTCCGGCTTGAGATCGTGGGCGTAGGCGAAGCCCGAGGTCGGGAACTTCTCGCTCGTGTAGATCACCCGGTAATCGTCGCCCTTGATCGTGCCGCGGGCGACCATCCGGTAGAACACGTCCGAGGCCACCGGGGCGGCGTCGTAGTCGCCGGTGCCGACGCCCAGCGCCGACTTGTCGTGGCCGCCCGAGTAGATGAGCTTGTAGTCCTCGCCGGGCTTCAGCCCCTGCTCGGGAAACAGCGCCTTGGGCGCGAGGTTGCCGGAATTCGACGACGGCGCCGTGTGGGCCACGCGCTTGCCCTTGAGGTCGGCCAGCGTCTTGTACGGGCTGCTCGCCTTCACCACCACGATCAGGTTGTAGCCCTCGGCGCCCTTCTCGGTGCCCTTGGCGGCGAACGGCACCGCGCCGGCCATGTTCACCGCGAAGCCGAGCGGGCCGGTCGAGAAGCCCGCCACCGTGAGCCGACCCGAGCGCATCGCCTCGATCTCGGCCGAGTTCGACTGGACCGGGTAGTAGACGACGCGCTTGCCCGTGCACTGGCTCAGGTAGGTCGTGAACGGCTTGAACGAGTTCTCGTAGACCGCGGGATCCTCCACCGGCGTGTAGGCGAAGACGATCACGCTCGGGTCGCGGGTCTTGGCCGGGACGTCGGCGACGAGGTCCTTGTTGGCGTCGCAGTAGGCGTCGTCGAGCTGGCCGCGGTTGGGGCACTCGTCGGCCCTGAGGGGCGACAGGAAACCGAAGCCGCAGAGCAGCGCCAGGGCTGCGCCGTATCGGGCGATCGTCACGCGCTATCCTCCCTGCGGGGCCGTGCCTCGGGCCGGCGCCGTCATGTCCCGCCCGGTCCGGGCCGAGCTTGAGCCGGCAAAGGTGTAGGCGCCGGCTGACGGGAGACGCAAGGCGCGGCATCGAGCGGAAGTTGAGGGAAGCGGCGCGCTGACAGGGCGCCGCGGCCGTCCGGGCGGCCCGCGTCAGGGCGCGAGCCGCGTGAACACGTAGTCGTGGTCCCGGACATTCGCGCTGTGGCAGGCGAAGCAGGTCTCGTGCTGGGCCGCGTCCGCGGGCTTGCCGTCGACGAAGCGCCCGAACCCCCAGCCGCCCGTCGCCGCGTAGCGCCGCGAATCCTTCACCATGACCTGGATCGTCGTGGCGCCGCCGGGCACGAAGGCCGGGGCGAACTCCGCCGACGGCACCCGTGTCCAGGCGCGCTTCACCAGCACCGTCCCGTCCGGGAACGGCAGGGTGCCGGACCGGTAGGCGTCGAGCGCCCGCGCGTTGCCGACGACCGCGCGCAGCTCGTCGAGGGCCCCGGTCTCCTGCGCGACGCCGACGAGCTGCCAGTCGCGGTACCCGTCCGGGACGGTGACGCCGTAGATCGGCGAGGCCGCCGGGGCGGTCCCCGCCTCCACGGCGCGCACCGCGGAGCCGGCGAAGAATGGGCCTGCAGAGAGCAGGCCGGCAGCGAGCAGGGCCGGCAGCGCGACAGCCAGGAACCGCATGGCAACCTCCGTCATCGTCTCGGGATGGTCGTGTTTCCGGGGATGACCCGGCCGCGCCGGCGCGGTCAGGCCGCGGCCGCGTCGATCACGGCCTGCGCGAAGGCGCGCGGGGCCTCCTGCGGCAGGTTGTGGCCGATCCCGCCGGTGATCAGCCGGTGCGCGTAGCGCCCGGTAAACTTGGCCGCGTAGCTGGCGGGTTCGGGATGCGGGGCGCCGTTCGCGTCGCCCTCCAGGGTGATGGCCGGCACGCCGATCGTGGGCGCCTCAGCGAGGCGGCGCTCCAGCGCGTCGTACTGGCGCTCGCCCTCGGCGAGGCCCATCCGCCAGCGGTAATTGTGGATGACGATGCTGACGTGATCCGGGTTGTCGAGGGCCGGGGCGCTCCGCGCGAAGGTGGCGTCGTCGAAGCGCCAGCGCGGCGAGGCGGTCTGCCAGATCAGCCTGGCGAAGTCGGCGCGGTAGGCCTCGTAGCCGGCCCGCCCCCGGCTGGTGGCGAAGTAGAACTGGTACCACCAGGACAGCTCGGCCCGCGGCGGGAGCGGCTTCTTGCCGGCCTCCTGGTTGCCGATCAGGTAGCCGCTGACCGCCACCAGCGCCCGGCACCGCTCCGGCCACAGCGCCGCGACGATGTCGGCCGTCCGCGCGCCCCAGTCGAAGCCGCCCAGGATGGCCTGGGGGATCTTCAGGGCGTCCATCAGGGCGATGACGTCCACCGCGAGTGCCGCCTGCTCGCCGTTCCGGACCGTGTCCGATGCCAGGAAGCGGGTGGTGCCGTAGCCACGCAGGTACGGCACGATCACCCGGTGCCCGGCCGCGGTGAGGAGCGGCACGACCTCCGCGAAGGCGTGGATGTCGTAGGGCCAGCCGTGAAGCAGGATGACCGCCGGCCCGTCGGCGGGACCGGCCTCGACGTAGCCGACGTCGAGCACGCCGGCCTCGACCTGCTTCAGGACGCCCGGCATGACGCCGGGGACCGGGGCGCCGGGGGCCGGGGCACCCTGCGCCCGCGCGGTCCCGCCGACGCCGAGTTCGGCGAGGGCGGCGGTGGCTACCGCGCTCTTCAGGAGGCGGCGGCGGCTCCAGGCGGATGTGTCGGGATCGGTCTCGCGGGCCATGGACGGCTCCCTCGTCGGAAAGTCTTCGATGGAGCGAAACCTATCCCGATGTTCGACACCGCGCTTTGAGAGGGCCTTGAGGACACCTTCAGAGGCCCATGATTTATGCCCGCCCGGGCCCGTGCTAGAGCGCCCTCCGCCGCGGAGACCGGTTCGGTGAGCAGGGCGCGGAACGCGGACATAGCCCCGCCCAGGAACGCCCCGTGATCTACCGGTTCGGACCCTTCACCCTCGATTCCGCCCGGCGCGAGCTGAGCCGGGACGGCGCGGAGATCGCCGTCGAGCCGCAGGTCTTCGACCTCCTGCGCGTGCTCATCGAGCGGCGCGACCGGGTGGTCAGCCGCGACGACCTGCTGGAGGCGGTCTGGAACGGGCGCATCGTCTCCGAGGCGACCCTCGGCAGCCGGATCAACGCGGCCCGGACGGCGATCGGCGACACGGGAACCGGGCAGCGCTGGATCCGGACCCTCCCGCGCAAGGGCGTGCGCTTCGTCGGCGCCGTGCGGGAGGCCGCATCGGAGGTCTCGCCCGGGATCGCTCCGGAAGACGCGGCGGAGCCGGGCGTCACGTGGCGCGCCGGGCCGCGCTTGCCCGCGGTGGCGGTCCTGCCCTTCACCAACATGAGCGCGGATCCGGAGCAGGACTACTTCGCCGACGGGATGACCGAGGAGATCATCACGGCGCTGTCCCGCGTCAGCGGCCTGTTCGTGATCGCGCGCAACTCGACCTTCACCTACCGGGGCGCGGCGATCGACGTGCGCCGGGTCGGGCAGGAGCTCGGCGTCGGCTACGTGGTCGCGGGCAGCGTGCGCCGCGGCGGCTCGCGCCTGCGCATCACCGGCCAGCTGGTCGATGCCGGGACCGGCGCCCATCTCTGGGCCGACAGCTTCGACGGCGGTCTCGACGACGTCTTCGCCCTGCAGGAGCGGGTCGCCGCGCGCGCCGCCGCCGCGATCGAGCCGACCCTCCAACTGGCGGAGATCCGCCGGCTCGGCCGCGACGCGCCCGCCCATCCGGATGCCTACGACCGGCTGCTCCGGGCCAACGCCCGGCTCGCCGACTTCACCGCCGCCGGCATGGCGGCCGCGCTCGATCACCTGGACGAGGCCCTGGCGCTCGACCCGGGCTACGCACCGGCGATGGCCGCGGCGGCCTATTGCCGGGCGCAGTGCCACTTCCAGGGCTGGATCGCGCAGGGCGAGGCTGAGCGCGCGGCGGCCGTGCGGCTGGCCTGGGGCGCGGTCGAGCGCGCGCCCGGGGACGCGCAGGTGCTGTTCATGGCGGCCTTCGCGGTCTGGAACATGTCGGAGACCGGGCGGGACCGGGCGCGCGACCTGTTCGGCCGCGCGCTGCTCGTCAACCCGAACTCCGCCCTGGCGCTCACCCTCGCGGGCTGGATCGAGACCATGTGCGGCCGCGCCGAGGCGGGACGCGCCATGGTCGAGCGGGCGCTGCAGCTCAACCCGCGGGATCCGCGCGGCTGGCTGATGTCGGGCGTGATGGCGGTCGCGGCGGTGAGCGAGGCCGACTATCCCAAGGCGATCCGGTGGGCCGAGCGGGCGCTGGCGCAGAACCGGCGCTTCGCCGTCGCCCTGCGGGCGCTCGCCGTGGCCCATGTCGGGCTCGGCCAGCCGGAGCGCGCCCGGCAGGCGGTCGCCGAGCTCCTGGAGATCGAGCCCGAACTGACGGTCTCGGGCTTCCTGGCGCGGATCCCCTTCCCGGTCGCCGCGCTGGGGCAGCGATACGCCGAGGCGCTGGCCCTTGCCGGCCTGCCCGCCTGAGCGGGGCGACGGTCAGGCCCCTTCCCGTTCAGGTCCCTTCCCGGTTGAGCCGGACGACGAGCTGGTCGGCGAACTTGGCGGCGGCCACCGAGAGCGAGCGCCCGCGCAGCTGCGCCAGGACCAGCGTCATCGGGGTGAGATCGCGGGTGTCGATCGGCCGGCTGTGGAGGCGCGGGTCCTCCGGGATGCCGCTGGGTACCTGCAGGCTGACCACGTCCTCCCGCAGGGTGAGGTTGCGCAGGAACTCAAGCGAGCCCGACTCCACCACGGGCCGCAGCTCGACGCCCCGCCGGGCCAGCGCGTGCTCGATGTGGTGGCGGATGGCGAGCGACCGGTCGGGCAGCGCGAGGGCGTGCGCGAGGCAGTCGCGCAGGCGCACGGGCCCGCGTTCCGCCGCCAGCGCGTGGCCCCGACGCATCAGCGCGCACAGGGTCTGGTGGCCGGCATAGAGCGGGTGCAGCTCCGCCGAGGGCGGCGGCTGCAGGATCAGGGCGAGGTCGGCCTCGAAAGCCGCCAGGGCGGTGACCGCCTGGGCGTGGTCGCGGACCTGCACGGTGAAGCCGACCTGCGGAAACCGGGCGCGGTAGGCCTCGACCTCCTCGGGCACCACCTGGGTGACGAAGGCCTGGCTGCAGGCGAGCGCCACATGCCCCCGCCGCACGCCCGACAGGTCGGCGATCTGCGAGCGGACCCGGTCGAGATCGGCCGCCTGGTCGCGGATGTGCCGGGCGAAGAGCTCGCCGGCCGCGTTGAGCCGCATCCCCTGCGGCAGGCGCTCGAAGATCGGCGTGCCGAGCTCGTACTCGAGATCCTGGATCTGCCGCGTCAGGGCCGAGGGCGTGAGGTTCAAGCGCTCCGCGGCGCGCCGGATCGAGCCGGCGCGGGCGACCTCGGCGACGTAAGTGACGGTGCGCAGGTGCTTCACGCCCGCACCCTGCCCGACCGTTGCCCGCGAGGCAACGGCACGCTCAGAAAATAGCACTTCCTCGCAACAGGTGGTGCCCGTAGCGTCGGCACATCGGGACCCTGCAGGAGCCGTTCGATGATCCGCCGCCGCACCCTCCTGGCCGGTCTCGGGGCCGGCCTCGCCCTCGGCCCCCTGGCCCGAGTCCGCGCCCAGGGCGCCCCCATCACGATCCGGATGGGCTCGCTCAAGCTGATCCACTCGATCGCGCCGAGCTTCTACGAGCGCTTCACCCCCGCGGGCGTGAAGGTCGAGGTCGTGCCCTTCGAGAGTCCCACCGAATGCAAGAATGCGGTGGTCACCAAGTCGGTGGATTTCGGCACGTTCGGCATCGCCGCCGCGACGCTGGGCGCGGCCGCCGGCGAGCCGCTCGTGGTCATCGCCTCCACCTGCAACCGCGGGATGGCGGTGATCGCCAAGAAGGGCTCCGATATCCGCGCCATCAAGGACCTGCGCGGCAAGCGCGTCGCGATCTGGCCCGGCAGCACCCAGGAGGTCTTCGTCCTAGAGCGGATGCGCATGGAGGGCCTCTCGGTGAAGGACATCACCCCCGTGCGCGTCTCCTTCTCGGAGATGCACATCGCGCTCGCCCGCGGCGACGTCGACGCCTATGTCGGCGCCGAGCCGGGCCCCGGCGTCAGCCTCGCCTCGGGCGTCGGCCAGCTCGTCGAGTACCCCTACGGCACCGAGATGGGCGCGCTGAACATGGTGTTCGGCGCCCACCGCGACACGGTCGCCGAGCGCCCCGACCTCGTCCGGACCATGCTGGAGATCCACCGCAAGGCGACGGACTTCGCGGCCGGCGACCGCGACGCGATGATCGCCATGGCAGTGGCGAAGCTCGGGCAGAAGCGCGAGGCGCTCGAGCTCTCGGCCCCGAACGTCGAGCTGACCTGGCGCCTCGGGCCGAACGAGGTCCGACAGGCCGACGCCTACGCGCAGCACATGCTCGCCCTCAAGCAGATCAAGCGGCTGCCCGAGCCGGGGTTCATCGACACCCGCTTCGTCGACGCGCTGGGGCGGGCGTGAGCACCGGGATCGAGGCCGGCGCCCTGCCGGCGGCGGTGACGCCGGGCCCCGCCCGCCGGGCTGGATCCGGGCCCGGGCTCGCCCACCTGCGCCGGCTGGCGCTCGCCTGCGTGGTGCCGGCCGCACTCGTCGCGGTCTGGCAGATCACCACCGCGGGCCGGCCCTACAGCCTGATCCCGCCGCCCGCGGAGGTCTGGGCGGAGATGCGGGACCTCGCCGTCGGCGGCGTCAACGACGACGCGTTCAGCGGCACGCTCTGGACCCATCTCGCGGCGTCGCTGAGCCGGGTCTACGGCGGCTTCGCGCTGGCGGCGGCCGCCGCCCTGCCGCTCGGCCTGCTGATCGGCCGCGTTCCGCTGATCCGGGCGCTCCTCGACCCCGCGCTGCAGGTCCTGCGCCCTGTTCCGGTCACCGCGTGGCTGCCGCTGGCCATGATCCTATTCGGCCTCGGGCCGCGCTCGGCCTTCTTCCTCGTGTTCCTCGGGGCGTTCTACCCGATCCTGGTCAACACCGTGTTCGGGGTCCGCTCGGTGGAGCCGCGCCTGTTCGAGGCTGCCGCGATGCTGGGCTGTACCGGCCCGGCGCAGTTCGTCCGGGTCGTGTTGCCGGCGGCGCTGCCGTCGATCTTCACCGGCCTGCGGCTCGGCCTCGGCTTCGCCTGGGTGGTGATCGTGGTCGGCGAGATGACCGGGGTCCAGACCGGCCTCGGCGCGATCATCATGGAGGCGCGCCAGCTCTCGCGCACCGAGATCGTGATCTGCGGCATGGCGGTGATCGGGGTCGCGGGCTTCGTCTCCGACTGGCTGGTCATGCAGCTGGGCCGCCGGCTGCTCGCCTGGAGCCCCAACCATGGCTGACCCCACGATCCCGATCCTCGACATGCGCGCGGTCTCCAAGACCTACGCGGCGGGCGGCCGCCGGACCGAGGCCCTGCGCGAGGCGAACCTCACGGTGTCCCGCGGCGAGTTCGTCTGCCTGCTCGGCGCCTCGGGCTGCGGGAAGTCGACGCTGCTGCGGGTCGCCGCCGGCTTCGAGGCCCCGAGTTCCGGGCAAGCCCTGATGTGGGGCAAGCCGATCGCGGGGCCGGGGCCGAGCCGCGGGATGGTCTTCCAGGATTACGGCCTGTTCCCGTGGCTCACCGTGCGCGACAACATCGGCTTCGGCCCGAAGGCGCGCGGGCGGCCCGCCGCCGAGGTGCGCGACACCGCCGAGCGCTACATCGCCCTGGTCGGCCTCCAGGCCTTCGCCGACGCCTACCCGCACCAGCTCTCGGGCGGCATGAAGCAGCGCGTCGCCATCGCGCGGGTGCTCGCCAACGAGGCCGAGGTCGTGCTGATGGACGAGCCCTTCGGGGCCCTCGACGCCATGACTCGCGAGCGGCTGCAGGACGAGCTGCTCGACCTGTGGTCGCGGACGGGGCTGACGATCCTGTTCGTCACCCACGCCATCGAGGAGGCGATCTTCCTGGCCGACCGCATCGTGATGATGTCGCCCGGCCCCGGCCGGATCGAGGCGATCCATCCGGTCGAGCTGCCGCGGCGGCGCGACGTGTCGAGCCCGGCCTTCAACGACCTGCGCCGGATGCTCGCGGCCCAGCTCCACAGCCACCACGCCCCGCGGGCCGCTGCCTGATGGACACCGCCCCCGACGATCCCCGCCGGCCCGAGAACCGCCTCGCCTACCGCGCCGCCGTGGACCGGCCGCGCCTGACGCTGCCCGGGGGCCGGCACGTCGCCGTCTGGCCGGTGGTCAACGTCGAGCACTGGCTGATCGACCACCCGATGCCGCGCCAGATCCTGGCGCCGCCGACCGGGGCCAGCCTGCTGCCGGACATCCCGAACTGGGCGTGGCACGAGTACGGCATGCGGGTCGGCTTCTGGCGGTTCCTCGAGGCGTTCGAGAGCCGGGGCATCCGCCCGACCCTGTCGATCAACGGCTCGGTCTGCACGGCCTATCCGCGCATCGCCGAGGCCGCCCACGCGGCCGGCTGGGAGTTCATGGCCCACGGCTTCCACCAGGTCCCGACCCACAGGGTCGCGGACCAGCCGGAGATGATCGCCCGCACCGTCGCGGCGATCACCGGAACCACGGGGCGCCCGCCGCGCGGCTGGCTGGGGCCGGGCCTCACCGAGACCCTCGACACGCCCGACCACCTGCGCGCGGCCGGGCTCGAGTACGTCGGCGACTTCGTGGTCGACGATCGCCCCTGCCGGGTGGCGACGCGCACGGGCGACCTCGTCGCCCTCCCCTACTCGGTCGAGCTCAACGACATCCCGCTGCTGGCCATCCAGCACCACCGGGCCGACGAGTTCGTGGAGCGGGCGCTCGCCCATCTCGACCGGCTCGCCGCCGAGGCCGCCGGCTCCGGCCCCCTCGGCGGCGCCAAGGTGATGGGCTTCGCGATCCACCCCTACATCACCGGCGTCCCGCACCGGATCCACCTGCTGGAGCGGCTGCTCGACGCCATCCTGGCCCGCGACGACGCGGTGTTCATGCAGGGGGTCGAGATCCTCGACTGGTACCGCGCCACCGGCGACGTATCCTGAGCCGTCCGGGCGCATCGGGCCGCGGGGGAGGACGACCGTGCGATCCACCGCTGCACCTCGAGATGCGGGCGCGGGCAGGGCCTAGCCCCCCGCGCGCCGAATCCCCTCGCGCGCGAACTTGTCTGCCGACCTGAGAACGAGGAGCCGCCGTGCCCCCCTTCCCGACGATCCCGCTCCTGCACGCGGCCTACGCCGACGGCCTCGACCCGCGCGCCGTCGTGGCCGAGGCCTACCGGCGGCTCGCCGCGGTGGACGATCCCGGCATCTTCCTCGCGCTCGTCCCGGAGGCGGACGCCCGGGACGCCGCGGCGGCGCTCCCGCCCTTCGACCCCGCTACGATGCCGCTCTGGGGCGTGCCCTTCGCCGTGAAGGACAACATCGACGTCGCCGGCCTGCCGACCACCGCCGCCTGCCCGGACTTCGCCCACACCCCCGCCGAGACCGCACCCGCGGTGGCACGGCTCCGCGCGGCGGGCGCGATCCTGATCGGCAAGACCAACCTCGACCAGTTCGCCACCGGGCTGGTCGGCCTGCGCACCCCCTACCCGGCCCCGCGCAACGCGATCGATCCGGCCTACGTGCCCGGCGGGTCCAGCAGCGGCTCCGCCGTGGCGGTGGCCCACGGGATCGTCGCCTTCGCGCTCGGCACCGATACGGCGGGGTCGGGCCGGGTGCCGGCGGCGCTCAACAACGTCGTCGGGCTGAAGCCCTCCCTCGGGGCGATCTCCAGCCGCGGGATGCTGCCGGCCTGCCGGACCCTCGACACGCTCTCGGTCTTCGCCGGCACCGTCGCGGACGCCGACGCGGCCTTCCGGGTCATGCTGGGTCCGGACGGGGCCGATCCCTGGTCGCGGGCCCTGCCGGTGCCGGCCGCCCCCGCCGGCCTGCCGCCGGGCCTGCGCCTCGGGCTCCCGGACGCGGCGAGCCTCCGCTTCGGCGGCGACGGGCTCTCGGAGGCGGCCTTCGCGGCGACGGTCGCCGATCTCGAAACCCTCGCCGGGGCGGCGGCGCCGGTGGATCTCGCGCCGATGTTCGCCGTCGCGGCCCTGCTCTACGACGGCCCGTGGGTCGCCGAGCGCTACGCGGCGATCCGTGCGGTGATGGAGACGCGCCCCGAGATCCTGCACCCGACGACGCGGACGGTCATCGCCGCCGCCGAGCGCCACAGCGCCGCGGACGCCTTCGCGGGCCTCTACCGCCTCGCGGCGCTGCGCCGGGAGGCGGACGCGGTCTGGGACCGGATCGACGTCCTCGCCGTGCCGACCTACCCGCGCCCGCAGACCTGCGCGGCCCTGGCGGCCGACCCGATCGGGCCGAACAGCGAGCTCGGCACCTACACCAACTTCGTCAACCTGCTGGACTGGTGCGCCCTGGCGGTGCCGGGGCGGCCCCGCGCCGACGGCTTCCCCGCCGGGATCACCCTGCTGGCGCCGCGCGGCTCGGACGGGCTGCTCGCCGCCCTGGGCGCGCGCCTGCACGCGGCGTCCGCGCCGCGGATCGGCGCGGGCACGATCCCGGTGCCGACGGCGGAGCCGGGACCGGCCGCGGCCGGACCGGACGCGATCGAGCTGGCGGTCGTCGGGGCGCATCTCTCGGGGCTGCCGCTGAACCGCGAGCTCGCCGGGTGCGGCGCGCGCTTCCTGCGGGCGGTGCCGACCGCGCGGGACTATCGCCTCTACGCCCTGCCGGGCGGCCCCCCGCAGCGCCCGGGCCTGCTTCGGGTGGCGGCCGGCGAAGGCGCCGCCATCGAGACCGAGGTGTGGGCCCTGCCGCCCGCCGCGTTCGGACGCTTCGTCGCCGCCATCCCGGCGCCGCTCGGGATCGGCACCCTGCGGCTCGCCGACGGTACGGCGCCCAAGGGCTTCCTGGTCGAGCCGGCCGGCCTCGACGGGGCGGCCGAGATCACGCGCTTCGGCGGCTGGCGCGCCTACCTGGCCGACCCTGCGGCCGCGTAGCCTCCCGGGCCCGGGACTGACATCGGCCGCCGAAGGGAAACCGGCTCCGGCCCGTCACGCGGGGACAGGGCGCCCGCGCCGCTGCTAGGCTGCCGCCCGGTGGCGGAGGGCTCCGATGCAACGACCGATCCTGTTCCTGGCGGCCTGCCTGCTGGCCGGCATCCCGCGGGCGGTCTCCGCCGGGCCCGCGCCGGACGGCGTCGCCGATCTCGGCAGCTACGCCACCCGCGTGGAGATTCACCCGTTCGACAGCCTGACGCTGACCGACCGGCAGTTCCTCACCGGCACGTCCGAGGGGGCGAAGCCGGTCACGGTCGCGGGGCTCCTGCGCGTCGCCAAGGCGGGGACGGAGCGCCTGCCGACCGTGATCCTGATGCACGGCTCCGGGGGCCTGGGCGGGAACATCGAGTTCTGGCAGCGGGCGCTGGCGGCGCGCGGGATCTCGACCTTCGCCATCGACGGGTTCACCGGGCGCGGCCTGACCAGCGTCAACACCGACCAGAGCCTCCTGGCGCGCACGAACCTCATCCTCGACATCTACCGGGCGCTGGGCGTGCTGGCCCGGCATCCGCGGGTCGACCCGGCGCGGATCGCCGTGATGGGCTTCTCGCGCGGCGGGCAGGCCGCGCTCTACGCGAGCCTCAAGCGCTTCGACGCGGCCTGGAACCGCTCCGGCGTCACCCCCGCCCTCTACCTACCGGTCTATCCGGACTGCTCGATCCGGTTCCGGGACGACACCGCCGTCGTGGACCGGCCGATCCGGATGTTCGGGGGCAGCGGCGACGACTACAATCCCGCCGCGACCTGCGCGGCCTACGCGGAGCGTCTGAAGGCGGCCGGCGCCGATGTCGACCTGACCGTCTATCCCGGGGCGCAGCACGTCTTCGACAACCCGACCGGGCCGAGCCAGCCCGTGGTCGCCAGGGGCGCGCAGACCGTCCGCGCCTGCGCGATCCGCGAGGCGGCGGACGGCGCCCTCGTCGAGGGCGCGAACGCCGCGCCGTTCACCTATGCCGACCCGTGTGTGCAGCGCGACCCGCATATCGGCTCCGACGCCGCCGCCCGCGCCGCGGCCCTGTCGCGCGTCTCGGAGGCGCTCGACACGGCTTTCCGGGCGCGGTGAAGGACGCCGCGCAGCGCCGCGTCCTTGCCTGATCCTGCGGGCAGAGCCGCCGCGGGATCCGCCGCGTTGTCGCTGCCGCGGGCAACAGGACGATCAAACTGGGCGGCTCGCTCACGCTGCAGGTTTGAAGGCCCGAGACCGACGCCCAGCCGCTCTGCAGAGCCGTCCGACTCTCCCGGTGCAGCGACAGGACTCCCTGCCTGAACCTCGGCGATGCCGGTCGATCCGGGGCTTCAGCCTGCTTCAGTGCCAACCCGCTCAAGGTCCAGCGGATCGAGCCGGACGCGTCGGCGACACGAGACGGCCGCAAAGCCCAAACATAATGCAAATTGTGGCCCTATAGGCGCGGAAACGCCCAAAAAGGTGACTGTTCGCGGCAGGGAATCCGGCGAACGTCCCTGCTGCCCGAATTCGCCGAGACGATCGGATCGTTCCCTGTGCCGCGTGACACGATCGAACACCGGCGGACCGAAGTGTGGACTCCCTCTCTCATGAGTACCCTTGCCCCGCGTGTTGAGAGAGGCGCCCGCAGGAATAATTTCGGCTCTCTTCGGATCGCACTCGCTCTGTTGGTCATTATCGGACACGCGCCGGAACTGATCGACGGCGATCGCGCGCGCGACTTCCTGGTACGGATCACCGGCAGCTTCTTCTCGGGAGACTTGGCCGTTGACGGCTTCTTCCTGATCAGCGGCTACCTCATCACGAAGAGCCTCCAGTCCTCACGATCGTTGAAGAGTTATCTGTCCCGGCGCATCGCGCGCATCTATCCCGGATTCATTGCCGCGTTCATTGTATCGATACTGCTCTTTGGAAGCCTGTCGGGCGGATCGCTGAGCGACATTCCGGCCGTCAAAAGTGTCACGAAGCTCTTCATTCTCGGTCTGCCTGTCGTCCCAGGCGCGTTTGCCGGCCTGCCGCATCCGGACCTCAACGGGTCGATGTGGACCATCTCGTACGAGTTCCGCTGTTACGTGCTCGCGATCGGTATCGGCGCCCTCTCGACGCTCGCCGGACGGCGTTACTGCCTCGCGATCATCGTCGGGCTCGGCATCCTCTACGGCTTCCGTCACGCGGTGCCAGACATACCGCACGGAAGCCCCATCTTCGGCAGCTCGAGCGCAACGATCCGGTTGACCTTCATCTTCCTCATCGGATCTGCGTTCTACCTCTGGCGGGACGTCATCCCTCTGACGGGGCGCGGAGCTCTACTGGCGCTGATTTCCTGTACGGGCCTCCTGTTTGTCCCCCCTCTGGCGGAGCCGGCCTTCGCGATCTTCGGCGGCTACCTGATCTTCTGGTATGCGCTGGCAACGCCTGCCAATCGCCTGAGCCAGTGGGTCGACCGCACGGATCCGAGCTATGGTCTGTACCTCTACGCGTGGCCGACGCAGAATCTCCTCATTCAGAAGATTCCAGGGATCACGCCACTTCTGTTGATCGTTTTGACGATACCGATCGCGTTCTGCTTCGGGATCCTGAGCTGGCACGGGATCGAGCGGCACTTCGTGCGGCGGCGCAACGCGGGTAACCCGAACTTCGTCTGCGCTGACCCGGACGCTCTGCTCCCCAGGCTCCGCTAGGAACCGGCCTTTCCAGGCTCCGGCCCTTCGTCACCGACGATGCGCGAATCCGAACGGGGTGTTCCCGCACGGGGCAGCGGCGCTCCGCACAGGGCAGTCCTGATCGCGGCGCTTTCGCGTGAAGGCCGGCCCGCAAGAGGGGCCGCCCGGGCGATCGCTCGCGCCTGGCGGGCAGCCAGCCAATGCGCCCGCGCGAGGAACCTTCGGGGTCCTCGGTCGAGACGGCTCGGCTCGCTCCGAGATCTCGACAGGACGAACAACGCCCGATGATGCGCTCGCCGACCGGGTCCTCCCGCTGTGTGCGGCGCGTCGTCCGTTTCAACAGACCGCATCTCGTATCCTAGCCCATGTCCTGTGCACCGTCGGACTGTCCTGATCCCGTGTCCGGCGAGGCCAGTGGGCGGATGTGTTTCGATGGCGAGCCGCCCGATCCGGCCAGAACTGGACCGGCCCACCATCTGAGAGCCCGTTCTGGCAGGGCATGACATCGTCCGCGCGGAGCCTCCCAGGCGTGCCTGCTCGGTACAACGAAGTCACTCGATATTACTTCCACACGATCTCGCAATTTCAGAATTCAAGCGAGAGAAATTTTCATAGCATTACTTTACAACGACTTTAACGATGACAATCGCAGCGGGAAATTACGCCAGAATCCGTCGCCGCGAACCGACCCACCTCAAGACTGGTTCCGCCAAGAACGGTTGCCGAAATTCGTACTACTTTCGGCTATTTCAGACCATGGGTACTGCCATGAGCAGTTTATAAGGGTTGGACTCGGGCGTGCCAACACTGGTATGCCGGGTCCGAGCTTGGCTAGAATGGCCGGGCGCAGCGCGAGGGCGGCCATGGCTTTCAGACGTATCGGAACGCTCGTGGTGGTGCTGACATCGAGCGCGTGCTCGCATGCGCCGCCGATGCCGACCGCCTACAGCGCCTTGCCGCCCCTCACAGCGACACCCGCCGCAGCCGCGTCGACGGGACCGCTCGTGGACGCCGCCGCGCCGCGTGCTGATGCCGATATCGGTCCACCGCCCGTCGTCATTCCCGGCACGCTGAAGCTCAGGGATGCGGAGATCGGCCAGCGCGGCGTGAATCCTCTGGCGGTGCTCGATTCCTCGATGCGCAACCGCATGAGCTGGAAGAGTCTCCATCCGGAGAATCTGACGAAGCCGCCGATCTATTCCGGCCTGTCCCGGATGGCGAACGGTGTCGACGTCGGAGAGACCTCAGCCACACGGAAAGACAACATCCCCGGTTTCGACCGAGAGCTCGCCACGAAGCGGATCATGTCGGAGTACAATCGCGAAGCGGCTATGGCAGCGCTCCTGAAGGGCGGCCGGGACGCTTCGAAGAGCGTATGCTCTGGATGCTAGCGTCGCCCTCCGACGCGGCCGGGGCGGTGGACGGCGAAGTCTCGATCACGATCAGGAAGCATCTGGCGCGCTCTCACCCGTCGCCTTGACCTGCCGTCAACGCCCCCATTACGCGAAGCGGCGATCCCTCTCGCAGAGAACTCCCTCAGCCGACGCCACCCAGAAACCGGTCCGCGATCGTCACCGACGATCGCGCCTTCACCGGCGACGAGGGCGCCTGCGCTGCAGCCATCGCCCCGGCCCTCTGCGCCTCTCTCCGACCTGCGGCGAGGCGTCAGTAGCGCGGCGAGAAGTCCATCCCTGTCACGACGGTGAACACCGGCGGTGTACGGTCAGCGAGCTCGATCCGCGTGGGATCTTGCGATCGCTCGGTCTGAACCGAGGGGCAGAACAGAGTGGAGGGCAACTCGGCCTTCGGCGAGAGGACCCGGTCCAGAGGAGCCGGCCTCGTCATGGCGGGCTTCGGATCCAGCCAGGTGCCGGGCATCACCTGCTGTCCACAATTGCCGACGACCGCCTCGTGTATCGTCCCATCGATCGCGGCGGAAACCACGCAACTGGCGGGGTGGTACACCAACTCGTACTGGAACCTCCTGCTCGCGTCGGACTCGGTTCGGAACCGGTCATCCAAGACCACCGCCGTGTGGGGGCGGTCGGTTGTACCGACGACATAGAGCCGGCCAGTGGCGATGGCAGCGACCGTGATATCGGAGGCGGCCGAGGCGGACATGCTGAAGACAAGCGCCAGCGCTCCTGAGAGCGCCGCAGTCGAAATCAAGCCGAGCATCCTGCCCTCACCCTCAACCCGTCACCTGACCAGACCCGACGCGATCGTATCGCAGATATCGCGAGCCGCGGCCGCACTCTGAACAACGAAGCCCACGGCCATTTTACCTAGCGATGATCAGTACCCATCACTCGATAGAGGTACATCGACATGCCATTCACCGGAATATCGGGCCGGATGGTCCGTAGATCCAACGCACGGGCGCCGGCCCGTACCTAATCGCGTGCCAACACGCTCCATTCCCGACGAGAGCCTATACGGGACGGGCCCCGGAGCATCAACGAACGCACTTGGCCATACTGGAAGTCGGGCACCGTCTCGATCACTTCTAGATCTCGGACCGAGACGCGAGTTCCAGCCGCCAAATTCGTCCCCGCAAGCACTTGCCTGGACCTGCGGCGCCCGCGGACTTCGCCGCGACGGTGCTTTACCCCCACTCCTTCCGGCTGCGGCGCCGTGATCCGCGCGCGTTCGGACGGATGGCGTCGCCGACGTCCCGCGTCGATCGGTGCGCGCTTCGCGCCCGCTGAGAGCCGACCGGGCCGATGAAGCGAAGGCTGGGCAGGAGCGGACAGTGATGCATCGCTAAAATCCCACATTGAAAAATCTCAATACATAATAAACAGCACCAGACAGAACCACACCCGCAGCGATCCAGATAAATATCAACACCCAGCGATCGAAATACGCCACATCGTCGTCGGCATAGTTTATTGCACAGGGAACACAATAAATTCCAGAATGCTCCACCTTTGCACCACACGTTTGGCAAACGCTGATCGAAGAAGAGCGCTCTCTGGCGGTCATTCTGCGCGTGCGCAGAGGCAGGCCAAAGTGCCAGCGTCGAACGCCAACTCCCGTCTCCCAAAGCCTCATACCAGCACTCGCCATCCCACACAGGCGAATACATTAGACCCGACCGATGAGTCCCCACGCTTCGCCGACTTTACATACCAACAAAACATATATCAAAATGTGAATATTGTCAATTTCAGCACGATGACGCACCAGACCCGAAGCCTCAGTCCGGACATTTCAGAGATCTTCCGTCCGCAGGAAGCTTAGTCGTTCTGGCGACCAAGGTCGAACGAACACTCAGATCAAATCCGCCGAAAATCGCGCAGCCACCGCGGGTCATCGCGCGCTCCGATCCGTGCGATCCACGACTCATCGCTGCGCCCGAACGCCCGCAGGGCACCGCCTGCACAGCAGAGGTGCCGAAGGGATCGAACGTCGGCGACTCCGTTGCGATCGCGCCTCCGGCTGAGGTTTGGCTCGTCAACGGCGATCATCGACGCAGTGCCGATCTGTCCCCGCCGCGATCCGGTGCTTCGACGGTGGGCAGCCGCGGCGACGGGCCCGGGTTTGTGAAATCCCGGGATGGGCCGCTTGAGCCCGGCGAAGGCTCGGCCGGGCCGATGTTGCGCTCGCCTCAGAAACGCTTCGCCGCGGCGGCCCGACGGTGCAGGACCCAGCGCGAAGCCCGACACCACAGCTGCGTTGGCAGCCAGTACAGCGTTCTTGCCGCACCGATCCCGGCCATGATCGCCACGAACACGTGCGCCAACAGATCGAGGATCAAGCCGGGCGGCTCGTCCACCTCGATCCGATCATACCAGATCGGATCCTCGTGCCGGCACGGTTCATGGTTGACCATCGCTGGATTCTCCGCGGCTCGATCCGACGAACGAGCAAGCTGTCGACCGGTCTCGTCGAGGCCAAGACCCGAGTCTCAGGCTCCGCGCGCCGCGTGGCCGTCTCCGGCGCTGCCGGGTGATGGTCTCGCGCACCCCGATGTCCGTGATATCGTCCACGTCGCGACGCGGCGCGAATAGCCGCCCGGCGACGTTCGTCCCGTCGATCCGCACCTCGGAAAGTGGTTCGGGTCACGCCGTCGCACCGCGCCGGAGCCGAGGCCAGGGCCAGCGGCGTCGGAGCCGTCCCAACCCCGATTGCGCCGGGGCGCGCCGCAATCCGGCGCGGTGCGGCGCCGCGGGCCGCCCGTGTCTCATCGGCTCCCGCGCTGCGCCAGAACCGCGGGAACGGTGCGCAGCATGATGGCGAGATCCCGGTGCAAGGTCCACCGGGTGGCGTAGTCCAGATCCAGCGCCACGCGCTCGGCATAGGTCGTGTCGGAGCGGCCCGAGACCTGCCACAGCCCGGTCACCCCCGGCGGCACGGCGAAACATGTGGGGAAGGCCCGCCCGTAGCGGGCGACTTCGGCCGGCACGATCGGGCGCGGACCGACCAAGCTCATCTCACCGCGCAGCACGTTCCAGAGCTGCGGCAGCTCGTCCAGCGACGTCTTGCGCAGCACGTACCCGATGGCGGTGACGCGCGGATCGTCGCTGAGCTTGTGTGTGGCCGCCCATTCGGCCCGGGCTTGCGGATTTGCGGCCAAGTGCGCCGTCAGAACGGCGTCGCCGTTCGTCACCATGGAGCGGAACTTGAGACAGCCGAAACGGCGCCCGTCCCGTCCCACTCGCATATGGCGGAAGATCGGTGCCTTGCGATCACCGGCATAGACCAGCGCGGCGATCAGGAGCAGCAGCGGCAGGAGCAGAAACAAGGCCGTGGCCGCCACGGTGATGTCCAGACCGCGCTTGGCGGCCCAGCCCAGCCGCAGACCCCGCGCCACGAACGGCGCCGCTGGCAGAACGGCCTCTGCGACCGCCTCTGCCGCCTCGCCCACTTGGTCCGCCAGCTCAACACTGTACTGCGGTGCACGCAAGGTAGGCTGAAGCGGTGGGCCGACGTCGCGCAGCATGGTTTTGGCTCCTCGTGACGGCAGGGGGCCGCCGGGTGCAGCAACGATTAATCAATTGTTAACGATCCGATATCAAATCATCGCGTCTGTATCAAGCTTAGCCGCGCCCTATATGTCAGTACATTTTTCACTGTAAATTGTAAGAATAGATTTCGATCTTGCAGGCTGAAGAGAAGTGGCACCGTGACTCTGTCCCGCGACGCCGCAACGAATCGGGTTCAGCTTCGCCATCCCCGCAATGTCGCGAGACACCTACCTCGGCCGGATGCTCACCCATCATTGTGCACTGCGTGCGTCCGGGCCGAGGAATGCCGCGCATTCCAACGGTTGATGATCGAGAGCTGAGCCACGCCCGGCTCTGTGCTTTTTCCGCGCGAGCGGCCCTCATCCGGATCGGGGCGTCCTCGCGTGGGGAACGCTGTGCAATGTCCGGAATCCCCGGCGCAGGTATTCCGGAAGGTGGCCGCGGCGGCGATCGCCAGGATGCCGCGGAATGGCTCCGCCAGATCAATTTCGTCTCGAACGCGGCCATGACAACGGAGAGGGCGCTCTCTATGGGTGGGCTGACGATACAGTACGTCGAACGCCGTCGACGGGCGGGATGCGCACCGGATCGTGGAAATCGGTTGCCGCGCCGCAGCAGGACGCGCGTGCGCGGCCGTGGTCCGACGCCGTCGGACTAATCACTATGGCGGCGGCAGCCTCGGCGTGACCCGGATGGACGAACTCAGTATCCTGCGGATGGCTAAGCGGCATCCGACGTGCAGGAGCGGCGACAATGCCGAAGTCAGTGCGGGTTGGGGCGGCTTATGACGCATGCGCCGAGAGAGAGAGCAGGGTGCCGAGGTGCGCGGCGCGCAGAGCGGTCTCCGCCCGTTCGGGCGAATGCCGGGAGACCCGAGCCTGATGCGGATCCAGAGAGTACCCGCCCGGTCGGCACGCCCTCTCCGGACCACCGCCGCACAGCGGATGTCGTGAGACTCATCGCGACCTTCTGAATTCCGCCACCGCCGGCAGCACCCGAGGCTCGGCTCAATCTGGTCCAGCTGATGGCGCCCGTATCCGATCAAGCTGAGAACATCGCAATCATGGTCCCTTGCCTATGGAGCAGCTGCCTGACAGCGGCAGATCGGACATCCGCCGGCCCGACCTGCGCGATGACCGTGGAAGCAGGGTCCGATCGATGAGGGTCGCGATCGTCCATTACTGGCTCGTCGGGATGCGAGGCGGCGAGAAGGTCATCGAGGCGCTCTGCGATCTCTATCCGGAAGCCGACATCTTCACGCACGCCTACGCGCCGCAATCCATGTCGCCGACCATCAGGGCACACCGGGTCAGAACCTCGTTCATCGGCAGATTGCCGTTCGCGACCAGCCGCTACAAATCCTATCTGCCCCTGATGCCGATGGCCCTCGAGCAGCTCGACCTGCGGGGATACGATCTGATCATCAGCAGCGAATCGGGTCCGGCGAAGGGGATCATCCCGCCCTCGGATGCGCTGCATATCTGTTACTGTCACTCGCCGATGCGGTACGTCTGGAACATGTACCATGACTATCGCGAACGGACTGGGCTGCTCACGCGCATGCTGATGCCGCCGGTGGCCCACTACGTGCGCAACTGGGACGCGGTCTCGGCCGGCCGGGTCCACGAGTTCATTGCCAACTCGGACACGGTCGCGCGGCGCATCGAGACCTACTATCGGCGCCAAGCCAAAGTCATTCATCCGCCGGTGGATACCGCCGCTTTCGAGACTGTTCCGGACAGCGAGCGCGGTGACTACCATCTGATGGTCGGCGAAATGGTCCGCTACAAGCGGCCGGAACTGGCGATCCAGGCCTTCAACCGGTTGGAGCAGCCGCTCGTGGTGATCGGCGGCGGCGAGATGCTGCGCGAGCTGCGCAGCATGGCCGGCCCGCACATCAAGATCCTCGGTCCGCAGCCCTTCGAGGTGTTGAAGCACCACTACGCACGGTGCCAGGCCCTGATCTTCCCCGGGGAGGAGGATTTCGGCATCGTTCCCGTCGAGGCCATGGCGAGCGGCCGGCCGGTGGTCGCGTTTGGCAAAGGCGGTGTCACAGAGACGGTCATCGACGGCGTGACCGGGACCTTCTTCCACGAGCAATCCGTCGACGCGCTGATCGATGCCGTCCGACGCTGCCGGTTGATCGGCGTGGAACCCGAGCGCCTCGTCCGCCGCGCCGCCGACTTCGGCGTCGGCCGCTTCGCGGACGAGATCAGGCATTTCGTCGACGGGGTGCTGGCGCGCGAGCGCCTCGCGGCGCCGCGCCCGCCGCGCGAGTCCAGCCGCGCCTACCTGGTCCAGTGACACGGTCCCGCGACAGCGGCGGGCGGATCCGGGGGCTGCGCTGAACCGCCGAGGCGACGACCGACGAGCGGGTGGCACCGGTCTCAGAGGGCGAGGCGACGCGTCCTCTGGTCGGATCGCCTCGACTAAGCGTCGGCCGTGCCGGCCGGCATCAGATGGGCCGCCGCGTTGAGGGTCGAAACACGGGCCGTCGGCTGGTAGTCGAAGCCACCCTGCCGACCGAACGACTCGATCCCGAAATCGCTGAGCTGCGAGAGCGCGCGCGACACCCGCTGATGGGCCTTCCCCGTGTAGACGGGATAGGCACAGGGCACCATCTGACTGCCCTCGCAAACCAGATCACCGGCGAAGAGCCCGTTCTTGGCGACGTGCGCCCGAAAATCCTGCTCGGCGATCGTCGCGGAGTCGCCGGCATGTCCGGCAATGACCTCGACTCCGAAATACTCCCGCCCTTCCACCCGACCGTAGAAATCCGAATACATCGTGAGCCGCTTCCACGCCCCGTCGTGCGCGAAGTTGTAGAGCACCGAACAATCGAAGCCGCGGGTCCCGCTGAAGCTGAAATACAAGCTGATCAGCGTCACCGACGCGAGACCGGGATCCTCCCGGATACCGCAGAGCGCAAGCGCCCGAGCAATGGGAATCGTCGAGATGAGTCGATTGGCGGTGAAGCGGCCGCTCTCGGTGCGGACATCGAATTGTGTCCCGCGCCGCGTGATCGATACGATCCGCTGACCCATGTGAAAGGCCGAGCCGCGCTGCCGGAGGGTCCGCGCGGCCACCTCGTAGAGGGCGTTGAAGCCTTCGCGGGGCCGCGCCAGCTGCCGGTTGGTCGGACCCGGCGAGCGATGCCGGCGGACATAGCGCAACAAGACGCGCGGCGTGGCGTGCTCCTTGATCCAGAGCATCCGCTTCTCGGCGAATTCCAGATCGACCCAGTCGGCCGGCACGCCGAAGAACCGCTTCATGTAGCTCTCGAGGCCGGACCGTCTGAGCAGATAGTCACCGATCCAGTAGCGGGCGAACTCCCGCGCATTCCCGATCTTGCGCCGCGCCACGCGCGAGAACGCGGCCGACAGCGCGATCCTCACGATTCCCCACGGGCCCGCCCGGACAACATCGTCCCGGATCGACAGCGGGTATGAGGTCACGAAAGCCTGAGGTGTCAGCTTTCCCCACGTCGGCTTGATCGGAACGTAATGCTCCAGCAGCTCGGGAAAATACTTCAGCAAAGGCGAATCGTCTTGAAAGATCAGGCTTCCGACATCGAAGGTATACCCCTTGATAGCCCGGTCGATATGGTTTCCCCCAAGATTGGGAAATTCATCGATGACGGCAATTCTGCGACACCCGAGATCGTGCAATATAGAGGCTGAGACGATGCCGGTAATCCCGGCCCCTAAGATGATCGCATCGAACATCTCATCTTCGGATCGCCCGTCGCCGTCGAGATTCGAAGAGTCGGTCATGCTTCGCTTTGCACCGGCGATGGCGTCAGACGAGATAGGACGATGGCGGAGCATGGTGATCGCCCGGGCAGAACGTGATTACCACCGCCGAGAGCTCGAATCATACCGAAATTTTCGCATCGACACCATAAGAACCGACCGGAACCCAGTCGTCACCAGCATTAACGATCCGGAATATGTAAACATGCCATGGCGCGGGCCGAAACACCGCCTATGGTCCAACGCCAACCCTCGCCACCCGTTTCGAACGGGCCGAGCGGCGCCCGCCGCCGTGCGGCCGGCAGCGGCAGCGGCAGCAACGACCGCTCGGCAGCAGAGTAAAATCGATGATAAGCCCGATACATACCCTGGAGCCACCGGATCAAGAGAGTCGAATCTGCCCAGCAGCCCCAGGTGTTTCCTCAGAACCGCGAGCCATGTCGGTGTCGGCCATCGCGGCGCGACGGCGCGGACCTCAGTGTTTCTCCCGGAGCGGCACGCGGACAGGCGGCTGCCGGTGCCCATCATCGGCTCGCCGAATCGGCGTTCAGGCCCGCTCCGACGTGCCGAGTGATCCACTCCGAGCCAGCTGCCGAGCTGGCTCAACGAGCCGGGCCTGTATCGCGGCTGCGGCCGGCGCGATCGAGGCCGCGGAAACACTGCGCCCCCCGACCGGACCGCGTACGGGATAGGCGCACGCGGTCGCGGCAAAGATATAGAACATCAGGCCCTGATCGACCGTCGGACCCGCGATGATGCTGCCGGAGAGCAGGCACAGGCAGGCGACGCGGCCAGCGGCGCGGATATCGCTCGCGTAGGTGCGCGGCGCTCCGCGCCGAAATCCGAACACAGAAGCCAGGAACAGCACGTAGAACACGGCTCCGGGTATCCCGACATTCGACAGCACCGCGAGAGGAAAGCTCGACGTGCGGTTGGTTCCGAGGCCGACGCCCAGGCCGTTCGAGTCGACGAAGTTCCGCCACGCGTAGGCGTTCCAGGCCGAGCGCTGAACACCCGAACTTGTCTCGGCTTTGCTCAGAACAAGCGTATCGACATAATCGTAGACGCGCTCGGCCACACCGTTGACGGAGAGGGCCAGGAGCACGAGGACGCAGAGGACCAGCGGACCGGCCACCACCAGTCCGGCACTGAAACGGTCCTGCCGATGCGTGCTGCAACGCATCAGCGCGATCGTGTAGAGGATCGCTATCAGGACCGCGGCGCCGACCAGGCCGGTCGAGGATGTCGATAGGATCACGAACAGCAGCGAGATCAAGGCGAGCGGTCCCGTCACCGAGGGCTTGCGGCCACAGAGCCAGAGCATGCCGGTGAAACCGCAACCGCCCAGCGTCATCCCCGCGAAGGCCGACGCCTCCGGCCAAGCCCCGATGATCCGCCGCATACTGCCGACACTCTCCTCGTCGTGGAACGTGTACTGAGCGTTGCGAATGAACTGCAGGACCTCCTGAGTGCCCGTCGCGGCGGTCAGCACATCGATGATGCCGAAGCAGATATTAGCGGCCACATAGATGATGAGCGCTCTCGCGAGCGTCTCGATCCCGTTCTTGGTGGATCCGAAAGCGGTGATGACACTGAAACAGACCAGATCGCCGATGAGATAGATCGGCTGCGTGAAATTGCTGGAGACCGGGCCCAGGGGAACGACGCCGTCGCTCGTGATCAGATGTGACGAGGTTCCCAGCGGCACGATATAGGTCTGGCCGGCGAAGAGCCGGGGCAGGATGTAGCTGCTCGCCACCCCGTAGAGCGTGAGGCAGAGAAGCCAGAAGCCCGCTTCCGGCAGGCGGAAGGAGCTCAGGACCAGTGTCGAGATGTTGCGATAGAACAGTGTCGCAATCATCAGAAACACGAGGAAGAGATGCGCCGGCTGCACGTTGGCGCCGCCCAGAAGAAGAGCCGCGGCCGATCCGAGATTACAGAAGACCACGAAGGCGATCACGACCGATTCCCGGCCGAGCAGGAGACAGAACAGGCCGACGACGACCGTGATGGCACCTATCGGTTCGAAGCTCATGTCAGGCCGGTCCAGGCATGATCGACGACGGGTCGGCAGCGGCGCTCGGGCGACGCATCACCGGTCGGACGATCGAGGCCGGGCCTGTATCGGACGATCGCGTCGCCTGATCGCCCCGCCGATCGATGCGACGCGCACGCACCGGCCAGCTCAGCGATTGGCGCTGTCGGTCGGCCGGTGTGGCGCGTCCGAAGCGGCCGGACCGCGACTCACCGGCGCGCCCGCCGATCCGTGCCGCGGCGTCGGGGATGACCGCGTCTCCCCGGGTTTATCGGCCGGCTGACGCACGAGCGTCACGCGCACGACGTCGCCGGGTTCGACGACGGCCTCCTCCGAGGCGAGCCATGTGCCCGCCTTCACCCCCTGCTTTCGAGTGATCTCGTAGCGCGCGCTCAAGGTTTCGGACGCGTCATCGGTGTTGCCGACCATCTGCGACTCGGCGTCGGCCGTGAGCCGCTCGGCCGTGCGCGTCTTCTCGTCGATCGAGGCGAGTTTCTGACGGACATCTGCGGCCTCCGACAGAGCTTCGCGGCGGAACCGGGCTTTGAGGTCGATGATATCGCGCTCGGCGCGCGTGAGGCTCTGCTGAGCGCGCAGCATGGCAACCTGCACGTCGAGCCGGCTGCTCTCGAACGACGCCTGACTCTGCTCTGCGGCGAGCTTTCGCGGGGCGATCGTGAGCCCCTTCGAGACCAGATCGTTGATCAGACCGAGTTCACCGCGGCTGAGCTCGATCTGGCGGTCGAGGGTTTTGGATTTATTATCAAGGGTGCTCATCTCATTCTGGAAGCTGGCGATCGACTGCTCAATCGCCTTGATCTCGGCCTTCAGCGCGTTCCGACGCGTGTCGAACAGGAGCTGTTCACCGCGAACGGCCTGCTCCGCATACGTCTTGTCCACTGTGCCTCTCAGATCGCCTCCGAACGCGATCGTCTCCGCGCCCCCGATCTCCGCCTCGAGACGGGCCAGCTTGGCGGCCAAGCCGACGCGCTCCGCGGCCAAGTTTCGCAGCTCGCCGCGCGACGTGACCGCGTCGCGCTGGATGCTGCGCGGATCGGTGCCTCGCATCAGGCCCTGAGCCGTGCTCACGGCCTGCAGTACGGTCAAGCCAGGTTGGTACTCGTACTTGCCGGGCTGCTGGACGGCGCCGATGATGTAGAATGGACGGTAGGTCGCGACCTCGACGGAGGCCGCAGGCTTCTCCGCGAGATCGGCCACCTGCTTCAGCGCGACACCGATGGCGTTCGCGAGATCGATCGGCGTCCCGCCCGCCGCCTTGATCTGTCCGATCAGCGGCATCGACACTGTTCCATCCGCCGCGACGACGAATTGACCGTTCAGTGCCGTCCACGAGTACGCTTCGCCGGTGTTGCGACGCAGATCATAGACGCGGATCGTCAGATGATCCTGAGGGCCGAGCACGTATCGACCCGCCTCGTCGGCGGCCGCATTCGCGAGCGGGCCGCCGAACAGCAAAATGCAAGCCGCCGCACCTACACGCAGACGCATCAAATTCTCCTCGACCGGACCCAGATCTTGAGTATGAATCTGTGCGCCGCGCCGGCCCTACGGTATCCGAAGCACAGAGTCCCGAGAGCCATATTGAATCGTAGCAGACGCGGCCAGATTAGCCAAGATTTATCGATCCCAGGTCTGTCTTGCGGCCGGCGCCTTTCCGAGTGGTCGGCGCAGGTTCCACTAAGATTTCATGGCGCGCGGCCCTGTGTGTCAGACCGATGACCCCGATGAGTCCAGCGATATTCGCCCCCGGCCCGCTCGAGATTGACCTCAGGGACGCAAGGTCCGCAGGCGAAATCCGAGCAGAAGCATGGTCAGGCTGTAAGCCGCCACGCCGCTGAAGATCATGGCTGTCAGAAGACCGGTGAGCCCGATATCGACGCGGCTCAAGACGACCCGCAGCGCGAGAACCGCCGCCGTCATCACCAAGCACGAGAGGCCGATCTGCCACAGATTGCGGATCTGTCTCGCCACACCCGCGCCGACGAGACGCCGCGCATAGAAGGCGCTGATCAAGAAGTGAAACAAGGCGGTGGCAAGACGCGCGTAGATCATCACCATCACGCCGCCGAGGTAGAAACCTATTGTCATGCTCAAAACTTTCACGATCGACTCGTAGAGCGTGATCTTGAGCATCACATTCGGCTCGTCCATGGCCAGACAGAGAGATGAAACCGGCTGATAATAGGCGGTGAACATGATGGCCAGCGACAGCCAGCGCAGATAGGGTGCTGCGGAACTCCACTGCGAGCCGAGGACGACGCTCACGATCTGGTCGGCGGTCAATGCAATTCCCACTCCAGCCGGGAGCGCGATGATCATCGTGAGTCGGGCCGCCTTCAGGAAAGCAGATTGCAAGCGGAGGCGGTCATCGGCGATCGTCGCGAACGCGGCCATGACGGGCCGCATGGCAGGGCCGATGACGCTCTGGGTCGGAAGGACGGAGAAGTCGCTCGCGACCCCGTAGCGACCGAGCACGGCCTTGTCGACGTGGTAGCCGAGGAACATGCGATCATACTGCCAACTGAAGGCCGCGAGGATCTGAGAGGATGTGAACCAGCCCGTGAATGCCGAGAAGGCGCTCAATCGCTCCAGGGAGAGCCCGGGGCGGTAAGGCGCCAGCACGTAGGACAGGATGGTCGGCAGGATTGCGGATGCGGCCGGATTGATGACCAGGGCCCAATAGCCGGCCCCCAAATAGAGGGCTCCGATGGAGATCAGGGCCGCGACCGCCTTGCCGGAAAAATCCGCCAGAAACGACGCCCGGAAGTCGATGTTGCGGAACAGGTGCACCATGGCCGGGCTGTAGAGGCTTCGCGCGATCGGGGCCGACGAGAGCGCGAGCGTGATGGGGATGAGGCGGGCATCGCCGTAGATGTGGGCGACGGGCCATGCGGCAGCCACCATCAGGACGGCGATCACCCCGCCCCGGAGAAGACCCAGCGTGAATGCCGTATCCAGATGCGACTTCTCGATCTTCGGCAGGCGCAACAGGGCTTGAACGAGCGGGATCTCGAGGATCATCTCGACGATGGAGACCAGGGACGCGGCGATGGCCGTCAGGCCGAAATCGGCCGGTGACAGGACCCGCGCGAGAATGAGCAGCGTGCCGAGGTCGATCGCGCGCGCTGAGATCCGTGCGGCGACACTCCATCCGGCGCCGCGCAGCGTCTTAAAGGCGAGCATGAACGTGTCCCACGGAGCGATGACCGTCGTCACACCCGCCCGAAACGACGCCGCGCCTCGTCCTCACGACATCGATCCGGATCTGGGCAACATGGCGTCTCCGATCCTGACCCGCTCTGCAAGGCAGTCCTGGACCAGCATCCGGCAGCGGCATCAATCTAGTCACTTCGGTCAGCTTGCAATCGAGCCGCGGTGCGTCGCGGACGCGGCCCGGTGCCCGGGTCCCGCGCACTGGAATGCGCATCACCCCGCGAGGCCGGCAGCGCGCCGATAGACCGTCAAGGTCTCGTCAGCCACCCGGGCGATGCGCAGGTTATCCAGGTTGATCTGACTCCTCGCCCTCCACGCGCTCAGCTGCGCCGGGTCGGTCGTGAGTGCGATCAGCGCTTGCGCAAGCTTGTCCGGATCGCCGGCCGGGACAAGAACGCCCGCCTTCCCCCCGTCGAGCAGCTCGGGAATCCCGTCGACGTCGGTGCCGACGATCGCGCAACCCGCCTCCCGGGCTTCTGACAGCACGAGCGGAGCCGGATCGGCGTGGGACGGGAGGACGAAGATGTCGGCGCCCAGCATCCAGCGGTAAGGATCATCCCGCGGACCGGTGAAGGTGATGGCATCCGCGCAGGCGAGCGCGCGCGCGGTCCGCACGTAGGCGTCCCGGTGAGGACCACCGCCGACGACGTAGAGCCGCATGGCGCGATTGTGGGTGAACGCCGTGTCGAAGGCCTTGAGCAGATCGGGCAGTCCCTTCCGGGGATGCAGGCCTCCGACGAAGACGATGGCGGGATGATCCAGGCTCTGCGGTTCCTCCGAGCGGCCGCGCATGCGGGCCGAGCCGATCGTCCCGTTGAGCACGACGTCGATGCGGGAATCCGCGATGCCGCGCTTCCGCATCGACGCGGCGACCGCGCCGCTCACCGCGATGACCCTGTTTCCAAGGCCCATGAGGATCGCGCCCTTCTCGAACTCATTGTGGACGGTCGTCACGAGGGGAACGCGCAACAGCTTGCAGGTTGGCCAAGCCAGGACGGCGCTGGTCATCATATGGGCATGGACGACATCGGGACGCCAACGCCGGAGCACGCCGCCACATCCGAGGAATGACTTCAGGATCTGGGCCGGCGCGCGCGCGTGGCTCGCGAAGATCGACTCGACGCCATTGGACTGGAGCAGAGCATCGAAATCCCCCCCCTGACTGGCGATCGCGACCTGGTGTCCGGACTGCGCCTGCTGACACGCGAGATCGACGGCCGCGTGGACATGGCCGTTCAACCGGCGCGTATGGTTCAGCAGATGGAGAACACGCATGATTCACTAGCGCTCGTGTCAGATCCGAGCCTCGGCCTGCGCTGGGGCCCATGCAAGCTGCGGCGCTGATTAAGGCGCGCGATACGACTCCAGCCGAACAGGAGAGCCGCTACATATTTCAGGCATTTAGGTGTAAAAACGCGACCCGACGCAAGAGAAAAATCCGTCGATTTACTGATTTTCAACAAAGCCCCGCGCCTATCCTGGCGCGCAGGATCTGGCGGACCGGCCGGCGCTTGATCGAGAAGCGGAAGGCGAGCAGCGCCTGTGCGCAGCGAACGGGCGCGAGAAACGTCGCGGCAACGAAGAGCGCGTTCGCGACCTTCCACTTCAGCGAACGCGGCTCGGTCAGGACAGATCTGAGCAGGCACAGGAACGGCCGACCACCGTACCGGACACCCCGGAGGATCGCCATGCAGAACTCGAGGAACTGAAAATAGTACGTCTTCTCCGGCTCGATGAGCGAGACCCCGGGCCGCCAATTCCGGAGCAGATCTCGCAGATGTTTCAAACGCGACTGGAAGCGCTGCAGGTCCCGCTCGAAGGTCGCCGCCTGCGGGACGCGCCCCAGACCCGAGTCATTCCGGCCGTGGACGCGGTAGAGCCCGAGACTGTCGGAGAGACTGACGATCTCGCCCATGAACGGGGCGGCCAGCAGGATCACGCCGTCGACAGCTTGGTCGTAGTCACATTGATGGAGCAGGTCGCAAACGTCGCGACGGAACACATTCCCGGACGTGGGCGGCGTCTGGTAGACTCCGGATCTAAGGATGTCGTTGACAGTCCTGTCCTGCCCGCGGAACGCGTCGAGAGCGGGATAACGATCCGCCAGCACTGCTCCCGCGGAATCGACGCACGTCAGACAAAACTGAAGTTTGGCGACATTCGCGTCCAGCGCCGGCAGGATGCGGTCGAGCGCGCCAGGCAGGAGCTCGTCGTCCGCGTCGAGAAAGAGCAGAAACGGGGCCCGAGTCTTGGCCAATCCATAGAGGCAGGCCGCCCTCTGACCGCCGTTCGGGATCCGGAACGCGGTGATGCCGGACCGATGGATAATTGACCACGAGTCATCCGTCGACCCATCGTCAATCACGACGATCTCACAAGCGTCATTACCCTGAGCGATGACGCTCTGGATTGCTTGGCCGACATAACTCGCGTAGTTGAAGCAGGTGATGATGACTGCGAGTTTAGGATCCGTGGCCACGACAGATGTCTTTCTCGCTCGTCGCTTCGCGCTCCCGTATCTCACCGCCCCGAGCGCCCGACACAGGGTGGCTACCACGGCACCTCACTGAAATCCACAGTCAAAACCCTGAAAGAGCGGCAAAAACTCAGTTCTGATTGCTGAATTTGGCACTGCCCATCTCGGCACTTGACGATGATCCGGGGCAAAGATCAATTCTCCGTGATCGCGAATTGATCGATAATCATCCCCGGCCGAGCCGGGACGCTGAAGATCGAAGCGCCGTCCGAGGACGCGAAGAACGTCGGTCGTCGCGGCCGGCGGTGTCAGCCCGTCCGCCTTCACGATGGTGGTTGTACCTTTGATCCCCGCGCCTCCACCAAACGGCGGTCTTGTTGGCCGTTTCCAGGCCTCGTATGGGCCCTCGATCCCGGGAGGCGAACTCCGCGGCCGGGCCGATCAACCCGCCTTTCCGGGGGAGCGTTGCCGTCTCGTCAATGCTTATGGATGTAGCAGCACGTCTTCATTCATGTCGGACGGGACAAATTCTTGTTATACTGCTCAGAGTACGATTGTCGTGCGCGGCTTCGCGCCGACACGGCACCGTCATTGCAGGAGGCTGCCGGACACCGTCCGGCAACCGGAAATCGGGTTCGGTCGCAACCGATCGGGAGAGATCAAGCCACCATGCACCTACCCGAGACGGCGGCCCGAATCGTATCCTGCGACGTCTTCGACACGCTGCTCCATCGCGACCACCGATCCGAGCGCCGCCGCTTCCACGACATCGCGACGGTCGCGTCGCGGGCGCTCGCGGCGGAGCACGGCACGGCGCCCCGTCCCGGCGCGATCTACGCCGCGCGCCTGCAGGTGCAGCGCGCGGCCTACCGCGCGCTCGACTTGGCCAATCCCTCGGGCGACGTGCGCTTCGCCGACATGCTCGCGGCCATGACGCGCGTCCTCAGCCTCGACGATCGTGCCGCGGACATTCTGTACCGGGCCGAGATCACGGTCGAGCTTGCCCAGTTGCGCGCGAATACCCCGCTGATGACCTGGCTGAAGCGGCGGGCGCAGGCCGGGGACAGGATCATCGCGGTGAGCGATACCTACCACCGCGGCGCGACGATCGCGCATCTGCTGGACACGCTTGCTCCAGGCCATCCCGTCGCGCACATCTACACCAGCGCCGATCACGACGCGACCAAGCGGACCCGGGCGCTCTTCGACGTCGTTCTCCGGAACGAGAAGGTGGCGCCCGCCGAGATCCTCCACCTCGGCGATGACACGCTGGCGGACGTGACCATGGCCGCCGCCGCGGGCCTGCGGACGGCACAGCTGCTCCGGCCGCGCCACGTGGTACTGCGTCGCCGCCTCGATGCCGTCCGCGCCCGCGCGATGCACCGGCACTGGATCGGTGTCGCCCGGAACGGGACCAGGAGGACCGGGCCGTGACCGCCGCCGACGCCGCACGCCGCGCCGCCGGCGACGACGCGGTCGCGTTCGGGCAGCGCGTGCTGGGTCCGATCCTCGCCGAGTTCTGCCTACGCCTCTGGCTCGTGGAACGCTTCCTCGCGCCGGACAGGACCGTCCTCCTGTTCTGCGCCCGGGGCGGCCTGCGCCTGCAGCTCGTCTACGCGCGATTCCTCCGACAGACCGGTCTGCCGCAGAATCTCCCGCACGCGTCCCTGATGGTGTCGCGCCTCGTGGCCGCCCGCACCGCCTTCGATCCGCCGAGCCCGGGCGTTCTCTCCGAGCTCGGCCGGGAGTTCAGCGGCCGGTCGATGTCGGAGATCGCGGCGGCGCTGGCGCAACGCGACGATCTGGCCCTGCCGGCGTCCTGGGACGCGCCCTTTCAGGACGCGACATTCGCCGCGCTCCTGGCCGGCAACGAGCCCGGCGTGGCCCGACTGCACGCCGCGGTCGCCCAGCAGGATGCCTGTTTCCGCGCGCATCTCGATGCCTGCGCGGGCCCGGCGCGCCATTGCGTTCTGGTCGATACCGGGCTCTACGGCAGCACGGTCCGCATGCTTCAGGAGGGCCTGCCGGAGCGGACTTGGTCCGGGCTCCAGTTCGCCCGCTGCAACTACAAGCGTCTCGCCACACCGCATTTCCGCCGCACGCTCGGCCTGAGCGTCGAGAGCGATTGGTACAAGCCCTGGGACGCGCGCACATCGGTGCTGCGCTTCTGGCACCTGATCGAGGCCTGCCTGGAACCGGACCTGCCGAGCGTCCGCACCTTCGCGCAGCCCGTCCCGGGATCGCCGCCGCGGGCCAATCTCCAGGAAGACGGCTGGGAGGCGCGGATCGCATCGACGCGGCCGGACCTCTTCACGGGCGTCCTGGCCCACATCGACCGCCTAGGCTCCGAGAGCGTCGCGGCGATCCCGGACGACGCGGCGCGGGCCTGGACGGCCCTGAAGAAGGCAGTCATCTGGCCGGATGACCGGGCCGTCTCGACCTTGAGCCTCGGCGGCAGATCCCGCGATTTCGGACGCGTCGAGTTGAGCGCGCAGTACGCCGCGCCACGACCGACCCGGCCCGTGCAGCAGATCCGCGACAGTCTCTGGCGCGAAGGCGCGCTTCTCCGCTGCTTCCCGCGGGCCGGTCGGCTCCTGCTTCCCGTCATCGAGGCGGTCTACGCGGGACGCGCCGTCCACAGAGAGGCCACGTCCCGTCTCCGGCGAAGCCGCGAGCCCGCGCTCGAGGCGCGCGCGGACCCGCCCCTGTGGCGTCGGCAGGCCTCCGGCGCGAACTGAGGATTTCCAGGTGCCGTTGAATGCAGCGCTCAGGCCGCCGCTTCTGCATTCGGATTTTCTTGTAGAAAGTCGAAGCGCTGGCTATAAAATAATTAGCGCCGCGATTTTTTGCCTATATTAGATATAGAATTTCTGCGTGCGATCGGGGTCGTGCGCGATCCCGGCTTCCGAGATCGCGGGCCCGACCACGCCGCTCTCGCGAAAGGTGAAACACTCTTGTTCTCGCATTCGATCCAAGAAGCGGGCCTCCGACGGGAGTAGAGCGACAGCATGACGGCAGTCGGATCGTTTGGAATCAACGGTCGGTTCCTCACCCAGCCGATGACCGGGGTTCAGCGCTACGCGATGAACGTCACCCGGGCGATGAGCGCGGCCCTGGCCGCGCGGGGCGAGAGCGCCCCCTTGCTGTCCGTGCCGGACGCGGAGGATCCCCGGCTCGCGGGCACGCCGCTCCGCACCGTCGGACCCGCGGCTGGGCATGCCTGGGAGCAATTCGTCCTGCCGCGCGCGTGGCCCGGCCGGTTGCTCAACCTCTGCAACACCGCACCCGCGCTGAAGACGGATCAGGTCGTCTGCATCCACGATGCGAACGTGTTCAATGCGCCGGAGAGCTACAGCGCGTCGTTCCGGACGTTCTACAGGACACTCCAGCCGCTTCTGGCCCGCCGTGCCGCGCGGATCGCCACCGTCTCGACCTTCTCCGCCGGGCAGATCGCGAACCATCTCTCTGTGAGGGCCTCCGACATCGCCGTCCTCCCGAACGGGCACGAGCACGTGCACGCCTGGGATCCGCGACAGGCCGTCCGAGCCCCGGCGGGCCTGGACAGGGACTCCGACGGCCTGGAACGCCCCTTCGTGCTGGCCCTCGGGTCCCGCGCCCGTCACAAGAACCTCGATCTGCTCTTCAAGCTGGCGCCGGCCTTGGGCGAACTCGGGCTCGACCTCGTGGTGGCGGGCGGCCAGGCGACCATCTACGCCGCCGAGGACTTGAAGCGCGGCGAGAATGTCCGCCACCTCGGCTTCGTCACCGACCACGATCTCGCCTACCTGATGGAACGCGCCCTGTGCCTGGCCTTCCCCTCCCTCACGGAGGGGTTCGGGCTCCCGGCACTGGAGGCGATGGCGCGCGGCTGCCCCGTCGTCTCGACCGACCGCGCGAGTCTGCCGGAGATCTGCGGGTCGGCGGCCCTGCTCACTCCGCCGGACCGGCCGGACCGTTGGATCGCCCAGATCCGCGCCCTGGCCGCCAGCCCGGACCTGCGATCGGACCTGATCGGCCGCGGTCGCGATCAGGCCGCCCTCTTCTCGTGGGAGGCTTCGGCGCAGGGCTACCTCGATCTCATGCGCGGGCCGAAGGTGCGGCCGGTCGCGCAGACGGCGGCGCGCGACGCGGCACCGGCGCCGCCGCCGAGCATCGCCGTCGCCATCGCGACGCTGGGCCGCCCCGAGGTGGTGACCGGCACCCTCGGGCGGATCCTGGATCGGCAGACCCTGAAGCCCGCCGCCATCCTGATCTCCTGCGTCACCCCGGACGATGCCGGCGAGGCGGCCACGTGGCCCGGCGTGACGGTGGTCACGGGGCGTCCCGGCCTCGCCACTCAGAGAAATGCCGCCCTCGCCGCGCTGCCCGAGGCGATCGATATCGTGGTCTTCTTCGACGATGACTTCGTCCCCGAGGCCGGCTGGCTCGAAGCGGCCGCGCAGCGCTTCGAAGACGAGCCGGACATCGTCGGCCTGACGGGCGACGTCGTCGCGGACGGCATCAAGGGGCCCGGACTGCGCTTCACCGAGGTCGACCGGATGCTCGCCGCGCTGGGTCCGGTCGAGCCGGCGGCGCCCATCGAGGCCTTCAGCCCGTACGGCTGCAACATGGCGTTCCGTCGCTCGGCCATCGGCACGCTGCGATTCGACGAGCGGCTCGTCCTGTACGGCTGGCTCGAGGACCGCGATTTCGGCGCCGCTCTGGCGGCCAAGGGCGGCCGGCTCGTCAAATGCCTGGAGGCCCGCGGCGTCCATATGGGCGTGAAAGGCGGCCGTATCTCGGGCGATCGGCTCGGCTATTCGCAGATTGTCAACCCGTTATACATGCTGCGGAAGGGCACGATGACCCTGTCTCAAGTCTTCGGCCAGATCACCCGCAACGTTCTCAGCAACGTGACGCGCTTCGCGGCCCCCGAGCCGTTCATCGACCGGCGCGGCCGGCTGCGCGGCAACCTGCGCGGCGCCGCGGACGTGCTCCTGGGACGGCTGGAACCCGAGCGCGCCCTGCAGATCCGGCGGAAAGCGTGAGATGAACATCTACAACACCACCCGGATCGCGCCGGACCCTTCCCAATCCGTTACCCATTTCCCGGAGGCGGCGTCCGTCGGCGTGCAGGACGGCCCGCTGGCCGTCGTCTCGGCGGCCCTCAAGGCGGCCCGCCGGCACAAGTTGGCGGTGGCCGTCTGGGTGGTCTTCTGCATCGGCTGCGCGGCGCTCTACACCGTGACGGCGACCCCCTCCTACACGGCGACCGCGGTGCTGCTGCTCGAGCCGCGGCGCCCGGTGGGCGCGGGCTCCTCCGAGGGCGCCCTGATGCCGAGCCTCGATGTGGGCCGGGCCGAGAGCGAGCTCCAGGTTCTCCGCTCGGAACGGCTGCTGGCGAACGTGTTCAACAGTCTCCAGCTCGCGAACAATCCGGAATTCGGCCCTCCGGAAGCCGAGAGCCCGAGAGAGCCGGCTCCGAGCGCCTCGGAATTGTCGGGGCTGCGGACCGCCCCGCCGTCGACGGCGGCCATCCTGCAGCAGAGGAAGTTCGAGAACTTCGCCGAGCGCTTCACCGTCCGGCGCGTCGGCCAATCGTACGTCGTCGAAGTCTCGTACACGTCCAGAGATCCGAACCTGGCGCGGCGCGTCGCGAACGCGGCCGTCTCGGCCTATCTCCTCCAATCCATCGCTGCCAAAGCCGATGCGGCGAAGAACGGCGCCGAGTTCCTCCAGGGACGCGTCAACGCCCTCGCCTCACAGGCCCGGTCCGCCGCGGCGGCCGTCACCGAGGGCACGCTGCCGGACGCGCCGACCCCCGATGCCGATGCGCGGGTGATCGGCGCGGCACTGCAGCCCCTCAAGCCCTCGGCCCCGCGCAAGACCCTGATCCTCGGCCTCGGGGCGATGATCGGCCTCGTGGGCGGGTTGCTGGCCGTGGCGCTGCTGCAGGCGTTCGACCGCAGGATCCGGACGCCGCAGGATCTCGTCCAGCGGGCCGGCATTCCCTGCCTCGCCGTGATGCCCGAGGTCCTGCGCAAGACCGCCGACGGGCGCCGCGAGACGGTGGATCTGCGCAACGTCAACGCGCCGTGGTTCCTCAACGTCAAATTCTCCACGGGTGTCCGCGATCTGCGGACGTCGATCCAGCTGGCCCTCTCGGCGCGCGGTCACGATACCGACTGCGTCATCGCCCTCATCGGCTGCACCCCGCGCACGGGCACGACCCTGATCGGCCTGAGCTTGGCGCGCCTGCTGCAGGAGGGGGGCCGGACCGCTCGGCTGATCGACACCAACATCCACGGCGCCGGAACCTTCTTCCTGACCCCGGACTCCAAGGCCGGCGTCGGCGCGAGTCTGGCCGACCTGATCATCAATCCCAGCCATCTGGCCTTGGCCAAGTTCGTGGATTTCGGCGGTGTCTCCGTGCTGCCGTCGCGGTCGCCGTACACGGCGGTCGGCACCGGCGTGTCCCTCAGTTCCTCGATCTTCCAGAGCGTCATCGACCAGATGCGCCGGGGCGGCTACGTCATCCTCGACCTGCCGCCGCTCTCCGTCTCGGCCGAGTCCCGGGTCGCGGCCCGTCGGGCGGATGTCGTAGTGATCGTCGCCGAGGCCGGGCGGACCACCGTCGACGAGCTGTCGGACGCGGTGAACGGCCTGATCGGTGCCGGCGCGAACGTGATCGGCGCCGTTCTCAATCGCGCGTGAGTCGGGCCCCGGCACCGTCGACGGGTCCGCGCCCGGATCGTCGGAGCTCTGAACGGAAGGAGTTGGTTGGGATGCCGGCCGGAAATCGTGAGAAGTTCCAGATCCTCTATCTTCAACCTGGGACCTCCGTCTTTGCCGGCATTGAGCGGGTGGTCGACACGATCGGCGCGGAGCTCGCGGCGACGTGCGGCACCGAGTTCGCCATCGACGTGCTGCGGGTCACCCAACACGAGAACTATCCGGCGGAGCCGCGACATTACAGAAGCATCTTCAGGCCGGTCACGTCGCGCCTGCACCTGATGCGGATCTTTCGGGATGTCAGCAAAGGAGGTCGCTACGATCTGATCATTGTTCCGCAGATCGAGCCGACAGTCGTCTTCTGGCTGGCCCGGGTGGGCATCCCGCAGCGGATCACGATGCACCTGCACGGCAACCCGCGGCGCGAATCCGGCAGCCTGAAATCGAAGATCAAATTCTTTTTCCTGAAATACTACGTTCTACCGCGGATCACTTCCGTTTTCGGGACGTCGCCGCGGCAGCTGAGAGCGTTCGAAGCCGATTTCAAATGCAGGCGTCCGATGTATTGGGTTCCCAATCCGGTCAGGCACTTCGAGGCTCCGGGCGAGGACATCAGGCCCGACCCCGCCGTCATCACCTTCGTGAACGTCGGACGTTACGCCTTCCAGAAAGGCCAGGACCTTCTCATTCGCGCGTTCGCGAGAGTGTACGAGCGGCGCAGGAACGTGCGCCTCAACCTGGTCGGCCACGGATCCGACAAAGCGGCGCTGGCGGAACAGATTCGGGCGCTCGATCTGTCCGACGCCGTCCGGCTGATCCACTACCCGGACGACCCGCAACGAGCGCTCTTCGTCAGCGACGTCTTCGTCGCGACGTCCCGATGGGAGGGCTGGTCGCTGGCCATCTGTGAAGCCTTGCGGTGCGGACTGCCCGTCATATCCACCGATTGCGAGTTCGGTCCCAGCGACATCTTGGTCGATCAACGCCTCGGGCGCCTGGTCGCGCCCGACGACGAGGACGGACTCGTCAGAGCCATGGAATATTATTGCGACAATATCGAGCCAGAACGGTCGTTTTCCGATTTCAGGAAGGACTACATTGACCAGTACAGCGCCGAAAAGGTCGTGCACATTCACGCCGACGCGATCCGGCAATCGGCATGCTGAACCTCGGTCAGCCGTCGGTCGAGCAGCGGCCCCATGCTCCCTCGGCCCCTGCCGTTGGACGGCCGTCGCATCTGCGAACCGCATCAGCGACGTTCAACACCCGGACCGCGCCGCGGCGCGTCATGGACCACGGTCCGCACGATCGCGCGCATCCATCGCGTCGGGATGGGGGCGGATCTATCCATGGCACACATCCGCTTCGCACCGCGAACTCCGAATATTTTTCCCTATCTTGGCAGAAGCCGGCTGAGAAAATCGGCCACTCGCCGATCGTTTGAACGATTATCGCCGCGCATCAACCGTGCGTCCGCGCCGATAGTCTCGATGGAATGAGCCCGGGAGCCGCTCACCGTGATCCAGCTGCGTGCCGCAAGTGAAATCGAGGGTCTTCTGGATGCGGCTTGCGATGTCTGCATTGTTGGAACGGGGCCGGCCGGGAGCACCCTGGCCCGCGAGCTGTCCGGCAGCGGCCTGAGGGTCGTGCTGCTGGAGAGCGGCGGCCTCGACCGGATGGAGAGCGCGGACGCGCTGGATGCCATCGTGAATGTCGGGCGGCCGCGCGCCACGCAGTGGGCCGTCCGGAACCGGATCGTGGGCGGCAGCTCTCACACGTGGGGGGGCCGGTGCGCGCCCTTCGACACCATCGACTTCGAGCAGCGTGCCTGGGTCCCGGAGAGCGGGTGGCCGTTCCAGCGCGACGCGCTCGATCCCTATCTCGAGCGGACGGCCAAGTATCTCGGGCTCGCCTACGGCAACCATTTCAGCGACGCGCGCTTCTGGGAGCTGTTCGGTTCGCGGCCGGCCTGGTCCGAGCCGGATCCGCGGCTGCTCCTGCCCTTCTTCTGGCAGTTCAGCCGCGACGATGCGGAGTCCTATCCGTTCGAGTACACGCGCTTCGGGCGGAAGCTGGACGAGCAGCTGGGCGCCAACGTCACGTTGATCAGCGGCGCGACCGTCGTCGCGATCGACGTGGATGAGGCGGGTGACAGGGTACAGGGCGTTCAGGTCGCGGCGCCCGACGGCGCGATCGTCAAGCTGCCGGCCCGCCGCGTCGTCCTGTGTGCCGGCGGGATCGAGAACGCGCGGCTTCTCCTCGCCTCCGACCATCAGATCCCGGGCGGCCTCGGGAACGCGTCTGACCTCGTGGGTCGCTACCTGATGGATCATCTGCGCGGGCCGGTCGCGCATTTCGACGTTCGCCGGTCGCGCGCCCTGCAGCGACGGTTCGGCCGCTACACCATCGCGGATCGGCTGTTCCGGGGCGGGCTCCGCCTGAGCCCGGACGTCCAGCGAAGCCGCCAGCTCCTGAACTGCGCGGTGTGGCTCGGAGAGACGCTGGCTCCGGACGACCCGGGCGACGCGATCCGGAGGATGCTGGTCGGCAAGCCGCGGGCGAAGGACGTCCTGACCCTGGCGTCGAACCTGCCGCTGCTCCTGCGCGGCTGCCGGGATCATTTCATCGCCCGCAACGGCTTCCCGCGGAAGCTCTCCGAGCTGAGCCTCGAATGCATGGTCGAGCAGCGGCCGGATCCCGAGAGCCGGGTCATGCTCTCCGATCAGCGGGATCACCTGGGCAGCCGGCTGCCCCTGATCGACTGGCGCAGTCACGAAGATGAAGGCCGCACCATGCGCGAGACGGCGCGGCTCGTCGTCTCCGAGTTCGCCCGCCTGGGCCTGCCCGCGCCCGTGCTGGCAGACTGGGTGCGCGACGAGGCGCCGATCCCGGTGAGCTTCGTCGATGTCGCCCATCCGACCGGCACCACCCGCATGTCCGACGACGCCACCAAGGGCGTGGTCGATGCCCAGGGCCAAGTTCACGGGATCGACGGCCTGTTCGTCACGGGAAGCTCCGTGTTCCCGACGGCAGGCCACTGCAATCCCACGCAGATGATCGTCGCCCTGGCGATACGTCTCGCCGACGCGCTGAAGGTCCGGGGGCAGCGCGACACCGCGGTATCCGGCCTCCGAGCGTCCCCGCCCGTCCCGACCGGTCTCCGCGTCCTCGTGACGGGGGCGACGGGGCGGATCGGCCGGATCCTGGTGGAGGACCTGCTGGAACGCGGCTACGCGGTCAGGGCCGTCACGTCCCAGCCCCTGACCGAGGCGCAGCCGCGCACGGGTCCGATCGAATGGCGGACCTTCGACTTCACGGCGGATCAGGATTACGCCGCCCTCGTCCGCGGCTGCGAGGCCGTCATGCATCTCGCCGCCGAGCTCGGGAAGCAGGACCGGATGCCGGCCATCAATGTTGAGGCGACGCGGCGCCTGGCCGAAGCCGCGGAGCGGCACGGCATCAAGGCCTTCTGCTACATGAGCACCGTCTCCGTGTATGGCAGCGGCCGCACGCGCACCATGACGGAGACGGCACCGGTTCTCACCAGCAGCGTCGACGTCAAGTCCGAATACTGGGCCCTGGACTACGTTCGCGCCTACGGTCGAACGAAGCTCGCCGGCGAGGAAGCCATCCTGCGGGTCGCCGCGACCCTTCCCTACGTGATCTTGCGCCCCACGGTCGTCGTCGACCTCCATAATCTCATCGGCTTGCGCGACTGGGGTCTCTCGAAGCGCCTCTTCGCCGCGCACCGGCCCTCCCATCACGTCTACGTCCGGGACGTCACGGACGCGGCGATCTGGACGATGACCCAGTCCCTGAGCGGGGCTTGGCCGGCCGGGCAGGTGCAGATTTTCAATCTCTCCGACCACGAGACGCGCGATGCGCGGATCGGCGACTTCATGCGACGGGCGTACGCGATCAGCCGCGATCGCCGCTTCCGGGTCATCCCGATGCCCGCCGCCGTCGACTGGCTCCACGATTTCCTACGCAACCGGACGCTGCCCTTGCGCAATCCTCTCTGGCGCATGCGCTTCCCCAACGATCGCCTGCGGCAGGCCGGGTATCGACACCGCTACGGCATGGCCGAAGCCCGCACCAGGGCGCTGGAGGTCCTGCGAGCGGAAACACGGGAGCGAACAGGGGCCTGAAGGCCGTCAGCACCGTTTCCATCGGCGTGCCCTCGGGCACCGGCACACCCCAGATCATGGTGTCACGGTGAGAGGGATGTCGCTGCCGCGAAGCTCTTACGCCCTTGCCACGCCGCAACTCGGAGCCTGAGCCATGACGAAACTTCGCTGGGTCCGCCGCGATCTGCTGAAATCGTGCTTCCGGGATCTACCGATCTGCGCGGCGGCGTCCCTGTTGCCGACCAGCCGCTCGAGCGCGGCGATGGACGCCTCCTCGGATCCGACGCAGGGCCGCACGCTCGTCTTCGACGAGCCCTTCGCGGAGATCAACGGGCGGATCTGGAATGGCGGACCGAAGGCCACGACGGGCCCCTCCGGATTCTACGGCCGTTCCGCCTTCGCTCCCCTTGCCGGGGCGGAAGGCTTCAAACCCTACGCGATCGTCGCGGACGCGGACGCCACGGGCGGCACGGCCCTTCAGATCTCCGCAAAGTATATCGGGCGCAATATGGGCGTCGTGAATTACTATGGAAACAGTATACCTGACTTTCAGTGGATTTCCGGGAACTTACAGACCGGCAGCCGGAGCGGCGTCGTATCGGTCGGCTGGCGCCAAGGCTATTTCGAAGCGCGGATGCGATTCCCGCAGCATCCGCTCACGTGGCCGGCGTTCTGGCTTCTCAACCGGGACGGCATCACCAATGCCAAGCGGAGCATAGAGGTCGACATCGTCGAGCACAAAGGTTTCGAGCCCAAGCTCTACGGGGCCTACTTGCATGAATGGGGACAACCGGGTGAGCACAACGAAGGAACGGGCGTCCCCACCCCCGTCGACATGACCGAGCAGTACTGCCGCTACGGCGTGCTGATACAGGACGGAAAATGCATCCCCTACTTCGAGCGTGCGCCAATTATCAATCCAAAAACGGGTCAGCTAAATATCTGGACACTCACCCGCGCCTCGGAGATGGAGCAGACCGGCGACGTCTTCTGGCCGCTCCTCACACTGGCGCTGCGGACGGACGTCCCGGCGCCTCAACTGACCGAGGCCCAGAAGCTCGTCCACATGCGCGTCGACTACTTTCGCGTGTACGCGTAGTCGAGCACGCCGTGTAGACGAAGCCGTGAGGGCGCCGCGGCTCGCGCTCGCAACCGGAATTCCTCGCGATCGACACGCGGAGCGCATCGCTCCGAGATCGCTGGCGCCTGTCGATCGGGCTCGGTGCCGCCGATCCGCCCGCTCGATCCAGACCTCTCGAACCGTAGCGCGGCCGCAGATGCTCCGCCGCGCACGCGTCGGGAGGGGTGTGCGGCCGCGAGCGGACGCGACGATACTGTTCCTGTTTCCGGCCCGGCCGCGGAATAAATGGCTTCGCGAAACGTTCGAGCTCTAATCAGATTTTCGTCGCGCCGCCGGCCTATAACGTCCTTGAAATCCGATCTGAAATGCGCGAAATATAGTTTATTGCCGGGGAAGCCCTGCGCCTGATGAGTCAATCGTGATGATGAGCTGCAGCTCTCGTTCTGCGAAGCATACATGAGCACTGATGCGGTCGCAGCCGAGGTCCTGACAGGCACGAGGCCTCCAGCCCTGGCAGTCGTCATCAATTGCTTCAATTACGAGCGCTATATTGAATGCGCGATCCAGAGCGTCGTCTCTCAGAACAACCCCGACTGTGAAATCGTCGTCATAGACGACGGCTCAACAGACGGGTCTTGGACAATAATACAGAACAGCGGCGTTCGCGCCTTTCGCAAGACGAATGGAGGGCAGGTCAGCGCGTGCCTTCTAGGGATTGAGAAAACGACAGCGCCCTTTGTTTTATTTCTCGATGCCGACGATCAACTTCTACCCGGCTCTCTGGATGCGATCATAGACGCGCTCGATGCGGACATTTCTAAGCTCCAGTTTCAATTGGTGCGGATCAATGAGACCGGCGCGGTGATCGCACCCGCTTTTCCCGCGCTCCCGATGGGACGGGATCGGGATAAATTTCAGGCGCATGTGAAAAAATCCGGCACGTACATCTCTCCACCAACGTCCGGCAATGTGTTCCGGAGAGATGTCTGCGAGTTACTGCGGAATGCGTCCTACGACACAGCCGTCGACGGTGTTATCCTCACGGCGGCGCCGTTTTTTGGCGATATTGTCAGCCTGAACCGGCCGCTCGGATGCTATAGAATACACGGTCAAAACAAGTCGGGAGTCCAGAACGGGGTATCCCAAGCGCTTCTCGAGAAGCACAAGCGCCGTTTCAACGACCGGGTCATCCATCTCAAATCGATATTGCGGCAAAACAACTGGAGCGACACGATTAGAGACCCGAAGTCAATGTATTTCTACAATATTTACGAGATCCATCAGGACATGATCTCGGGACGTCGCGTCTCGGCCAGGAAGGCGCTGGGCGCCGTGAGGCAACTGCCATCTTGGTACAGCCCTCTCAGGCGAGCCGTCACGGCTGCTGCACTTCTGACCGCCCCCGTCCTACCGAACGCCATCAATGTACGCTTCATCAATTCTTGGCGCCTTGTTCTTGTACGCCTCGTCTCGTCCTTTGCGCGTGTGCAGGCGCTGACGGTCGCGCCGCGTTCCTATCCCCGCTGCCCTCTTCCCGGCAGCCCGCGCTGACGGCCTTGCGCCCAAGCGCCCGCGTCGTCGGCGGAGCGCGGCGCATGAGTGGCGTGCGGGCGGTCGCGGTACCGCCTTCGACAATCATCGAAGCGGATGCTCCGCGGAGACGGCCGGCTTCCGCGCGGTCAGAGCGCCGCTGTGACCTGCACCGCGCGAACGGGGCAACGGTCAGGGCGTGTTCCGAAGATAACGGTCAATCGGATCCGAGGACGGAGGTCGGGCGACCTGAATGCGCTCGAGCGAGCACCGTGGGTCTTCGACTCTGGTGCTGATGCACCCGTCTACGTGGGCTTTCCTGCCCGACCACGGGAAAATGCAGGGAATGGCGCGCCCGAAAGGATTCGAACCTCTGACCCCCAGATTCGTAGTCTGGTGCTCTATCCAGCTGAGCTACGGGCGCCTGACACGGCGGCGGGCTCTCGGCCCGCCGGTGTGAAGGGGCTTCTAGAGGCTCAAATCCGGCTTGGCAAGACACTTCGGGCAACGACTTGTGCGGGCCGTGCGCGCGCCTCGGATTTCGCGGGGCCTACGGCGTCCGGGCGCTCGCGCGCACGCGCTCCTCCGCGGCGCGGATCGCCTCCGGCGTGCCGACATGCAGCCACTGGCCGTCGAGCCGCATTCCGAACAGCCGTCCCGCCGCGATCGCCCGGTCGAACAGCAGGTTGAGCGAGAAGGCGCCCTCCGGCGTGTCGGCGAAGAGGCCCGGCGTGAGGATCGCCACGCCCGCGTAGATGAACGGGGCCACCGCGCGCTCGCCGCGGCGCTCCAGGCGGCCGTCCGGATCCATCACGAAATCCCCGGCCCCCTCGTAGCCGAGGCTGGTGGCGGTCGGCGCCACCAGCAGCAGGCCGTCCATGCGGTCGCCGTCCCAGGTCTCGATCAGTCGCCGCAGGTTGGAGGCCGGCCCCTCGAGCCAGAACGAATCCGAGTTCAGCACCGCGAACGGCGCGTCCCCCAGGAGCGGCAGCGCCTTGCGGATGCCGCCGCCCGTCTCCAGCAGCGCCGCGCGCTCGTCGGAGACGGTCGTGGCCGGTCCCGGGGCCGCCCCCTCGGCCCGGCGCGCGAGGTGCCCCTCGATCAGGTCGGCGAGATAGTGGACGTTGACGACCGCGGTCCCGATCCCGGCCTCGGCGACCCGGTCGAGGGCGTGGTCGAGCAGGGCCTTGCCGGCCACCTCCACCAGGGGCTTCGGCACGGTGGCGGTCACCGGCCGCATGCGCTTGCCGAGGCCCGCGGCCAGGACGAAGGCGCGGCTGACGGCGGGGCTGGGATCGCTCATGCGGTCGGGAATCCGGAGGTCAGGGGTCGGGCGCCGGGGCGACGAGGCCCGGCAGGTGGTCCGCGTGCCAGGCCCGCAGCCCGGCGAGCGCCGGATGGGCGAGGTTGCGGGCGAGGTAGCCCTCGATCCGCGGCAGGTGCGCGAGGTAGCCGGGCTTGCCGTCGCGCCGGTCGAGGCGCGCGAAGATGCCGAGGATCTTGGTGGCGCGCTGGGCCGCCAGCAGCGCGTAGGCGGTGGCGAAGGCGCCGACGTCGAAGGCCGGGTCCCGGCCGCGGCGCTCGCGGGCGTAGAGGCCGAGCAGCCGCAGCTCGAACTCCGCGCTGGAATCGACCCGGGCATCCTGCAGCAGCGAGGCGACGTCGTAGGCCGGATGGCCCATGACGGCGTCCTGGAAGTCGATCAGCCCGACCCGCTCCAGACCGTCGCGCTCGGGCAGCCAGATCAGGTTCGGGGAATGGTAGTCGCGCAGGGTCCAGGTCGGCCGGTCCGGGATCGCGCCCTGGAGCGCCGCCCGCCACAGGTCGACGAAGGCCGCCCGCGCCTCCGCCGACAGGCTGACGTTCCGGATCGCCGGGGCGTACCATTCGGGCATCAGCTCCGCCTCGAACAGCAGCGCCTCCATGTCGTAGGGCGGCAGCCTGTGCTCGGTCCCCTCGGCCACGGGCAGGACCGGGGGAAGCGGGTTGGCGTGGAGCTTGGCCAGCACGCGCACGGCCTCGGCGTAGCGCTCGGGCCGCGGAGCGCCCCCCTCGATCACCGGCTCGCTGCCGAGATCCTCCAGGATCAGCAGGCCCTCGGTCAGGTCCTCGCCGTAGATCTTCGGGGCCGAGAAGCCGAGCGCCCGCAGACCCCGGTCGAGGGCCACGAAGGCGTGGACGCTCTCGGCGAGGTGCACGATCGCGCTGTAGGGCTTGCCGTCCCGCACCGGCGGCCCGTCGGGCCGCGGCGGCGCGATCATCAGCACGGCGCTGGTGCCGTCGGGCTTGGTCAGGCGCTCGTAAGCGCGAGAGGAGGCGTCCCCCTGCATCAGGGTCCGCTCGGCGATGTCCCAGCCGCTGCGGTCGAGGAGGCGGCGCACCGCGCGGGCCCGGTCGAGGCGGGCGCGCATGCCGCCGGCGCCGTCGATCCGGGCGAGACGCGCCTCGGGGCCGAACTCCGCCCGCAGGGACAGGTCCACGGTCAGCACCGGGCCGTCGCGGGGCGGCATCCGGTCGGGCCACTCGACCAGGGTGATCGCGCCCTCGGCCATCTCGTCGAAGCCGAGTTCCACCAGCTCGTCGGGATCGCGCAGCCGGTACAGGTCGGCGTGGACGATCGGCCGGCCGTCGCGGGCCGCGTAGGGCTGGATCAGCGTGAAGGTCGGGCTCGGCACCTCCAGGCGCGCGTCGCCGGCGAGCTCGCGGATGATGGCGCGGGCGAGCGTGGTCTTGCCGCCGCCCAGCCCTCCGGACAAAGCCACCACGTCCCCGGGCATCAGGAACTCGGAGAGGAACAGGCCGAGATCCTCGGTGGCCGTCTCCTCCGGCAGCACGAATTCCCAGGGCGCCGGCCGCGCGGATGTCCCCGCCGCCTCTTCGGTCATCTGCCCGTCCCGCTCGTCTCCGCCCAAAGCCCGCCTCCGAGACCCGAAGACGCATGGTCCGAAAACACGCACCGGATGCAAGCGTTTCCGCCCGGAACCGCGCGCTTCCCGCCCGCCCGGTGCATCGAAAGCACGCTCGCGGAGGCGGCGAAAGACCGCGCCGGGCCCCCCAAATCCCTCAGCCCTGGGCGCGGACCCTCGGCCGGCCCTGGCCGGTCCCTCGGGGCAGCCCGACGCGCCACGCCTCGGCGTTCCAGGCCGCCGCCGCCGCGAGGGCGTCGGCCACCGGCATCGGGCGGCCGAAATGGTAGCCCTGGCCCAGGGCGCAGCCCAGGGCGGCGAGGGCCTCCGCCTCGGCGCGGCCCTCGATGCCCTCCGCGACCGCCACCACGCCGATCTCCTCGGCGAGCCGCAGGATGGTCTGGACGATCCGGCGATCGCGCGGCTCCGCCAGCATCGCCCGGACGAAGGCCCGGTCCACCTTCAGCGTGGTGATCGGCAGGGTGCTGAGATGGCTGAGCGAGGAGTAGCCGGTGCCGAAATCGTCCACCGCGATGCCGAGGCCGGCGGCGCGGCAGCGCGCGAGGGCGGCCGCTGCCCCGGCCGGATCCTGCATGAGCGCGCTCTCGGTGATCTCGAGCTTGAGGGCGTCGGGCGCGATGCCGGTCCGGCGCAGCATCGCGTCGATCAGGGTGGGGATGTCCGACCGGGCGAGGTCCTGGGCCGTGACGTTGAAGCTCACGAACAGGGACGGCTCGACGGCGGCGGGGGCTTGGAGGCCGGCCTGCAGGATCCGGGGCACGATCCGGCCGATCGCGTCGATCACCCAGGCGGTGATCGCGAGGATCAGGCCGTTCGCCTCGGCGGCCGGGATGAAGGACGCGGGCGCCACGAGCCCGCGCTCGGGATCGTGCCAGCGGATCAGGGCCTCGAAGCCGGCGAGCCGCCCGGTGGCGAGCCGCACGATCGGCTGCAGGAACAGCGCGAACTCGTCCCGGGCCAGGGCCCGCCGCAGGGCGCGCTCCTGCGCGAGGGACGCGACCGTCGCGTCGAAATCGGCGCGGGCGGAGGGCGACAGCGGCGCCGGAGGCCCCTCCGCCACGGCCGGCCCGAGGCGCGGCAGGGTCTCGCGGAACCGGGCGATGAGCCCCTCGAGGCAGAGGCGCAGGATCGGGTCGGCGCCGGCGAGCCGCTGTTGAATCTGCGCCGCGCTCACGGGGACGAGCACGCAATCCGCCTCGGCACGCGCGCCCGCGGAGCGCGGGAGGGCGTCGAGGATCGCCATCTCGCCGAAGATCTCGCCGGCCCCGCGCCGGGCGAGCACGGTCTCTCCGCCGTCGCGCCGCCGGAAGATCGCGATGCGGCCGCTCAGGATCAGGTAGGCGCAGTGCCCGATCGACCCCTCGTCGAACAGGACGGCGCCGGCCGGGAGGGTGACGGGATCGGAGAGGTCCTGCATCGGTCGGAGACGCTGCGCCTCCGCGGGGAAGGCCCGGCGCGATCGTTGGCACAGCGACCTTAAGATCGGATCAAGGGGTGGCCGGATCAGCCGCGCGGGATCCCGTGGGCCTTGATGCGCGAGGCCAGCGTCGTCGGCCGCAGGCCGAGGAGCGCGGCCGCGCCGCCCGGCCCGGAGATCCGTCCGCCCGCCAGCGCCAGGGCCGCGACGATCTCGGCGCGGTCGCGCGCCCGGCGCTCGGCCTCGGTGGCGGGCCGGCCATCCGGCGGAGCGGCCGGGGCGGCCGCGTCGGCGGGCCCGGCCGCCTCCCCGTCGGGCAGGTCGAGGCGGAGGCGGCCCCGGGCGGAGAGGATCACCGCCCGCTCGATCACGTTCTCCAGTTCCCGGACATTGCCGGGCCAGGGATAGCGGCAGAGACGGCGGACATCCCCCTCCGTGAGGCGCGGCTCCGGGACGGTGAGGCGGCGCGCGGCGACCCGGAGCAGGTGCTGGGCGATGGGCGGGATGTCCTCGGGCCGCTCGCGCAGGGGCCGCGCCTGGATCGGGAAGACGTTGAGGCGGAAGTAGAGGTCCTCCCGGAAGCGGCCCGCCCGGATCTCGGCGCGCAGGTCCCGGTTGGTGGCCGCGACCACGCGCACGTCCACCGCCCGGGTGCGCGCCTCGCCGACCCGCTCGAACGAGCGCTCCTGCAGGACGCGCAGCAGCTTGCCCTGGAGATCGAGGGGGATCTCGCCGACCTCGTCGAGGAACAGCGTGCCGCCGTCGGCGAGTTCGAACCGGCCGACACGGTCGCGCAGCGCCCCGGTGAAGCTGCCCTTGGCGTGGCCGAAGAACTCGCTCTCGAACAGCTCGCGGGGGATGGCCGCGCAGTTGACGCGGATCATCGGGCGGGCGCTGCGGCGGCTGGCCTCGTGGATCGCCCGGGCGATCAGCTCCTTGCCGGTGCCGGATTCGCCGGTGATCAGCACGGTGGCGTCGGTGGCGGCGACGCGGTCGACCTGCCGGAGCGTCGCCGCGATGGCGGGCGAGCGGCCGATGATGCCCTGGTGCTGGCGCTCGGCCCGGATCTCCTCCTTCAGGTACGCGTTCTCCAGCTCGAGGCGCTCCCGGAGCGAGTCGACCTCCGCGAGCGCGCTCGTCAGGCGGGCCTCGGCCTCCCGGCGCTGGCTGATGTCGCGAAACACGATGACGGCGCCGAGCAGGCGCCCCCGGTCGCGGATCGGCGTCGAGGTGTACTCGACCGGGAAGGAGGTCCCGTCGGCGCGCCAGAAGACCTCGTGATCGACTTGGTGGACGATCCCGTCCCGGAAGGCCGCGTAGATCGGGCAGTCGCGGTGGGGGTAGTGGCTGCCGTCCGGGCGGGTGTGGTGCACGGCGGCGTGCATGTCCCGGCCGACGAGGTCGCCGGCCTCGCAGCCGAGCATGCGCGCGGCGGCCGGGTTGACGAAGGTGGTCACGCCCTCCGCGTTGACGCCGTAGATCCCCTCCCCGGCCGCGCGCAGGATCAGCTGGTTGCCGCGCTCGATGTCGCGGAAGATGCGCTCCACGCGCTGCCACTCGGAGAGGCCGGCGCGCATGTGGGCCTCGGCCTCGCCGTCGACCTGGCGGCGGTGGAGCGTGTCCGGGTCCGCCAGGGTCACGAGGAGGCGCATCGCGTCGCCGGGGAGCGGGTAGGCCGCCGTCTCGACCCGCAGGTCGCGGCCGGCCGCGTCGCGCGGCGCCAGCGTCCGGGTCCACCAGTGCCCCTTGGCCAGGACGGCCTCGGTGAAGACCGTGAGGGCCGGGCGCTGGCCCGGGAACAGGGCGCTGGCCCGCGCGCCGCGCAGCGCCGGCCGGCCGTAGCCGAGGAGGCGCGCCGCCGCCGGGTTGGCGTCCGCGACCCGGTCCTCCTCGGGCGCGAGGACCAGCATGGGATCGGGACTCGCCTCGAAGACCGGCCCGAAGGTTCCCGCGGCGCCGGGCTCACGAAATGTCGTCATCCGCTCACGATATCTCGTTTTCGACGAGATGTCGTGAGCGACGTCTGCCGCGCCAACGCGTTGTCATCTCGCGCGATTTCCCCGGGAAACAGACTGGCATACCGTTTGCCGACAGAGCCTGTCCGCCCGTCGGCCGGCGCGGCTCCCGAAGCCACGCCGCGACGATGCCCGGCGGATGTCCGCGTCCGGACGCGACCGTTCCCCCTCACCGGTCGCGATCCGGACGTGCACCCGCATCGGGTGGGTGGGGCCGCGGAGCGCGCGGCCTCACCGGACCCATCGCAGATCGAACTCCGGGAGCCGACGATGAAGCGCGAAGACCTCACCGAGAAGCTTCTCGACATCAAGCGCGAGAAGGGGTGGAGCTGGAAGCACATCCACGCGGAGATCGGCGGCCTGTCGCCGTTCCTGATCACCGCGGCCTGCATGGGCCAGATGAAGCTGCCGAAGGCCCAGGCCAAGCGGGCGGCCGAGCTCTTCGGCCTCACAGCCGCGGAGGAGCGGATGCTGAACGAGCCGCCCTATCGCGGCTCGATCCCGTCCATGCCGCCCACCGACCCGCTGATCTACCGGTTCTACGAACTGGTGATGGTGTACGGCACGACCTTCAAGGAGCTGATCCAGGAGGAGTTCGGCGACGGCATCATGTCGGCGATCGACTTCAACATGGACATGGCCCGCGAGGCCAACAACAAGGGCGACCGCGTGAAGCTCACCATGTCGGGCAAGTTCCTGCCGTACAAGTACTACGGCAACGACGACGACACCCCGGAATACGGGTTCAAGGAGGGGTAAGGGATCCGGAGTGCGCCCCTCCCCCCGGGGAGGGAGCCGCAGCGGACGCCGCGGTCCCCTATGCGGTCGCCGGCCGCCCCTCCGGCTCCAGGTAATCCTGCACCGGCTGCGCCGGGCCGCCGCGCATCAGCACGTAGAGGAACGGCACCAGCAGCAACGTCGCGGGCGTCGCGAAGGCGATGCCGCCCATGACCGCGCGGGCGAGCGCGGCGTTCTGCTCGCCGCCCTCGCCGGTGCCCAAGGCCATCGGGATGAGGCCCAGAAACATCGCCGAGGCGGTCATCAGCACCGGCCGCAACCGGGTCTCGCCCGCGGTGATCGCCGCCTCCAGGGCGCCGCAGCCCGTCGCCTCCCGGTGCTCCTTGGCGAAGGTCACGAGCAGGATCGAGTTCGCCGAGGCGATGCCCACCGACATGATCGCCCCGAAGATCGACGGGATCGAGAACGGCGACCCGGTCACGAACAGCGCGAAGGTGATGCCGCAGAACGCCATCGGCAGGGCGGCGATCACCACGAACGGGTCGCCCCAGCTCTGGTAGTTCACCGCCATCAGCAGGTAGACGGCGATCAGCGCGATGCCGAGGCCGATCTCCAGGCGGAGGAAGGCCGAGCGCATGTTCTCGATCTGGCCGCGGACGACGATCTTGTCGGGTGCCTCGAGGTTCTTCTGCTCGTCCTCGACGATCGCGTCGATCTCGCGGGCGACCGAGCCGAGGTCCCGGTCCTGCACCGAGGCGAAGATGTCGAAGGTCGGCTGGATGTTGATGTGGCTGATCATGGTCTGCGTCGGCGTCCGGCGGATGTCGGCGAGGCTCGACAGCAGGGTCAGCACCCCGGGGCCGGAGCCGGCGGTCGCGGCGGCGCGCACGAACATCGGCGTGTTGCGCAGGTCGGTCAGCGAGCTGTTGCGGTACTCGGGCGTCTGCACCCAGAGCTGGTAGGGGATGCCGGTCTTCGGGTCCGGCCAGAAGTTCGGCGTGACCTGGTAGCTGCCGGACAGCGAGATGTTCATGTTCTGCGCCACCTGCTGCTCGGTCAGCCCGAGTTCGGAGGCGAGGCGCCGGTCGACGTCGACGTAGAATTGCGGCTCGTTGACGATCTGCTGCAGGTGGACGTCGACGAGGCCCTTCGTGTGCTTCAGCCGCTGCACGATGCGCTGGGCGACCTCCAGGTCCTTCTCCTTGTGCCGGCCGGAGACCTGCACGTCGATCGGCGTGAGGACGCCGAAGTTCAGGATCTGGGTGATCATGTCGGCGGGCTGGAAATACACGATCACGTCGGGGAAGCGCTTCATCAGCACGTCGCGCAGGCGCTTCGTGTAGCCCGCCACCGAGCCGTGCCCCTCCTTCAGGCTGATGAGCATCTGCCCGTCATTGTAGGAGACGAACGAGCCGTCCGAGAACGCGAAGTTGTAGTTGTTCGACGGCAGGCCGATGTTCTGGAGGATCTGGTCGACCTCACCCGCCGGGATCACCTCGCGGACGGTGTCCTCGATCTCGGCGAAGACCTGCCGGGCGGTCTCGATGCGCATGCCGACGCGGGTGCGCAGATGCATGGTCATCTGGCTCGCCTCGATCTGCGGGAAGTAGTCCTGGCCGACGAAGACGAACAGCGCGCCGGTCATGCCGAGGACGCCGCCGACGGCGCCCAGGGTGGCGACGCGGTGGCGCAGCACCGCGTGGAGCAGGCCGACATAGCCGCGGTGGAACCGCGCGAAGCCGCGCTCGAAGGCGGCGTGGATCCGGCCGGCGAGCCGCATCAGCGGGGCGCCGACGAGGCCGGCGGCGCGGGCGATCCGGCCCCGCCGGGGCGGCTCACGCGTGTCCCGATCCTTGGCGTGCTTCTGCCGGTATTCCGGCGCCACGATCACGTCGATCAGCAGCGGCACCAGGGTGCGCGACAGCAGGTAGGAGGTCAGCATCGCGAACACGACCGCGAGCGCCTGCGGGGTGAACAGGTACTTCGGCGTGTCGGTGAGCGCGAACACCGCCGTGAAGGCCGCGCAGATCGCCAGCGTCGAGATGAGCGCCGGCTTGGCGATGCCGGCGGCGCCGTGGACCACGCTCTCGCGGAACTCCTCGCCCTCCTCGAACAGCCGGTAGGTGTTCTCGATCGCCACCGTGGCGTCGTCCACGAGGATGCCGACCGCGAGCGCGAGGCCGCCCAGCGTCATCACGTTGATGGTCTCGCCGAGCGCCGCCAGCACGGCGAGCGAGGTCATGACGCAGAGCGGGATCGAGATCAGCACGATGATCGTCGAGCGCCAGGAGCCGAGGAACAGCAGGATCGCGAGCCCCGTCAGGGCCGCCGCGGTCAGCGCCTCGTGCAGCACGCCCTCGATGGCGTTCGAGACGAAGACCGACTGGTCGAAGAGCTGCTTGATCGACAGCCCCTCGGGCGCCGCCGCGCGGATCGTCGGCATCGCCTTCTTGACGTTGTTGACCACGCCGAGGGTCGAGGCGTTGCCGTTCTTGATGATCTGCATCAGCACGGCCTGCTGGCCGTCGGCGCTGACCACGTTGACCTGCGGCGGGCCGCCGTCACGGACATAGGCGACGTCGCGCACCAGCACGGGCTGGCCGGCCACCACCTTGATCGGCGCGAGGTTCAGGGTCTCGATCGACGGCGGGGTGCCGTTGAGCTGGACCGGGTACTGCTGCTCGCCGATCTTGGCGAGGCCGGACGGCACGGTCAGGTTCTGGGCCGTCATGGCGTTGGTGACGTCGAGCGGCGTCAGGCCGAGCGCCTGGAGGGCGTTGAGGTCGAGGTCGACCATGATCTGCCGGGGCGCGCCGCCGAAGGGCGACGGCAGGGTCGAGCCCGGGACCTGCGCCAGGGTCTGGCGGATCCGGTACTGGGCGTAGTCGTAGACCTGGTTGAGGCTGTCCTTGGCCGAGGTCAGGGCCAGCTGGATCACCGGCACCGAGGAGGCGGAGTAGCGCACGATCACCGGCGGCTGCGTGCCGGGGGGCATCACGGCGCGGATCGAGTTGGTCGATGAGACCACCTGGGCGATGGCGAGATCGAGGCTGACGGTGGGCTCGAAGTAGATCCGCTGCACGGCCGTGCCCTGGAGCGTCGTCGACTCCATGCGGCGGATGCTGTTGACGTTGTTGGAGATGCCGTACTCGGCGTAGGTCGTGATGCGCTGTTCCATCTCCGGCGCCGAGAGGCCGGTATAGGTCCAGACCACCACGACGACCGGGATGTCGACGACCGGGAGAACGTCCTTCGGCGCGACGACGATCGCCCCGACGCCGCCGAGCATCATCAGGACCGCGAGCACGTAGGTCGTGATCCGGAACTTGAGCGCGTAGAGGACGAGGCCCATGCGGTCTCCGCCGTCCGGCCCCGGGCCGGCCGCTCCGCGTTGCGTACCGGCTCACCGGCTAGAACCGGAATGTTTCGCTATCACGTCCGGATAGGCAAAGGACGGGCCGCGTCGCCGCAGGGTTGTGATCGCGGCCCGTCATACCTCGTCGCCCCCGCACCCAGGGGCGCACGCGTCAGCGGTCCTCGCAGGCGGGTCCCGTCGCGGCCTCCGCCGCGCTCCGGCACCTCGGAATGAGGGCGCGGGGCCGGAGAGGGATCCGCGCGCACCGTCCCCGAGGCGGCGGGATCAGCGCAGCAGGGCGGACTTGTCGACCTGCAGCGCCCCGGCGATCTCGTCGAGCGCCCTGTGCTCGACCTCGCTGATGCCGTCGATATCGGCCACGTCCGCGCCGATCAGGAACACGTCCTGGCGCTGCTCGATCGGCCGCTCCGCGATGGCGCCGATATGGCGCAGGTTCTCCAGCCGGCCGGCCCGGGTCTTGGCACGGGCGATCGCCTCGTAGAGCTCCTGCTCGACGCGCAGCGTGTCGTAGGACTTCTCGAGGATCGGGTTGGCGCGGATGCCGCTGATCGCCGACTCGATCTCCTCCTCGCCCACGTCCCCGTCCGCCACGATGACGTTGGCGGCGGACGAGACCGCGGCCTGCAGGAAGACCGCGTCGCCCGCGTACGACATGATCGTGCGGCCGAACCGAAGGATGGCGTCCTGGAAAATGCTCATGCCGACCTCCCGTCGGGCCTGAGATGGCGGATATTGTGGCGGCCGAGTCAAGATGCGGCCGAGCTTATGCCCGGGATCGCGGAGGACTAGTCCTCGCGCGGGGGCCGGGGTCCAGCTTCAGGTGGCGGGCTCGTGGCCCGGCCAGTCCCGTCCGAGATGGGCGGCCACGCGGGCCGGATCGTCGCCGACCGCCGCCACGGCGGCCTCCACCTGCTCCACCGGGACCATGAACCGGCGCGCCCAGTAGGCCCGCTCCCAGGCATGGGTGGTGTTGACGGCCCGGGGTTCCTTCGCGTCCTGCGCGCTGTCGTCGGTCATCGGCCCTCCGCATCCGGCGAGGGCCCGCGGCCCCCCGGCGTGGAGAACGCCGGCCGGGCCGGATCGGGTCCGCGCAGCGAGCGGGACTCGGTCCGCCGCGAAGACGCGCCGCCGTCCCTGCGGGCGGAGACGACCAGGCTCACCGGCCGCCGCTCAGCAGCAGCGGAACCCCGCGGTGTTGCCGACCCCGAAGCGGGCGTTCTCCCGGTTGCGGAAGAACTCCACCTCGGTCATCGGCGCCCGATCGGGATGGGTGCGGCGGACATGCTCGGCATAGGCCGCGTAGTCCCCCTGCCCCACCATCAGCCGGGCGCCGTCGCAGACGCACTTGGACAGCGTCCGGATCCGGTCCCGCAGGTTCGACGACGGCAGCATGGGACCTCCTACTCCGCCGCGACCATGTGCGGCTCGGTCTCCAGCGCGGTCCAGCGATCCGCGCGCCACGCCTTCAGGCAGGCGGCGATGCCGAAGCCCGCGATGGCGACGACGAGGCCGATGAACAGGGCCGCCAGCACCGCGTCGATGCGGTCGTTGAGGATGATCTGGCTCATCTGGTCGGCGTTCTTGGCCGGGGCCAGGACCTTGCCCTCCGCGGCGGCGGCCGCGTAGCGCTGGGCGTGGGCCAGGAAGCCGATCTTCGGGTCGGCCGAGAAGATCTTCTGCCAGCCGGCCGTGAGGGTGCAGATGCACAGCCACGCGGTCGGGATGATGGTCACGAACGCGTAGCGCTCGCGCTTCATCTTGAAGATCACCACCGTGCAGAGGGTCAGCGCCACCGCGGCCAGCATCTGGTTCGAGATGCCGAAGAGCGGCCACAGGGTGTTGATGCCGCCGAGCGGGTCGGTCACGCCCTGGTAGAGGAAGTAGCCCCAGGCGCCGACCGAGATGGCGGTCGCCGCGATGCTCGGCCCCCACGACGTGGTGTTCTTGAACGACGGGATCGCGAGCGCGACGAGATCCTGCACCATGAACCGGCAGGCGCGGGTGCCCGCGTCCACGGCCGTGAGGATGAACAGGGCCTCGAACAGGATCGCGAAGTGGTACCAGAAGGCCATCATCGCCTTGCCGCCGATGGCCGACGAGATGATGTGGGCCATGCCGACCGCGAGGGTCGGCGCGCCGCCGGCCCGCGAGATGATCGTGTGCTCGCCGACGTCGGCGGCGGTCTGGGTGATCACCTCCGGCGTCGTGGCGAAGCCGAGCTTGGTCACGGCGGCGGCCGCGGTCTCGGGCGTCGTGCCGATCAGGGCCGCGGGCGAGTTCATGGTGAAGTAGACGCCCGGGTCGATCACGCAGGCCGAGACCAGCGCCATGATCGCCACGAACGATTCCATCAGCATGCCGCCGTAGCCGATGAAGCGGGCATCGGCCTCGCTGGCGATCAGCTTCGGGGTGGTGCCCGACGAGATCAGGGCGTGGAAGCCCGAGACCGCGCCGCACGCGATGGTGATGAACAGGAACGGGAACAGGCTGCCCGCCCAGACCGGGCCGGTGCCGTCCACGAACTTGGTGACCGCCGGCATCTGCATGTGCGGCGCCACGAAGGCGATGCCGAGCGCGAGGCCCACGATGGTGCCGATCTTGAGGAAGGTCGACAGGTAGTCGCGCGGGGCGAGGAGCAGCCAGACCGGCAGGATCGACGCCACGAAGCCGTAGCCGATCAGCATCCAGCAGAGCTGCGGCCCCGTGAAGGTGAAGGCCGGGCCCCAGACCGGGCTCGACGCCACGGAGCCGCCGGCGACGATCGCCAGCATCAGCAGGACGAAGCCGAGGATCGAGACCTCGCCGATCTTGCCCGGCCGGATGTAGCGGGAATAGACGCCCATCAGCATGGCGATCGGGATCGTCGACATCACCGTGAAGGTGCCCCAGGGGCTCTCGGCGAGCGCCTTGACGACGATCAGCGCCAGCACGGCGAGCAGGATCACCATGATCAGGAAGGTGCCGAACAGGGCGATGATGCCCGGCACGGTGCCGAGCTCGGCCCGGATCAGCTCGCCGAGCGACCGGCCGTCCCGGCGCATCGACACGAACAGGACCATGAAGTCCTGCACGGCGCCGGCGAGGACCACGCCGGCCAGGATCCACAGCATGCCGGGCAGGTAGCCCATCTGGGCGGCGAGCACCGGGCCGACCAGCGGGCCCGCGCCCGCGATCGCCGCGAAGTGGTGGCCGAACAGGACGCCGCGGTTGGTGGGTACGTAGTCGAGCCCGTCGTTGTGGCGCACCGCGGGGGTCGCGCGCTTCGGGTCGAGCCGCATCACCTTGTCGGCGATGAACTGGGAATAGTAGCGGTAGGCGATGAGGTAGACGCAGACCGCCGCGACCACGATCCAGAGGGCGTTGATCGTCTCGCCGCGCTCGCTCGCCACGATCGCCAGCGCCGCGGCGCCGAGCGCCCCCACGAGGGCCCAGGGCCCGTGCCTGCCGATCGCCGAACCCATGTCCCACTCCCTGACCGACCGCCTCGCGCGCGGGGCCACGCGGGGGGCTCCGGCTGGGACTTCGTGGTCCCGGGCTACACGGGCGGGTTATCCTATTGGTCCGCCGTTGACGCAAGCGATCCGAGCTGTGATGCAGCGTCGGCGGCGGCACGACGCCCAATCTGTCACATCGGGTCCCCGGCACGGCCCCGCCCCCTTCACGGCCCGGCCGCCGCGCTCCGGGGCCGCCCGCCGTCGGAGAAGGAAGGGCGCCGGCGCGGTCCGGGCCCGCGAGGAGCGCACGACAATGGCGAAGGTCGCATTCCTGGGTCTCGGCGTGATGGGCGGCCCGATGGCCGGACACCTCGCCAAGAAGGGTGGCCACGACGTCACCGTCTACAACCGCACCACCCCGAAGGCCGAGGCCTGGGTGAAGACCTACGGCGGCGCCTTCGCGCCCACGCCCCGGCAGGCCGCCGAGGGCGCCGAGATCGTGTTCGCCTGCGTGGGCAACGACGACGATCTGCGCAGCGTCGTGCTGGGCGACGACGGGGCGCTCGCCGGCATGAAGCCCGGCGCGGTGTTCGTCGACCACACCACCGCCTCGGCCGAGGTCGCCCGGGAGCTCGCCGCGGCGGCCGAGGCCAAGGGGCTCGGCTTCATCGACGCCCCGGTCTCCGGCGGTCAGGCGGGCGCCGAGAACGGCGTGCTCACCGTGATGTGCGGCGGCGACGCGGCGACCTACGCCAAGGTCGAGGGCGCGATCGGGTCCTTCGCGCGGGCCTGCCGGCTGATGGGCCCGGCCGGGGCCGGCCAGCTCACCAAGATGGTCAACCAGATCTGCATCGCCGGCCTCGTCCAGGGCCTGTCGGAGGGCGTCCACTTCGCCAAGCGGGCCGGCCTCGACGTCGAGGCGGTGCTCGACGTGATCTCCAAGGGGGCCGCCGGCTCCTGGCAGATGGAGAACCGCGGCAAGACGATGAACCAGGGCAAGTTCGACTTCGGCTTCGCGGTCGACTGGATGCGCAAGGACCTGGGCATCCTGCTGGACGAGGCCCGCCGCAACGGCGCCAAGCTGCCGGTCTCGGCCCTCGTCGACCAGTTCTACGCCGAGGTGCAGGCGATGGGCGGCAACCGCTGGGACACGTCGAGCCTCGTGGCGCGGCTGGAGCGCTGACACCTCCGGCCGTTCTCCTGGACCTCGAGGCCAGGGTGAGACCCGACGGGCTCCCGCCCCCGTGCGGGAGAGCGGCGCGGGCCGATCGCGGCGCCGGGCGAGCCTCCTTCGCCCGGCGGAGGGGACGATCGCGTCAGAGCAGGTCTTCGACCGTCGCCCCCTCCGGATCCACCCAGCGCCAGGCCTCCCCCATCTGGTGGCGGAACCACGTGAACTGGCGCTTGGCGTAGGCGCGCGTATCCGCCTGCCCGCGCGCGATCGCGTCGTCGAGGCTGAGCGCCCCGTCGAGATGGGCGATCAGGCCCGGCACGCCGTGGGCCCGCATCACCGGCAGCATCGGGTCGAGCCGTCGCGCACGCAGGCGGGCGACCTCGTCCAGGGCCCCCTCGGCGATCATGGTCCGGAAGCGGGCGTCGATCCGCTCCCGCAGCGCCGCGCGGTCGGGCGCCAGGAAGATTCTTCGGAGGTCCCGCCCGGCCAGCGGGCCGGGAACGGGATTGCCGTAGAAGCTGGCGATCGGTCGGCCCGTCGCGAGAAAGATCTCCAGGGCGCGCATCACCCGCATCCGGTCGCTCGGCCGCAGCCGGGCGGCCCCCTCGGGATCGTGCCGGGCGAGGTCGGCGTGCAGCGCCTCGGTCGGGCGGCCCTCGGCCGCGTCCCGCACCCGCGCGCGCACGGTGTCGGGCACCGGCGGCAGCTCCGAGAAGCCCTGCTCCAGCGCCCGGAAGTACAGGCCGGTGCCGCCGACGAAGACCGGCAGGCGCCCGCCGAGCGTCGCCAGCAGCGCCGCCCCGTCGCGGGAGAAGTGCCCCGCGGAGTAGTTCACCGCGCCGTCGACGTGGCCGTAGAGCCGGTGGGCCACCCGCGCCTCCTCGTCCGGGTCGGGCCGGGCGGTCAGGCGGCGCAGGTCCGCGTAGACCTGCATGGAGTCGGTGTTGATCACCACGCCGCCGTGACGCTCCGCCAGCCGGGCGGCCAGCGCCGACTTGCCCGAGGCGGTGGGCCCTGCGATGAGGATCGCGGCCGGGCGCCGCCCGGCTTCCTCCCGGTCTGGCGGCAAGGCGAAACTCCACGATGCTGGTCGCGGTCCTGATAGCAAACCCGGATCGGCCGTCCATCACCGACGCGGTGCTGGCCGAGACGCGCGCCGTGCTGCGGACGGAGCACCAGCCGCGGATCCTGCACCGGGAGGTGGCGGCCGAGCTGCTGGTGCCGGGCGAGCCGGCGGCCGCGGCGTCCCTCACCGACAGGCTTCGGACGGCGCTCGCCGGCGAGCCGATCGACCTCGCGGTGCTGCCCGCCGACGCGCACCGGCGCAAGCGCCTGTTCCTGGCCGACATGGACTCCACCATGATCGAGCAGGAATGCATCGACGAGCTCGCCGGGACGCTCGGCCTCAAGGACCGCGTGGCGGCGATCACCGAGCGGGCGATGCGGGGCGAGATCGCCTTCGAGCCGGCCCTGCGCGAGCGCGTCGCGCTGCTGAAGGACATCCCGGTCGGCGCCGTCGACGGGCTGATCGCCGAGCACCTGACCCTGACCCCGGGCGGCCGCACGCTGGTGCGGACGATGCGGGCGCACGGCGCCCATACCTGCCTGGTCTCGGGGGGCTTCACGCTGTTCACCGGCCCGATCGCCGCGATGATCGGCTTCGACGAGCACCGGTCCAACGTGCTGGGCGTGGCGGACGGGCGGCTCACCGGCCGCGTCGAGGACCCGATCGTCGGGAAGGCCGAGAAGCGCGCGACGCTGCTCGCGCTGCGCGGGCAGCTGGGCCTCGGCGCCGCCGAGACCCTCGCGGTCGGCGACGGCGCCAACGACCTCGACATGCTGGGCGAGGCCGGCCTCGGGGTGGCGTTCCGGGCGAAGCCCGCGGTCGCGGCCGCGGCGCGGGTCCGGGTCGAGCACGGCGACCTCACCGCGCTCCTGTACCTGCAAGGCTACGCGGCGGCGGAGTTCGTCGGGTGAGGCTCAGTGCAGGGTGCGGGTCAGGGCGATGACCGCGCCGAGCACCGCCAGGGTCTGAAAGCCGATCGCGCCGACGAGCCAGCGTACCGTCTCGACCTTCGCGGAGGCGATCGCGCCCTTCACGGCCTCGATGTCGGCCTTCGTTTCGAGGCGCAGACCGTCCAGCCCTGCTTTGATCTCCATACGTAGGCCTTCGAGGCCAGCCGTCGTGGAGAGGCGAAGATTGTCGCTGTCGGCCTCGGTCGTCACGCGAAGGCTTTCGATATCCCCCTGGGTGGCGAGCCGAAGCGCTTCGGTGTCGGCACGGCTCTGGATTTTCAGGGCCTCGATGTCACCACGGACTCTCTGAACATCGGCTCGCAGCTCGTAGATATCGGCCTTCGTCGCCAGATTCCCGTCGAAGACGTCCACCAGCGCGTCGGCCACGCCCTCCGCCTGCTCGGGCGACAGCTTCGCCTTCTCCCGCAGGGCGCGGGCGAACTTCAGGGTGTCGAACGCGACGGCCGTCATGGGTCCGAACTCGCCCGAGCCGCACCGACTCGCTGCCCCAGTGTGCCGTGCCGCGGCGCAGCGTCAATGTGGGGCCCCCTGAACGCGCGAGGGCCGCCGCTCCCCGCGGAGCGACGGCCCTCGGCAACGCGGATGAGGCGGCTCAGTCGAGGCCGACGGCCACGAAGCGCACGTCGCCGGTGGCGCCCGCCACCAGCAGCAGCACCGACTTGCGCCCGTCCTTCTTCAGGGCGTCGATCCGCTTGGTCACCTCCGCGGGGGTGCTCACCGCCTCCTGGCCGACCTCGACGATCACCTCGCCGGGCTGGATCCGCTTGTCGGCGGCGGTCGAGTTCGGGTCGACGCGGGTGACGACCACGCCCTTCACGGTGTCCTTGATGGAGTACTTCTTGCGCAGCTCGTCGGTCATGCCGGAGAGGTTGAGGCCGAGCGCCTGCCGGGTCGCGCTCTCGGGCTCCGGCTGGCGCAGGTTGGCGAGCTGCGGCTTGTCGCTGTCCTCCAGGCGGCCGAGGGTGACGGGCTTCGTCACCTCCTCGCCCTTGCGCATGACGACCACGTCGACCTTCTGGCCGACCGGGGTCGAGGCGACGATGCGCGGCAGGTCGCCCGAGGCCTTCACCGGCGCGCCGTTGAACTTCAGGATCACGTCGCCGACCTCGATCCCGGCGGTCTTGGCCGGTCCCTTCTCGTCGACGCCGGCCACCAGGGCGCCCCGCGCGCCGCCCTTGAGGTTGAGCGCCTCGGCGGTGGTGTCGTCGACGTTCTGGATGCGCACGCCGAGCCAGCCGCGGCGGACCTCGCCGAAGTCGCGCAGCTGGTCGATCACGGGCTTGGCCGTGCCCGAGGGAACCGCGAAGCCGATGCCCACGGAGCCGCCGGTCGGCGACAGGATCGCCGTGTTGATGCCGATCACCTCGCCGTCCATGTTGAACAGCGGGCCGCCGGAATTGCCCTTGTTGATGGCCGCGTCCGTCTGGATGTAGTTGTCGTAGGGGCCTGACTCGATGTTCCGGCCCCGCGCCGAGACGATGCCGGCCGACACCGAGCCGCCGAGCCCGAACGGGTTGCCGATGGCGATGACCCAGTCGCCCGGCCGCATCTTGTCGGAATCGCCGAACGGCACCGCCTTCAGCGTGCGGTCGGCCGGGGGCTTCACCCGCAGGACCGCGAGGTCGATCTTCGAATCCTTGCCGACGATCTCGGCCTTCAGCTTGGTGCCGTCGTGCAGGATGACCTGGATGTCGTTGGCGTCGCCGATGACGTGGTTGTTCGTCACCACGAGGCCGGCGGAATCGATGATGAAGCCGGAGCCCAGCGAGTTCGACTTGCGCTGCTGGCGCGGCCCGTCGCTGTCGCCGCCACCGCCGCCGCGGCCGCCGCGCCGGTTGAAGAACTCCTCGAACAGGTCCTCGAACGGGGTGCCCGGGGGCACCTGCGGCCCGGCGCGGCCGGCCCGGGCCTCGACCGTGGTGGACGCGGAGATGTTCACCACCGCGTCGGTGACCTGCTCGGCGAGGTCGGCGAGGGAGGCCGGCCCCTTGGCGAAGGCCGGGACCGGCAAGGCGGCCGCGGCCACGGAGACGCTGACGGAGGCGCCGATCAGGATCGAGGCCATCAGCGCGCGGGCGCGGGAGCGGGGCTGCGCCGGGGCGCGGCCGAACAGCGCCTCGGGGGCGCTCGCGACGGGGTGCATGGTCGACCTCTTCAAGAACGCGTTTCCGGTCCCGCGGGCCTCGACCGACGGTCGATCGCCCGCGGGTTGTCCTGCACGGTAATCCCCGGGCGCCGGGGCGCCAACGGGCTCCCTCAGCGCGCCGTCCCGGCCGTGGAGCCGGTCGTCGACCCGGTGGTGGCGCTCGGATCGGCCGGTCCGCGCGGTCCGCGGGCTGCCGGGGCGGGTGCCCGGCCCTGCGGATCGCTGAAGAAGCGGAAGAAGTCCGTGTTCGGGCTGATCACCAGGCGGGTGTCGGATCCCTTCAGCCCGCTCTCGTAGGCCTGCATCGAGCGGTAGAAGCTGAAGAAGTCCGCGTCCTTGCCGAACGCGTCGGCGAGGATGCGGTTCTTGTCCGCGTCACCCTGTCCGCGCAGCTGCTCGGACTTCTGCGTCGCCTCGGCGAGGATCACCGTGACCTCGCGGTCGGCCTTGGCGCGGATCGTGGCGGCGATCTGGTCGCCGTTGGCGCGGATGTCGGCGGCCTCGCGCTCGCGCTCGGTCTTCATCCGCCGGTAGACGGCGGCCGAGTTCTGCGCGGGCAGGTCGACGCGGGTCATGCGCAGGTCGACGATCTCGATGCCGAGCGCCTTGGCCTGCCGGTTCACGTCCTCCTGGATCTGGTGCATCAGCTGCCCGCGATCGGTCTTCACGATCGCGTCGCGGGTCGAGCGGGCGAGCACGTTGCGCAGGCCGGAATTGGTGAAGCTCGCGAGCCGCTGGTTGGCCAGCGCGATATTGCCCACCGCCTGGTAGAAGCGCAGCGGATCGACGATCCGGTAGCGGGCGAAGGCGTCCACCTCCAGGTTCTGGCGGTCGGCGGTGAGCACCGTCTGCACCGGCAGGTCGAGGTCGAGGACGCGCTTGTCGAAGATGACCACGTTCTCCATGAACGGGATCTTGAAGTAGAGGCCGGGCTTGTCCTCGCCGGTGGCGTTGAGGACGGCGCGGACGCGGCCGAACTGCAGGACGAGCGCCTGCTGCATCTGGCCGACGGTGAAGATCGAGGCGTAGAGGCCGATCGCGACGATCGCCGCGACCACGATCAGGCCGGTGCGGAGAGCCTGCTTCATCGGGCGGCTCCCGTCTGGGTCTGGGCGCGGGCGCCGAACTCGGAGAGCGGCAGCACCGGCAGCACGCCGGCCGCGGTCGCGCCGCCGGGCTGCGTCCCGTTCTGGTCGATGATCACCTTGTTCACGGAGCCCAGGACCTTCTCCATCGTCTCCAGGAAGATCCGCTCGCGGCTGATCGCCGGGGCGGCCTTGTAGGAGGCATAGACCTCGCTGAAGCGCGCGGCCTGACCGGTGGCGTCGGCGGTCGCCTTCGTCCGGTAGGCCTCGGCCTGCTGGACGATCTGGGACGCCTTACCGCGGGCCTGCGGCACTTCGCGGCTGGCGTAGGTCTTGGCCTCGTTCTGCGCCGTGTCGGCGTCCTGCTGGGCCGCGTTCACGTCGATGAAGGCGGGGCGCACCTCCGGCGGCGGGTTGACCGAGACGAGCTGCACCACCTCGATGCGCACGCCGGCGCCGTACTCGTCGAGCGCCTTCTGGACCATCTCCTTCACCTCCTGGGCGATGCTCGACTGCTCGTTGGTGAGGATCGCCTGGATGTTGCGGCGGCCGATCACCTCGCGCATCGCGCTCTCGGAGATCGCCTTGATGGTGCCCTCCGGGTTCTGGAGGTTGAACACGAAGTCGGAAGCCTTCAGCGGGTTGACGCGCCACTGCACCTCGAAGTCGAGATCGACGATGTTCTCGTCACCGGTGAGCATCAGGCTCTCGTCCGGCACGTCGCGGGTGCGGCCCTGGCCGTTCGGGCCGGCGCGGAAGCCGATCTGGATCGAGTTCTGGGAGCCGACATCCGGCTTCACCACGCCGCCGATCGGATAGGGGAAGTTGTAGCGCAGGCCCTCGCCCTTGGTGCCGACATAGCGGCCGAAGATCGTCTCGATGCCGACCTGGCGCGGGTAGACGGTGTAGAAGCCGGTGGCGAGCCAGATGGCGATGGCCAGGACGGCGATGACCGCCGCGCTGCGGCCGCCGCCGACGCCGGTCGAGCCGCCGCCGCCGTAGCCGCCGCCCGAGCCGCCGCCGCCCGGGATCAGGCCGCGCAGGCGGTCCTGCCCGCGCCGGAGCAGGTCCTCGAGGTTCGGCGGCGTCTTGCCGCCGCCGCCGCCACCGCCCCAGGGACCGCCGCCGTTGCCGCCGGGCCGGCCCCACGGGCCCCCGCCGCCGCTCTGATTGCTCCAAGGCATCCTAGCCGTCGTCTCCTGCCTGTCCGCGCCCGGCCCATATCCCGGCCGGCGCCCCCTGCCTGAACGGCCACGCTCGCCCGCCTAGTCCCGACCCTCCGGACCGATCGCACGGCGACCGCGCCCGGTTGGAGGCCACGAGAGCCCGCACGCGCATCTTCCCGCAGGATGTGCAGGCCCGGCGTGAGCGCGCGCACCCGACAGGCACCTGCGGGCGCACGCCCCGTGCTGTCAAGGCTGGCAGGTGGGCATGCGCGGCGCGGAACGCAAATGCGGCGGCGCGCCTCAGCGTGCGCGCTCCCAGTCGACGAAGGCGAAGGCGTGCTCGTCCCGCGGGCCCGCGGGGTGCGCCTCGCGGAACGTCTCCCGGAAGCGGGCGCGGTCGAAGGCGGGGAATCGCACGTCGCCGGCGGGCTCGGCCTCGACCTCGGTGAGATGGAGCCGGTCGGCGTGCGGGAGCGCGAGCGCGTAGATCTCGGCACCGCCGACCACCATCAGCTCCGCCCCGGCGGCGGCCAGCGCGGAGTCCCAGTCGTGGACGGTCTCGACGCCCTCGGCGCGGAAGCCCGTATCCCGGGTGAGCACCAGGGTGCGGCGCCCCGGCAGGGGCCGGCCGATCGAATCCCAGGTGCGCCGGCCCATCAGCATCGGCTTGCCCATGGTCAGGGCCTTGAAGCGCTTGAGGTCGCTGGAGAGATGCCAGGCGAGCCCGTTGTCGCGGCCGATCACGCCGTTGCGGGCGACGGCGGCGACCAGGGAGACGAGCGGGGCGACGGTCGCGCTCATACCGCCACCGGGGCCGCGATGGCGGGGTGCGGGTCGTAGTTCTCGATGGCGATGTCCTCGAACCGGAAGGCGAAGAGGTCGCGGACCTCCGGGTTGAGCCGCAGCTGCGGCAGCGGGCGCGGGGACCGGCCCAGCAGGGTGCGGGTCTGCTCCAGGTGGTTCCGGTAGAGGTGGGCGTCGCCGAAGGTGTGGACGAAGGCGCCGACCCCGAGGCCGGTCACCTGGGCGATCATGTGGGTCAGGAGGGCGTAGCTCGCGATGTTGAAGGGCACGCCCAGGAAGGCGTCCGCCGAGCGCTGGTAGAGCTGGCAGGAGAGCCGCCCCTCGCTGACGTAGAACTGGAACAGGCAGTGGCAGGGGGCGAGCGCCATCCGGTCGAGGTCGGCCGGGTTCCAGGCCGAGACGATCAGGCGGCGGGAATCGGGGTTGCGCCGGATCTCGTCGAGCACCCAGGCGATCTGGTCGACCGTGCCGCCCCCGGGCTTCTCCCAGGAGCGCCACTGCCGGCCGTAGACCGGGCCGAGGTCGCCGTTCGCGTCGGCCCACTCGTCCCAGATCGTCACGCCGTTCGCCCGCAACGCCGCGACGTTGGTGTCGCCGGCCAGGAACCAGAGCAGCTCGTGGATGATCGAGCGCAGGTGCAGCCGCTTCGTGGTGACCAGCGGGAAGCCCGCCGACAGGTCGAAGCGCATCTGGTGGCCGAAGACCGAGAGCGTGCCGGTCCCGGTGCGGTCGTCCTTGGCGACGCCCGCGTCGAGGATGCGCCGGAGCAGGTCGTGATATGCGTCCATCGCCCATTCCTGCGCGCCGGCGCGCCGCCGGGCAAGCGCGCCGCCGCGATATGTCCACCGCCGTCGCGCCGGGAGCCTGTCCGCGGGCGGCGTCCGGCCGGCGCCCCTCGGACACGCCCTCACGCCGGCCAGAGCAGGTAGGTCACCAGGGCGAGGTTCGACCATCCGTGCAGGGCGATGCCGGGCCAGAGCCGGCCGGTGCGCCAGCGCAGCCAGCCCAGCGCCAGGGCGAGCGGCAGCAGCGAGACCGGCCGGGCGAGCCCCCAGGACGAGACGTGGGCGGCGGCGAAGATGAGCGCCGTGACCAGGATCGCGCCTGCCGGCCCCACCGCCGCGCTGGCGCGGGCGAAGGCCTCGCCGCGCAGCAGCAGCTCCTCGGCCACGGGCGCCAGGATCGCGAGATAGGCCAGCCAGGCCGCGACGGCGGCCTGGCTCATGAACGGCGACAGCCGCACGTGCTGGCCGAAGCTCGCGCCGAACAGCTCCGCCGTGCCGGTGACCCAGGCGATGTGCAGCACCGGCCAGATCAGCAGGAGGCCCAGCAGGGCGACCGGCCGCATCCCGTTCGGCCGCTCGCGGTCGAGGGCGAGGCGACGCCGCCAGCCGGTCCGGTCACGCCACCACGCGCCGCCGAGCACCAGGGCGGCGAGGAAGACCTGGCGCAGGGCGTCGACCGCGAAGGCCCGGTGGGCGAGCTCCACCGCGCCCAGGAACGGGCGCCGCTCGGGGGGCAGGAACGGGTCGATCCCGCTCCACAGGTCGAAACCGACGCGCACCGTGGCCAGCGACAGCAGGCTCGCCGCGCCCAGATAGACGACCACGAGGGCGACCAGGGCGCCGAGCCGCCACGTCGCGGCCCAGACGCGCTCGAGGCGGCCCCGCGCATCGGGGGCGGTGGCGCGCGACTGCGCACTTCCGGCAACAGCCTCGCCCTGAGGCTCCAAATGAGACAGCGGCGCGACACGATCGGGCTTCAAAACCGGACCGATCCCCTCTATATCTTGGGAGCCGGTCGCGAGGCCGGCTATGGCGATAAACGTTCTTCGCAATAAACCTATCGGACCCGGGGGCGGTACCCGGCGCCTCCACCCGAGCCCAGGACATGCTGCCGCAAGGCGCGTGCTCGGAGCCTGGGCTTCGGCGGGGGCGACATAGGATCGACGAGGGCGTAAAGGTTGGACTTTCGCTCGGCATGGTTCCGCCGTTATCGGGCCTTTGCAATAGTTGCCAACGACAACTTTGCTCCGGTGGCGGTGGCCGCGTAAGCGGTCCCCAAAACCGACCTCAAGTCCTAGCGGGTAGCACCGCATAGGCGGGGTTCGGAGGCACCTGGCAACAGAAGCCTCCACTTCAAGTCCTCGGTCCGGCCATCCGCGGCGGGGCGCCGGGCAGACCGGGCTAGAGCGCGACCGCAGATGGCAGACGACCTGATCCGCTACGACCTCCTGGTACAGGACGCCCTGCGCGGCGTGGTGCGCAAGGTGCTGACCGACGCGGCCCGCGAGGGGCTGATGGGCGAGCACCATTTCTACGTCTCGTTCCGGACGGAAGCGCCCGGCGTGCGGATGTCGCAGGCCCTGCGCGAGAAGTACCCGCAGGACATGACGATCGTCCTGCAGCACCAGTTCTGGGACCTCAACGTCACCGAGCACGCCTTCGAGGTCGGCCTGTCCTTCTCGGGCGTGCCGGAGCGCCTGCTGGTGCCGTTCGACGCCCTGTCGGGCTTCTTCGACCCCTCGGTCCAGTTCGGCCTGAAGTTCGACCTCAGCGAGGCCGGCGAGACCCCCGAGGAGGCGAACGCCGCCCCGGCCAAGCCCGGTCCCCGCGGCGCCGGCTCGGAACCCGGCGAGGTGCGGCCCAAGAGCGCCGGGCTCGCCACGATCGGCGCGAGCGCGCCGAAGGGGCTTCCCGCGCCCGCCGCCCAGGGCGAGAAGGCCGCCGGCAAGGCCGACGACAAGGCCCCCCGCCCCGCCGCCAAGAAGGAGGGCGAGGAGGGCAGCGCCGAGGTCGTGAGCCTGGACGCGTTCCGCAAGAAGAGCTGAGACCGCCCCTGGCCGACTCGACGGCCGGGGCGTTCGGGCGGTGGACGACACGGTCGCGCAGCCGACGCTGTCGGCGCGTGCGCGGAAACCATCGCGCCGAGCGCTTCGACGCGGGCGAGACGCTCACCGCGTCGTTCTTCACCGCCACGGCGAGTCCGACACGCGGGACGGCCTTCATCGCGCCGCTGGTTCAGCACCCGACGGATGTGCTGACGAGCAGCGGATGGGATTGCCCGCTGTCAGCCCCCCTCCTCCTCCTGACCGGCCAGATCGCGCTTCGTCTGTTCCTGCGGGCGGAGGACGCGCGACATGCCACGGCCTCCGCTCTCCAGATCCCGGCCATGGCGGTGGCCATGTTGGCGCCGGGCCTCGGAAGCTCGCTCGTCGCCGCGCGGATCTACGACCGTAGCGCGCAGGCTCGAAGCGCGCCGGGCCCTAGCCCCGCGCCGTCGCCTCCATGCGCAGGCCGTGCTCCGGCCGGAGCGTCACCCGGTGGAGCGGCGTGACCGGCGGGTGATCGGCCGGCAGCCGGAAGCGCACCGCCCGGACCACGTGCGCCAGCAGGATCACCGCCTCCTGGATCGAGAAGCTCTGGCCGATGCAGACCCGCGGCCCCGCCCCGAACGGCAGGTAGGCGAAGCGCGGGATCGCGTCCCGATTCCCCGGCAGGAACCGCTCCGGCACGAAGGCCTCCGGGTCCTCCCAGAGCAGCCGGTGGCGGTGGAGCACCCAGGGCGCCACCATCACCAGCGAGCCCCGCGGCACCTTGATCCGGCCGAGCCGGTCGTCCCGGATCGCCTGCCGGCTGAGGAACGGGACCGGCGGGAACAGCCGCATCGCCTCCTCCATCACCGCCCGGGTGAAGGGCAGGCGCTCGACGGCGAAGTCCCCCGGGCCGGCGGCGTCGATTTCGGCCTCGACCCGCGCCTGCGCGGCGGGATCCTGCGACAGGCAGTAGAGCGCCCAGGTCAGGGAATTGGCCGTGGTCTCGTGGCCGGCGGCGATGAAGGTGACGATGTTGGCCTTCACGGCGAGGTCCGTGAGCCCGTTGCCGGTCTCGGGATCCTGCGCGGCGAGCAGCAGCGTCAGCAGGTCCCGGGGCGCCTCGCCCCGCGCCATCAGCGCCTTGCGCCGGGCGATGAGTTCGTCGACCACCTCGGCGAAGAAGCGGCCCGCCGGGCGCGCCCGCAGGCGGCCGATCCGCGGCACGAAGTCGGGCACGCCGAACACGTCGAGGGGGTCGATCGGCCCGACGGCCTCGAGGAAGCGCGTGATGGCGCGGCCCAGCGCGTCGGGATCGCTCGGCAGCCCCTGCGTGAAGATCGTCCGCTCCAGCACGTCGAGGGTGACCCGGGTCATCTCCAGGGCGACGTCGACCGGCTTGCCGTCGCGGCGGACGAGGCGGCGGCCGAGCCGCGCCCCGGCGGCGTTCATCGCGTCGGAGAAGCCCTGGACCGTGCGGGCGTTGAAGATCGGCGCGAGCGTCCGGCGCTGGAGCCGCCACTCGTCGCCCTCGGCGCTCAGCAGGCCGTTGCCGAGCCCCGGGGCCAGGACCCGGCGCTGCAGGTCGTCCTTGCGGTAGCCGTCGGCGTTCTCGATCAGCAGGTGGCGGATCAGCGCCGGATCGCTCACCAGGGTGATCCGGCCCATCGCGCCCTCGGCCGCCACGACCGGCAGCTTGAAATGCGCGTCCATCCAGGTGGTGATCGGATTCTTCCGCGCCGCCCGCAGGAATTCGAACAGGCCGAGCGGCTCCTTCAGCGGAGGCGGCACGGCCGGGCGGAACCGGGTGGCGGGCTCGGGCAGGTCGATCGTGGCGCTCATCGGCTCCCAGTTCGGCTTCACGTCGGGCGGGAACAGAGCCCCGCCCTTGTCGGCGCGCCGGGAAAACCGGCATCGCGATTCACCCGCACCTCATTTAAGTAGGCACCGCACTGCACCAGACGTAGAGGCCACGATGTCGCCCACCGAGACCGCCACCCGCACCGAGTCCGACACCTTCGGTCCGATCGAGGTCCCGGCGCATCGCTACTGGGGCGCGCAGACGCAGCGCTCGATTCAGAACTTCAAGATCGGCACCGACCGGATGCCGGCGCCGCTCGTCCACGCCCTCGGTGTGGTGAAGCAGGCCGCCGCCCTGGTGAACAAGGATCTCGGCGCCCTCGACCCGAAGCTCGCCGACGCCATCGCGGCCTCGGCCGCCGAGGTCGTGGAGGGCCGCTACGACGACGAGTTTCCGCTCGTCATCTATCAGACCGGCTCGGGCACCCAGTCGAACATGAACGCCAACGAGGTGATCGCGAGCCTCGCCAACGAGCGGCTCGGCGGCCAGCGCGGCGGCAAGTCGCCGGTCCACCCGAACGACCATTGCAACCGCGGCCAGTCCTCGAACGACACCTTCCCCACCGCCATGCACATCGCGGTGGCCCGCGAGATCCAGGGGCGCCTGCTGCCGGCGCTCTCCCACCTGCACGGGGCGCTCGACGCCAAGGCCAAGGAATTCGAGTCGATCGTCAAGATCGGCCGCACCCATCTGCAGGATGCGACCCCGGTCTCCCTCGGCCAGGAATTCTCCGGCTACGTCGCGCAGGTCGCGCTCGGCGGCTCGCGGGTCGCCGCGACCCTGCCGGGCGTGCTGGCCCTCGCCCAAGGCGGGACCGCGGTCGGCACCGGCCTCAACGCCCACCCGGAATTCGCCGAGCGGTTCGCCGCCAAGGTCGCCGAGCTGACCGGCCTGCCCTTCACCTCGGCCGAGAACAAGTTCGAGGCGCTCGCCACCCACGACGCCCTCGTCTTCACGCAGGGCGCCCTGTCGGCGCTCGCCGCCGGCCTGTTCAAGATCGCCCAGGACATCCGCTTCCTCGGCTCGGGGCCGCGCTCCGGCCTCGGCGAGCTGTCGCTGCCCGAGAACGAGCCCGGCTCCTCGATCATGCCCGGCAAGGTCAACCCGACCCAGTGCGAAGCCCTGACGATGGTCTGCGCCCAGGTGATCGGCAACGGCACCACGGTGAGCTTCGCCGGCTCCCAGGGCAATTTCGAGCTCAACGTGTTCAAGCCGGTGATCGCCAACGCGGTGCTGCAGTCGGTGCGGCTGCTCGCCGACGCGGCGGTGAGCTTCACCGACAATTGCGTCGTCGGCATCAAGGCCAACGAGGACAAGATCGCCGACCTGATGAGCCGCTCGCTCATGCTGGTGACCGCCCTCGCGCCCTCGATCGGCTACGACAAGGCCGCCGAGATCGCCAAGACCGCGCACAAGAACGGCACCACCCTCAAGGAGGAGGCCCTGCGCCTCGGCTACGTCACCGAGGAGGAGTTCGCGCGCGTGGTCCGGCCGGAGACCATGCTGGCGCCGAGCGCCGACTGATTCTTCCGAGACTCGCCGGCGCGGTCCGCCCGCGCCGGCCGCGGGACACCGGGAGGCGATCCATGGCCGAGATCATCAACCTGCGTCAGGTCCGCAAGGCGAAGGCCCGGGCCGAGGCCGACACGAAGGCCGAGTCCAACCGGATCGCCTTCGGGCAGCCCAAGAAGGCGAAGACGCTCCAGCAGCGCCGCAAGGCCCTGGAGACCGAGCGCCACGAGGGCCACCGCCTCGAGCGGGGCGCCTCCGAGCCCGATACCGCGGAATGATCCCGTCGCTCCCCGGCCGGCGTCCTCGCGCGCGGGGCGGAGCGATCCCGTCTCGCGGGGCTGAGGGGCGTCGCGCCGTCCTGGACCGTCTCGTTCCGCGCGCGGGGACGGGACGCGCGGCCGATCCCGCGTGAGCGCCGGCATCACCAAGCGCTCCGTGATGATCGCCGGCCACCGCACCAGCGTGTCGCTGGAGGACCCGTTCTGGGCGGCCCTGCGGGCGATCGCGGAGGCGCGGGGCCAGTCGGTCCAGGCCCTCATCGGGCACATCGACGCCGGCCGCGACGGGCAGAACCTGTCCTCGGCGATCCGCGTGTTCGTGCTGGAGGCCGTCCGCGCGATGCCGGAAACGTGAGCGCCGCGCGCCCTGGCCGGTCCTCCGATCCTGGATAGGTTGTGACGAGCGCGTGGCAAATCCACGCAGGAAGGAGACCTCATGGCCAACCGAGAGCCGCTGCTCAAGCCCGTCCCGATCGCGGAGCTGCGCCCGACGCAGATGACGGTGGGCTATCGGGAAGTGGCGGAGAAGCGGCGGCGCTGGCGGGAGTACGACGGCGAGAAGAAGAAGGAATTCCTCGGCGCCCACATGATCCCGACCCTGCTGGGCCCGAAGAAGCGCCACTACATCATCGACCACCACCACCTGTCCCGCGCCCTGCACGAGGAGGGCGTCGAGAGCGTGCTCGTCACCGTGGTGGCCGACCTGCACTACCTCGACAAGGATGCGTTCTGGACGGTCTGCGACCACAAGTCCTGGACCCATCCCTACGACGCGGACGGCGTGCGCCGGCACTTCGGCGACATCCCGAAATCGGTCGACGCCCTGGTGGACGACCCCTACCGCAGCCTCGCCGGCGAGCTGCGCCGGGCCGGCGGCTTCGCGAAGGACACGACGCCGTTCAGCGAGTTCCTCTGGGCCGACTTCCTGCGGCGGAACATCAAGGAGAAGCGGATCGAGAACGACTTCTCCTCCGCCCTGGAGCGGGCGATGTCGCTCGCCAAGTCCAAGGACGCCGACTACCTGCCCGGCTGGTGCGGGCCGGTGACCCGCCACGTCCGCTGAGTTCCGCTCCGAGCAGGCGACGCCCGGCGTCGCCTAGATCCCCCAGTAGGGCGCCGCGTCGTAGTAGCGGTGGATCTGCTCCTCCCAGGCGCCGTCCGCGGCCGGATCGGTGCCCTCGGGGGTGCGGGCCGGGGCGGCGCGCAGCTGCTCCTCGCTGATGTCGACCACGTAGGCGTCCTGCTGCGGCTCGAACCGGAGCACCGACCAGGGCAGCGTGTAGAAATCCTCGCCGAGACCCAGGAACCCGCCGAAGCTCATCACCGCGTAGGCGACCCGGCCGGAGACCTTGTCGAGCATAAGCCGCTCGATCCGGCCGACCCGGGTCCCGTCGGACCGGCGGACATCCGTCCCGATGACCCGATCGCTGGCGATCAGGCGGCGGGGTGCCCTGTCGGCGGGATTCGCCGTGCCGGGCTGACCGCTCGCCGTGCCCGTCCCCGTGCCCGTCCCCGTGACCGCCATCGTCGCCTCCCGACCGTTTCCGCGCGGCGCGCGCCGTCTGCCCGAAAAACGCCCCGCCCCTGGGCCACGTTCCGGCGGGCACCCGCGCCCGCCCTCTCCAGCCGGACGAACAGCCCCCGCATGCCGATGCCGCGTTTCGCCCAGAGCCTCGCGCTCGCCGCCCTGCTCCTGCCCGCCGCCGCGCAGGCCCAGGATCGCGGCAGCATCAACCCGAAGCCGCTGCCGCCCCTGGAGCATCCGGACGCGCCCTCGACGCCCGCCAAGGCCCTGTTCGGGCGCGTCACCAGGCCGGCCGGAGGGCCGGCCCACATCTACGGCTTCTACGCCAAGGGCTGCTTCTCCGGCGGCGAGGCGCTGCCGATGGACGGGCCGAACTGGCAGGTCATGCGCCCGTCCCGCAACCGGATGTGGGGCACCCCCTACCTCATCGACTTCATCGAGCGGCTGTCGCAGAAGGCCGCCCGGGTCGGCTGGCCCGGCCTGCTCGTGGGCGACATGGCCCAGCCCCGGGGCGGCCCGATGATCACCGGCCACGCCTCGCACCAGATCGGCATCGACGCCGACGTCTGGCTGACGCCGATGCCCGACCACCGCATGAGCCGGGCGGAGCGCGAGGAGACCTCGGCGACCGACATGGTCCGCCGCGACCGCCTCGACATCGATCCCGAGGTCTGGACGCCGACGCACCTGCAGCTGATCAAGATCACCGCCGAGCAGCCGGAGGTGGAGCGCATCTTCGTCAACGCGGCGATCAAGAAGGCCCTCTGCCGCGACGCCGCGGGCAGCCGCTGGATGTCCAAGGTGCGCCCGATGTACGGGCACAATTACCACTACCATATCCGGCTCGCCTGCCCGGCCGGCCAGGAGGATTGCCAGCCGCAGGGCGCGCCGCCGCCGGGCGACGGCTGCGACGACCTCAGCTACTGGTTCTCGGACGCGGTGCTCCACCCGAAGCCCCCGAAGACGCCGCCGAAGCCCAAGCCCGCCATGACCATGGCGGCGCTGCCCGCCGCCTGCCGGGCGGTGCTGAAGGCGCCGTAGGCCGGCGCCCCGGGGCGGTCGCCGTCAGGGCGCGGCGGCCTCCGCGTAGGGCGTGCCGGCCAGCGCCGCCCGCAGGCCCGCCGTCCCCCGATCGATGATTGCCAGGAAGGCGGCATTCGCCGCCTCCGTCCGCCGCGTCGCCCCGAACGTCCGGTGCGCCCGGAGGAAGGCCACGCTCCAGGTCGCCAGGAGCAGGCCGGCCGCCAGATCGGCGTCGGGATCCTCCGGCCCGCGCCCGACGGACTCGGCGAGCGCGACCCGCAGCACGGCCGCGAGTTCGTCCCGGATCGCCCGGGCCCGGGCCTTGAGCGTCTCGCTCTCCGCCGCCGTCGCCACGAAGGCGCCGCTGCGCGCGGAGAAGTCCACGACCGGGTTCCGGCCCGTCACCAGCCGGTGCGCCAGCTGGCGGAGCGTCTCGACCGGCGCGACCCGGGGATCGCGCTGCCGCAGGGTCTCGCGCAGGAGGTCGCGGCCCTCCTCGTCGCGGTCGTAGAACATGTCCTCCTTGCGGGGGAAATGGTTGAACACGGTCATCCGGCCGACATCGGCCGCCGCCGCGATCTCGTCCACCGTCACGGCGTCGAAGCCGCGCTCCAGGAACAGCCGCGTGGCGGCGTCCGAGATGGCCTGCCGCGTGGCGAGGCGCTTGCGGGACCGGCGGTCGGGGGACGTTGACATGCGCCGCCACATACCACATCGATTTATGGACTGAGTATATAAATGGATTGAGTCCATGGATCGGGCGATCGACGTCGTCGTGGCCGGAGCCGGGCCGGTCGGGCTCCTCACCGCCATCGAGCTGACCCTCGGGGGCGCGCGCGTCCGGGTGCTGGAGCGCCTCACCGCGCCGAGCACCACCCTCAAGGCGCTCGGGGTCGGCCCCCTGGGCGTCGAGGCGCTGCAGCGGCGGGGCATGGGCGCGGCGATCGAGGCCGCGGAGGCGCGGAGCCTGGCGGCGATGGACCGGGTGCCGGGGCAGGCCGGCGGCGGCCTGCGCGGCGCGAAGTTCAGCGGCCATTTCGGCTTCCTGTTCATCCGCCGCGACCCGCAGGCGGAGCCGGACCGGCGCATGCGCGCGGTCGATCAGCAGGGCCTCGAAGCCATGCTGATCGACCGCGCCGCGGCGCTCGGGGTCGACCTGCGCCGCGGCTGCACGCTCACGGGCTTCACGGAGGCGGCCGACGGTGTCGAGGTCACCTGGACCGCGCCGGCGGGCGACGGGCGGGTCCGCTGCGCCTATCTCGTCGGCTGCGACGGCGGCCGCAGCGCGGTCCGCAAGATGGCCGGCTTCGCGTTTCCCGGCACGCCGCCGACGCTCACCATGTACCAGGCGATCGCCGATCTCGACGATCCCGCCGGCGCGCTGCCGGTCGGCTGGCACCGCGGGCCGGGGGGCGTCTTCGGCCACGGGCCGTTCCCGCGCCGGCTGTTCATGCTGGATTTCAGCGGCCCGCCGGCCGACCGGCAGGCGCCCGTCACGCGCGACGAGATCGAGACCGTGCTGCGCCGGGTCAGCGGCACGGATGTCCGCGTCGCGGGAGTCGAGGCCGCGAACCGGTGGGCCGACAACACGCGCCTCGTCGACACCTACCGCCGGGGCCGCGTGCTGCTGGCCGGCGACGCGGCGCATGTCCACGCGCCCTTCGGCGGCCAGGGCCTGAGCCTCGGCCTGGGCGACGCCGCCAATCTCGGCTGGAAGCTCGCCGCCGTGCTGCGCGGGGAGATGCCCGAGAGCCTGCTCGACACCTACACGGCCGAGCGGCGCCCGGTGGCCGAGGCCGTCACGGCCAACACCCGCGCCCAGGCGGCGATCCTGCGGCCCGATCCGCAATCGGGCGCGCTGCGCGACCTGATGGCGCGGCTCCTGGAGAGCGACGAGGTCAGCCGGATCCTCGGCAGCCTGATGCGCGGCCTGAGCGCCTGGTACGATCTCGGCTCGGCCGAGGACGCGGTCGGCCGGATGGCCGGCGACGGGCCGCTCGGCCCCGGCGGCGCGACGCTCTACGGGGCGATGCAGGACGGACGGGGCCTTCTCGTCGACGGCAGCGCCGACGGCGCGGCCTCCCGGATGGTCGCCGCGGCCACGGGGCGGGTGACCTGCGTCGCGGTCCCGGAGGGGCCCTCGATGCTGGTCCGTCCCGACGGCTGCATCGCCTGGACGGGCGCGGCGCACGCCCTCGGCGGCCTGCGGGAGGCGGTAAGCCGCTGGTTCGGCCCGTCGCCGGGTGCGCCGCTCGGCGCGCCGGCCCCGATGTGCTAACGGCCCCGGATGCCCCGCTGGCTCTTCATCCTCCTCGCGACCGCCCTCGCGCTCTCGGTCCTCGGCAGCGTGCTGATCGTGCTGCGCAGCCCGAACAGCACCCCGCCCCTGCGGGGCAGCGCCGCCGGCGCCCCGGTGCCGGGCCCGCAGACGCGGCCCGACAGCCGGAGCCCGTGAGGCTCAGGCGGCGACGCCGGCTCCCACCGGGCAGCTGACGCCGGTGCCGCCCAGGCCGCAATAGCCGGCCGGGTTCTTCGCCAGGTACTGCTGGTGGTAGGCCTCCGCGAAGTAGAACTGCTCCAGCGGCCGGATCTCCGTGGTGACGTCGGGAAAGCCGCGCGCCCGGAGCGCCTCCGCGTAGGCGGCGCGCACGGACCGGGCCGCGGCGTCCTGGTCGGGGCCGACGGTGTAGATGCCCGAGCGGTACTGCGTGCCGACATCGTTGCCCTGGCGCATCCCCTGCGTCGGGTCGTGACTCTCGAAGAAGGTCCGCACCACAGCCTCCAGGGGCAGAACCGCCGGATCGAAGGCGACCAGCACCACCTCGTTGTGGCCGGTCCGGCCGGTGCAGACCTCCTCGTAGGTCGGGTTCGGGGTGTAGCCGCCGGCGTAGCCGACGGCCGTCACGAACACCCCCTCGGGCAGCTGCCAGAACCGACGCTCGGCGCCCCAGAAGCAGCCGAGCCCGAGCACGATCGTCCCGGTGCCCGGCGGATAGGGACCCTTGAGCGGGTTGCCGTTGACGACATGCGTCTCGGCGGTCGGGATCGGGGTCGGGCGTCCGGGCAGGGCGTCGGCCGGGGCCGGCATCGCGGGACGCTTGCGAAACAGGAACATCGGCTCGCCTTCCGGTCTCGGGCTCCGGCCCGATATGGAACGGCCGGGACCGCCGGGAAAGCGTTCGGCGCTCCGGCCGCCCTAAATCGAGCCGCGAGACTGGATCTCGCGGGCAAATTCCGGCTTGTTGCCCGGAGAGATACTGGTCGGATGGCCGCCCTGCGCGGCGTTATGAGGGGCTGATCCGGATGGAGACGGGCGGGACCGCCACGAGCCACGTGCCGGACGAGCTGAAGGCGGAGTCGCACCGGGGCGACCCCTTCGCGGCCGCCGTGCGGGCGACCCGGATGCCGATGATCATCACCGATCCGGCCCAGCACGACAATCCGATCGTCTTCGTGAACGACGCGTTCCTGAAGCTGACCGGCTACACCCGGATGGAGGTGGTCGGCCGCAACTGCCGCTTTCTGCAGGGGCCCGACACCGAGGCGGCGGCCGTGGACCGCCTCCGCGCGGCCATCCGGCGGGAGGAGGATATCCGGGTCGACCTCCTCAACTACCGCAAGGACGGCTCGACCTTCCAGAACGCCCTCTATGTCGGGCCGGTGCGGGACGAGGCGGGCCGGGTGGTCTACTTCTTCGCCTCGCAGCTCGACGTCAGCGAGCACTACGCGCTGACCGCCGAGATCGAGCGGCTGAAGGCCGCCCTGGCCGAGGCCGAGGCCAAGCTCGCGGCCCGCTAGGCCGCCCGGAGGATCAGGGCTTCGTCAGGAACCCGATCGGCTCGCGGCCCGGCTGGCCGAGCCAGAGCAGGACCGCGCCGAGCCCGAGGCCGATCAGGGAGGCCGGCGCCAGGGTGAGCGGCAGGCCCAGGATGTGCCAGAGCCAGGGCGCCGCCCCCTCCACGCTGCCCTGCAGGGCGCTGGCCTTGTCCTTGAACAGGATGGCGATCACGTCGGAGAGCGGCGTCACCCGCAGCCCGTTGTTGGCGATGGAGCGGGCGCCGTCGTAGACCAGCGCGACGAAGCCGCCGGCCATCAGCAGGAAGCCCAGGACGCGGGCCAGGAAGCGGAACATCGCGGGGCCTTCTGAGCCTTGCCTTACGGGCCGTGGGGGCCGGAGCGGCGCGCCCGCCCCGGGAGTATGGGGCCGCGCCGCAAGGTGCAAGCGCCCGGGGCGAGCGTCGATCCGCGCGGTTGCCGGGCCCTCGGGCCCGTGCCACAGGGTCGCCCGGCGGCGGCGGGCCGTGCGGGAACGGTCGACTTTGGACGCGCGCGCGACGAATCTCGGCCTCGTGATCTTCGATTGCGACGGCGTCCTGGTGGACAGCGAGCCCCTGAGCCTCGCCTGCCTGACGGCCGGGCTCAACCGGATCGGCGTGGACATCGACTTCGCCACCGTGCGGGCGCGCTTCACCGGCACCGCGATGCCCTCGATCATGGCGCACGTCGCCCGCGATTACGGCGTCACCGCCCCCGACGGCTTCGTCGAGGCGGTGAAGGCCGAGACCCTGGCGCTGTTCGACGCGGACCTGCGGGCGATGCGCGGCGTCGCCGAGGCGGTCGCCGCCGTGGGCCTGCCGGTCTGCGTCGCGTCGAGCAGCGACCCGGTTCGGCTGCGCCACTCCCTGACGCTGACCGGGCTCCTGCCCCTGTTCGGCGACCACGTCTTCTCCTCGGCGCAGGTGGCGCGGGGCAAGCCCTTCCCAGACCTGTTCCTGTTCGCCGCCGAGCGGATGGGCGTCGCCCCGGCGGCCTGCCTCGTGATCGAGGACAGCGTCCCCGGGGTCACGGCGGCCCGGAGTGCCGGCATGCGGGTCGCCGGCTTCACCGGCGGCGGCCACTGGGGACACGACCCGGCGGGCACCGGGCTCGCGGAGGCCGGCGCGGCCCGGATCTTCTCCGACTTCTCCGACCTCGCCGCGGTGATCGCCGCGGCCTGAACGATCCGCCTCCCGGACGCGCGCCCGGAGCCGGCTTCCTGCCAGGCGGGCTCCGAAAATCGGAAGTCCGTTCCGTTGACGGTGCGCGGCGCCGCGCCCATTTTCAGGGGTGCCGGTCCGGCCGAGCCCCTTCGGGCGCTCGACGGGGCCGGCCGCGGTCATTTGAGAAGCGTAGCTTGCGCCGCGTGATCAAACGCTAAAGCACTGCGCCGGCCCCGCGCCGCGCGGTCCTTCAGTCTGGAGGACGTCCGATGGTCACTCGCACATCGTCCCTTCGATCCCTGCCCCCGATCGCCCCCTGCTGCTCCGCCGCCCGCCGGCGCTGTCGACGCTGAGCCCCGTCGAATCTCCGCAGCAGCCAACGCGATCCGGAACGGCGAGAAGCCGGCCCAGGGAGTTCCCAATCCGATGCACAGTCTCGCAGAGTACAAGCCCGAGAACCGTCCCGACCTCGCAGACCCGGTCCTCGGCCCGACCGAGCCCGCCCGGGTGATCGAGATCGGTGAGGTCACCGCCGGGATCGCCGTCCCGGAGGGGCGCGGCGTCCGGTTCTTCTCGTCCGCGCGCGATTTCGACGGGCTCGACGGCGCCGTGTTCCGCACGGCCGAGCAGGCGACACGCGCGGCCCGCGCGCGCATGAGCGCCCGGACGCGATCACCCGCCCGGGCGCACCGGCCCGCGCTGCGGCGGGCCTGACCCGCCCGCTACTTGCTGCACTCGTCGCGGGTGCGCTTCATGGCCTCCGCGAACCCGCCGAGCGCGTACTCGTCGCTCGTCGGGTTCCCGCGCAGCGAGGTGGTCTTGATGATCAGCTTCGGGTTGCGGGCGCTCATCTCGGAGACGACCCGCGCCTCCTCGGCGGGATTCTGCAGCCAGGCATTGCCGTCCTTCACCACGAGGCCGTAGCGGCTGGCGCCGAGGTTGAGGCTCGGGTCGGTCGGCGCGGCCGCGGAGCCGGGCTTGATCTGGGAGGCCGCGGGCTTCGACGGGAAGCCCAGCATCACCGCCACCTCGTTCTGGATGTTCTCGCCCCTGCGCACGCTCACGAACAGGTAGGCGGTGTCGCGCTTCAGGGTCTTGGGCGAGCGCGTCTGCGGCTGCGCGATCGCGTAGCAGAGCTTGTTGCGGCCGTCGCCGTTCACGAACACGTTCCAGTCGCCGAAGATCGCCACCGGCGTGGCCTGCTGCATCCCGGGCGGGGTCGCCGTCTTCTTCTCGGCGCGCTTGCTCCGCTCGCGGCCGTGCCGCCGCCCGCGCCGCGTCGGGGCCGCGTCGCCGCCCCCCGCGTCCTGGGCCGCCGCGTCCTGGGCGTGGGCCGCCGTCGCGACCAGGCAGGTCCCGCCGAGAACGCCCCCAACGAGGCCGGTAACCAGCCCGGAGGCGAGCAGGGCGAGAGCTCCGACCGGGAGCGAGCGGGGGACGCGGACCATCTTCACTTCCTGACGACGGGCGGCTCCGTCAGGAGCCGGACCGGGGTTCGGGATTAGTGAAGCTTGCGTAAAACGTCGGCAAGATGGCGAGGCGGGATCCGTCGACAATCAGACGGCGCGCGCTTCCGTCGCCCGGGCCGCGATGACGCCGGCCGGAACCGGCAGCGGCTCGGCCGCCGGGCCGGCGGGCACCGCGATCGCGTTCGGCTGGGCCGGCGCGGCGCGCTTGCGGGGCGGATCGTTGTAGGGGGTGTTGTAGCCCTTGCGCACGGCGGCCCAGTAGGCCTCGCGCGTCAGGCCCGAACCGGTCAGAGCGGCGTCGATCATCGCCGTGGCGTGCGCCGCGAAATCCGGCACATCCTCCGTGTTCAGCCAACTCTCGACAGGCATCCTGCGAACTCCGATCCAGACGGCGAAGCTTGTAGCTGAGCGGACTTAGCCAGACGGTGAACGCGCGGGCCGGTCGAGGGTTGCAATGCACAATTTTGAAGGGCCCTGTGGATGAGCGGGCGCCGCGATGCGGGCGGAGCGGCCCGCCTCACGCCCGGTGAACGACGCGGGTGAAGCCCTCCGCCGGGGCCGGCGGCACGAAGTAGCGGCTGAACAGGTCGAACTCCGCGTCCGTCACCGTGAAGGGATGGGCACCCGCGGGGTTCCGGAGGCGGAGGCGGGCCTGGCAGACCGCGTCGGGCACGTCGGGACGTGGAGCCGATGGGCGACGCCGGCCGCCTCGAACAGGGTCCGCATCCGGGCCCGGCTGGCGACGGTGTTGGCCGGGAAGTCCAGCACGACCGAGAGGCCGAGGCGCAGCAGCGCCACGAGCCGGGTTCCGAATTCGGCCGCGCCTCGCGGCCCCTGCGCCGTGAACCGGCAGGGTCATGGTCCCACCCTGCCATCCGCCGGGCGCCGCCGCCAAGGGCACCGGTCACCGAGGGCGCCGGTCGCCGAGGGCGCGGCTCAGCCCAGCCGCTCGATCCAGGCCTGCGCCTGGCGCCGGACGTTGTCGGGCGCGGTGCCGCCGTAGCTGGTGCGGCTCGCCACCGAGTTCTCGACCCCCAGCACCGCGTAGACCGCCTCGGTGATCCGCGGCTCCGCCTCCTGCATCTCGGGCAGCGACAGCGCCTCGAGCCCGACCCCCTTGGCCGAGGCGACGCCGACGAGGCGACCGGTGACGTGGTGCGCCTGCCGGAACGGCAGGCCGAGCTCGCGCACCAGCCAGTCGGCGAGGTCGGTGGCGGTGGCGTAGCCGGAGCCGGCGGCCCGGGCGAGCACCTCGGCGTTGGGCTCGAGGTCCTTCACCATGCCGGTCATGGCGGCGAGGCACAGGGACAGGGCCTGGAGGGCGTCGAACGTGCCCTCCTTGTCCTCCTGCATGTCCTTCGAATAGGCGAGCGGCAGGCCCTTCATGACGATGAGCAGGCCGGTGAGCGCGCCGATGATCCGGCCGCTCTTGGCCCGCACCAGCTCGGCGGCGTCGGGATTGCGCTTCTGCGGCATGATCGACGAGCCGGTGGTGAACCCGTCGGACAGCCGCACGAAGTTGAACTGGGCCGAGGTCCAGACCACCAGCTCCTCGGCGAAGCGCGACAGGTGCACGGCGCAGATCGAGGCCGCCGCCAGCGCCTCCAGGGCGAAGTCGCGGTCGGCGACCGAATCGAGCGAGTTGGCGGTCGGCCGGTCGAAGCCGAGGGCCGCTGCGGTGGCGTGCCGGTCGATCGGGAAGGAGGTGCCGGCCAGCGCCGCGGCGCCGAGCGGCGATTCGTTGAGCCGCGCCCGGGCGTCGCGGAACCGGCCGCGGTCGCGGGCCAGCATCTCGACATAGGCGAGGCAATGGTGGCCGAAGGTCACCGGCTGGGCCGATTGCAGATGGGTGAAGCCCGGCATCACCGTGTCGGCATGCTTCAGCGCCTTGTCGGCGAGTGCCCGCTGCAGGTCGGCGGCCTGCTGGTCGAGGGAATCGAGGGTGTCGCGCACCCAGAGCTTCATGTCGGTGGCGACCTGGTCGTTGCGCGAGCGCGCCGTGTGCAGGCGGCCGGCGGCCGGGCCGACGATCTCGGTCAGCCGGCTCTCCACCGACATGTGAATGTCCTCGAGCTCGCGCTTGAACGCGAAGGTCCCGGCCTCGATCTCGTCGCGCACGGACTTGAGCCCGGCCTCGATTGCGGCCACATCCTCCGCCGGCAGGATGCCGGCTTTGCCCAGCATCGCCACATGCGCCAGCGAGCCGCGGATGTCCTGGGGCGCGAGGCGCTTGTCGAATCCGATGGAGGCGTTGATCTCCTCCATGATCTCCGCCGGGCCGCTCGCGAAGCGGCCGCCCCACATCCGGTTGCTCATGTCGATCCTTCCGCGCCCTGAACGCCCCGGCAGGCAAAGCTGATGCCCGGCCGCACACCCATCCTGGCCGGCGCGGGCGTCGCCGCGCTCGCCGTCCTCGGGCTCGCCCTATACGGGAGCGGTCTCCTGCCCGGCAACACGGGCGGCGCCCTCCAGCCCTGCGCCGCCGCCAAGCCGGCTTTGGCCCGGGTCGATGCGGCGTCCAAGGGCGAGGTCGCCGCCATGCAGGCGCTGCCCCAGGCCCGGCCCGCCCCCGAAATCCGGTTCAAGGGCCCGGACGGCGCCGAGACCGGCCTCGCCGACCTCAAGGGCCGGCTGCTCCTCGTCAATCTCTGGGCGACGTGGTGCGCGCCCTGCAAGGCCGAGATGCCCGCCCTCGACCGGCTCCAGGCGCAGCTCGGCGGACCCGACTTCCAGGTCGTCGCCATCAACGTCGACACGCGCAACCTCGAGAAGCCGCCGGAATGGCTGAAGCAGGCGGGCATCCACGACCTCGCCTACTACGCCGATCCCGGCGGCCGCGTGCTGCCGATCCTCCAGCGCGACACGCAGTCGCCCGGCCTGCCGACCACGATGCTGGTCGACGCGCAGGGCTGCACGATCGGGGTGATGAAGGGGCCGGCCGCGTGGTCGAGCCCGGACGGGCTGGCGCTGATCCGCGCGGCCCTGGGACGGACGTCGTAGGGCTTCGAGCGGGACTTCGGCCGGTCCCTTGCGCGTCCCCGCGATGCGCGGCAAGGCCTGCCGCGATGACGTCGCCCACCCCCCACAGCCCCCCGCCGCGGCGCGGCCCGCGCCCCCTCTCGATCATCCGCACGCTGCTCGCCGGCGAGGCGGCGGGCGGGCTGATCCTGATGGCGGCGGCGGCCCTGGCGCTGGTGGTCGCCAACGGCCCGCTGGCCGGGACCTACGCGCACGCCCTCCACGCCGAACTCGGCCCGTTGAGCGTCCAGCACTGGATCAACGACGGCCTGATGGCCGGCTTCTTCCTGCTGGTCGGGCTGGAGATCAAGCGCGAGGCGCTGGACGGGCGGCTGCGCACCTGGCCCGACCGGGTCCTGCCCGGCTTCGCGGCGCTCGGCGGCATGGCGGTTCCGGCCGCGTTCTACGCGCTCGCCAACCTCGGCGCCGGCACCCTGCGGGGCTGGGCTATTCCCGCGGCCACCGACATCGCCTTCGCGCTGGGTGTCCTGGCGCTCCTCGGGTCGCGGGTGCCGGTCTCCCTCAAGATCTTCCTCAGCGCGGTCGCCATCGTCGACGACCTCGGCGCCGTCGTGGTGATCGCGCTGTTCTACAGCTCCGGCCTCGACCTCGCCGCGCTGGGGCTCGCCGCCCTGGTGCTGGCCGGCCTCTACGGCCTCAACCGGGCGGGGATCGGGTGGCTTCCGGCCTACGGGCTCCTCGGCCTCGTGCTCTGGGTCCTCGTGCTGCGCTCCGGAATCCACGCGACGATCGCGGGCGTGCTGCTCGCGCTCACCGTCCCGATCCGGGTCAGCCCGGGCCGGCCGGAGGACGCGCACTCGCCCCTGCACCGGCTGGAGCACGCCCTCGCGCCCTGGATCACCTACGGGGTGGTGCCGGTCTTCGGCTTCGCCAATGCGGGCGTGGACCTCTCCGGCCTCACCCCCGAGGCCCTGCTCCAGCCGGTGACGCTCGGCATCGCGGCGGGCCTGTTCCTGGGCAAGCAGGCCGGCGTGTTCGCGAGCCTGCGGCTGGCGGTGGCGCTGGGATGGGCCAAGCGCCCGGCCGGGGCCGGCTGGGGCCAGGTCTACGGGGTCGCGGTGCTGTGCGGCATCGGCTTCACCATGAGCCTGTTCATCGGCGGCCTCGCCTTCCCGGACCCGCAGCACGAGACCGCCGTGAAGCTCGGCGTGCTCGCGGGCTCGGCCCTGTCGGGACTCGCCGGCGCGGCGATCCTTCTCGTCACGAAGCGCCGCGCCACCCCGCACTAGCGGGCGGCTGTCGGCACCTCTCACACGTGCCGGGCTCCGTCCGGCGCGAAAATGCGCTAGGCCGCGTCGACATGCGCTTCTATCTCGGCCTCGCCACCACCTTCCACGACCCGGCCGTCGCCCTGGTCGGGCCCGACGGCACCCTGCTCTTCGCCGAGGCGGCGGAGCGCGCCCTGCAGTACAAGCGCGCGCCGAACTGCGAGCCGGACCCCCCGGCCGTGATGGCGGCGTTGCTGAAGGCGCACGTCCCGCCGGGCTCCGAGCTCGTCGTCGCCTCCACCTGGGGCCCGCAATTCACCGACTTCCTGCGAGGCCAGGCCGGCGCCGGGGCCTTCGACCTCATGGCGCTCTCGGCCCACACCACGGCGCTCAACCGCTCCTACGTGCCCGAGCAGGCCGAGCGGGTGTTCATCGCCGACCTCCACGGCGCGCAGGAGCGGGCCGGCCACGGCACCCTGCTGGCCCTGAACCAGGAGGCGCGGATCGCCGGCGCGGCGCCCCGGGCGACCGTCGCCGGGCAGCGGCGCTACCCGCACCACCTGTGCCACGCCGCCTACGGCCTGTGGGGCAGCCCGTTCGAGACGGCCACCGCCCTGGTGGTCGACGGCATGGGCGAGACCGGCGCGGCCGCGATCTACCGCCTGGAGGGCGGCCGGATCACGGAGCTGCGCCGTCACCGCGGGCGCGGCTCGCTGGGCTTCCTGTACGGGCTGATCACCGACCTCGCCGGCTTCGACCAGGTGAAGGGCGAGGAGTGGAAGATCATGGGGCTCGCCCCCTACGGCCGTCCCGACCCGGACCTCGCCGCCCTGCTCGGCCGGCTCTGCACGGTCGAGGGCCACCGCCTGCGCTACGCCGACGCGGAGACGATCCGGGCGGTCGCCGCGGAGATCCGCGCCCGCCGCCCCGCGGATGCCCTGGAGGCGGGGTGGGCCGACCTCGCCCGCTGCGGCCAGGACCTGTTCGCGACGCTGATGGACGCGCTGGTGGCGGAGGCCCGCGCGCTGGCGCCGTCCGAGAACCTCGTGATCGCGGGCGGCTGCGGGCTCAACTCCTCCTACAACGGCCGGGTGCTCGGCCGGTCCGGCTTCACCCGGCTGCACGTGCCCTCGGCCCCGGCGGACGACGGCAACGCGGTCGGCGCGGCGTGGCTCGCCTACGCGGAGGACCATCCGGACTGGGCCGGGCCGCCGCCGGCGCAGCGCCCGCTCTCCCCCTATCTGGGCTCCCGGGTCCCGACCGGCGCGATGGAGCGGCTCGCCGAGCAGGAGCCGCGGGCCAAGCGCGTCGGCCACGCGGAGGCGACGCGCGCGGCGGCGCGGATCCTGGCCGAGGGCGGCCTCGTCGGCTGGGTGCAGGGCCGCGCGGAGTTCGGGCCCCGGGCGCTCGGCAACCGGTCGATCCTGGCCGATCCGCGGCCGGAGGGCGCCAAGGACGCGCTCAACGCCAAGGTGAAGTACCGGGAGGCGTTCCGGCCGTTCGCGCCGTCGATCCTGGCGGAGGCCGGGCCGGACTGGTTCGAGGATTACGCCGACAGCCCCTACATGGAGCGCACCCTGGTCTGGCGCGCGGCGGTCCGCGGCCGCGTCCCGGCGGTGGTCCACGCGGACGGCACCGGCCGGCTCCAGAGCGTCACGGCGGAGCGGAATCCGGCCTACGCGGCCCTGATCGGCGCCTTCGCGGAGATCACCGGCGTGCCGATCCTGCTCAACACGAGCTTCAACGTGATGGGCAAGCCGATCCTCCACGGCGCGGAGGACGCGATCCTGATGTTCTACACCACCGGCCTCGACGCCCTCGTGGTCGAGGATTGGCTGGTCGTGAAATGAGACGCGCCGCGCCCCCGGGGGACGCGGCGCCGATTCGATACCCGCGGTAGCGACTTACTCGCAGACCTCGACGCGGCGGTAGGTGAACTCGCCGTCGCCGAGCCACTCCTTGCGGCGCTCGTAGTGGCAGATCGGGCCGCGGCGCTCGCGCACCACGATCGTCTCGGGCTCCTCGACCACGACGCGGCGCGGGCGATACTCCGGCGGCGGCGGCGGGGGCGGCGGGTTCGCGCCGTTGACGAGGGCGCTGCCGACCATGCCGCCGACGACGCCGGCCGCGAGGCCGCCGACGATGGCACCGGTCTGGTCGCGGGCGGCGGCCGGGGCGACCGCCCCGAGCACCAGGGTCGCCGCGAGGGCTGCGGCCCCAGCGCGGATCGTCGTGAAGGAACCGTTCAAGGACACGCGAAACATCTCCCGTTCGTGTTGAGGATGATCCAACACCGGGAGGATTAAGAATCCGCGAAGTGGGCCAATTGAATTGTGTGCCGGATAAGGCGGCCCGCGGTCGCTCCAGCCTGAGGCGGGACGCTGCCGTGGCGACGTCCCGACGCCGGCCGCGTCTCGGATCGGGGACGCTCAGCGGACAGCCCGTCAGAGCAGCCCGTCGAGGGACTCGACCACGACCGTCGGCGCGAGGTCGGCATACTCGTCGGGCAGCCCCTTGCGGTTGACCCAGGCGGTCCGGAAGCCGAAGGCCCCTGCCCCCGCCACGTCCCAGCGGTTCGACGAGCAGAACAGCACGTCGCCCTGCCCCACCGCCAGCCGGGTCAGGGCGATCCGGTAGGCGTCGGGATGGGTCTTGAACACCTGCGCGTCGTCCACCGAGAGGACCGCGTCGAGGTGGTCGGCGAGCCCGGCCGAGGCGACCGCCCGGTCGACCATGGCGGCGTTGCCGTTGGTGAGGACGGCGGTGCGGATGCCGCGCTTGCGCAGGGCCGCCAGCACGCCCGGGACCTCCGGGTAGGCCTCGAGGTCGCGGTAGGCGTCGAGGAGCCGCTCGCGCAGGCCGGGATCGACGTTCGGGTGGATCGCCAGGGCATAGTCGAGGGCCCGCACGGTGAGGTCCCAGAAGGCGGCGTACTGGCCCATCAGCGACAGGGTCCAGCTGTACTCGAGCTGCTTGTTGCGCCAGACCTCGGAGAGGTGGGCGGCGTCCGGCCCCACCGCCTCGGCGTAGCGCTGGACCGCGGCATTCACGTCGAACAGCGTGCCGTAGGCGTCGAACACCGCGGCCTTCACGCCCGCGAGGGGTTTTGCTGCGTCGGTCATGGCGTTCCTCACTGGGTGCTCTCGCCCGATCTGGGGCCGGACCCGCGCGGCGGCGAGTCCGGCCGGGTCATTCAGGCCCGGCGCAGGCGCAGGCCGAACAGGTGCAGCAGGCCCGCCAGCAGGCCGCCGTAGACCAGGGCACCGGCGAGTCCCAGCACCGCCAGGACGACGAGGTCGCGCCCGTGCGGGAGGGCCGGCACCAGCGCCTGGACGAGCCCCTGGCCGTAGACGGCGACCGCCGCCAGCCCGAGGCAGGCCAGCGCCACCCCGGCGACGGTGAGGCCGAGCGCGCGCCCCGGCGCCGTCCAGTCCCGGCGCTTGGCCAGGACGAGCAGCAGCAGCAGGTTCACCCATTGGGCGACCGCGGTGGCGAGCGCGAGGCCGGTCACGCCGTAGGGGCCGGTGAGCCACAGCTTCAGGGCGACGTTGACGCCGATCGCGGTCAGCGAGGCCCAGAGCGGCGTCTTGGTGTCCTGGCGGGCGTAGAAGCTCGCCACGGCGCTGCGCACCAGCACGACCGCCGGCAGGGCGAAGCCGTAGGCCGCCAGCACCGAGGCCGCCCGCGCCGTGTCCTCGGCGCTGAAGGCGCCGCGCTGGAACAGCGCCGCCATGATCAGGCCCGGGATGGTCAGGAACGCGACGGTGAACGGCGCCGAGAGGGCCAGGGAGAAGCCCGCGGCCCGGTTCTGCGCCGCGTGGGCGCCCGCCACGTCGCCGGCCGCGATCCGGCGGCTCATCTCCGGCAGCAGCACCGTGCCGGCCGCGATGGCGATGACCCCGAAGGGCAGCTGGTAGAGCCGGTCGGCGTAGTAGAGCGCCGAGACCGCCCCGGTCGGCAGCCAGCTCGCGATGATCGTGTCGGCGAAGGCCGCGATCTGGAAGCCGGCCGAGCCGACCACCGCCGGCCCGAGCACGACGAAGAAGCGCTTGAGCGCGGGATCGAGGCGCGGCACCGCGAGGTCCGGCATCACGCGGACCCGGCGGCAGCCCCACCACAGCAGGCCGAACTGGAGCACGCCCGAGACCGCGACGCCCCAGGCGGCGGCGTAGGCCGCGTTCGGGAACAGGAAACTCACGCTCAAGGCCGCCAGCATGGCGAGGTTGAGCAGGACCGGGGCGCCCGCCGCCACGGCGAAGTGCCGGTGGGCGTTCAGGATGCCCGACAGCAGCGTCACCAGCGTCATGAACAGCAGGTACGGGAAGGTGATGCGGGTCAGCGCCACGGCGAGCTGGAAGCGCTCGCCATCCTCCGCGAAGCCCGGCGCCAGGGCGTGGACCACCCAGGGCATGGCCGGCAGGGCGAGGTTGAGCAGCACGAGCTGCACGATCAGCATCAGGGTGAAGACCCGGTCGGCGAAGCGGTGCGCCGCCCCGGGCTCGCCGGCCTCCGCGAGCCCGGCATAGGCCGGCACGAAGGCGGTGTTGAACGCGCCCTCGCCGAAGATCGCGCGGAAATGGTTCGGGAGCCGGAAGGCGACCACGAAGGCGTCGGCCAGGGGCCCGGCGCCCATGACGGCGGCCATCACCACGTCGCGGGCGAAGCCGGTGACGCGCGAGACCAGGGTCCAGCCGCCGACGGACAGGATGGAGCGGATCATCGGGCGGGGCGCTCGCCCAGCCCCTCGCCCCTCGGCGGGGGCGGGCGGGAGCACGGTCGAAGCGTCGCGCGTGTCGATCGAAAGGAAATGGCCGGACCCTTCCGCACCGGGTCATCCGGCGTCGGGCGCATCAAGAGCCGGTTTCGTGCGCCACCTCAAGGGTGCCGCGGACACAGGGACCGCGGCACCGGCGATACGCCTCAGCGGGTCGCCTCGGCGTACATCTTCTCCACGTGCTCCCAGTTCACGAGGTTCTCGATGAACGCCTTCAGGTAGTCGGGCCGGCGGTTCCGGTAGTCGATGTAGTAGGAGTGCTCCCACACGTCGACGCCGAGGATCGGCTGAGCGCCGTGGACCAGCGGGTTCTCGCCGTTCGGGGTCTTCATGATCGCGAGCTTGCCGTCCTTGACGGCGAGCCACGCCCAGCCCGAGCCGAACTGGCCGACGCCCGCCTGGATGAAGTCCGCCTTGAACTTCTCGGCGCCGCCGAGATCCTCGTCGATCTTCTTGGCGAGGGCGCCGGGGATCGCGCCGCCGCCGTTCGGCTTCATCCACTGCCAGAAGTGGATGTGGTTGTAGTGCTGGCCGGCGTTGTTGAAGAGCGGCTGATTCGTGTTGTAGGCGGCCTTGACGATCTCCTCGACGCTCTTGCCCTGGAGATCCGTGCCCTCAAGCAGCTTGTTGCCCGTGTCGACATAGGCCTTGTGGTGCTTGTCGTGGTGGAACTCGAGGGTCTCCTTCGACATGTACGGCCCCAGCGCGTCGTAGGCGTAGGGCAGTTCCGGCAGGGTGAAGGTCATCGCGTCTATCTCCGCTTAGCAGGGGGCGGCCTCGTCCCCGGCGGGGGCTCCCGAGTCGAGAGCCCGCTAGGTAAGTCGGTGGCCGCGGGACGGCAACGCCGTTCCGCCACGGCGGCGCGGGAAGTTCCGCCGCCCCGCTGATCCGGGCGCGGATCCGCGGGTCGGCCGGTCCGGGCATAGCCGGCGCAGATCCGGACTATTCCGGTTTCCCGAACATCTCGGCCCCGAGTTTTGCAATATGACGGCTAGGCCTTACTGTGCGGCACGCCTTGAGCGCCGGCCGTCAGCCGGCCCGTGTCAGAGAGTAACATGATCGCTGCGCTGTTCGCGCTCGCCGCCGCCATGATCATCGGGGGCTGCGCCGCCGTGATCCAGGGCTTCCCGTACGTGCGTCTGGAGAGCGGACTCGCGATGGTGATCGCGGGCTCGGTCGCGGCCTCGTCGGGCGCGGTGCTGCTCGGCCTCGGCGTCGTGGCGCTCGGTTTCCGGCGGGTGGAGCGGGCGTTCGGGCGCGCCCCGGCGGCCGGCGAGCGGCCGGTCCCCGCCGCGGCGCCGGCCCCGGCCCCCGTCGACGAGGCCCGGACCCGGCTGCCGCCGGTCCTGCCGGCGGCGCCCGCCTTCATCGTGCCCTCGGTGGTCGAGCCGTCCTTCGATCCCGAGCGGCCCCGGATCGAGCCGAGCCTGGAACTCCGCCCGGACGAGGCCCGCGCCCCCTTCCCGGAACTCGGCGCGGTCGAGTCCCCGAAGCCGGCCCCGGCCGAGCCGGCGCCCGTAGCCCCGCCCGTCCGCGTTCCGGAGGCGGATCGCCGGCCCGAGCCGGACGCGCCGACCGAGCGCGCGATCACGCCCGAGGACGACCTGTTCGCCGCCCCCGAGCCGCCTCCGCCCCCGCTGGAGGAGCCCGGGAAGGCCGCCGCGGAGGAGCCGCCGGCCCTGCGCCCGAGCCTCGACACGCCCCCCGAGCCCGAGCCGGCCCCGCAGGCCGCCCCGCGCACCGTGGTGGGGCGCTACGCCTCGGGCGGCAACACCTACGTGATGTTCGAGGACGGCTCGATCGAGGCAGAGACGCCGCAGGGCCGCTTCACCTTCGCGTCCCTCGACGAGCTGAAGGCCTTCGTGGACGGCGGCGGCGAGTCCGGGACCCGCGGCGCGGCCTGAACCCGCCCTGAGGGCGGCCGCGGCCTCACACCAGGGGGTTGAGGCTGTCGTTGCGCGGCGGGATCGGGGCCCGCATAGTCAGGGAGAAGCCCCCGGGGGCGTAGTCGGTGGTCACCTCGGCCTGGACCTGGGTGATCAGGACGCGCTGCAGCAGGCGCGAGCCGAAGCCCTGGCGGCTCGGCGGCGCGACCGGAGGGCCGCCGGTCTCGCGCCATGAGAACCGCAGGATCCCGGCCGGCCCCCCGGGCTCCAGGGACCATTCCACCGCCACCCGGCCGGTGCGGTTCGACAGGGCCCCGTACTTCGCCGCGTTGGTGGTGAGTTCGTGGATCGCCATGCCGATCGGCACCGCGATCTCGGACGGCAGGTCGATCGCCGGCCCGTCGAGGCTGATGCGGCCCTCGGCGCCGCCGTCCGGCACCACCTCCGCGTAGGGCTTCAGCTCGTTGCGCAGGAGGTTGGCCAGCGACGCCGTCTGCCACGTGTCCTCGGTGAGGACCGAGTGCGTGTGCGCCAGGGATTTGATGCGCCCGACGAACGCCTCGTAGAAGCTCTCGATGCTCGACGCCGTCCGCGCGGTGGAGCCCACGATGGCCTGGACCGTGGCCAGCGTGTTCTTCACCCGGTGGTGGAGCTCGCGGATCAGCAGGCTCTGGCGCTCCTCCGCGACCCGGCGGTCGGTCACGTCCGCGACGACGCCGATCAGGCGGCGGGGCAGGCGGCCGGGGGCGTCGCGCTCGAACCGGCCGGCCATGTCGATCGTGCGCCACACGCCGTCGGACTTGCGGCGGATCCGGCCGCTGATGTGCAGATCCCCGTCCTCCCGCAGCGCCTGGGAGATCGCCCGGCGGACGGCGGGGCGGTCGTCGGGGTGGAGGATGTCGTTGAGGAACTCGTTCTTGCCGATCGTGCCGTCCTCGGGCGCGTGCCCGAAGATCTCGTACATGTGCTCGTTCTCCCAGATCGCCTGGTCCTCGAGCATGTGCCACTCGAAGATGCCGAGCCGGGCGACCGTGGTGGCGACCCGCAGGCGCTGGTCGCGGGACAGGATCTCGTCCCGGGCCTCGACCCGCGTGGTGATGTCCTGGAGGATGCCGACCATACCGGCCGGCGTGCCGTCGGGGCCCGGCACGGCCTGCCCCCGGACCCGCAGGATCACGGTCCGCCCGGCCACCGTGGTGGCCGTGTCGAACTGATAGGGCTCGTCGGTCCCGTCCGCCTCGGCGATCAGCGCGCGCAGGCGCGCGAGTTCCGCCTGCGACAGGCCCGTCTTCAATTCCTCCCACGAGACGGACCGGCCCGGCGGCCGCCCGAGGATGCGGGCGGCGCGGCGCGACAGGGTGAGGAGGCCGGTCGCGCGGTCCCAGCGCCATTCCCCGAGCCCGGCGGCCGCCAGGGCCTCGCGGTTCGCCTCGGAATGGGCCGCCGCGTCCACGTCGACCGCCTCGACCACCAGGGTCCGGCCCGCGCGCCGGACCCGCACGTCGAGGGGTGCCCCGTCCGCCCGGCGCCAGACCTGGAGACCGTCCCGGAGGCCGTCGGGCCCCTCGTTCAGGAGTTCGGCGGCCGCGCGCCCGGACAGCGTGCCCGGCGGCCAGCCGACGAGATCGTGCAGGGCGCGGTTGGCGGCGACGATCCCCGCCCCGTCCGCCGACAGCACGGCGAGGCCGATCGCGGCCTCGTCGAAGCCGGCGCGAAACGGGTCCTCCGCCGCTGGGTCCTGCCCCACCCTCTCATTCACTCGGAAGAATCCTCGAACGTGCCGTGGCACGCTCCCGCCGGAGATGGCCCCCTCCCGCCACGATCCGGGACCGCGGCGGGCCCTGAGGATGGCGCCCGAGCGTGACCGTGGCAAGGCGTTCCGCTCCGCCTGCGGCGACCGGGCACCCGCGCGACCCGCCCGCGCGGGCCGTCACCGGGGGCGGCGGACGAATTCCAGGTAGGTGGGCCGGCGGCCCGCTTCCAGCGCCTTGGCCTCGTAGCGCGTGCCGGGCCAGCCCGGGAAAGGCCGCGTCCAGTCCCGCGCGTCCCGCGCCGTCCAGGCGAGGACCGGGCACCGCGCGGCCCGGACCAGCGTCCAGCCGGCATAGTCGTCGATGTCGCTGGCGAAGCGGAACAGGCCCCCGTCCTTCAGGACCCGGCCGATCTCGGCGAGGGAGGCGTCGGAGACGAACCGGCGCTTGCGCTGCCGCCGCTTGGGCCAGGGATCGGGATAGAGCAGGTAGACCCGGTCGAGGCAGGCATCCGGCAGGCGCGCCAGCAGGGCGGTCACGTCCTCGTCGCGGATGCGGACGTTGCGCAGCCCCTGCGCCTCGACGGCCGCCAGCAGCTTGACCACGCCGTTGACGAAGGGCTCGGCACCGATGATGCCGATATCCGGCCGCGCGGCCGCCTGGGCGGCGAGGTGCTCGCCGCCGCCGAAGCCGATCTCCAGCCAGAGCGCCTCGGGCGGCGCCGGCATGGCCGGGAACAGCGCGCGCGGATCGAGGATCGCCTCGCCCGGCGGCAGGTCGACCCGCAGGGCCGGCAGCAATTCGGCGAGCCGGCGCTCCTGCTGGCCGCGCAGGCGCTTGCCCTTGCGCCGCCCGAAGAAGGCGCGCTCCGGCTCCTCGGCCGGGTGCTCGGGGCGTCCAGGGGTGTCGGTGTCCACCGGCTCAGTCTACCTCGGAGATGCGACGCGGCCCGCGTCCCGGCGGGCCACGCGGAGCGTCGGCGGGACGCCGCGCCCGACGTGCCACGACCTGATGCGCACGCGCGGCACCCGCGCGCGGGCGCCATCGCGTCGGACGCGCCGCGGCGCCCAGCGCCGGATGCCGGATCGCGGGCGCCGCTGGTTTCCGGAACGGAACCGGGCGGCGCTCAGCGCACCGCCCGCCCCGCGTTCACGTCGCCCCGGCGCGCCGCCGATCTCCGGCCCGCGCCTCGGCCCGGGGCCGCGCGGAGGCCGCCCTCAGGCCAGCGCCGACTTCAGCTTGCCGGCGAGGTCGGTGCGCTCCCACGAGAAGCCGCCGTCGGCCTCGGGGGCGCGGCCGAAATGGCCGTAGGCCGAGGTGCGCGCGTAGATCGGCTTGTTCAGGCTGAGCGCCGTACGGATGCCGCGGGGCGACAGGTCCATGGCGTCCATCAGCACGGCCTCGAGCTTGGCCTCGTCGACCGTGCCGGTGCCGTGCAGGTCCACGTAGATCGAGAGCGGCTTCGAGACGCCGATCGCGTAGGCGAGCTGGATCGTGGCGCGGCTGGCGAGGCCCGCGGCCACCACGTTCTTGGCGAGGTAGCGCGCCGCGTAGGCCGCCGAGCGGTCGACCTTCGTCGGGTCCTTGCCGGAGAACGCGCCGCCGCCGTGCGGGGCCGCGCCGCCGTAGGTGTCGATGATGATCTTGCGGCCGGTGAGGCCGGCATCGCCGTCCGGGCCGCCGATCACGAACTTGCCGGTCGGGTTCACGTGCCAGACCGTGCCCTCGTTGACCCAGCCCTGCGGCAGCGCCTTCAGGATGTAGGGCTCGACGATGGCGCGCACGTCCGCGGAGTCGAGGGACTCGTCGAGGTGCTGGGTCGACAGGACGATCTGGGTGACCTCGACCGGGCGGCCGTTCTCGTAGCGGACCGTGACCTGGCTCTTGGCGTCGGGGCCGAGCTTGGCGGCGTCGCCCTGCCTCGCCTTGCGGGCGTCGGCGAGGTCCTTGAGGATCTTGTGGGCGTAGAAGATCGGCGCCGGCATCAGCTCGGGCGTCTCGTCGGCGGCGTAGCCGAACATGATGCCCTGGTCGCCCGCGCCCTCGTCCTTGTTGCCGGCCGCGTCCACGCCCTGGGCGATGTCGGCCGACTGGGCGTGCAGGTGGATCGCGACGTCGTTGTTCTTCCAGTGGAAGCCCGACTGCTCGTAGCCGATGTCCTTCACGGCCTCGCGGGTCAGGGCCTCGAGGTCCTTGAAGGTCACCGAATCGGGTCCGCGCACCTCGCCGGCGATGACGATGCGGTTGGTCGTGGCGAGCGTCTCGACGCCGAGCCGCGCCTCCGGCATCGCCGCGAGGTAGGCGTCGACCACGGTGTCCGAGATCCTGTCGCAGACCTTGTCGGGGTGTCCCTCGGACACGGACTCGCTGGTGAACAGGTAGTTGGAACGCGGCATCGGACGGCCTCGGCTGCAGAGGTACGCCGTCGCGATCGCGGCGTTTGACCCTTCATGGGGCCGGGGTTCTCGCACCCGACCGGGAGGCGGTCAAGATGGAGGAACGAACGGATCCGCTATAACGGACGAAGCGACCGGAAGAACGATCGAACCGGCCCGCGGGGATCGCCGCCGGCTCAGCCGCCGAGCTTGCTCTCGAGCGCCCGGATCGCGTCGGCCACGTCGCGGCGCGCCTCCTCGGAGAAGTTCTCGGTGATGTGGCGGCCCACGACTTCCGCCAACCCCTTCAACCCGGCTTCCGACAGGGTGGACTGCTCGCGCTCGCTGAAGCCCGGCGCGATGAAGTCATCGTTCCGGGGCATTCCTTTGAAGAAGTAATCCATCGGCACGCCGGTCATCCGCGAGAAGATATCGAGATGGACGGCGCTGATCCGGTTGGTACCCTTCTCGTATTTCTGGAGCTGAGCTGCAGACATACCGAAGCTCTGCGCGACGCGGCGCTGTGTGAGCGATGCCTTCCGGCGCTGCTCGGCGATGCGTTGCCCGACATAGACGTCGCGCTGATCGGTCTTCTGGCCCGCCATGAAGTGCTCGTCCACCCCCCGCCATGAATCCTGGCGGCAAAGCTTAGCGCGGCCCTCGGTACTTGTCACCGGCAGGCGCCCGACGTGGTGGACGATTTGCTCACGGCTCTGCAACCGCGAGATCTGCGAGATGAGACAACTTGGTGTCCCCGGCAGGGCTCGAACCTGCGACCCCAGGTTTCATACCACTTCGGCTTTCGCCGCCGCGTCCCGAAGGTCCGCGTTCGTGGCCTGGACTATCCCTTCACCGTGGGCCGGATTGCATCCGACCGTTAGGTGCCGCCCGTCTAGTCTCTACACCTTCCCGCAGAACGCCGGGGCGCCGCGCGGGCTTGGCTCGGGATCGGCAGAGCATCGGACGGCGGCGCGTCGATGCCGGAAGCTTTCCCCGACTTTGAGCGGATCCGCCGCGCGGTTTCCCGGCGCGACGCCCAATTGAAGCTTCTAGGAAACCTGTGCTCTGTCCAGCTGAGCTACGGAGACGACCGCGCGCTCCATAGCATTCTCGCCGGCCGAGGCCAACCGCGCCCGGTGGAGAGGCGCGGTGTCGGGGCCTGCGATCTCGGGGGAATCGATGCGCGGGAGCGCGGCGGTCATGCTGGCAGCCTCGCTGGCGGCCCTGATGGCGGCGTCGCTCGCCGCGGTGCCGATTCGTCCGGCACGCGCCGCGCCGGGGGCCGGCCCGTCCGACTGCGCGACCGGGCCGGCGCGCGACGAGGTCGTGGCCGGGATCGGGCCCCGGGGCGAGATCCGCCTGGTCTCGGGCCTCCGCGCGGTGTTGGACTCGCTGCGCTGGCCGGACGCGCCGGAGGCCGAAGCCGCGGCGCTGGCCTGGCTCGAGGCCCGGCGGGGCGCCCGCGTCACGGTGGTTCCCCGCGGGCAGCCCGACCGGTGGGATCGCGTGCGGGCCGATCTCCTGGCCGCGGAGGACGACGCGGACTTCGCGGGCGGCCTCATCGCGGCCGGGCTCGCCTACGCGGACGCGAACGAGGCCGATTCGCTCTGCCGGCCCGGCCTGCGCCTCGTGGAGGCGGCCGCCCGGGCGCGCGGACTCGGTCTCTGGAGCGTCGCGCTCCCGGCGGCGCGGGACGGTCCGGCGCTCCGGGCGCGGGCCGGGCGCTTCGTCGTCGCGGAGGGCCGGATCCGCCACGTCGGCGAGCGCGGCGCGCGCACCTATCTCGATTTCGCGGCCCGCGGCACGGACGGCCTCACGGTGACGGTATCGAAACGCACTTGGCGAATGATGCGCGCCCGTGGTTTGAGTGCGGCCTCGCTCGAAGGCCGGCGCGTGCGGGTGCGCGGCCTCCTGGAGGTCCGGCGCGGCCCGACCCTGGAGGTCGCCCTCGACGGGCTCGAGACGCTCGGGGAGACGGACCGGCCGGAGGCCGATTCGGACGGGGAACGGGGATTGCGGCGCTGATCGCGATGGGCGGGATCACGGGGCACATCATCGCGGGGCGGACCCGCGCGGCGGGCCGGCGCTCCCTCGGCGCGGCGGCTCTGGGCGGCCTCGCCCTGCTGCTCGGCGCCTGCGTCGCCGACCAGACCGAGGCGACCGTGCGGCCGGCCGTGGTGCGGGTGCCCGCGGAGGCGCCGCGCACCACCGGCCGCGAGCGCGCCGCGGATGCCGACCACCTCAAGCTCGTGGCCTCCTTCGGGGGCGAGGCCCGGGCCCCCAACGTCACGCGGATGCTGACCGAGGTGACCGACCGTCTCGTGAAGGCGAGCGACCGGCCCGACCAGGCCTACACGGTGACGCTCCTCGACTCGCCGGTGGTCAACGCCTTCGCGCTGCCGAACGGGCGGCTCTACGTCACCCGCGGCCTCGTGGCCCTGGCGAGCGACACCTCCGAGGTGGCGGCCGTGCTGGCGCACGAGATGGCCCACGTGACCCTCAACCACGCCACCGCCCGCAGCGAGCTCGAGCTGCGCTCGGCGCTCGTCAGCCGCGTCGTGGCCGACGTGCTGAACGACCCCGATACCGGCGCGCAGCTGCAGAGCCAGTCGCGCTTCGCGCTCGCCCGGTTCTCCCGCGAGCAGGAGCTGGAGGCCGACGCCACCGGCGTGCGCACCCTCGCCAAGGCCGGCTACGATCCGTTCGCGGCCGGGCGCTTCCTCGCCGCGCTCAACCGCTCGACGGGGCTGAAGTCCGGCAGCGCCGGCGCGCCCGACATGCTGGCGACCCACCCGGGCACGGCCGAGCGCATCAATCAGGTCACCCGGGCGGCCCGCCGCATCGGCGCGCCGGGCATCGGCACCGACGACCGCGCCGCCTACCTCGCGGCGGTGGACGGGCTCGCCTACGGCGACAACCCGCGCGACGGCGCGGTGCGCGGGCACCGCTTCATCCATCCCGGCCTCGGCATCGCCTTCGAGGTGCCGGAGGGCTTCACCCTGGAGAACACCCGCTCGGCAGTGCTCGGCACCACCCAGGACGGCGGCCGGCGCCTGCTGTTCGATCAGATCGAGGCGAAGGACGGCCAGCCCCTGGAGGCGGTGCTCAAGGCGAGCTGGAACGACGCCTTCGACCCGGCCGGCTTCGAGACCCGGGACGTCGCCGGCCACCCGGCGGCCTTCGCGCTGTCGCGGGGGAAGGAGTGGACCTTCCGCCTCGCGGCCATCCGGATCGGGGACTCGACCTACCGGATGATCATGGCCGCCAAGGGCGCCACCGACCCCGACCCGGCCTTCCGCCGCTGGACCGCGACCCTGGTCGCGGTCGCGCCCGACGAGGCGGTCCTGCGCCCCCTGCGGCTGCAGGTGGTCCAGGCCGCCTCGCCCAGCGCCGAGGACCTCGCCCGCCGCATGGCGGTGCCCGACCGGTCGCTCGACCGGTTCCTCGTCCTCAACGGGCTGGAGCGGGGCGCCGCGCTGGTGCCGGGACGCGGCTACAAGATCGTCGTGGAATAGCCGCCCTGCGCGCCCGCGCCTTGTGCCGGCGCGGGGCCCGGACATCCTGCCCGCGTCGTTCAGGGAGAGCGCGGTGATTCGATTCTTCTACAATCTCAGCCCCAACCCCATGAAGGTCGCCCTCTGCCTCGAGGAGATGGGGCTGCCCTACGAGCCGGTGCCGGTCGATACCCGCAAGGGCGAGCAGTTCGATCCGGCCTACACGGCCGTCAATCCGAACGGGAAGGTGCCGGCGATCGTCGACGGCGACGTGACCGTGTTCGATTCGAACGCGATCCTGATGTACCTGGCGGGCAAGACCGGCCGGTTCCTGCCGGAGGGCGAGCCCGTCCGCGGCGAGATGCTGTCCTGGCTGATGTTCGTGGCGACCGGCATCGGGCCGTTCTCCGGCCAGTGCGTGCATTTCCGCCACTTCGCGCAGGACGGGGGTGCCTACGCCACCGAGCGCTACACCTTCGAGGCGCGCCGGCACTGGGGCATCCTCGACCAGCGCCTCGCCAACCGCACCTACGTGCTGGGCGACACCTACACGATCGTCGACATGGCGGTCTGGGGCTGGGCCCGGATGGTGCCCTTCATCCTCGGCGAGGGCGCCTTCGAGGACCTGCCCAACGTCAAGCGCCACCTCGACGCGCTCAACGCGCGGCCGGCCGCCCAGGCCGCCGAGGCGCTGAAGGGCCGCCACGCCTTCAAGGCGGAGATGGACGCCGAGGCGCGGAGCTTCATGTTCCGCGCCGTGCAGGGCGCCGCCTGACACCGCCGCGGACCGGTCCCGCGCCTCAGGGCGCGGGGGCGGTCACCGTGAGCATCGGCAGGGTGACGGAGAGCGTTCCGGCCGGTGCATGTCCGGTGCCGAGCCCGGTGCCGAGTGTCAGGCAGGCGCCGAGCCCGAGACAGAGGGCGAGACCGAGAAGCGAGGTCTCGAAGCCGCGATAAACCCATTCCATGACGGTCCCCTTTCGCGAGGCAACCGCAGGATGCGCGCATCGCGTTAAGGGATCGGTGCGCCAGCGCGCATGATCTCACAGTCCGGAGGCGACGAGGGCCGCGCCCGCCGCGATCAGCGCGACCCCGGCCCAGGCGGCGAGGCTGAGGGTCTCGCCGAGCAGGGTGGCGCCGAGGATCGCCACCAGCACGACGCTGAGCTTGTCGAGCGGCGCGACGCGGGCGGCGTCGCCCAGCGACAGGGCGCGGAAGTAGCAGAGCCACGACGCCCCGGTGGCGAGCCCCGACAGGATGAGGAAGGCGAGGCTCCGGCCGGTGACCTGCGCGAGGCCGCCCGCCTGCCCGGAGACGACCACGATCGCGCCCGCGAAGGCCAGGATGACCGCGGTGCGCACGAAGGTCGCGACGTCCGACGGCACGCCCGCGACCCCGACCTTGGCGAGGATCGCGGTCAGCGCCGCGAAGCCGGCGGCGGCGAGCGCCCAGAAGCGCCAGGATTCCAGCAGGGGGCTCACCGCGATCCCGTGTCGGTTCTCAGGGCAGCGCGCGGGCGCATCACCGTCCTCGCGCGCGGAGCGATTCAGCGCGGCGGAGCGCCCGCGTCCGACTCCTTGCCGAACCGTCAATGTTTCCTGTGAAACATTCGCCGCTCACAGGAGCTTGTCGACGGTGATCGGCAGGTCGCGCACCCGCCTGCCGGTGGCGTGGAAGACCGCGTTGGCGATCGCCGCCGCGGTGCCGACGATGCCGATCTCGCCGAGCCCCTTCACGCCCAGCGGGTTCGCCTTGTCCTCCTCCTCCACGAAGATCACGTCGATGTCGTAGATGTCGGCGTGGACGGGCACGTGGTACTCGCCGAGATTGTGGTTCATGAACCGGCCGATGCGGTGGTCGAGCATCGACTCCTCCTCGAGCGCCGAGCCGATCCCCATCACCACGCCGCCGAGGATCTGGCTGCGCGCCGTCTTCGGGTTCAGCACCTTGCCGGCCGCGATCGCCGAGACGATGCGGGTGACCCGGACCTGGCCCAGCTCCTCGTCGACCTTCACCTCGGCGAAGATCGCCGAGTGGGTGTAGGCTTCGTATTTCTGATTGAAGTCCTTGTCGGGCCCGGCCTCCTCGACGGCCTCGACCTTGTCGACGCCGGCCGCCTGCAGGACATCCACCAGCGCGACGCTGCGGCCCGGGTCGCCCGCGACCGCGATGCGGCCGTCCGCGAACACGGCCCGGTCGAAGTCGACGTTGGCGAGCGGCGAGTTCTCCATGGCGCGGGCGAGCTTGAACACCTGCGCGCCGACGTTGCGGCAGGCCTTCATCACGGCGGTGCCCGAGGAGGCGGCGGTCCACGAGCCGCCGGCGACCGGGGCCTCCGGCAGGCGGGTGTCGCCGAGCTTGGTCGTCACCGCGTCCATCGGCAGGCCGAGCGTGTCGGCCGCGATCTGCGTCAGGATCGTGTAGGTGCCGGTGCCGATGTCGCCGGTGGAGTTGCCGACCGTCAGGCGGCCGTCCGGCGTCAGGGTCGCGATGGCGCTCGACTGCATCATCATCGATTCCCAGATGCCGGTGGCCACCCCCCAGCCGACGAGTTCCCGGCCGTCGCGCATGGAGCGGGGCTCGGGGCTGCGCCTCGCCCAGCCGAACCGCTCGGCGCCCTGCCGGAAGCAGCTCTTCAGCTCCTTCGAGCCGAACGGCTTGCCCTCGGCGGTGGCGTCGGACTCGGCGTAGTTCTTCAGCCGCAGGTCGATCGGGTCGAGCCCGGTCGCGTAGGCGAGTTCGTCCATCGCGGTCTCGATCGCGAAGACGCCGGTCACCGCGCCGGGCGCGCGCATGTCGCCGGGCGTCGGCGTGTCGAGCTTCACCAGCCGGTAGCCGAGGGCGACGTTGTCGCACCGGTAGAGGACACCCGACCAGTTGACGACGACCTCCTGGTAATCCTCGTACTGCGAGGTGCCCTGGACCGCGTCGTGGCGGAGGGCCGTCAGCGTCCCGTCCGGCGCGGCACCGAGCGCGATCGTCTGCAGCGCCTCGGACCGGTAGGTGAAGCTCCACAACTGGTCGCGGGTCAGGGTCACGCGCACGGAGCGCTTCAGCTCCTGGGCGGCCAGCATCGCCAGGAACAGCTGGTACTGCGGGCGCAGGCCCGAGCCGAAGCCGCCGCCGAGATAGGGGTTGAGCACCCGCACCTGATCGGGCTTCAGGCCGAAGACGTTGGTGAGGTACTGGTGGCTGTTCGAGACGCCCTGGATCTTGTCGTAGACCGTGTAGGTGCCGTCCTGCTCGACCACCACGGTGGAGGCGTGCGGCTCCATCGGGTTGTGGTGCTCGTCGGCGAGGCTGTAGGCGCCCTGCACGCGGACCGGCGCGCTGCCGAACGCCGTGTCGGCGTCGCCCCAGGGCTCCGGCGGCGGCTTGATGCCCGTGCGCTTGTAGGGCGGGTCGTAGGCGGTGCCGCGCAGGGCCTCCAGGTCGGTCCCGGGCTCCTCCATCGCGTAGCTCACGCGGACGAGGGACGCGGCGTAGCGCGCCGTCTCGAAATCCTCCGCCACCACCAGGGCGACCGGCTGACCGCTGAACACGATCAGGTCGTCGTAGAGGGCGCGGAACGGCGAGCCGGGGGGCGCCACCTGGTCCTGGAAGTTCTTGTCCCGCCACGCGGTGCGCGGCCGGTTCTCGTGGGTGAGCACCGTGAGGACGCCCGGCACCGCCTCGGCCTCGGCGGAGTCGATGCCGGTGATCCGGCCCTTGGCGATCGAACTCGACACCACGAAGCCGTAGGCGAGGTCGGGCGCGGCGAACTCGCCCGCGTACTTGGCGAGGCCGGTGACCTTGGCGGGCCCGTCGATGCGGCTGCGCGGGCTGCCGACGAAGGTGTCGCGGCCGGTGGAGCTGAAGGTCTGGGGGCTGGAGGTGTGGGTCATGGCGGGACCTACTGGATGCGCTTGTCGCTGAGCGACTGGGGCGTGCCGGCGGCGGCCTGCTCGAGGCCGCGCACGATGGCCCGCCGGGCGAGATCGATCTTGAAGCCGTTCTCCGACTGGGGCTTGGCCTCCGCGACGATCAGGTCGGCCGCGGCCTGGAAGCTCTCGCGGGTCGCGGGCTTGCCCTCCAGCAGGGCCTCGGCCTCGCGGTTGCGCCAGGGCTTGTGGGCGACGCCGCCGAGCGCCAGCCGGGCGGTCTTCACCCGGTCGCCGTCGAGCTCCAGGGCCGCCGCCACCGAGACCAGCGCGAAGGCGTAGGACAGCCGGTCGCGCAGCTTCAGGTAGGTGTAGTGCTGCGGGAAGCGGCTCTCCGGCAGGTCGACCGACACGATGATCTCGCCGGGGGCGAGGTTCGTGTCCGTCTCAGGAGAGTCCCCCGGCAGGCGGTGGAACTCGGAGAACGGGATCGACCGGTCGCCCTGCGGCCCGCTCACCCGCACGGTGGCCTCCAGGGCGGCCAGCGCGATGCACATGTCGGAGGGGTGGGTGGCGATGCAGTGCTCGCTCGTCCCGAAGATCGCGTGGATGCGGTTCATCCCGCCGATCGCCGGGCAGCCGGAGCCCGGCGCGCGCTTGTTGCAGGGCGTGGCCACGTCGTAGAAATAGTAGCAGCGGGTCCGCTGAAGCAGGTTGCCGCCCGTGGAGGCGGCGTTGCGCAGCTGCGCCGAGGCGCCGGCCAGGATGGCGTTGCGCAGGAGCGGGTAGCGGGCCGCGACCTGATCGTCGTACGCCACCTTGGCGTTGGTCACGAGCGCCCCGATCCGGAGACCGTCCCCGTGCGCCTCGATCCGGTCGAGGGGCAGCTGGGTGATGTCGATCAGCCGGCCCGGCTTCTCGACCTCGTACTTCATCAGGTCGATCAGGTTGGTGCCGCCGGCGATGAAGCGCGCGCCCGCCCCGAAGGCCTGCACCGCCTCCGCCACCGTGCCGGCGCGGACGTAGTCGAAGCGGTTCATCGGGCGCCTCCCTGCATGACGTCCTCGATGGCGTCGACGATGTTGGTGTAGGCGCCGCAGCGGCAGATGTTGCCGCTCATCGCCTCGCGGATCTCGTCCCTTGTGCGGGCGTGGCCCTCGTTCATCAGGCCGACCGACGAGCAGAGCTGGCCCGGGGTGCAGTAGCCGCACTGGAAGGCGTCGTGCTCGATGAACGCCTCCTGGATCGGGTGAAGGGCGTTGCTGCCCGCCCGGTCGCCGAGGGCGGCGAGACCCTCGACCGTCGTGATCTCGGCGCCGTCCTTCATCACCGCCAGCGTCAGGCAGGAATTCACCCGGGTGCCGTTCACCAGCACCGTGCAGGCGCCGCACTGGCCGTGGTCGCAGCCCTTCTTGGTGCCGGTGAGGTCGAGCCGCTCGCGCAGCAGGTCGAGGAGGGTGGTCCACGGCGCGACCCGGAGTTCGCGCCGCTGCCCGTTGATCGTCAGCGTGATGCCGATCGGCGTGTCCGCCGACACCGGCGGCTGGGTCTCGAGTCGCATGATGTCGTCCACGGGCTGGGCCGGCCGGAGCCGGGCGGGAACGGATCGGCCGAAGCGGCAGCCGGGAGAGACGGGCGGGCGTCGGCCTGAGCTTTCGGTCGATAACCATTCCAATCTGCGCCTGTTCCGGCGCGCGCTCTCAACCCGTGAGCGATGGCGGCGCGCCGGCGGCCAGAAGTCCGTCCGCCGCACCGTCCGACGTTGCCGCCGTGGCCCCGCCTCGGCTAACCCTCGTGCGCGCGGAATTCCCGCAGAGTTCTCGCAGAGTCCACGCCGTACCCCGGAGCCCCCCGATGGCCGCGCTCGACGCGATCCTCAACGACATCGACACGGACCTGGAGAACGCCCTGGAGCGGCTGTTCGCCTTCCTGCGGATCCCGTCGATCTCCACCGATCCCGCCTATGCCGGCCCGTGCCGCGAGGCCGCCGCCTGGCTCGCCCAGGACCTGACCGCGCTCGGCTTCGAGACCTCCGTGGAGGAGACCTCGCTCCATCCGGTCGTGCTGGCGCACAAGCCGAAGCCCGGGGCGCCCCACGTCCTGTTCTACGGCCATTACGACGTGCAGCCCGTCGACCCGCTCGATCTCTGGACGACGCCGCCTTTCGAGCCGCGCATCGCCGAGGACGGCCGGGGCGGCAAGACGATCGTCGGGCGCGGCGCCTCCGACGACAAGGGTCAGGTGATGACCTTCGTGGAGGCCTGCCGGGCCACCATCGCCATGACCGGCGAGCTGCCCTGCGGCGTCACGATATTGATCGAGGGCGCCGAGGAGAGCGGCTCGCAGGGACTTCCCGAGTGGGTCGCGGCCAACCGCGAGAGACTCGGCTGCGACGTGGTCCTCGTCTGCGACACCGGCATGTGGGACCGGAAGACCCCGGCCATCACCTCGTCGCTGCGCGGGCTCGCCTATTTCGAGGTGAAGGTCACCTGCGCCGACCGCGACCTGCATTCGGGCTTCTTCGGCGGCGCGGCGCGCAACCCGATCCACGTTCTGTCGAAGATCATCGCCGACCTGCACGACGCGGACGGGCGGGTGACGATCCCGGGCTTCTACGAGGGCGTGCACGAGCGCCCGCCCGAGGTCCTGGAGCAGTGGCGCGGCCTCGGCCTGACGCCGGAGACGCTGCTCGGGCCGATCGGCCTCAAGGAGCCCGCGGGAGAGCGCGGCCGGATGCCGATCGAACTGGTGCAGTCGCGCCCCTCCTGCGACGCCAACGGCATCGTCGGCGGCTATACCGGCGAGGGCACCAAGACGGTGATCGCCTCCACCGCCTCCGCCAAGGTCTCGTTCCGCCTCGTGGACGACCAGGACCCGAAGCGGCTCGCCGAGAGCTTCGAGGCCTTCGTGCGCGCGCGGGTGCCGGCGGACTGCCAGGTCGAGGTCATCACCTACAAGGGCTCGCGGGCGATCAGCCTGCCCTTCGACATGCCGCAGCTCGGGGCCGCCAAGGCGGCGCTGCAGGACGAGTGGGGGGTGCCCGCGGTCACCGTCGGCGCGGGCGGCTCGATCCCGATCGTCGGCGACTTCAAGCGGATCCTGGGGCGCGACACCCTGCTGATCGGCTTCGGGCTCGACGACGACCGGATCCACTCGCCCAACGAGAAGTACGACCTGACGAGCTTCCACAAGGGCACGCGCTCCTGGGCGCGGATCCTCGCGGCCCTGGGCCAGGGCTGAGCCCGGCGGAGGGCCGATCTCAGCGGGCGGGCGCCGCCCGCATCTTCCCGTCGATCCAGGCCCAGAGCGCCCGGACCTCCTCGGCGGCCTGGCTGCCGGGGGCGAATTCCGTGACGCCGAGCCCGGTCGCCAGGGCGTCCTGGTGGTCGACCCGGTGGATGATCCCGGGCTCGGCCAGGACGCCCAGGGCGCGGAGCTGCGCCGCGTAGGCGCTGGTGCGCGGCGAGGGCGGCGGCGGGCACTGGTTCAGCACCAGGGCCAGCCGCTCCCGCAGGCCGAGGCCGACGAGCGCCTGGAGCGTCGGCCGGGCGGCCACGATGTCGAGCCGCGAGGGGCGGACCGGCATCAGGACGAAATCGGCGTCCTTCAGCGCGGGCGCGAGGCCGGAGGCGCTGCCGGCGGTGTCGAGGACGGCGAGCGTCGTGCCCTGCTCGGCGAGGATGCCGAGGATCTCCGAGAGCTGGCCCATCTCCCAGGGCTGGACCCGGTCGACCGCGACGGCGTCGCTCCCGCTCCTGCCGTCATTCTTGCGCAGGGCTCCCCATCCGGCCAGCGAGCCCTGCGGGTCGAGATCGAGCGCCGTCACCTGCTCGCCCGCCTCCGCGGCGGCGACGGCCAGGGAGGCCGCCAGGGTGGTCTTGCCCGTTCCACCCTTCTGCACGGCCAGGGCGAGGACCCGCAGCGGCCCGGCGGCGGGCCGGGGCGCGGTCTCCGGCGCCGGTTCGGATCCTTCGGGATCCATGCGTGTCCCACCTCTCCACATCGCCTGCCCGGGCCGCGGCCCGCGCGGCGCCGAATCGAACGCCCGGCCCGACCGTGCTTAGCGTGCCGCCGCGGGCCGGGGCCAGCGTCGCGCCCCGGCACCTGTGGACCGCCCGCAGGCGGCTCCCGATCGCCGGGCGCGCGGGTCTGCGCCGGGCTTCCGTCCAGATGCGGCGTCGGGGGATCGGGCACCGGGCCCGCGCGTTGGGCCGGCACCCCCACGGGTTGAGCGGCGCGCCAAGGCCCTCGCCCCGACAAGCTCCGCGACAGGATCCCCATGCGCCTCAATCGCCGCCGCCTGCTCGGAACGGGTCTCGCGGCCCTCGCCGCCCCCGCGGCGCGCGCCGCGGCGCCGTCGCCCCCGACGAGCCGGCCGGTGGGGACGCTGGAGCTCGCCGTCGCGGCGGACGCGCCCTCGACCCCCACGGGGCTCGCCATCGCCCGGGGCGGCCGGATCTTCGTGATGATGCCGCGCTTCACCGGCGCCGAGCCGATCACCCTCGGCGAGGTGCTGCCCGACGGGTCGGTGAAGCCCTACCCGGACGCGGCGACCAACCGCCCGGATCCGGGGGCGCCGCAGGCGTCGCTGTTCCACGTCCCCAACGGCGTCTTCGACCGCCACGACACCCTCTGGGTGCTCGATGCCGGTCTGCCGGAGGGCAAGGGCCGGCCGGTGCCGGGCGGCGCGAAGATCCTGGCGATCGATATCGGCCGGAACAGCATCCGCCGGACGATCCCCCTCGACGCGGGCGTGGTTCCGGATTCCTCCCTGAACGACCTGCGGGTCGACGTGCGCGACGGCCGCGCGCTGGCCTACGTCACCGACCAGGGCCAGACCGGCGCGGGCGCGATCCTGGCGGTCGACCTCGACAGCGGGCGGGTGGTGCGGCGCCTCGCGGACCATGCCAGCACGCGATCCGAGGAGGGCCTGGTCAAGTTCGTGGAGCGCCGCCCCGTGATGGAGCGGAAGGGCGACGCGCCCGAGAAGAGCCCGAAGGGCGGCGCCAACGGCATCGCGATCAGCCCGGACGGCGGCCGCCTCTACTACGCGCCGCTGATGAGCCGGCGGCTCTACGCGGTCGAGACCGCGGCCCTGCGCGACCCGGACGTCCCGGACGCGGCCGTGGCCGCCGCGGTCCGGGATCTCGGCGAGAAGGGCATGACCGGGGGACTGACGACCGATTCCGAGGACCGGGTCTATCTCAGCCTGCAGGAGCACAACGCGGTCGGCCGGCGCCTGCCGGACGGCACCGTGGAGGTGCTGGCCGCCGACGACCGGCTGGTCTGGGCCGACACCTTCTGGATCACCCCGGACCGTTGGCTCTATATCTCGGCGGCCCAGGTCAACCGGCGGCCGGAATTCAACCGCGGCCGGGACCTGCAGCAGCCGCCCTACGCGATCCTGCGCATGCGCATCGACGCGGACCCAGTCCTGTAGCGGATCATGACGGACCTCTCGCACGACCCGGACTTCTTCGCCCTGCTCACCGGCAGCTACGCGCGGCGACTCGGCGAGTCCCTGGTGCCGGCGGGAGCCGACGCGGACTGGCTCTACGCGGAGGCCCCCTTCGCGGTGCTCGCCCATGACGGCGGCGCGGATCCGCGCTTCGTCTACGCCAACCGGACCGCGCAGGCCTGCTTCGGCTACGCGTGGGACGAACTCGTCGGCCTGCCCTCGCGGCTCTCGGCCGAGGCTCCCGAGCGGGCCGAGCGGCAGCGGCTCCTCGACGCGGTCACCCGGGACGGCTTCAGCCGCGGCTATCGCGGCCTGCGGATCGCCAAGGACGGACGGCGCTTCTGGATCGACCAGGCGGTGGTCTGGCAGCTCGACCGCGACGGCGCGACGGTGGGCCAGGCCGCGACCTTCGCGCAGTGGCGCGACGCGTGAGGGCCGGGCCGCGCCGGGGCCCGTGAGCCCCGCGGCGGCCCATGCCCGCCGTTGCGGGTGGCCGTCCGGTCAGCCGTCCTCCTCGATGCTCACCTGGGCGATCTGCACGGCGCCGCCGTTCCAGTGGGCCGCCACGACGTGGCCCAGCGCGACCGCGAGGACGCAGAGCACCACCGAGGCGCACACGTTCACCATGGCGCGGACCACCGCGCCGTTCCGCATGAGGTCGAGGGTCTGGAGGCTGAACGACGAGAAGGTCGTGTAGCCGCCGCAGAGCCCGATCATCACGAACAGGCGCACGTTCTCGGAGACCGGGAATCGCCCCTGCGCCAGGGTCAGCGTGCCGAACAGGCCGATGATGAACGAGCCGGTCACGTTGATGAGGATCGTGCCCCAGGGCAGGTCGCGGCTGATGGGCAGCGACAGCACCGAGACGACGTAGCGGGCCAGCGTGCCGAGGGCTCCGCCGATCATGACCAGGATGCAGGTGGTGAAGGACATGCGCGCTCCAGTTCGTCGGGCGGGCATGAGAAACCCGCCGTCGCGGCGGGTGCTTGCAAGACGCACTCCCACCGCCGGTTTCGCGGTAGGAGTCATCAGCCCTGACGGGCGGTTTCGGGGAACTCCATCCCCATCGGGACGGGCCATAGCGCCTGCCCGGGCCGAGCGCAACGGCAGGCCGCGGGCGGCCGCTCAGTGCCGGTCCCTCAGGCGCGCCCCTCCTGCACGGCGTGGCAGGCGACGCCGTCGAGGAGCGCCGGCACCTCGGTCCGGCAGCGGTCGTTGGCCAGCGGACAGCGCGGGTGGAAGGTGCAGCCGGGCGGCGGGTCGATCGGGTTCGGGATCTCGCCCGAGACCGGCACCCGGGCGCGGCCGACATGGGCGAGGTCGGGCACCGCGTCGAGGAGCATCCGCGTGTAGGGGTGGCGGGGCGTCGCGAACAGGTCCTTGGCGGACGCGACCTCCACGAGGCGGCCGAGATACATCACCCCCACCCGGGTCGCCATGTGGCGGACCACGGCGAGGTTGTGGGAGATGAACAGGTAGGTCAGCCCGAGCCGGTCCTGCAGGTCGCGCATCAGGTTGAGGATCTGCGCCTGGACCGAGACGTCGAGCGCGGAGGTCGGCTCGTCGCCCACCAGGAACTCGGCCTGGCTCGCCAGCGCCCGGGCGATCGCCACCCGCTGGCGCTGGCCGCCGGAGAATTCGTGCGGGTATTTCCGCGCGTCGTCGGCGTGGAGCCCGACGAGGCCCAACAGTTCGCTCACCCGGGCGCGGATCGCCCCCTCGCCGTGGATCAGGTTGAAGGCCCGGATCGGCTCGGCGATGATCTTCCCCACCCGCCAGCGCGGGTTCATGGACGCGTAGGGGTCCTGGAAGATCATCTGGATGCGCGCGCGCAGGCGCCGCCGGGCCGCGGCCTGGCGCGGGTCGGTCATCGAGACGCCAGTGATCGTCACCTCGCCCGCACTCGGCGGCAGCAGGCCGACCACCATGCGGGCCACCGTCGACTTGCCGGAACCGGATTCGCCGACGATCGCGAAGGTCTCGCCCTTCTCGATCGCGAAGCCGACGCGGTCGACCGCCGTGAGGAATTTCCGGGGCTCGCGCTCGATCACCCGGTTGAGCCAGGGCTTCGAGACGTCGAACCGGCGGCGCAGGTCGGTGACTTCGACGTAGGCGCTCACGCCGCACGCTCCGCTGCATCGTACAGGTGACAGGCGACCCGGCTCGCGTCGACCGGGATCGGCTCCGGCCGCTCGACGCGGCAGCGGGCAAAGACCTTCGGGCAGCGCGGGTTGAAGGCGCAGCCCTTCGGGATGGCGGTGAGCCGCGGCATCGAGCCGGGGATCTGGCTCAGCCGGTCGGCCTCCTGCGACAGGGTCGGGATCGCTCCCATCAGGCCGACCGCGTAGGGGTGGTGCGGCTCGGCGATCACCGAGGCGACCGGGCCGATCTCGGCCACCCGCCCGGCATACATCACCGCCACCCGGTCGGCGGCCTCGGCGATCACGCCCATGTCGTGTGTCACCAGCATCACCGCGGTGCCGTGCTCGCGGCAGAGACGCTTGAGCAGGGTGATGATCTGGGCCTGGACCGAGACGTCGAGCGCCGTGGTCGGCTCGTCGGCGATGATCAGCTCCGGCTCGGCGGCGAGGGCGAGCGCGATCACCACCCGCTGGCGCATGCCGCCGGAGAATTCGTGCGGGTAGCCGTCGATGCGCCGCTCGGGCGCCGGGATGCCGACCTCGGCCAGCAGGTCGATGGCGCGGGTGCGGGCCGCCTTCGCCGACAGGTCGGTGTGGGTGCGCAGGGTCTCGACGATCTGGTCGCCCACCCGGAACAGCGGGTCGAGCGAGGTCAGCGGATCCTGGAAGATCATGCCGATGCGCCGGCCCCGCACGCGCCGCATCGCCTCCGGGGAGAGGTTGTCGATGCGCTCGCCGCGCAGGCGGATCTCGCCGCCGGCGATCCGGCCGGGCCGGTCGATGAGCCCGATCACCGCCGAGCCGGTCACCGACTTGCCGGCCCCGGATTCGCCGACGACGCCCAGGATCTCGCCGCGGCCGATGTCGAACGAGACCCGGTCGATGGCGGTGAGCGGCCCGCGGCGGGTGTCGAAGGCGACCGTCAGGTCGCGCACGGAGAGGACGGTGTCGCTCATTGCAGCTTCGGATTGAGCGCGTCGCGCAGCCAATCCCCCAGGAGGTTGATGGCGATGACGAGCCCGGCGAGCGCCAGCCCCGGGAAGGCGACGATCCACCACTCGCCGGAGAACAGGAACCGGTTGCCGGTGCGGATCAGGGTACCCAGCGACGGCATGGTCTCGGGCAGGCCGGTGCCGAGGAACGACAGGGTCGCCTCGGTGATGATCGCGAGCGCGAGGTTGATCGTCGCGATCACGAAGACCGGGCCGGTGACGTTCGGCAGGACGTGGCGGACCATGATCACCGGCGGCGACAGGCCGATCAGCCGCGCCGCCTGGACGTAGTCCTTGCCCTTCTCGACCATCACGGAGGAGCGCACGGTCCGGGCGTACTGCACCCAGAAGGACAGGCCGATCGAGACCACGATCAGCCCGATCAGCGGCCCGACATCCAGCGCGCTGCCGAAACTGGCCTTGGCGACGCCGTCCACCACCAGGGCGATCAGGATCGCCGGGAAGGTGAGCTGCACGTCGGCAACCCGCATGATCAGCGTGTCGAGGAACCCGCCCGCGTAGCCGGCGATCAGGCCGAGCGCGATGCCGAGGATGCCGGAGGTGACCACCCCGAGCACGCCGACGATCAGCGACAGGCGCAGGCCGTACAGCACCGCCGAGAGCACGTCCCGGCCCTGGTCGTCGGTGCCGAGATAGTAGGGCGCCTGCCCGTCCGCCTGCCAGATCGGCGGCAGGTTGGAGTTGATCAGGTCGAGCTGGGCCGGGTCGTAGGGGTTCTGCGGCGCGATCCACGGCGACGCGAAGGCGAGCCCGACCATCAGCACGGTGGCGACCAGCGCCGCCACAGCGGTTTTCGAGCGCAGAAAGTTCGCCAGCAGGTCGGAATCGCGCCAGCGCGCGAGGCGGGAGGGCTTCGCCTCCGGCAGTGGGACCGGCGGGGCGTCGCCCGCGTCGATGTCACGTCCGCTCATCGGTCGCTCCTCACGCCGTCCGCCCGGCGGGCAGCCGCAGGCGCGGGTCCACCACCGTGTAGAGGATGTCGACCACGAGATTGATGGTCACGAAGATCAGCGCGACGAGCAGCAGGTACGCGGACATGATCGGGATATCGACGTTCTGCACGGCCTGGACGAAGAGCAGGCCCATGCCGGGCCACTGGAACACCGTCTCGGTGATGATCGAGAAGGCGATCACCGAGCCGAGCTGGAGGCCCGCGATGGTGATCACCGGCACCAGGGTGTTCTTCAGGGCGTGCCGCAGGTGGACGGCCCGGGTGGTGAGCCCCCGCGCCCGGGCGAAGCGGATGTAGTCGGTGCGCAGGACCTCCAGCATCTCGGCGCGCACGAGCCGCATGATCAGCGTCATCTGGAACAGGCCGAGCGTCACCGAGGGCAGGATCAGCGCCTTGAGCCCGGAGGCGGTGAGGAAGCCGGTGGTCCACCAGCCGAGCCGGACCGTGTCGCCCCGCCCGTAGGAGGGCAGCCAGCCGAGCGTCACCGAGAACAGGTAGATCAGGAGGATGCCGATCAGGAAGGTCGGCAGGCTGATCCCGATCAGCGAGACCGCCTGGAACAGCCCGGCGAGCCAGGACTCGCGGAAGAGCGCGCAGTACACGCCCATCAGGATCCCCACCACCAGGGCGAAGACCGTGGCGCAGAAGGCGAGCTCCAGCGTCGCCGGCATGCGCTCGGCCAAGAGCTGCGAGACCGGCTGCCGGAACTGGTACGAGATGCCGAACTGGCCCCGCACCACGTTGCCGGCATAGCGGACGAACTGGACCAGCACCGGATCGTCGAGGCCCAGATCCGTCCGGATCTGGGCCCGCTCGGCCACGGTGGTGTCGGGGCCGACGATCTGGTTCACGGGATCGCCCGCGAACCGGAACATCGCGAAGGCGATGAGCCCGACGACCGCGAGGACCGCGGCCGCCTGGATCACCCGGCGCAGCAGGAAGGCGAGCACGCCGCGCTCCTACTGCGGGTCCTTCGACACCCAGTAGAGCAGGAGCAGGTTGTCGGCGCGCTGGGTCAGGTGGACCTTCTTGGAGACGCCCCAGGCGAGAGCCTGCTGGTGCAGCGGGATGTAACCCCAGTCGGCGTTGAGGACGTCGAAGCCCTCCTTGATCAGGGCGTCGCGCTTGGTCTTGTCGGTCTCGCCCTCGACCTTGTCGGCGATCTCGTCGATCTTCGGATCGCAGTAGCCCGCGAGGTTCCAGCCGCCGCGGCCCGACTTGTCGCCGGGCTTCCGGCAGCCGACGATCTCGTAGAGGATGTTGTGGCTGTCGAGCGAGGACGGGGTCCAGCCGAGCAGGTAGAACGAGGTGTCGTAGTTCGGCGCCAGAACCTTGGCGAAGTACTTGGCCTTCGGCTGGGCGTTCAGGTTCACCTTGACGTTGATACGCGCCAGCATTGAGACCACCGCCTGGCAGATCGCCTCGTCGTTGACGTAGCGGTCGTTGGGGCAGTCCATGGTGAGCGAGAACCCGTCCGGGTAGCCCGCCTGGGCCATCAGCTCCTTGGCCTTCTTCAGGTCGGTGGCCGGGCGCTTGAACTCGGCGCCGCGGTCGTAGAGGGCCGGGGCGATCATCAGCGCGGAGGGCACCGCCTGCCCGCGCATCACGCGCTTGGCGATCGTGTCCTCGTCGATGGCGAGGTAGAAGGCCTCGCGGACCTTGATGTCCTTGAACGGGTTCTTGCCCTTGACGCTCGAATCCTTCAGCTCGTCCCGGTCCTGATCCATGCCGAGGAAGATCGTGCGCAACTCAGGCCCGGCCATCACGGTGGCGGTGCCGCTGGCATTGACCCGCTGCTGGTCCTGCAGCGGCACGGGGTCGATCCAGTCGACCTCGCCGGAGAGCAGCGCCGCGACGCGGGTCGCCGGGTTGGCGATGGTGGTCAGCACCGCCTCGTCGAGGTTCGACTCGACCTTGCCCCAGTAGCCGTCGAACTTCTTGAAGACGGTCTTCACGCCGGGCTGGTGCTCGGCGATCACGAACGGGCCGGTGCCGTTCTCGTGGAGCGTCGCGTAGCTCGGGCTGGTGGCGCTGGGCGGCGTCGGCTGGACGACGCCGTTCTTCTCGGACCACGCCTTCGACATGATCACCCAGGTCGGGAACTGGGCGATGGCGATGGGGTTCGGCTTCTTCAGCACCATGTCGACGGTGTAGTCGTCGACCTTCACGAACTCGGCGTCGGCGGGCACGTTGGTCGTGAAGTTCGAGCCCGGCGCGCGGACGCGCTGGGCGGAGAAGATCACGTCGTCGGCGGTGAACGGCGAGCCGTCGTGGAACTTGACGTTCTTGCGCAGGTGGAAGCGCCAGCGGGTCGGCTCGGGCGTCTCCCAGGATTCCGCGAGGGCGGGCGCGAATTTCAGGTTCTTGTCGAGGGTGACGAGGGGCTCGTAGGCCGCCTCCTGCATTCCTTCCGTGAAGCTCTCCTTGAGGGAGTAGGGATCGAGGGATTTCAGGTCACCCTGGAAGGCGAAGCGGAAGACGTTGGCGGCCTGCGCGGGCAGCGCGGCGAACGCGAACGTCGCGACCGCGACCGCGGACACGCCGCGGGCGAGAATCTTCAGGGCTGAACGGGACAAGCGGATCTCCGAGACCGTGAATGCGCCACCGGCCGGCAGCCCCGGCGGTGTCCACCGCGGCGACAGCAAGCTTCGGACCAGCTGTATACAAGACGATGGCCGAGCCTGTCGCGGCTGCGCGACATGAGTCGCCTTGCAAAGCGCGTTTTCCCCGCTTCATCGCCATGTCCGATCGATGGCTGTGACGCGCCCCGTCTTTGCGAGCGCAGCGAGGCGAGCCAGGGCGGCGCCACGCCTCGCGGCGTCGTGCGACCCTGGGTCACTTCGCTCCGCCCGTGATGACGGAGCGGCCGGCACCCAACGAAGACGTCGACCGGACGCCAGAGCGCGCGGCCGAGGCCGGCCTACTCGGCCGCCACGCGCGCCGGCTCGTGCCGCGTCTCCGCCTCGGCCCGCTCGCCCTCCGCTACCGCCTTGCGCCGGAACAGGCGCATGACGACGACGAAGAACACCGGCACGAAGAACACCGCCAGCACGGTCGCGGTGATCATGCCGCCCATCACGCCGGTGCCGATCGCCTGCTGGCTCTTCGAGGCGGCGCCGGTGGCGATGGCCAGCGGCACCACGCCGAAGATGAAGGCGAGCGAAGTCATCACGATCGGCCGGAACCGGAGCGTCGCGGCCTCGATCGCCGCCCGCACCACGGAGGTGCCGGGCTTCCAGAGGTCGCGGGCGAACTCCACGATCAGGATCGCGTTCTTGGCCGAGAGGCCGATGATCGTGATCAGCCCGATCTTGAAGTACACGTCGTTGGGCATGCCGCGCAGGTACACGGCCGCCACCGCGCCGATGACGCCGAGCGGGATCACCAGCATCACCGAGACCGGGATCGCCCAGCTCTCGTAGAGCGCGGCGAGGCACAGGAACACGATCAGCACCGACAGGGCGAGCAGCAGGCTCGCCTGGCTGCCCGCCTGCTTCTCCTGGTAGGACTGGCCCGTCCAGGCGTAGCCGAAGCCCTTGGGCAGCTGCAGCATCAGCCGCTCCATCTCGGCGATCGCGTCGCCCGACGTGTAGCCGGGGTTCGGCTCGCCGGTGAAGCGCACCGACTGGTAGCCGTTGAAGCCGACGATCTGGCTCGGCCCCATGCTCCATTTCAGCTCCGCGAAGGACGACATCGGCACCATCGTGTTGGTGGCGTTCTTCACCGCGTAGTTGAGGATGTCCGCCGCGTTCATGCGCTGGAGCTGCTCGGCCTGGACGTAGACGCGCTGCATCTTGCCGCGGTTGGGGAAGTCGTTCGGGTAGACCGAGCCGAGGTTGAGCTGGATCGTGTTGTTGATGTCCTCGAACTTCACGCCGAGCGCCGCCGCCTTCTCGCGGTCGATGACCAGCTCCGCCTGCGGGGTCGGCGGCAGGCCCTCGATCTTCACCTTCTGGAGGATCGGGCTCTGCTGCGCGAGCTTCAGCAACTGCTCCTGGGCTGACAGCAGGGCCGCGTAGCCGCGGTTGGCCCGGTCCTGGAGGCGGAACGAGAAGCCCGCCGCGTTGCCGAGGTTGTCGACCGGCGGCGGCTCCTGGGCGTCCACCGTGGCGTCGCGGTAGCTGGCGAGCGCCGCGTTGGTGCCGGCCACGAGGGCGGCGGCCGAGTTCTTGGCGTCGCGCTCGGACCAGGGCTTGAGGGTCACGAAGGCCTGGCTGGTGCTCGGGGCCTGGCCGGAGAACGAGAAGCCGTTCAGCATCGTCACGGTGGCGACGCCGGGCTGCGCCAGCAGGTGCTCCTCGACCTTGCGCACCGCCTCCTGGGTGCGGTTGTAGGAGGCGCCCGGGGGCGTCTGGACGTCGACCGTGAAGAAGCCCTGGTCCTCCACCGGCAGGAAGCCCTCCGGCAGGTTGACGAAGGCGTAAGCGGTCCCCGCCACGAGCGCGACGTAGACCAGCATCACCCGACCGGACTTCCGGATGAACGCCGCGGTGCCGCGGCCGTAGCGGGCGGTCTCCCGGTCGACGAACCGGTTGAACATCCCGAACACGCCGCCCTTGGCGTGGCCGTGGCCCTTCTCGATCGGCTTCAGGAAGGTCGCGCAGAGCGCCGGCGTCAGCGACAGGGCGAGCAGCGCCGAGAAGGCGATGGAGGTCACCATCGCGATCGAGAACTGCCGGTAGATGATGCCCACCGAGCCGGGGAAGAACGCCATCGGGATGAACACCGCCACCAGCACCAGGGTGATGCCGATGATCGCGCCGGTGATCTGCCCCATGGCCTTCTTGGTGGCCTCCTTGGGTGGCAGCCCCTCCTCGTTCATGATCCGCTCGACGTTCTCGACCACCACGATGGCGTCGTCGACCAGGATGCCGATGGCCAGCACCATGCCGAACATGGTGAGCACGTTCACCGAGAAGCCCGAGATCCACATCACCGTGACGGTGCCCATGAGGGCGATCGGCACCACGATGGTGGGGATCAGGGTGTAGCGGATGTTCTGCAGGAACAGGAACATCACGAGGAAGACCAGCACCACCGCCTCGACGAGCGTGTGCAGCACCTTCTCGATGGAGGCCTCCACCGCCGGGGTGATGTCGTAGGGGATGTCCCACTTCAGGTCCGGCGGGAAGAACTGGGACAGCTCCACCATCTTGGCGCGGATCGCCTTGGCGGTCTCGAGCGCGTTGCCGTCGGGGGCGAGCGTCACCGAGATGCCGGCGGCGGGGCCGCCGTTGAGGCGGGTCGAGAACTGGTAGGCGTCACCGCCGAGCTCGATCCGGGCGACGTCGCGCAGGCGCACGTTCGAGCCGTCGGGATTGGCCCGCAGCACGATGGCGCCGAACTCCTCGATCGTGCCGAGCTGGCCCTTCACGATGATCGGCACGGTGAGCGCCTGCCGGGTCGGGCTCGGCTGCGCGCCGACCGAGCCGGAGGCGACCTGGACGTTCTGGTTGCGGATCGCGTCGGTGACGTCCGAGGCGCTGAGCGAGAGGCCGCGCAGCTTGTCGGGATCGACCCAGACGCGCAGCGACCGCTCGGTGGAGTAGAGCGTCGCGCGCCCGACCCCGGGGATGCGCCGGATCTCGTTGATGACGTTGCGGATCAGGAAGTCGCCGAGGCCGACCTCGTCCATCGACCCGTCGGTGGAGACGAGGGTGATGATGTTGAGGGTCGCGGCCGAGGCCTCCTCCACCAGGATGCCCTGCTGGCGCACTTCCGCGGGCAGGCGCGCCTCGACGCGCTTCAGCCGGTTCTGCACCTCGACCGAGGCGAGCGACGGGTCGGTGCCCGGCTGGAAGGTGGCGGTGATGTTGACCGAGCCGAACGAGTCGGTGGTCGACTCGAAGCTCATGATGTTGGCGGCGCCGTTGAGCTCATCCTCGATGAGCCGGGTCGTGCCGATGTAGAGGCTCTCCACCGAGGCCCCCGGATAGGCCGTGGACAGGGCGATGGAGGGGGGCGCGATCACCGGGTACTGCGCCACCGGCAGGTTCGGGATCGCGAGGGCGCCGCCCAGGCAGATGAACAGCGCCACCACCCAGGCGAAGACCGGGCGGTCGATGAAGAAGCGTGCCATGATCGGGCTCTCCCGGACTCAGCGGCGCTGCTGGACGGCGGCGGCCCGCGGGGCGACCTCCGCCTTGTCGCCCGGCACGTCGGGGGCCTCGTCGGTGTCGTGCTTCGGTCCGGTCTCGCCGTGGACCGGGGTCTGGTCGAGGGGCTTCACCTTGGCGCCGACGGTGATCTTCTGGAAGCCGTCGATGATGACGCGCTCGCCGGCCTTGAGGCCCGAACGGATCAGCCAGTTCTGCCCGACCACCGGCCCGACCTCGACGGGCTGGCGCATCACGGTCTCGTCGGCGCGCACGATCCAGACCTCGGCGCGGCCGTCGTCGGTGCGCTGGATCGCCTGCTGCGGCACCGCGATCGCGTCGGAATCGATGCCCTGCTTGATCCGCGCCCGCACGTACATGCCGGGGAACAGCTCGTCGTGCGGGTTCGGGAACTGGACCCGCAGGGTCACCTGGCCGGTGCTCGGATCGGCGGTGACGTCCGAGAACAGCAGCCGACCGGCCAGCGGGTAGAGCGAGCCGTCGTCCATGATCAGGTGGACGTTGGCGGTGTTGTCCTCGAGCCGCGCCAGCTCGCCGCTGGCGAGGTCCCGGCGCAGGCGGTTCAGTTCGCCAACCGACTGGGTGATGTCGACGTAGATCGGGTCGAGCTGCTGGATCGTGGCGAGCGCGCCGGTGGAGCCCGGCTCGATCAGGGTACCCTCGGTGAGCAGCGCCCGGCCGATGCGGCCGGTGATCGGCGCGCGCACGTCGGTCCAGCCGAGGTTGAGCTGCGCCCGGTCGCGGGTCGCCTTGGCGCCGGCCACCTCGGCCTCCGCCTGCTTCTTGGCCGCGAAGGCGGCGTCGTACTGCGCCTGGCTCGCGGTGGCGCGGGAGAGCAGCTGCTCGAGCCGGTCCGCCTGCTGGCGGGCGAGCACCAGGGCGGCCTCCTGGCGGGCGAGGGCCGCCTCGGCGCTGGCGAGCTCGACCTCGTAGGGCGCCGGGTCGATCTTGTAGAGGATGTCGCCCTCCTTGACCTGGCTGCCCTGCTCGAAGAGCCGCTTGACCACGAGCCCGGAGACCCGGGAGCGGACCTCGGCGATGCGCATCGGCGCGACGCGGCCCGGCAGGTCGCGCAGGTAGGGGATCGCCTGGGGCTCCACCTTGACGAACCCGACTTCCGGCACCGGCGGGGTCGGCGCGGCGACCTGCTTCGGGTTGCAGGCGGCGACGCCCAGCAGGAGCAGGGCCGCGGGCAGGAGGGCGGTCGCGCGGGCCGAGGCGCGGAACGACGACGGGATTCTGGCGGACAAAGTGCGGGTCACGATTACCGACGCTCCTGAAAGCATGCGTCTGCTGAGGCTGGCGCGGAGCATGGGCCCGCGCATCGTCGAGTCAGATCCCGGGACCGGTCACGGGGCCGGTCAGACGAAGATCAGGACGGGCGCGCCTTCATGCCGGCCGCGAGACCGGGGCGCGCGTCAGGCCCGGCGTGGAGGCCGGTGCGGCGAACCGTCCGGCGCGGAGGCCGGCACGCTGTCGGACCTGTAATCGAACGATGCGGAGACAGTGTGACGCGGGCGCGGCGCGTCGACCGGCGGGCGCGGCAGCCCCAGTTCGGTGAGGATCTCGCTGTCGGCGGCGCAGAGATCGGTGCGGCCGAAGACCGACCGCTTGGCCTCGGGCTGCGCGTCCGGCGCGCCGGACAGGACCGTCAGGCGCGGGCTCGCGACGGCGCAGGCCGGGCCCTCCGCCCGTGCGGTCTCGGCCCGCGCGGGCACAGCCGCCAGCGTGGCCGTCGCGAGGACGAGCAGCGCCAGCGCGGCGAGGCCCCTGGCGAGGCGGTCCGGCAGGTCCGCGACGCGGCGGGCCAGAAGGGCGGCGGATCGGATCACGGATCTGAGATAAGCATGGCTGTCGCCGCGCGCAATCACCCACGGCGTCGCGCCACCCGCCCAGTGTTGCGCGCAGCACACATCTACGCCCGGAAGTGTCCATGCCGGCGACCCGGCCTCAACCTTGCCGTGAAGTCCGGGCCGGCTCGCCCGATGCGCGCAGGGTTCTCGCGCGGGCCCGGGCCATGTCTGCCGAGGTCTGCAAAGGTCCGCGAGAACCCGCGCCGCGACGAACGGAGGACGGAAGACGATGTCGAGACGGATCGCGCTACTCGGGCTCGCGGGCCTGCTGCTCGGGAGCGCCCCGGCGGCGGCCGCCAACCCGCTGGACAGGGGTCCGATCGCGGACTTCCTCAACATCTTCCGCAGCCAGGCGATCCCGCGCGAGACGGTGGCGTGGACCGGCAAGGAGAAGCCCGGCACCATCGTGGTCTCGACCCGCCAGCGCCGGCTCTACTACGTGCTCGGCGGCGGCGCGGCGGTCCGCTACGGCGTGGGCGTCGGGCGGCAGGGCTTCTCGTGGTCCGGCACCAAGACCGTCACCATGAAGAAGGAATGGCCGGACTGGCGCCCGCCGCAGCAGATGCTGGCCCGCCGCCCCGACCTGCCGCGCTACATGGCCGGCGGCCAGGACAACCCGCTGGGCGCCCGCGCCCTCTATCTCGGCTCCTCGCTCTACCGCATCCACGGGTCGAACGAGCCCGAGACGATGGGCGCGGCGGTCTCCTCCGGCTGCATCCGCATGACCAACAAGGACGTGGTCGACCTCTACGACCGGGTTCGCGTCGGTACCAAGGTCGTCGTGCGCGACTGATCGGGCGGGCGGCGGCGTCGGCCGCCGCCGCCCCGCCGGCCGCCCCGCGGCCGGTCGCTCGGCCTCAGGCGGCGAGCTGCCCGACCGCGTCGCGCGCCGAGGCCAGGGCCTGCGCCTTGTTGTGCTCGCCGGCCGCCAGCCCCTCGGCCAGCACCAGCTCGGGCACGATGCCCATGAAGCCGAACACCGTGCGCAGGTAGTGCTCGGCATGCTCCGCCGGGACGGAGGCCGGGCCCGGCCCGTAGAAGCCGCCGCGGGCGAGGGCCAGGATCACGCGCTTGCCGCCCATCAGCCCCTCCGGCCCGGCGGCGCCGTAGCGGAAGGTCGTGCCCGGCACGAGCAGGCGGTCGATCCAGGCCTTGAGCTGCGACGGGATCGTGAAATTGTACATCGGCACGCCGATGACGACCGTGTCGGCGGCGACGAACTCCGACAGCATCCGGTCGCTGGCGTCCCGGACGGCCTGTCCGGCCGCGTCGAGGGGGCCGGCCATGGCCGAGACCGGGTGGGCACCCGGCAGGGTCGCGACCGTCAGGTGCGGCGGATTCTCGGCGACGAGATCCCGGTAGGTCACGGCGTCCGGCGCATCCCCGGCGAGGCGCCGGACGATCAGCGCGGACAGCTCCCGCGAGACCGAGCCGGTGCCCAGGATGCTGGCGTCGAGATGGAGGAGTTTCATAGCGTAACCCGGTTCCTCTTTGTGACCGGATCAGGATACGGCCGCGCGTCGACCGCGCAAGAACGCACAGGGTTGATACCGAGGTTACATGGATGTGACTGAGCCGGGTGCCGGGCACGGGCCCGAATCCGAGAAGGTCTCGCGCGTCCAGTCGCGTATCGGCGCCACGTGGAGCCTGCCCGTCATCATGCTCCTGCGCGCGCAGCGCTTCGACGAACTGAGGCGGGGCATCGGCACCATCTCCCAGCGGAGATCGACACTGACCTTGCGGAACCGGGAGCGCGACGGGCTGGTGACCCGGACCGTGACGCCCGCGATCCCGCCGCGGGTCGACGACGCGCTGACGGAACTCGGCCACGCGCTGGCGGGGCCGGTTCGGGTGCTGGGCACCCGGGCCTTCCGGCACCCCGACCACATCGACGCGGCGCAGCTCCGCCGCGAGGCGCGCGACGGCGCGTGAGGCGTCGGGCGGGAGCCGCGCCCGCGTCGACAGGCCCGGCGGGCCGGTGTTAGGTGCCGCGCCGTCGGGCAGAGCGGGATCGCCCGACCTTGACGAGGGACAGCATGAACGAGCGCATCATCCTGCGGGCCGGGGAGGCCCTGGTGGCGGGCGGACCGCCCAACACCGCCTCCGAGCCCGAGGTCATCATCGGCGAGCTCGACGGGCCGGTCGGCACCGCCCTGGCCACGCTCACCGGCGATCAGGTCGTCGGGCACAGCCGCGTCTTCGCCCTGCTCAACACCGACATCATGGTCCGCCCGGTCACCCTGTGCGTGTCCAAGGTCAGCGTCACCGAGAGCAAGTACACCTCGATCCTGATGGGCACCGTCCAGTTCGCCATCGCCAACGGCGTCCTGGATGCCGTGCGCGCCGGCTACATCCCCAAGCACAAGGCCAACGACCTCGGCATCATCTGCTCGGTCTGGCTCAGCCCCGGCGTCATCGAGGCCCAGCACGTCGACCACAAGGCCCTGTTCGACATCCAGCGCAGGGGCATGACCGAGGCCATCCGCAAGGCCATGACCAACGAGCCCTCGATCGACTGGCTCCTCGAGAACCAGGACAAGATCACCCACAAGTACTACCAGATGGGCCTCGACGGAAAAATCTGAGCGCCCGGCCCCGCGGCGATCGCCCGCCCGCCGCCGCGGCCCCGGCCGGCGACGGGCGGGCGGGACGCGCACGATTCCGCGGGAGGGCACGGCCAAGCCTGTCGCGACCCGACGCCTTCGGGTAGGATGGCGGCATGAGCAGACGCGCCGATTCCCGTCCGTTCCGCCGCCTCGCGGCCGGCCTCGTGCTCGGGGCCTGCTGGCTCCCGGCAGGCCCCGCCGCCGCCCAGGCGCTGTTCTGGCCGTCCATCGGCTTCGCGCCGCTGCCCTCCTTCGCGTGGCCGCAGATGCCCGAGGACGCGTACGGCCGCTGGACCGGCTCTTACGCCCGCCTCTCGACCGGCTACGCGGTCAGCACGTCCCGGCATTTCGGCAGCTATTCGGGACCGACCGTCGGGTTCGAGGGCGGCCGGATGTGGCAGGAGGGCCCGATCCTCTACGGCATCAGCGGCGGGTTCGATTACCTGGCCGGCCTCGGCGGCAACCTCACGCCGGGCTACGGGCGGCTCGCCTATTCCAACGACTTCGCCGGATCGCTGGAGGTGAAGGTCGGCACCCTCGTCGCGCCGGACGTCCTGGTCTACGCCAAGACCGGCGCCCTGGCCCTGCACCAGACGCTGCGCGTCGGGCCGACCCCGGGGTCGCTGCCGTTCACGCGCCAGGACATCGCGGTGCGGCCGGTCGCCGGCGTGGGCGTCGAGTGGGCGGTCACGGACCGCCTCTCGCTGGCGGTCGAGGCGGGCGTGGTCGGCGGCGGGATCCGCTGAGGCGCCCCCGCCGGTCCCGCCTTGCGGCGCGGCGACCGAGGCGCCGCGGCCGCCTACTTCGGCACGAACGCCCAGTAGTCGAGGTCGAGGATCACCGCCGGGTCGTAGCCGTCGCCGGCGCGGTCCGGGAAGGCACCGCAGGGTTGGTTCTTGGTGGCGACCGTGCGCAGGCGCAGGAGCCCGACATCGTCGCGGCCGACATCGGCGGTCGCCAGCACCTCGCTCCAGGCATAGACCGTGTCGCCGGAAAACAGCGGCGCCACGTGGCGGCCGGCGTTGATGCCCGCGAGGGCGAAGGCGTTGCCGAGCCCGTTGAAGCTCAGCGCCCGCGCCAGCGAGATCACGTGGCCGCCGTAGATCAGGCGCCGGCCGAAGCGGGTGTCCTTGGCGGCGAGCCCGTCGAAATGCACCTTGGCGGTGTTCTGGAACAGGCGCGTGGCGATCTGGTGCTCGGCCTCCTCGACGGTCATGCCGTCGACGTGGTCGATCTTCTCACCCACCGCGTAATCCGCGAAGCGGTGCGGGCTGCCGGCGAGGTCGGTGTCGTAGGCGGCGGCCGAGAGCTTCGGCAGGGCGCCCGCGAGGTCCTGCGGGTCGACCACCTTGGCGAGGCTCGGCACGTGCTCCTCGGCGATCGCCGCCTCGGGGTCGCGCTTGCGCACGAGCACCCAGCGGCAATAGCTCAGCACGGTCTCGCCGCGCTCGTCGGACCCCACCGAGCGGACATAGACCACGCCGGTCTGCCGGTTCGAGCTCTCCTTGAGGCCGATCACCTCCGACACCGTGGAGAGCGTCTCGCCCGGATAGACCGGCCGCCGGAACCCGCCCTCTGCGTAGCCGAGATTGGCCAGCGCGTTGAGGGAGACGTCCGGGACGGTCTTGCCGAACACCATGTGGAAGGTGAGCAGGTCGTCGAGCGGGCTCTTCGGGTAGCCGATGGCCCGGGCGAAGGCGTCCGACGACTGCACGGCGAAGCGCGGACCGTAGAGGCCGGTGTAGAGCGCCACGTCGCCCACCGTCACGGTGCGCGGGGTGGCGTGGCGGATGGTCTCGCCGAGGCGGAAATCCTCGAAGAAGCGGCCGGGATTCGTCTTCACGGGCGGGCAGTCCTACTGCGCGTAAACGTAGGTGGCGGGCACGGCGTACTCGTGCAGCAGGCGGCTGATGAACAGCAGCAGCAGGATCAGGATGATCGGCGAGATGTCGACGCCGCCGAGATTGGGCAGCAGGTTGCGGATCGGCCGCAGCACCGGCTCGGTCAGCCGGTAGAGCACCTCGCCGATCTGCGCGACGATCGGGTTGCGCACGTTCACCACGTTGAACGCCACCAGCCAGCTGAGAACCGCGCTCGCGATGAGGACGTAGATGAAAAGCTGGACGACCGTGTCGAAGAGCCAGATCAGGGCGTTCATGCGGGTCCGCGCGTGTCCTTCGGGGCGCCCGCACCCGGGCGCCGGAGCGGCGCGCGGCGGGCGACGTTGAAACAGGGAATTGACAGGCCGAGCCGCCCGCGCCTACAAGGCCGGCGCCTCGACGGGGCTGTAGCTCAGATGGGAGAGCGCCGCAATCGCACTGCGGAGGTCAGGGGTTCGAATCCCCTCAGCTCCACCAGGCTTTCCTGGTGACAAGTCAGCACCCCGGCGCCGCGGCGATACCGCTGTCGCGGCCGGGACTTAGCGGCGGTCGGCGGAGATCTTCCCGCGCCCCGCGCCACCCACCCGATCTCGAATTCCGAGCCGCTTCCGGCCCGTGACCGCGCCCGCCGCCACGCCCGGATCCGAGCTGTCGGAGGATCGCCGCACCGCGTGCCGACGCGCCACGACGGCGCTCGCCCGCGCCGCGGAGGCGCGCGTCCCGGACGGCGCCGCTTCGTCGAACGCGGAAACCGGCGGTCGAGGCCGCGGCCGGGGCGGCCAAGATCCCGCTCCTGCACCGGGGCCTGCAACCATCGCGGCACGACGGGGTTCGGTCCCGATTGGCAGTGGACGGAGGTCGGGTGGCGTCCTGGATCGAACAGACTGTCTGGTGGCAGGTCTTTCCCCTCGGCTTCGTCGGGGCCCCCCAGGAGGCCGAGCGCGCCGCCCCGGTCACGCACCGCCTCTCCCACCTGCACGGCTGGCTCGACTACGCGGTCGAGCTCGGCGCGTCCGGGCTGGCGCTCGGGCCGATCTTCGCGGCCTCCACGCACGGCTACGACACGGTCGACCATTTCCGCATCGACCCGCGCCTGGGCGACGAGGCCGATTTCGACGCGCTGATCGCGGCGGCCCGGGCCCGCGGCCTCCGGGTCCTGCTCGACGGCGTGTTCAACCATGTCGGGCGGGCCCACCCCGCCTTCCAGGACGTCCTGCGGCACGGGCCCGGATCCGAGCGGGCCGGCTGGTTCAGGCTGTCCTGGCCGCGGGGCTCCGGCCCGGGCATCGAGCCGGACTACGCCTGCTTCGAGGGGCACCGGCAGCTCGTCACGCTCAACCACGACGATCCGCGCGTCACCGACCACGTCGCCGCCGTCATGGGCCACTGGATCGCCCGGGGCGCCGACGGCTGGCGGCTGGACGCGGCCTACGCGGTGCCGCCGCGCTTCTGGGCGCGCGTCCTGCGGCAGGTCCGCCTCGCGCATCCGGAGGCCTACGTTGTCGGCGAGGTGATCCACGGCGATTACACCCGGATCGTGCAGGACAGCGGCCTGGACGCGGTGACCCAGTACGAGCTGTGGAAGGCGATCTGGAGCGCCCTCAACGATCGCAACCTGTTCGAGCTGGCCCACGCCCTGGACCGGCACAACGGCTATCTCGACCGGTTCGCGCCCCTGACCTTCGTGGGCAACCACGACGTGACGCGGATCGCGAGCCGGCTCACGGACGAGCGGCACCTGCCGCACGCGCTGGCGATCCTGCTGACCTGCGGCGGGACGCCCTCGATCTACGCCGGCGACGAGCAGGCCTTCCGCGGCGTGAAGGAGGAGCGGGTCGGCGGCGACGACGCCATCCGGCCGGCCTTCCCGCCGACGCCCGCGGATCTCGCCCCGTACGGCTGGCCGGTCTACCGGCTGCACCAGGATCTGATCGCCCTCCGGCGGCGCCAGGGCGGGCTGCACCGCGCGCGGGCGCGGACGCTGCACCTCGCCAACGCAGAGCTCGTGCTCGCGCTGGGCGACGGGCGCGCGCGGGTGATGACGGCCCTGAACCTCGCCGACGCGGCCGCGACGCTGCCGGTGCCGGAGGCCCGGGCGATCGAGGCCGGCGGCGGCGACCTCGCCGAGGCCGGCGGTGCCGGGGCCCGCGTGACCCTGCCGGCCCACGGCTGGGCCATCCTGAGCGTCTGACCGTGCGGCGCACCGGGTCGGCGCACCGGGTCGGCGAAGGACCGGCCGCCGCCGGCCCCGAGCCCTAGCTGGTGCGGCGGGCCGTCCAGCGCCCCGCGCAGGCGCCGAGCCCCGAGAGCGTCCAGCGGCCGGTCCCGGCGGACCCGCGCAGGCGGCCCGAGACCGAGACGCTGGCGAGCCCCTTGCGGATCGTGCCGGTGATCCGGCCATCCGCCCCGGCCCGTCCGGAGGCGTCGACGCCGTTGCCGCCGGCGTCGTCCACGGCCCCGTCCCGGATGACGATGGGATAGCTGTAGGGGCCCGTGCAGCTCCCGCTCTCCGCGGTGGCGATGACCGACCAGGACCCGTCGAACCGGTTGGCCGCGGCGGCTCCCGTCGCGGTGCAGACCGCGACGATCAGGGCGGGCGCGAGCAGTGCAGCGCGAAATCGGGTCATGATCTCCTCTGTGGTGATCTCGGGTGGGAGGCATCCCCGCAGGGCGACCCCGTCGGGCGGTCCGGCGCGTGGGGAGCCGTCGGCCGGGACAGGCCGTTCCGAAGCCCCGCGCCCGGGGCGCGGGCCGGCGGAGGGAAGGGCAACGGGCCGGACGCGCGCCCGGAGCGGCGCGGGCGCCCGGCCTCGCGGCCGTGCCGGACAAGAGGGCCATCCGCCCGGCACAACCTCGAAGAAAGGGTCCGGAACCCGCCGACACCCGAGGGCGCACGGCGCGTTCCGCATCCGCGATATGGGGCCTAACACACTCATGTGAATGAGAGATTTTTACCAGTACGCCGCTTTTCTCGCACGACGCCGCGGCGTCCGCGGTACGGCGAGACGTGGGCCGGCGCCACGGTGGACCGCTTCAGCAGACATGCCGGTTTACAGCGCGCGTGCCGGCCGGCCCGGCGTGGAGCGCCGCCGACCTGACATCGTCGGGATCCGGCACCGCGAAGCGGTACGCCACGCGGCCGCTGACGGGGCGGCTGCGCAGGATCGTGACGAGCCGATCGGGCATCCCGGTGCCGCTCCGGAACTCCGCCCGGCGCTCCCAGGCCTTCAGGAGGGTGAGCCGCACGAGGTCGTCTCCCTGGACGTCGCCCGCGATGGCGTCGCGGATCAGCGTCAGCGCGCGGCGGCGCAGATCCGGCACGGCCTCGATCAGCGCCGCTCCGAAGCCGGCGGGGACCTGCCCCTCGGACTCCGCGGCGGCCGCGGCCTCCGACAGGCGGCCGAGCAGGCGCCCTAAGCGCGATCTTCGTCGAGATCTGCAACTTCTGGAAAATCCTGCCGCAGACTCGTTCCGGATCGGATGCCCGATCCGGAGATCACGACCTCGTGCTCCGCGGCGCTCCGCAATGGTCGGTCAATATCCTGCGCGTTCGGCATGGCCACGTCTGCTGAGAAGGGGGCCGAGATCGCGCGGGAACGGCGTCGCGGCGCTGCGAGCACTCATCTTTGGCCCAAATCGCCCGCGTCAATGATGCGCGTATACCAGGAAAATAACTTAGATGAGGGAACCGGCTTGTGCGCAACCCGTTTGTGCCCCGCTGCCGCGAGGGCAGTGACGGCAGGCGGGGGGCGCGGGAGCTGTGACGGCGGGGGTCGACAGGCATGAGCTCCGGCAGATCATCGCCGGGTTG